>Ga0335081_10000011_pt1 | contig 418248 bp, 415 predicted proteins | sample Lox_Sample_35_FD_206713 | JGI IMG/M metagenome (GOLD analysis project Ga0335081, IMG submission 206713) | Soil microbial communities from Loxahatchee National Wildlife Refuge, Florida, United States - Lox_Sample_3.5 | ecosystem: Environmental > Terrestrial > Soil > Wetlands | place: USA... | reverse complement strand
GGCTCATTTGCGGCTTGGACCGCCGGGCCGTTGCGGCGCATCTCCGCCTCAACGTCATTCCCCGGCCACCGCTCCCCGCCCCATGTCCGAGATGCTGCAGACACCCCTCGGTAGTCAGGACGGGATATATGGATTAAAATCATACCTAGGAATTTATGTCAAGCGGCGCGGAGATTATTTTTCGCCCGCGGATCAGCGCCTGGCTTTCGCCGTGTTCAGCGCGATGGCGGCGCGGATGAGCGCCTTTAGCGCCTTGGCGTCGATTTTGTCACCTTTTTGGAAATCGATGGCGCGCCGCACATTGCCGTCGAGGCTGGCATTGAAAAGGCCCGCAGGGTCCTCGAGCGCGGCGCCCCTGGCGAAGGTCAGCTTCACTTTGTCCTTGTAGGTTTCGCCGGTGCAGAGGATGCCGGCGTGCTCCCACACCGCAACGCCGAGCGGGTTCGACGGCTTTCGCCATTTCACCTCCTCGACCACGCCGGGATCGGCTTGCTGGATGAGGCGTCGGACCCGCGCCAGCGTCTCGCCGCGCCAATCGCCGAGCTGCTTGATCTTAGTCGAGAGGGAGATTGGCTTTTCTGCGATCCGCTCTTCGTCATGCACGTTTCTGCGCCCTAATCCGCGGCTTTCCCGCAAAGCGCAAGTTCTAAGCCTGCGAAACCGAGCTGGGTTCGAATTGTGGCGGCCGCTCAAACCTGTGAGCAGGCCTGAGATAATCACTTACCCGAACCGCCCCCTTGCGCCGAATGACCGGACGTTCGCCAGCGTGACTTGCATTTTTCTGCATTCTTAAGATCGCGGTTGTTTCAATAATACAAATGCCGCGAACGCTCGGCGATCTTTAATCGGAACACGATTGAAGGCATGAATGATCAGGTCGGTTATAAAAAGATCGAGCGTAACGGCAGATTTGTAGAATTTTTCATCTGGATCATAGTCGGCATTATGCCGCTTTATCTGCATCTGTACGAAGTGGTTAGCAAAATCCTGTATGTCTTGTGGAAATCTAGCGAGAAGATCCTTATTATTGCAGGCGTTTTTCGCCATGCCATGTTCGAGCGCGCGATAAACTTGCTTCCAAGCAGGCTTGCTTCTACGCGATCCCACTCCACCAATAAGAGTGTCTGCGCAGCATTTAGCTAGCGTATGAAACATCGCGTAATACGTCGTACTCACTGCCCTACGAAGGTCAGATTGTTTTGGCTTTCCAATATTGGAATCGAGAAGCTTCTCTGTTGTGCTGATGAGATCAGCGGGAAGCACGTTTCGGTCGCTCTAAATCAGACTGAGAAATGAAAGAAAGGACGGGAAATGCGACCTCGGGAATCGCGTTCAGCTTGTGCCGCATTTCTGCAATAACCTTCGGCATCTTTTTCGGGTCTAGCGTGCCGCTAAAAATTACGTTGATCTTCGTAATCTCTGTGCCGTCTTCTTCCATCTCTTCAGTGAAGTTGATGTCTTCTACACGCACATCGCGAAATGCGGCTCTCAAAATTTCCGTGATTACTTTTCGTATCGCCTGACGGTCCAGCATCGCGCGTCCTTCTTCCCTAACTCTTACAATACATATCCTAAAGCTAGGTTTCGAGACGAAAATCACAAGGCTATCATGCTGATTTTTCGGGGCAAAATTAAGTCGCTAGCTGCTTTTGGTGCCGGCTAGGGAATTATGAAGGCGACATGCAAACGAAAACCCCGCCGGTCGCCCGGCGGGGTCGTCGCTGCGCCGACGGATGAAACTAAAGCGCGTCGCGCTAGATCGCCATCTTCAGATCTTTGGCGGCGCGGAAGGCGACCTTCTTCGACGCCTTGATCTTGATCTCTTCGCCGGTCGCCGGATTGCGGCCCATGCGGGCGGCGCGCTTGCGCACCTGCAGGATGCCGAGACCCGCGATCTTCACCCGCTCGCCTTTCTTCAGGTGCTTGGTGATCATGCTGACGAGATCGTCGAGCATTTCCCGGCCCTGCTTCTTGGTCAGCGAGTGCTGTTCGGAAAGCGCCGCGGCGATGTCCCGGCCGGTCACCGGCTTGGGCGCCTTCGGCCGAGGCGGGGCGGCCGCTGTCATATCTGCCATGGGATGCTCCTTTTGCGCGCACCATGCGCGGGAGCACCGAGCACTATGAGATTCGCGCCCTTTCTGCAAAGCCGCCGGGGCGGCTTACGCACACAAAAAGGGCTGTTTCGGCGCCGCCCTGCGCGCCTTAAGCCGTTGCCGCTGCGGGCACTTTCGTCTATTTGAGACTCGTTGCGCGCCCGTAGCTCAGCTGGATAGAGCGTTGCCCTCCGAAGGCAAAGGTCGGACGTTCGAATCGTCTCGGGCGCGCCAGTTTTTCAAAAGTCCCGTCTCGCGCCCAGCACGATTTCCCGATGCGGGAACCTCAGCCGCGCCGCCTGCGAATCTCTGGGGGCACTTCGCTCGCGGGTACCGCGTGACAATTCCCATAGGTGCAATCCGGCCGCAGAAAGCATTCCAACCACGATCCGTCGCTCTGTTGCAGCCAGGTGACCGGCGGCTTATTGCAGCCGCTGGCGCGCGCCAGCATCGCGGTCGTGCCCGGGTGCGCGAGCACGCTTATTCGCTTTTTCGCTTTCGTCGATCGCTTTCCCGTTGTCTTCGCCATCCTGTGCTCCTCTTCCTGACATCACGTTGACAGTTCGGCTACTGACCGAGCGCATTCTTGAAGCCGCTGGTGATGCCGCTCGCCAGCTCCGACGAGATATGCGTGCTCTCGGCAATGGGAACGAGGAAGTTGCCGCTCTTGGTCTTATCGAGCGGTCCGAAGGTAATTAACAAGTCGTGTTTGCGATCGCGGCTCGCCATCAGAAACGAGCCGCTTTGATTGACGGTCGCGCGTACGAGCTTCCAGGCGGGCGTCACGTTTCCGCTTGTCGTCACCTGGAACGTGATTTGATGCGAGAGCACATTTTCGTTTCCTATACTGGTAATGTGGCCGGTGGCCACGCCGTTGACCATGACGTCGAGCCATTCCGCCAGTTTCAAATCGCTTTGGATCAGCAATGAATCGTGGGGCGGATTATCGTCGCGCTGACATTTTCCGTTCGGCCCCAAATAAAGCTCGCTGACCTTGTAATAGAAATTTATCTTGTCGATGCGGGTCGCGTCCGCCGTGCCGGTCAATCCGCCGGCCAATGTGAAGATCGACGACGGCGGGGATGGCGGCAGATAGACGGTGTTCGGACTAACCGTCGTTTTTTCCTCCAGCTGCAGGGTGAGACCGACCTGCGCGCCCCATTTTTTCAAAAACTCCGCGGTGTAGTAGTTGTGAGCTCGGGCATTGATGACCTTGGTAACGGCGTCCTTAAGCTCGCAATGAATGCTGACGATGATCGCCTGAACCAATTCGTTATTGTCGGCGACCGTGTTGTTGTTGGGAAAATCGCGAATTTGCGGGACTTGCGTCCCGCAACCGGCAAGCAATGCGGCGCCCAGAAACGCCGCAACAGTGAGCCTGTTCGCCGACATGAATGCTCCCGAATGTTGCTCGCGGCAGCGCGCACCGACTCACTCGGCAATGCTGCCATAGATTTGCAACTTATTGGCGAGCCATCCACAGAAATGGTGTCTGCTCGAAGGCTGAGGAAAAATGCGCCCGCTGCTAACGCTCCCTTAACCCCCGCGCCCCCTGCGCATTCACAATCCCGTCGCCATCCCGTCAAACTGATCTGGATCAAGTGGACGAACGCGCGCGCGCCTATATCTAAGCCGAGGGCCGGGAAGCCGCGACAACAGGACAGGTGATGAGTAGCCCAGCATTGATCGAACCGCCGGCCGGCCGCGACGAGAAGCCGTCAACGAATCCGCTCGTCTGGTGGAATCCGCTCGCCGCCGAGCTCATGGAGAAATGGGCGGGCGCTTTTGAGCCGGCGGGCAAGCCCGCCGCGCCCAAAGTCCAGCCGCGCGCCGCCGACGGCGCCGAATCAGACCGGCCGACCAGCGTCGACCGCGCGCTGCACGCGGCGCTCGGCCGATGGACCGCCGGCGTCTCGCCGGCCGCGCTCGGGCTCGCCTTCGCCGACTGGGCGCTGCATCTGTCGATGTCGCCGGGCAAATGGGGCCTGCTCGCGGAGAAGGCGGTGCGCAAGTCGATCCGGCTTGCCAATTACGCCGCGCATGCGACCAGCCCCGGCTATCCGCCCTGCATCGAACCGCTGCCGCAGGACTACCGCTTCCGTGGCGAGGCCTGGCAGACCTTTCCGTTCAACGTCATCTACCAGAGCTTCCTGCTCAATCAGCAATGGTGGTACAACGCCACGACCGGCGTCGGCGGCGTCTCCAAGCATCACGAGCAGGTGGTGTCCTTCGTCGCCCGGCAATTGCTCGATATGGTGTCGCCGGTCAATTTCATCGCCACCAATCCCGATGTGCTGCACGCGACCGTCGAGGAACGCGGGCAAAATTTCGTGCGCGGCGCCGCCAATTTCCTCAGCGACTGGGAGCGCACGCTCGGCAACAAGCCGCCGGTCGGCACGGAGGCGTTCCGCCCCGGCGAAGAGGTGGCGCTGACGCCGGGCCAAGTCGTCTACCGCAACCGTCTGATCGAATTGATCCAGTACGCGCCGGCGACCGCCGAGGTGCACGCCGAGCCGATCCTCATCGTGCCGGCCTGGATCATGAAATATTACATCCTCGACCTGTCGCCGGCGAACTCGCTGGTCAAATACCTCACCGAGCGCGGGCACACCGTGTTCATGATCTCCTGGCACAATCCACGCGCCGAGGACCGCGATCTCGACATGGACGACTATCTCAAGCTCGGCGTGCTCGCCGCGCTGAAAGCGGTGCGCACCATCGTGCCGGGGCGCAAGGTCAACGCGCTCGGCTACTGCCTCGGCGGCACGCTCTTGGCGATCGCGGCCGCGTATCTTGCGCGCGAAGGCGACGACAGCTTGAATTCGGTGACGCTGCTCGCGGCGCAGACCGATTTCACCGAAGCCGGTGAGCTCATGCTGTTCATCGGCGAGGCGCAGCTCGCCTTCCTCGAAGACATCATGTGGGATCAGGGCTATCTCGACACGCCGCAAATGGCCGGCGCCTTCCAGCTCTTGCGCTCCAACGACCTGATCTGGTCGCGGCTGGTCAACGACTATCTGCTCGGCCGCCGCCAGACGATGACCGATCTCATGGCCTGGGACGCCGACGCGACGCGCATGCCCTATCACATGCACAGCCAGTATCTGCGTCGGCTGTTCCTCGGCAACGACCTGTTCGAGGGCCGCTACACGGTCGACGACAAGCCGGTGGTCTTGAGCGACATCCGCGCGCCGATGTTCGTGGTGGCGACCGAGCGCGATCACGTGGCGCCGTGGCGCTCGGTCTACAAGATCAACCTCACGGGCGACACCGACATCACCTTCCTGCTCACCAGCGGCGGGCACAATGCCGGCATCGTCAGCGAGCCCGGCCATCCGCGCCGGCATTTCCGCCTCGCCCGGCGCAGCGATGGCGACGCCTATGTCGACCCGGACAGCTGGTTCGAGCGCACGCCTGAACAACAGGGATCGTGGTGGCCGGCCTTCGTCGATTGGCTCGAGGCGAAATCGAGCGGGCGCGTTCAGCCGCCGCCGATGGGCGCACGCGAGCAGGGCTATGCGTCGCTCGGGCCGGCGCCGGGCCATTACGTGCTCGAACAATAAGTCTTTACGAAACCTGGCGCTGCGCCGCCGGCGCGGCCACGCCGCGCCAGCGCGCGACTTCGGCGAGCTCGGCGTCCGGCCGCTCGGTGACGATTTCGCAACGGCTGAAATAGATGGTGCCGGCCTCGCCGTCGAGCGACAGCCAGTCGCCCGGCTTGATCTCGCGCTGGCCGAGACGGGCACCGGCGCCTTCGACCGCGAGCGCCGGACAGCCGACGATGCAGGGCTTGCCCATCTGCCGGGCGACCAGCGCGGCATGCGCGGTGCGCCCGCCGGCGGCGGTGACGATGCCGGAAGCGGCGGCAAAGCCGGCGACGTCGGCGGTGCTGGTGTCGGGGCGCAAGAGGATCGCCGGCTCCCCGCGCGAGGCAAGTCGTTCGGCGCTCGCCGAGTCGAAGGCGGCACGGCCGACGGCGACGCCGACCGAGGCGCCGATGCCGCGTGCCGCCGGCTCGCCGCCGTCGGCAAGACGACGCCGCGCGAGGCCATCGAGATCAACGCCGGCGAGGCGCTGCAAAGCCTCGGCCGGCGTAATCAGCCCTTCCTTGACAAAATCGACGGCGAACTTGAGCGCGGCGAGCGGCGTGCGTTTGGCCGAACGCGTCTGCAATAACCATAGGCGGCCGTGCTCGATGGTGAATTCGACATCCTGCACGTCGGCGAATTCGCGTTCGAGAAGCGCGAGCGTCTCGCGCAATTGCCTGGCCGCCTGCGGCGCGCGGCGCTCGATCGCCGCCTCGGTCTCCGGCGTGCGCTGGCCCGACACGATGTCCTCGCCCTGCGCCTCGAACAGCACGTCGATCATCGCCGCCGCCGCGCCGGTCGATGGATCGCGCGAGAAGGCGACGCCCGCGCCCGACAAGCGATCGCAATTGCCGAACACCATGGCCTGCACCGCGATCGCGGTGCCCTGCAGATCCTCGAGGCGCTGCAGGCGGCGATAGGTCACGGCGCGCGCGCTCACCCAGGAGCGGTAGACCGCCTGCGCCGCGGCGTGCAGCTGCTCCATCGGCTCCTCGGGCAGCTTCTCCTCGGCGTCCTCGACCACCTGCTGGTGGGCGAGCGCCAAGCGCTCGATGCTTTCGGCGTCGAGCGCACCTTCGCCGGCGAGCAACGCCGCGTGGCGGCCGGCAAATTGCGTCGGCTCGATGCCGAGCACGACCTGGCCGTAGCTCGCGAGAAACCGTCGCCGGCAATCCCAGGCGAAGTGCGGATTGCCGGTCACGCGCACCAGCCCATGCACTGCGGCCACGGTGCAGCCGACGTCGAGCACGGTGTCGAGCATGCCCGGCATCGAGCGCGCCGCGCCCGAGCGCACCGAGACCAGCAAGGGATTGCGGTGGTCGCCGAACACCTTGCCGGTCGCTTGCTCGAGAAAGGCGATGCCTTCGGCGAGACCGGCCTCGAGCTTCTTCTGCGCCAAGGCGTCGCCGCCGACGATGGCGGCGCACAGCTCGATCGGCAGCACGAAGGCGGGCGGCACCGGCAGGCCGAGCGCGGCCATGGAGGCGAGGTTGGCGGCCTTGGCGCCGACGATCTCGGGCGAAGGCCGCGTGGTCTGTCCGGCGCCGATGCGGACGATGCGCATGTCGACCCCGTCAGACGGAAAGATCCGCCAGCACATGCTGGCGCAGCTGATGGCCGAAGGCGGCCAGGCGATCGGTCGAGCGTTCGAGCGCGCGGCCAAGCTCCAGCGCCGCCAAACCCTTCTTCAGCGCCAGATCGCCGCGCAGCACGATCGCGGTCAAGGCGCGCTCGGCGGCGTCGCCCTTGTGCTCGGCCTCGATCAAGCGGCCGACCGCGGCCAGCGCGTCTTCCGAGTCGCCGCGCAAGCCGTCGGGTACGTCGCTTGCCGCGGCGGCGCCGGCGGCGGCAGCTTCGGCGCCTTCAACCGCTGCCGCGGCGAGGTCGCCGAGCGGCGCCAAGATTTCCGGCGGCAACTCGGCGGGCACCAGCGAGGCGACGAAGGCCGCCTGCTCCAATTCGTCGATCGCCTCCTCGGCGTGATTGACCAAATGCTCCATCACCGGGGCGGCACCGAAGCGGGCGATCTCGCCGCGCGCTTCCACCGCGATCTTGTCGGCCTTTTCCTCGATACGGCGGGCGCGCCCCACCATGGCGGCGCGGTCGTAGACGCGTTTGGCCTGCTGCTCGGCGATGAACTCGCCGATGCTGCTCGCGATTTCGCGGGCAAGCCCGGCCTGGCGCACGACGATCGCCAGCAGCATACCGTCGAGGCGCTGCAGATGACTCATCAACTCGGCCTCGATGCGGTCGCGCGCGAGCCGCACCGAGCCGCCTTCCAGCAGGGCCTCGGCTGAGATGCGCAGCACCGCCTTGAGGAAGTCGACCGCCGCCGTTGCCCCGAGCACGCGATCGAGCCGATCGCCGAAGCCGATGCGGGCGGGCGTTGCGTGCTGCACGGCGGCGGCGACGAGGTCAGCGCCACCCAGTTCGAGGAAGCCGCGATGGCCGAAGCGGTGGCGCGCCGCCCAATCGAGGATGTTGACGGCGTCGCTCTTGGCCACCCAGTTTTGCAGCATCTTGCGCGCCTTGTTCCAGTCGATGAGGAACACGAGCGAGGCGCCGATCGCCTGCAGGAACTCGTCGCGCGCCTTGGCGGTGCCGGCGGCAAAGCGGCCGGTGATCAAGTAGAAGGCGCCGTCGCCGGCGAGCCCCGCGGCGGTCTTGCGGTCAAGTCCGCTCCATTGCACGGGAAAATCACGCAACAGACGGACAAAGAAATTAGCGCGTCCACGATGCACGTCGGTATAGGTGACGGTCACCGTGTTCGCTTCGATGCCGATCACCACGACATGCGCGTCGGTTTCACCGATGTCGTTCTGGATGCTGAGGCGCGCGCCGCTGCGCGCGGCGGTGGTGGCAAGGCCGGGATGACTGAACTTCAGCTTGCGGGTCTGCTCGACGCCGCGCATGAAGGCTTCGACCGCCGGCCGGTCTTCTAGCGTCAAGCCGTAAACATGAGCGCCGGCCACCACCTCCTCGGCATGCTCGGCGGCGAGCTTGTTGAGCGCCTTGTGCAGATCCATGATCAGCCGATGCAGGCCGTCGCCCTCGCCGACCGCGGTCAGCCGCGCGACTTGCGCGAAATCGAATGTGTCGGGCGCACCCGCGCTGACGGTGGCCTTGATGGCCGCGAGCCGTGTTACCGCGGCCTCGGCGGCCGCGGCATCTCCCGCATGCACGGCGCGCGCCATTGTCGCGACATCGTCCCAGATCGCGGCGACGAGGCTTGCGAGGCCGGGCGCCGTCATCTTGTCGCCGGCGGCGCTCGCGCCATTGACCAGCGGCTCCATGGCGTCGCCATCGAGCGAGGCGGCGCGGCATTCCTCGACAAGATCGAAGGCCGCCCGCGGATCGCGCGCGTGGCGGGCGGCGGCCTGCAAGACGCTCAGCCGCGCTTTAACCTTGTCGTTGGCGGCGAGCCCTTCGGCGATCAGCCCCGGCAGCAGGATCTGGGTCTGGCCAAGTTGCTCGACGATCTGAGTTTTCATAATGCCCTCTCCGGCTATCAGGTCACATCGGCATGACGCCGATATTGAGCCAGATCATTTACCTGACTGTCATAATCGATGACGCGGCGGCCGAAATGCGAGCCGCGCCCGGCATTTTTGGCCTGCCCCCGCCATTTTCGCCGGCAGCAGCCACTTCCCGGCGGGCGCTGGCAAGCCTATTGCCCGAGGCAGAGTCAAACGCGGGATACCATGAAACTGCCCGGCCCCGACCATCCGATCAGCATTATGCCGGCGAAGGGCCGCCTGCGCGTGAGCTTTGCCGGGCAAACGATCGCCGATTCAACGCGCGCGCTGGTGCTCAGCGAAGCGGGCTACCGGCCTGTGTTCTATATCCCGCGCGCCGATGCCGACATGAGCGCATTCACGCGCGCCGACCATCGCACCTATTGCCCCTACAAGGGCGACGCCAGCCATTTCTCGATTGCCGTCGACGGCCGCACGACCGAGAACGCGGCGTGGAGCTATGAGCAGCCCTACCAGGCGATGCGCGAGATCAAAGACCACCTCGCCTTCTATCCCCACAAGGTGGACAAGATCGAAGAAGGCTGAGCGGCCGACTTAGTGCAAGCGCGGCACCTTGAGGAATTTGGCGCGGTCGGAAGAATTCACGCGCACGTCGAAGGTGACGCCGTCGCGGTAGAGCGTGAGCGGCACCTCGACGCCGGCGGTGCCCAGCGCCCAGACCTTGCGGTAGAAGGCGGCGAGGCTCGACACGCTCTCACCCTTGACCGCGAGCACCACGTCGCCGGTCTTGAGCTCCGCGCGCGCCGCGGGTCCCTTCGGAGCGATGCCGACCACCACGATCTTGTCCTCGATCTCGGTCGAATAGAGCCCAAGCCAGGGCCGCACCGGGCGGTTGGCGCGGCCGAATTGACGCAGATCCTCGAGGATCGGCGTCAAAAGATCGATCGGCACGACCATGTTGAGATGCTCGTTGGTGCCCTCGCGCGCGCGCTCGACCTGCAATGAGCCGATGCCGATCAGCTCGCCGGCGCTGTTGATGAGGCCGGTGCCGCCCCAATTGGGGTGCGCGGGATAGGTGAAGATCGCCTCGTCGAGCACGTATTCCCAATAGCCGGCGAATTCCTGGCGCGCGGCGATGCGGGCCGCGACCGAGCGGGTGCGCCCGCCGGCGCCGCCGACGACGACGCGTTCGCCGATCTCCGCTGCGCGCGAGGAACCGAGCGCGAGCGGCGGCAGATCGATCTTGCCAAGCGGCTGCACCAGGCCGAAGCCGGTTTCCTGGTCGTAGGCGAGCGCGTGGCCTTCGACCACACGGCCGTCGCCGAGATGCAGCCAGATGCGCTCGGCCTCGGTGATGAGATAGCCGATGGTGAGCACCAGGCCGTCGCCGATCAACACGCCGTTGCCGGCGCGCTCGGTGCCGAGCGTCTCGGCGGTGAAGGCGTCGGGCGGGACGATGGCATGCAGGCCGAGCACCGCGGCGAGCGCGCGCTCGAGGTCATAGCCGTAATCCTGCTGCCGCGGCTGCGCGGCGGCGGGCACCTTCCATTCGAGCAGCGAGGCCATGGCGGCTCCCCGTCAATGCTGATCGGCATCATACGCGGTTCACGGCGGGAGAGAAGTGCGGGCCGTCATTCCGGGGCGCGAGTGCAGCGAGCGAACCCGCAATCCACATCCGAAGCGCTGCGGAGCATGGATCCCGGGCTCGCGCCGTCGGCGCGTCCCGGAATGACTATGCTATGACTGCGCGATGATCCCGCTCTCCATCCTCGATCTGTCGCCGGTGGCGGAAGGCGCAAGCGGCGCGCAGGCGCTGCGGAACTCGCTCAATCTGGCGCGGTTGGCCGACCGGCTCGGCTTCACCCGCTATTGGGTCGCCGAGCATCACAATCTGCCAGCGATCGCCTCGTCGGCGCCCGAGATCATGATCGGACAGATCGCGGCGGCGACATCGCATCTGCGCGTCGGCTCGGGCGGCGTGATGCTGCCGAACCATGCGCCGCTGACGGTGGCCGAACGCTTCAAGGTGCTGGAGGCGTTGTTCCCCGGCCGCATCGATCTGGGCTTGGGCCGTGCGCCCGGCACCGATCCGGCCACCTCCTACATGCTGCGGCGGCGGCAGGGCATTTCCGAGGAGGACGATTTCCTCGAGCGCTTCAACGAATTGATGCTCTTGGAGACGCGCGGCTTTCCCACCGGCCATCCGTTCCACAATGTGCAGGCGATGCCGTCCGACGTGCCGCTGCCGCCGATCTATCTGCTCGGGTCGTCCGACTACAGCGCGCAGCTCGCCGGGCACATCGGCGCTGCCTTCGCCTTCGCGCACCACTTCGCCCAGTTCGATGCCACCGAGGCGATGCGGCTCTACCGCGACAATTTCAAGCCGTCGGCGGCGCACGCGACGCCTTATGCGATCCTGGCGACGCACGTGGTCTGCGCCGATACCGACACGGAAGCCGAGCGGCTGGCGGCGACCGTCGATCTCAATTTCGTGCGCCGGGCGAAAGGCGAATATCTGCCGCTCGCCTCGCCCGAGGAGGCATTGGTCTACGCCTATTCGCCGGCCGACCGCGCCCGCATCGCGCAGAACCGCGCGCGCATGGCGGTCGGTTCGCCGGCGAGCGTGATGGCGCGGCTTTCGCCGCTGATCGCGGCGACCAAGGCCGACGAACTGATGGTCACCACCATGATTTTCAGCCACGAGGCGCGCAAGCATTCGTACGAGCTCTTGGCGCAGGCCTTCGGTTTGGTAGCCTCCTAGCTGGTTGAACCGCCGGCATCCGTGCTAAAAGCCGCGCGGTTTTTCGTCAGCGTTGAGGGAGGCTCCATTGGGCAAACACTTCACTCTCACCACCACCGACAAGCACCAACTCGGCGCCTATCGCGCCGACCCGCAGGGCGCGGCCAAGGGCGGCATGGTGGTGATCCAGGAGATTTTCGGCGTCAATCATCACATTCGCGCGGTCTGCGACCGCCTCGCCGCGCTCGGCTATGTCGCGGTAGCGCCGGCGGTATTCGACCGTTTCGTGCGCAATTTCGAATGCGGCTATACGCCCGACGAGATCGCCAACGCGCGCAGCTATCTGGGCAATCTGAACTTCGACAACATGATGCACGACATCGCGGCGGCCAAGGACGACCTGAAAGGGGGTGGTCCTCTTGGCATTGTCGGCTTCTGCATGGGCGGCACTGCCGCCTTCCTCACATCCTGCCGCATCCCCGGCTTTGCCGCGGCGGTCGCCTTCTACGGCGGCATGATCGGCAAGTTCGCCGACGAAAAGCCAAAGTGCCCGATCCAGATGCATTTCGGCGAGAAGGACGAAGGCATTCCAATGGACGTGGTGGCGACCATCAAGCAGAAGCAGCCGCAGGCGGAGATCTATACCTATCCGGACGCCCCGCATGGCTTCTATTGCGACGAGCGGGCAAGCTACCGTAAGCCCGCCGCCGACCTTGCTTGGAGCCGGACAGTCGAGTTCCTCGGCAAGAATATGAAGAAGTGATCTTGGCTGTCATCGTCCGCGAAAGCGGACGATCTAGTAAGCACCGCAGGCGTTGTGACGGACTGGGTCCCCCGCTTTCGCAGGGGACGACAGGGAAACGCTAGAACCAGCGCTCCTTGATGACGATGGTGTCGCCGGGCCGCACCGGGAAGCTCAGCGGCACCTCCATGCGCTCCTGTTGGCGCGTGAGCTTGGCCACGTGCTTATAGGCGCGCGGAGCAAAGCCACCGGCGATGGCGACCGCCGTCTCCACGCTCATATTCGGCACGTAAGGATATTGGCCGGGCGTCGTCACCTCGCCGAGGATGAAGAAGGGCCGATAGGTCTCGATCTCGGCGGTCACGTTCGGTTCGCGCACATAGCCTTGCTTGAGTTTGTCGGCGATCTGCTTGGCGAGAGCCTGCGTGGTGAGCCCCCGCGCCGGCACCGCCCCGATCAGCGGCAGGCTGACATTGCCAGCGGCGTCGACCATGTAGCTGCCGGTGATGCCATCCTGGCCAAACACGATCACACGCAGCTTGTCGCCCGAATCAAGTGTGTAGACCTGGCGTATCGGCGCCGCCGCCACGAAGGTCGGCTCGGGATAGGATTCGATCACGGGCGGCGGCGCGCGATAACGCAGCACATAATCATCTTTCGGACCGGCGGGCTGCATCTCGAGGTCGGCTTGCGCCGGCGCAGGCTTGGCCGGCGCGGCCGTATAGGCCTGCGGAGTAAGGAAGCCGCGCTGCGGAAGGGGCTGGTCGGACATGCAGCCTGCGACCGCGAGCGCGGCCAGCAAGGGCAACAGACATCGGGCGCGACGCATCGAGGCTCCGGACCGGTAACGGATATCCAGCCCGATTAACGCTTTATATGGTTAATAAACCCTCACCGGCGCTCCAAATGAAGAACGGGCGCCCTTGCGAGCGCCCGTTTTGTCACGAATGACCCTCGTCAGGCGGTTGCGCCTTGCAGTTTGGCGCCGATGCCGATCGGGCAGGAGACGCCGGTGCCGCCGAGCCCGCAATAGCCGAACGGGTTCTTGGCGAGATATTGCTGGTGATAGTCCTCGGCGAAGTAGAACTCAGGCGCATCGAGAATTTCGGTGGTGATGGCGCCGTAGCGCTTCTTGTCGAGCTCCTTCTGGTACATCGCCTTGGAGGCTTCCGCCGCCTGTCTCTGGGCCGCAGTAAAGGCGTAGATGCCGGAGCGGTACTGCGTGCCGATATCGTTGCCCTGGCGCATGCCCTGTGTCGGGTCGTGGCTTTCCCAGAAAGTCTTGAGCAGCGTCTCGTAGGCGATCTTTTTCGGGTCGTAGACCACCAGCACCACTTCGTTATGACCGGTGCGTCCGGTGCAGACCTCTTGATAGGTCGGGTTGGGGGTCAGACCGCCGGCATAGCCGACGGCGGTGACGTAAACGCCGGGAAGCTGCCAGAACGCCTTCTCGGCACCCCAAAAGCAGCCGAGGCCAAACATCGCCTTGGCCAGGCCCTCCGGGTAGGGCCCCTTGAGCGGGCGGTGACTGACGAAGTGGTCGGTCGCCGTGGCGATCGGTTGGCTGCGGCCGGGCAGCGTCTCGGCGGAGGTCGGCATGGCAATCTTCTCGAAGCCGAACATGTTTGGTTCTCCTCAATAATCGCGTACCCGCAATATAGGCGCGCGCGCTCCCTTGCGGAATGCGCACGGCGATCACGTCTGGGACAGGTGCGCGCACCGGCGGCTCACGCCGTCGCGAGGCTTAGTCGCGCTCATAGCCGATCAGCGGCTTCCTGCGGCGGCCGAGCAGCAAGAACAAGATGCCGAACAGACCGAGGAGGGCAAAAGCCGGCGCCTGCAGCACCGTCAGAGCGGCCGGATCCCAGAGCACGCCGCCGGCATAGCGGCCAATGAGCGGCTGCAGCTTGGCGAGACTGGCCGGATTGATCAGCTCCCACAGCGCGCGCACGCTGGTGAGATAAAGCGCGTTGCCGGCGATCGATTTGGTGCCGTCATAGACCACCAGGCTGAAGGCGGCGGCCAGGCACAACAGACCTACAGAACGAAACAAAAAGCGGAACATGACAGAGTCCGGTCGTCGCAAAACGACCGCTTACCGTGCGGCGCGACGCCGTTCAACCGCCAAAGCGGCAGGTTGCTCATGCCTGTGGGCTTCCGCTAACGTCGCCCTCGCCGGGCGTTCCGGCTCTGTTAGGAGTGACAATGCTCGCCAAGCCGCCCGCCGGCCGTACCCGGCCGACCTTTACCGATCAGGAAGCTCTGCAATTTCATAGCGGCGGCCGGCCGGGCAAACTCGAAGTCATCGCCACCAAGCCGATGGCAACCCAGCGCGACCTGTCGCTCGCCTATTCGCCGGGCGTGGCGGTGCCGGTGCTCGCCATCGCCGAGGACCCGAGCAAGGCCTACGACTATACGGTCAAGGGCAATTTCGTCGCCGTCATCACCAATGGCACCGCCATTCTCGGGCTCGGCAACCGCGGCGCGCTGGCGGCCAAACCGGTGATGGAAGGCAAGGCGGTCCTGTTCAAGCGCTTCGCCGACATCGATTCCATCGATCTTGAGGTCTCTTCCGAGGATTCCGATGAGATCATCAATTGCGTCAAACTGCTCGGTGCTGGCTGGGGCGGCATTAATCTCGAAGACATCAAGGCGCCGGAATGTTTCGTCATCGAGCAGCGCCTGCGCGAGCTGATGGATATTCCGGTCTTCCATGACGACCAGCACGGCACCGCCATCATCGCCGCCGCCGGTCTCTTGAACGCGCTTGACCTGACCGGGCGCGACATCGCCACCACCAAGGTCGTCTGCAACGGCGCCGGCGCCGCCGGCATCGCCTGCCTCGAACTCTTAAAAGCCATCGGCTTCCGGCCGGAGAACCTGATCCTCTGCGACACCAAAGGGGTCATCTATCAGGGCCGTAAGGAAGGGATGAATCAATGGAAGTCGGCGCATGCGGCCAAGACCGACCGCCGCTCGCTGGCAGAAGCCTTCGAAGGGGCTGATGTCGCCTTTGGACTTTCGGTGAAAGATGCCTTCACCGCCGACATGGTCAAAGCGATGGCGGCAAAGCCGATCATCTTCGCCATGGCCAATCCCGATCCGGAAATCTCGCCGGAGGAAGTGGCCGCCGTGCGCGATGACGCCATCGTGGCCACCGGCCGTTCCGACTACCCGAACCAGATCAACAATGTGCTGGGCTTTCCCTACATCTTCCGCGGCGCGCTCGACGTGCGCGCCTCCGCCATCAATATGGAGATGAAGATCGCGGCCGCGCGCGCGCTCGCCGAGCTGGCGCGCGAGGACGTGCCCGACGAGGTGGCGGCCGCCTACGGCGCGCGGCCGCGCTACGGGCCGGACTACATCATCCCGGTGCCGTTCGATCCCCGCCTTATTTCCTTCGTGCCGCCGGCGGTGGCGAAAGCCGCCATGGATACCGGCGTCGCGCGCAAGCCGATCGTCGACATGGACGGTTACCGCCAGCAATTGCGCTCGCGCCGCGATCCGATCGCCTCGACGCTGGTGCAGGTCTATAGCCGCCTGCGCCGCGCGCCTAAGCGCGTGGTGTTCGCCGAGGGCGAGGAGGAGCAGGTCATCCGTGCCGCCGCGAGCTTCGTCGAGCAGGGCCTCGGCAGCGCGCTCCTGGTCGGGCGCGAAGACCGGGTCAACGACGCCGCGCGCGAGGCCGGCATCGAATTCGGCGACGGCATCGAGGTGGTCAACGCCCGGCTGTCGACCCGCAACGCGACCTATATCAATCATCTCTATGAGCGGCTGCAGCGGCACGGCTACCTGCTAAGAGACTGCCAGCGGCTGGTGAACACCGACCGCAATTATTTCGCCGCCTGCATGGTGGCGCTCGGCGACGCCGACGCCATGGTCACCGGCGTTACCCGCAATTTCTCGGTGGCGCTCGAGGACGTGCGCCGCGTGATCGATCCGAAGCCCGGGCACCGGGTGATCGGCGTGTCGCTGGTGGTGACGCGCGCGCGCACCGTGGTGGTCGCCGATACCGCGGTGACCGAGATGCCCAATGCCGAGGAACTCGCCGACATCGCGGTCGAGGCGGCGGGCGTTGCGCGCCGGCTCGGTTACGAGCCCCGCCTTGCCATGCTCGCCTTCTCCACCTTCGGCCATCCGCCGGGCGAGCGCTCGGCGCGGGTGATCGAGGCGGTCAAGATTCTCGACCAGCGGCGGGTCGATTTCGAATATGACGGCGACATGGCCGCCGACGTCGCGCTCAATACCGAGCTGATGGCGCCTTACCCGTTTTGCCGGCTGTCGGGCCCGGCCAACGTGCTGGTGATGCCGGCGTTCCACTCGGCTTCGATCTCGACCAAGATGCTGCAGGAACTGGCCGGCGCGACGGTAATCGGCCCGCTCCTGGTCGGCCTCGACCGGCCGGTGCAGATCGTGCAACTCGGCGCCAAAGACAATCAGCTGGTCAACATGGCGGCGCTCGCGGCCTATAATGTGAGCGGGTGAAACGCTCGGGATAGAAGATGCCCGCGTCGGCCGGCCCACGTTTGACCTCGTTCGCGCCACAGCTTCTGGTCGACGACCTGCCCCGCGCCGTCGCCTATTACCGCGACATCCTCGGCTTCCGCTTCGACGAGCCCTGGGGCGGCTTCTATGCCGTCGGCGCGCGCGATGGGCTGGAGTTGCATCTGAAGGAAGCGCCAAAGACGCAGGCCGACCGCAGCCACCGCCGCGACCATGAGCATCTGGACGTCTACGCCGGGGTTGCCGATATCGACGCGTTTTACTCGCAGTGCGTCGAAAAAGGCGTGACAATTCTCAAGCCGCTGGCGCCGACCGCCTGGGGCACAAAGGACTTTTACCTCGTCGACCCCGAAGGCTATATCCTTGGCTTCGGCAAAGTTCTCGTCGCGCAAAAATGAGTCCAGCATGAGCGAAAACAAGCTCTCTGGCGTGATCGCCGCCATCGCCACCCCCATTACTGAGGAGGGCTCGCCCGATCTTGACCGGGTGCTGGCGCTCGCCCGCTATCTGCTCGACCACGGCTGCGACGGGCTCAACGTGCTCGGCACCACCGGGGAGGCGACCTCATTTTCGGTCGAGGAGCGCAAGGCGGTGATGAACGCCTATCAGGCGAATGGCCTGCCGATGCAGCGGCTGATGGTGGGGACCGGAGCGGCAGCGGTTGCCGATGCGGTCGCGCTCACGCGCCACGCCGCCGCGCTCGGATTTGCCGGCGCGCTGTTGCTGCCGCCGTTCTACTACAAGGGCGTGCCCGACGACGGCTTGTTCGCCTATGTCGAGACCATCGTCAAAGCGACGGCCGATCGGCCGATCCCACTTTATCTCTACCATTTCCCGGCGATGTCGGGCTTGCCCTGGCACGTTACGCTCATTCTCCGCCTGCTCGATGCGTTTTCGTCCCGCATCGTGGGCCTGAAAGATTCCTCCGGCGACATGGCTTTCGCGCATTCCGCCGCGGCGATCGCCAAGGACTTTGCCGTGTTCCCCTCGACCGAGGCCGCGCTCTTGCAGGCAAGGCGAGGCGATTTCGCCGGCTGCATCTCGGCCACGGCCAATTGCAACGCCGATTTATGTGCGCGTGCCTGGAAGAACGGCGATGCGGCGGCGCTGGAAGCCGCGGTAGCGATCCGCCAACTGTTCGACGGTAAACCGCTGGTGTCCGGCGTGAAGGCGCTGCTCGCTTACACCCATCGCGATGCCGCCCTGGCGCGGGTGAAACCGCCGCTTTGCGCGTTCACGGCGGCTGATCGCGCCGCCGTCGTCGCCGGTTACGACGCGGTGCGGGCAAAGCGCGTGGCCTAGCGCGCGATCCCAGAAAGGTGGATACCGGCTTTCGGAACAGATCACGCGCAAAAAAGAAGACCTTTGCAGCGTTGACGCGTCCGAAGCGCCCGCCTATAAGCCTCGCCCTGGCGGCGGAGCGTTTCCTCGCCGACAATTGCAAAATTCGGCAGACTTGGGCGGGCGTTTCCGTCGCAAGAGCCGAGCAACGAGTGACTGATGCCCAATACCAAGTCCGCCCGTAAAGCCACGCGCCAGATCGCGCGCCGGACCGAGATCAACAAGGCGCGGCGTTCCAGCTTGCGCAGCTCCATGCGCAAAATCGAGGAAGCGATCGCCAGCGGCGACCGTAATGCGGCGCTCACGGCCTTCAAGGAGGCCGAACCGGTCATCATGCGTGCGGCGCAACGCGGCGTCGTGCATAAGAACAGTGCGAGCCGCAAGGTTTCGCGTCTCGCGCACCGCATCGCCAAGCTCGCAAAGTAAGCGCGCGCCCTAAATTCTGCGCAAACTGCGCGCAAAAAATTATCCAGTTGTACGTGGGCCGAGCTTTTGCCGCCGAAAAAGGGGGGTTTTCTCCCCTCTGTCGCAAAATTGTAAACGGCGCGTCAAAGAGTTTTGCGCGAGCCCATTTCCCTGGGACAAATGTGCGCACATAGACTGCCAAGGCCGATGCCATCGGCACTTCCGCGCAAGGGTTACGTTAAAATTCGCGCAGAAATTCTTTTTGCGACACAAATAACTTACCCTCAATGCGTTAGCGGGACCTCGAAAACCGCTGTGCCAAGCGGACTTCCGGCATCGGCCGCCGATTAAAACTTATCGTGTCCGCCGGACTGCGCGTCGCAAAAATGCCGGCGGAAATTCTGTGAGAATCACAACGCCTTAATTCGGCATTCCGCACGCGATACCGCCGTTTTGCGCGCGAGCAGACGCAACGCGTGGGCTTTGCACGCGGGAATCCGGTTGCCGCCTTACCTTGCTGATGTATCGTGACCGCGCGCTCGGAATTCACCGGCGACTGCAATAACAAGGTTTCGAGGTCATGCTCATCAAGGGATGAGAACGGCGAGGTCGTGAGTGGGATCGTCTTCAGCATCCAGATGCGATCTTGGTCGAGCGTGAAAGCTAACGAGCGTGAAAGCTAACGAGCGTGAAAGCAAAGTGAGTACGGGGCGCGAAGCCCGAACGAGAAGATAGGGGGATTTCATGTCGATACCTGGGGCCGCACCATTGGTCAGCAACATCATCGGATGCCCGATATTCACTGCGGCCCTGGATCCAAGCGATGCGGCCTCTTTCTACTTAGTCGATTTCAACACCACGCTTTTGCTGCGTGCCGCGTTTGGCACTTCGGATGGCCCACCCGGTTTGCCGCCGCTGCGCAGCGGCTGACGGCGCGAGGCCACCTCGAACGAGCGCGGTGCTTCGATGACCAAGGGGCGCCAGGCCCGATAATCCTCCCGGCATCGTCCTTGCTTGAAGTGTCTGTAGCGTCCTGTCCGGCGCGTTGGCGGCACCCCTGCCCGTCGAAGCCGACCAACCGAGTCCGTTTCCACCATTTAAGTCGGATAGAGCACAAAGAAATGTCCAACGCAGTCCAAGAAAGCTGGCTCAAAGTTCAAAAACGCCTGCGTGCCGAGGTCGGTGACGATATCTATTCGAGTTGGTTTGCGCGGATGGACCTGGAAGCCATCGAGGACGGCACCGTGCGTCTGTCGGTACCGACCCGTTTCCTCAAGAGCTGGATTCAATCGCACTACGCCGAGCGCGTCTTGGCCTGCTGGCAGGCGGAAGCGAACGACGTCGGCCGCATCGAACTGGTGGTGCGCTCGGCGGTGCGCGTGAACGCAATCAAGCCGAAACTGGAAGCCGAAGCTGCCGCCGAGGCCCATCGCTTCAACGGCATGGCCGCCCGCCTGATCGCCGCGGGCGACGCCAACGGGCACGAGGCGCTCGGCGGTTCGCCGCTCGACCCGCGGCTGACCTTCGAGAGTTTTGTGGTCGGCCGCTCCAACACGCTGGCGCACGCAGCGGCCAAGCAGGTCGCCGCCGCAAAACGCGGCGATGCGGTGATGTTCAACCCGCTCTACATTCATGCCGGTGTGGGGCTCGGCAAGACGCATCTCTTGCAGGCGATTACCTGGGCCGGTAACGCCATGGGGGAGCGCAAGGCGCTCTATCTCACTGCCGAGAAATTCATGTACGGCTTCGTCTCAGCGCTGCGCACGCAGACCGCGCTCGCCTTCAAGGACGCGCTGCGCGGCATCGGCGTGCTGGTGATCGACGACCTGCAATTCCTGCAGGGCAAGTCGACGCAGGCCGAGTTCTGCCACACGCTGAACGCACTGATCGACGCCGGCCGCCAAGTGGTGATCGCCTCCGACCGGCCTCCGTCCGATCTGGAAACCTTCGACGACCGCGTGCGCTCGCGTCTGGCCGGGGGTCTGGTGGTGGAGATGGGCCCGCTCGGCGAGGAATTGCGCTTCGAGATTCTCAAGGCGCGCGTGCTGGCCGCGCGCGGGCACCACCCGAGCTTCGACGTGCCGGCGCCGGTGCTCACCTACATCGCCAAGACCGTCACCCATAACGGCCGCGACCTGGAAGGCGCGCTCAACCGGCTGCTCGCGCACAGCAAGCTCACCGGTCATGCCGTGACCTTGGAGATGGCCGAGCGCGAGGTACGCGACCTGATCCGCCCGCAGGAACCCAAGCGCGTCAAGATCGAGGACATCCAGCGCGTGGTCGCCCGGCAATATAATGTGAGCCGCTCCGACCTGTTGTCCTCGCGCCGCACCGCCAACGTCGTCCGCCCTAGGCAGGTGGCGATGTATCTCGCCAAGACATTGACGCTGCGCTCGCTGCCGGAGATCGGCCGGCGCTTCGGCGGCCGCGACCACACCACGGTGCTGCACGCCGTGCGCAAGATCGAGGGCCTCGTCGGCAACGACATGGCGCTCGCCGAGGAGATCGAGATCCTCAAACGGCAATTGCAGGAGTAGGAGTCGGCGCGGCGCCGCCTTGTGACGTTGTGCCCGGCCCGGTGCCGGGCATCGACGACTTCATGACCCGACGGCAACGCATAGACGGCCGGGACAAGCTCGGCCATGACGAGAGCGGCTGTGGAAGCCGCGATGGATTCTGGGACCCCTGAGCGCCCTCGCCCTTGCGATTTTCCTGCCGACGGGTCACTTTTGCCGTCCGGCCCAATGCCGGTGGCGGATTTTGCGATGAAGATCACCGTCGAGCGAAGCGCGCTGTTGAAGTCACTGGGCCACGTGCACCGCGTCGTGGAACGGCGCAACACGATTCCGATTCTCGCCAACGTGCTGATTAAGGCGGAAGGCGGCAAGCTCAGCCTCAAGGCGACCGATCTCGACCTCGAGGTCGCCGACTCGATCCCGGCCGAGGTTGCCGCCGGCGGCGCCACCACCGTGCCGGCGCACATGCTCTATGACATCGTGCGCAAGCTCCCCGAGGGCGCGCAGATCGTGATCGAGGGCTCCGGCGACCGCGCCGTGCTCACCATCCGCGCCGGGCGCTCGCGCTTCACCTTGCAGACGCTGCCGGAGAGCGACTTCCCCGATCTCGCCGCCGGCGACATGACGCATTCTTTCAAGCTCGCGGCCTCCGATCTCAAGCGGCTGATCGACAAGACCCAGTTCGCGATCTCGACCGAAGAGACGCGGTATTATTTGAATGGCATCTATCTGCACGCGGCGGGCAGCGTGAAGAACGCGACGCTGCGCGCGGTCGCGACCGACGGCCACCGCCTCGCGCAATGTGAGTTGCCGCTGCCGGCCGGCGCCGCCGGCATGCCCGGCGCGATCGTGCCGCGCAAGACGGTCGGTGAGGTGCAGCGGCTGATCGAGAACGGCGAAGGTGAGGTGTCGGTCGAGCTCTCCGCCGGCAAGATCAGGTTCACCATCGGCGACCTGGTGCTGACCTCGAAGCTGATCGACGGCACCTTCCCCGATTATGCGCGGGTGATCCCGGTCAACAACGACAAGAATCTCACTGTCGACAAGAAGGATTTCGAGGCCGCGGTCGACCGCGTCTCGACGGTGGCGAGCGAGCGCGGCCGTGCCGTGAAGCTGTCGATCAGCAATGCCCGGCTGCTGCTGTCGGTGACCAATCCGGACTCGGGCAGCGCCACCGAGGAGCTCGAGGTCGACTACGACGCCGAGCCGCTCGATATCGGCTTCAACTCGCGCTACTTGCTCGACATCGCGAAGCAGATCGAGGGCGAGGTGGCGGTCTTGAAGCTCGCCGATCCCGGCTCGCCGACGCTGATCCAGGACAAAGACTCCAAGGGCGCGCTCTACGTGCTGATGCCGATGCGGGTGTGATTCACGCCGTTATGGCCGGGCTTGTCCCGGCCATCTACGTCTTGCTAGTGCGGACCGACGAAAGACGTGGATGCCCGGCATCAAGCCGAGCATGACGACTGAATGACTGCTGCCTTCATCCGCCGCCTGACGCTCACGAATTTCCGCAGCTATCACGCCGCGCAGATCGAGTTCGGCCGCGTCGGCCCGGTGGTGCTCACCGGTGCGAACGGCGCCGGCAAGACCAATTTGATCGAGGCAATCTCGCTGCTCGCGCCCGGTCGCGGTTTGCGCCGCGCCACCATGGAAGAGCTCGCCTTCTCCGAGGGCGACGGCGGTTGGGCGGTCGCCGCCGAGGTCGAAGGCATGCTCGGCCTCGCCACGCTCGGCACCGGCATTGATCCGCCGGTCGGCGAAGATGCCACGCCGTTGCGCAAATGCCGCGTCGACCGCGAGAGCGTACCCTCCGCCGCGACCTTCGCCGACCATCTGCGCGTGATCTGGCTGACGCCGGCCATGGATCCCCTGTTCAGCGGTCCGGCCTCGGAGCGGCGGCGTTTCCTCGACCGGCTGGTGCTCGCGGTCGACGCCCAGCAGTCGAGCCGTGTCGCCGCGCTCGAGCGCTCGTTGCGCTCGCGCAACCGGCTATTGGAAGACGCGCACAGCGACCCACATTGGCTCGACGCGGTCGAGCACGAGACCGCCGAGGTCGCCGTGGCCGTGGCCGCGGCGCGGGCGGAGACGGTGGCGCGACTTTCCGCCGCGCTGGCCGCGGCGCGGGACGAAGGATTCCCCCGCGCGCAAATCGCGCTTGAAGGCTGGATGGAAAGACTCTTGCCCGCGCACAGCGCGACCGAGATCGAGGACCGCTACCGCGCCGTGCTCAAGGAGAACCGCGCGCGCGATGCCGCCGCTGGCCGCACCCTGGACGGGCCGCATCTGTCCGACCTGGCGGTCACCCACGCGGGCAAAGGGATCCACGCGCGCGCGGCGTCGACCGGCGAACAGAAGGCGCTGTTGATCCGCCTCGTACTCGCCCACGCCGGGCTCATCAAGGCGATGACCGGCTTTGCCCCGCTGCTGCTGCTCGACGAAGTGGTCGCGCATCTCGATCTGGCGCGGCGCTCCGCGCTTTACGACGCACTCGCGGCACTCGGCACTCAGGTATTCATGACCGGGGCCGATGCTGCCGCCTTCAGCGATATCGCGGCGCGTGCGCTCAATTTCGAGGTCAAAAGCGGAACCGTGACGCCGCGCGCTTAACGCCGCAAGGTTGCAAAGTTTCCGTTGGGTAAAAGCGTCGGCCTGGGTTTCGCAATCCGCTAACCCTGATTGCCGACAATTTGAACGAATTGCACAACGGGATATCCGAAGCGCATCCGGCATAATGGCCCGAAAAGGTAGCCCGGGTCGCAAGATTTATGGTTTCCCGTAATACCGCATCGCGGATGCTGGCGGCGAAGCAAGCAGCCACGTCGGCCGGCAAAAGCGCGGCCGCAGCTGACGGGATTGTCGCGCTCAACGACTATCGCCGGGACCACGTGCTGGAAGCGGTCGCCATGGCCGCGAAGGAGCTGTTGCGCTCTTCCGACCTCGGCGTCTCTTTGCCCAAGGTGCTCGAACAGATCGGCCCGGCGACCGGCGTCGAACGCGTGCACATCTTCTTGCTCGACGACAAAAGCACCGACGGGCGCATCCGCGGGCATTACTTTTGGTCGGTCCCAGATCTGTCCAATCCGGAGCCGATGAGCAACCCGCGCGCGCCGTTCGCCGAGGTCGGCCTCGGATCTTGGGTGACGCGGTTGTCGCAGCGCGAAACGATCGTCGGCCATACGCGCGATTTCGATGCCCCGGCGCGCAATTTTTTCCAGCGCTGCGGGGTCAAATCGGTGCTGTCGGTGCCGATCTTCGCCGAGCAGACATGGCTTGGCATCATCGGCTTCGACGCCTGCTGCTGCGAGCGCGACTGGTCGCCCGCCGAGATTGGCATCATCGAAACCGTCGCCGAACTGGTGGGTGCGGCAATCGCACGCACCGAACATCTTGAGAGACTGGCGGACGCCAATCGTATCGTCGAGCACAGCCCGACGATCATCTACCGGTTCAGCCCACGGCCGCCCTTTGATCTGACTTACATTTCGCGAAATACCAGCCGCTACGGCTATGCGGCCGACAAGTTGCTGGCGGAGCCCGGCAATTGGCTGACGCTGATCGACCCCGAGTTTCACGCCGCGATAACCGCGGACATCAAATCCATCGTGACGGGGGAAACCGAGCGCACGCTGCGCGAATTTCGCTTGCGCAAGGCCGACGGCGCTTATGTCTGGCTGGAGGGGCGCGGCTACCCGGTGCGTAACGCGGCCGGACGGCTGGTCGCCATCGAGGGCATTCTGAGCGACGTCACCGAGCGCAAGCACGCCGAAAATGAGCAGACCTTCGCGCACATCCTGCTCGCCACCGCAATCGAAAACTCGCCCGATGCGGTGCTCGTCGTCGACACCAATGACCAGATCATCATGACCAACCGGCATTTCGCCGAGTTATGGAAAATTCCGCCGGAGATGCTGCGCAGCGGCGACGATAAACCGGTGCTCGAGGCGGTGGCGGCGCAGATGAAGAACGTGGACGCGTTCGTCAAGCGCGTGCGCTATCTCTATGAGCACCCCGACATTGGGAGCCACGAGGAGCTTGAGCTCGCCGACGGGCGCATCATCGACCGGCATTCCGGCTCGCTTTACGATCCGCAACAGAAATATCTCGGGCGGGTGTGGTTCTTCCGCGATATTACCGACAAGAAGGCGGCCGAGCGGAAGATCGCCAAGCTCGCACGCACCGACTCGCTGACCGGGCTGCCCAACCGCGATGCCTTCCTCGAGCGGCTGACGCTGGAATTCGCCCGCGCGCGGCGCGGTACCGCGCGCTTCGCCCTGCATTACCTCGACCTCGATCACTTCAAGGACGTCAACGACACGCTCGGCCATCCGGTCGGGGACGAGCTTCTACGTATCGCGGCGCAGCGCTTGCGCGGCTGCGTGCGCGATACCGACATGGTGGCGCGTTTCGGCGGCGACGAGTTCGCAGTGCTACAGGACGACGTCGACGACAATAGCGCGGTCGAGACGCTGGCGGAGAAGATCGGCCGCGCGCTGGCGGAACCCTGTCAGATCGGCGGCAACCAGATTTCCACCAGCGCCAGCATCGGCATCGTCCCATACCGTGCCGACATCGCCAATATCAACGCCATGCTGATGAAGGCCGACCTTGCGCTCTACCGCGCCAAGAGCGACGGCCGCAACCGCTTCCGCTTCCACGTCCATGAGCTCGACGAGGAGACGCGCGAACGCATGGCGATCAGCGAGGATCTGCGGCACGCGGTGGCGCGGAAAGAACTCGAGCTCTATTACCAGCCGCAGATCGACCTCAAATCGGGGACGATCGTCGGGCTGGAGGCGCTGCTGCGCTGGAACCATCCCAGGCGCGGACAGCTTGCGCCAACCGCGTTCATCGGCATCGCCGAAACGACGGGCAGCATTCTCGCCATCGGCGAGTGGGTGATCGGCGAAGCCTGCCGGCAGATCCGCGCCTGGAGCGACCTTGGCGCGGCGCCGCCAATCGTCGCGATCAACCTGTCGGGCGCGCAGTTCAAGCTCGCCGCCCGGCTCGACCAAGTCGTGCTCGATAGTCTCGAGCAGCACGGCGTCGCGCCGGAAAGACTCGAGCTCGAATTGACCGAGTCGGTGTTGCTCGACACCACCAAGCGCCACGGCGAAACCCTCGAGCGGCTGCGCCGGCTCGGGGTGCGGCTCGCCATCGACGATTTCGGCACCGGCTATTCCTCGCTCGACTATCTGCGCGCCTATCGCGTGACGCGGCTGAAGATCGACCGCCGTTTCATCGCCGGCATCGCCACCAACGCCGCCAACGCCGCCATCACCCGCGCCACCATCGGACTAGCGCACGCGCTCGGCATCGAGGTGCTGGCGGAGGGCGTCGAAACCGCGGCCGAGCGCAATTTCCTCGTCAACGCCGGCTGCGAGATCGCGCAGGGTTTCTATTTCGGCAAGCCGATGCCGGCCCAGCAGGCAACCGAGCTGTTGCAACGCAACCGCCAATTGGCGGCGGTCTAACGCCTAGACCTCGCCGAGCAGCTCGCGGCGCTGCCGCTCGGAGGCGTCGGAATAGCGGCGCAGCGCATGCGCTTCGCTCAACAGCCCGAGGACCTGCCGGCGCTCCAGCGTGTCGACCACGGCCAAGGCTTCCGCCTCGTAGCGGTCGAACGCCGAGATCGCCTCCTGCGCCGTCATCTGCGCCAGCAGCATGTGATCGGCATGATGCAAAATGCCGCGCACCGAGTCAGATCCGGCAAGCTCGGCGGCGTGCGCCTCGGGCACCACCACAATGCCGGCATAACGGCCGTCCTCGTCGACCGCGACGACCTGGTTGGTCGAGCCAAGCGGAAAGGCCTCGCGGAACGCGGAGAGCGGCGCTTCCGCCGGCGTGGTACGCACGTCCGCACGCATCATTTGCCCGACCGAAAGGTCGCGGATCCAGCCGACGTCGGCGCCGCCGCGGATGGTTTCGCCGCGCAGATGGAAGCGCCACGTGGCGAAGGAGTAGCCGAAGAACTCGCGCGTCATCTGCATCGAGATGATGGCGGCGATCAGCACCGCGGTGGTGAGCCAGAGGTCGCCGGTCGCCTCAAGCGCGATAAAGGTCATGGTCAGCGGTCCCCCGATCACCGCGACCGACAGCGCGCCCATGCCGATGATGGCATAGGCATCGGTATTGGCCTGCGAGCCGGGCCAGATCGCCACAAGCCCGGCGGCGAACAGTTGCCCGCCCAGCGCTCCGAGCAAGAGCGAGGCGAAGAACAGTCCGCCGCGGAAGCCGCAGCCGAGCGAGACGATGGAGGCGATGCTCTTGAGCAGGAAGATCGTGGCGATCATGGTCAGCGGCAGACGGAACAGCCCGGTCAAGTGCAAAGCACCGTGTCCGGATGACATCACCTGCGGCGTCACCATGGCGAGCAGCCCGACAATGATGCCGCCGAGCAAGGGCCGCAGCGCTGGCTTAACCTTGAGTCGCACCAACAGCTGCTCGCAGGCGGCGACGCCGCGCATGATGGCGATGCCCGTGATCGCCGCCAGCACGCCGACTCCGGCGGCAATCACCACGTCGTGCACCGCCAGATTGGACAGCACGCCGGTCTCAATGCCGAGTCGCGTCGGCGTAAAGGCTTGCGCGATCAGATAGCCGATAAGCGAGGCGATGCCGACCGGCGCCAGCGAGGCGATCGAATAGCTGCCGATGATGAGCTCGAAGCCGTAAAAGGCACCACCGAGCGGGGCCCCAAAGGCGGCGGCGATGGCGGCGGCGGCGCCGCAGCCGACCAGGATGCGCATGTCGGCGCGGCGCAGGCGGAAGGCGCGGCCGATGTATGAGGCGATGCCGCTGGAGAGCTGGGTGAAGCCGGCCTCCAGCCCGACCGAGGCGCCGATGCCGCTCGACCATACGGTCTGCGCGGCGACGATCAAGCTGCCGCGGATCGACATCCGCCCGCCGTGCAGCGCGTTGGCCTCGATCGGGTCGACCTCGGTGCCGCGGCGGCGCGTGACATAGGCGCTGACCAACCCGAAGGCGAGGCCGCCGAGGGACGGTGCGGCGAGCGCATGCAACGGGTCAAGGGAGGCGCGGCCCGACAGCCGCTCGCCGGGGTCGAGCGCAAAGAAAATCTGGTGCAGAAGCCCGACCAGCTCGCCCATGACCACCACCACCAGACCGGCGGCGACGCCGACCAGCGCCGCCAACACGATGACGCTCGATTCCCGCGCGCGCACGACCGCGCGCAGACGATGAGGGACTTCGAAATGTGGGCTGGCCAAACGCATGGCGACGAACTTCAGAACGGCGAGCAAGTGCGGGCATTGCACGGTTGCGCAGACGTTTCAATGACTGCCCGCGCATTTGCTTAAGGGGCTGTCGTTTCAGCAGTTTTTGCGGCCGAAAATCCCACGATTTTTAAGGCCCGATACCTTTAAAAAGAGCTTGCGAATCAACATATTATACGCGGTTAGTTTGCTCTGTACGGAGCCAATTTTTCGTGTCACAAAAACATCCCGCTCCGACTCAATTTTTCGCCGTTGCAAAGGGTGCCGTCGATGGCTGAACCGGCCCGAAACCTGACTCCCGGTCATGAATACGACGCCGAGTCGATCAAGGTCCTCAAGGGCCTCGATGCCGTGCGCAAGCGGCCCGGCATGTATATCGGCGACACCGACGACGGCTCCGGCCTCCACCATATGGTCTACGAGGCCGTCGACAACTCAATCGACGAGGCGCTCGCCGGCTTTGCCACGGAAGTTTCCGTCACGCTCAATCCCGACGGCTCCTGCACCGTGCGCGACAACGGCCGCGGCATTCCGACCGACATCCACAAGGGCGAGGGCATCTCGGCGGCCGAGGTCATCATGACCCAGCTGCACGCCGGCGGAAAATTCGACCAGAACGCCTACAAGGTGTCGGGCGGCCTGCACGGCGTCGGCGTCTCCGTGGTCAACGCGCTGTCGAGCTGGCTCAAGCTCACCATCTGGCGCGATGGCAAAGAGCATTTCATGGAATTCCGCGACGGCGTCGCGGTGGCGCCACTCAAAGCCACCGGCAAAGCCGGCGACAAGCGCGGCACCGAGGTGACCTTCCTGCCCAGCCCGAAAACCTTCACCATGGTGGAGTTCGACTTCGCCACGCTCGAGCACCGCTTGCGCGAGCTCGCCTTCCTCAATTCCGGCGTCACCATCGTGCTCTCCGACATGCGCCACGCGGTGGAGAAGCGCGAGGAGATGAAATATGAGGGCGGCGTCGAGGCCTTCGTCAAATATCTCGACCGCAACAAGACGCCGCTCATCCCCGCGCCGATCATGATCAAGGTCGAGCGCGAGGGCATTACCGTCGAATGCGCGCTGACCTGGAACGACGGCTATCACGAGAGCGTGCTCTGCTTCACCAACAACATCCCGCAGCGCGACGGCGGCACGCATCTGGCCGGCTTCCGTGGCGCGCTGACGCGGCAGATCACGACTTACGCCGAAACCGCGGGCTCCGCGCGCAAGGAGAAGGTCGCGCTCACCGGCGACGACTGCCGCGAGGGCTTGACCGCAGTGCTCTCCTGCAAGGTGCCCGACCCGAAGTTCTCCTCACAGACCAAGGACAAACTGGTTTCCTCCGAGGTGCGGCCGGTGGTGGAGAATGTCATCAATCAGGGGCTGCAGGACTGGTTCGAGATTCACCCCGCGGAAGCGCGCGCCATCGTCGGCAAGGTGGTGGAGGCCGCCGCCGCGCGCGAGGCCGCGCGCAAGGCGCGCGAGCTCACCCGCCGCAAAGGCGCGCTCGACGTTTCTTCATTGCCCGGCAAGCTCGCCGACTGCCAGGAACGCGACCCGGCGAAATCCGAGTTGTTCATCGTCGAGGGCGATTCCGCCGGCGGCTCGGCCAAGCAGGGGCGCAACCGCGAATTCCAGGCGGTGCTGCCGCTGCGCGGCAAGATCCTCAACGTCGAGCGGGCGCGCTTCGACAAGATGCTGTCCAGCGCCGAGATCGGCACGCTGATCACCGCGCTCGGCACCGGCATCGGCCGCGACGAATTCAACGCCGACAAGCTGCGCTACCACAAGATCATCATCATGACCGACGCCGACGTCGACGGCGCCCACATCCGCACGCTGCTCCTGACCTTCTTCTACCGGCAGATGCCGGAGCTGATCGAGCGCGGCAATCTGTTCATCGCGCAACCACCGCTCTACAAAGTCGCGCGCGGCAAATCCGAGCAGTATTTGAAGGACGAGCGCGCGCTCGAGGATTATCTGATCGCGACCGGGCTCGAGGACGCCGTGCTACGCTTGACCACCAGTGAAGAGCGCGCCGGCGCGGATTTGCGCAAGCTTGTCGAGGATTCGCGTGCGATTCGAGCCATCCTCAACGGGCTGCACAGCCGCTATAACCGCCAGGTGATCGAGCAGGCCGCCATTCTCGGCGTGCTGAACGCCGACATCGTCGGCGACCCGAAAAAGGCACGCGCCGCCGTCCCCTATATCGTCGCTCGGCTCGATGCTCTGGCGGAAGAGACCGAACGCGGCTGGCAAGGCGAATTCAGCGAGGAGAGCGGTTTTTCCTTCTCGCGGACCGTGCGCGGCGTGAAGGAGGTCGCCATCATCGACCAGGCGCTGCTCGGTTCGGCCGACGCGCGCAAGCTCGACGAATTCGCGCCGATGCTGCAATCGGCGTTCCCGCGCCCCACCCCGTCGGCGGTACTGCGCCGCAAAGACGAAACGGTTTCCATTTACGGTCCGGTCGGATTATTCGAGGCGGTGACCGCGGCGGGCCGCAAGGGCATCACGCTGCAGCGCTACAAGGGTCTCGGCGAAATGAACCCCGGGCAATTGTGGGAGACCACGCTCGACGTCGATGTCCGTTCGCTGCTGCAGGTGAAGATCAAGGAAGTCGACGAGGCCAACGTGCTGTTCGACCAGCTCATGGGCGACCTGGTCGAGCCGCGCCGGCAATTCATCCAGGACAATGCCTTAAGCGCGAGCGTGGATGTGTGAGGACTCGTCATGGCCGGATTTGTCCCGGCCATTTACGCTTTATCTTCCCGAGATTTTCAATAACACGTGGATGCCCGGCACGAGGCCGGGCATGACGGGCTTGCTCACGACAACAGTTTTGCCCCGATCGTCAGCCCGATGATCAGCGCGCCGAGAAACAGCGCCAGGAAAATGCCGAACAGCCACTGCGCGATGGTGGCGGAGGCGGCCTCGACGTCGGTGAAGCCGAAAATGCCGGCGATGACGGCGATGATCAGGAAGATGAAGGCCCATCTCAGCATCGTGTGATCCTCAGTTCGCTCCTCATAATGAGATGGGCGGGACTGGGTTCCCCTGCAAGCCCGGTCATTCCAGCGCCGGCTTGAACGGCCGCGCACCGCGCGTGCGCGCATCGCGTGGGCTCCAACGGCCGGCCTCGACCCGAGCAATGAAGTCGGCGACGATCGCATTGAACAAGTGCGGCTCCTCGAGGTTCACCACGTGCCCGGTCTTCGGCAGCATGACCAGGCCGGATGCGGGAATCGTGTCTTTCAGGAACAGTGACGGCTCGACGCAGCGGTCGTCCTCGTCGCCGACCACGATCAAGGCCGGCGTTGCGAGCTTCCTCAGCTCGGATTCGAAATCATAAAGCGAGGGGCGCGCGCTCTGGAAGCCGCGCGAGGTGAAGGCCGAGCCGCGCGCGTCATGCTCGCCAAGCCGCGTGGTGAACTCGGCAAAGCCGCGCGGATCCTTGAGCAGATAGGGAATGCGGCTCGCGTTGTGGCCATAAGTGGCGGCGACCGCACTTGAGCCTTCGCGCTCGAACTGATCGCCGAGAGCGCGCGCCTGCCGGCGAAACTCCTGCATATACCAGCGCTCGCTGCCCGTGCCGGCGCCGGCGAGCACGAGCGAGCGCACGCGCGCGGGATGATTGAGCGCGACCTGCACGGCCGTGTAGCCGCCCATCGACAGGCCGACGAGATGCGCCTTCTCGATCGCCAGATGATCGAGCACAGCGACGGCATCGCGCATGACATGCTGGTACGAATAGGCGCTCGGATCAGACGGCACGTCAGACGGCGTATAGCCGCGGCAGGAATAGGCGATGCAGCGGTGGCGCCTGGCGAACTCGCGCAGCTGCGGCTCCCAACCACGATAATCTGAGGCGAACTCGTGCAGAAACAAGATCGGCGAACCCTCGCCGACTTCCTCGTAGTAGAGCTTCACTTGGTCGGGAGTCGTTGCGTAAGGCATGGGGTGAGGTCCGGTGGCTAGAACAGGTCGAGATATTCGCGTTGTTCCCAGGGCGTGACGTCGGCGCTCTCGCGCTCATCCTTGCGGAAGCGCTCAAGCTCGGCTTGCTTGATATGCGCATAGTAGTCGATGAAGCCGGCGCCGAAACCCGCGCGGAAGCAATCGTCCGCACACAGGGCGGCAACCGCTTCGCCCAAATCCCTCGGCAAGAGCGGCGCCGAAGTCTCGTAAGGCGTATCCGCGGACGGGCCCGGATCGCGCTTTGCCGCGATGCCGTCGAGGCCGGCGTAAATCTGCGCGGCCATGTAGAGATAGGGATTGGCCGCCGGCTCGCCGACGCGGTTCTCCAGATGCGTCGAGGCGTCGCCCGGCTGGCCGAGCACGCGCACCATGACGCCGCGATTGTCGCGGCCCCAGTTGGCGCGGTCGGGCGCCAGCGAATAGGGCCGGTAGCGCTTGTAGCCGTTGATGGTCGGCGTGGTGAGGGCGGCGCCGGCGGCGGCATGGGCGATGAGGCCGGCGAGGAAGCGCCGCCCCGTCGCCGATAGGCCTTGTGCCGAGACGAAGGCGTTGCCGCGCGTCTTCTTGTCGATCAGCGATTGATGCAAATGCCAGCCGCTCGACAAAAGGTTCGGCAGCGCCGGGCGGCACATGAAGCTCGCGAGATAGCCGTGGCGGCGCGCGATCTGCTTCACCGCACTGCGGAACAACGTCATGGTGTCGGCGCCGGCGAGACCAAGCTGCGGTCGGAAGGTGAATTCGACTTGGCTCGGCCCAAGCTCGACCTCGACGGAGTGCAACGGCAGGCCAAGCGCGACGATGCCGCGGCGCAGGATCGTCACCGCCGGATCGAGCATGTCGAAGCGCGACTCGGTGAGATACTGGTAGCCTTGATTGAGCAGGCTGACCTCCGGCGCCTGCGGCGGCCAGGTGGCGTCGGCGGGGGCAAGCCGCGCGTTGTCCAGCTTGAACAGGTGGAATTCAACCTCGAGGCCGGCGAGATAGTCGAAACCGGCCTTGCCCAGCGCGGCGAGCGCGTCCTTGAACTTGGCGCGCGTCGAGAACGGCACCGGCTTGCCGTTGGTGAAATAAATGTCGCAGAGCAGCCAGCCGGTCTTCTCCGCCCATGGCAGCACGCGGAAGGTCGCGGGGTCGGCGACCATGACGAAATCGGCGCCGCCTTCCATCTCGGCCATGCCGAAGCCGCCGCCGGCGGTGAACACGGGAAAGACGCTCTTGTGCGACGTGTCCTTGGCGAGCAGCGTCGTCGTCATGGTGACGCCGGCGCGCATCGCCGCCGCCGCCGCCGCCGCGAGCAGCGTCTTGCCGCGCAAGACGCCGTGCTGATCGGTGAACGAAAAGCGCACCATGTCGAGCTTGTTCTTGGCGATTGCGCGCTCGACCTCCGCCGCCTTGCGCGCCTGCTCAGCGCTCCACAGGCCGTGACGGGAGACGAAGTCGGCCGTCGATTTGCTCGGACGCGGATGCATACATCAGGTCTCGTCATTCCGGGACGCCACGACGTGGCGGACCCGGAATCCATACGCCGCAACGCTGTGGGTTATGGATTCCGGGTTCACGCGCTTCGCGCGTGCCCCGGAATGACGGCTAGCGGCCATTCGCCCAGCTCGCGGCCTGCCGCTTGGCGCGATCGGTCGCCTGCCAATAGCCCTGCCAGTCGTCGGTCGGACCGATGCCGTCGACCGCCGGCGGCCCGCCGATTGACGCGGCCTGCGCCTCGTCGAGCACCATGATCGGCCGCTCGCCTTTGCCCGCCTGCTCGATCGCAGTCCGCAAAAGGCGCCGATAGGCGACGATCGCCTTGTCCGAGGTGCCAAGGTGTTCCTCGGTGCGGTCCTGGATCGCGCCCATCGACTCGCAGGCCCACTGGTCGTGCACGTTGATGTCGGTGCCCATGCCCGTATAGGTCTCGTGCTCCTGCTCGTGCGCATCGAAGCCGTAGTCGTTGCCCTTGTTCTTGCGCGGCACGTAATCCGGCAGCTCGTAGAGCTCGAGCCGCTGGCGGCGCATCTCGTCCTTGTTCACCGCTTGCCCGAACGAGGTGAAGATCGCGTACCAATAGTGCCGCGTATCGTCGATCGGCACGTGCCACTGACTGATGGTCATCTCCCGGCTCATCGGAATCATGAAGGCGTTGGGGAAGACCAGATTGGTGACGCGCACATGCGCATCGGCGGCGCTGATTTGCCGCAGCGTGACGATGCGGAAGCCGAAATCGGTCGGCTCGACTTCGATGCGCGGCCGCGTGAACTCGCGCATGATCTGCGTCATCGGCATGTCGGTGCCGAGCGACTGGTCGCGGAACATCTTGCCGTAGCCCTTGCTCGGATCTTCGTCGTGGAAAAAGCGATGCAAGAACGAGGTGTGCACCGGATCGATGCCGACCTCGAGCGACTGTAGCCAGTTGCAGTCGATCATGCCTTTGAAGGCGAAGGTGTGCGTGTCGGGCGCGACGAAGCAATCGAAGTGCGCGAAGGCCGGCGGCGCGCCGGGACCGAGATAGGCGAAGAGGATGCCGCTCTTCTCCCTTACCGGATAGGACTTCTGCCTGATGTTGGCGCGGAGATTGGAATCGTCGGGCTCCGCCGGCGTCTCCAGGCAACGGCCGTTGATGTCGAACATCCAGCCGTGGAAAGCGCAACGCAGCCCGTCATTCTCCAGCCGGCCGAAGGCGAGATCGGTACCGCGATGCGGACAACGGCGGCCGATGAGGCCGTAGCGCCCCTGCCCGTCCTTGAAGATGACGAGGTCCTCGCCGAGGAGCCGCACCGGCTTGATCGGCCGGTTGCCGGCAAGCTCGTCGACCAGCGCCGCCGGCTGCCAGTAGCGCCGCATCAGCGCGCCGGCCGGCGTGCCTGGACCGACGCGGGTGATGAGATCGTTCTGTTCGGCGCCGAGCATGCGGCCCCCTGGTTGCGAGGCGACTCTATACGATCACGGGCGCTTGCAAAGACGAACCGCTGATTGCGTCCGGGCAACGCGAACGGCCGGCTCACACTGGCCCGTCGGCACGTCGATTTTGGCAGTCTTCAGCCGGCGAGGCGGGCGGTGCCTGGAGCGAGGCGGCGTCGCCATACGCTTTGCCGCATTCCCACAGGCGGTTGGCTACGACACGCGCGTCGGCCCGGCTTGCCGCCGTGCAAGTGCGGAATTCGAGATCGGCCACGCGCGGCGTCGGCCGGGCGAACAGCCGGGCAAACGGGCCGACCGCGCCGTAGCGGCGGAATTCGCCGAATGCCTGCGCCAGATCGCCGGCGTGACCGAAGGCGATCATGCGGCCGGTCAGACTGTGGCGGATTTCATAGACGCCGGGACCGGCTGGAGCTTCGACCGGGCCATCCTCAATGCGTGGGAAATGCTTCCAGCCGCTCCAGGTTTGCAACATCGGCAGAGCCTCAGGCGTGTGCGAGCGCCGGTCAAAACGCGGCGCCGCGGCCCTTGGTTCCGCCCTCCTAATGGCCCGGTAAAACCAGCACTTTCGGCTTGGTCGGCAAAGTCGACCTGGAGACGACGACCGAGGGTATCTCGGACACCTCGACCTCCCATTCCTGGCGGACGCGGCTGAGGAAGCGCTCGAGGGTGAAGCGGCTGAAATAATGCATCGGGATCATCAGCGGCGCCTTCAGCGCGTGCAGCACTTCGACCATGCCGTCGAGATCGAGCGTGTAGGAACCGTCGACCGGCACCAGCACGACGTCGATGCGGCCGATGTCATCGAGCTGCTGCTGGTTGAGCGTGTGGTGCAGATGGCCGAGATGAGCGATGCAGAGAGTGGCGATCTCGAAGATGAAGATGGAGTTTCCGTTGCGCTCGGTGCCGCCGTCGAAGGTGCGGATATTGGTCGGCACGTTGCGCACGCGCACATCCTTGTAAGTGAGGTCGATGCGCGCCGGCTTTTCATTCTCCGCCCAGCCGCGCAGCACGTATTTGATCGCCGGATCGGGATGATCGGTATAGTGCGACGGGTGGGCGTGATTCATGGTGGCGATGTCGGGCAGCACGGCCGGCCGCACATAGTCGTTGTAGTCGGTGGCGATGCGCACGAGTTGCGGGCTCTCGATCAGGAAGGTGGCGTGGCCGACATAGGTCAGCCGTACCTGATCGGCCTCGAGCGCCGCGAGGTTGAAGGCGGCCGGGATCAGCACCGGCGCGCGTTCGGCCACCAGGCCGGGGCAGTTGGCGCGCATTTCCGGTTTGTCCGGCAATGGAGGCGCGTTCTGCGCCGAGGCCTGCGCACAGACCGCCAGCAGCGCAGCGAGCGCGCCGATCAACCGCGTGGCAATGCCGCCCATGATCGAACCCAGGTCCGCCCGCGAATCTGGCACGGTTCAAAGCAGTCCGCTACCGGTCGCGCGCGGGTCCGCCCGCAAACGCATGAACGGCGCCAAACGGGGCGCCGCTCGTGCAAACCGTTGCGAGGGGGCTATTGGAAGAGCGCGCGGTCGCGGTCGGCGACGATGAGGCCTTTCGGCGTCACCACGATCCAGGAGCCGTTCTCGCGCTTGACCGACTGCACCGGCCCGAGCCCGGGCAGCGGCGCGCCCGGCACCGCCTGATAGATCTCGCCGTGTCCCGCGACGAAGATGTAGCCGCCGCGCGCGTCATAGATCCACCAGTCCTGCAGCACCGCCGGGCGGGTGGTAATCGCGGCCACGCGCGGCGCTGCCGGTCGCGGGGTCGGCATCGGCACCGCCACGGTTCCCGGCGCGGCGGGCGGCGCCGCAGCGGCGGGCGCCGGAATGGTGCCGGTGATCTCGGTGCTTTTGCCGACATCGACGCGGTCGGCGGTTTTGATCATCGAGCTCGATGCCGGCTTGCTCGCCAAGTCGGCCGCGATCTTGTTGAACTTGTCGAGCGCGAGCTTGTTGGACTTGTCGAGATCGACCTTGAGCGTCGCAACCTGCTTGCTCAGTTGCGCGATCGACTGCTGCAGCGCCTTGCGCTCCGCAATCCCGGCGACGTCGGGCTGCGGCGGCTGCACCGATATCCAGCTCGCGGTGGTATAGCCACCGAGCACGCCGCCGATGCCGGCGGCGAGCACGATCGAGGCGGCGAGCAGGGCCCGCCGCTTCTGGCGCGGCGCGGGCGCCGCAGGCTCGACCTTGGGTTCGGGAGCGGCCGCGACCGGCGCAACGGGCGCGGCCTTTGTCTCGACGACGGGCGTTGGCGCTGCAGGCTCGAGCTTCGGCTCGTTCGCCGCTGCGGCAGGCGCCGTATCGTGTGCGGTCGGCGACAAGGCCGGCGCTTCCGCCGGCGGTACTTCGGGATTGAAAAGCGGCTCGTCGCCGCCCGTGAGCTTGTTCTCGTCCTGCTCGGCCATGGCTGATCCGTTCGTGGAAGAGTCGACCAATCGGAAAGCAAATGCTGGTTACCAATTGGTTACTTTTGATGGCAAAGCCGTGGCCTAAAGTGGCAAGCCGTTCTCCGCCGCCAACGCTTTTAGCGACACCGCCGGCCGCGCCCCCACATGCTGGATCACCTCCGCCGCTGCCAGCGCGCCGAGCCTTGCTGCGGTGCGGTAATCCTTGCGGCGGGCGAGCCCGACCAGGAAACCGGCGGCGAACAGATCGCCCGCGCCGGTGACGTCGACCACCTGCTCGACCGGCATTGCTCGCACCGGCTCGACGCCATCGCGCGCCACCACGACGCAACCCTTCTCACTGCGCGTCACCACCGCGAGCTTGGCGTCGCCGCGCAAGGCTTTCACGGCGGTGTCGAAATCGGCGGTCTGATAGAGGCTGTGCAGCTCGCGCTCATTGGCGAAGACGATGTCGACCGTGCCCTTGCGAATGAGGTCGAGAAATTCGGCGCGAAAGCGGTCGACGCAGAAGGCGTCCGATAGCGTGAGCGCGACCCGACGGCCGACCTTGTGCGCGATATCGGCGGCTTTGACGAAGGCTTCCTTCGCCTGCGGCGGGTCCCAGAGATAGCCCTCGAGATAGACGACCGAGGCGCCGGCGACTTGCGCCTCGTCGATGTCGGCGGGTCTGAGATCCTGCGCCGCGCCAAGATAGGTGTTCATGGTGCGCTCGCCGTCGGGCGTCACCATGATGTAGCAGCGCGCCGTCGCCGGGCCGTCCTTGGCCGGCTTGGTGGTGAAGGAGACACGGGCGGCGCGGATGTCGTGCGCAAAGGCGCGGCCGAGTTCATCGTCCTTGACCTTGCCGATGAAGGCGGCGTGGCCGCCGAAGCTCGCGACGCCGACAATGGTGTTGGCGGCCGAGCCACCCGAGCTTTCGGTAGCCGGACCCATGGCGTCGTAGATCGCGGCGGCGCGCGCTTCGTCGATGAGCGTCATCGAGCCTTTGTGCATTCCTTGCGCCACCAGAAAATCGTCCTCGGCGCGGGCGATCACGTCGACAATGGCATTGCCGATGCCGAGCACGTCGTAGCGGGGGGACACCATGCGCAACCTCGTTTCCGCGGGCGGCGCACTATAGCGGCGATCAACGTACTGGCAACGCCAACGATATGGTTAGTGAGGGGGCGGAAGCCTGTTCAGCACTTCCAGACTCCACCAGAGAAAATATCCGGCGACCAGAATGCCGAGCGCCACTTTCACCAACTGGATGATCAGCTCGTCTTTGCTCATCGCAAGCCTGCCTGTCGCTCGCGCCGCCCGCGCGATGACTGTGCCGCCTCACCTATAACGGAACAGCCTAGCCTTTGATATTGCTATGGCGTCTCGTGCGCGACCTCGGCCTGAGCGCGCAGCGGGGGTTGCACGGCAAACGCCGTCATGCGATGTGGCCCGCCACAGTCGCGGGGAGTGAGGCTATGGCCTTCAAGGAGCGCGTGTTTTCCGGTGTGCAGCCGACCGGCAATCTGCACCTCGGCAATTATCTCGGCGCCATCGTCAAATTCGTCGCGCTGCAGGAGCGCTATGACTGCATCTACTGCGTGGTCGACCTGCACGCCATCACGGTGTGGCAGGAGCCCGCCGAATTGCCGCAGGCGACGCGCGAAGTGACCGCGGCGTTCATCGCCTGCGGCATCGACCCCAAGACGCACATCATCTTCAACCAGAGCCAGGTCGCCGAACACGCCGAGCTCGCCTGGGTGTTCAATTGCGTCGCCCGCTTGGGTTGGCTCAACCGCATGACGCAGTTCAAGGAGAAGGCCGGCAAGGACCGCGAGAACGCCTCGGTCGGCTTGTACGTCTATCCGAGCCTGATGGCGGCCGACATTCTGGTCTATCGCGCGACCCACGTGCCGGTCGGCGAAGACCAGAAGCAGCACCTCGAGCTCGCGCGCGACATCGCGCAGAAATTCAACAACGATTTCGGCGCCTCGATCAAAGCGCACGGCTTCGGCGACACCTTCTTCCCGCTGCCGGAGCCGATCATTCAGGGCCCGGCGACGCGCGTCATGAGCCTGCGCGACGGCGCAAAGAAAATGTCGAAGTCGGAGCCGTCCGACTATTCGCGCATCAACCTGACCGACGATGCCGACGCGATCGCGCAGAAGATCCGCAAAGCAAAGACCGATCCGCAGCCGCTGCCGAGCGAAGAGAAAGGCCTCGAGCCGCGCCCGGAAGCCGACAATCTGGTCGGCATCTACGCGGCGCTTGCGGGGATGAACAAGGCGCAGGTGCTGGGCGAATTCGGCGGCGGTCAATTCTCGACCTTCAAAAGCGCGCTGGTCGATCTCGCCGTCGCCAAGCTTGGGCCGATCGGCGCCGAGATGAAGAAGCTGACGCAAGACCCGGTCTATATCGACTCGGTGCTGGCCGACGGCGCGCTGCGCGCGCAAACGATCGCCGCCGAAACCATGAAGGCGGTCAAGGACATCGTCGGCTTCGTGCGGCGCTGACGGTCGACGCACAAAGTCGCCCGCTTGTGGGGCCGGCACCTGCCGTGCCACCATTGCGCGTATGAGCACCAAGCGCCGCAGCTACGAGGCCGGCCACAAGCGCAAATACCTGGTGGTCATCGACGACACCGAAGAATGCGACCGCGCGGTGTTCTGGGCCGCCAAGCGCGCCGGCCGCACCAAGTCGCAGCTAATCATGCTGCGCTTGATCGAGACCGGCGATCGCAACCAACAATGGCTCGGCGTCGCCGATTTGATGAAGGCGGAGGCCGAGGAGGCTGCCAACCAGGCGCTCGACAAATACGCCGCGCGCGCCAAGAAAATCGCGCATGTCACGCCGGACCGCGTCATTCGCGAAGGCGAGCCGGCGGAAGAGATCATCAAGCTGATCGACGAGGACACCGATATCGGCATTCTGGTGCTGGCCGCCGGCACCGCCAAGGAAGGCCCGGGCCCCTTGGTTTCCAGCCTCATCAAGAACGCCGGCGCCTTCCCGATCCCGGTCGCCATCGTCCCCGGTCACCTCAGCGACGAGGACCTGGAGGCGATGGCCTAGGCGCCGGTTGACCGCGGCGCCCGGCAGCGCCATGTATCGGTTATAACCATTGCCATCCACGGGCCTTGAACCCGCACCGCGCACGATCCGGAAACGTCGGAACCGGTTTTCGCATCAGATCGTGCGCCAGGATGAGGAGCGCGAAAATGTTCATCCAGACCGAAGCCACGCCCAATCCGGCGACGTTGAAATTCCTGCCTGGCCGCCCGGTGCTCGAATCCGGCACGCTCGACATGCCGAGCCGCGAAGCGGCCGCGCAGTCACCGCTCGCCGAGCGTCTGTTCGACATCCCCAATGTGGCGGGAGTGTTCTTCGGCTCCGACTTCATCTCGGTTACCAAAAGCGCCGGTGAATGGCAGCAGATCAAGCCGGCGGTGCTCGGCGCCATCATGGAGCACTTCATGAGCGGCGCGCCGCTCGTCGCAAGCGGCGCCGGGCCGGCAACGGCCGGCGATGAGTTCTTCGACGAGAAAGACGCCGAGACGGTCGCCACCATCAAGGACCTGATCGAGACCCGCGTTCGTCCTGCCGTCGCCGGTGACGGCGGCGACATCACCTTCAGGGGCTACAAGGAAGGTGTGGTGTATCTGGCGATGAAAGGCGCCTGCGCCGGTTGCCCGTCCTCGACCGCGACGCTGCGCCACGGCATCGAGAACCTGCTCAAGCACTTCGTGCCCGACGTCACCGAAGTGCGGCCGATGTAGTGATCAGGAATCAGTTTTCGGGTATCAGTTATTGGCTGGCGGTTGTCTCCACCTGATGCCCGACTCCTGACATCTGATATCCGACATGCGTCTTCTCGCCATCGATACCGCGCTCGCAGCTTGCGCGGCGGCGGTGTACGACACCGAGGCCGGCGTGCTGGCGCAAGAGACCGAGATGATGACGCGCGGCCACGCAGAAGCGCTGATGCCGCTGGTCAAGCGCGTCATGGACCATGCCAACACCTCCTTCGCCGCGCTCGATCGCATCGCCGTCACAGTCGGCCCCGGCAGCTTCACCGGGCTGCGCGTCGGCATCGCGGCGGCGCGCGGCTTCGCGCTTGCCACCAACAAACCGGCGGTGGGGCTGTCGACGCTCGCCGCTTATGCCGCGCCGATCATCGACGCCGATGACAGCCTGCGCGTGGTGTCGGCGATCGACGCCCGCCACGACCACGTTTACCTGCAGATTTTCGGCGCCGGCGGGCGCACGCTGGTGGCGCCGCGGCTCGGGCATTTGCGCGACGCGGCGCGGCGTGCGGCGGCGGCGGGCAGTCCGCGATTGGTCGGCAATGCGGCGCAGATGCTGGCGACGGCGTGGCCGGAAGGCGAACGCCCGCCGACGGCTGTTGAACAGCGCGAGGCGCCGGACATCGGCTGGATCGCGCGGCTCGGCGCCGCCGCCCAGGACATCGGCATGCCGGTGAAGCCGCTCTATCTGCGCGCCCCCGATGCGCGGCCACACGATGCCCAATTGCCGCGCCGATGATGAAGCTCCTCACCAATCTGCTGGGTCGCGGTGAACTCAAGCTGTCGGAGGCGGGCAGCCGCGACGCCGCGGCGATCGCCGCGTTGCACGCCGTCTCGTTCCGGCACGGTTGGAGCGAGCAGGAGGTCGAGGGCTTCCTGCTCGACCGCAATGTCATCGGGCACCGCGCACTCGCTGGCGCAAAGCTGGCGGCCTTCATCTTGTCGCGCCTAGCCGCGGACGAAGCGGAAATCCTGTCGGTCGCAGTGGCACGCGCCTATCAGGGCCGCGGCCTTGCGCGCAGCCTGCTCACGCTGCATTTGCGCCGGCTGGCCGGCCTTCACGCGCGCGCCGTGTTTCTCGAAGTCGATGAGCACAATACGCCGGCGATTCGGCTTTACAATCGCGCCGGGTTCCACGAAGTGGCGCGCCGGCCCAATTATTACGCAGCGCCCGGCGAGAGGGCGGCAACCGCGCTGGTGCTGCGGCGCGACCTTTGAACGCGGCACCCGCGATATGATATTGATAGACGGGCCGAGCGGACCACACGACGAGCAGCGATGAGCACGCCGGACAAAGCCGAGCTGAGTTCGATTGAAGCGCTGTGCATGGCCAAGGGCATGCGCATGACCGAGCAGCGCCGCGTGATCGCGCGCGTGCTGGCGGCCGCCGCCGACCATCCCGACGTCGAGGAGCTTTACCGGCGCTGCGCCAAGATCGACGAGCACATTTCGATCTCCACCGTCTACCGCACGGTGCGGCTGTTCGAGGATGCCGGCATCATCGAGCGCCATGATTTCCGCGATGGCCGCGCCCGCTACGAGACGAGCCCGGAGGCCCATCACGACCATCTGATCAACCTGCGTAGCGGCGAAGTGATCGAGTTCCAATCGGAGGAGATCGAGCGCCTGCAAGCCGAGGTCGCGCGCAAGCTCGGCTACCGGCTGGTCGATCATCGGCTCGAGCTCTACGCGGTGCCGCTTTCCGACGACAAGACGCGGAACTGACCGTGCGCGCGCTATTGCTGGCGGCGTTGTTTTTTACGATGACGCCGCTGCTGATTTCCTTGCAGTGGCTGCTCGACAAGCTGCATCTGCCCGGATGGGGCGCCATCTCCAACAATTATTACCGGGTGCTGCGCCGCGTCCTGGGCGTCAAGTTACGCGTGGTCGGGCAGCCGGTACGCGACCGCCCTGTGCTCTTCGTGTCGAACCATGTCTCCTGGGTCGACATCATCGTCATCGGTTCGATCATGCCGATCGCCTACATCGCCAAGCGCGAGGTGCGCGATTGGCCGCTGGTCGGCATCACCGCCAAGCTGCAACGCACCGTCTTTGTCGACCGCACGCGCCGGCACCAGACCGCTGAGGCGGTCGCCGACATCGTGCGCACGCTCAACGGCGGCACCTCGGTCGTGCTGTTCGCCGAAGGCACTTCGAGCGACGGTAACCACGTGCTGCCGTTTCGCTCGGCCCTGCTCGGGGCCATCAAGCACGCCGCGACACACGCGAGCGAAGCGAGTAACATCCTGATTCAGCCGATGTCGATCTGCTACACTGCGCTTTATGGCATCCCGATGGGCCGCCAGCACCGGCCGCTGGTCGCCTGGTACGGCGATCTCGACTTCATGCCGCACATCAAGACCTTCGTCGACCGCGCCGCGGTCGACGCGGTGGTGAGCTTCGGCGAGCCGGTGCGAGCGGGGGGCGCGACGGACCGCAAGATCATGACCCGGCAGCTGGAAGGAACCATCCGGCGCACCACCGCGGCGGCGCTTTGCGGGCGGCCATTGCCGGCACGCGCGGCGGAATAGGCCAGTCGCCATTCGTCTTAAACTCGTTGTGAATTCAACTATATAGTTCAGGGCGACAAGGACTGCCCAAACAGGCTAGATTGGCGCCGCTTCGCAACCGCCCGGCATGAGCAAACCCCGCAAAGTCCACGTCAAAAGCTTCGGCTGCCAGATGAACGTCTACGATTCGCATCGTATGGCGGACACGCTGGCGCCGGCCGGCTACCGCGAGACCGCCGAGTCCGGCGAGGCCGATCTCGTCATCCTCAACACCTGCCACATCCGCGAGAAAGCGGTGGAGAAGGTCTATTCCGAAATCGGGCGTATCCGCGTGCTCAAACAGGAAGCGGCCGCGCGAGGTCGTCAGATGCTGATCGCGGTGGCCGGCTGTGTGGCGCAGGCGGAAGGCGAAGAGATCGTACGCCGCGCAGGCGCCGTCGACCTCGTCGTCGGCTCGCAGAATTATCACCGTCTGCCGGAGCTGCTCGGGCGCGCGCAAAGCGGCGAGCAGGTGGTCGACACCGAATTTCCGCTCGAGGACAAGTTCGACGCCTTGGCGCAGCCCTCGCGCGCGGCGATCGCCAAGCGCGGCGTCACCAGCTTTGTCACCGCGCAGGAGGGCTGCGACAAGTTTTGCACGTTCTGCGTCGTGCCCTATACACGCGGCACGGAAGTTTCACGCCCCGCCGCAAAAATCGTCGCCGAGGTCGAGCGGCTGGCAGACGCCGGCGTGCGCGAAATCACGCTCATTGGGCAGAACGTCAACGCCTATCACGGACAAGGCCCGGACGGCGCCGACTGGACGCTGGCGCGCCTGTTGCGCCGGCTCGCCGAGGTGCCAGGCGTCGTACGGCTGCGCTATACCACCAGCCATCCGCGCGACATGGGCGAGGATCTCATCGCCGCCCATGGCGAACTGCCGGCGCTGATGCCCTACGTGCACCTGCCGGTGCAATCCGGTTCCGACCGCATCCTTGCCGCCATGAACCGCAAGCACACGCGCGCGGATTATCTTGAGATCGTCGAGCGGCTGCGCGGCGTCCGCGCCGATCTCGCGCTGTCGTCAGATTTCATCGTCGGCTTCCCCGGCGAGACCGAGGACGATGTCCGCGAAACGCTGTCGCTGGTCGAGGAGATCGGCTTCGCCTCCGCTTTCTCCTTCATGTATTCGCCGCGCCCCGGCACGCCGGCCGCCGTGATGGACGACCAGGTGTCGGCCGAGGAGAAATCCGAGCGGCTGCAGCGCCTGCAGGCCACGATCACGCGCGGCCAGCGCGCCTTCAACGCGTCCCTCGCCGGCCGCACCGTCGACGTGCTCTTGGAAAAGCCCGGCAAGCTGCCTGGGCAATTGGTCGGCCGCTCCCCATATCTGCAGGCGGTGCAGGTCATGGCGCCGCGCGCACTTATCGGCTCGGTTCAACCGGTGACTATCGGCGAAGTCGGCAGCAACAGCCTCTTCGGCGCGCTGGCCGAGACCCCGCACCTCGAAGCGATCGGAGCCTGAGTAACCTCTTGCGCACACCGGATCCCGCGATCCCGCCCGCCGCAGCTTCCGAGGAAACTGCCACGACGCAGATCGTGCTCGCCTTCGAGGACAATCGGCTCGCCTCCGTTTTGTTCGGCCAATACGGGCAGAACCTCGCGTTGATCGAGCGCCGCCTCGGCGTCGTCGCCGAGCAGCGCGGCAACCATGTCACCATCGACGGCTCGCGCGGGGCCTGCGAGCAGGCGCGCCACGTGCTCGAGGGCCTGTACGAACAGCTCAAGCGCGGCCACGACTTGAGCCAGGGCGACGTCGACGGCGCCATCCGCCAAGCGATCGCGCAGGGCTCGCTGTTCGACTACGACCCGGGCAGCGCGCGCGCCGCCTTCGAGGAGATCAATCTGCGCAAGCGCCCGGTGCGTGCGCGCACGCCGGCGCAGGATGCCTATATCCGCGCGCTCAAGCGCCACGCATTGGTGTTCGGCACCGGACCGGCTGGCACCGGCAAGACCTGGCTCGCCGTCGCCCATGCCGTGCAGATGTTCGAGCGCAAGGAGATCGACCGCATTGTCCTGTCGCGGCCGGCCGTGGAAGCCGGCGAGCGGCTCGGCTTCCTGCCCGGCGACCTACGCGAAAAGGTCGATCCTTATCTCCGGCCCGTCTATGACGCGCTGTACGATCTGATGGATGCGCGCATCGTCGAGCGCGCAATGCAGGCGGGCGAAATCGAGATTGCGCCGCTCGCCTTCATGCGCGGCCGCACGCTGTCGAACGCCGCCGTCATCCTCGACGAGGCGCAGAATGCGACCTCGATGCAGATGAAGATGTTCTTGACCCGGCTTGGCGAGAACAGCCGCATGATCGTCACCGGCGATCCGAGCCAGGTCGATCTGCCGGGCGGTCAAACCTCCGGCCTGTCGGAAGCGGTCAAGCTCTTGGCCGGCATCGAGGGCGTCGGTCATGTCGCCTTCACCCACGAAGACGTGATCCGCCACGAATTGGTGGCGCGCATCGTCGAGGCCTACGACCGCCGCGGGGGCAAGCCATGAGCTGGTCCGCGCAGCAGCAATATCTGTCGGCGCCGGAGATCGACATCGAGATGCAGTCGCCGCTGTGGCGGAACGAGCCCGCGGCCGAGCAAACCATCCGCGACGCGATCGCCGCCGCCGCACGGCTGACGCCGGCCGCCGGCGAAGTGAGCGTGTTGCTCACCGATGATGCCGCTATCCAGGCGCTCAACAAGCGATGGCGCAGCATCGACAGGCCGACCAATGTGCTGTCATTCCCCGCGCAAGCAAATTCGAGGCTGCCCGCTCCGCTCCTTGGCGACATCGTCATCGCCTACGAAACGCTCGCGCGCGAAAGCCAAATGGAACGCAAGCCGTTCCTTCATCATCTTACCCATCTCGCGGTGCACGGCTTCCTGCACCTCTTGGGCTACGATCACGAAACCGATGCTCAGGCCGAGGCGATGGAGGACCTTGAGCGCGAGATTCTGGCGCGTCTGGCCATCGCCGATCCTTATCGCGCGCCGCAACCGGGCAATGCCTGATCGCGATGCCTGACTCAGATCAACCCAGCAGCACCACGTTCGAGCCGCGCAATCTGCCGGTGCCGGTCGCGCCGGCTTCGGAGAGTGGCGGCAATTGGTTCGCGCGCACGCTGCGCAAGTTGCTCGGCTGGCGCGACACGCGCAGCGAGCTCAAGGACGTGCTCGAGGCCATGCCGCCCAGCGAATCCGGCTTCTCGCCGGAGGAAAGCCGGATGCTGCGCAACATCCTCGCCTTGCGCGAGCGTCGCGTCGGCGATCTGATGATTCCACGCGCCGACATCATCGCCGTGCAGCAGGACATCAAGCTCGGCGAGTTGGTGCGCACCTTCGAGGGCGCCGGCCATTCCCGCCTTGTCGTCTACAACGACACGCTCGACGATCCGGTGGGCATGGTGCATATCCGCGACCTGATCGCGTTTATGACGGCGCGCGCGGCGGTCGACCCCGCGAAAAACGCCAAGCGCAAGAAACCGCTGCCGGCCAATCTCGACCTCAAGGCGGTCGACCTTTCGCTGCCGCTATCGTCGGCGCGGATCGTGCGCGAAATCCTGTTCGTACCGCCCTCGATGCGTGCCATCGATCTGCTCGCGCGTATGCAGGCAACGCGCATTCATCTCGCGCTGGTCGTCGACGAATACGGCGGCACCGACGGTCTTGCCTCGATCGAGGACATCGTCGAGCAGATCGTCGGCGAGATCAGCGACGAGCACGATGAGGCCTATATGCCCGCCGTGACGCGCCAGCCGGACGGCTCCTACATTGCCGACGCGCGCGCCAATCTCGAGGACGTGGTGGCGATCATCGGTAGCGATTTCGACGTCGGCGACGCCGCCGACGAAGTCGACACCCTCGGCGGCTATCTGGTCACGCGCGCCGGTCGTCTGCCGGTGCGCGGCGAGATCGTGCCCGGTCCCGGCCCATTCGAGTTTGAGGTGCTCGATGCCGATCCGCGCCGCGTCAAACGCGTCCGTATCGCGCGCCTGAAGGAGCAGGCGCGCGAGCCGCGCAAGCGCAGCGAGCAGGAGGCCGCTGCCTCCGGCCCGCCATCGCCGGCGCTCGCCAATGACAACGAGCAGGCGGCCGCACAAAAAGACGTTCGGCCTCCCAGCGGCTCGGCCGTCGGTTCCGGCAACCCGTGAGGCTCACACGCATTGCCTATGCCGTCGTGTTGGCCGGCGGCTGGCGGCGCGCCTTGATCGCATTTACCGCCGGGGCGGCCTCGGCGCTGGCGCTCGCGCCGTTCAATGCCTGGCCGATCCTGTTCCTGACCTTTCCGATCCTGATCTGGCTCATCGACGGCTCGGGTGCCGGCCGTTGGAATGGCGTGTGGCACGCGGCCGCCGCCGGTTGGTGCTTCGGCTTCGGCTATTTCGTCGCCGGCCTTTATTGGATCGGCTACGCCTTCCTGGTCGACGCCAAAACCTTCGGCTGGCTGTTGCCGGTCGCTGTCGCCGGGCTGCCCGCTTATCTCGCGATTTACACCGGCCTTGGCGTTGCCGCCGCGCGCTTACTCTGGGTGCGCGGCGGCGCGCGTGTGCTTGCACTTGCCGTAACCATGACGGCCGCGGAATGGCTGCGCGGCCATTTGCTCAGCGGATTTCCCTGGAACACCTTCGGTTACGCCCTCAGCGAGCCGCTGGCATTGGCGCAGGGCGTGTCACTGGTCGGCATTTGGGGCCTGACCTTTCTGGCCGTCGCGATCTTTGCCACCCCGGCTCTGCTCGCCGACGACCGCGCCGACACGCGGTATCCTTATCTCGGTGTACTGCTCGGATTGCTGCTGCTCGCGGCGATCGGCGGTTATGGCGCGGCGCGCCTCGCCAACCATCCGACCCAAATGGTGAGCGGCGTGAAGCTGCGCATCATGCAGCCGAATTTGCCGCAGGATGCCAAGTTTAATTACAGCGCCAAGGCCGAGGTGATGGCGCGTTACCTCAATCTCTCGAATCGTCTCACGGGTCCGCAGTCAAAGGGCGTGCATGACGCGAATATTTTGCTCTGGCCGGAAGCGGCCTTTCCATTTTTTCTCACCCGCGAGCCGGACGCGCTGGCGCAGATCGCCGCGTTGCTCGCCCCCGACACCGAGCTCATCACTGGCGCGGTGCGCGCGGCAGAACCTTCCGCCAGCGGCCATCTGCGCGCCTACAATTCGATCTATGTGATCGATCCCAACGGCTCGATCCGCGGCGTCTATGACAAGCTGCATCTGGTGCCGTTCGGCGAATACCTGCCGTTCCAGGCGCTGCTGGAAAAGCTCGGGCTGCAACAGCTGACGAAAGTCACCGGCGGCTTCCTGGCCGGCGAGCGCCGGCGCACCATGGACGTGCCCAGCGCGCCGAAAATGTTGCCGCTCATTTGCTACGAGGCGATTTTTTCCGGCAGCGCCGTGCCGCGCGGCGAACAGCCGGGGTGGATCGTCAACGTCACCAATGACGGCTGGTTCGGCATCTCGTCGGGGCCGTATCAACATTTCCAACAGGCGCGCATGCTGGCCATCGCCGAAGGCCTGCCGCTGGTGCGCGCGGCCAATAGCGGAATTTCCGGCGTCATTGATCCCCTCGGGCGTATCCTGAATTCGTTGCCGCTTGGCGTTGAGGATGTGCTTGACGCAGGTCTACCGCGGGCAATCGCACCGCCCTTCTACGCGCGCTACGGCAACTACCCGATGATCCTTTTCGCCGTCATCAGCTTAACGATTGTAACCCGCCGCCGTTTGCATCCGTGAATTGCAAATGCCGTTTGGGCGCCGGACGCCGAATTTCTCGACGCCGAAAGAACTGTGGAAGCTGCAAACCGCTGGTCGCGCTGTAAGAATTAGCGTCATATAAAACTCATTGAGAATCCAAGCTAATTTTCAATAATTTTTGAGGCTGAAAGTTTTTCTCAGGCACATCACGGATTGCATCAGCGCCGCAAAAGTGACATTACGCCTAGCAATGGCCGCATAGGAGTTCTTTATGGCAAAAAAGGCGCCCAATCCGATCGATAAGCACGTTGGCGCTCGCGTGCGCATGCGACGGATGATGCTGAGCATGAGCCAGGAAAAGCTTGGCGACGCCCTGGGGCTGACCTTTCAGCAGGTGCAAAAATACGAGAAAGGCACCAACCGCATCGGCGCCAGCCGCCTGCAGCAGATCGCGCATATCTTGCAAGTTCCGGTGTCTTTTTTCTTCGAAGGCGCGCCGCATTTGCCCGGACATCACTCTGCTGGCATGGGCGAAGCGCCCTCGCCCGCATATGTCTCGGATTTTCTCGCCACCTCCGACGGTCTTTCGCTCACCAAGGCTTTCATGCGCATCAAGAGCAGCAAACTGCGCCGGCGCATCGTCGATCTGGTCGAGCAGATCGCGGGCGACGAATAGGCTTCCTGTCTGCGGCTGCTGCCCACGTCTGCCCGCATCTTGACCGCGCGCCTGTCCGCTGCAAGAACCATCGCGGTTGCACGGCGCCGTTGAAATTGCCGTGCCAGTGAGGGGTTATCCGTGGCTCATACCAATTTTCTTTTCACTAGCGAGTCGGTTTCCGAAGGTCATCCCGACAAGGTGTGCGATCAGATTTCCGACGCGGTGCTCGATGCGTTCCTTGAGAACGACATCAAGCTCGGCATCGCCGACGACAGCCATGTGAACACGCGTCTCGGCTGCGAGACGCTGGCCACGACCAATAAGATCGTGATCGCCGGCGAAGGCCGCGGCCAGGCGCCCTTCTTCGTCAAACACGGCGACAAGACGGTGGTGAACCGTGAGCTGATCACGCAGATCGCGCGCGACGTGGTCAAGGACATCGGCTACGACCAGGACGGTTTTTCCAATTACGGCGCCGACGTCGAGGTGCTGCTGCACGGCCAGTCGCCCGATATCGCCATGGGCGTCAACGCCAAGAAGAAGCGTGGCGAGGAGCAGGAAGGCGCCGGCGATCAGGGCATGATGTTCGGCTTTGCCTGCACCGAGAGCGAGGTCTACGAGAAAAACTCGTTCATGCCGGCGCCGATCTATTTCGCGCACAAGATCTTGAAGGTGCTGTCGGAGAAGCGTCGTGGCGGCCAGCTCGCCGATCTGCAGCCCGACGCCAAGAGCCAGGTCACCGTCAGATATGTCGACGGCAAGCCAGTCGGCTGCACCAAAGTGGTGGTTTCCACGCAGCACAAGGCCGAAAGCCGCAACGGCAAGCGATACACACCCGGCATCGTCAAGGAGATGATCGCCGACGCCGTCGAATCGGCGCTGCCGGGAGGCTGGATGCCAAAGAAGTCTTCCGACTTTCTGGTCAATCCGACCGGGAACTTCGTGATCGGCGGTCCCGACGGCGACTGCGGCCTCACCGGCCGCAAGATCATCGTCGATACCTATGGCGGCTACGCGCCACACGGCGGCGGCGCCTTCTCCGGCAAAGATCCGACCAAGGTCGACCGCTCCGCTGCTTACGCCGCGCGTTATCTCGCCAAGAACGTGGTCGCCGCCGGCCTCGCCGACAAGTGCACCATCCAGGTCGCCTATGCGATCGGCGTTGCCGATCCGATGTCGGTCCTGGTCGATACCCACGGCACCGGCAAGATCGAAGAGAAGAAGCTCGAGAAGCTGCTGCCCGAACTGTTCCCGCTGCGCCCGACCAGCATCCGCCGCACGCTTAAGCTCAACCGGCCGATCTACCGGCGCACCGCCGCCTACGGCCATTTCGGCCGCGCCCCCGACAAGGACGGCGGCTTCTCCTGGGAGAAGACCGACCTCGCCGACGCGATCAAGCGCGCGGTGAAGTGACCGGCGTTTTCCCCTTCGCGTCTTCGCACTACGCTGTCATGGCCGGGCAACCGGGAGCGGCCTTGGGCCGGCCCGATCGTGGTACTTGACCCGGCCATCTCGCTTTGGAACGCAAGGCTGTGCCGCATGAATCGGGATCACCGGGTCACGCCGCTTCGCGGCGGCCCGGTGATGACAAAGAGCCAAAGCGCGCCTTCTTCGGCCGGCGCAAGGGGCACGCGCTGAAGCCGCGGCAGGCGGCGCTGTTCGATTCATTGTTGCCGTCGATCGCGCTCGATCTGTCGAAGCCCGCGCCCGCCGACCTGCGGACGCTGTTCAACGAGGTCGACGACGTGCGCCTGGAAATCGGCTTCGGCGGCGCCGAGCATTTGATCGCGGCGGCCAAGAGCGAGCCGCATAGCGGCTTCATCGGCTCCGATGCCTTCCTCAACGCCATCGGCAAGGCTCTCAGTGCGATCGACGCGCAGCAAGTCAAGAATATCCGCCTGCATTTTGGCGACGCCAGCGCCTTGCTCGACTGGCTGCCGGCGGGCGCTTTGGCGCGCATCGATCTGCTTTATCCCGATCCCTGGCCGAAGCGACGGCATTGGAAGCGACGGTTCATTCAAGACGACAGCCTCGCCCGGCTCGCGCGCGCGCTCAAGGGAGGCGGCGAACTACGCTTCGCCACCGACATCGCGGATTATGCGACGCACACGCTCGCTCGCGTGCTGCGCTCACCCGACTTTGTCTGGATTGCGGAGACGGCCGCCGACTGGCGCCAGCCATGGCCTGGATTTTCCGGCACGCGCTACGAGGCGAAGGCAAAACGTGAGGGCCGCGCGCCGGCTTATTTCGTGTTTCGCAAAAATTTAGCCGCCACACCTGGACAATGACAGCTATTATTCGGCGCCGCCGTTGCGCACCTGCCAGTAGCGCACCACACGTTGGGCAGTGGCGGCGGTCAAGCGTTCGAAATTCTCCGCGGCCACGTCCATCGCCTCGCCTGCGAGCTTGTCGCCCGGGCGCGCACTGATAATCGCACGCACCGTCGGCCAGCCAAACCCGGCAGCGCGGCCGAGGATCAAAACCGGATCCGGACGCTCACCGCTCATCAGCCGGTCGACGACCTCGATCGGCACCGAGCAGACGAGCGCCAGCGCCGCGATCATGTCCTCGTAACGGCCAGCCTTGGCGAAATCGGCAATGTCGATCTCATCGAACTTGTGTTCCTGGTGACGGGCGCGCATGGCCGCAAACACCGCCGCCATGTCGCGCCGTGCCGGCCTCGCGAGGCCTCTGGCGGCAAGCGTGCGTAGAACCTCCTGGCCACCGCGCGCGGACAGGGTCTTCGCGAGCGGCTCGCCGATCCGCTTGCGCTTGGACAGCGCGAGCAGATGCGCCTGCCCCTTGCGTTCCGCGACGTGCAGGAGATCGCTGTCATCGAGCCGGCTTTCACGCAGGACCGGTTCGGCGATCGCGATGTCGTCATTATCGGCAAGCTTGCGCAGCACGCCAAGCGGCGCGTTGACCACCCAGGCAATCCGGCGCGCAAGCTCGCCCAACGCTTCGCCGTCGCAGCCCGCCATCAGGCGGCCGATGACGTCGTCGAACAGCGCGACCTGCTCTGCGCTCAAGCGCGGCGCGCTCTCGAGGAATAGCGTGGTGATGTTGCGCAGCGTCTGCGCGCGTCTCTCCACCGAGCCGCGCTCAACCACCTCGTCCAATTCGGGAAGCAGCGAGGCGGGGTTACCCATCGCAGAACCTACAAAACGCCACTAAATTCGCGGGATCGGCCGGTTTAGCCAAAATTTAACGCTAGAATCTGAACGAAGGGTTAGCCGGCACCGGCCTTGCGCCGCGCCGGAAAATCGCTATATTCCAGGCAGTTCGATACACCCTCATAACCGGATGGTTTTGAGAGTGGGTCCCCCGGGGCCCGCTCTTTTTTGTTACCCGAATGGCCGAAAGCCAGACACTCGAGGCGGACGCGGCGCACGCCGCCGAACAGGAACCGCGGCTGATCGCGGAGCCGGGATTGTCCGCGCGCGTCGCGGCGATCGCCGAGCCGGTGATCGAAAACCTCGGTTACCGCCTGGTGCGGGTGAAAGTCTCCGGCACCGATGGCTGTACCGTGCAGATCATGGCGGAACGGCCGGACGGCTCGATGACGGTCGAGGACTGCGAGAGCATCTCGCGCGCGCTTTCGCCGGTCTTGGACGTGGCCGATCCGATCGACCGCGCCTATCGGCTGGAGATTTCCTCGCCCGGGCTCGACCGCCCGCTGGTACGCAAGTCGGATTTCGATCGTTATGCCGGGCATCTGGTGCGTATCGAAATGGAAATTCCGGTCGTGGGCCGCAAGCGTTTCCGCGGCCAGCTCGTCGGCACTGAAGACGAGAACGCACGCATTGCGCGCGACGACGCGAAGGACGGCGAGACAGTCGAGGTACTGTTGCGCATCGAGGATATGTGCGAAGCGAAACTCGTGCTCACCGACGAGTTGGTGGCCGAGGCTTTGCGACGCGAAAAGGCCGCCAAGCGCGACGCGCGCGAGGCGAGGAAAGCAGAGCGACGAGAAGAGCGACATTCACGGCACCGGCCGTTGAGGCCTGCCGGCAACGGAGGAGAATGAGCTATGGCAGTGAGCGCCAACAGGCTCGAATTGCTGCAGATCGCCGACGCGGTAGCCCGTGAGAAGGCGATCGACCGCGGCATCGTGATTACTGCGATGGAAGACGCGATTGCCAAAGCGGCGCGCTCGCGTTACGGGGCGGAAACCGATGTGCACGCCGAAATCGAGCCGAAGACCGGCGATCTGAAGCTCACCCGCCACATGCTGGTGGTGGAGAACGTCGAGAACCCGTCCAACCAAATCACGCTCGAGGACGCACGCAAGCGTCATCCGGCCGCGCAAGTCGGCGACACGATCGCTGACCCGCTGCCGCCGCTCGAATACGGCCGCATCGCCGCACAGAGCGCCAAGCAGGTGATCGTGCAGAAGGTGCGCGAGGCCGAGCGCGACCGCCAATACGGCGAATACAAGGACCGCATCGGCGACATCGTCAACGGCATCGTCAAGCGCGTCGAATACGGCAACGTGGTGGTCGATCTTGGCCGCGGCGAGGCGATCGTGCGCCGCGACGAGTTGCTGCCGCGTGAGGTGTTCCGCAACGGCGACCGCATCCGCGCCTATATCTACGATGTGCGGCGCGAGCCGCGCGGGCCGCAGATTTTCCTCTCGCGCACGCATCCGCAGTTCACCGCCAAGCTGTTCGCGCAGGAAGTGCCGGAAATCTACGACGGCATCGTCGAAGTGAAGGCGGTCGCCCGCGACCCCGGTTCGCGCGCCAAGATCGCGGTGATTTCGCGCGATTCATCGGTTGATCCGGTCGGCGCCTGCGTCGGCATGCGCGGCTCGCGCGTCCAGGCGGTGGTGAACGAGTTGCAGGGCGAGAAGATCGACATCATCCCGTGGTCGCCGGACATCGCCACCTTCGTGGTGAACGCGCTGGCGCCGGCGGAAGTCGCCAAAGTCGTGCTCGACGAAGACAAGGAGCGCATCGAGGTCGTGGTGCCGGACCAGCAGCTTTCGCTCGCCATCGGCCGGCGCGGGCAGAACGTGCGGCTCGCCTCGCAGCTCACCGGCTGGGATATCGATATCCTGACCGAGCAGGAGGAGTCCGAGCGCCGTCACGCCGAGTTCGAGGCCCGCACCAAGGTGTTCGTCGAGGCGCTCAATCTCGACGAGGTGGTCGGGCAATTGCTCGCTTCGGAAGGCTTCGGCTCGATCGAGGAGCTGGCGCTGGTCGACCAGAAGGAAATCGCCGGCATCGAAGGCTTCGACGAGGATACCGCGCGCGAATTGCAGGAGCGCGCGCGCGAGTACCTCGAAAAGCAGGAGGCCGAGCTCGACGCCAAGCGCAAGGAACTCGGCGTCGAGGACGCGCTGAAGGACGTGCCCGGCGTGACCACCAAGATGCTGGTCGCCCTCGGCGAGAACGGCGTGAAGACGGTCGAGGATCTCGCCGGCTGCGCCACCGACGACCTCATCGGCTGGACCGAGCGCAAGGACGGCGAGACAAAGCACGAGCCGGGCTTCCTCGACGGGCTCGATGTCTCCCGCGACGAAGCGGAAGCCTTGATCATGCAGGCGCGGCTGAAGGCCGGCTGGGTGACCGAGGAAGAGTTGGCGCCGCCGACCGAAGAAGCTCCGGCGGAAGAAGCCGCGCCTCAGGCCTAACCGAGACGGTCACCGCACATGCTCGCGACGATGCAGGACGATGAGCTCGACCGCGGCGCGCGCGATGGCGCGCCGGGGAGCGAGCGCACGTGTGCGCTGACCCGCCAGGTTTTGCCCGTTGCCGACATGGTGCGTTTTGTCGTGGCGCCGGACGGCGCGGTGGTGGCGGACGTAAAGCGCAAACTGCCCGGCCGCGGTCTGTGGATCAGCGGCACGCGCGCTGCCATCGCGGAAGCGGTCAAGCGCAACCTTTTCGCGCGCGGTTTCAAACGCGACGTTACGGCTGCGCCGGACCTTGCCGGCGAGACCGAGCGCCTTCTCGAACGCGCCGCGCTCGACGCCCTGGCGATCGCCGCCAAGGCAGGGCTGGTCGTGACCGGCTTTAGCAAGGTCGAGGCGACGGCAAGCCGCGACGATCTCGTGGCGCTGATCCACGCGGCCGACGGCAGCGATGACGGCAAGCGTAAGCTTGCCGCCGCCCGGCGCCGCAGCAATGCGGAAAATCCGCGAGAAATCGCGATCATCGAGACATTTGGTGGCGGCCAATTGGATTTGGCACTCAACCGCCCAAATGTGGTACATGCTGCCCTGCTTGCCGGACCCGTGAGCGAGACCTTTCTCGCTCGTGCGCGGCGCCTTCAGCGCTTCCGGTCCGGACAGCAAGCTTAAAGCGCGGCCAGACTATGCAAAGGCGCCGATGGACGGCGCACGAGGATCAAAGACGGAATGAGCGAAACCAAAGTTCCTGGCGAGAAGAAACTGAGCGTTGCGGGCAAGTTGACGCTGAAGCCGCGCACCGAGACCGGCGTCGTGCGCCAGAGCTTCAGTCATGGCCGCAGCAAGCAGGTCGTGGTCGAGAAAGTCAAACGCCGCAGCATCGGACCGGCGCTAGAGGTCAAGGCGGAGCCCGCGCCCGCGGAGCCCGCGAGGAAGCGCCCCGCCGCGGCGACGCCGAAGGCTGCCGCGCCGGTGGCGCCCGTCGAAGCGCCGAAGCCGTCCGGCGTCGTCTTACGCACGCTGACCGAGGAAGAACGCGCCGCGCGCGCGCACGCGCTCGCCGATTCCCGCGTCCGCGAGGCGGAAGAGCGCAAGGTTGCCGAGGAGGAAGCCAAGCGCCGTGCGACGCGTGAGGCAACCGATCGCACCGAGCGCGAGGCGGCGGAAGCGCGCAAACACGAGGAAGAAGAGCGCCGCAAGCACGAGGAAGAGACCAAGCGCAAGGCCGACGAGGTTGCCAAGAAGCGGTTCGGCGAAGAAGACTTAAGACGCCCAGGCGGCGCCGTTGCGCGCCTGGCCATCGAGGTCGACGAGGAGGAGGCCCCGCGCAGCCGGCGCGGCGCCGGCCGTCCGGCGGCGGCGCCGCGTCCAGCGCCGCGCGCCGGCGTCGAGAAGCAGCGCGGCCGTCTGACCGTCATCAACGCGCTCAACGCCGACGACGTGCGCGAACGCTCGGTCGCCTCATTCCGCCGCCGCACCGAGCGGCGCAAGGCCCACGCGTCGGCCGAGCCGAAGGAAAAGCTGGTGCGCGAGGTGACGATCCCGGAGGCGATCACCATCCAGGAGCTCGCCAACCGCATGTCCGAGCGCGCGGTCGACGTGATCCGTCTGCTGATGAAGCAGGGCCAGATGGCGACCCTCAACGACGTGCTCGATCCCGACACCGCGCAGCTGATCGCCGAGGAGATGGGCCACAGCGTGCGCCGCGTGGCGGCGGCCGACGTCGAAGAAGGCCTGTTCGACGCGCCCGACGATCCGACGACGCTCAAGCCGCGCCCGCCGGTCGTCACCGTCATGGGCCATGTCGACCACGGCAAGACGTCGCTGCTCGATGCCATCCGCTCGGCGAATGTCGCGGCCGACGAGGCCGGTGGAATTACCCAGCACATCGGCGCCTATCAGGTGAGCGCGCCCTCCGGCGCCAAGATCACCTTCATCGACACGCCCGGCCACGCCGCCTTCACGGCGATGCGCGCGCGCGGCGCCAAGGTGACCGACGTCGTGGTGCTGGTGGTGGCGGCCGATGACGGGGTCATGCCGCAGACGGTCGAGGCTATCCATCACGCCAAGGCGGCCAAGGTGCCGATCATCGTCGCCATCAATAAGATGGACAAGCCGGACGCCAATCCGCAGCGCGTGCGTACCGATTTGTTGCAGCACGAGGTGCAGGTCGAATCGATGGGCGGCGACGTCGTCGATGTGGAGGTTTCCGCCACCAAGAAGCTCAATATCGACAAGCTCTTGGAAATGATCGGATTGCAGGCCGAAATCCTCGACCTCAAGGCCAATCCCGACCGCGCCGCCGAAGGCACGGTCATTGAGGCGAAGCTCGACCGCGGCCGCGGGCCGGTGGCAACCGTGCTGGTGCAGCGTGGCACGCTGAAGGCGGGCGACATCGTCGTGGCCGGCGCCGAGTGGGGCCGCGTGCGCGCGCTTGTTTCCGACACCGGCGACCCCGTCGCCAGCGCCGGCCCTTCGACGCCGGTCGAGGTGCTCGGCTTCTCCGGCACACCCGACGCCGGCGACCGCCTGGCGGTCGTCGACAGCGAGGCGCGCGCCCGCGAAATTACCGATTATCGCGCGCGTCAGAAGCGTGAGAAGCTTGCCGCGCGCGCCGCCGGCATGCGCGGCTCGCTCGAGCAGATGATGGCGCAGGCGCGCGCGGCGGGCCGCAAGGAATTTCCGCTGGTGGTCAAAGCCGACGTGCAAGGCTCGGTCGAAGCCATCGTCGGCGCGCTCGACAAGCTGGCGACCGACGAGGTGGCGGCGCGCGTGCTGCACGCCGGCGTCGGCGGCATTTCCGAGTCGGATGTGACTTTGGCCGAGGCCTCGGGTGTGCCGATCATCGCCTTCAACGTGCGCGCCAACAAGGAAGCGCGCGAAGCGGCGGAACGCGCCGGCATTGAGATTCGCTACTACAACATCATCTACGACCTCGTCGACGACGTGAAGAAAGCGATGTCGGGCCTCTTGGCGCCGACGCTGCGCGAGACCATGCTCGGCAATGCGCAGATCTTGGAGATCTTCAAGGTTTCCAAGATCGGCAACGTCGCCGGCTGCAAGGTCACCGACGGCACGGTCGAGCGCGGCGCCAATGTGCGGTTGATCCGCGACAACGTGGTAATCCACGAGGGCAAGCTGTCACAGCTCAAGCGCTTCAAGGACGACGTGCGCGAGGTCGGCGCCGGCATGGAATGCGGCATGGCCTTCGAGAACTACCAGGACATGCGGCAAGGCGACGTCATCGAATGCTATCGGGTGGAGCAGATTCAACGCTCGCTGTGAGTCCAAGTCTCATACGCGCGTTCAGGTTTGCTTGTTGTTGCAGGGCTTGACCCGGCAGTCCACCCGCAAAACCGGACTCTCGCAAAGAGGATGGATGCCCAGGTCAAGCCCGGGCATGACCGAGAAAACTCATGGCACGGCATAAGCACCAACACCGCGATCAAACGCCCGGCGGCGCGCAGCGCCAATTGCGCGTCGGCGAACTGGTGCGGCACGCGCTCGCCGACATGCTCGCGCGCGGCGACGTGCACGATCCCGTGCTGGAGAGCCACATGATCACCATCCCCGAGGTGCGCATGACCGCCGACCTGCGGCTCGCCACCATTTATGTCATGCCGCTCGGCGGCCGCGACGCGCGCGAAGTGATGGCGGCGTTCGAGCGCAACAAAAAATTTTTGCGCGCCGAGATCGCGCACCGCATCAATCTGAAATTCGCGCCCGACATCCGCTTCCGCATCGACGAGCGTTTCGCCGAGGCCGAGCGCATCGACAAGCTGTTGCATTCGCCGGAAGTGGCAAGGGATTTGAAGAAAGAGGATGATGACTGAGGACAGCGACAAGACGGCGCGCAACGGCACGGTCTCTCTCACCTCCCCCCTTGCGGGGGAGGTCGATCAACGCCGGCTTGCCGGCGTTGATCGGGAGGGGGGTCATCGAGACTCGCCAGCGCAAGATTCTACCCCCCTCCCTGTCCCTCCCCCTCAAGGGGGGAGGGAACGATGTGGCGAGGGCGGAGCAAGACCGCGCGAGCACAAGAAGCAATTCAAGCGCGACAAGCGCGACGTCCACGGCTGGGTCGTGCTCGACAAGCCGGTCGGCATGACCTCGACGCATGCAGTGAGCATTGTGAAGCGGCTATTCGCGGCCAAGCGCGCGGGTCACGCCGGCACGCTCGATCCGCTCGCCTCAGGCTGCCTGCCGATCGCGCTTGGCGAAGCCACCAAGACCGTGCCGTTCGTGATGGACGGGCGCAAGCTCTACCGCTTCACCGTGCGTTGGGGCGAGGAACGCGATACCGACGACGCCGAAGGCCGCGTTAGCGCGACGAGCGATCGCCGCCCCAGGCCGGACGCGATCCGCGCTCTGCTACCGGCCTATATCGGCACCATCCAACAGGTGCCGCCGCGCTTCTCCGCCATCAAGATCGAAGGCGAGCGGGCCTATGACCTCGCCCGCGACGGCGAAACCGTCGAGCTTACCGCCCGGCCGGTTGAAATCACCCGACTAGAGCTGGTTTCGTCGCCGGACCCGGATCATGCAGTTTTCGAGGCCGAATGCGGCAAAGGCACCTATGTGCGGGCCTTGGCGCGTGATCTCGGCCGAGCGCTCGGCTGTCTCGGCCATGTCAGCGCGCTGCGCCGGGTGGCGGTCGGGCCTTTCGCCGAAGAAACCATGATTTTGCTGGAAGATTTGGAGGCCGTGTGCCATAGAGCCGCGGCCGGCGAGGCTAGCCTCGCCGACGCGCTCATGCCCGTCGAGACCGCGCTGGACGACATCCCGGCGTTGGCCGTCAGCCGGGCGGACGCGGCAAGGCTGCAACGCGGCCAAGCCGTATTGTTGCGCGGACGGGACGCTCCCATCTTTCGTGGGCCACTCCATGTGACGGTCGAGGGCCACTTGTTGGCTTTGGCCGAAGTGGACCACGGCGAGATCGTTCCCAAGCGCGTGTTCAACCTGGCCGGCCTGCATGGCAGAGCCAGCCGAAAGAAAGGATGACCGATGTCGGTTACCGCCGGCCGCAAGGCCGAAGTGATCAAGGAATACGCCAAGACGCCCGGCGACACCGGGTCGCCGGAAGTGCAGGTCGCGATCCTCTCGGAACGCATCAATAACCTGACCGAGCATTTCAAGACCCACGTGAAAGACAACCATTCGCGCCGCGGCTTGCTCAAGCTCGTCGGCCAGCGCCGGCAACTGCTCGACTATCTGCGGCGCAGCAATGAGGCGAGCTACAAGTCGCTGATCGACAAGCTCGGCATTCGTCGCTGATTTCGTACCCGCGCGGGAAAAGCCCCGCGCGTTTCACATGCGAGTGTGTTCACTCGCGTTTTGTCCGGCGGCAATGACGCCGCCCGACGTCAAGGGAGCGGACGAAAGGGTTCGTCCGCTCGCCACGGCAAGGTTCGACAAGCCATGGCAGGATCGCAAGACGCTCTCGCCTTCCGCTCGACGGAGATGCGCGGCAGCCTCTCGCCGTCTTGCTCATGGCTTTCGGAGCGCGCCGAAAATCATGAAAGACAGAAGCAATGTTCGATAAGCACACCGTTGAACTCGACTGGGGTGGCCGCAAGCTGACACTGGAAACCGGGCGCATCGCCCGGCAGGCCGACGGCGCCGTACTCGCCACCTACGGCGAGACGACCGTGATCGCGACCGTCGTCGCGGCCAAGCAGCCCAAGGAAGGCGTCGATTTCCTTCCGCTCACGGTCAACTACCAGGAGAAGTTCTTCGCCGCGGGGCGCATCCCCGGCGGCTATTTCAAACGCGAAGGACGCCCGACCGAGAAGGAGACGCTGACCTCGCGTCTGATCGACCGTCCGGTACGGCCGCTGTTCGCGGACGGCTGGCGCTGCGACACCCAGGTCATCGTCACCACGCTGTCGCACGATCTCGAAAACGATCCCGATATCGTCGCGATGGTCGCGGCGTCCGCCGCGCTCACGCTGTCCGGCGTGCCGTTCATGGGCCCGGTTGGCGCCGCCCGCGTCGGCTTCATCAACAACGAGTACGTGCTCAACCCGCAGCTCGACGAGATGACTGAGAGCCGGCTCGACCTCGTCGTCGCCGGCACCGGCGACGCCGTGCTGATGGTCGAGTCTGAAGCCAAGGAGCTGTCCGAGGAGATCATGCTGGGCGCGGTGATGTTCGGTCACCGCCATTTCCAGCCGGTGATCGAGGCCATCATCAAGCTCGCCGAGAAGGCGGCCAAGGAGCCGCGCGAGCTGTCCGCGCCCGACAACGCCAAGCTCGAAAAGGAAATCTTGGCGATCGTCGAAAAGGACCTGCGCGCCGCCTATTCCATCGCGCAGAAGATGGAACGGCACAACGCGGTCGAGGCGGCCAAAGAAAAAGTGATGAACCATTTTTTCCCGGGCGGCGCCGACAATCCGGACTACAACAAGCTGCACATCGCCGACGTGCTGCACGCGCTCGAAGCCAAGATCGTGCGCTGGAATATTCTCGACACCGGCAAGCGCATCGACGGCCGCGACGTCAAGACCGTGCGTCCGATCGTCGCGGAGGTCGGCGTGCTGCCGCGCACCCACGGTTCGGCGCTGTTCACCCGCGGCGAGACCCAGGCGCTGGTCGTGGCCACGCTCGGCACCGCCGAGGACGAGCAGTTCATCGACGCCTTGCAGGGGACCTACAAAGAGACCTTCCTGCTGCACTACAACTTCCCGCCCTTCTCGGTCGGCGAGACCGGCCGCATCGGCTCGCCCGGCCGGCGCGAGATCGGTCACGGCAAGCTCGCCTGGCGCGCCATCCATCCCATGCTGCCGACACCGGCGGAGTTCCCCTACACCATCCGTGTGGTGTCGGAGATCATGGAATCGAACGGCTCGTCATCGATGGCCACGGTGTGCGGTTCGTCGCTCGCGTTGATGGATGCCGGCGTGCCGCTGAAGCGGCCGACCGCCGGCATCGCCATGGGCCTGATCCTGGAAGGTGAGCGCTACGCCGTGCTCTCCGACATCCTCGGCGACGAGGACCATCTCGGCGACATGGACTTCAAGGTCGCCGGCACCGAGCACGGCGTCACCTCGCTGCAGATGGACATCAAGATCGCCGGCATCACCGAGGAGATCATGAACGTGGCGCTGGCCCAGGCCAAAGACGGCCGCATGCACATCCTCGGCGAGATGGGCAAGGCCATCAGCCAGCACCGCGCCGAGCTCGGCGAGCACGCGCCGCGCATCGAGACGTTCAAGATCCCGACCGACAAGATCCGCGAGGTGATCGGCACCGGCGGCAAGGTCATCCGTGAGATCGTCGAGAAGACCGGCGCCAAGATCAACATCGAGGACGACGGCACGGTGAAGGTCGCCTCCGCCTCGGGCGAATCGATCAAGGCAGCGATCAACTGGATCAAGTCGATCGCGGCCGAGCCGGAGGTCGGCGTGATCTACGAGGGCACCGTGGTCAAGGTCATGGACTTCGGCGCCTTCGTGAACTTCTTCGGCGCCCGCGACGGCCTGGTGCACATCAGCCAGCTGGCGCCGCGCCGAGTGAACAAAGTCACCGACGTGGTCAAGGAAGGCGACAAGGTGAAGGTGAAGCTGCTTGGTATGGACGAACGCGGCAAGGTGCGCCTGTCCATGAAGGTGGTTGACCAGACGACCGGCGAGGACCTCGAGGCCAAGCAGAAGGCGGAAGCCGCCGCCGAACAGCAGCCGGCCGGCGCGGCGGAGTAGCTTGCTTCACCTTCCCCGCTTGCGGGGGAGGGAGAAGAAAGATGGGCGGCCATCGCGGCCGCCCTTTCTATTTGGCCGCCTGCAACGCCGGCCGACGCTGCGGCTGTCTTAACGCCTCAATGATGACCTTGCCGAGCGCCGCGAAATCCCGTTTGCGCGGCGAGGTGCGCCGCCAGGCGAGGCCGACGCTGCGCGCGGGCTCGGGCGCGGCGAAACGCAACAGCTTCACGCGCTCGTCGCGCACTTCGGCGTCGACCGCCACCTCCGGCACCAGCGTCACGCCATAGCCGGCCGCCACCATCTGCATGACGGTCGCGAGCGAGGTCGCGCCGAGGCTCGCCGGCTGTTCATGCTGCGTCGCGCCACAGAAGGCGAGCGCCTGGTCGCGCAGACAATGGCCTTCCTCGAGCAGAATGAGCCGGCGTTGCTCGACATCATCCACCGTCACGTGGCGGCGCTCCGGCAACGGATCGTCGGCTGGCGTCGCCAGCAGGAACGCGTCATCGAACAGCTTCAGGCTCTCGACATCAGCGCCTTCGACCGGCAAGGCCAGCATGAGGCAATCGAGGTCGCCACGCATGAGTTCGTCGAGCAGATTCCTGGTCTGCGTCTCGCGCACCTCCAGCCGCAGGCCCGGAAAGTCGGCTTGCAGGCGCGGCAGAACGCGCGGCAAGACATAAGGCGCCAGCGTCGGGATGATGCCGAGCTTGAGGGCGCCGGAAAGCACGTCGCGGTGGCGAACGAAGTCGATGAGGTCGCGCGTGGCGGCAAGGATGGTTTCGGCGCGTTGCGCCACATTGAGCCCGGTTTCGGTGAACACGACCTCGCCCGGTCGCCGCTCGACCAATTCGGTGCCGACCTCGCGCTCGAGCTCGCGGATTTGCATGGACAGCGCCGGCTGGGTTACCGCGCAGTCCACCGCCGCCCGCCCGAAATGCCGATGGCGCGCGAGGGACGCCAAATATTGTAGCTGGCGCAAGGTAATCATTTTCGATAAGGTATCCTTATCGGAAATGGCAATCAATACGATTAGACCTGATGGTTGATCTTGCGCAAGGAGAAGCCCCGGCCCTGCGCTAAAGTTTGCCAACCCAAAAAGACAAACAAGCGAGGAGGTCTTGGCATCGCCGACAAACCACGTCTGACGACCGGCACGCCTGCGCGCGACGCCCGGCGCGTGCCCGTTGCCGGTTTGCTCGGATCAATCCGGGTGCCGGACGACCGGCTCACGTAGAATTTCCTTCCGCAATAGCGCGAAGGAAATTAAAGAATATGATCGGAGAAGAAGAGAACGAGAAATGGACGCAAAGAGTGACAAGACCGCGGGCAAGTGCCCGTTCACCCACGGGCCCACAAACCGCGACTGGTGGCCGGAATCGCTGGATATCAGTGTCCTCCACCGCAACTCGTCCCTGTCCGATCCGATGGGCAAGGATTTCGACTACGGCAAAGAATTCAAGACCCTCGATGTCAACGCCGTCATCAAGGATTTGCATGCCTTGATGACGAGCTCGCAGGATTGGTGGCCGGCCGACTTTGGTCACTACGGCGGGCTCATGATCCGCATGGCCTGGCACAGCGCGGGCACCTATCGCATCACCGATGGCCGCGGTGGCGCCGGCGGCGGTCAGCAGCGCTTTGCGCCGCTCAACTCCTGGCCGGACAATGCCAACCTCGACAAAGCGCGCCGTCTGTTGTGGCCCATCAAGCAGAAATATGGCCGCAAGATCTCCTGGGCCGACCTCTTTGTCCTCGCCGGCAACGTTGCGCTCGAATCGATGGGCTTCAAGACGTTCGGATTCGCCGGCGGCCGCCGCGACGAGTGGGAGCCGCAAGAGCTGTTCTGGGGTCCCGAGGGCACGTGGCTGGGCGACGAGCGCTACAGCGGCGAACGCCAGCTTGCGGAGCCGCTCGGCGCGGTGCAGATGGGCCTCATCTATGTCAATCCGGAAGGGCCGAACGGCAACCCAGATCCGGTCGCGGCAGCCAAGGACATTCGCGAAACCTTCTTCCGCATGGCGATGAACGACGAGGAAACCGTCGCGCTGATTGCCGGCGGCCATACTTTCGGCAAGACCCACGGCGCCGGCGATCCGTCGCTGCTCGGCCCGGAGCCGGAAGGCGCTGCCGTGGAAGATCAGGGCCTCGGCTGGAAGAGCCGGCACGGTACCGGCGTCGGCGGCGACACCATCACCGGCGGCCCGGAAGTCACCTGGTCGCAGACGCCGACAAAGTGGAGCAACCACTTCTTCGACAATCTATTCAAGTACGAGTGGGAGCTGGAGAAGAGCCCGGCGGGGGCCAAGCAGTGGCGGGCCAAAAATGCGTCGGCCAACGTTCCGGACGCTTTCGACAAGTCGAAGAAGCACGCGCCGACCATGCTGACCACCGACCTGTCGCTGCGCTTCGATCCGGCCTACGAAAAGATCTCGCGGCATTTCTACGAGCATCCGGACGAGTTCGCCGACGCTTTTGCCCGCGCCTGGTTCAAGCTCACGCACCGCGACATGGGTCCGATCGCACGCTATCTCGGCCCATTGGTGCCGAAGGAGACGTTGATCTGGCAGGACCCGATCCCGGCGGTGAACCATGAACTGGTCGGCGACAAGGACATCGCCGGCTTGAAGGCGAAGATTCTCGCCTCCGGCCTGTCGGTGCCGCAGCTCGTTTCGACCGCGTGGGCGTCGGCCTCGACCTTCCGCGGCTCCGACAAGCGCGGCGGCGCCAACGGCGCGCGCATTCGCTTGAGCCCGCAGAAGGACTGGGAGGTCAACCAGCCGGCGCAACTCAAGACGGTACTGGCCAAGCTCGAAGCGGTCCAGAAGGAGTTCAACGGCGCGCAGAAAGGCGGCAAGAAAGTCTCGCTCGCCGATCTGATCGTGCTCGGCGGCTGCGCCGCGGTCGAAAAGGCTGCCAAGGATGCCGGGATCGATGTGAAGGTGCCCTTTACGCCGGGCCGCATGGACGCATCGCGGGAGCAGACCGACGCTCAATCCTTCGCGCCGCTCGAGCCGCGCGCCGACGCCTTCCGCAACTACATCGGCAAACGGCAGCAGTTCATGTTGCCCGAGGAGGCCATGGTCGATCGCGCGGAACTGCTGAGGCTGACCGGGCCCGAAATGACCGTCCTCATCGGCGGTTTGCGTGTCCTCGGCGCGAATGCCGGCGGCTCCAAGCACGGCGTCTTCACCAAAAAGCCGGGAACGTTGACGAACGACTTCTTCGTCAACCTGCTGACGATGGACACGGAATGGGTGCCGACCCCCGACGGCGCCTATGAAGGCCGCGACCGCAAGACCAAAGCCCTGAAGTGGACCGCCACGCGCGTCGATCTGATCTTCGGGTCGCACTCGCAGTTGCGCGCCTTCGCCGAAGTCTATGGTTGCGCGGATTCAAAAGAGAAGTTCGTGAAGGACTTCGTGGCCGCGTGGACCAAGGTGATGAACGCCGACCGTTTTGACTTGGCGCCATCGCAGAAGAAGGCCGCGTAAGCCGCACGGCGCAACACGAATTGAAACGGCCGGGGATGTCCTCGGCCGTTTTGCTTTATTCCCCGCCGTTCTCAACCTTGCCGCCGGCGGCCTTGAGCGCGTCAGGCTGCGGCATGGCGATGACATTGTAGCCGGAATCGACGAAGTGGATTTCGCCGGTGACGCCGGTCGACAGATCCGACAACAGATAAAGCCCGGCACCGCCCAATTCTTGCAACGTGACGCCGCGTCCGAGCGGAGAATATTTCTGCTGGAACGCGAACATATAGCGCGCGTCGGTGATGCCGGCCCCGGCGAGCGTGCGGATCGGCCCGGCCGAAATGGCGTTGACGCGGATCTTTTGGTGGCCGAAGTCGACCGCCAGATAGCGCACCGAAGCCTCCAATCCCGCCTTGGCGATACCCATCACATTGTAGTTCGGCATGGCGCGGTCGCCGCCGTTATACGTGAGCGTGAGCATGGCGCCGCCGTTCGGCATCAGCGCCGCCGCGCGCCGCGCTGCCTCGGTGAAGGCGTAGCACGAGATCACCATGGTGCGGATGAAGTTCTCGCGCGTGGTATCGGCATAGCGGCCCCTCAGCTCGTCCTTATTGGAGAAAGCAACCGCATGCACGAGGAAGTCCATCGTAGCCCATCGCCGCCCGATTGCCTCGAACACCGCATCGACTGAAGCGATATCCTCGACGTCGCACGGCACGACGAAAGATGAGCCGACCTGCTCGGCAAGCGGCTTTACGCGCTTGGCCAGCGCGTCGCCCTGGTAGGTGAAGGCGAGCTCGGCGCCGTGCGCCGCCAACATTTGGGCGATGCCCCAAGCGATGGAATGGTCATTGGCGACCCCCATGATCAGGCCGCGCTTGCCCTGCATCAGGTTGCCGCGCGGAGCGTTCTGCTCAAGCGCCATGACGGTCGGCCTGCGGGGAACAAAAGACAGGACTTGGGGCGAAAAGGGTTTGTTCATCTGTCGCATCCGAGCGAATCGCGCAAAGCGCGCGTGGCCCGTCTATGGCGCGCATGCGACACTTGGATGACGGGGCGGCGCACGTGGCCCGCCGGCTCGACTTGCCGATCATGCATCGAGCCGCTTGAACACGACCGAGGCGTTGGTGCCGCCGAAGCCGAACGAGTTTGACAGCACGGCGCTGAGCGCAACGTTGTCGCGGCGCTCGCGCACAATCGGCATATCGGCGAAAGCCGGATCAAGATTTTCGATATTGGCGCTCTCGCAGATAAAGCCGTTCTGCATCATCAATAGCGAATAGATCGCCTCCTGCACGCCAGTTGCACCAAGGGAATGGCCGGTGAGCGATTTAGTGGCCGAAATCGGCGGGCATTTCACGCCGAACACTTCGCGGATCGCCTCGATCTCCTTGAGGTCGCCGATCGGAGTCGAAGTCGCATGCGGATTGATGTAGTCGATCGCGGCCTGGCTGGTGGCGAGCGCCATTTTCATGCAGCGCACCGCGCCTTCGCCCGACGGCTGCACCATGTCGTAGCCGTCGGACGTCGCGCCATAGCCGGCGACCTCGCCATAGATCTTGGCGCCGCGCGCCTTGGCGTGCCCGAGTTCCTCCAGCACCAAGACGCCGGCGCCGCCAGCGATAACAAAGCCGTCACGGTCCTTGTCATAGGCGCGCGAGGCCTTTTCCGGCGTCTGATTGAAACTCGACGACATCGCGCCCATGGCGTCGAACAACACCGACAATGTCCAATCAAGTTCCTCGCAACCGCCGGCAAAGACCATGTCCTGCTTGCCCCATTGGATCAGCTCGGCAGCGTTGCCGATGCAGTGGTTGGAGGTCGCGCAGGCTGAGGAGATGGAATAGTTCACCCCCTTGATCTTGAACCAAGTGGCGAGCGTGGCGGACGCCGTCGACGACATCGCTTTGGGTACTGCAAAAGGCCCGATGCGCTTGGGGCCTTTGCTGCGAGCGGTGTCCGCCGCATCGATGAGCGCTCGGCACGAGGGCCCGCCTGAGCCCATGACGATGCCCGTGCGCTCGTTGGAGATGTCATCTTCCTCGACACCGGAATCGCGGATCGCCTGCTCCATGGCGACGTGATTCCACGCAGCACCGCCGCCGAGAAAGCGCATGGCGCGGCGGTCGACCACCTCGGCCGGATCGAGCGTAGGCGCGCCGTGGACCTGGCAGCGGAATCCCATCTCGGCATATTTGTGGGCGCGCACGATGCCCGACTTCGCCTCACGCAGACTGGCGAGCACTTCCTGAGTGTTGTTGCCGATGGACGAAACAATGCCCATTCCCGTGACGACGACCCGTCGCATAGCCGCAAATTCCTCACCCGCCCGATGGATTTTCGATCATGGGGCCATTACTCGCGACGCCGCAAGCCTTGGTTGCGCCGCCGCAACAGTTATGCGCTGCTCGGTTGCAACGCTTCGCCCTGCTTGAAAAGCCCGACCTTAAGGTCGAAAGCACGGTAGATCACGTTGCCGTCCGCCGACAGCCAGCCGTCCGCAATTCCGAGCACGAGCTTGGAACGCATCACGCGCTTCACGTCGATGCCGTAGATGACCTTCTTGACGGTCGGCAGCACCTGGCCGGAAAATTTCAGTTCACCAAGGCCGAGAGCGCGGCCCTTACCCGGCGCTCCAAGCCAGCCAAGAAAGAAGCCGACCAACTGCCAAAGTGCATCAAGGCCGAGACATCCCGGCATCACCGGATCGTTTTTGAAATGGCAGAGGAAGAACCAAAGGTCCGGTTTGACGTCGAGTTCCGCGCGGATAATGCCTTTGCCATGTTCGCCGCCCTGCTCGGCGATTTCCGCAATGCGGTCGAACATCAGCATGGGGGGCAGCGGCAATTGCGGCCCCTCCGCGAACAGCTCGCCGCGGCCGCATGCGAGCAGGTCCTCATATTCGAAACTATGCCGCCGTTCGGGTCCGGCGGTTGTGGTCCCGCTGAGCGGGCTAGGCTGAATTCCCATAGGTGAATTCGTAACATACGGGGGGTCGCGCGGCAAAGATGCCAACCGCGAGCGCGCCCGATTTGTCGCAATCTGCGTTATATTTCCGTGCCATCCGCTGTTGCGAAGGAGTTGCACCTGGCCGGCGGTTTCGATATGTTGCAAATGAAACAGTCGGGTCCGCCCTTTTCGCGAGGCGCCTGCAGAGGCTTTGAATGACGCTGACGCGCACCATGATTCTGCCCGCGCCGCAGACGGCGGCCCGGCCGGCTGCCGGGCGTGACGATCTGACCGGCTGCCCCTGGCATGACGTCAAAGCGATGTTGCGCCAAGTTGGCCTGCGACCGACCCGGCAACGAATGGCTTTGGGCTGGATTCTGTTCGGCAAGGGCGACCGCCATCTGACGGCAGAAATGCTCTATGAGGAGGCCACCCGCGCCAAGGTGCCAGTCTCGCTCGCCACCATCTACAACACGCTGCACCAGTTCACCGAAGTCGGCCTGTTGCGTCAGGTCGCGGTCGACGGCTCCAAAGCCTATTTCGACACGAATGCCAGCGTCCACCATCACTTCTTCGTCGAGGAAGCCAACGAGCTGCTCGACATTCCCATGACTGAAGTGATCGTCGGCAAGACGCCGACCCCGCCGGAAGGCTATGAGATCGCGCGGGTCGATGTGGTGGTGCGGCTGCGCCGTAAAGCCTGAAGTTAAAGATAACCGTATCGACCGCTCGTTCGTCATGCCCGGCCCTACGCCGGGCATCGTCGTCCTCGAGACTCGGCTAACAAATCAGGCGACGCGACCGCCCCGGCCGAGACGAAGATCATCACTCGATCTTTTCGTTCGGATAAGCGCCCCAGAGGCGGTCTTGCTTGACCCAGCCTTCGAAGCCTTTTCCGGAGAATTCGCACCAGCTGCCATTGCAGGTCTTCAGCGAGCCCACTACGCCGGCCTCGAGCTTGGCCACGACGGCGGCCTTGGCGCTCGGGCTGTCATAAAGTGGCACCAGCTCATTCTTGAGACTCGGCACGACCACCGCGGTGCGTCGCCCCGAAAGCAGTGAATGGTAGACCCAGCCTTCCGACCCTTCCCAATCGCGGATCCGCCGCCAGTTTTCAAACTCGGCGGTAATCTCCATCGGCAATCCGGCGCGCGTGTAGATCCAGCGCACGTCCTGATCGAGACTGGGACCTTGGCGCACCTTGACCTTGTCGGCCTTCAGGCTGACGAAACGCGGCACCGGCAAACCGCTTACCGAACCGGTCGCGATATCGCCGGCAGCACGGGCACCCGAGCCAGTTGCCATGAGCGCGCCGGCGGCAAGCGCCAGGCCCAAGATTGCGCCACCAATGCTTTGTGTTGTCACTGCCATCTGCTAGGAAAAATAGACGATTTCGGCCTTGCACGCGGGTAACGCCGCAGTGTGGGGGAGCTCGGTTAAAGAGGGCTGAATCGGCGCTTCCCCGGCCGGGCGGGACGACGCGCCGCCAGAAGATCGCAATGCCGAGGACCAAGAAGCCGCTGGTCATTGTCACGCGCAAGCTGCCTGACGGCGTCGAGCTGCGCATGCGGGAACTATTCGATACCCGCCTCAATGGCGAGGACAGGCCAATGACGCATGCCCAGCTGCAGGAGGCGGTGAAGACCGCCGACGTGCTGGTGCCGACGGTGACCGACCGTATCGACGCCTCGGTCCTGTCGAAAGCGGGTGAGCAGCTCAAGCTCATCGCCAATTTTGGCAACGGTGTCGACAATATTGACGTTGCCACCGCTGTGCAGCGCGGCATCACCGTCACCAATACGCCCGGCGTGTTGACCGAGGACACCGCCGACATGACCATGGCGCTGATCCTCGCGGTGCCACGGCGGCTGGTGGAAGGCGCGCAAGTCCTGACCGCCGACAAGGATTGGACTGGCTGGTCGCCGACCTGGATGCTCGGCCACCGCATCTGGGGCAAGCGGCTCGGCATCATCGGCATGGGTCGCATCGGCCAGGCAGTGGCGCGCCGCGCGCGCGCTTTCGGTCTGCAAATCCACTATCACAACCGGCGCAAGGTGGCGCCCAAGATCGGGGAAGAGCTCGACGCCACCTATTGGGAAAGCCTCGACCAGATGCTCGCCCGCATGGACATCGTGTCGGTCAATTGTCCGCACACGCCGGCGACGTATCACTTGTTGTCGGCACGGCGGCTGAAACTGCTGCGGCCGGAGACCTATATCGTCAATACCTCGCGCGGCGAAGTCATCGACGAGAACGCGCTCGCGCGCCTGCTGGAGTCCGGCGACATCGGCGGCGCCGGGCTCGACGTGTTCGAGCACGAGCCGGCGGTCAATCCGAAATTGGTCAAGCTCGCGCGCGCCGGCAGGGTCGTACTGCTGCCGCACATGGGCTCGGCCACGCTCGAAGGCCGCGTCGACATGGGCGAGAAGGTCATCATCAACATTAAGACCTTCATGGACGGCCACCGCCCGCCGGATCGCGTGCTACCGTCGATGCTCTAGACCCCGGCCAGTGCGTTGGCGCTGCTCAGGCAGACCGGCCGAAATACCGGCGATGATTTTTCGTCTGCCAAATCTTCGAGCTCGTCCGCGGCCGCAGATGCGCCGTCGGCCGAAGCCAGCGCTGTGGCGCGTTGTTTTGCCCGCCGGCGATAGGACGGATTCGACAGGATCTCTTGCGCGGCGGCGCGGATCGTCTCGACGGCGGCATCGACGGGCAGCATGCGTCCGACACCCCATTCTTGCATCTGCGCAGCGATATAAGGCTGATCCGCGGCGAGGCCCGGCATCAGGATCATCGGCACGCCGTGGCGCAGCGCACGCATCGCGGTACCGTGGCCGCCATGGGTGAGGACTAGCGCGGCGCGACGCATGATCGGATCATGCGCAGCATAATTGAGCGCAACCGCATTGGTCGGCACGCACAGCTCAGCCGGATCGACGATGCCGCCGGTTGTAACCACGGCGTGCACCGGCAGATCACCTAGCGCGTCCAGGGCGCGCTGAAGCTTGTCCAAATTGCGCTGCTCGAAACCGGTGCTGAAACTGACGAGCGCGAGCGGCGTCGCGTCGGTGTCCGGCCACGGCAGTTTCGCCGGTATGGCGACTTTTTCGTCCTCTAGCACCGGTCCGACATGGCGCACCAGCTCCCATCCCGGAACCGGCGAGGCATCGAAAGCGGCGAGCGCCGTGCATACGATGCGGTCCATCGACAGCCAGAGCTCGTCCATGGTGGGAAGATTGCCGAAGCCGGCTTGCTCGCGCATACCGCCAAGCTGAGCGATCATCTTGCGCCACATTTCGTGCTGACGAAAAACAAACGTGTGACAGATAAGCGCCGCCGGCGCGCGCAGGCTTGGCTTTTGTGCAAGCGCGGCCGGGAACATCGCGTCGATCAGCACCGCCTCAGGCTCTTCCGCTGTGATGATCGCGCGCGTTTCTTCCTCTACCGCCGGCGAGGTAAGATAACAGGCCGCGCGCGTCAACGGATGGCCTTGCGGATAGCGCTCGACTTGTTCGTAGGCGCGTTTGTATTCGATGGCCGCAAAGCCGGCGGCCTCTACGCGCGGCACCATCTCCGGACGGCCTGCGAAGGTTACACGATGGCCGCGCTCCGTGAGCGCGCGGGCGATCCCGAGGCTAGGCGGCAGGTTGCCGCCGCCCGACCAATTCAGCCACAGGAAGCGTGTCATCGGAGTTCTCCCTCTCTGTCACCGCCGTGATGATACTTCGCACGACTGTTTCCGCGCCCGTCCGCGAAAGACCCTGATCGCGGCGCAAGATTCTCCAGGTATAGACATCGGTTGCCACGACCAGGCTGTTGAATAGTTGCGTGCGTACGCTGCCGCTGCAGGCGGCAAGTTGTGGCGCGAACACGCCGCGCACCCACGCGCGGTGGTTCTCGCGCCCTTGCGCCAGCACCGGTTTGAGCGTCGGATTACGTTCTTCGTTGCTCAAATGGCGCATCACCAGATTTCCGATTGTCTCATAAACATCGAAGATCGCCGTCACGGCTGCGCCGATGTCGCCGGATGGCGTCGGCATAAAGCCGCCGGGACGGCCCGCCAGATATTCAGACCCCTGTTTGGTGAAGCGGTCGAGCGCTTCAATGATCAGATTGTCCTTGCTTTTGAAGCCGCGAAGCACGGTCTGCACTGTGGTGCCGGCTCGCACGGCAATATCCTCGAGCGTAAAGGCGTCGATCGGCCGTTCGCGATATAGCTGCATGACGCTTTCGCAGATCCGCGACCGAGTAGCTTCGGCCTTGGCCGAACGGGCGGTCATCATGTAGGCGCGCTTCTTCTTTTTCATGATAGTGACACTAACACCAATATGAGTTGGTGTCAATAGCACTAATACGAAATTAAACTCAGCGGTGCGCCGACAGATCTTTGATGGTTGGCCACTCGCCGGACAGGGGATTGTTGATGTCCCAGGCATAGCTGAGTGTCTCGAAGCGCAGCGAGCGCGCGTCGACCATCAGCAGCCGGCCGACAAGACCCTCGCCGAAGCCGACGATCTCGCGAATCACTTCCAGCGCCATCAGCGAGCCAAGCACGCCCGGCAGCGCGCCGAGAATGCCGGCCTCCGCGCAGGCCGGCACCGTGCCGAGCGGCGGCGGCTCAGGAAATAGGCAGCGATAGGTCGGATTGCGGCCGCCGTCGGCGCGCGTCTCGTGCGCACGGATGGTGGTGAGTGAACCGTCGAAGGTGCCGACCGCGGCGGTCACCAGCGGTTTCCTAGCAAAATAGCAGGCGTCGGAGACGAGATAGCGCGTGGCGAAATTGTCCGAGCCGTCGGCGATCAGGTCGTAGCGCGACAGCAGATCGAGCGCGTTGGCGGCGGTGAGCCGCGCATTGTGCGCGTCAACCGTCACATGCGGGTTGAGCCGCGCGACCGCTACACCCGCGCGCTCAACTTTCGGCGCGCCGACGTCATCGGTCCCGAAAATGACCTGTCGCTGTAGGTTTGACAGCGACACCTTGTCGTCGTCGATGACCCCAAGCGTGCCGACGCCGGCGGCGGCAAGGTAGAGCAGCACCGGCGCGCCCAGCCCGCCAGCGCCGATCACCAATACGCGCGCGGCTCTCAGCCTGGCCTGGCCGGGGCCGCCGACCTCGCGCAGCACGATGTGGCGCGCATAACGTTCCAGTTCTTGGGGCTCGAGCATCGCGGCTAAGCCTAGGGCGGCGCAGGTTTTTTTGCGAGTCTTTCGCTTCGTCACCCAAGCTTGCGCCACTTTCGCGATGGGCTAAGGTAGTCGCGTTCGCGTGGCGTCGATGACGATGCGTTACCAACATGTCCTGCCGATGATCGCGCTGCTCGTGGCAGTTGGCCCGGCGCTGGCGCAAGAAGAAGTGCGGGCCGGCAGTCCGGACCCGGCGCAGCCAATCCAGCACGCTGCGCTCAAAAAGACGGTCAAACTTCACGCCAGGACCAACTCGCACAAGACGGCGCTGAAGCCGGCTGTTCATTACAAGAAAGTGAAGGCACCGCTGCCGCCGCCCGCGCCAAAACGCGAAGCTGCCAAAACGGAGCCTGCGCCTTTGCCGCCCGCGAAGCCGGAGGCCATCAAAGGCGAGGCGAAAATGCCATTGCCGCCGGCCAAGCCCGACGCCGTCAAGGTCGAGTTGAAAACGCCGCTGCCACCGCCAAAGCCCGTCGTCGCAAAAGCCGAGCCGGAAAAACCGGCGCCGCCAGTCAAGTCTGACCCTGCCAAGGCCGCCGCGAAACCCGAGCCGGCAGCCGCCGCCATGATCGCATCCGACACGCAAAACAAGATTCAGGCCGCCCTCGCCTGGGCCGGCGATTTCTCCGACGATTCCAAGGGCGAAGATCCGCTGGCCGCGGCGATCAAGAATTACCAGAAGCGGAACAAGGCTAAAGCCACCGGCGAGCTCACTACCGATCAGCGTAACGCGTTGCTCGCTTCGGCGCGCGCGCATGAAACCGAATTCGGCTGGAACGTGATGGCCGATCCGGCAACTGGCATTCGCATCGGGCTGCCGATCAAGCTCGTGCCGCAGGTGCATGATGCTGCACATGGCACGCGCTGGTCATCGGCGCATGGCGAACTCCAGATCGAGACCTTTCGCCTGAAAAATCTGACCCTCGCGGCGTTGTTTGAACAGCAGAAGAAAGAACCGGCCAACCGCAAGATCGAGAACAGCGCGTTACACGACGACAATTTCTTCATCAGCGGCGTGCAGGGCCTGAAAGATTTTTCTGTGCGCGCGCGGATGCGCGACGGAGAAATCCGCGGCTTTATCTTGATGTATGACCAGGCCTGGGCGGGGATTGTCGCGCCGGTGACCGGGGCGGTGGCGAGCAGCTTCGCGCCTTTCCCCGAGCGCGGCGCCCCTTACGCGCCGCTCGCCAAAGCCGTGGAATACGGCAGCGGGCTGATCGTGAGTGCGCAAGGCGACATCGTCACGACACGCAAACTGACCGAGGGTTGCCAGGTGATCATCGCACCGGGCCTGGGCAACGCCGAGCGCATCGCCGATGACGCGGCGAGCGGGCTCGCGCTGCTACGCATCTATGGGCATAGCAAGCTCGCGGCGTTGCCGCTGGCGGATGAGCCGCCAAAAGCGGGCGAGGTCACGCTGATCGGCGTGCCCGATCCCAAGGAGCAAAGCGGCACCCGGCAATTCACGGAGGTCAAGGCGCGGCTGACCGCTAGCGGCGCGATCGAGTTGCGGCGATCGGTGCCGATGGCCGGGCTCGCCGGCGGCGCTGCGCTCGATGCGCAAGGGCGCGTGCTCGGCATGGTCGACATGCACAACGCGGTACTGGCGAGCGCCGAACCAAGCAGCGCGCCGGTACGCCTGGTCGCCGCCACCACGATCCGCGAGTTCCTCAGCCGGCATCAGCCGTCGTTGACGTCGGTCCGCGGCGGCGATGTGCGCGATTCAATCGTGCGGGTGGTCTGCGTGCGGAAATAGCGCGGTTGCTACCTATTCTTCCACACCGGCTTGCGCTTCTCGATAAAGGCCTTCATGCCTTCCTTCTGATCTGCGGTCGCAAACAGCGCATGGAAGATGCGCCGCTCGAACACCACGCCTTCCGCCAGCGGGCTTTCGAAGGCGCGGTTGATCGCTTCCTTGGCGGCAAGCACCGACGGCAGCGACATGGTGGCGATGGTGTCTGCGACTTTCAGGGCTTCCTCCATGAGGCTTGCGGCCGGCACCACGCGCGCCACCAAGCCGCACTTCTCGGCTTCCGCCGCATCCATCATGCGGCCGGTCAGGATCAGGTCCATCGCCTTGGCCTTGCCGACCGCGCGCGTCAGCCGCTGCGTGCCGCCGATGCCCGGAATGACGCCGAGTTTGATTTCGGGCTGGCCGAACTTGGCGGTGTCGGCGGCGATGATGAGATCGCATTGCATGGCGAGCTCGCAGCCGCCGCCCAGCGCGAAGCCGGCGACCGCCGCGACGATCGGTTTGCGCGCATGCGCGGCGCGGTCCCAATTGCCGGCGAAATTGCCGAGATAGGCCTCGATGAAGGTCTTGTCGGCCATCTCCTTGATGTCGGCGCCGGCCGCGAAAGCCTTATCGTTGCCGGTGATCAGCAGGCAGCCGATATTGTCATCGGCCTCAAAAGCATCGATCGCCTTGGACAATTCGGCCTTGAGCGCAAGGTTGAGCGCATTGAGCGCGGCCGGACGGTTGAGCCGAATGATACCGACGCGGCTTTTGGTTTCGACAAGGATGTTCTGGTAGGTCATGAAGGTCAGTCCCAACTTGCGACGCATTGACGTGCACAAGTGAAACCTAGCACACGGTTCGATGCGCCTTGAAGGCGGGACGGCTAGAGCCAGTTACGGAAGAATTTCGGCTTTTCCGGAGGCTTCTGCTCGTCTTCCGGCTTGTCCTTGTCGGAGCTCGTCAGCTTGAAGCCGCCGTCGGCGGGCTGGCTGATCGACAGACTCGCGGTCTTGCTGTTGCTGCTGTCGCTGATGTGGGTGCCGACGGCGCTCGAGCCGGCGGCCACGACGAAGATGATCAGGCTGTTGATGACGAAATAAATGGCGCGCGCATACAGGCTGGCGCCGTAGCCGAACACCATGGTACCGAACAGGAAGCTCACCACCAGGCCGGTATAATTCAACGGCAACTGGGCGAATTGCTGGCACAGCGTGTTGGTGATCACCATGGTGAAGGCGCCTGCGGCGCCGGGCGTGATCATAGAATTGGGGTTGAGAAACTCGGCGAACATTCCGGCCTGGTCGGCGTTCGCCTGGTGCGGCGCATTCGCGTTATGGCTCTCTGTCATGGTCGACCTCACGCTACGGACAGTCGCAAGCTAGCACGAAACGCGCGCTGCGTGTATTCGCGATTACTTCTGACATCTCGGACAATAGAAGGTCGAGCGCCCATTCTGCACGATGCGTTTGATCTTGCCCTTGCAGTTAGGACAGGGCTTGCCTTCCCGGTCATAGACCTGAAAATCGTGCTGAAAGTCGCCGAGCGTGCCGTCGGTACGGCGGTGGTCGCGTAACGACGAACCACCGGCCTTGATGGCGTCGTTAAGCACCGCCTTGATGGCGTCGACCAGTGCTTCCGCTCGTTCGTTGGGTTTGCCATAGCGGTCGGCAATGGTCGACGCTTGGCGTTTCGGCGACAGCCGCGCGCGATAGAGGGCCTCGCAGACATAGATGTTGCCGAGACCGGCGACCACGCGCTGATCGCTGAGCGCGGCCTTCAGCGAGGTCTTCTTGCCAGCGCAGGCTTTCGCCAGCGTGGCCGCGTCGAACGCGTTACCGAGCGGCTCGGACCCGAGATTGCGCAGCAGCGGCTCATCGTCGAGCTTGGCGCGTAATACGACCTTCATCGAGCCGAAACGGCGCGGATCGTTGAAGGTGATGGTGGCGCCGTTCGACATGTGGAAGACGACATGGTCGTGCGCCGTGCTCTTCGAGCGTTCGTGATAATAGACGCCGGGTTTCGCGTCTTTGCCGATGCGGAAGGAGCCTGACATGCCGAGATGCATCAACAGCACGTCGCCCGACGAGAGGTCGGCCAGCAGATATTTCGCGCGGCGGCCGAGCCCGTCGACTTTTTTGCCGGTGATCCGCCGCTCGAAGTCTTTGGCGATCGGCCAACGCAGCCGGCGGTCGCGCACTTCGACCTTCCTGACGACGGCGCCCTCCATGGCCGGGGCAAGGCCGCGGCGCACCGTTTCGACTTCGGGCAGCTCGGGCATGGTTAACCGCTCCAGCAGTCACACATAGCCTCCCCGGTAACGCCGCGCTATGGTCCTGCCCACAAAGGACTATTGGCGATGGCCCATAGTGAACACACCCATTTCGGCGCCCGGGATGTCCCGCTCGAGGAGAAGCAGGCCCTCGTCGACGGCGTATTCCACTCGGTCGCGCGCCGCTACGACCTGATGAACGATTTAATGTCGGGCGGCCTGCACCGCGCCTGGAAGGATGCGCTTGTCACCGCGGCCAACCCGCCGAAATCTGACCGTGACTTCGTTCTGCTCGATCTCGCCGGCGGCACCGGCGATGTCGCCTCGCGCGTGGCGCAGGCGGGCGGTGCCGGCACGCGCGTCACCGTCTGCGACATCAATGAGGACATGCTGGCGGCCGGCGCTGAGCGCGCGCTTGCACGGGGACTCGCTGAGCGCGTGACCTTCGAGCACGGTAATGCGGAAGCGCTGCCCTATCGCGACCGCAGCTTTGATTGCGTCACCATCGCTTTCGGCATCCGCAACGTGCCGCGCATCGAGTGCGCGCTTGCCGAAGCCTATCGCGTGCTCAAGCTCGGCGGCCGTTTCCTTTGTCTTGAATTTTCCGCGGTCGACGTCCCCGGGCTCGACGCGCTCTACGAACTCTTTTCGTTCCAAGTGATCCCGCGCATCGGCGAGGTCGTGGCTGGCGACCGCGAGGCCTATCAGTATTTGGTCGAATCGATCCGCAAATTTCCCAAGCCTAAAGCTTTCGCGCGCATGATCGAGGCGGCCGGCTTTCGGCGGGTTTCGTTCACGCCAATGACCGGTGGCGTGGTGGCGCTGCATTCGGGTTGGCGCTTGTGATCGCTGCCGTTTCCCATCTGGCACGGCTGACGCGTGCGGGCTTTGTGTTCGCGCGGGAGGGCGTGCTGGCGCTCATCGATACGCGACCGCTGCCGTTCCCGGCCAAGACAGCGATCGCCGTCGCCCGGCTGATCGAACGGCCGAGCGCCAAGGGCGGCGCCGGACGGCTCGCCGCCGCGCTCACGCGGTTGGGGCCGACCTACGTCAAGCTCGGCCAGTTCCTCGCCACCCGCCCTGACGTCGTCGGCGCGGCGATCGCGCGCGACCTCGAGAGCCTGCAAGACAAGATGCCGGCCTTCCCGCAGGCGGACGCCGAGGCGACCGTCGCGGCGGCATTGGGCAAGCCGGTGAGCCATATCTTTGCGAGCTTCGGGCCGGCGGTTGCTGCAGCGTCCATCGCCCAGGTGCACCGGGCCGAAATCGAACAGAACGGCGTGCGCAAGCCGGTGGCGGTGAAAGTGCTGCGGCCGAATATCGAACGCCGCTTTCGTGCCGATCTGTCCGCCTTCTTCTTCGCCGCGCACAAAGCGGAGGCGTGGTCGCTGGAAGCGCAGCGCCTGCGGCTGATCGAGGTGGTGGCGACGCTGGCGCGCTCGGTTGCGATCGAGATGGATTTCCGCCTGGAAGCCGCCGCGCTCTCCGAGATGGCGCAGAACACGAAGGAGGACAAAGGTTTCCGCGTGCCCGTGGTGGACTGGAACCGCACCGCGCGCGAGGTGCTGACGCTCGAATGGATCGACGGCACGCGGCTATCCGACCACGCCGCGCTCGAAGCCAAGGGCTTCGACCTGCCGGCGCTCGGCCGCGGCGTCATCCAGCATTTCCTCCGCCATGCGCTGCGCGATGGCTTTTTCCACGCCGACATGCATCCCGGCAATCTGTTTGTCGACGATGCCGGCAACCTGGTCGCGGTCGACTTCGGCATCATGGGGCGGCTGGGACCGAAGGAGCGGCGCTTCCTTGCCGAAATCCTGTTCGGCTTCATCACCCGGGATTACCAGCGCACCGCGCAGGTGCATTTCGACGCCGGCTACGTACCGCGACATCATTCGGTCGAAAGCTTCGCGCAGGCGATCCGCGCCATCGGCGAGCCGATCCACAATCGCACCGCCGAAGATATTTCCATGGCCAAGCTGCTGACGCTGTTGTTCGAGGTCACCGCCTTGTTCGACATGCGCACGCGGCCAGAACTGCTGTTGCTGCAGAAGACCATGGTGGTGGTCGAGGGCGTCGCGCGATCGCTCGACCCCAAACTCGACATGTGGAAGACCGCAGACCCAGTGGTGCGCGAATGGATCGAGCGCAATCTCGGGCCGGTCGGCAGGCTGGAGGATGCGGTCGAAGGCGCCGGCGAGGTCGGTCGTTTCGTCGGCCAAGTGCCGGGCCTGCTCACTCGCGCCGGCTCGCTCATCGATCAGCTCGATGACATCACCCACGATGGGCTGATGCTTTCGCCCGAGACCGTCGCCGCCATCGGCGTAGCGGAAGCACGGCGCAACCGCTGGACGCGCGTGGCGCTGTGGGCGATCGCCGCGCTGCTCGCCGTGATTGTCTGGCGCATTCTCTAGCCCCCGCTGGGGGGACACGGTTGATCGACTATGAAAGCAATGATATCATCGCAATCAAGTATAGGTAACTATTTGATCTAGCATGGCTTCTCTCACCGTTCGGCAACTCGATGAGCGCGTGAAAAAGCTGCTGCGGCTGCGCGCTGCAAAAAGCGGCCGCTCGGTTGAGGACGAGGTGCGCACCATCTTGCGCGCGGCCGCGGAGGAAAGCGGGCACGCGGCGCTGGAAGCCTTCGAGCCGCCGGCACACCACAGGCAAGCGCCGGCGGCGTCCGATACCCAGCGCATGCTGCTCATCATCGGCGGCGGCATCGCCGCTTATAAATCGCTCGACCTCATCCGCCGCCTGAAAGAGCGCCGCTTTGCCGTACGCTGCGTTCTCACCAAGGCCGCCGAAAAGTTCGTCACGCCGCTGTCGGTGGGTGCGATCGTCGGCGAACGCGCGTTCACCGATTTGTTTGACCCGGCGCATGAATTCGACGTCGGCCACATCCGCCTCGCGCGCGAAGCCGACCTGATCGTGGTGGCGCCGGCGACCGCTGACTTGATGGCCAAGATGGCAGGCGGCCACGCGGACGATCTTGCCACCGCCGTGCTGCTTGCAAGCAAAGCCAAGATCTTGCTGGCGCCGGCGATGAATCCACGGATGTGGGCGAACAAGGCAACCCAGCGCAATCTCGCGCAGCTCGTCGCCGACGGTGTCGCGCTCGTCGGCCCTAACGAAGGCGAGATGGCGGAGACAGGCGAGCGAGGACTTGGCCGCATGGCGGAGCCGCTGGAGATCGCCGCCGCGGTCGAAAGATTGTTGGCGGAAACGCCGCATGCCCTCAAGGGCAGGCGCGTGCTGGTGACCTCCGGCCCAACCCATGAGCCCATCGATCCGGTGCGCTACATCGCCAACCGCTCCACCGGCAAGCAGGGCCACGCCATCGCCGCGGCCGCGGCGCGCGCCGGCGCCGACGTGACGCTGGTGAGCGGCCCGGTCAATCTGATCGATCCGCCGGGCGCGACGACGGTGCATGTCGAAAGCGCGCGCGAGATGTTGCGCGCGGTCGAGCGCGCTCTGCCGGTGGACGTTGCGATCTTCGCTGCGGCGGTCGCCGACTGGCGCGTCGAAAGCGCCAAGCAGAAGCTGAAGAAGACGCCGGGGGCCGGTGCGCCCGCGCTAACGCTCAGCGAAAATCCCGATATTCTCGCGAGCGTCGCGCGCCGCAAGAACGAGCGCCCGCCGTTGGTGATCGGCTTTGCGGCCGAAACCGAAAACATCATTGCCAATGCGCGCGAAAAGCTCGCTCGCAAGGGCTGCGATTGGATCCTGGCAAACGACGTCTCGCCGCAAACCGGCATCATGGGCGGTGATCGCAACACCATTACATTGGTGACGGCGGGCGGCGTCGAACCTTGGCCGCCGCAGAGCAAGGACGCAGCGGCGGACATGCTGATCGCGCGCATCGCCAAGACGATTAAAGCGACATGAGTATCGAAGTTCGCATCGCCCGTCTGCCGCACGGCGAGGATTTGCCCGCGCCAAACTATCACAGCGCGCTGGCCGCCGGCATCGACCTCGCCGCCGCGGTGCCTGCTGATGCCCCACTGACGCTCGCGCCCGGCGCTCGTGGTCTCGTCCCCACCGGCATCGTCATCGCCTTGCCGACGGGCTTCGAGGCGCAGGTGCGGCCGCGCTCCGGCCTTGCCGCCCGCCATGGGCTCACGGTGCTCAATGCGCCCGGCACCATCGACGCCGATTATCGCGGCGAGATCCAGGTGCTGCTGATCAATCTCGGGGGCGAGCCGGTCGCGGTCACGCGCGGCATGCGCATCGCGCAGCTCATCATCGCGCCGGTTATCCGTGCTGAGCTACGCGAAGTGTCCCGCCTCGATGACACCGCGCGCGCCGGTGGCGGTTTTGGCTCGACCGGCCGCTGAAGCTAATTCGACGAGACTTAGCGCCGCTTCTTAGCCTTTACGTTCACGATCTGGACTCTTTCGGCACGAGTCCCCGCGGGTTTAAAGTCCAACGATTCGCGGGCGTCGTGGCGGACGGCGCTCGCTCTCGTGGGGCTCATCTGCATGCCGGAGACGATCCGGGCGGCGAACGGGAGGTCATGTTCTCGTCCGCGGCGCGCCCTGCGCCGCGCCGGCTTTGTCGCAGCTTGGTTTTGCCTGCTGGCGGGCCCTCTGCGCGCCGCGGAGGCCGCAGCCGTGGACATTGTCGGCGGCCACGATTTCGCAGCCTTGGCGCTTACGCTGACGCTGATCTGTTTCGGCGTGCTGTCAACGCTCGTCCTCTTGCGTACCCGTCGCAACGCCAGCCGCGCCAAAACCCTCTCGCGCGAGGAAGCGATCGAACTAAAAGCCGAGACCGACCGCTACAAAGCCTTGCTCTTGGCGGAACCGCAGGTGCTGGTGGCATGGCCGGCCGGCTCCGACCAGCCGCAGATTCTCGGCGACACCGCCCTGTTCGTACCAGCCGGCGTACCCGAGCACGTGGTCAGCTTCGGCACCTGGCTCGAGCCGGCCACCGCCCGGCGCATGGAACAGGCAGTCGAGCGGCTGCGCCGTGACGGCCGCAGCTTCGTGATGACCCTGACCACCAGGGCCGGCAAGCCGGTCGAAGCGGAAGGCCGCGCGGTCGGAGGCCGCGCGGTGCTGCGGCTGCGCGATGTCGGCGGCATAGAGCGCGAACTGATCGAAACCGGCCTGCGCCAGGACCGGTTGGTGGCCGATGTCACCACCATGAAAACGCTGCTCGATGCGCTCCCCGCTCCCGTCTGGGCGCGCGACGAGCGCGGCGAGCTGATCTTTGCCAATGCCGCCTATGCCCGCGCCGTCGATGCCGCCGACTCCGCCGACGTGGTGGCGCGCGGCCTCGAATTGTTCGACCGGCCGGCGCGGACGCGCATCGCCGAGGCACGCGACGCCGGCCATGCCTTCACCGCCCGCCTGCCGGCTATCGCGGCCGGCACTCGTCGTGTCTTTGACGTGGTCGACGCACCGAGCGGCGCCGGCAGCGCCGGCATGGCCATCGATCGTACCGAAGCGGAAGCGATGCGGGCCGAGCTCGCCCGCATGATCGAGGCGCATCGCCGCGTGCTCGACCAGCTCGCCACCGGCGTCGCCATCTTCAACGCCGACCGCAAACTCACCTTCTATAACACCGCCTTCCGTGCGCTGTTCGACCTCGCCCCCGCCTTCCTGGACCAGGCGCCGACCGACGCAAGCGTGCTGGAGACGCTGCGCAGCGGCGACAAGCTCCCCGAGGAGCAGGACTTCCGCCACTGGCGCCAACATCTGCACGAGGCCTATCGCGCGGTCGAGCCGAAGGAGCACATGTGGCATTTGCCTGATGGCCGCACGCTTCGCGTCGTCACCACACCCAATCCGGAAGGCGGTGTCACCTACCTCTACGACGACGTCACCGCCGAGCTCGATTTGAGCCGACGCTACGAAGCGCTGATCAAAGTGCAGAGTGAGACCCTCGATCATCTTGCCGAAGCGGTTGCTGTGTTCGGCAGCGATGGCCGCGTGCGCCTGCACAATCCCGCCTTCCAGCGCATGTGGAAACTCGCGGGTTCGGTGCTGGACCAGCATCCGCACGTCGAAGCGGTCACCGCCTGGTGCCAAGTGCTGCATGACGACACCGCAGTATGGCGCAGTCTGCGCACCGCCGTAACCGCCATCGAAGGCCGTGAGCCGATTGCCGCCCGCATCGAGCGGCGCGACGGCACGGTCATCGACCTCACTACCATGCCGCTGCCGGACGGCGCCACGCTCGTCACCTTCCAGGACGTCACCGACACCGTCAATGTCGAGCGCGCACTGCGCGAGCGTAACGAGGCGCTCGAGCAGGCCGATTCGATCAAGATCGATTTCGTGCACCACGTCTCTTACGAGTTGCGCTCGCCGCTGACCAACATCATCGGCTTCGCCAACCTTCTCGGCGACGCCGCCTTTGGTCCGCTCACCGCGAAGCAGCGCGAATACTTGGGCTATATCACCACTTCGACCAACGCGCTGCTCGCCATCATCAACAACATCCTCGATCTCGCCACCATCGATGCCGGCGCCATGGCGCTTAACCTATCCGATGTCGATATCCGCGCCAGTATGGAGGCGGCGGCGGAGGGCGTGCAGGACCGCTTGGTCAAGGACAATCTCAGGCTTGAGCTGCGCGTCGCCCCCGGCATCGGGCACTTCACCGCCGACGAAATCCGCCTGCGCCAGATTCTATTCAATCTACTGTCGAATGCGGTCGGCTTCTCGCCGCCTGGTGAAACCATCACCCTGTCGGCAACGCGCGAGCCCAATGCGGTGAAATTCTCGGTCACCGATCGCGGCCCGGGCATTCCGCCGGAAGCGCAGGACAAGGTGTTCGACTGGTTCGAAACCGATTCGCGCGGCTCGCAGCACCGCGGCCCGGGTCTCGGGCTGTCGTTGGTGCGTTCGTTCGTCGAATTGCACGGCGGTGCTGTGACGATCGACTCGGTGCTCGGCAAGGGTACCACCGTCACCTGCAGCTTCCCGGTCGAGCGCGCCACCGAACAGAGCGCTGCGTAGACAGCGGGCCGGCGCATTTGCACCGGCCCGGTCGTCACTCCGTCAGAAATCTCAGCCCGGCTCATCGTAGCGGGCAGGTGGCGGCGCGTAGCCAACGTATTCTCCGTCCATACAGGCGCCATGATTGAGATCGAACAGCGCGTGTAAGCCGCGGCACGGCTGTAGCACGGCATCGACCGCTGCCACGGTGCCGACCGCGACCACGCCGCCAAAAGCGGCTGCGCCGACCGCGCTGGCCGGCAGCGCGGATGCGGCAGCGCTCGTTCCCCACCAGGTATTGTAAGTGCCGACTGCCGCCACCGTACCGACCACGGCACCGCTCGGGTAGGAAACGGGCGCGGTGTTCGGCACACGGTGGATCACGACGCGCGGCACGGCGCGAGGGTAATAACGATGATGATAACGCGCAGCCTCGGCGCCGGGCGACAGAACCAACGTCGCCATGACGGTGAGACAGAGAACTGACAATGATCGGCGCATTTCGTTGCTCCTTTACATGCTCACCCATCCCCGTCATCGCGCCAACGCCAGGCCTCGTGCGATTGTTCCGCGATTCATCGCGCCTGCGTGGCGCGGGCTCCTGCCGCGCGGCGAAAGGGTGGCAATGCTGTGGCGCAGGCGCGTCTTAGAGCTTGATGCGCAGCCGGTGCGCCAACTCGCCGATAATACCGCGGCGGAACAACAGCACGCAGACGACGAAAATCACGCCCTGGATGACCAGCACCCATTCGCCCATGAAAGCCAGCTTGTACTGCATGGCGAGGATGACGAAGGCACCGACAACGGGCCCGAAAATAGTGCCGAGGCCGCCGACCAGGGTCATCAGCACGACCTCACCCGACATCGGCCAGTTCACGTCGGTGAGCGAGGCGATCTGCAGCACGATCGCCTTGGTCGCACCGGCAGCACCAGCGAGCGTCGCCGACAGCACGAAGGCGATCAGCTTATAGCGGTCGGTCTTGTAGCCGAGCGAAATCGCCCGCGTCTCGTTCTCGCGGATCGCTTTGAGCACCTCGCCAAACGGCGAATGAATGATGCGGTAAATGAACAGGAAGCCGGCGAGGAAGATGGCCAGCACCACCACGTACATGACCATCGGGCTCGACAGGTCGACGAGACCAAACAAATGACCGCGCGGCACCGATTGGATGCCGTCCTCGCCGCCGGTGAATTTGGCGCGCAGCGCCACGAAATACATCATCTGAGCCAGCGCCAGAGTGATCATGGCGAAATAAATGCCCTGGCGGCGGATGGCCAGCGCGCCGGCCGCGAGGCCGCAGAGCGCGGCCGTCGCCGTGCCGGCGAGAATCGCGAGTTCGGGAGAAAGTCCCCAGACCTTCGCGGCATGCGCGGACACGTAGCTTGCCCAGCCGAAATAAAGCGCATGGCCAAAGGACAGCAAGCCGACATACCCGATCAGCAAATTGAACGCGAGCGCAAACAGCGCAAAGCACATGCATTCCATGAGGAACAGCGGATAGGTGAAGAACGGCGCCGCCACGAGCGCGGCAACCATCACAATGAACGCTATAATCTCGATATGCGCGCGCAGCGCGGACGGCGCCGGCCTGGCGAGCGGATCGATCACGCGTTCCATTACGCCCTCCGCCCGAACAGGCCGGCCGGGCGCACCAGAAGTACAATGGCCATGACGACGAAGATAACGGTGTTCGATGCTTCGGGATAAAACACTTTGGTCAGGCCTTCGACGACGCCGAGGCCGAAGCCCGAGATAATGGCGCCGAGAATCGAGCCCATGCCGCCGATCACCACCACCGCAAATACCACGATGATCAGTTCGGAGCCCATGTTGGGCGAGACGTTGTAGATCGGCGCCGCCATCACGCCGGCGAAAGCGGCAAGCGCCACGCCGAAGCCGTAGGTCAGCGTAATCATCCGCGGCACATTAATGCCGAAAGCGCGCACCAATGTCGGATTTTCCGTTGCGGCACGCAGATAGGCACCCAGCCGCGTCCGCTCGATGACGAACCAGGTGCCGAAACACACGACGAGCGAGGCCGCGATCACCCAGGCGCGGTAATTGGGCAGAAACATGAAGCCGAGATTTTGGCCGCCGCGAAGCGAGTCAGGAAGCGTGTAGGGCAAGCCGGCGGATCCCAAGTAGTTGCGGCCGACGCCCTCGACGATCAGCGCGACGCCAAAGGTCAGCAACAAACCATAGAGATGATCGAGCTTGTAGAGCCATTGCAGAAAAACCCGCTCCAGCACGATGCCGAACAAGCCGACGACGATCGGCGCGATGATCAGCGCCGGCCAGTAACCAAGCCCGATATAATTGAGCAGCAGATAAGCCGTGACGGCGCCCAGCATGTATTGAGCGCCGTGCGTGAAGTTGATGATATTGAGCATGCCGAAGATCACGGCGAGGCCGAGACTGAGCAGCGCGTAGAACGAGCCGTTGATCAGCCCGATCAGGAGCTGGCCGAACAGCGCGGTCGAGGGGACGCCGAAGATCTCGAACATGGCTCATCCTTGTCATCGGTAGGCTTGAGCCGGCGATCTCGCTCAGGGGGCACAGTCCGTGCTTGCTTGATCGAGATCACCGGGTGACGCCGCGCCCTCGCGCGGCGGCCCGGTGATGACAGTTCATGCTCAGCCGCCAACCAGCGGGCAGTGGCCGTCCTTCAGCGGCCGGAACGCTTCGTCCGCCGGGATGGTGGCACGCAGATTGTAGAGGTCGCCCGGATACTTCGACTCTTCCGGCTTCTTCACCTCAAACAGATAGGCCGGATGCAGCGCACGGCCATCGGCGCGAATGGTGCCTTTGCCGAACACGGGATCGTCCGTCGGCATCGCCTTCATCTTGGCGACAACGGCCTTGCCGTCGGCGGCGCTGCCGAGCGCGGCAACCGCTTTCAGGTAATGCATCGTCCCGGCGTAGACGCCGGCGTGATTCATGCTCGGGAGTTTACCCGGCGCATTGCGCTCTTTGTCCCAACGCTTGGTCCAGGCGCGGGTGCTGTCGTTGAGATCCCAGTAAAAGGTCTCGGTGAACATCAGGCCTTGCGCGGTCTTCAGACCGAGCGCGGCGACGTCGGGCGCAAACACCAACAGGCCGGCAAATTTCTGCCCGCCCGCGACGATGCCGAATTCGGCGCCCTGCTTGATTGCGTTGATGGTATCGCCGCCGGCATTGGCAAGGCCGATGATTTTGGCCTTGGACTGTTGCGCCTGCAGCAGGAAGGACGAGAAGTCGCTGTTGTTGATCGGGTGGCGAACCTTGCCGAGCACCTTGCCGCCATTGGCTTCGACCACCGCCGCGGTATCGCGCTCCAACGCATAACCGAAGGCATAATCGGAAGTCAGGAAGAACCACGTGTCGCCGCCGTTCTTCACGATGGCCTTGCCCGTGCCGTTCGCCAGCATCCAGGTATCGTAGGTCATGTGCACCGTGGTCGGCTGGCATTTCGGGCCGGTCAGATCTGAGCTGGCGGGACCCGAGGCGACGAAGACCTTGTTCTTCTGCGCGACCAGTGGCGCGATTGCTAACGCAACGCCCGAATTCGGCACGTCGGCGATCATATCAACGTGGTCGACGTCGAACCATTGGCTGGCGATATTGGTGGCGAGGTCGGCCTTGTTCTGGTGGTCGGCGCTGATCACCTCGACCTTCACGTTCGGATGATCCTTCATGAAGTCCTGCGCCGCCAGCTTGGCGGCGGCGACCGAGCCGGCCCCGGTGTCGTCGGCATAGAGGCTCGCCATGTCGGTAAGTACACCAATCTTGACGTTGATCTGCTGCGCCTGCGCGGTTCCGCAGGCGAGCAGCGCGGCCAACGCCGCAATTCCCAAATTCCGTTTCATCGAGTCCTTCCTCCTTGTGTTTTGCGTGTTTTCAGACACCGAGATAGTCGTGCAGCTTTTCGACATTGGCATCGAGTTCGTCGTTGGCGAACTGGTCAATGATACGTCCATATTCCATGACGTAGTAGCGGTCGGCAACGGTCGAGGCGAAACGGAAATTCTGTTCGACCAAGAGGATAGTGAAACCTTGCTCCTTCAGCGCGCGGATGGTCTTGCCGATGTGCTGGATGATGACGGGGGCAAGCCCCTCGGTCGGCTCGTCGAGCAGCAATAGGCGCGCGCCGGTGCGCAAGATGCGGCCGATCGCCAGCATCTGCTGCTCGCCGCCGGACAATTTGGTGCCTTGGCTGGAGCCGAGCCGTTCTTTGAGATTTGGAAACAGCTCGAAGATTCGCTCGAGCGAAAGCCCACCCGGCTTGACCACCGGCGGCAGCAGCAGATTCTCCTCGACCCCCAGGCTCGCGAAAATGCCGCGCTCCTCCGGGCACAAGGCAACGCCCGCGCGGGCGATCTGGTCGGACGAGTAATGGATCAGCTCACGGCCCTCGTAGCGGATCGAACCCGTGCGTTTGCCGACGATACCCATGATCGCCTTCAGCGTCGTGGTCTTGCCGGCGCCGTTGCGGCCGAGCAACGTGACCACCTCGCCTTGGCGAACGTCGAAGGTAACGCCGTGCAAAATGTGCGACTCGCCATACCAGGCTTGCAGGTCATTGACCGCAAGCAGCGGGGTGGTCGCCTCAAGCATGACCCACCCCCAAATAGGCTTCGCGCACCTCGTTGTTGTTGGAGACCGTTTCGTAGTCGCCTTCGGCCAGCACCCGGCCGCGCGTGAGCACGGTGATGTGGTCGGAGAGGTCGGCGACGACGGAGAGGTTGTGCTCAACCATCAGCACGGTGCGGTCCACCGCAACGCGCTTGATCAGTTGCGCAATGCGCTCGATGTCCTCGTGGCCCATGCCGGCGGTCGGCTCGTCGAGCAGGAGCATTTCCGGATCGAGCGCGAGCGTGGTGGCAAGCTCGAGCGCGCGCTTACGGCCGTAGGGTAACTCGACCGCGATCCAATCGGCGAAGGAGGACAAGCCGACATCGGCGATCAGTTCCATCGCGCGGTCGTTGAAGCGTTCGAGCACCGCGGTCGAGCGCCAGAAATCGAACGAGCCGCCGCGCGCGCGTTGCAGCGCGATGCGCACATTCTCCAGCACGCTCATGTGCGGGAACACGGCGGAGATCTGGAACGAGCGCACGAGGCCAAGCCGGGCGACGTCGGCCGGCTGCATGGCGGTGATATCGGCGCCCTTGAACAGGATGCGCCCGCGGCTCGGGCGCAAGAACTTGGTGAGCAGGTTGAAACAGGTGGTCTTGCCCGCCCCGTTCGGCCCGATCATGGCATGGATGGTGCCGCGCCGAACCTGGAGGTTGACCCCGCCGACGGCGACGAAGCCGGCAAAATCTTTAGTGAGATCCTCGGTTTCGAGGATGACGTCGTCACGCATTACCCACACGCCCTCTCGAGCCATTGTCAGCGCTGCATCGGGAATGTCCAGACCCGCAGCGCGCATATTTTCCGCGTCCGTGTCCCACTGCCGAAACTGGCCCACCGCCATCTACACCGCTTATAAGTGCAACAAAGGCGGTTGATTCGATGCTTTCTCCCAGTTCTGGCAGCTTCAGCTTTACGGTTACGCTCGCCGATGAACGGGCGACGCACCGGCTGATGGAGGACGTTGCCGCCCTGATCGAGCCGGGCGATCTGATTACGCTGTCGGGTGACCTCGGCGCCGGCAAGACCACCTTCGCTCGCGCGCTCATCCGCCACCTCGCCGCCGACGAGACGATCGAGGTGCCGAGCCCGAGTTTCACGCTCGTGCAAGCCTACGAATTGCCGCGCTTCGCGCTGGTGCATGCGGATCTTTATCGTGTGGCGGGCCCAGGCGAAATCGCCGAGCTCGGCTTCGAGGACCTGCCGCGCGACACAGTGATGCTGCTGGAATGGCCCGACCGCGCCGGCGACGCGTTGTCCGCCGACCGCATCGACATCGCCTTTACGCTGGCACCCGAACAAGGGGAAAGCGTTCGCCATGTACGCATCACCGGCTATGGCACACTCGCCGCCAAGGCCGAGCGCATCGGCCTGATCCGCGACTTCTTGGCGCACGCCGGCTTCGGCGAGGCCGAGCGGCGGCGCCTGCAAGGCGACGCCTCGACGCGCATATACGAAGCGCTCACACGCGAAGGTGCGACCTACATTTTCATGAATTCTCCGCCGCGCGCGGACGGTCCGCCCGTGCGCGACGGCAAGCCTTACAGCGCGATCGCGCATCTCGCCGAGGACATCACGCCGTTCCTCGCCATGGCGCGCGCGCTGCGCGACCGCGGCTTTTCCGCGCCGGCGATCTTTGTCGCCGATCGCGAACGCGGCTTCGCGGTGGTGGAGGATCTGGGCAGTGATCTCGTGGTCGACGGTGATCCGCCCGAGCCGATCGAGGCGCGCTATGAGACCGCCATCGACGTGTTGGCGGCGCTGCACACGCAAACGCTGCCCGACACGCTGCCGGTCGAGGGGCATACTGTCTACCGGCTGCCGTCTTACGACATGGACGCGCTGCTGATCGAGGCGGAGCTCTTGCTCGACTGGTATCTGCCGCGATTCGATGCCGCCGTCGCCGGCGAGGCGCGCTACGCCTATGTCGGACTTTGGCGCGCGATGCTTGCACCCGTGCTCACCGGGTCGCAAACCTGGGTACTGCGCGATTTCCACTCGCCCAATCTGCTGTGGCTGCCGGAGCGCGAGGGGCTGGCACGTCTCGGCCTGCTCGATTTCCAAGATGCGCTGTTCGGCCCTGCCGCCTACGACGTCGCCTCGCTGCTGCAGGACGCGCGCGTCGACGTCTCGACGGCGATGGAGATCACGCTGCTTTCGCGCTACGCGCGCGCGCGCCTAAGAGCCGACGCCAGCTTCGATGCGGCGAGATTCGCGCGCGCCTATGCCACGCTCGCCGCCCAGCGCGCCTCCAAGATCCTCGGCATCTTCGCGCGCCTGGATGTGCGCGACGGCAAGCCGCAATATGTGCGTCACATGCCACGCGTATCGGCCTATCTGCAGCGCGCGCTGGCGCATCCGGCGCTCGCCGACCTTGCCGGCTGGTATCGCTCGCACGTGCCGGCGCTGAAACCGATCTAGCACACGTAATTTTCTGAAAAGACCGTGCGCAAGCGAAAGACATTATGAAGGTCACGCCACGAACCGCCATGGTGCTCGCCGCCGGACTGGGCGAGCGCATGCGCCCGCTCACCGCCACCATGCCGAAGCCGCTGGTCAAGGTTGCCGGCAAGGCGCTGATCGATCATGTGCTCGACCGTCTGGCCGCGGCCGACGTTGCGCGGGCGGTGGTCAACGTGCATTACCGCGCCGACCAGCTGGAGCAACATCTGCGGACGCGCAAGCGCCCGCAGATCGTGCTCTCGGATGAACGCGGGCGTCTGCTCGGCACCGGCGGCGGCGTGGCCAACGCTCTACCGCTCATCGGCGACACCCCATTCCTGCTGATGAATTCCGATTCGATCTGGGTCGATGGCGTCAGGCCAAACCTCACGCGCCTCATCGAGGCTTTCGACCCAGCCAGCATGGATGCGCTGCTCCTGCTCGCGACCGCCACCGCCTCGACCGGTTATACCGGGCGCGGCGACTTCTTCATGGCCCCGGACGGGCGCTTGCGCGCGCGCGCCGAGCGCGAGATCGCACCGTTCGTCTATGCGGGCGCTGCGATCCTTACGCCCGCGCTGTTCAAGGACGCGCCCAGGGAGGAGTTCCCGCTCACTTTGCTGTTCAATCGTGCCGCCGAGGCCGGCCGCCTCTACGGCCTGCGCCTCGACGGTCTATGGATGCATGTCGGCACGCCAGAAGCAGTCGGCGCCGCCGAAGCCGCGATTGCGGCAAGCGCCGGTTGAAACGGTGTATGATTCGCTGATGCCGGCCGTGCGTCCTCGCGTCTTCAATATCCCTGCCTCGGCTCCGTTCCTGGCGGTGCTGATCGACGCCTTGCGCGCGGGCCGCCTAGTGTCCGGCTTCCCAGCCAGCGACGATCCACTTGAGCTCGCGCGCGCCACGCTTTACTTGCCGACGCGGCGTGCTTGTCGCCTCGCGCGCGAGATCTTCCTTGCGCGCATGAAGGGCGACGCCGCCATCCTGCCGCGCATCGTGCCGCTCGGCGACATTGACGCCGACGAAATCGCCTTTGCCGAGATCGCGACCGCCGAGCTTGCGGAAGCCGCACTCCAAATCCCGCCTGCCCTCGACGCGCTGGAGCGCCGCCTGACGCTCGCCGAGCTGATCGCCAAATGGGCGGCCGCGATCACGCCCGAGCGAGGCGCGCCGCTCATCGCCAATACGCCTGCGGCTGCGATCGCGCTCGCCGACGATCTCGCGCGCCTCATTGACGATATGGTCACGCGTCAAGTCGCCTGGGAGAAACTGGACGAGCTGGTGCCGGGCGACCTCGACGACTATTGGCGGCTGTCGCTCTCATTCCTGCAATTCGTGCATCCGCGCTGGCGCGCGATCCTGCGCGAGGGTAACGCCGTCGAAGCCGCCGAGCGCCGCGATTTGCTGATCGCGGCGGAGGCCAAGCGCCTTGCCGGCAGCGATGCGCCGGTGATCGCCGCCGGCTCGACCGGCTCGATGCCGGCGACCGCCACGCTGCTGACGACCATCGCGACGTTGCCGCATGGCGCGGTGGTGTTGCCCGGCCTCGACACCGATCTCGACGAAGCCTCCTGGATGCTGATCGCCGGCAACGAGGACGACGACAGCCATAACGGCTTGCCCGCCGCCGGCCACGCGCAATTCGCCATGCACGCGCTGCTTGACCGCTTAAGGATCGCCCGCAGCGACGTTGAGGCATTAGCCAATCCGGCGTCACACGGGCGCGAGCGGCTGGTCTCGGAAGCGCTGCGGCCCGCCTCGACCACTGAACTCTGGGGACGCCGTCACGAAACGAAAGATTTCGCGCCGGCCGCCAGCCAAGCACTGTCCTCGCTCGCGCTCGTCGAGGCCGCCAATGCCGAGAGCGAGGCGCTCGCCATCGCGGTTGCGCTGCGCGAGGTGGTCGAAACCCCGGACAAGACCGCGGCGCTGGTGACGCCCGACCGCGCGCTCGCCCGCCGCGTCGTTGCCGCGCTCGAGCGTTGGCGCGTGCCGGTCGACGATTCGGGCGGCGATGCGCTTGCCGACACGGCGGCCGGCATTTTTGCGCGGCTCGCCGCAGAGGCCGCGCTCGGTGGGCTCGAACCGGTGACTTTGCTGGCACTCCTCAAGCATCCGCTGCTGCGGCTCGGCGCGGAAGCGGGACACCACTTGCAGGTCATCGCCGTGCTTGAATGCGCGCTGTTGCGCGGCCCGCGCCCGCGCCCCGGCACGCAGGGCCTTGAGCATGCGCTCGCCACCTTCCGCACTGATCGCGACGCACTACACCGAAGCGATCCGCGCCTGCGCATCCACACCGACGCGCTTGCCGCTGCCGCGGCGCTGATCACGCGGCTTGCCAAAGCGCTGAGCCCGCTGGAAACGCTGCCGCCCGGCGACCACCCGCTGGCAACACTCGCGGAATGTCACCACGACGTTGTCGCCGCGCTCGCGGTCGATGACAGTGGCGAAATCGCCGCCTTTGCCGCTCACGACGGCACCGCGTTGCAACGCACCTTCGCCGCGCTGATCGAAAGCCCCGCGGCCAACGGGCTTGTCGTCGCGCGCAGCGATTATGGCGAGCTGTTCCAAGCCGCGATTGCCGACCGCATCGTGCGCCGGCCGGAGACGCGCGCCACGCGGGTGCACATCTACGGCCTTTTGGAGGCGCGTCTGCAGAGCGTCGACCGCATCGTGCTCGGCGGCCTCAACGAGGGCACCTGGCCCGCCGAGACACGCAGCGATCCCTGGCTCAGCCGCCCGATGCGGCGCGAGCTTGGCCTCGATCCGCCGGAACGGCGCACCGGCCTTTCGGCGCACGATTTCGCGCAGGCGCTCGGCGCGCCCGAAGTCATCCTGTCCCGCGCCTCCAAGGTGGCGGGTGCGCCGACTGTGACGTCGCGCTTCGTGCAGCGCCTCGCCGCGCTGGCCGGCAAAGACAGGTGGGACGAGGTGCGCAAACGCGGCGCCCGCTATATCGCACTCGCCGACGCGCTCGATGCACCGCCGAGCAAGCCGCAGCCCTGCGCGCGGCCACAGCCCTCGCCGCCGCCCGCGGCGCGGCCCGACAAGCTGTCGGTGACCGACATCGAGGATTGGCTGCGCGATCCCTACACCATCTATGCCAAATACGTGCTCGAACTGCGGCCGCTCGAAGCGGTGGACACCCCGCCCGGCGCCGCCGACCGCGGCAGCGTCATCCACGAGGCGATCGGCAATTTCACCAAGCAATTTGCCGCGGCGCTGCCGGCCGAGCCGGAACGCGCATTGCTCGCGCTCGGTGAAAAGAGCTTCGCCTGGCTCGAGGACTACCCTGAGGCGAAGGCGTTCTGGTGGCCGCGCTTCCGGCGGATCGCGCGTTGGTTCATCGGGTGGGAGCGCGAACGGCGGCCGCAGCTTGTGGCCTTGCATGGCGAGATTCAAGGCAAGCTCGCCATTCCGCTGGGCGCACGTACCTTCGTCTTGTCCGCGCGTGCCGATCGCATCGAACGGCGAGTCGACGGTACCTACGTCATCGTCGATTACAAAACCGGTGCGCCGCCGACCGCTCCGCAGGTGCTGTCCGGACTTGCTCCGCAGCTCACCCTGGAGGCTGCAATCCTGAAAGGCGGCGGTTTCGCCGAGAAAGGCCTGGCAGCAGGGTCAATCGCCGAGATGAGTTACGTGCGTCTCAAGGGTGGCGAGCCCGCCGGCGAAGAAAAAATGATCGAGTTCAAGGACAGGGGCACGCCGGATTCCTTCGCCGATATCGCGAAGGCCAAGCTTTCCAGGATCGCCGCCCGCTTCCTGCTCGACGGCGAACCTTATCGCTCGCTCGTGCATCCGATGTGGCAGAGGCACTACGGCGACTATGACCACCTCGCCCGCGTCAAGGAATGGGCGGCCTCGGGCGGCGAAAGCGAAGTCGACATACCGGGGACCGCACCGTGAGCGCAGAGCGCCAGGTCCCCAAAGCCGTGCTCGAACGGCAAATCGCCGCCGCGAACCCCGAGCGCTCGGTCTTCGTCTCCGCCAACGCCGGCTCCGGCAAGACGCATGTGCTGGCGCAGCGCGTGATCAATCTTCTGCTGCGCGGCACCGCGCCGGAGAAAATCCTCTGCATCACCTTCACCAAGGCCGCCGCCGCCAACATGGCGACGCGCGTGTTCGACACGCTCGCCGCCTGGACCGCGCTCGACGACGCCGCGCTCGATGCGAAGATCAAGGCCAGCACCGGCACGCCTTCCGACGCCCCCCAGCGCGCCGCCGCGCGGCGCCTGTTCGCCACCGCGTTGGAGACGCCCGGCGGCCTGAAAGTGCAGACCATCCACGCCTTCTGCACGCGGGTGCTGCATCAGTTTCCCTTCGAGGCCGACGTCGCGGCGCGCTTCGAGGTGCTCGATGACGCGGCAACCGCGCAACTGCTCAACGAATTGACGCTTCAAGTGATGCTGCAAGCGGCCGGTAATCCCGACGGCGCACTCGGCCGCGCGCTGGCGGTCGCTATCACCGCCGCTGCCGACGTCACCTTCAAGGACGTCATCGCCGAGGCGATCGGCAAGCGCGACCTCATCAGCAAGTGGATCGCGCGCGCGGGCGGTATCGCTCAGGCGATCGACGAGCTGAGCCGCGCCTTTGGCCTCGCGCGCGGCGACAGCCTCGAGGTGGTCGAAAGCGAGTATCTCTCCGGCGCAATCGTTCCGCAGTCGGAGTGGCCCGCGCTGATCGACATCCTGTCGGCCGGCTCGAAGAGTGACAAGGACCGCGCCGCCTGTCTCCTCGCCGCCGGCGACGCAACGGGCCGCGACCGCGTCGAGCATTATCTCGACCTGTTCTGCCGGCAAGACCGTGGCCCACGCAAGGACATTGTGACCAAGGCGCTGGCCGATAAATTCCCGGACTGGGCTTCGCGTTTGCGCGACGAGCAGCAACGCGTCTGCGCTTTGGTCGCGCGCGAGTTCGCGCTGGGCGCGCGCGACCGTAGCGCGGCGCTTGTCACCGTCGCCAACGCGGTCATCGAACGTTATCGTGCCGCCAAAGAGCGGCGCGGACTCCTCGACTACGAAGACCTGATCGACAAGACGCTGACGCTGTTTCAGAACACCGCCGCCGCCTGGGTGCTCTACAAGCTCGATCTCGGCATCGACCACGTGCTGATCGACGAGGCGCAGGACACCAGCCCCAAGCAATGGGCGATCATCGAAACGCTGGTGTCCGAATTCGTCGCCGGCGGCGCCCGCGACCTCAAGCGCACGGTGTTCGCGGTCGGCGACGAGAAGCAGTCGATCTTCTCGTTCCAGGGCGCGGCGCCGCTCGCCTTCGCCGAGAACCGCCGCCGCTTTGCAACGCTGTTCAAGGACGCGCACGTCGAGTTCGCCGAGGAACGGCTGGAATATTCGTTCCGCTCCGGCCCAGTGGTGCTCGGGGCGGTCGATACCGTGTTTGCGCGCGCAGAGGCTTTCCGTGGCCTGAGCCATGACCGGGTCAAGACCGTACATCAGGCCGTCTATCAAGACGCGCCAGGCGAGGTCGAAATCTGGGATCTGATCGCGCCCGACGACAAGGATGCGAGCAAAGAAGGCTGGGACGCGCCCTTCGACACCACCAGCGACACCAGTCCGTCAGTCAAGCTCGCCGGCAAGATCGCGCGCACCGTCAAGACCTGGTGCGCGCGCGGCACGCGGCCACGCGACGTGCTCATCCTGGTGCGCCAGCGCGGACCGCTGTTCGAGGCGGCGATCCGCGCGCTCAAGCGCGAGGGCATCGCAGTTGCCGGCGCCGACCGGCTGGTGCTGACCGAACACATCGCGGTCATGGATTTGCTGGTGCTCGGCGACGCACTGCTGTTGCCGGAGGACGATCTCGCCCTGGCGACGGTGCTCAAGAGCCCGCTGTTTGGGCTTAACGATGACCAGCTCTACGTGGTGGCTTACGGCCGCAAGGGCTCGCTGCGCGCGGCCTTGCGCGCCAAGGCGTCCGAAGACGCCTTGTTCGCCTCGGCTTCCGCGACGCTCGATGGGCTCGCCGGGAAAGCGCGCACGCTCACCCCCTTCACCTTCTATGCGCATGTGCTCGGGCCGCTCGGCGGCCGCCGCAACTTCCTTAAACGGCTCGGCATCGAAGCCGCCGACCCACTCGACGAGCTGCTCAATCTCGCGCTCGACTACGAGCGGCGCGAGACGCCGTCGTTGCAAGGCTTCCTCGCCTGGTTGCGCGCGGCGCAAAGCGAGGTCAAGCGCGACATGGAGATGCAGCACGACGAGGTACGGGTGATGACCGTGCACGGCGCCAAGGGGCTGGAAGCGAAGAACGTCATCCTCATCGACGGAACCACGACGCGCCCGGAAGGCGCGCATCCGCCACGGCTCTTGACCGCGCCGATTCCAACGGCGACCGAGGATGCGCGAGCGGTGATCTGGGCGGCCGCCAAGGACAAGGATGCCGGACCGATGGCGGCGGCGCGCAAAGAGGCTGTCGAGGTTGCGCGCGACGAATATTCGCGGCTCTTGTACGTCGGCATGACCCGCGCAGCGGAACGGCTAATCGTCTGCGGCACCAAGGGTGAAAAGAAAATTCCGGATGGCTGCTGGCATCAGCTCGTGCTCGACGCACTCAAACCCGAGTCGGTCGCCAGCGAAGACGCCGAGGTCGGCACCATTTGGCGCTTCAGCAAGAACGTCGGCGCGCCGACACCGGAAGCGACCGAGGCCACAGCGCCAGGGGTCGTGGTTCCCGACTGGCTTGGCAAGCCAGTGACGCGGGAGCCTGCACCCCGTGTCATTACGCCGTCCGAACCCGGCGAGGAGGAGCCGCGCCGTTTTGCCGGCGGCGATCGTGCCAAGGCGTTACTGCGCGGCACGCTTACCCACCGCCTGCTGCAATCGTTGCCCGACATCCCGGCCGTGCGGCGCAACGCCGCGATGCAGGACTATTTGTCGCGCGCAGGTGGCGCGCTTACCGACGAGGAACGAGCAATGATCGTAAGCCAAGTCATTCGCGTGCTTGAAGATCCGCGTTTCCAGGCGCTTTACAGTCCCGGCAGCCGCGCGGAGGTGCCGATCGTCGGCCGCGTCCAGACCGGCGCCGAGACGGTGGCGGTGGCCGGGCAAATCGACCGCTTGGCGGTGACGCCGGACGTCGTCTTGATTGCCGACTTCAAGACCAACCGGCCAGCGCCGCGGCGAATCGACGACGTGCCACCCTCCTATCTGCGGCAGCTCGCGCTCTATCGCGCCGTGCTTGCCAAATTATATCCGGGGCGGGCCCTACGAGCTGCCTTGATTTGGACCGAAGTGCCTGATCTCATGGAGCTTTCAGCAGACGCTCTGGATAATGCTTTAGTCCAAATCACCGCTGCGTGAGAGCGCCTTGACGCTTGCGGGCTGCCTCCATAGGTTCTCCGGCGTTTCCACTCCTGGGGCGCTTTCTGCGCGAACACATACAAGAGGTATTCCCCCATGACCGTCGGCAAAGTGTCGGACGCAAGCTTCGAGTCGGATGTCTTGAAGTCGTCCGATCCGGTGGTTGTCGATTTCTGGGCAGAGTGGTGCGGCCCGTGCCGCATGATCGCGCCAGCGCTTGAGGAAATCGCCGGCCAGATGGGCGACAAGATCAAGATCGTCAAGCTCAATGTCGATGAAAATCCGGGCACTGCGGCCAAATACGGTATCATGTCGATCCCGACTTTGATGTTGTTCAAGAACGGCGAGATCGCTTCGCGCCAAGTCGGCGCGGTGCCAAAACAGAAGCTGCAGCAGTGGATCACTGCCGCGGTTTAAAGCTCGCCTGCGCGCGACTTGAAGCGGCCGGCCTTGCGCCGGCCGTTTGGTTTTTCATTCCGGCGGTGTGCCGTTGTCGCGCAGGGCTGCGCCGGCGAGGTACAAGGAACCGGTGATGAGAATGCGCGGCGGCGGCTCAAGATCGAGCTTGCGTACCGCCTCCAAGGCCTCAGCGAGATTATCGCGACTTGCCGCCGGCAGACCGATCTCGCGCGCGCATTCCGCCACCGCTTCTGCGGATCGCGTTGCTTCGGCGCCGGGAACGGGCACTGCGATCAGCCGGCGGGCAAGGCCGGTGAAATTAGCCAGGAAGCCCGCGCAGTCCTTGCTCGTCAGCATGCCGACGATCAGCACCAGCGGCCGCGACACGCGCTCCTCGAGATCGGCAAGCGCCGCCGCGACTGCACGGCCGCCGTCGGGATTGTGCCCGCCGTCGAGCCACAGCTCGCTACCGGCTGGCGCGAGCTCGACCAGTTTTCCGTGGCCGAGCCGGTGCAAGCGTGCCGGCCAATCGGCGGTGACGATGCCGGCTTCGTAAGACCCCGGCGCGATGCGGAATTTGGCGGCGCGCAAGGCGGCAATCGCCAGCCCGGCGTTCTCGAACTGGTGCCTGCCGTAGAGCCGCGGCGCCGGCAGGTCGAGCAAACCCGCCTCGTCCTGGTAGACGAGGCGGCCGCGCTCCTCGGTCGCGGTCCAGTCCTGACCGGCGATCTTAAGCGGCACGGCGAGCCGCGCCGCCTGCCGTTCGATAACGGCAAGCGCCTCGCGCTGCTGTGCGGCGGTAACCGCCGGCACGCCGTGCTTCAAAATGCCGGCCTTTTCGGCGGCGATCTTGTCGATGGTCGGCCCAAGGAAATCGGTGTGGTCAATCGAGATTGGTGTAATGACGGTGGCGAGCGGATGCTCGATGACGTTGGTGGCGTCGAGCCGGCCGCCGAGGCCGACCTCCAGCAAGAGCGCGTCGGCCTGATGACGAGAGAATATAAGCAAGCCGGCGGCGGTGGTGATTTCGAACACCGTGATGGTTTGGCCGGTATTGGCGCGCTCGCATTCCTCCAGCGCAGCGGACAGCTCTGCGTCGGAAACAAGCTGGCCGTTCAAACGGAAGCGCTCGTTGAAGCGCACGAGATGCGGCGAGGTGTAAACCTGCACGCGCTGACCCGCCGCCTCTAAGATCGCGCGCAGGAAGGCGACGGTCGAGCCCTTGCCATTGGTGCCCGCGACGTGAATGACCGGCGGCAATTTGCGCTCGGGGTGGCCGAGCGCGGCGAGCAGCCGCTCAATGCGCCCGAGCGACAGATCGATGCGCTTGGGATGCAGTGCGGTCAGCCGGGCGAGGATGGAGTCGATAGGGGTCATTTAATTGCAGTGCATCCAAGAAAAGACGAAACGCGAAACCACTCCGTTCGTCCCCGCGAAGGCGGGGAGCCAGAGCCATTTTGCCCTGACTCTGAGCTTGCGTCTCCGGTATTCGCGCTTAAGCGGGAATGAGCGGAGAAGGCGGCGCCTCACGCATGCGCAGGAACCGGCAATTGCGGCTGCACCGGCACGCTAAGCGCGGGAGACTTGGTCAACAGCCGGCACAGTTCGGAGAGCGTCGCACGCAGCTTGTGACGGTGCACGACCATGTCCACCATGCCGTGCTCCAAGAGATATTCGGCGCGTTGGAAGCCTTCGGGCAATTTCTCGCGAATGGTCTGCTCGATCACGCGCGGGCCGGCAAAGCCGATGAGTGCGCCCGGCTCGGCGATGTGCACGTCGCCGAGCATGGCGTAGGAGGCGGTGACGCCGCCGGTGGTCGGATTGGTGAGCACGACAACATAGGGCTTCTTCGCCTCGCGCAGCATTTGCACCGCCGCCGTCGTGCGCGGCAATTGCATGAGCGAGAGGATGCCTTCTTGCATGCGCGCGCCGCCCGAGGCGGCAAACATGATGAAGGGCGTCTGCCGCTCGACCGCCGTTTCCAGTCCCCTGATCACAGCCTCGCCCGCGGCCATGCCGAGCGAGCCGCCCATGAAGTCGAAATCCTGCACCGCGATCGTCACCGGCAGCCCATCGAGCTTACCCAGCCCGACCTTCACCGCATCGTTCAAGCCGGTCTTGGCGCGCGCGTCTTTCAGGCGATCGACATAACGGCGCTCGTCGCGAAACTTGAGCGGATCGGCCGCCACCTCTGGCACGCCGATGTCGAGCCAGGTGCCGCCGTCAAACATCAGCTGGAGGCGCGCCGGCGCCGAGATGCGCATGTGGTAATTTGACGAGGGAATGACGAACTGGTTCGCCTCGACGTCCTTGTAGAACACGAGCTGCCCGGTTTCCGGGCATTTGATCCAGAGATTCTCCGGCGTCTCGCGGCGCAGCAAGCTGCGAATTTTCGGACGGACGACGTTGGTGATCCAGTTCATGCCCTTGCTCGCGACGGCCCCCACGGAACCTTGCTGCCAAACGTGTCAAATCCGTGTGACGCGCAATCTTAGCCGCAAAAGCCCGCCGGTAGAACTCCACCGTTTCCACCGCCGCCCGCGTGCCGATCGAGGCGGCCCCACCTAGTAGTTGCACGGATTTTCACGCCGGCAGAATTGCAGCATTTTGTTACCACTTGCGGGGTACCCATCGTGAAGATCAAGAGACCAGTATGAAATCGTCCGTCATCAAGCGATCGATCGTCATCGAAGGACACAAAACCAGCGTCAGCCTCGAGGACGCGTTCTGGAACGGCCTCAAGGAAATCGCGGCTCGACAAAACCGGACACTATCGACCCTGGTGCACGACATCGACATCAACCGCCGGCAAAATAACCTGTCTTCGGCTATCCGTTTGTTCGTACTCGACCAACTGCGCGGCTTGCCCAACCCAGCCGTCATTGACCATTCCGATGGGATGGGCAACCGGAAGGCCTGGCATGCCGATCAAGCCGGCTAATTTACGGCGGTCGGAGGACGTTACTCGGCCGCGATGCGACGCGCCGCGCGCACGCCTTGCGCCAGCGCAGCGACAAGATCGGCAACCGCCTTGACCGTGCTGGGTCCGGCCTTGCCGTCCTTGTCGAGGCTCTTGCACAGCACATCCACCAATGCCGAGCCGACCACCACGCCGTCAGCGCCCTCAGCAATGGCGCGCGCGCTCGCCGCATTCTTGACGCCGAAGCCAACCGCCACCGGCAATTTGGTATGGCGCTTGATGCGAGCAACTGCGGCGGTGACTTTGGAAGTGTCGGGAATGGCGGTGCCGGTGATGCCGGTGATGGAGACATAGTAGACGAAGCCCGACGTATTCTTGAGCACCGCCGGCAGGCGCTTGTCGTCGGTCGTCGGCGTGGCGAGGCGGATAAAGTTCAAGCCGGCCTTGAGTGTTGGCAGGCACAGCTCCTCGTCTTCCTCCGGCGGCAGATCGACGACGATCAGCCCATCGACACCGGCGGCCTTGGCATCAGCGAGAAATTTGTCGACGCCGTAGATATAGATCGGGTTGTAGTAGCCCATCAGCACGATCGGCGTTGCGCCGTCGTCCTTGCGGAATTCGCGCACCATTGCCAGCGTCTTGGTCATGCGTTGACCGCCACGCAAAGCCCTCTGGCCGGCGGCCTGGATTGCCGGGCCGTCAGCCATGGGATCGGTAAACGGCATGCCGATCTCAATCAGATCGGCGCCGGCCTTCGGCAGCATCTTGAGGATGGCGAGCGAGGTCGCGTAGTCGGGATCGCCCGCCATGACGAAAGTCATCAACGCCGCGCGCCCTTCGTCCTTCAGCGCAGCGAAGCGCGCCTCGATGCAGGTGGTCATCGCACCTTGCTTTCGAGATAGGTTTCGACGCTGGCGAGGTCTTTATCACCGCGGCCGGATAGGTTGACCACCATGAGATGGTCCTTCGCTTTGGTGGGTGCGATGTCCAAGACCCTGGCGAGCGCATGCGCCGGCTCCAGCGCCGGGATGATGCCTTCCAATTTGCTGCACAATTGGAATGCCGCCACCGCCTCGTCGTCGGTCGCCGACAGGAATTTCACGCGGCCCATGTCGTTAAGCCAAGCGTGCTCGGGGCCGATCCCGGGATAATCGAGCCCGGCGCTGATCGAATGGGCCTCGATGATCTGGCCGTCGTCATCCATCAGCAGATAGGTGCGATTGCCGTGCAGCACGCCCGGCCGGCCGCCAGCGATGGATGCCGCATGCTGGCCGCTCGGCAGCCCGTGGCCAGCCGCTTCCACGCCGTAGATTTCGATCCCCGGCTCGTCGAGGAACGGATGGAACAGGCCCATGGCATTGGAGCCGCCGCCGATGCAGGCAATGAGTGAATCCGGCAGCCGGCCCTCCGCTGCCAGCATCTGCTCGCGCGTCTCGCGGCCGATGATCGACTGGAAATCGCGCACCATGGCCGGATAGGGATGCGGGCCGGCGACCGTGCCGATGCAATAGAACGTATCGCCGACATTGGTGACCCAGTCGCGCAGCGCCTCGTTCATGGCGTCCTTGAGCGTGCGCGAGCCGGAAGTGACGGCGCGCACCTCGGCGCCGAGCATCTTCATGCGCAGCACGTTCGGCTTCTGCCGCTCGACATCGACCGCGCCCATGTAGACGATGCAGGGCAGGCCGAACTTGGCGCAGAGCGTGGCGGTGGCAACGCCGTGCATGCCGGCGCCGGTTTCGGCGATGATGCGCGTCTTGCCCATGCGGCGCGCCAGCATGATCTGGCCGAGCACATTGTTCACCTTGTGCGCGCCGGTGTGGTTGAGCTCCTCGCGCTTGAAGTAGATCTTCGCGCCGCGACAATGCGCGGTCAGCCGTTCGGCTAAGTAGAGCGGCGACGGGCGGCCGACATAAGTGGCGAGATAGCCGTCCATCTCCTTCTGAAATTTCGCATCGGCTTTTGCCTGCGCGTAGGCCTTCTCCAGATCGAGGATCAGCGGCATCAGCGTCTCGGCGACGAAGCGGCCACCATAGATGCCGAAATGCCCGCGCTCGTCGGGACCGGTACGGAACGAGTTGGGCCGCTGCACCGTCATGCGTTCACCGTCAGCGCCACCTCCGCCGCACGCGCAGCACGAACAAAGGCGAGGATCTTGTCGGGATCCTTCACGCCGGGGGCGCGCTCGACACCGGACGACACGTCGACGCCGGATGCGCGGGTGAGGCGCAGCGCTCCAGCGACATTGCCGGCGTCGAGCCCACCGGAGAGCATGAACGGAATGCCGGGATTGACGTCCTTGAGCAGTGTCCAGTCGAACGGCTTACCGAGACCGCCGGGTCGCGTCGCCTCCTGCGGCGCCCGCGCGTCGAAGAGCAATCGGTCGGCGACCTTGGCGTAACGCGCGATGCGCTCGAGGTCGGCCCTCGTTGCGATCGGCAGCGCCTTCATCACCGGCAAGCCGAATGTTTGCCGGATGGCGACAACGCGATCGGTCGACTCGACGCCGTGCAATTGCAGCATGCCCGGTTTCAGCGCCGCGACGACGCCGGCAAGCATCTCGTCAGCGGCATCGACCGTGAGCGCAACTTTGAGCGCGCGCCCTTTGACCCGCGCGCCCAGCGTCTGCGCAGCGTCCAGGTCGAGATGGCGCGGACTCGGCGGAAAAAAGACAAAGCCGACCATGTCGGCCCCCGCCTCGATCGCGACATCGAGCGTATCCGGCGTCCGCAAACCGCAAATCTTGACGATCAGGCTCATAATGGGCGCGTTCTACCGCCTTATGCTGCCGGCCGCAAAGCGGAACCGGGCATCAAGGCACGATCGCCGGCAGTGATTCCGACGGTACGGAGGCTTGCCGTTCGACGAACTGGCGGCGCTGGGCTGCCAGTTCGTCATGCAGCGCATGCACCTCGCCTTCGAGCCGGCGGACGGCGCGCCGCCATTTTGCTTGGCCGAGCCAGGAGGCGATGCCGCCGACGATGACCCCAAGGATCAAAACCGCGAAGATCAGCGCAAACAGGGGTAGGCTCGCGGCATAGGCCGGATTCGCCGAGGAGAACGGGTCGAACGACACCGTCACCCACTGCCGGTTGGCCACCGCGAAGGCGATAATGACGACGGCGAGCGGAATGACGATGACGGCGGTGATGATCCTGCGGAGCACCTAACCCCTCTTGAAAAACGAAGGCCGGGCGAGGCCCGGCCTTGACAATAGCATCTCGGCTGCTCCCCTACACCGCCCCGGACTTGTTCAGGCGCTCGCGCATTTCCTTGCCGGTCTTGAAGAACGGCACCGACTTCTGCTCGACCGAGACATGGGCGCCGGTGCGCGGATTGCGCCCCGTCCGCGCCGGGCGGTGCTTTACCGAAAAAGCGCCGAAGCCGCGCAGCTCGACACGATCGCCGCGCGCCATGGCGCCGGTGATCTCATTTAAGATCGCGTTGACGATGTTCTCAACGTCGCGCTGATAGAGATGCGGATTTTGGGCGGCGATGCGCTGCACAAGCTCAGACTTGATCATGACCCCGCCCTAGCCGTCACTGGGACGTTGGAGGGTGCCAAAGCGCCAACAGACCGTCAAGATTGAGTCTTTCGACTGCCTGCACGGCACCCCACTCCTCGAGATGGCGCGCGAAGCCCGATAGGCCGAGCGTTTGGCAGGTCCAGGCGGCGAGATGAAGGAACGATAGGTCGCCGAAGCGGGGCTGCAGGGAATAATCGCGCACTGGCGTCGTCGCCGGCACCTTCTTTTCGGATTCGAGCCAGGCAAGCGCTGACTTTTCGTTACCGAGCGCATCGACGAGCTTGAGCGGCACCGCCTGGCGGCCGGTGAACACGCGGCCGTCGTCGACCGCCGCAAGCTGCGCGTCGTCCATCTTGCGCCGGTCCTTCACCAAACCTTTGAACCAGGCATAGGAATCGAGGACGATGGCCTCGACGGCGGCGCGCGCCTCGGGGCTCGTCGGCTCAAAGCCCGAAGGAGCGGCCTTGAGCGGGGTCGATTTGATCGATTCAACCTGAATCCCAAGCGTTTTCAGCGCCTGGGTGAAGTTCGGATACTGGAACAGCACGCCGATCGAGCCGACCAAGGACGTGTCGTGCGCGATGATGTGGTCGGCCGCGAGCGCGGCAATATAGGCCCCGGAGGCGGCGAGCCCATCCACCACCACCACCATCGGCTTCTTGGCCTGGAGTGCGCGCAAAGAGTCGAAGAGCTGTTGCGAACCGGCGGTGGTGCCACCCGGGCTGTCGATGTGCACGATGACGGCACGAGCGCGCGACTTGGAGAGGCGGTCCAGCGCCTCAACCCGGTCGCGGTTGTCGCGGATCAGACCTTCGAGCTTGATACGGGCGATGTAGTCGCCAGGCGGGGTGATGCCGCCGCCGCGAGTGAACCAGGTTGCGCCGGCGCCCAGCGCGGCCAGCAGGATCAACAGCGAGATGACGCGCCAGAAGGTGAGCTTGCGCCGCAACCGCCGGCGATCGACGATAGCATCGGCATCGAGTGACATGGGTGACGTCCTTATTGAGCCCCGTACTCCATCATAACGCCTGACGGCGTCGGTTGGGCGAAGTCATTGGACAAAGAAGACAACTCTCGGCGCCGAAACTCCGAGGGGCGTGATCGTTTCGCCGAATGAGGAGTAGCGCTCACTCCTCCGCCTTCTCCTCTTCCTTTTCTCCCCGCTGCTTGAGCGCAGCCCCCAGGATATCGCCGAGCGAGGCGCCGGAATCGGCCGTGCCGTATTGCGCGATCGCTTCCTTCTCCTCGGCGACTTCCAGCGCCTTGATGGAGACCGAAACCTTGCGGGTCTTGCGGTCGAACTGGGTGACACGGGCGTCGACCTTCTGCCCGACGGCGAAGCGTTCGGGCCGCTGCTCGCCGCGGTCGCGCGCCAGATCGGCGCGCTTGATGAAGGCGGTGAGCTCGGTGCCGACGATCTTCACTTCGATGCCGGCCTCCTTCACTTCGGTCACCTCGCCGGTGACGACCGAACCCTTCTTGAGGTCGCCGGCCGAGGCCATCGGATCGCCTTGTAGCTGCTTGATGCCGAGCGCGATGCGCTCTTTCTCCACGTCGACATCGAGCACTTGCGCTTTGACCATGTCGCCTTTCTTGTACTCCTCGATCACCTGCTCGCCCGGGCGTTTCCAGTCGAGGTCGGAGAGGTGGACCATGCCATCGACGTCGCCGTCGAGGCCGAGGAACAGGCCGAACTCGGTCTTGTTCTTGACCTCGCCTTCGACCACCGAGCCGGGCGGATGCTTCTCGACGAACACCTCCCATGGATTGCGCATGGTCTGCTTGAGACCGAGCGAAATGCGGCGCTTGACCGGATCCACTTCCAGAATCTGCACTTCCACTTCCTGCGAGGTGGAGACGATCTTGCCGGGATGCACGTTCTTCTTGGTCCACGACATTTCGGAGACGTGGATCAAGCCCTCGATGCCGGGCTCGAGCTCGACAAAGGCGCCGTAGTCGGTGATGTTGGTGACGCGACCCTTGAAGCGGGCGCCAACCGGATATTTGCCTTCGATGCCCTGCCATGGATCGTCAAGCAACTGCTTCATGCCGAGCGAGATGCGGTGGGTCTCGTGATTGATCTTGATGATCTTGACCTTGACGTGCTGACCGATGGTCAGCACTTCGGTCGGGTGGTTGACGCGCCGCCAGGCGATATCGGTGACATGCAGCAGGCCGTCGATGCCGCCGAGGTCGACGAAGGCGCCGTAATCGGTGATGTTCTTGACCACGCCGTCGATGACCTGACCCTCTTCGAGGTTCTGCACCAGCTCCTGACGCTGCTCGGCGCGCGTCTCTTCCAGCACGGTGCGGCGGGAGACGACGATGTTGCCGCGGCGGCGGTCCATCTTCAGGATCTGGAACGGCTGCGGCACGTTCATCAGCGGCGAGACGTCGCGGATCGGACGGATATCGACTTGGCTGCGCGGCAAGAACGCAACCGCACCGTCGAGGTCGACGGTGAAGCCACCCTTGACCTGGTTGAAGATGACGCCGCTGACCTTCTCGTTGCTCTGGAAGGCCTTCTCCAGCTTGCCCCAGCTTTCCTCGCGCCGCGCCTTGTCGCGTGACAACACCGCCTCGCCGAGCGCGTTCTCGACCCGCTCGAGATAGACCTCGACCTCGTCGCCGACCTTCAGCGTCGCCTGCCGCCCGGGCCCGGCGAACTCGCGCATCGCCACGCGTCCCTCGGTCTTGGCGCCGACGTCGATGACGGCCATGTCCTTTTCGATGCCCACGATCTTGCCCTTGACGACGGTCCCTTCTTGCGGGCTGCCGTGGCTGAAGGACTCGTCGAGCATCTTGGCGAAGTCTTCACGCGAGGGCGTAGCGGATGCGGTAGCGGTGGCCATGAAATCTCCTGTTTGCCTGCGCCGGGGTGTGGTGGCGTTCCGCTGCATGGGCCGAAGGCCTTGGCAAAACCTCCGACGACCATCCGGAATCCCGGATGGCCGGCGCTAATACCGTGCTTTGGAACGATGGTTTGGCCGCTTGGCGGCGATGGCCACGAGCGGGGCTTTGTCCTCCAACAGCGAGGGGCGGTCAGCCGCGCCCTCGGCCCGCTCGGGTGGCCTCGACGATGTCGATGGCGGCCCGGATGGCGGTGGATATATCCATATCGGTGGTATCGAGCAAGTGCGCATCCGGCGCTTGTCGCAGCGGTGCCGTGGCGCGCGCGCTGTCGCGCTCGTCGCGCCTGCGGATATCCGCAAGCACGGCTTCGTCGGTGATCCGGCGCCCGGCGGCGCGGTATTCGGCGGCGCGTCGGCGGGCCCGAATTTCCGGCGCGGCGGTGACGAAAATCTTCACGTCGGCGTTGGGGCAGATCACGGTGCCGATGTCGCGGCCGTCGAGCACGGCGCCGGGCGGCTTGGCGGCGAATTCGCGCTGCAAGGCGAGGAGCGCCGCACGTAGCTCGGGGATCGCCGAGACGCGGGAGGCGGCCTCGCCGACGCTGGGGATTTTCAGCGCCGTCTCATCGAATTGCGCCGGATCAAGCGCGCGCGCGGCGGCGACGGCGGCACCAACATCATCCGACTGCTTGCCGGCATCCATGAGCGCCTTGGCCACCGCGCGGTAGATCAGCCCGGTATCGAGATGGCGCAGGCCGTAATGCGCGGCGAGTTTCTTGCCGAGCGTGCCCTTGCCGGAGGCAGCGGGGCCGTCGATGGCGATGATCATGAAAGTTCCGCCCCCAGCCCGCGCATCAGCTCGACGAAGCCCGGGAAGCTGGTGGCGATGAATGCGCTATCGTCGATGCGCACGGCGTTCTCGGAGGCAAGCCCCAGCACCAATGCCGCCATGGCGATGCGGTGGTCCATGTTGGTGTTGACGGCGCCGCCGCCGCCGGGGCGGCCCTTGCCGGCAACGATAAGGTCGTCGCCGTCGATCGCGACCTCGATGCCGTTGACGCGCAGCATCTCGGCGGTGGCGGCGAGCCGGTCGCTTTCCTTCACGCGCAGCTCCTGCAGGCCCTGCATGCGCGTGACGCCCTCGGCGAACGCGGCGGCCACCGCGAGCACCGGATATTCGTCGATCATCGACGGCGCGCGCTCGGCCGGCACCTCAACGCCCTTGAGCGCGCCGGCGCGCACGCGCAAGTTCGCGACCTCCTCGCCGCCGTCATCGCGCGTCTCCAGCACCTCGATCTGCGCGCCCATCTCGCGCAGCGTCGTCATGAGGCCGGTGCGCAGCGGGTTGGTCATCACCGCCTCGAGGATGACGTCGGACTCCGGCACGATCAGCGCCGCAACCAAGGGAAACGCGGCCGACGACGGATCGGCTGGTACGGCAATCGGCGCCGGCTCGAGCTCGGGCTGGCCTTGCAAAACGATGCGACGGCCGCGCTCGCCGTACGGCCGGCTCGTGAGCTTGGCGCCGAAATGCTTGAGCATGCGCTCGGTGTGATCGCGGGTCGCCTCCGGCTCGATGACTGTGGTCTCGCCGGGCGCCGCCAAACCCGCCAGCAGCACTGCCGACTTCAACTGCGCCGAGGGCACCGGCGGCTGATAAACGATCGGGATCGGATCGCGCGCGCCCTGCAGTGTGAGCGGCAGGCGGCCGCCCTCGGCCTGGTCGAGCACGCGCGCACCCATGCGCTCGAGCGGGTCGAGTACGCGCCGCATCGGCCGCCGGCGCAGCGAGGCATCGCCGTCGAAGCTCGCGGTGATCGGAGAGCCGGCGACCGCGCCGAGGGTCAGGCGCACGCCGGTGCCGGAATTGCCGAAATCGAGCGGCGCCGCCGGTTCGGCAAACCCGCCGACGCCGACCCCGTAGACGCGCCAGAGTCCGTCACTGCCGCGCTCGATCCGCGCGCCGAGCGCACGCATGGCGGCGGCCGTGTGCAGCACGTCCTCGCCTTCGAGCAGGCCCGAAATCACCGTCTCGCCGACCGTCATCGCTGCCAGGATGAGGGCGCGGTGCGAGATCGACTTGTCGCCCGGCACGCGCACCCGGCCGTTCAGAGGACCGCCGCGGCGGGCGGTCAGCGGCGTCGAAGCGGGAGCGTTCACGGCGTTTTCCTCGAATTTGGCGCGGTCCTAGCACGCGTTTGCCGACGCCGTCATCTTGCGCTTTGCCTGCGCCAAAGGCCGCTTTGCCGCTATTGACAGGGGGCCGGCAACTAGCCAAGTGAAGCACCGATTTTAAGCAGCTTTGAGGAACCTCGACCGTGGCCAAATCCGAGCTCGGCACCAAGCGCATCTGTCCCGACACGGGGCGCAAGTTCTACGATCTCAACAAGACCCCCGTGGTTTCACCCTACACCGGCAAGGTCGTGCCGATCGCGCCCGTCCCGGTGTCGCGCGCGCGCGCCGAAGCTCCGCCGGCTGCGCCGCCTCGTCCGGCGCCGGTCGAGGAAGCCGAGGTGGCCGCGCCGGAGACCGCCGATGTCGAGCTTGTTTCGCTCGAGGAGGCCGACGCCGAGGCGCAAGGGCAGAAGAAGACCCCGGCCGAGCCCGCCGCCGAGCCGGCAGCCGAGGAAGAAGAAGTCGAGATGGACGAGAGCCTCGACGACGCCGCCTTCATCGAGGAGCAGGAGGAAGGCGACGCCGACGTCAGCGACATCATCGGCGAAGGCATCGAGAAGGAAGAGGAGACCTGAAGGTCTCGCCGCGCCGCCGCCCATCTGCGGCGCATGAATTTACGAATTGGGGCCATAGCTCAGTTGGGAGAGCGCGTGAATGGCATTCACGAGGTCGGGGGTTCGACTCCCCCTGGCTCCACCACCCGCCTACGCTAAAGCTTCGGCGGGCAAGACCTTCGCGGGGCGGGTGTCCGCCGAAGCTTTAGCGTAGGCGGACTGTGCGCTAGCCTGCATGTAAAGCGGCAGCTAAATTGCTTCAATGCATTACGTTTACGTTATCGAAAGCATCAAATTTCCCAGCGAAATCTACATTGGTTTAACGGACGACCTCCGGAAGCGGTTTGCCGCGCACAATTCAGGCCAGTCTAATCACACGAGAAAATTCAAGCCGTGGCGGCTTGTCGCTTATTGTGCCTTCGTCAACTCAACTACGGCCGTCGCGTTCGAGCGCTATCTTAAGTCGGGGTCCGGGCGCGCCTTCGTAAGGAAACGCCTTTATTAGCCCGGGGGAAGCACCATGCACAACAAGATCGCGCTCGAGGAACACTTCGCCACGCAGGCGACGCTCGGCGATTCGCAAGTGTTCGGTTCGCATGTATGGGAGAAACTCGGCCCGCGCCTGCTCGACATCCAGGACATCCGTCTCAAGGAGATGGACAAGCACGGCGTCGCGCTGATGATTCTCTCGCTCAACGCGCCCGCCGTGCAGGCGATCCATGACGTCAAGCGCGCGATCGCGGTGGCGAAGGAGGCAAACGACGTCCTCGCCGACAACGTGCGCAAACGCCCGACCCGCTTCGCCGCCTTCGCCGCGCTGCCGATGCAGGACCCGGACGCGGCGACCGAGGAGCTCACCCGCTGCGTCAAAGAGCTCGGCTTCGTCGGCGCGCTGGTCAATGGCTTTTCGCAAGTTGGCACGCCGGACAACGTCACCTATTACGACCTGCCGCAATACCGGCCGTTCTGGCGAGCGGTCGAAGCGCTCGATGTGCCCTTTTATCTGCATCCGCGCAATCCGCTGCCGAGCTGGACGCGGCAATACGAGGGCCACGACTGGCTGCTCGGTCCGAACTGGGCGTTCCACGCCGAGACCGCCGTGCACGCATTGCGGCTGATCGGCTCGGGCCTGTTCGACGAATGCCCGAAGCTGAAGATCGTGCTCGGTCATCTCGCCGAGGGCCTGCCGATCTATCTCTGGCGCATCGACGGCCGTAACGGCTGGATGAAGGCGCCGCACAAATACGCCGCCAAGCGCAATGTCGCGCACTATTTTCGCAAGCATTTCTGGTGCACGACCTCGGGCAATTTCTCGACGCCGGCGCTGGTCAATGCCGTCACCGAGATGGGCGCCGGGCGCGTGATGTTCTCGGTCGACTGGCCGTTCGAAGCGGTCGACGAGGCGGTCGCATGGTTCGACAAAGCGGAGATCGGCGAAGGCGCGCGCGCCAAGATCGGCCGCGACAACGCGGTCGAGCTGTTCAAGCTGAAGCTCTAGCTTGACGTTAGTGGAGGCAGTTGCCGGATGGCACGGCGCGCTCCCTCCCCTTGAAAAACGGAGGGTTGGGGTGGGGATCAAAAAGCGGAACGTGATCGCCACCCGGCTCCCCCCGACCAAGTCGGGGTCGCCGACCTCCCCTTTTAAGGGGAGGTTATCCAGACTCGCTGCACCGCTTTTAATCGACCTAAAATCATCACGCGCTAGTCGGTGCGGTAGCGCGCGATTGCGTCTTTCTTCCAAACGAGGCCGTTACCCGGACGCTCGGGCACGATCGCGCAGCCGTTCTCGATCGCCAGCGGCTTCTCGACCAGCACGTCGGCCCAGTCGACATATTCGAGATAATGGCAGGTCGGCGTGGCGGCGAGCAGATGCGCGCTCACCTCCGGGAAGAGGTGCGAGGACATCGGCACGCCGCGTTCGGCGGCGAGCGCGGCGGCCTGCCGCCAGCCGGTGACGCCGCCGATGCGTTCGAGATCGGGCATCACGTAATCGGGCTTGGCCGCATCGAGCGCGGCCTGCATGCCTGTGGGCAGCGAGAAATTCTCGCCGATCTGGATCGGCGTTTTCAGCTCATGCGCAAGCCGCGCGGCGCCGGCATAGTCGTCGTGGCGGATCGGTTCCTCCAGCCAATAGATATCCTCGCGGTCGAGCGCGTGGCCGCGCGCCAGCGCCTCCTCGACGCTCAGCGCCTGATTATAGTCGACCATCAGTTTGATCTTGTCGCCGACGCGCTTCTTCACCGCGTGCACGGCGGCGATATCCCGCTCGAGCGTCGGATAGCCGAGCCTCAGCTTCAGCGCGCCGAAGCCGCGCGCGAGCAACTGCTCGGCCTCGGCGGCGAGCTTGCCGAGATCATCCATCAGCCCGAGGCCGCAGCTGTTGTAGGCGGGAATGGGCTTCGGCGCGGCGCCGAGCAGACGGCAGAGCGGCAGCCCAGCGGCAATCGCCAGCGCGTCCCAGCAAGCGACATCGAAGGCGGCGACCGCCATGCGCACGATGCCCTGCACGCCGATCAGCGCAAAGCGCTCCATCAGCAGGGCGGAAAGGGCGGCCGGATCGACGCGCCTGCCTTTCGTCAGCTCCTCGATTTCGTCGAGCACGCTGAGGATCGCGAAAGCTACCGCCGGCAGATAGCAGAACAGGTAGGAACGGCCGGCGCCGCCTTCCTCGGTTTCCAGATCGATCAGCAATAACGGCACCTGACGGAACGCCCCGCGGGTGGTGCCGAGGACGAAGTTCGGCGGCACCACGACCGGCACGCCATGCAGGGCGCGGATCGTGAGCTTAGGCATCTGTGGCTGGTCGGACATGGAACTCCCATCGTTCGGAAGGGCCAATCTAGCCGGCAAAAGGCGGAATTCTCCTTGTTCTTGAACCTTTAACCCGCCCTGCCCATATTAGGGAACGACCGGTCGGCGGTTGTCGCCCGGTTGGGGTGCCCGCGAGGGGCCCCGTCAAAGTCGCTTCAAGCGAGGGCTTTGAGACCATGTCACGAGTTCCGTCACTCTCCAGCCCGTTCCTGTTGGGCTTCGACGAGATCGAGCGTGTGCTCGACCGCGTCACCAAGGGGTCGGACGGCTATCCGCCCTACAACATCGAACGGCTGGTGCGCGACGGCGACAACCCGGAACGGCTGCGCATCACGCTCGCTGTCGCCGGCTTTACCCGCGATCAACTCGACGTCTCCGTCGAGGAAAGCCAGTTGGTGATCCGCGGGCGGCAGCAGGACGACAAGAGCCGCCAATACCTTCACCGCGGCATCGCCGCGCGCCAATTCCAGCGCACCTTCGTGCTGGCCGACGGCATGGAGGTATTGGGAGCGGACCTGAAGAACGGGCTGCTGTCGGTCGATCTCTACCGGCCAAACCCGGAACGGATCGTGCGCACCATCGCCATCAACGAACAAGAATGACGGCTTCGTGAAAACAGGACTCGACCGCGTCAAGCGTTATATCGAAAGGAGTCGAGGGCCAATGAGTGAAAAAATGACCAACGACAAAATGACCGAAACAAACACGACCAATCCGGTGATCACGCAGGAAGCGCTGGCGCATCTTGGCGACGGCCGTCTGGCCTACGTGAAATCGATCCGTTCCGAGGACGTCGCCACGCTGTTTCCGCAGGCGCCCAAGATCGCGCCCGGCCTCAAGCTGTTCGCGCTGCATGCCGCCGACGGCACGCCGATCATGCTCACCGACACGCGTGAGGCGGCGCTCGCCAACGCCTGGAGTCAGGAGCTCGAGGCGGTCAGCGTGCACTAATTGGTGGCTGTCATGGCCCGCGACAGTGGGCCATCCAGCAAACGCGACGGCCGAAGACAATCCGAAAGATTTGAGGTTACTGGGTCATCCGCTTTCGCGGATGACGAGGGTTGCGGCTCACGCCGCGCTGCTGGTCGGCGGCATCGACAGCGCCGCATAGATCGAGTCGGCGTCGTGCGATTCGCGCAAGCGGCGTGCGATCTCAGGGTCGCGCAAGAGGCGCGCGACCTTTGCCAGCGCCTTCAAGTGATCGGCGCCGGCCGCCTCCGGCGCCAGCAAGAGGAAGATCAAGTCGACTGGCTGACCGTCGAGCGCCTCGAAATCGATGCCGCGCTCGAGCCGCGCGAATAGACCGAACAACCGACCGAGCTTGGGCATCTTGCCATGCGGGATGGCGACGCCGTTGCCGACAGCGGTCGAGCCGAGTTTCTCACGCTGCAACAGGATTTCCTGTATCGCGCGCTCGCTTTGACCAGTGAGCTCGGCCGCGCGCGCCGCCATTTCCTGGATCGCCTGTTTCTTGCTGTTGACCTTGAGCGCCGGAATAATCGCGGTCGGCGCGACGAGATCGGTAAGCGGCATGGGTATGACCAAGGGTCGGTACAGATAGCGCACGCAATGTAGGGGTTGAAGGCGCGGGACCATAGGGAGGCGCCGCGGCGCCGTCAATGGCGGAAAATGACCGTCTGCCGTCCGAATTTGCTTGCAATTTCGCGTTTTTCAGCGGCGGCCTTGACGATCCTTGCGCCGCCGCTTGTAGCGCCGCAGCCGCTTCTCGATGCGGATGGCCGCCTGATCGGCGCTTTCATAAGCGTCTGCCGCCATACCCTCCGACTCGAGCAGGGCGCCGGAATCGAGATGCAGCACGCACTCGGTGCGGAACCCGAAGCCATCGCGGCCGACCGTGGCATGTCCGGAAAAGCCGCCGTGGAAATATTTCGAGGCCGCTTCCGCGACTCGCTCGGTGATCCGCTCCCGCAGCGCGGGCCCTACGCTGATATTCTTGCCCGAAACGCGTAAAGGCATTGTCTGCCTCCTCTTTCAGGCGCAACCGCGCCGGTTATGTCCCGGCCAGCGATTTCAGCTTAAAAATCCTATCCAAAACGTCAATGCGCGGATTGTGGCGCCGCGGTTTGCTTCTCGCGCCGCCGCTGCACCGAGGACGGGATACGCATGGCCTCGCGGTATTTGGCGACCGTGCGGCGCGCGATATCGATGCCCGCTCCGCGCAATTTTTCGACGATAATATCGTCGGATAACACCTGGGCGGCGCTTTCACCGTCGATCAGCTGACGGATGCGGTGCCGCACCGCCTCCGCCGAATGCGCCTCGCCGCCGTCGGCGGCGGCGATCGCCGAGGTGAAGAAATATTTCAGTTCGAAAATGCCGCGACTGGTGGCGACGTATTTGTTGGCGGTGACGCGCGAGACGGTCGACTCGTGCATGCCGATGGCGTCCGCTACGGTCTTCAGATTGAGCGGCCGCAAATGCTGTACGCCCCTGGCGAAGAAGCCCTCCTGCTGGCGCACGATTTCGCTCGACACCTTCAGGATCGTCTTGGCGCGCTGATCGAGCGCGCGCACGAGCCAGGTCGCGCTCTGCAGGCAATCGGCGATGTAGCTTTTCTCCTGCTCGCCGTTGGTGCACTTGCAGACCTGCGCGTAATAGCGCTGGTTGATGAGCAGCTTCGGCAAAGTGTCGGAGTTGAGCTCCACTTGCCAATTGCCCTCGGGACCCAAGCGCACGAATACGTCCGGCACAATTGGCTGCACCACCGTCGAGCCGAAGGCGAGACCTGGCTTGGGGTTAAGATCGCGGATCTCGCCGATCATGTCGGCGAGATCTTCGTCGCTGACGTCGCAGAGCCGCCGCAACGCCGCGAAATCGCGCTTGGCCACGAGATCGAGATGCGCAACGAGCGCCTGCATGGCGGGGTCGAAGCGGTCGCGTTCCTTGAGCTGAAGCGTCAGGCATTCGGTAAGATTACGCGCGCAGGCGCCGGGCGGATCGAACGTCTGCAGCACCGACAATACCGCGGCCACTTCGCCAACCGGAGCGCCAAGCTTGTCGGCGACGGCGACAAGGTCGCCGGTGAGGTAGCCGGCCTCGTCGACCATATCGATCAGGTATTGGCCGATCAATCGCTGGGCGGGATCTGAGATCGCCAGCGCCATTTGCTCGGCGAGATGATCGGCGAGCGTCGTCTCAGCGCTGACGAAAGCTTCCAGATTATAATCGTCGTCTGCGCTCGCGCTGCCGCCCGACCATTCCGCATAGGCCGGCGGCGGCATTTCAGCGGGGATGGGCCTTTCGTTGCCGTCGTCGGGGAAGACATTCTCAAGCCCGGTACCGAGCGCCTGTTCCATGGCATTGCGGCTTGCGCCCATTGGCTGCGCCAGCCAATCGCCGTTCGCGATGTCCTCGTCGACACGTTCGGCCGGTTGCGGCTCGGGATCGGCGGGCGGTGCCTCGTTCTCCTCGTTGGCGCGCTCAAGCAGCGGGTTGCGCTCGAGTTCGCCCTCGACATAGGCCGCCAGGTCGAGGCTGGAGAGCTGCAGCAGCTTGATGGCCTGCATCAGCTGCGGGGTCATCACCAGCGCTTGGCTCTGGCGGAACTCCAGTCGTTGCGACAACGCCATCGGGTTTCCCGGCGGAAACTGGTCTAATTCTTGCTTATTTTCCTGTAGCTCAGTGCGATGGCGCCGGCAATATGCGATTCCGCATTGCAGTATGCCCAAAATGTGGGCACGCCCTAATTAAAGGCGGAATTCCTCGCCTAAATAGAGCCGGCGCACTTCCGGGTTATTCACAATATCCTCAGCCTGACCCTCCATCAGTACCTCGCCGGAATAGATGATGTAGGCGCGATCGGTCAGGCCGAGGGTCTCGCGGACATTGTGGTCGGTGATCAGGACGCCGATACCTCGATTGGTAAGGTGGCGCACCAGCGCCTGGATATCGCCGACTGCGATCGGGTCGATGCCGGCAAAAGGCTCATCGAGCAACATGTAGTTCGGCCGCGTCGCCAGCGCGCGCGCGATCTCGACGCGCCGCCGCTCGCCGCCGGACAGCGCGATGGTCGGCGTCTTACGCAGCTTCGCCAGGCCGAATTCCTCCAATAGGGCATCGATGTCCGCTTCGCGGCGGCGGCGATTGGGCTCCACGACTTCCAGCACCGCGCGGATGTTCTGCTCGACATTGAGGCCGCGGAAGATCGAGGCCTCCTGCGGCAAATAGCCGATGCCGAGACGCGCGCGCTGATACATCGGCAGGCCGGTGACGTCGTAGCCGTCAAGCTCGATGCGGCCGCGATCCGCCTTGATCAGCCCGGTTATCATGTAGAACACGGTGGTCTTGCCCGCCCCATTCGGCCCGAGCAGGCCGACCGCTTCGCCGCGCCGCAAATAGAGCGTGACGCCCCTCACCACTTTGCGGCCGGCGAAACTCTTCTCCACGCTATGGGTGGCGAGATAGGCAACGCGCGCCGCTTGACCGTTACCGGCCCGGCGCGGCGCGGCTCGCTGTCGCGGCGCTGGCGTGGGGGACTTGCCCGCGGCAATCGGCGGCCGTTGAAACAGCGAGAGGATATTCACCGTGTCATCCCTCGGCACATATCGCCACGAACATTAGCTGATTCCGCGCGCCACAAGGCCAAGCTGGCGAATGATCGCGCTTTAGTGGAAGGGCCCCAAGGGCGCCGGCCCACCCGGCTTGACGTCGGGACCTTCGCCGCCCGGCAGGAACAGGCCCTGCACGCGCACGTTCTTACCCGATTCCACGCGCGACACCCCGCTGGTGAGGTTGACCACCAGCTTCTCGCCGCGAACCACGTTCTTACCCTGGGTCATCACCACAGGACTGCCGGTGAGCGTGACGATATTGGTTTTCATATCGAACACCCCGAGTTCGCCCGAGGCGGCCTGATCGTTCTGTGTGACCAGAACAGCTCCACGCGCCTCCAACCGTTTGATCCGTCGACTGCCGGCAGGTCCGGCCTTCGCTGTGCGCATGCTGGTGGGGCGCTTGGCGGTGGCAGTCGCGTCGTCCTGGTCGTAGAAGACCACCAAGGATTTGCAGCGCATGGTCGTATCGCCTTGCTTGACAACGACATCTCCGCTGAAGGTGGCGATCTTTTCGTTGTCGCGCACTTCGAGCACCGCTGCATCGATTTCGACGGGCTTGTCGCGGTTCTGCGAGAACCCCTGCAGCGCGTTGGGCGGGCCTTTGGACGGCTGCGCGGCGGCGGCTGCGCACGACGCCAGCACGAGGATAGCGGCGCAGAGTCCTGCGAGACGCGGCGTCACGGCTTTGGCGCCCCGGGTTGGTCCGCCGGCGCGGGCGCGCTGTCCTCGGGCTGCAGCAGCATATGAACACCGTTGCTAAAGCGAATAACCGCGCCCGAGTTGCTGACCTCCAGGTGCTTGGCGCTGAGCGTGCCTTGCACAAGGTCGATCTCGACCGGCTGATCGGACACCACATTGCCGCTGTGCACGTCGACCAAGGCTTCTTGCAACCTCGCTTGGTAGCCGTTGCTGGTCGTGAGCAGGATGTCGCGCTCCAGCTTGAGCTTCTCGGTCTTGGTGTCATAAACGCCGGACGCCGCGGTGATGTTGACGGCGCTCTCGTCCTGCATTTCCATCTTGGCGCGGATGCCCTTTAACTCGACGACATTAGGATTGGTGATGTCCTGCGCCGCTGCGTCGGCGGTCAGATCGTAGGGCCGCGCGTCGCGGGTAAAGCCGGTCAAGTGCGGCTGTTCCATGGTGATCTTGGTGCCGGAGACGACCACGCTGCCAATGTCGACCGGCAGCTTGCCGAACATGTTGGCCGGATTGAGATAAGTAACCCCGATAACGGCAAGCGCAGCAACCACCGCAACCACCGGGATCGCGACCCGCAGAAAGCGCACGAGCCGGCTATGACGGCGCGCTGCGCGGAAGGCGCGTGCGCCGTCGCCGCGGTTCACCGTCCAGTAGCTGTGCGCGGTCGGCACGCTGTTCGAAGGTGCGGTCAGATCTGTCATGCCGGAGGCGGCCTCAACCTCGATTCATCTGTTGCGGAAATTCCTCTCCCCCGCAACGCAACCTGCCGCGCGAATATGGCCTGCCCGCGGCGCGGCTGATAAGCAAGTCAAACCAAAGAGTTACACGCCGTGCGAAAAAATGTCTTCGCTCGCCCAGCCGGCGAGATCGAGCCGCGTGCGATCGGGCAGAAAACGAAAGCATGCGGCCGCAAGCTCGATGCGCCCCTCGCGCGCCAACATCACGTCGAGCTTTTCCTTCAGCGCATGCAGGTGCAGGACATCGGTGGCGGCATAGGCCACCTGCGCATCGCTGAGCGAGTCGGCGCCCCAGTCGGACAACTGCTGCTGCTTCGACAGATCGATGCCGAGCACTTCGCGCGCCAGATCTTTGAGGCCGTGCTTGTCGGTATAGGTCCGTGCAAGCCGCGAGGCGATCTTGGTGCAGTAGACCGGACCCGCCATCACGGCGAAGGCCTTGGCCAGCACGCCGAGATCGAAGCGCGCAAAATGGAAAATTTTGAGCTTGGCCGGATCCGCGAGCAGCCGCTCGATGTTGGGCGCCCGCGTCTGTCCGGCGGCGATTTGTACCACGTCGGCGGACCCATCGCCGGGCGAAAGCTGCACCACGCACAGTCGATCGCGGTTGACGTCGAGTCCCATGGTCTCGGTATCGACCGCCACCGCGCCCTGATAGGCGCTGAGGTCAGGCAGATCGCCGCGATGCAGGCGGATGGTCATCGACGTTTCCAGAAAGCCGTCTTGCGCACAAAGTTATTAGAAAAGCGTTCCACCTGTCGCGACCATGTGGCCTGGTGCCCAGGAGAGGACTCGAACCTCCACGCCTCGCGGCGCTAGTACCTGAAACTAGTGCGTCTACCAATTCCGCCACCTGGGCCTTGAACGCGACTAGGTATTAAGCCCCTTATGCCTTGTCAAATAGCGGCCAGGCCCTGCATTTTGCGGGCCTGTACAGCACCGGTTGCTTCCTGATATTGCCGAGCAATATCCCCCGCGGGCTGCGGAACATGAACGCCAGAGCTCCCTCCGATACGCTGATTACCGTCTATGGTGGCTCCGGTTTTCTCGGCCGCCACGTGGTGCGCGCGCTCGCGCGCCGCGACTACCGCATTCGGGTAGCGGTGCGGCGCCCGGAGCTCGCCGGCCATTTGCAGCCGCTCGGCCGGGTCGGGCAAATTCACGCCGTGCAGGCCAATCTGCGCAACGCCGCCTCGGTCGCGGCGGCGGCGCGCGACGCGCACGTGCTCATCAATCTGGTCGGCATTCTGTTTGAGCGGGGGCGGCAGAAATTTTCCGCCGTGCATACGTTCGGCGCCGAACAGGTCGCGCTCGCAGCGGCCGCGCATGGCGCGCGGCTCGTCCATGTCTCGGCGATCGGCGCCGACGAGAATTCGCCCTCGCTCTATGCGCGCTCAAAGGCCGCGGCCGAGCGGCTGGTGCTGGCGGCAATGCCGGACGCGGCGATCATGCGCCCCTCGATCCTGTTTGGGCCGGAGGACGATTTCTTCAACCGCTTCGCCTCGCTCGCCCGCATGTCACCGGCGCTGCCGCTGATCGGCGGCGGCATGACGCGCTTCCAGCCGGTCTTCGTCGGCGACGTGGCGGCCGCGGTCGCCGATGCCAGCGAAGGCAAAGCGCGGGGCGGCACCGTCTACGAGTTGGGCGGACCGGAGGTGCGTACTTTCAAGGAGCTGATGCAATTCGTGCTGAAGACCATCGAGCGCAAGCGGCTGTTGGTGCCGCTGCCGTTCTTCATCGCCAAACTGCAAGCGCGCCTGCTGCAGTTGCTGCCCAAGCCGCTGCTCACGCCCGATCAGGTGGAGCTGCTGCGCACCGATAACGTCGTCTCCGCGGCCGCGACGGCCGACGGCCGCACGTTGCCGGGCCTTGGCATTGAGCCGGAGCCGATGGAAGTGATCGTGCCGACCTATTTGTGGCGCTTCCGCAAGACCGGCCAATTCCGCAGCCGTCTCGCCTGAGCGCTCCCGTCATGCCGGTCATCACCAACATCGAAGACCTGCGCCAGATCGCGCGCCGCAAGCTGCCCAAAGCGATATTCGAATACGTCGACCATGGTTCCTACGACCAGATCAGCCTGCGCGCCAACCGCGATGAGCTGGCCGCGATCCGCTTCCGCCAGCGCGTGCTGATCGACGCCGAGAATCGCCAACTCGCCACCACCATGTTGGGCGAGGAGGTTGCGATGCCGATCGCCATCGCCCCCACCGGGCTGACCGGCCTGCTGCATGGTGACGGTGAAATGCTCGCCGCCCGCGCCGCGGAAAGAGCCGGCATCCGCTTTTGCCTCTCCACCATGTCGATCTGCTCGATCGAAGATATCCGCGCGGCGACCAAAGGGCCGTTCTGGTTTCAGCTCTACGTGTTCCGCGATCGCCGTTTCAGCGAGGAAGTGATCGCGCGCGCGCAAGCCGCCGGCTGCACCGCGCTCTTCCTCACCGTCGATCTGCCCATGCGCGGCCAGCGTCACTGCGACATCAAGAATGGGTTGACCGTGCCGCCGCGGCTGACCGCGCGCAACGCCTTCGACATCATGACCAAGCCGGGCTGGGCGCTGAGCGTCTTGATGGGCAAGCGCAAATCCTTCGGCAATATCGACCATTATCTCAAGAACAAGGGTGGCATCTGGGCGGCCGGCCGCTGGGGCAACGACAATTTCGACGCTTCGCTGTCGTGGCAAGACGCGACCTGGGTGCGCAAATTGTGGCCGGGCAAGCTGGTGGTGAAGGGCGTGCTCGATCCCGAGGATGCGCGGCAGGCGGCCGACCTCGGCGCCGATGCGGTGGTCGTTTCCAATCACGGCGGACGCCAGCTCGACGGCGCGCCGTCGACCGTCGCGGTGCTGCCGCGCATCGTCGAGGCGGTGGGCGAGCGCATCGAGGTCTTGTTCGACGGCGGCATCCGCTCGGGTCAGGACGTACTCAAGGCGCTGGCGCTCGGCGCGCACGGCTGTCTGATCGGCCGCGCCTATCTCTACGGGCTCGCCGCAATGGGCGAGGCCGGCGTCACCACGGCGCTCAATCTCATCGCCGAGGAATTGCGCGTGAGCATGTCGCTTACCGGCGTGCGCGACGTCAACGACGTCACCCGCGACATTCTTTACGACGACATCGTCGACCGCCGGCGCAACATCTGAAATGCCATTCCGGGCGCACGCCTCAGCGTGCGGTCCCGGGATGACATTCAGATCAGATAGATCGCCGCTAATCCGACGCCGCCGACCACAATACGCCACCAGGCGAACAGCGCGAACGAGTGGTGCTGCACGTAGCCGAGAAATGTCTTCACCACGATCCAGCCGAAGATGAAGGAGAAGATGAAGCCGACCGCGATCGCGGTCAGGCTGCCGTTGGCGAGCTCGTGGCGGCTCTTGAACGCTTCGAAGGCGAAGGCGCCGACCATGGTCGGCATCGCGAGCCAGAACGAGAACTCCGCCGCCGAGCGGCGGTCGGCGCCGAACAGCATGGCGCCGACGATGGTCGCGCCGGCGCGCGAGACGCCGGGGATCATCGACAGGCACTGGATGACGCCGATGCCGAAATACATCGGCAGCGAGAACTCGGTCGACTCGTGATAGCGCGGCTTCAGGTCGAGCCAGTCAACGAACAAGAGGATGAAGCCGCCGATGACCAGCGAGACGCAGACGACGCGCACGTCGAACAAATAGGTCTTGATCACGCCGTAGGCCAAGGCGCCGATCACCGCCGCCGGCAGGAAAGCGAGCAGAATGCCAATGACGAAGCGCGCCGCCGCCCATTGCGTGAACATAGTGGTCGCCAGTGTCCACAGTCGGCTGAAATAGATGCTGAGCAGCGCGAGGATGGCGCCGAGCTGGATCAGAATGGCGAAGGACTTGCCGAACGCATCGCCACCCCAACCGAGTACCTGCTCCATCAACAAGAGATGGCCGGTGGACGATACCGGAAGATATTCGGTCAGCCCCTCGACGAAACCCAGCACCGCCGCCTTGATGAGGTCGAGATTGGATGCGGCGAGGCCGGAAGCGACGGCCGAAGCGGCGGAGATTGTCATGCCATAGGGCTCCGGCAAATCGCGGAAGCGACCGCAAGATCGGGGTGGGTGAGCGCTTGTGGCGTAAGTCCCCCGGCGGAGCAACGAAAAAAGGCGAAAAATTTGCGCGGCCGCCGCAGGTTTCTATAGTGCAGCAAACGATTCCCGCCGCGGGCCCGCTCCGGACCTCATGCTGACGCTGTTTCATCATCCGCTCTGCCCGCTATCCCGCTATGTGCGGCTGATCTTCGGCGAATACGGCATCGAGGCGCGCGCCGTGGAGGAACGTTTCTGGGAGCGGCGCGAGGAGTTCATGCTGCTCAATCCGGCCGGCGAGATTCCGGTGCTGGTGGTGGACGGCGGGCCGGCGGTGCCGGGCGCCGGCATCATCGCCGAATATATCGAGGAGACGCGCGCGGCCGACCCCCACCGCGACGGCCTGATGCCGCAGAAGCCGGGCGAACGCGTCGAGGTGCGGCGTCTGGCGAGCTGGTTCAACGACAAATTCCATGCCGAAGTGAGCGCGCCGCTGGTGACCGAGCGCGTCTACAAGCGACACATGACGCGTGAGCAGGGCGGCGGGCCGCCCGACACCGATGCGCTACGCGCCGCGCGCCACAATATCCGCTATCATCTCGTCTATCTCGGCTGGCTCGCGCGCACGCGCAATTGGCTGGCCGGCGAGCGGCTCACGCTTGCGGACCTCGCCGCCGCCGCACATCTGTCCGCCGTCGATTATCTGGGCGAAGTGCCGTGGACCGAAGACGAAGCCGCCAAGACCTGGTACGCGCGGGTGAAGTCGCGGCCCTCGTTCCGGGCGATTCTGGCCGACGTCGTGGCCGGCGTGCCGCCGGCGACGAGCTACGCCGACCTCGACTTCTGAGCGACCCCGCCGCGATCAAGATTGCTTTCACCGCGCAAGCCCGGTTGTGCGGCTTCGACGCGGTCGGCGTGACCAAGCCGGATGCCGCGCCGGATGCGAAGGCGCGGCTCGCGCGCTTCCTTGCCGAGCGCCTGCAGGGCGACATGGACTGGCTGGCGACGACGGCCGAACGGCGTGCGGCGCCGCAAGCGCTGTGGCCGGACGTGCGCTCCGTCGTCATGCTCGGCATGAATTACGGGCCGGACGAAGATCCGCTGGCGATCCTCAAGCGCAAGGACCGCGCCGCCATTTCGGTCTATGCCCAGGGCGACGACTATCACGATCTCATCAAGTCGCGGCTGAAGGTGCTGGCGCGCTGGCTCACGGAGAATGCCGGCGGCGACGTCAAAGTGTTCGTCGACACCGCGGCGGTGATGGAGAAACCGCTCGCTGCCGCCGCCGGCCTCGGCTGGCAGGGCAAACACACGAATTTGCTGTCGCGCCAATTCGGCTCTTGGCTCTTCCTTGGTGCGATCTTCACCACGCTCGACCTGCCGGCGGATGCCCCCGACAAGGACAGTTGCGGCACTTGCCGCGCCTGCCTCGATATCTGCCCGACCGCGGCGTTTCCCGCGCCCTATCGGCTCGATCCGCGCCGCTGCATTTCGTATCTGACCATCGAGCACAAGGGGCCGATCCCGCGCGAATTGCGCGCGGCCATGGGCAACCGCATCTATGGCTGCGACGACTGTCTGGCGGTGTGCCCGTGGAACAAGTTCGCACGCAAGGGGCGCGAGGCGAAGCTCGCCGCGCGCGAAGCGCTGCGCGCACCCAAGCTCGCCGACCTCGCGCGCCTCGACGATGCGCAGTTTCGCGCGCTGTTCGCCAAGACCGCGATCAAGCGCAGCGGCCGCGACCGCTTCGTGCGCAACGTGCTCATCGCCATCGGCAATTCCGGCGACGCGGCGCTGGCGCGCGAGGCCGAACGCCTGCTCGACGATGCCTCGCCCTTGGTGCGCGGTGCGGCGGTGTGGGCGCTGAGCCGCTTGTGGCCGCGCGAGGAGTTTGCATCTCTGAAATGTGAAGACATGGACGAGACGGTGAACGAGGAATGGGAAGCGGCTACGTCATAGCCAGGGCGCGCGCATAGTCCGTTCGTTCCCGCGTAAGCGGGAATCCAGGGGCCAAAATGCAAAGCGCGTGAAGGTCTGGGTCCCCGCTTTCGCGGGGACGAGCGGGTTAGGTGAACTCCTTCACCGCCGCGATCAGCCGCTCGATGTCCTCCGGCCGCGACAGGCGGTGATCGCCGTCCTTGATCAATGTCAGCACCACGTCGTCGCGGGCAAAACGCGAGACCAATTCCACGGCGTGCCGCCATGGCACGTCGGGATCCCTGACGCCTTGCAGGATATGCACCGGGCAGCCGGGCTCGATCATCCCGCCGAGCAACAGGTGCTTGCGCCCATCCTCGATCAGACCTTTGGTGATCGGATAGGGGCCCTCATCGTATTGCGAGGGCCGCAACCAGACGCCTTTTTCCTCGATCTCGCGCTTGATCGCCGGAGAAAACTGCTTCCACATCAGCGCCTCGGTGAAGTCGACCGCCGGCGCGATCAGCACCATGCCGGCCAGTGACGTATTTTGCGGCGCGCACTCTTTCAACGCGCGCAATCGCGCCGCCAGGAGCAATGCCAACCAGCCGCCCATCGACGAGCCGATCACCACCTGCGGCCCGCGTGCGAAGTGCGTGTAGACCGCGAGGCTCTCCTCCAGCCAGCGCCCGATGGTGCCGTCGTTGAAGTCGCCGCCTGACTGGCCGTGGCCGGAATAATCGAAACGGATGCAGGCGCGCCCCTGGCGCGCCGCCCATTGGTCGAGCGCCTGCGCCTTGGTGCCTGTCATGTCGGATTTGAAGCCGCCGAGCCAAAAGAGCCCTGGACTCTTGCCCTCACGCGTGCGCACCGCGATGCGGCGCGGCGGCGATTCCAAGGCAAGGAAAGTCGGAGGCGGTTCGCTCATCGGTCGCCTTCTAGCCGAGTTCTTGATTCCGCCGCAAAGCGTTGCTCAGGCACCGCGCGGGGTCTAGTCTCGCGCCAGGCGACACAACCCCATCCGCTATGCTTCCTATCGGTCAACGGTCCGAGTTCATGACGGCATGTCGAGTCTGCCCGCGCCAGAATTAGCGACAGTCGACGGCCGGCCGGTGCGCAAGGCCCAGTCCAACAGACTGCAGCTCGCCCCGCGCGCGCCGTTCCGCGTCCTTATCGTCGTGCCCAGCCTCGACGGCGGCGCCGCTGATGCCGGCGCGGTCGAGCTGACGCGCATTCTGGTCGCGGCCGGTCATCGCGCGATCGTCGTCTCGCGCGCCGGCCGGCTCGCCGCCGACGTCACCGCGGCCGGCGGCAAGTTCGTGCCCCTCGATGTCAGCAACAATCCGCTCGCCATGATACGCAACGCCATCGGGCTCACCCGCCTGGCACGCGACGAGAAATGCGACGCGATCCATGCCTTCGGCCGGGCGGCGGCCTGGAGCGCCGCTTGGGCGGCACGCCGACGCCGCGTTCCCTTCGTCACCAGCTGGTACAAGGGCTTCCGCGAGCAGAACCTGTTCAAGCACCGTTACAATCGCGTCATGGCGCGCGGCGACCGCGTGGTGGCAGTAAGCGAGCAGATTGCGCAATTGATCCACGACCGTTACGGCACGCCGTGGCAGCGCATCGCGGTGGTGCCTTCGAGCATCGACCTCGAACGCTTCGATCCTGCGCGCATCACCCATGCCCGTGTCGAGGCGTTGCGTGAGGCCTGGGGCGTCAAGCCAGAAACCAAGGTGATCCTGGTCAGCGGCCGTATTCTGCGTCGCAAGGGTCATCATGTCGCGGTGCGCGCGGCGCGGCGGCTGAAAGATATGGGCTTCAAGGATTTTCTCTGCGTCTTTGTCGGCGAGGACCGCGGCCGCAGCCGCTACACCGGGGAACTGTGGGACCTGGTGCTGTCGACCGACACCATGGATGTCATCCGTATGGCTGCGCCGGTTGCCGACATGGCAGCGGCCTATGCCGCCGCCGCCGTCGTGGTGTCGGCGGCGGTGCAGCCCGAAGGGCTGCAACGCGCGATCCTGGAGGCGCAGGCGATGGCGCGGCCGGTGATCGTTTCCGATCTCGCTGCCGGGCCCGATGCCGTGCTCACCCCGCCGGCGGTGCCGGAAAGCCGCATGACCGGCTTGCGTTTTCCCTCCGGCGACGACGCGGCGCTGGCGGCCGCGTTGGTCAGGCTGTTTTCGATGCCAGAAGGCGAGCGCCGCTTAATCGGCCAGCGGGGGCACGAATGGGTGGCCGAGCATTTCACCGCCGAGGTCGTCGCCGCGCAAACATTGCATCTCTATGGCGAAATCCTTGGGGCTGAGCAAAAGCCGGCCGACCAAGTCCAATAAATCGAGAGAAATTTGAAAGATTTGATACTGTTTGCGGACATTTTTCGCGGTCAGTGCTCCGGAACGCGTTGACTTATTCGTGGTTTCTACCAATCTTTGACGGCCTGCGGCGCGTGCCGTGGACGTATTGCAACTATAGAGGAGACAAGAGCCATTCGTCGTCCGATGAAGTCCGCGCTGCCCGCCGCCAAGGACGGCCCGCGCATCAACGAGGAGATCCGCGTCCGCGAGGTTCAGCTGATCGATAGCACCGGCGACAACAAAGGCGTCGTCGACATCCAATCCGCCTTGAGCATGGCCGAGGCGGCCGGGCTTGATCTCGTGGAGATCGCCCCCAATTCATCCCCGCCCGTCGTCAAGATCCTGGATTACGGCAAATACAAATTCCAGGCGCAGAAAAAGGCGGCCGAGGCCCGCAAGAAACAGAAGGTGGTCGAGATCAAGGAGATCAAGCTCCGGCCGATGATCGACGACCACGATTACGACGTGAAGATGCGCTCGATGAAGCGCTTCTTCGAGGAAGGCGACAAGGTGAAGATCACCTTGCGCTTCCGCGGACGCGAAATGGCGCACCAGGAGCTCGGTTACCGCTTGCTTGACCGCGTCAAGGTCGACACCGGTTCGTTCGCCAAGGTCGAATCAGAGCCGCGTTTCGAAGGCCGCCAGATGGTGATGATGCTGGCGCCGCGCTAACGACGGCCTCTCCGTTCCTCCCCTGAAAGGGAGGGTCAGGGAGGTCAGGAGGCGCGCAAGCGTTGCAAGGCCGCGCCGCCTCTGCCATAACGCCGCCGTCTCGTCGCCCGGCCAATTCAGGGCTGCCGTGGCGGCGATTACCGCTCAATCCCGAGCACACCGCTTTAAGGGCTTGCCCCCTAAAGCTTTTTCCGGCTGCCTGACGGCCGTTGAGGAGAGCCAAATGCCCAAGCTGAAGACCAAATCGGGCGCCAAAAAGCGCTTCAAGGTGACCGCGACCGGCAAGGTTAAATACCAGCAGTCCGGCAAACGCCACGGCATGATCAAGCGAACCACCAAACAGATCCGCGAACATCGCGGCACGGCGGTAATGTTCAAGACCGACGGCGACACCATCAAGAAATACTGGCTACCGAACGGCTGACCGGAACGGCATGGCCGCTCAATGCGGCCGTCTGTGCTCGTCCATCATTCGCACGATCTGCAAGGAGATTTGTCATGGCCCGCGTCAAACGTGGCGTCACCGCCCACGCCAAGCACAAGAAAGTCCTCAAAGCGGCCAAGGGCTATTACGGCCGCCGCAAGAACACCATCCGCATCGCCAAGCAGGCGGTGGAGAAGGCGAACCAATACGCCTTCCGCGACCGCAAGCGGCGCAAGCGCACTTTCCGCGCGCTGTGGATCCAACGCTTGAACGCGGCGGTGCGGCCGTTCGGGCTCAACTATTCGAAGTTCATCGACGGTCTGAACAAGGCCGGGCTTGCGTTCGACCGCAAAGTGCTGTCCGACCTCGCGATCAGCCAGCCGGCGGCCTTCCAGGCCATCGTCGAGAAGGCCAAGGCTGCGCTGCCCGCGTGATGGAGCGCCGATGACGCCGAAGGAAAAGGCGCTCTACCATCAAATCCACCCGCTGAAGCTGTCGACCGACATCTTGGCGGCGGCGGTCGCACTTTATTTGTTGTGGCTGCATCAGCTCGTGCCCGGTCTGCTCGTGGCCTTCGTTCCGCCGCTCGTCACTTCCTTCCTGCTCATCCGCTATGCCGACCTCGAGCCGCTGAAGGCGACAGCCCTCGGCCGTTACGTGGGTAAGAACATGACGCGGACGATCGAGGCGATCCGCCTCTTCGGCGCCCTGGCGATGATTTTCGGCGCCTGGATTCATGATGGGAAGCTCATCGTGCTCGGCCTACTGGTGATCGTCGGCGCTTGGTGCAACGGCCTTCTCCCATCGAAAACTCGCCGGCGCCGCACATGAACAATATTGCGCAACTTGAAAGTGATTTGCTGGCCGCCGTCGCCGCCGCCAAGGACGAAGCGGCGCTGGAAACCGTGCGCGTTTCCGCGCTCGGCAAGAGCGGATCGATCTCCGCGCTGCTGAAGACGCTCGGCGGCATGAGGCCGGACGAGCGCAAAGTGCAAGGCCCGGCGATCAACGGTGTGAAGGATCGCGTCACTGCTGCGATTTCCTCGCGCAAGGAGGAACTCGCCGGCGCCGCGCTTGAAGCGCGCCTCAACACGGAAGCCGTTGACGTCACCCTGCCGGTGCGCGAGCCGCCGACGGAAAGCGGCCGCGTGCATCCGATCAGCCAGGTGACCGACGAGCTGACCGCCATCTTCGCCGACATGGGCTTCGCCGTGGCGGAAGGGCCCGACATCGAAACCGACGACTACAACTTCACTAAGCTCAATTTCCCCGAAGGCCACCCGGCGCGGGAGATGCACGACACTTTCTATTTCGGCCCGAAGGCTGACGGTTCGCGCCTGTTGCTGCGCACGCACACCTCGCCGGTGCAGGTGCGCACCATGCTCAGCGTCAAGCCGCCGATCCGCGTCATCTGCCCGGGCCGCACCTATCGCAGCGACTCGGACCAGACGCACACGCCGATGTTCCACCAGGTCGAGGGCCTGGTGATCGACAAGGGCTCGCATCTCGGCCACCTGAAATGGATCCTCGAGGAGTTCTGCAAGGCGTTCTTCGAGGTCGACAGCGTGAAGATGCGCTTCCGTCCGTCGTTCTTCCCGTTCACCGAGCCGTCGCTCGAAGTCGACATCCAGTGCAAGCGCGGCAAGGACGAGATCCGCTTCGGCGAGGGCGAGGACTGGCTGGAGATTCTCGGCTGCGGCATGGTGCATCCGAACGTGCTGAAGAACTGCGGGCTCGATCCGAACGAGTACCAGGGCTTCGCCTGGGGCATGGGGATCGACCGCATCGCCATGCTCAAATACGGCATGCACGACCTGCGCGCCTTCTTCGAAGCGGACGTGCGCTGGCTCGCGCATTATGGCTTCCGCCCGCTCGACTTCCCGACGCTGGCGGGGGGATTGAGTGGCGAGCAACTGGCAACGGCACAGCCAAGAGCATACAATAAAAGTGCGACCACGGTGGAGACAAAAATGATTGGAGCACTCGAGGCCAATATCGAAGCCGCACTAAAGAAGACGCTTGGTGCCCATGGTTTTGACCACGTTGAAATAAGAGAGGATGTCGATCATGACGGCGAGCCCGCGGTGTTCGTCACCGCAGTGCTACGACCAAAAACAGGTAAAATTCCCGGCGAGATCTCAGCCTCTGCCAATGTAGCGGTCGCTCAGGTCTTAGAAAAAGCCAACGATGACCGTCTATCTTATCTCTATATTCGGCGGCCAGATGACGAACGAGCACCAGACGAAAAGTCGACGGCATCCTCCTCATGATGCACGACGATCTTCTGGATATCGCCTCGCATCTTGCGCAATTAGAAAAAGGTAAGCCCCGGCAAACCTCGTTGCGGCGGGCCGTTTCTAGCGCCTACTATGCTCTTTTTCATGCTTTGGCCAGACTATGCGCGGACGAGCTTGTCGGATTCAGTAAGCCTTGGGACGTTTACGCTCCGATTTACCGATCTCTAGATCATGGAAGAGCCAAGGAAGTCTTCAAACGCATTTCTAGTCATCGCAGCTCTGGCGTGGCGATCATCGGACAGACATTTATTTTGCTCCAGGAGCGTCGTCATACAGCCGATTATAACCCTTCGCCATTTCCATTTGGCCGCGCAGAGACGCTCGATCTCATAGAACAATCCAGACAAGCCATAGTGCAGATTGGCAGCCTAGCTGATCAGGATCGCCTATTCATCGCGACCCAACTCGTTGCCCGAATGCGCGCATCATGAAATTCACCCTGCCCTGGCTGAAGGAGCATCTCGAGACGGCGGCGCCGCTCGCGGGAATCGTCGACAAGCTCACCATGATCGGGCTCGAGGTCGAGCGCGTCGAGGACAAGGCGGCGCAGCTTGCACCCTTCGTCATCGCCAACGTCGTCTCCGCCGAGAAACACCCGAATGCCGACCGCTTGCGCGTCTGCATGGTCGATGCCGGCGATGGCAAGCCGATCCAGGTGGTCTGCGGCGCGCCCAATGCGCACGCCGGCATGAAGGGCGTGTTCGTGCCGCCCGGCGCCTACATCCCCGGCAAGGACATGACGCTCGCGGTCGGCAGCATCCGCGGCGTCGAGAGCCGCGGCATGTTGGTGTCAGAGTTCGAGCTGCAAATTTCCGCCGACCACGAAGGCATCATTGAGCTGCCGGCCGATGCGCCGGTCGGCAAGAGCTACGCGGAATGGGCCGGCCTCGCCGAGCCGGTGATCGAGATCAACCTGACGCCGAACCGGCCGGACTGCGCCGGTGTTGCCGGCATCGCGCGCGACCTCGGCGCCGCCGAGATCGGCACTTACAAGGACCGCGCCCCGAAGCCGGTCAAGGGAAAATTCCCCTGTCCGGTCAAAGTGATGATCGAAAGCCCCGAGCTCTGCCCGGCGTTCGGGTTGCGGCTCGTGCGCGGCGTCAAGAACGGCCCCTCGCCCGACTGGCTGCAAAAGCGGCTGAAGGCGATCGGGCTGCGCCCAATCAATGCGCTGGTCGATATCACCAACTTCATCACCTATGACCGCAGCCGGCCGCTGCACGTGTTCGATGCCGCCAAGGTCAACGGCGATCTCACAGTGCGCCGCGCCAAGAGCGGAGAGACGCTCACCGCGCTCGACGGTAAGACCTACACGCTCGACCAGAGCATTTGCGTCATCGCCGACGCGAAGGGAGTCGAGTCCCTCTCCGGCATCATGGGCGGCGAGGCCAGCGGCTGTGATGCGAGCACCACCGACGTGCTGATCGAGTCGGCGCTGTGGAACGAGCACAACATCGCGCAAACCGGCCGCAAGCTTTCCATCAACTCCGACGCGCGCTACCGCTTCGAGCGCGGCGTCGATCCGGCCTTCATGCTCCCCGGTCTGGAGCTGGCGACGCAGATGGTGCTCGATCTTTGCGGCGGCGAGCCGTCGCAGATCGTGGTCGCCGGCGATCCGACGCCGAAGCAGGCGGTGATCGATTTTCCGGTGAGCGAATTGCCGCGGCTGACGGGGCTTGCTCTTCCCTTGCCGGAGATTCGCGGGGTGCTGGAGAAGCTCGGCTTCGCCATCACCGGCCAGGGCGACCGTATCAAGGTGAAGGTGCCGTCGTGGCGGCCGGACATGCACGGCAAAGCCGACATCGTGGAGGAAGTCGTGCGCATCGTCGGCGTCGACCGCGTGCCGTTCATCGAGTTTCCGCGCGGTGGCGATGCGCGCAAGCCGGTGCTGACCCCGATCCAGAACCGCACGCGCAAGGCCAAGCGCGCACTCGCCGCGCGCGGCATGGTCGAGGCTGTCACCTGGTCGTTCATTGCCAAGCGCGAGGCCGAGCTGTTCGGCGGCGGCAAGGCCGAGCTCGCGCTCGCCAATCCGATCGCCGCCGAGCTCTCCGACATGCGCCCGAGCCTCATCCCCGGTCTCGTCCTGGCGGCACAGAAGAATGCCGACCGCGGTTTCCCCGACGTCGCCCTGTTCGAGGTCGGGCAGGTGTTCACAGGCGACCAGCCGGAAGATCAATTGACCGCCGCCACCGGTGTGCGCCGCGGCCTCGCCAAGCCGGACGGCGCCGGGCGGCACTGGTCGCACTCGGCGAAGCCCGTGGACGCCTTCGACGTCAAGGCCGACGCGCTGGCGGTGCTCGCCGCTGCCGGCGCGCCAATACAGGCGCTGCAGATCGTGCCTGGCGGGCCGTCTTGGTTTCACCCCGGCCGCAGTGGCACCATCCAAATGGGACCGAAGAACGTGCTCGGCCATTTCGGCGAGCTGCACCCGCGTGTGCTCGCCGCGCTGAAGGCGGACGGCCCGCTCGCCGCTTTCGAAGCGGTGCTGGAGGCGATCCCCGAGCCGAAAGCGAAGGCGACGCGCGCCAAACCCGTGCTTGAGCTGTCGCCGTTCCAGCCGGTCGAGCGCGACTTCGCCTTCGTCGTCAACGCAAGCGTGAAGGCCGCCGACATCGTGCGCGCGGCGCAAACCGTCGACCGTAAGCTGATCGCCAACGTGTCCGTGTTCGACGTCTACGAAGGCAAGGGCATCGACCCCGGCAAGAAGTCGATCGCCATCGCCGTCACCATCCAGCCGCGCGAGAAGACCATGACCGACGCCGAGATCGACGCGCTGGCGGCGAAGATCGTGGCGGAAGTCTCAAAACGCACCGGCGGCGTGTTGCGCGCGTAGCCGGAACCAAGGCGACGGCGCCGCGTTTCTCCCGGAACCTTGCGTTCAGGAGGAGTCGCGATGTCAACGCGCTTTCAGCTTGCCGTGCTGATCTTCTCGATGGTGAACGCCGTGCTGTTCGGCGCCGGGCTCATCGCCGTGCTGGCGATACCGGAGCTGGCGCAACAGGCGATGCTGCTCATTCCCATTGTCGTCGCCGCGAGTTTCATCCTGGCGGCGCCGATCGCATGGCTGCTCGCTCCGCGCTTACGCGCGCGCTATTGGCGCGAGCGCGCCGCGCGCGACCAGCGGCACGGCCATCACATGGTCAGGTCGGCGTAGGCAAACCCGTCGCGTTCCACCGTATCGCCAACCGTGACGGCGAGCCGCGCCGCGAGCATTGGGCCTGCCGAAACGAAAGTGTGAAATTCACCGTTCTCGCCGCAGGGATCGGCATCAAGCGGCAGCTCGGCCAGCAGCGCCGCGTCGAACTTGCGTCCGGCAAAGCCGCGCGGCAACTTCTTCAAGTCGGTGCAAGCCAAATGCGCCTCGACGCCGTCATCGATCATCGCGCGCGCCAGCGCCGCGGTCGGCTTCAGCCACAGCGGAAACACCGGCGTAATGCCGCTGCCAGCCAGTTGCTTCTCGCGATAGGCGCGGATGTCGGCAAGGAACAGGTCGCCGAAGATCATGTGGGTGACGCCATCGGCTTTCGCCTGCGCCATCGCCGCCGCCATTTCCCGCTCGTAGATTTCATTCGGACAGGGATAGGGAATGCGCACCGTCACTGCCGGCAAGCCGGCGGCGGCAAGCTGCGCGCGCAGCAATTCCTCGCGCACACCGTGCATGCTGACGCGTGAAAATGAATCGGTCACGGTGGTGAGCGCGCCGACGACGTCGTAGTCGCCCGACCGCCGCACTTCGTGCAAGGCCCAAGCCGAGTCCTTGCCGCTCGACCAGGCGATCAGCGCCTTGCTCTTGCCACCGCGCATCCTTACCTCAGCGTCATGTTCGAGGCCACCGGCAAAGCCTTAGCACAATTGTTCGCGCCCGCGCTGCGTTCGGTGCTGTGGAAGGCGATCGGCCTTTCGCTCGCGCTGATCGCCGTCATCGGCATCCTGCTACATCGGCTGCTCGCGGTGCTCGCCGAAGCCGGCGCCAATTGGGCCGAGCAGGCCTCCGGGCTTGCGCCGCACGAGGCATGGTCGCTGCTTGCTTCCGTGCTGTCGATCATCGCTGCGCTCGGCATCGTCACCGGCTCGGTGTTCCTGATGCCGGCGGTGACCTCCTTCGTCGGCGGCTTTTTCGTCGACGAGACCGCGGAAGCGGTCGAGCGCGAATATTATCCGGCGGAGCCCAGTGGCCGCGCGCTGCCGCTGATGACCGCGCTCGCCGAAGGTATCAAGATCGGCCTCATCGCGCTTCTCGTCTATCTCTGCACGCTGCCCTTCATGCTGTGGGCCGGCCTTGGCGTCATGGTGTTGTTCCTGGCCAACGCGTATCTGCTCGGCCGCATGTATTTCGAGCTCGCCGCCATGCGCTTTCGCCTGCCGCTGGAGGCCAAGACGATGCGCCGCGTGCATGCCGGCTATGTTTTTCTTGCCGGCATAGTGATCGCGGTGTTCGTCTCCGTCCCGCTGCTCAATCTGGCGACGCCGATTTTCGCCATGGCCTTCATGGTACACATCCACAAGCAATTGAGCGGCCGGCCGGTCGAGCTGATCCAGCCCGCGCGTTAACAACCGTCATTCAAAGCTTGCGCTGCGCGGCGTTCCAATGCTTCTCCAGATTGGCGATCAGCGCCGGGCTGAAATGGCAATAGGCCTGCTCGCGGCAATAGACCGCCATGTAGCGGCGGAAGGTGTCGAGCGGCTCCTCGCCGACGCGGAAGGCGCGGCGGTTGCTGGCGGCGCTGACCACGCCCGAACTGGTGAAGTCGTCGCACACTTTCATCACCGCCTGCTCGACCTCGTCGGGCGGCACCACAACGTCGCAGATCAGGCGCCCCTCCGGCGAATCGCACTCGATCCTCCGGCCCATCATGATCGCCTGGCGGGCGACGCGCGGGCCGACGAAACGCGGAAAGCGCAGATTGGCGACGCCGGGAATGATGCCCTCCTTGCGCGCCGGCAGCGTCATATAGGCGTCGCTGCCGGCGACGACGTAATCCATCACCAACAGATATTGGCAGCCGCCGCCGATGGCGAAGACGTCGAGTTGCGCGACCCACGGCTTCTCGCGCGTTCCACCCACCATCTCGTCGGGACTCAAGCCGTCGGCGGCTACACCACGCAGCATTTTGTTGACCACGCCCATGTCGCGCGTGATGTACCAGAGATAGGGAATCTTGCCGCGGTAGATATGCGTGAGGTTGATGCCGCTGCAGAAGACGTTGCGGCCCTTGTATTTTGGATGCTCGACCACGCCGCCGCGCAGCACGCAGATCTCGCTCAGTGGATCGAGGATGGCGATGTCGACGGCGGTTTCGGTGTCGGCGAGCGTGTCGTCGTCCTCGGCGTTGAGAAAGCGCGGATTCTGGATGGTGACGATGGCCGTTTTGCCCGTGCGCTCGACTCTCGCCGGTCCGAAATCGAGGACGCCCTTGCTGATGAATTCCGGCAGGCGCTCGATTGCCTGCGGCTTCGGACGCAGCATGGCGTGGCAAAGATGCATGCCGGTGGCCTTGTCGGCGAGGATGTGGGCAAGAAAAATGCCCTGATCGACCTCAACGCCGTCCTTTTCCGCCTGCATGAGGCCGCTCTCGCCGTTCACCTGCCGTTGCGTCGGCGTCAGCCCCGGCACCAGCTTCGCCACCTCGTCGACAAGCTCGTCCACCCGCATGAATTTCTCGCACTTATTGGTCAGCCGACGATAGACGCCCGCGGCATGGGCGGCGAGAAAGCCCTCGCGCGCCGCGCGGCAATCGCGCAGGATGATCTCGGCCGCGCGTTGCTGTTCCGGACTGCGCAGCGGCTTCTTCGGCAGCTTGGCAAGGAGATTGGCTCCAGCCCGCCAGAAGCGCGTGCCGGCCGCGGCGTCGCGCTTGAGCTTGTCGCGAAACTGCGGCTTGGCGTTGAGCCACATCACCACGCCGCGATGCGGCAGGCCGGCGTGCTCGAGCATGAGGCGCGGATCGCCTCGGTCGACGGCCTTGGCTTTGGCGGCGGAGCCTTCCATATGCGCCTCCTTTATTATTGCGTGACCGTTTTGCCCGGCCATTTGCACAAGTCGGCGATGATACATTTTTCGCACAGCGGCTTGCGCGCGAGGCAAGTGTAGCGCCCGTGCAGGATAAGCCAATGGTGCGCGTGGCGCTTGTATTGCTCCGGCACCGCCGCCTCGAGCTTCTGCTCGACCTCGAACGGCGTCTTGCCGGTGGCAAGCCCGGTGCGATTGCCGACACGGAAGATGTGGGTGTCGACGGCGATTGTGGGCTCGCCGAAGGCGATGTTGAGCACCACATTGGCGGTCTTGCGGCCGACGCCGGGCAGCTCCTCCAGGTCTTCGCGCGCGCGCGGCACGTGGCCGCCGTATTTTTCGACCAGGATGCGCGACAGGGCGACCACGTTCTTGGCCTTGGTCCGGTAAAGCCCGATGGTCTTGATCAAGCCGCGCACGCGCGCCTCGCCGAGCTTGGCCATTTTTTCCGGCGTGTCGGCGAGCTTGAATAGAGCCGGCGTCGCCTTGTTGACGCCAGCATCGGTCGCCTGCGCCGACAGCACCACGGCGATGAGCAGCGTGAATGGGCTGATGTGCTTGAGCTCGCCCTGCGGCTCTGGGTTGGCGGCGCGGAAACGGCGGAACGCTTCGGCGATCTCGGCGGTTGTCCATTGTGGCAGCTCGCCGTGGCTCGCTCGGGCGTCGGCCGCCACCTGTTTTCTTGCCGGCTTAAGCTTGGCCGCCCGACCCTCGCGTGCCGTCACCAGCGCCTTGCGGACGGACTTCTTGCCGGTCGATTTTTTCGCCATGATCCCGGTATAATCAGCATCATGACCTCCGACAACGCCGACGATCTTGACCCGACGATCTTTGCCGCGGTGATCCGACCGCATCGATCGCTCAATCGGGTCGGCTTCTGGATCCTGATCGGCGCTTATGGGGTGATCAGTTTCATTGCCGGCGTCGCCTTCCTCCTGATGGGGGCCTGGCCGGTGTTCGGCTTTTTCGGCCTCGACGTGGCGCTGCTCTACTTCGCCTTCCGGCTCAACTACCGCCACGCCGCCGCCTATGAGGAGGTCAAGATCACGCCCTCGGCGCTGACGCTGCGCCAGGTGAGCCATCGCGGCGCGGTGCGCGAATGGGTGCTCAATCCGCTCTGGGTGCGGCTGGAAAAAATCGTGCACGAGGAGTTCGGTATCGAGCGGCTGCTCTTGGTCTCGCGCGGCAGGCAAGTGCCGGTCGCAAGCTTTCTCGGGCCGGACGAGAAGGCGAGCTTCGCCAAGGAGCTCGGCAACGCGCTCGCCGAGGCCAAGCGCGGCCCGACGCGGACGATGCTATAATTCGTGCCGTCATTCCGGGGCGCGCCGAAGGCGCGAACCCGGAATCCATACTTCGCAGCAGGGGTCATGGGTTCCGGGCCCGCCGCTTTCGCGGCGTCCCGGAATGACAGAACATCAGAAATCGGGTGGTCTCGGCCCGACATGCGCTCTAGATAGCGGTCATGAGCATGACCTTGGACACAGCAACTCCGACGAGTTGCACCCCGACGATTGCGCCGCTTGCGACCGCGGCGGCGGATTATGACATCGTGCGTCGCGCCATCGCCCATATCCGCGGCAACTGGCGCGCCCAGCCGGAGATCGAGGCGATCGCGCGTGCGGCCGGCGTCTCGGCGACCGACCTGCACCATCTTTTCCGCCGCTGGTGCGGGCTGTCGCCCAAGGCCTTCCTACAGGCGCTGACCCTCAATCACGCGCGCGAATTGTTGCGCTCCTCGGCGAGCGTGCTCGATACCGCCTACGAGGTCGGCTATTCCGGCCCTGGCCGCCTGCACGACCTGTTTGTCACCCACGAGGCGATGTCGCCGGGCGAATGGAAGGCGGGCGGCGAGGGCCTGACGCTGACCTATGGCTTCCATCCCTGCCCGTTCGGCATGGCGCTGGTGATGACGACGCCGCGCGGGCTCTGCGGCCTCGCGCTCGCCGACGCCGGCAAGGAGCGCGCGGCGCTCAACGACATGAAGGCGCGCTGGCCGCGCGCGAAATACGTCGAGGACTATGCCTCGACCGCGCCGGTCGCGCGCCGCATCTTCGACGCCGCGCTCTGGCGCGAGGACCAGCCGCTGCGCATCGTCATGATCGGCACCGATTTCGAGGTGCGTGTGTGGGAGAAGCTGCTGCAAGTGCCGATGGGCAAGCTCACCACCTATTCCGACCTCGCGGCGAAAGCCGGCGCGCCGAAGGCGGCGCGCGCCGTCGGCGCCGCAGTCGGCAAGAACCCGCTCTGCTTCGTGGTGCCGTGCCACCGCGTCATCGGCAAGTCGGGCGAGCTCACCGGTTATCATTGGGGCCTGACGCGCAAGCGCGCGATGCTCGGCTGGGAAGCCGGCATGGCGGCGTAATTACCCTCCCCTGGAGGGGGAGGGTCGATCGGCCGCAGGCCGATCGGGGTGGGGTGAGCTTCAAAAGGATCACCCCCTCCCGGCTCGCTTCGCTCGCCGACCTCCCCCCTCCAGGGGGAGGTGAAGAACAGGCTACGCCGCCAAATCCAATTTCGACTTCACCGTCGAATCGGCGTCGAGCCGGTAGATGATCGGCACGCCGGTGCCGATCTCGCGCTTCAAGATGCTTTTTCTGTCGAGCTTCTCCAGCACCATCACCAGCGCGCGCAGCGAGTTGCCGTGCGCGGAGACCAGCACGCGCTCGCCGCGCAAGACGCGCGGCAGAATTTCCGTCACGTAATAAGGCAGCGCGCGCGCCAGCGTATCCTTCAGGCTCTCGCCGCCGGGCGGGGCGACGTCGTAGCTGCGCCGCCAGATATGCACCTGTTCCTCGCCCCATTTCTTGCGCGCGTCGTCCTTGTTGAGGCCGACGAGATCGCCATAGTCGCGCTCGTTCAGCGCCTGATCCTTGAACACCGGAATGTCGACCTGCCCAAGCTCGGCGAGCATGAGGTCGAGCGTGTGCTGCGCGCGGACGAGCGCCGAGGTAAAGGCGACGTCGAACTTGAGCCCTTGCGCCTTGAGCTTGCGGCCGGCCTCGAGCGCCTCCTGGATGCCCTGTTGGGTCAACGGCACGTCGCGCCAGCCGGTGAACAGGTTCTTCAGGTTCCACTCGCTCTGGCCGTGGCGCACAAGCACGAGAAGTCGGTCGGTCATTGCATTCTCTTTCACTGTCATCACCGGGCCGCCGCGCAGCGACGTGACCCGGTGATCCCGTTTGATTGAAACTCCTTGCCCGCCTCATCGGGATGGCCGGGACAAGTTTACAGCCGGGCCGGCCAAAGGCCGGATCCGGTTGCCCGGCCATGACAAGCAAAGAATCAGAAGTCCTTCAGTCCCAGAACGTCCATCATCGAATAAAGTCCCGGCTTCTGGCTGCGCGCCCACAGCGCCGCATGCAGCGCGCCGCGCGCGAAGATCATGCGGTCCTCGGCCTTGTGCGTGAGTTCCACGCGCTCGGCGGGACCCGCGAAGATGACCGTGTGCTCGCCGACCACGGTGCCGCCGCGCAGCGTGGCGAAGCCGATGTCGCCGGCCTTGCGCGCGCCGGTGTGACCATCGCGCGCGCACACAGAATGCTTGTCGAGGTCGATGCCGCGGCCTTGCGCCGCCGCGCGGCCGAGCAGCAGCGCGGTGCCGGACGGCGCGTCGACCTTCTGGTTGTGATGCATCTCCAAGATCTCGACGTCGAAACTGTCGTCGAGCGTCTTGGCGACCCGCTTCACCAGCGCCGCCAGGAGATTGACGCCGAGACTCATATTGCCGGACTGCACGATCACCGCGCTCCTGGCGGCCTCCTTGATCTTGGCCGCATCGGCCGCGGCGAGGCCCGTGGTGCCGATGATATGCACCTTGCCGGCCTTGGCGACGAGCGCGGTGAATTCGACGGTCGCCACCGGCGCGGTGAAGTCGACGATGCCGTCGGCCTGCGCGAGCAGCTTCTGCGCATCGCCGACGAGCTTGATGCCGGTCTCGCCGATCCCGGCGAGCGTGCCGGCGTCCCAGCCGATCAGCGGCGAGCGCGCGTCTTCCAGCGCTCCAACCAGCGCAAAGTCCTTGCTGTCGGCGATCGCCTTGACCAGCGTGCGGCCCATCCGCCCGCCGGCGCCGGCGACCACGAGCCGCATCCCGGTCATGGGTCAAACTCCCGTAACGCCGCGGGTATAGCGAGCGCCGGACCGCAGGTCACCTCCCCCGCTTGCGGGGGAGGTAGAAACGCTACGGCTGTGGGCCGTCGAAGCCTTCCAGGATGGTCAGATCGGCATCGGCCGCAGCTTGGCGCAGAGCGATGGCCTTCCGGTATTCCGGCGAGCGATAGCATTCGAGCGCCGCGTCGTAGCTTGCAAACTCGAGGATGACGACGCGCGAGCGCTCGCTGCCTTCCGGCGTTTCCGCGCGGCCGCCACGCGTCACGTAGCGCACGCCGTATTTCTTGAAGATCGGCTGCAAGGCGGCGACATAGAGCTTGTAGCCGTCCGCACTTTTCACATCGACCCGCGCCAGCCAGTACCCTTTGGCCATTTCGCTTCCCCTTCGCTTATCCCGCCGCTTGTCCGATCTCGCCGACGATGGCTTCGGCCGCCGCTTGCGGGTCGCCCGCTGCCAAGATCGGCCGGCCGACCACCAAATAGTCGGCGCCCGCTTCGATGGCGTGCGCCGGCGTCGTGATGCGTTTCTGGTCGCCGCTGGCGCTGCCGGCGGGGCGGATGCCCGGCGTCACCAGCACCATGCCGGGGCCAACGATATTGCGCAAACTGGCCGCCTCCTCCGCCGAGCAAACGAGGCCATCGATGCCGGTGTCGCGCGCCTGCTGCGCGCGCGCGGCGGCAAGCTCGGGTACGCTCAGGTCGTACCCGGCGGCGGCAAGATCGGCGTCGTCGTAGGAGGTGAGTACCGTCACCGCCAGGATGCGCAAGCTCGAGCCCTGCTTGCCGGCAACCGCCGCCTTCATGGTCTGCGGATAGGCGTGCACGGTGAGGAAGGTCGCGCCGAGCTGCGCCACGCTTTCAACGCCCTTCTGCACGGTGTTGCCGATGTCGTGCAGCTTGAGGTCGAGAAACACCTGCTTGCCGGCGGCGATCAGGCCGGCGGCAAACGGCAGGCCGCCGGCGAAGGCGAGCTGATAGCCGATCTTGTAGAACAAGACCGCATCGCCCAAGCGCGCCACCATGGCCTCGGCGGCGGCAACCGACGGCAGGTCGAGCGCGACAATCAGCCGTTCGCGTGCGTCAAGCGGCAAGGGCTCCTCACATCAAGCGCTGCGCCACCTCGACCAGCCGCGCCAGCTGCGCGCGGAAGAGATCGGCGGTGCGGGTGTCGGCGATACGATCCATGTCGTCGAAGGCGCGGTCGGCTTGCGGGATCGCGATCTGCTCGGGGATCACCAGCGCGCCGCAGCCGAGCTCGAGAATCTGGCGCAGCGCCATCAGCGAACGCAAGCCGCCGGCCGCGCCGGGCGAGGCCGAAGCGATGGCGAAGACGCGGCCCTTGAAGGCGGCGTAGGTCGGCTCACCGCGCTCGCGCACGCGCGACACCCAGTCGATGGCGTTCTTGAGCATGGGCGAAACCGAGGCCGAGTATTCGGGCGTGGCGATGAAGACGCCGTGATGCGCCATGATCATCTGCTTGAGCCTTGCCGCATTGGCGGGCTGGCCGGCGGCGTCGACCTCGGCTTCGTAAATCGGCAGCGGATAATCGGCGAGCGAGATGCGCGTCACCTCGACGTCGATCAGCGTCAGCTCCTTCGCCGCCAGGGCCGCCAGCTTGACGTTATAAGAGCCGGCGCGGGTCGAACCGGGCAGGATGAGGATTTTCGGATTGGCCATCGGCGGCTCCGTAATCGTCCGCCGGCTCTCACGCGAAGCCTCAGCGTCCGCGATAGACCCACACGCGCGCCGGCGGCAGGTTCAGCCAGATCAGCTCGGAGGCCTGCGCGGTGATGCCGGACAGCGCCTTCGGGATCGGCGGCACCATGGCATAGGTGAATTGCACGAAGGGTGCGTGGCGCGCCAGCAGCGCCATGGCGTCTGCGATCAGGCGCAGCCGCGCGCGCAACGGCTTGGTCATCAGCGGCAGGCTCGACACCACCGCCGCCACCGGCTCGCGCACGTAAGTCTCGAGCAGCCGGCGCAGCCGGTAGGCGTCGCCCTGTACCACCGTCGCGGCCGGATAGCGCGCGCGCAGCAGCCGGCAAAAATCGGGATTCGACTCCACCAAGATCAGCCGCGCCGGATCGATGCCCTGCGCGACGAGCGCTTGGGTGACCGGACCGGTGCCCGGCCCCAGCTCGATGACCAGCCCCTTGGCCTGCGGATCGACGTAACGCGCCATGGCGCGCGCGAGCCCCTTGCTCGAGGGCATCACCGCGCCGGTCGACAACGGCTTCTCGATCCACGAGCGGATGAACTGCATCTCGTCATCGAGGCGCAGGGGTTTCTTTTCGGCGGCAGAGGGTGAGGGCATCGCTGGGTGATCAACGCGGCGGGCCATGGCCCGCGATCAATAACCGGTATAGGGCGCGGCCGAGGGGGTCAAGATGGGGTTCCTGAATCCCGATTTCCCAAGCCATCAAGGAACTCCTTGACTCGACTGAAAAATCCCGCCGACTCCGGTTGGGTATTCGCAGACGACAGCTTTTCGAACTCAGCCAACAATTCGCGCTGGCGCTTGCTCAGGTTTTGCGGCGTTTCCACCGCAACTTGAACGTACATGTCGCCCGTCTGTTTCGCGCGCAGCACCGGCATTCCCTTGCCGGACAGACGGAAACGGCGGCCGGTCTGCGTGCCCGCCGGCACCTTGACCCGCGCCTTGTTGCCATCGATCGCCGGGACTTCGAACTCGCCGCCGAGCGCCGCCGTCACCATCGACACCGGGACCCGGCAATGCAGATCGGCGCCATCGCGCTGGAAGAATTCGTGCGGCGTAATGCCGAGGAAAATATAGAGGTCGCCGGGCGGTCCGCCACGCAAGCCAGCCTCGCCTTCGCCGGCGAGGCGGATGCGGGTGCCATCCTCCACGCCGGGCGGAATATTGACCGACAGCGTGCGCTCGCGGGTGACGCGGCCGGAGCCCGAGCACGTCGGACACGGATCCTCGATCACCTGGCCGCGGCCCTGGCAGGCCGGGCAGGTGCGCTCGAGCGTGAAGAAACCTTGCGCGTGGCGCACGCGGCCGGCGCCGCCGCACGTCGCGCAGGTCTTCGGCTTGGTGCCGGCTTTGGCGCCACTGCCCGAGCAGACTTCACAGGTAACCGACGTCGGAATATGGATTTGCGCGGTCTTGCCGGCAAACGCCTCGTCCAAGTCGATTTCCATATTGTAGCGCAGGTCGGCGCCGCGTTCGCGGCCGGAGGCACGGCCGGCGCGCCCCCCGGCCATGCCGAAAATGCCCTCGAAGATGTCGGCGAAGGTCGAGCCGAAATCGGCGCCGAAGCCGTGTCCACCGCCCATGCCGCCATGCTCGAAAGCGGCGTGCCCGAAACGGTCATAGGCGGCGCGCTTGTCGCCGTCCTTCAGCACGTCATAGGCCTCGTTGATTTCTTTAAATTTGTGCTCGCACTCCTTGTCGCCCGGATTGCGATCCGGATGATGCTGCATCGCGAGCTTGCGGAAGGCAGCCTTGAGCTCGGCTTCGGAGCAGGTGCGCGCGACGCCCAGAACTTCGTAATAGTCGCGTTTGGACATCAAGCGGACCTTCTCAATGCCGTCACGGCCGGGCTTGACCCGCCTGCGGGCCGAAGCTCCACGCGATCTGCAATTACAGACGACCCTTCGGCGGGCGAAGGCCCGGCCATCCATCGAATTCGACGAAAAATCTTCTTCAGAAGATGGACCCCCGGGTCAAGCCCGGGGGTGACACTTGCGGAAGCGCATTGCGAAGTCATCGCAGCCGGCGTCGGCGTTACGCCGACTTCTTTTTGTCGTCGTCGACCTCGGTGAACTCGGCGTCGACGACGTCTTCCTTCTTCTCGGCGGCCGCCTCGCCGCCCGGAGGCGCGCTCTGCGCCTCCTGCTGCGCTTTGTACAGGGCCTCGCCGAGCTTCATCGACGCCTGCGCCAGCGCGTTGGTCTTCTGCTGGATGGCATCGGCGTCGTCGCCCTTGAGCGCTTCCTTGAGGTCGGCCATGGCGTTCTCGATCGCCGTGCGCTCGGCGTCGCCGACCTTGGAGCCGTGTTCAGCGAGCGCCTTCTCGGTCGAATGCACCAGCGCTTCGGCATGGTTCTTGGCTTCCACCGCCGCCTTGCGCTTCTTGTCCTCTTCGGCGTGCGCCTCGGCATCCTTGACCATCTTCTCGATGTCTTTCTCGGACAGACCGCCCGAGGCCTGGATGCGGATTTGCTGCTCCTTGCCGGTCGCCTTGTCCTTGGCCTGCACGTTGACGATGCCGTTGGCGTCGATGTCGAAAGTGACCTCGATCTGCGGCACGCCGCGCGGCGCCGGCGGGATGCCGACGAGATCGAACTGGCCGAGCAGCTTGTTGTCGGCCGCCATCTCGCGTTCGCCCTGGAAGACGCGGATGGTCACGGCGTTCTGGTTATCCTCGGCAGTGGAGAACACCTGGCTCTTCTTGGTCGGGATCGTGGTGTTGCGGTCGATGATGCGGGTGAACACGCCGCCCAACGTCTCGATGCCGAGCGACAGCGGGGTCACGTCGAGCAGCAACACGTCCTTGACGTCGCCCTGCAGCACGCCGGCCTGGATGGCGGCGCCCACGGCGACGACTTCGTCCGGGTTGACGCCCTTGTGCGGCTCCTTGCCGAACAACTGCTTCACGACCTCCTGAACCTTCGGCATGCGCGTCATGCCGCCGACCAGCACGACCTCGTTGATCTCGGCCGCGCTGATGCCGGCGTCCTTGAGCGCCTGCTTGCAGGGCTGGATGGTCTTCTGGATGAGGTCGTCGACCAGCGCCTCGAACTTGGCGCGGGTGAGCTTCATGGTCAGGTGCTTGGGACCGGAGGCATCCGCCGTGATGAACGGCAGGTTGATCTCGGTCTGGGTCGTCGACGAGAGTTCGATCTTGGCCTTCTCGGCCGCTTCCTTCAGCCGCTGCAGCGCGAGCTTGTCGCGACGCAGGTCGATGCCCTGCTCCTTCTGGAACTCGTCGGCGAGATAGTTGACGAGACGCATGTCGAAGTCCTCGCCGCCCAGGAACGTATCGCCGTTCGTGGACTTCACCTCGAACACGCCGTCGCCGATTTCCAAAATCGAAATATCGAAGGTGCCGCCGCCGAGGTCGTAGACCGCGATGATGCCGGTCTTCTGCTTGTCGAGACCGTAAGCGAGCGCGGCCGCGGTCGGCTCGTTGATGATGCGCAGCACTTCGAGGCCGGCGATCTTGCCGGCGTCCTTGGTGGCCTGGCGCTGGGCGTCGTTGAAATAGGCGGGAACGGTGATGACGGCCTGCTCGACCTTGGAGCCGAGATAGGCTTCCGCCGTCTCCTTCATCTTCTGCAGGATGAAGGCGGAGATCTGCGAGGGCGAATAAGGTTTGTTGTCCGCCTCGACCCAGGCGTCGCCGTTCGATGCCTTGACGATCTTATAAGGGACGAGCTTTTTGTCTTTCTCGACCATCGGGTCGTCGTAACGCCGACCGATCAGGCGCTTGACCGCAAAGATGGTCTTTTCCGGATTGGTGACCGCCTGGCGCTTGGCTGGCTGGCCGACGAGCCGCTCGCCGTCGTCGGTAAACGCGACGATCGAGGGCGTAGTACGCATGCCTTCGGCGTTTTCGATGACTTTAGGCGTTTTGCCTTCCATCACGGCAACGCACGAATTCGTGGTCCCGAGATCGATGCCGATGACCTTGGCCATGGTTATCCTCTTCTATTTGTGGCAGGCCGGACGGGCCGCTGGGCGCCCGTAAAGGACACGGCGGCTACCCGCCGGACCCTCTCAATCCAGCCCCCTGGATACGACTTCTGCCGCTTTATGGCGGCTAATCGCTCATATAGGAGGACCATCGGGGCCTGCAAGCCGCAGTCGAACGACCTTCTCTTCGTCACGGGCGGCGCCGCGCTGCGGCCATATTGGCGGCCTTCCTGGCTACCTTCGCAAGGAGGCCCGTTTGACCCTGCGCCGGTTGACGCTCGCTCTGCTCGCGCTCTTGCTGGCCGCGCTCTCACCGGCGTTAGCCGCTCCGGTGTTTCCGCCCGGCTCCCGCGTCGGGCTGGAGCCTGCCGGCGACCTCAAGCTGAGCCAGCGCTTCCCGGGCTTTGAGGACCCTGACCGCCATGTCGCGGTGACCATCCTCGACCTGCCGGCGGTGGCCTATGAGCAACTGTCGCGCTCGGCCTTCAGCCTCGAGCAGCAGGGCATGACCGGCGTCACGCGCGAGAATTTTCCTTTCGCCAACGGCATGGGGGTGCTGGTCGGCGCGCAGGCGCAGGAGAACGGTTCAGCCGTGCATCGCTGGTTTCTGATCGCGACCGCGGCGCCGGCCGCGGCGCAAAACCTCGCCATGCTGGTGCGCGTCGAAGTGCCCGAAGCCGCATACTCGGTCTACAGCGACGCGGTCGTGCGCAAGATGCTCGCCAGCGTTTCGTTCCGCACCGTGCCGACCGAGGAGCTGCTCGGCCTCTTACCGTTCAAGCTGACCGATCTTGCCGGCCTGCGCGTGCTGCGGGTGGTGCCCGACGGGGTCGTCGTCATCGATGGCGCGGCGAATGACATGACAAAGCAGCCTTACGCCGTCATTACCGTCGGCCGCGGCGCGCCCGACAGCGCCGACGACCGCACCCGCTTCGCACGCGATCTTTTGACGACGGCGCCACTGCACGACCTCGAACTGACCTCGGCGGAGACAATGCGCATCGGCGGCTGGCCGGGAAGCGAAATCCGCGGGCAAGCAAGCGGACCCAAAGGCGAGCCGCTCCAAATCGTGCAATGGCTGCGTTTCGGCGCCAGCGGCGGTTTCCTGCGCGTCGTCGCGGTCGCCGGCAAAGACCAATGGGACGCCATGTTCAATCGCTTCCGCGCGTTGCGCGACGGCGTCGAGCTGCGCTGAGCAACCATCTCTTGTCCTGCCCGCGCTTGTGGCGGGCATCCACGAATCATCCGCATCTTCGCGCAGTCGTGGATGGCCGGGCCTTCACCCGCCGAAGAGTGCTCTTGTGATTGTGGATCACGTGGAGCTTCGGCCCGCAGGCGGGTCAAGCCCGGCCCGAGGGCTAGAACTTGATGGTGCTGCGCAGGCCGACGACAAACGCATTGGCGATGGTGCTGGTGCCGGTCGGGTCGTTCGGATCCGGGACGTTGCCGCCGGGATGCACGATGTATTGGAGGTCCGGCTGCAGCGTCCACCAAGGCGCGAGCTGCGCCTGGTAGCTCAGCTCAAACACCATCTCATAGGCGCGGATCGGATAAGGCGGCGTCAGAATCGCCATATCCTGGTCGAGCCCCGCGGCATCAGAGCTGATCTTGGCATAGGCAATGCCGAAAGTGAGCACGTCGTCGGCACGCCCGGCGAACGGACCTTTGATGCCGACGCCGCCATCGATGTAGAAAGACAACAGATTGCGATCGCTCGGCGAGGTACCGGCGCGCAGGAAGAAATTGACGCTCGAGTCCTTGCCGCGCCACACCATCTGATCGGCAACGCCGTAAATGCCCCAATTGCCAGTATGGTTGAGCGGACCGGCGACGGCCGGATCGGCCAGCGAAACCACCGCGCCACCGGCGTCCAGACCGAAATGCTGGTCGGCGAAGTCCGTGGTCGCATACCACGCACCGAACTTGTAGACGCCGGCCAAACCTTTCGCGTCTTTGCCCTGGTTGATCGCGTATTGCGCCTCGCCCATCCACAGCGAGCCACCGGCGAAGCTGAAGGTCGTGCCGTGTTTGTTGCACTCCTGCGGCACGTCGTTGCAATCGCGGCCGGCCGGATCGCCGGAGAACACGGCGGCGAGCACCGTGAGGTTTTCAAGGGCACTGATTTTCGCCCGCACGCCGGGCGTCGCCAGCGGATAGGCCGGACCGCCGCTCGTCATATTGGCGGCGAGGATGCCGGCCCAGCCGAACGTCCCGTTGATCAGGCCGCCCGCCGTCGGCGCAATGATGAACTCGTCATCAGCCGCGAGCTGGCCGATGCGCACCGACAACGGCTCGCCGAAGCTCTGCTCGAACCACGCGGTGAACAGGCGCGTGGTCGGCACCGCGTCGATGTTGCTGGGGTCGGCGATGCTGCCGACATTCTCGGCGACGGTATGGCCGCTGTTGTGGATCTGGTAGATGGTGAAATGCGTCGTGGCGCCGGTCCAGCCGACCAGTTTCTGCAGGTCGGTGTCGACGGAAAACTCCAGCCGGCCTTCATAGCTCGCGCGGCGGTCGATGCCGCCCGACAGCACGTCGTAGATCTCGCCGATGTAATTGAGCGTGATGTCGATGCCCTTGTCCTTGAGCGCGGTGCGGGCGCCGCCCCAGTCGCCGGTGAGCGTGTCTTGCTCCCAGATCGATGCCGGCGGCTTAGCCTTATCGTCCGCCTGCGCGGCGGACGCGCCTAGGGCGAGCGCAACTGCGCCCGCAGTCGCCGAATAATATCGATATGAGTGCGTCATCCCGGTGCCCCCGTCGCGCCTGTAAACGTTATCGCTGATTCTCGCTATCGCCGTCACTTCGCCAGAGAGGCGAGTTGCTTGAGCGCCGCGAAATGCGCCTCGCGCACTTGCGGATTGAACAGCGACCAAGCCTCCGCGACCTTCAGCATCGGCGTGGCCTCGGCGACCTGCGTTTTGTAGTCGGCATAGGCCTGTGCGGCGGCATCGTAGTCGTCGCTCGCCGCCGCCATGGCGATCCCCCGCAGGCTCAGCACCAAGCCGCGCACGGCGCCGCGCGCCTGCAGCCGTTCGCTCAAGCCGCCGATGACGCTGGTGTCGCCGCGACCGGGAAAGTTTTCGCCCAGCTCCCGCCATTCGTTGCCGATGGAATCCACGGTGAGCGCGATGATCTCCTTGTTGTGCGCCGGGATCGCCGTGTCGAGCACGCTGACGAATTGCGCGATCTCGTCGAGCTCGGCTTGCACCGTGTTGCGCGTGATCGGCTCGGCCGCATCGCCGACCGCGTCGAGATAGGCGACGAGGTCGCGCTTATCGTCGGCGGAAAGGCCGAGATCGAAGTGCCGGTCGAAGTGGTCGATGACCTGCGCGTAGGTGTCGTAGCGCCCATCATGGAAATAGGGCGCGTTGAAATCGGCGTTGATCAATGTCGGCGTCTTGAACCAACCGCCAGTCGCGACATCATGCACCATGTGGTCGACGAAAGCGCCGGACGGTTGGTGGCAGCTTGCGCAGCTCATCGCCGCATCGTGCGGGAACGGCTTGGTGAACAGCATTTCGCCGCGATGGGCGGCCTCGGAGGCCTTGTCGGTTAGCCGGCCACCAGGGCCGAGCTTCGGATTGGGCAAGAACGAGATTTCCTGGATATAGCCGACCAGCGCGTCGAGCACCTCACCCGATGGCTCGGGACCGGCAAATTCGTTGACGATTACGTTGCGCACGAAATCGCGCAGCGAGGCAAAGCGCCCGTCGTGGCCGTAGGGCGCGAGATATTTCGCACCGCGCAGACTCGGCGGCGTCACCGGATCGAACACGCCGTTATCCGCCTTGGGATTGAACAGGACGCCGGTCGTATCGAAGGTACCGGGACGGCTGGACAGCCCGGGGATGAACAGTTTCGGATTATTGTGGCCCTGTTGGTGACAACTTTCGCAGCTCAGACCGGCCTGCTGGGCAAGTCCGCCGAAAATATTCGGCGACGAGAACAACAGGTCGCCGAGATTGAGCAGATAAGAGCGCTTGCCGCCGGCAAGCTCGGAGGCGAACAGCTCGGTCGGTTGGTCAAGCTGCTCTTCGTTGAGCTCGGTGCCGGGCGGCAGCACGCTTTCCTTGCTGGTGATCGGCGTCGAATCCGCGCGTGGTGCGCCCAGCGCCAGCATCGCCGCCGCGCAAACGGCGATTTGCAAAGCCGCGCGCATTACTCACCGACCGCCGGTTTGTTAAGCTTGAGCTTGGCCGCCGAATTCTGCAGTAGCACCGCCAGCTCCTCCCCGGCTTTCTTCAGCGCCGGTTGGTTGACGGCCTTCATATCCTTCACCTTCACCAGCTTCTCGACGTCCTCGATTTTGTCGACGATGCGGGCGGCGAGCTTGGGATCGCGTGCCTTGAGCGTCGGATGGAAGGCGAGCTTGTAGACCGCCTCAACGCCTTCGACGTTTTCGTACATGTCGGTGAGCGAGGTGCCGGCATAGGGCGATTCACCGCCCTTGGATTTGTTCTCGCCGATCTCGTAGGCGAGCTTGGTGGCGCCGTTGAGCAGACCCTGCGGCTCGAATTGGAAGCTGGCCGCGGAGACTTGCGTATTGAACTCGGTCAGATCGGCGACCAGCTTGTCGATCGGATCCTTGATCTCGTCGAGCTTGCCGGAGAACAGCGCTGCCTCGATGGCGTGATAGCCCTGCTTGGCGTCGGGCCAGGCATCGATCGCTTCGTCGAGCTTGCCGAAGAACTCGCCGGTGATCGGCTCCGCCGCTTCCCATCCTTTGCGTGATTTGATCCAAGCCGCTTGCGCCGCCTTCACGTCGCCGGCCTTGACCGCCGCCTGCAGATCCTTGGCGCCGGCGAGCGCGATGCCGATGTGTTCGACCGCATAAGGTTTGTAGTTCTTCGCGCCGGTCGCGAGCGTGTCGGCGGCGTCAACGCGCGTGGCGGCGAGTGCAACAAAGGTAAAAGCGATGAGCGCGGCGCAAGCCTTGGCAATGCGCGCGTCGAGTAGCGACACGATGAATGACGACATTGAATCTCCCCCGCGACAACAACAAACAACGGACGCAGGTTTGACCACGAAAGTGCGCGACGTCAATGAAAAAGTGCTGTTATATCAATATGTTATAATTATTCCAATGTGGCTTTGGTGGATGATTGCCGGCGCTTAAATTATTCCAATGAAGAAATTTCGCCTAAGGCGCGGCACATGTTCGCGAACTTTGCGTGATCATCATTGGTCGGTGGGAAAGCAATCTTCGCGTGCGAAAGTCGAGCGCCGAGCGACTCACTTTGCGTTGGTCGAATTGTCGTTGGCGGATTGCGCTTTGGGCGCTGCCTTCACCACCGCGACCAACGCCGGACGTAGCACGCGGTCACCGAGCATATAGCCCGCCTGGATCACCTGCGCGACATGGCCGGGCGGCAAGTCGGCGCGCTCCATCTCGAACATTGCCTGATGCACATTGGGATCGAACTTCTCGCCCTCGGGCGAGAACTTCTTGACGCCGTGCTTGGCGAGCACCTTCAACAGCTCGCGCTCGGTCAGTTCGACGCCCTCGACGAACAATTTCACCTTTTCGTCATTGCGCAGCTCGGGCGCGACGGTATCGAGCGCACGCTGAAAATTATCGGCAACGGCCAACACGTCGCGGGCAAAGCTGGCATTGCCGTAGGCGCGCGCGTCGGCGACTTCGCGCTCGGTGCGCTTGCGCAGATTCTCCATCTCGGCGAGCGTGCGTAGCGCCTTGTCCTTGAACTCGGCAGCCTCGCGCCGCGCCTCGGCCACGGGGTCGGGCGGCTCGCCGGCGACCCGCGGCTTGGCGACGCCATCCTCAATGGCAACGTCTGCGGTCTCGTTCTGACGCGGGTCCGTCATCGTCTCATTCCATCGGCGGATAGGATGCCCCGGATATCAGGACGAAACGGGCAAAAATCAAGCTCCAGCGCGCATGATTCCGAACAGTGGGCACCGCTTTTCCGACAAGTCATGCGCAAATGCTATGATGACAAAAGCTTGCTGACCACCCGGGCGGTATAATCAACCATGGGAATGACGCGGGCATAATTGAGCCGGGTCGGCCCGATCACCCCGATCACCCCAACGATCCGGCCCTTGCTGTCGCTATAGGGCGCGACGATGGTCGAGGAACCGGAGAGGGAAAACAGCTTGTTCTCCGACCCGATGAAGATGCGCACGCCCTCGCCGCGTTCGGCGCGGCCGAGCAGGTCGATCACTCCGCGCTTGGTTTCCAGCGTATCGAACAGCGCCCGCACCCGCTCCAGGTCCTCGAGCGCATGCAGGTCCTCGAGTAGATTGGCGTGGCCGCGCACGATCAATTGGCGGCCTTCGTCGGCGCCGCCCGACCAGCTGGCGAAGCCGGCGGCAATGATCTTTTGCGTCAACTGATCGAGCGCGGCCTGGCCTTCCTTCACCGCCGTCTCAATCTCGCCGCGCAGCTCCGCCAGCGTCTTGCCGCGGATGCGGGCATTGAGGAAATTGCCGGCCTCGGTCAGCGAGGATGTCGGCAGCCCTGCTGGAATATTGAGCACGCGGTTCTCGACGTCGCCGTCCTCGCCGACCAACACCGCCAGGGCACGCTCGGGTTCGAGCCGTACGAATTCGATGTGCTTGAGCCGCGTATTGTGCTTGGCGGTGAGCACGATTGAGGCCGACCGCGTGAGCCCCGACAGCATTTGCGAGGCTTCGGTCAGGATCGACTCGAGGGACTTGTTGGCATGGGCGCCGGCGATCTGCGCCTCGATGGAGCGGCGATCACTCTCGGTGAGGTCGCCGACCTCCATCAGCGCGTCGACAAAGAAGCGCAAGCCGAGCTCGGTCGGCAGCCGGCCGGCCGAGGTGTGCGGCGCATAGACCAGACCGAGCTGCTCGAGATCAGACATCACGTTGCGCACGGAGGCGGGCGACAGCGTGATCGGCAGGATGCGCGCAAGATTGCGCGAGCCGACCGGCTCGCCGGTCGCCAGGTAGCTCTCGACGATCTGCCGGAAAATCTCGCGCGAGCGTTCGTTGAGCGCTGCGAGACTGATCTCGGTCGAGCCGATGGGGACGTCGTGGGAGGCCAAGGTCTACTCCGTTGCTCGGCGTGATATGGTCATGTGGCGGCGACCGCTTCGATCTCGATGAGGAAATCGGCGCCGTAGAGTCGCGACACCTCGATCAAGGTGATCGCCGGCGCCGCCGGCGGGTTGACCGTGGCGAAGAAGCGGTTGCGCGCCTGCCGGTAGGCGCCGAGATCGCCCATGTCGCGCAGATAGACCGTCAGCTTGACCAGATTGGCCGCGCTGCAGCCGACCGCCTTCAGCGCAATGCCGAGATTGCGGAAGACCTGCTCGACTTGCGATGCAAAATCACCTTTACCCACGAGATCCCCGTTTTCGTCAAGCGCGGTTTGCCCGGCGATGAAAAAAAGACGCTTCGCCGCGACCTCGACAATCTGCGAATAGCCGGGCGGCGCTCCCAATTCCGGCGGGTTGATGCGGGTGAGTGTCTGCGCGTCCATGACGGCCCTCATGCCAGCACAAAAGTGACCATTTCCGCGGCCTTGTTCAAGCCGGGCGTATGGGTATGGTGTGCGCGCAAGCTTGAGGAATGAGCCCAAATGCGGCCGAGCCAGCGACAACCCGATGAATTGCGGCCCGTGTCGCTGGAGCGCGGCGTGGTCAAATACGCCGAGGGCTCGTGCTTCGTGAAGTTCGGCGACACCCATGTGCTGGTGACGGCGAGCCTGGAGGAGCGGCTGCCACCTTGGCTCAAAGGCCAGGGGCGCGGCTGGGTCACCGCCGAATACGGCATGTTGCCGCGCGCGACCTCCGAACGCACGCGGCGCGAGGCTAGCGCCGGCAAGCAGGGTGGCCGCACCGTCGAGATCCAGCGGCTGATCGGCCGCAGCCTGCGCTCGGTCGTCGATCTTACCGCGCTGGGTGAACGGCAAATCACTATCGACTGCGACGTGATCCAAGCCGACGGCGGCACCCGAACGGCCGCGATCACCGGCGGCTGGGTGGCGCTCGCCGATTGCCTCGCCTGGATGAAGGCGCGGGACATGACCAAGGGCGATGTGCTGCGCGATCATATCGCGGCCGTGTCATGTGGCGTCTGCCAGAACGTTGCGGTGCTCGATCTCGACTATGCGGAAGATTCCTCGGCGGAAACCGACGCTAATTTCGTCATGACCGGTTCCGGCAACATCGTCGAAGTGCAGGCGACCGCCGAGAAGACGCCGTTCAGCGAGGAGCAATTCCTGGCGCTGCTCGCTCTGGCACGCAGGGGCATCGAGAAGCTGGTCGGCTTGCAGAAGCTGGCGGCGGCTTAACGTGTGTCATGGCTCGCCGGCTTGAAGGTCCCCTCGTCATCGCCACCCACAATCCCGGCAAGCTCAACGAAATGCGCGAGCTGCTTGCGCCCTACGGCATCGACGCGCAATCGGCGGGCGAACTCGGTCTCGCCGAGCCGCAAGAGACTGCCAAGAGCTTCGCCGCCAATGCACGGATCAAGGCGCTGGCTGCGGCGAAAGCGACGGGGCGCGTCGCCTTTGCCGATGACTCCGGTCTGGTGGTGGACGCGCTTGGCGGCGAGCCTGGCATCCATTCGGCGCGGTGGGCGGGAGCGGACAAGGATTTCCGCTCCGCCATGAACAAAATTCAGACGTTGCTGATCGAGCGCCGCGCGAAAACCCCGGAGCAGCGGCGCGCGCATTTCGTCGCCGCGCTTTGCCTCGCCTGGCCCGACGGCCACGCGGAGGAATTCGAAGGCCGCGTCGACGGCGTCGTGGTCTGGCCACCGCGCGGCGAGAAGGGCTTCGGCTATGATCCGCTGTTCAAGCCTGACGGCTTCGATCGCACCTTCGGCGAGATGAGCGCGCAGGAGAAGCACGGCCTGCCGCCGAAGGGCCAAGGCCTGTCGCACCGCGCGCGTGCCTTCATCAAGCTGGCGGAGGCGTGCTTGCGATAGCTGCCGGTTCCCGGTCGTTACAATTTTAAACACTTCTGTGCGGGAAGGCGCCTTCGCCCTGGCCGAACGCGGGCGACGCACCTACACTTGTTAACATGTCGTTAACCACGCAACCGCCGTTCGGTGTTTACCTGCACTGGCCGTTCTGCCTGTCGAAGTGCCCCTATTGCGACTTCAACAGCCATGTGCGCCTCGGCATCGACGAGGCCCGCTTCGTGCGCGCCTTTGAGCGAGAGATCGCCGCGACCGCGCAGCGCGTGCGCGGCCGCACCGTCTCGAGCATCTTCTTCGGCGGCGGCACGCCCTCGCTGATGCAGGTCTCCTCGGTGGCGGCGATTCTCAACGCCATCGCCAAGCATTGGGGTCTCGCACCCGACGCCGAGATCACGCTGGAAGCGAACCCGACCAGTGTCGAGGCTGGGCGCTTCCGCGGCTATCGCTCAGCCGGCGTCAGCCGCGTCTCGCTCGGCGTGCAGTCGCTCGACGATGCTTCACTGCGAGGGCTCGGCCGCCTGCACACCGCGCGAGAGGCGCTCGATGCGGTGGCGCTCGCGCGCTCGATTTTCCCGCGCGTATCGTTCGATCTCATCTATGCGCGGCCAAAGCAGACCCTGGAAAGCTGGGCGGCCGAGTTGCGCCACGCGCTCGGCCACGCCGACGACCATCTTTCGCTCTATCAACTGACCATCGAGCCGGACACGCCGTTCTTCAGCCTGCACAAGACCGGCAAGCTCGCTCTTCCCGACGAGGATTTGGCGCGTGACCTCTACGATCTGACGCAGGCGATTTGCGCCGAGGCCGGCCTGCCGGCCTATGAAATCTCCAATCACGCGCGGCCCGGCGGCGAATGCCGGCATAACCTCATCTACTGGCGCGGTCACGACTATGCCGGCATCGGCCCGGGCGCGCACGGCCGCCTCACCATCGACGGCCGGCGCATCGCGACCGAAACCGAGAAGCGGCCGGAACGCTGGCTGATGCTTGCCGAAGCCAACGGCACCGGCCTCATCGTCGACGAGAAACTGACGGCCGGCGAGGCGGCCGACGAATTCCTGCTCATGGGGTTGCGGCTCGCCGAGGGCATTGATCCAGCGCATTTCGCGGCGCTCTCCGGCCGCCCGCTCGATCCCAAACGCATCGCCATTTTGCGCGCGGAAGGCGCGGTCGAAACCACCGGCGACGGCCGCCTGCGCGTGACGCAATCGGGCTTTCCGGTGTTGGACGCGGTCGTCGCCGATCTCGCGGCTTAGCGACTGTCAGAGATCAGGTTCCCGGCCGGAACGAGCGCGGCGCCGGGCTCACCACCTGGGGACCCGTCGGCGTCACCCGCAATACCGCAAGCCCGCGATCACTGGTGCCGTCCGGGCGAAAGCGGAAGACGCCATCGATGCCGGCAAAGCCCGAGGAATTGGTCAGCACCTGCTCGGAGAATCGCTGCGCCCCTTGCGTCTTCACCAAAGCGGCGACCAGCGCCACCGCGTCATAAGCGAGCGTCGCGGTGCGCACCGGGTCTTGACTGAAGCGGGCGCGGTAGCGCGCCGAGAAATTGCGGAAGCCCTCCGCTTCCGGCGCGGCATAAAGCGCGCCGTCGAGCGAACGCTCGGCGAAGATGCGCGGATCGTCCCACAGCCCGGTGCCGAGAAGCTGCACGCGCCTCAAGTTGACCCGGTTGGCTTCCAACGCCCGCACCACCTGCGCCACACCGTCGGCGCCGTCGGGAATGAAGATATTGTCGACCTGGGCGGCAACCTGCGCGACGCGGCGCGCCGACTCGGCAATTCGAGTAGCGTCGCCGGTATATTTCTCGATCGTCAGCACCCGGCCGCCGCGGCTCGCCACCTCCTGCTGGAAGGCGCCCTGCACCACGGTGCCGTAGGCGTTGTCGGGCAACAGCGCGGCGAAGGAGCGCTTGCCGCGCGAAATCTGATAATCGACGATGCGGCGTACGTCGGTTTCCGGCAAGAAGCTCAAGAGATAGACGCCGCGGGTCGCGACGCTCGCGTCAGTCGAGAAAGCGATCACCGGAACGCCGCGCTGGCGCGCCACCACGCCGACGGCGTTCACCGCCTGCGCGAACAGCGGGCCGATGATGATTTCGGCGCCCTCGCCGATCGCCTGAGTCGCCGCGGCCTGCGCGCTTTGCGGATTGCCGCCGTCGTCTTTGACCAAGAGCTGGATGTTGGGGTTCTTGAACTCGGCCAGCGCCATTTCGGCGGCGTTGCGCATCGAGACGGCGGCAACGCCGGCATTGCCCGGCGCCGACAGCGGCAGGATCAAGGCGACGCGAATCTGTCCGGTGCCGATCGGCGCGGTGGGCGGCGGCTCCCCAGGTTGCGGCGGCGGCTCGGTGGTTTCGAAATTGCCGATATTGGTGCTGGTGCAAGCGACGAGCGCCGTAGCCGCTGCGATCATGGTCAGCGGCGCAAAGAGCTTGCGCAAGCCGCGCATCAGCGCTCCCCCGTGGATTGGCGCCGACCCCACTACCGCCGATCCCCCTGCGACGATTCGGTGTCAGTCGTAACATAATCCGGTATTTTGTCGCGCAAAAGATAAGGCGATGAAAATCCAAGGGAAATTCGACGCCCGCGTAGCGGATGGCGACGCGCTCGGCTACACTGGGTTCTTATGGTTAGAGAGAAGACTCGCGAGAACCTCAGCTATCTCCTCAATGGCACCGTAGTGCCCGCGCGCAAGCTTGCCGTCGGCCTTTACCTCGTGGCGACGCCCATCGGTCATCTCGGCGACATCACGCTGCGCGCGCTCGAAACCCTGGCCGGCGCCGCCGTCATCGCCTGCGAAGACACCCGCATCACGCGCCGGCTGACCGAACGCTACGGCATCGCCACGCCGCTCACGCCCTACCACGAGCACAACGCCGCGGAGGCGCGGCCGAAACTTCTTGCGCGCATGGCCGCCGGCCAAGCGGTCGCGCTGGTTTCCGATGCCGGCACGCCGCTGATCTCCGATCCCGGCTACAAGCTGGTGCGCGCAGCCAGCGGCGCCGGCTTCCCCATCACCGCCGTACCGGGGGCCTCGGCGGTGCTGACGGCGTTGTCGGTTGCCGGCCTGCCGACCGATCACTTCTTCTTCGAAGGCTTCCTGCCGGCAAAGGCGGCGGCGCGGCAGAAACGCATCGCCAAGCTGGCGGCCATCCCGGCAACGCTGGTGCTGTTCGACAGCGGCTCGCGATTGGCTGCGACGCTCGCCGATCTGGCGGAAGGGCTGGGGCGGCGCGAAGCGGCGATTTGCCGCGAGCTCACCAAGCTGCACGAGGAAGTGCGGCGCGGCGAGCTGGCCCAGCTGGCGCAGCTTTATGCGCAAGGCGCAGAGACGCGTGGCGAGTTCGTCATCGTGGTGGCGTCGCCGCGCGCGCACGAAGCGCCGGCCGACAGCGTGGATGAATTGCTGCGCGGCGCGCTCGCGCGCACTTCGGTCAAAGACGCAGTCGGCGAGGTGGCGCTGGCGACCGGCCGGCCGCGCCGCGAGGTCTATCAACGCGCCCTCGAACTTGCGAAGGACAATGGCGATGGCACGCAGTGAGGTCCCGCATGCGCCGAAGCCGACGCCGGTCGGCAAACCCGCGCCGCGGCCGGAGCGGCAGATTGCATTTCAACTCGGCCTCTCGGCCGAGAGCCGCGCCGCCGCGCTCTTGATCGCCAAAGGTTTCCGCATCCTCGCGCGGCGCTTCAAATCGCCGGGGGGCGAGATCGACATCGTTGCCCGCCGGCGCCAGCTCCTGGTGTTCGTCGAGGTGAAGGCGCGCGCCGATCTCGATGCCGCCGCCGAAGCGGTGACGCCGCGCCAGCGCCAGCGCATTGCCGCCGCAGCGGAAGCCTGGCTCGCCGCAAACGGCGCCGAGGGCTTTCGCGACATCCGCTTCGACGCCATCCTGGTCGCGCCCGGCAAGCTGCCGCGGCACCTCCCTGGCGCCTTCGAGACGTGAGCGGTCGATTGATGCTAATGCATCGCCCTGAACGTCCCGGTGCCCGACAATGCCGCTGAAAATCGCCGTGCAAATGGATCCGATCGAACGGATCAACATCAAGGGCGACTCGACCTTTGCGTTGCTGCTGGAAGCGCAAAAACGCGGCCACAGCCTCGCCTATTACACGCCCGATCGGCTCAATCTGCTCAACGGCCGCGTGCTCGCAAGTGTGCAAGGTTTGAGCGTGCGCGATGTGGTCGGCGACCATTTCGCCTTGCAAGAGCCGCGGCGTGCCGAGCTTGCCGAATTCGACGTCGTGCTGTTGCGCCAGGACCCGCCCTTCGATCTCGCTTACGTCACCTCGACGCACCTGCTCGAGCGCATCCATCCCAAGACGCTGGTGGTCAACGATCCGGCGAGCGTGCGCAACGCGCCGGAAAAGGTCTTCGTCACCGAGTTTCCCGATCTGATGCCGCCGACGCTGATTTCCCGCGATCTCGCCGAGATCAAGGCCTTCCGCGCCGAGCACGGCGACATCGTCATGAAGCCGCTCTACGGCCACGGCGGCGGCGCCGTGTTCCGCGTCACCCGTGACGACCTCAATTTCGGCTCGCTCTACGACATGTTCGCAACGACCTTTCGCGAGCAATGGGTGGTGCAGACATTCCTGCCGGCGGTGAAGGACGGCGACAAGCGTATCATCCTGGTGGACGGCGACTACGCCGGCGCGGTCAACCGCATCCCGGCGGCCGACGATTTGCGCTCCAACATGGTGCGCGGCGGCTCGCCCAAGGCGACCGAGCTCACCAAGCGCGAGCGCGAGATCTGCGCGCGGCTCGGCCCCGCGCTGCGCGAGCGCGGCCTGCTGTTTGTCGGCATCGACGTGATCGGCGACACCGTCACCGAGATCAACGTCACCTCGCCCACCGGCATTCGCGCCGTGCGCAATGTCGGCGGCCCCGACATCGCCGCGCTCATTCTGGACAAGATCGAGGCCAAGCAGAAATCGCGTTAGCCCTTATTGGACCTGGCATTGGACCGAACGCGGCGGCTGCATTGCCTTCATGATTTCTGTGACTTGGCGGCAAATCGAATTGGTAAAATAGATCAGGTCTTGTTTTTGCGCGCCGTCGGGCAGCGATCTGACTTCAACCATGTATTTGTCGCCGATACTGACGTCGATCCCTCTGACGCCGTTAGCGATGGCGTCGAGCATGGCCTTCATTTTGGCGTTGTCAGTCTCAAGCGTCTTGGCTTGAGCTGTTGTCTTCTGCAGATCGGTTTTGATTGTGTCGATATCCGCGGTCGCGCGCCGTTCGGCAAGCTCAAGGTAACCGGCCCCAAGAAAGGCCATGAGGCCAAAACCCATGTAAGTAAGGATGAGCCAGCGCGCTTCGCGGCGCGGCGGGTCGCGCGCCAGCTCCTGTTTCAGTAGCGCTGCTGTGTAGACGACGATAACCAATCCGAGACCGAGAGCGCCGTATTTCAGCACATCAATGGTCGATGCTTCGAACATGCGGCTCCCCCTGGTCCTGCGCGCTCGTCGCCAAGATAATCCGCGCCTTATTGACCGATAGCAACGCCGGTCAGTGCGGCGTCAGCCGCACCTCGTCCGACGGCTCGCTCAGTGCGATGCGCCGCCAATAGCGCGGGCCACGTTGGGTTTCCCACAAGGTTTCTTCAACCTCGCAACAGGCATCTTCCGCCGCCAAGCGAGCCGAGCGCGCCTGCACCAATTCCTCCGCCACAATTTTTCTTTCGATCATCGTTGAGCTCCTTGTCCGGCTGCGCCCTAAGCCTAGCCTGACTCGTTTTGTTCTGCAAATGTTCTTGTTGTTATGCGAAAATATGCTACTGTTGCGGGTAGCCAGGGTCGTGGGGGGACGGATGGTCCAGCGAGTCGCGACGGTCGCCTTCGAGGGCATCGAAGCCCGTGGCGTGGATGTGCAGGTGCAGGTCGCGCCCGGCCTGCCGGCTTTCAATATCGTGGGCCTGCCCGATAAGGCGGTGTCGGAAGCGAAGGAGCGTGTGCGCGCAGCGCTGATCGCCTCAGGCCTGGCGCTGCCGGCGCGCCGCATCACCGTCAATCTCGCCCCCGCCGACCTGCCCAAGGAAGGCAGCCATTACGATCTGCCGATCGCGCTCGGCCTGATGGCGGCGATCGGCGCCATGCCGGCAGATGCGCTCTCAAGCTTCAGCGTGCTCGGCGAGCTCGGCCTCGATGGCTCGATCGCGGCCGTCGCCGGTGTGCTGCCGGCGGCGATCGGCGCCAATGCGCGCGGTCACGGCCTGATCTGCCCTTATGCCTGCGGCGCTGAAGCCGCCTGGGCGAGCCCGGATATCGACATCCTCGCCGCGCAATCGCTGATCCAGATCGCCAACCATTTCCGCGGCACGCAAGTGCTCAACCGCCCGCAGCCGCGCGTCCGTGAGGTCGATGGCGTCCCGCTCGACCTCGCCGACATCAAGGGTCAGGAGAGCGCCAAGCGCGCGCTCGAAGTCGCTGCCGCCGGCGGGCATAACCTGCTGATGGTCGGCCCGCCCGGCGCCGGCAAATCGATGCTGGCGGCGCGCCTGCCGTCGATCCTGCCGCCGCTGTCCCCGGCCGAACTCCTGGAAGTGTCGATGATCGCCTCGGTCGCCGGCGAGATCGAAGGCGGCGCGCTCACCAATCGGCGGCCGTTCCGTGCGCCGCATCATTCCGCCTCGATGCCGGCGCTGGTCGGCGGCGGCTTACGCGCCAAGCCCGGTGAAATCTCGCTTGCGCATCATGGCGTGTTGTTTCTCGATGAATTCCCCGAATTCGCGCCGCAAGCGCTCGATTCGTTGCGCCAGCCGTTGGAAACCGGCGAGGTGGCGATCGCGCGCGTCAATCACCGCGTCACCTACCCGGCGCGCTTCATGCTGGTCGCCGCGATGAATCCCTGCCGCTGCGGGCGCGCCAGCGACCCGGGCTTTGCCTGCCGGCGCGGCCCGAATGTGCGTTGCGCGGCCGACTATCAAGCGCGGCTGTCCGGACCACTGCTCGACCGCATCGACTTGCATATCGAGGTGCCGGCGGTGACCGCCAGCGATCTCATCCTGCCGCCCCCGGCGGAAGGCTCGCGTGAAGTGGCGGCGCGCGTCGCGCGCGCCCGCGACATTCAGGCCGAGCGCTATGCTGCGATGGGGCCCGCCGGGGTGCGCACCAATGCGCAGGCAAGCGGTCCAGTGTTGGAAGACGTCGCGCGCGCCGATGCCGCCGGCACCGCATTGTTGCGCGACGCCGCCGACGCCATGCAGCTCTCCGCTCGCGGCTACCACCGCGTGCTGCGGGTTGCGCGCACGCTCGCCGATCTCGATGGTATGGACAAAGTCGGCCGCGTGCATCTGGCCGAGGCGTTGTCTTATCGCGCGCTTGCCGACGACGTCCGCCGCGCCGCGTGAAACTTGGGTCGGGCGGTTATTTACTCGATCCTAACCATGCGCAGGCGTCATGCAGGGGTTACCACCCGAAAGAATGGAATTGCCATAAACCTCGCGCCAAATGACGTCTGCGTCGAAATTCTCGGCAGCAAGTCTTGGGGGCCCCGTGCGAGCCGAATCCTTCAGCGCTTCCGCGATCCCAACGCGCGAGCGCAACCGCGCCGCGCTGGTCTTGTTCGGCCGCGCGGCGGTGACCACGCTCGGCATCGTCTCTGCCGCGCTCGGCTTTCTTGCCGGCATCGACATCGGACGCGCGAACTACAATCCGTATTCCTACGCCACCGGGGTCGGCGCCCTGTTCGCCGCGGCCTGCGCGGTGATCGCGTTTCTCTTGATGCGCCGGCGCCTGATGGCCGACAGGGTGCAGCGCCTGGAGGCGGAGGTCGAGGAATTATCCGCCCGCCTTCGCCAGGCCGAGCAATTGCAGCGCGACCGGTGAGCGGCGAGCCGCCCGCCATAATTACGGGTCGCCCGTTTTCCGATCAGTCATGGCTGCTTTGGCGGCAAGCCGCTTAAGCAAGCCGACCAAGGGGTGGCAAAATCATCCACCGCGCCGCTTGCGGCTTGAGTCGTTCCCCCCACATTGTCATAATTCCGTATTCAGGTCGTGGTGTAGGGGAACCCATCGCAGCTGTCCGTTGATTCGCCGCGAATTCCGGCCGTTCGCCGTTGTTCGCCCGCAAAGGACGTCAGATTCCATGGCTAGCCGCGCATCCCACCACAATCCCCGCCGTTTGCTGGAGCGCTTCCGCGCCGGCCCCGGTGTGCCCGGCGTGCCCGGCCTATTGCCGTCGCTGCAGGCCTATGGCGGGCTGCAGGCTTGGGCGGCGCGGGCGCATCGGCCCTCGCAAACGCTGTGGCGGCTCGGCTCGCTGGAGGTGCGGCTGGCGCAGACCGCGGCTGAGGTGCGGCAGGCGCAGAAATTGCGCTACCGCGTGTTCTACAAGGAGGGCTCGGCCATCGCGAATCCGGGCCGTCTTTTCGCCCGGCGCGATATCGATGCCTATGACGCGATCTGCGATCACCTGTTGGTGTTCGATCATGCCGCGCGCGAAGGCCAATCCGGCCGTCCGGCCGTCGTCGGCACCTATCGCCTGCTGCGCCAATCGCTGGCCGAGGACTACGGCGGTTTCTACACTGCCGGCGAATTCGACATCGCCGGGTTGATCGCACGCCGTCCCACGCTGCGCTTCCTCGAGCTCGGCCGCTCCTGCGTGCTGGCGGCTTATCGCAACAAGCGCACCATGGAGCTGCTCTGGCACGGCATCGCCGGCTACATCCAGCAGCACCCGACCGACGTCATGATCGGCTGCGCCAGTCTCGACGGCACCGATCCCAAGCAGCTGGCGCTGCCGCTGTCGTTCCTGCACCATTACGCGCGGGCGCCGGAGGAATGGCGGGCGCGCGCGCTGCCCGAACGCTATGTCGAGATGAACCGGCTGTCGAAGGAGTCGATCGACCCGAAGGCGGCGCTGCGCATCCTGCCGCCGCTGATCAAAGGTTATCTGCGCCTCGGCTGCTATATCGGCGACGGCGCGGTGGTGGATTATGAATTCGGCACCACCGACGTACTGATCGTGTTGCCGATGGCCGCGGTGAGTACGCGCTATCTGCAGCACTTCGACGTGAGCCGCCGCGCGGCGTAATCTACAGCCGGCGCAGCGAAACTTCCTCGACCTGATGGCTTTCGCTCTTGCTCAGGATGAGGTCGGCGCGCTGGCGCGTCGGCAGGATGTTTTCGTGCAGATTGACGAGATTGATGCGGTCCCAGATCGCGGACGCGGTTTCGATCGCCGCCTCGTCGGACAGGTTCGAATAGCGGTGGAAGTAGGATTTCGGATCGCGGAAGGCGGTGCCGCGCAGCGTCAGGAAGCGGTCGACGTACCAGGACTTCAACACCTCGTCGCTGGCGTCGAGATAGACCGAGAAATCGAAGAAGTCGGAGACGAAGGGGATCGCCTTGCCGTCCTTCGGCAATCGGCCGGTCTGCAACACGTTCAACCCTTCGACGATCAGGATGTCCGGCCGGTCGACCTCGACCCATTGGTTGGGGATCACGTCGTAGATCAGATGCGAATAGATCGGCGCACGCGCCGGCCGCCGGCCTGCTTTCACGTCGGTGAGGAAGCGCAGCAGCGCCGGCAGATCGTAGCTCTCGGGGAAGCCTTTCTTCTCCATCAGGCCTTCGCGCTCGAGGATGGCGTTCGGATAGAGAAAGCCGTCGGTGGTGATGAGGTCGACCTTGGGCACGTTCGGCCAGCGCGCGAGCAGCGCCTGCAACACGCGCGCGGTGGTCGATTTGCCCACCGCCACCGAGCCGGCGACGCCGATCACGTAAGGCATCTTCGAATCTTCGGTGCCGAGGAAGCGCCGCTGCGCGACGAACAGGCGCTGGGTCGCCGCCACATACATCGACAAAAGACGCGACAGCGTGAGGTAAATGTCCTGCACTTCCGCCATGTCGAGCCGGTCGTGCAGCGAGCGCAGACGCGTAACCTCCTGCGCGGTCAACGTCATCGGCGTGTCCTCGCGCAGCGCCGCCCACTCCGCACGCGAGAAGGTGCGGTACGGCGAGAGGATTTCTTCGGTGCGCTGTTCCATTACTTTCGGCGCCGGGAGGCTTTCTCCGCGTGCCCGCTTTGTTTGGTGCGCTTGGCGAGTTCGGCCTCGATTTGCTTGAGTGCAATGCGACGCGTCTTCAGCAGCACCAACAGATGATAGAGAAGATCGGCGCTTTCCGCGATTAGGCGCCGTCTGCTTTCCTGCACCGCGGCGATGCCGGTTTCGAAGGCCTCCTCGTTCAGCTTCTTGGCGCAATAGCCGACGCCCTTGTCGATGAGCGTACGGGTATAGGAGTCCTTCGCACTCGCCTTGGCGCGCGCGGCAACCCGCTTCTCCAACTCGGTCAACGTGAACCTGCGCATGCGCCTCCCTTATCACCTCTCCCTGCTTGCGTGGAGAGGTTACCTCGCTGAAGCCAGCGAAGGCGGGTGGATGAGGGAGCCGCGTTGCAGCTATGTAGCAGTTTCACCTAGGTCGGGCGGCCACCGTCCACTGAGACGATCGGGGGTTAGCCGGGCTAAAGCAGCTATAATTTGGGCAGCGTTTTCTGGGCTCCCACCTTGTTCTATAAAATTTATGGCTTCAGACAGATGCTCTCCTCCCGAGGCCATCAGCCGATAGGCGTCATCGCCTGTCACCGGACGTTCGTCGAGATCTTCTGAATGTAATGCTAAGAGTTGGGATAACGCGAAAGCGACCGCATCCTGTGCGGTACTTCTCCCAGATATCGAGGCCGATGCGAGGTCGCTCAGTTTCTTGAGAACTCTCATGCCTGCCATGCGACTGGTTGGCGCGACCTCATTGAAATAGTTGCGTAGCTGCTTTTCTGGCGAACTGCCGGAATGGTTCATTGCCTATTTGAGTAGGTCCCTGGTCTTGAAAATCGGCACAAATTCAATCCCCTCTTTTTCAAGGTTGTGGGCGGCGCCTTCTTCTCTATCAACGATAGTGATTATCTTTTTGACGGTTGCCCCACGTGCACGAACGGCTTGAACGGCCTCTAACACTGAACCTCCCGTAGTCGTGACATCATCAAATAGAACCACAGTGCTACCGTCCCTAAAATTTCCATCAATCTTTTTATCTGTACCATGACCCTTTTTCTGCTTTCTCACCATGAATCCAGAAAGCGGGTGTTCGGGCCAACTTCGCATACATACGATTGAAATTATCGGAATCGAGCCAACTTCCAGTCCACCAATTGCATCAATAGCTGGATCATTTTTCAACATGTCATAAATGATCCCGGCAACGAGATTGGTCCCTTCCGGATCAAAGGTCGTCGGTTTCATATCGAGGTAGTAATTACTCGTTGCCCCCGATGCGAGCTTGAATTGGCCTTCGGTTAGCAATGATTTCTCCTTGATAATCTCAAGAAGACGCTCCTTCTCCTTTGCGAGAGATGCCGCCCGCGTTGAGGGGGCTACAGCTTGGAGCATCGACCTACCTTCCCTGTGATTTGAAACCCGACTACCGGCAGCACCCCGCGTGCCAGCCACATTCGCTATTCGGGTTGACATTGGATTGGCCTTTATATGTTCAGGATGCTCGCGCTTGCAATCGCGGCATCGACGTGATTCGTGTGGTGAGTATATGTTGACAAGAACAAGGAAAGAAACAGATTTATTTGTTGAATCAACAGCTTACGTCAGAGTCAAAAGATTCCACAAATCAAAGACATAGCAACAATCGTCCCTTCATTCGGATACGAGATTACGCATCGAGCCGCATCGGCAACCCGGCCTTGGCCATATGGACCTTGGCCTCGCGCACCGAATGCTCGCCGAAATGGAAGATCGAGGCGGCCAGTACCGCGGTCGCATGGCCGTCGCGAATGCCCTCAACCAGGTGCTCGAGCGTGCCGGCGCCGCCCGAGGCGATCATCGGCACCGGCACCGCGTCGGCGACGGCGCGGGTGAGCGCGATATCGAAGCCGCGCTTGGTGCCATCGCGATCCATGGAGGTGAGCAGGATTTCGCCGGCACCGAGCGCGACCACCTCGCGCGCATAGTCGACGGCGTCGAGGCCGGTCGGGTTGCGCCCGCCATGGGTGAAAATCTCCCAGCGCGGAGGTGTCTGCGACACCTGTTTGGCGTCGATCGCCACGACGATGCACTGGTCGCCGAATTTCTCCGCCGCTTCCTTGACGAGGGCGCGGCGCGCGACCGCCGCGGTGTTGATCGAGACCTTGTCGGCGCCACAGGCGAGCAACTTGCGGATATCCTCAACCGTACGCACACCGCCGCCGACGGTGAGCGGCATGAAGCAGGCTTCCGCCGTTCTGGTGACCGCGTCGTAGATGATGTCGCGGTTCTCGTGGCTCGCGGTGATGTCGAGGAAGCACAGCTCGTCGGCGCCGGCGGCGTCATAGGCGATCGCCGCCTCGACCGGATCGCCGGCGTCGCGCAGGTTGACGAAGTTGACGCCTTTGACGACGCGGCCGTCTTTGACGTCGAGGCAGGGAATGACGCGGACCTTGAACATATCGTGATATTCAGTCCATTTGCGTGATCTGCGGAATTTGGCCTACCGGTTTCTCGCGTCCTGACGAACGTCTTAGAGAGCGCAGCAAATCAAATTTCGAGCGATTGTAATCGCGATTCAACGCTTCCTCCAAAGGCTCAACGATCTCATACAAGATATCGATCCCTTGAAACTCCAGAAGCCTCATCGCCATCGATTTCGAAATTAGGCCATCTTCATATATCTCACCGATCGCTTGAAAAAAATTCTTCACGCGCCGCCGAGCGGCGTCGACAACGATTGCGTCGTTGTCTCTTTCAATAAATTTCTCTTTCCATTTTTGCGCAAAATCAGTCCCATGAAGCTCCTTCCACGAGCGCAAATTTCTCAAATCATCACTCATTCGCTTATCAGAATATTGATCTCTGAATTTCAGATAAAGTTGAGTTTGTGCTGTGCGTGTTGAAATTCGCGTCGACCGCCAACTTAGAAAGGCGGATACCGCAGCAGAACTAGCTGCAATTGCCGCGAAAATAATGGCGAGCCCCGTAGGTGTAATTCCTGAAGCTACTTGTATGAGAGCACTCCACATTGAGGTCTCTTCGAATTTCAACCACCGACACGGGCTGCACCACGGATGAGCTTCAGCGCTTCCGCCGCGTCGAGCCGGCCGTCGTAGAGCGCGCGGCCGACGATGGCGCCGGCGAGCTTCTTGGCGCGCGGCTCGAGCAGCGCCTTGATGTCCTCGATCGAGGCGAGGCCGCCAGACGCGATCACCGGAATCGAGACGCTGTCTGCGAGGGCGATGGTGGCGTCGAGGTTGAGCCCCTGCAGCATGCCGTCGCGCGTCACGTCGGTATAGACGATGGCGGCGACGCCGACGTCTTCGAAGCGCTTGGCAATATCGAGCGCCGACAACTCCGAGGTCTGCGCCCAGCCCTCGACCGCGACATTGCCGTCGCGCGCGTCGAGCGCGACCGCGATCTGCCCCGGATAGTCGCGCGCCGCCTGTTTGACGAAGGGCGGATCGCGCACCGCCGCGGTACCGATGATGACGCGGTTGACGCCGGCGTCGAGCCAAGATTCGACCGTGGCGGTGCTGCGGATGCCGCCGCCGAGCTGCACCGGGATGCTGATGCTCTCCAGGATGCGCTCGACCGCGGCCGCGTTCACCGGCTTGCCGGCGAAGGCGCCGTCGAGATCGACGAGGTGCAGATATTCGAAGCCTTGGCTCTCGAAGGCACGCGCTTGCGCCGCCGGATCGCGGTGGAAGACGGTCGCGCGCGCCATGTCACCCTGTTCCAGGCGCACGGCGAGGCCTTCCTTCAGGTCGATGGCGGGGAACAGGATCACGACGCCGCTTCCTTCACCTCCCCCTGAAAAGGGGAGGTCAACCGCGAAGCGGTCGGGTGGGGATCGCTGCGAAACGTGACGAGTGATCCCCACCCGGCTCGCTGCGCTCGCCGACCTCCCCTTTTCAAGGGGAGGTATGAGTCAGTGCCATCCATCACGGCGATCACGGCGTCCACCGCAAAAAATTCGCGATCAGCTTCAACCCCAGCCGCTGGCTCTTCTCGGGGTGGAATTGCGTGCCGACCATGTTGTCGCGCCCGACGATCGCCGTGAGCGCACCGCCATAGTCGGCCTGCGCCACCAGATCCGAGCGGTGCGCGGGCTTGAGCTCGTAGGAGTGCACGAAATAAGCGTGCAGGCCGTCTGGCCCCAGCGGGATATCCGCGAGCAGCGGGTGCGGCTGTAGCATGTCGAGCGTGTTCCAGCCCATGTGCGGAATCTTCAAGTCCGCATCGGACGGCGCAATGCGATCGACCTCGCCGGCGATCCAGCCGAGGCCGGGCGTTACCTGATATTCGCGCCCGCGCTCGGCCATCAATTGCATGCCGACACAGATGCCGAAAAACGGCCGGCCGCGCTGCAGCACGCTCTCGTTCAACGCCTCGACCATGCCGGGGATCTCGTCGAGGCCGCGTCGGCAATCGGCGAAAGCGCCGACGCCCGGCAGCACGACGCGCTCGGCGGCGGCGACCTTGTCGGGCGCACTGGTAACCAGGATCGACTGCGCGTGCCCGCCGTCGCGCGCGGCGCGCTCGAAGGCCTTGGCCGCCGAATGCAGGTTGCCCGAGCCGTAATCGACGATGGCGACGCTCATCGTGAGCCTCCCGGCTCGGGGAACAGGCCGATGACCTCGGGCCCGGGCGCCGAGCGCACCGGCACCGCGGCTTGCGTCTGCGCTGTGCCCGCTGGCAGCGGTGGCGGCTCGTTTACGCGTTTCACCCACGCGGAGAAAAAGCGTTGCTCGGCCGCCTCGCGATCTTCGCCGACCACGAAGCCGAGCATCTGCCAGCCTCGCCGCGTCAGCGTCCAGCGCTCGAGCGTTGCGGCCTCCAAGCCGACGAGCAAAGCGATGACGAGACCCGTCAAGAATTTCACTGTGTTCGACGCACCGAGCAAAGTCAGGCCGATGCCGAGCGCGGCATTGACGACAATATAGCCGAGCAGCGCCAGCCACAGCCGGTGCAGCAGCAGCCACAGCGGCGCCAGCAGAAACGCCCAAAAATGGAAACCATCGCGTACGAAGCGGAAGCGCTCGGGATTGGGGGCGCTTTCGCCTTTGCGCAGCGGCGGTGCGTGCACGGTGTAGGTTGGCATGTGTCGTACTCAACTCTCAGCTCGTCATGGCCGTACGCGACCGGCAATCGCGCTAGCCGCCGAGCGAACCCTTGGTCGACGGCACTTCGTCCTTGGCGCGCTTATCGATCGCCACCGCGGCCTTGAGCGCCCGCGCCAACGCCTTGAAGCAAGACTCGGCGATGTGGTGGTCGTTGGTCCCATACAGCGTCTCCACGTGCAGCGTGATGCCGGAATTCATGGCGAAGGCTTGGAACCATTCCTGCACCAACTCGGTGTCGAAGGTGCCGACTTTGTCGCGCACGAATTCGGCCTTGAACACCAGGAACGGCCGCCCGGATATGTCGAGCGCCACGCGCGTCAGCGCCTCGTCCATCGGCACATGCACGTCGGCATAACGCGTAATGCCCTTCATATCGCCGAGCGCCTGCTTGACCGCCTGGCCGAGCGCGATGCCGACGTCCTCGGTGGTGTGATGATGGTCGATATGCAGATCGCCCTTGGCCTTCACCGAAATGTCGATGCGCGAATGCCGCGCCATCAGGTCGAGCATGTGATCGAGGAAGCCGATGCCGGTCGCGACCTGCGCGCGCCCTTGTCCGTCGAGGTCGACGGCGGCCTCGACTTCGGTTTCCTTGGTCTTGCGCGTAACGCTGCCTTTGCGCATGGCGAATTTCCTTGAATCGCGCGCCTTTTATCAGGGGTCGACATGATTTGCCACCGCTGCCGGGCCATCTTTGCAATCGCCGAAGGTCATGCATAGATCACGGACTGCGATAGGTTAAAACGTATGGCGTCTCCCGAAATTCCCTCCTGGCACGGCACCACCATCCTCACCGTCCGCAAGGGCGGTACGGTGGTGATCGGCGGCGACGGCCAGGTGTCGATTGGCCAGACCATCGTCAAGGCCAACGCCAAGAAGGTGCGCAAGCTCGGCAAGGGCGACGTGATCGGCGGCTTCGCCGGCGCCACCGCCGACGCCTTCACCTTGTTCGAGCGCCTGGAGGCGAAGCTCGAGCAGTATCCCGGCCAGCTGCTGCGCGCCGCGGTCGAGCTCGCCAAGGACTGGCGCACCGACCGCTATCTGCGGCGGCTCGAAGCCATGATGATTGTCGCCGACGCCAAGACGTCGCTGGTACTGACCGGCACCGGCGACGTGCTCGAGCCGGAAGCTGGCGTCGCCGGCATCGGCTCCGGCGGCAATTACGCTCTGGCGGCCGCGCGCGCGCTGCTCGACGGTGCGCTGAACGCCGAGGAGATCGTCCGCAAGTCGCTCGACATCGCCGCCGACATCTGCGTCTACACCAACCGCAACGTGACCATCGAATCGCTGAAAGCGTAGCGCGTGCCCGACTTCTCCCCTCGTGAAATCGTCTCCGAACTCGACCGCTTCATCGTCGGCCAGGGCGACGCCAAGCGCGCGGTCGCGATCGCGCTGCGCAACCGCTGGCGCCGGCTGCAGCTCGACGAGCGGCTGCGCGAGGAAGTGCTGCCGAAGAACATCCTGATGATCGGGCCGACCGGCGTCGGCAAGACCGAGATTTCGCGCCGGCTCGCCAAGCTCGCGGGCGCGCCCTTCCTCAAGGTCGAGGCGACGAAATTCACCGAGGTCGGCTATGTCGGCCGCGACGTCGAGCAGATCGTGCGCGACCTCGTCGAGATCGGCATCGCGCTCACCCGCGAGAAGAAGCGCAAGGACGTGCAGACGCGCGCCGAGCAATCGGCCGAGGATCGTGTGCTCGACGCGCTGGTCGGGCCGGGCGCCTCGCCGGCGACGCGCGACAGCTTCCGTCGCAAGCTGCGCGCCGGCGAACTCAACGACAAGGAAATCGAGATCGAGGTGCAGCAGAGCGGCGGCGGCATGCCGCTGTTCGATATCCCGGGCATGCCGGGCGCGCAGATGGGCGCGATCTCGATCGGCGACATTTTTGGCAAGTTGGGCGGCGGCCGCACCAAAACCCGCCGCGTCACCGTCGCCGACTCGCACCAGATCCTGGTCAACGAGGAGTCCGACAAGCTGCTCGATACCGAGCAGCTGACGCAGGAAGCGGTGCGCGCCGTCGAGCAGAACGGCATCGTGTTCCTCGACGAGATCGACAAGATCGCCGGCCGCGAAGGCTTGCGCGGCGCCGACGTCTCGCGCGAGGGCGTGCAGCGCGACCTGTTGCCGCTGATCGAGGGCACCACGGTCAACACCAAGCACGGACCGGTGAAGACCGACCACATCCTGTTCATCGCTTCCGGCGCTTTCCACATCTCCAAGCCGTCGGACCTGTTGCCCGAGCTGCAGGGGCGGCTGCCGATCCGCGTCGAGTTGGCCGCGCTCACGCGCGACGACTTCCGCCGCATCCTCACCGAGCCGGAGGCTTCCCTGATCAAGCAATACGTCGCGCTGATGCAGACCGAGGGCGTCACGCTCGAATTCACCGAGGATGCGATCGACGCCCTTGCCGACATCGCCGTGGCGGTGAATTCCGCGATCGAGAATATCGGCGCCCGCCGGCTGCAGACGGTGATGGAACGCGTGCTCGACGAGGTGTCGTTCGCGGCACCCGACAAAGCCGGCGAGACGGTGAAGATCGACGCCGCCTATGTGCAGCAGCACATCGGCGACCTCGCCAAGAACGCAGATTTGTCCCGATTTATTCTTTGATCGAGCGCACCGGGTCGGTGAGCGCGGGCGGATCGGAGGCGGGGAAGGTTTCTTCCAGTCCCTCGTTGAGCTTGCGCTCGAGCCTCTTGCGCGGTCTTGCCTTGCGCACCTTGCGCTTACGCGGTTTCGTCTTCGCTTTTTTCCTCATCGCTATGCCCTTCGCCTATGCCCGCGCCCGGCGCACGCGCACATAGAGCGCACCTTCGCCGCCGTGGCGCACACCGGCGTCCTCGAACCCGACAACGAGCGCGCGGAATTCCGGCAGACCGAGCCATTGCGGCACCTGCCGCTTCAATACGCCGCGCTCGCCGTCGCTGCGCGTGCCCTTGCCGGTAATCACCAGCAGCAGACGAGCGCCGCGCGCTTGTGCCTGGCGCAAAAAATTCAACAAGGCGGCATGCGCCTCGCTTTGCGTCAGGCCGTGCAGGTCGAGGCGCGCGTCGATCACCTCCTTGCCGCGGGCGACACGGCCGCGCAGGCGGCGGCCAAGCGGCGTCAGCGGCGGGGCAGTTGGCAATTGCGCCGCGGGCGCAGGCTCTGCCGCCGGCTTGGGCGAAAGTGACGGTGTCGCGAGCTCTGCCGGCTCATCCTCGCCCCTCGGGGGCTCGTCGCGCAGCGGCGCTATCGCGCGGGTCACCGTCGACCACAGCACACGCTCCTCCGGCGAAAGCCTGCGGCGCCGGCTGGGATCGCGCGCGCTCATGGCACGTTCAGGGCCGCGGCTTGGGCAGCGGTGCCGTCGCGACGGAAGAAATGTCGTTGCGCTTGGCCATCGCCTCGTGAACGCCGATGTCCTGCGGCCGCGGCTTGGGCAACGGGATCGCCTGCGGCGGCTGCGGTGCGTCGCCGTGCACTGCGACCTCCTTCGGCACCAGCATGACGAACATGCCGAACTGCTTGATGCGGCCGGCAATGTGCGGGATCTCCTCGCCGTGCCCGAAATAAATGTCCGCGCGCGCGACGCCCCGGATCGCCGAGCCGGTGTCCTGCGCCACCATGAGATGCTGGAAAGTGTCGACCGGCGCTTCGCTCTTCAGCGGCAGCTTGGCGTCGATCCAGATCGGCGTGCCATAGACGTGCACGGTGGGATCGACCGCGATGGACCGCCCAGGCGTCAGCGCAATGCCTTGCGCGCCGATGCACTCGTCTTTCGGCGCAAGCCGTGTCTCCGAGAAGAATACGTAAGAGCGGTTCTTCAGCCGCAAAGCTTCGCCTTTCTGTGGATGCGCCTCCATGTATTCGCGAATCTTGTCCATCGACATGTCTTCAGGCGCATAGACGCCCTCTTCAATCAGCAGGCGGCCGACCGGAGTGTAGGGCTTGCCGTTGCTGGCGATGTAATTGAGCCGCAGCAGCTCGCCGTCGCCGAGCTTGACGCGCGTCGAGCCCTGGATCTGCGCGAAGAAAGCGTCGACCGGATTCTTCACCCAGCAGATTTCCAGGCCCTTGCCTTTGAGCGCGCCGTCTTCGATGGCCTTGCGGTCGTATTGCGCGAACACCGTGGTGCGCTTGCCGGCGAATTTCGCCGGAACCTTATAGAGCGGGACATCGAACTCTTTGGTCTTGACGCGGGAGCCGGTGATCTCGCTCTCGTAATAGCCGGTGTAGAAGCCGTCGGCGCCAGTATAGAAGCCGTAGGTGTGCACCTCCGGCAGGATGCGCACCGGCTTGAAATTCCCTTCGAAGAATTCGCGCGCGCGAACGGTATCGACTTTGCCGCCGGCGGCAAGCGCCGTCGCCTTCGTGCACGCATGATAAAGCCCGCTATAGATCGGGCGGGCCTTGCGCACCGCCTTGGTGCCTTGCAGGATGGCGCCGCAGCTGTTCATGAAAGTGGCGAAGGCCGCCGCCAGATCGTCCTCGCGCCAGCCGGCGAGATTGGAAAACGTCAGCGGCTCGATCTTGGCGTGCGGGAAATGCAGCGCGGCGACGTCGCCAACATGGCGGACGTGGCGGACATGCTTCGCCTGCGCCACGGGCGCGCTCGCCATCAGACAAATCCCCAATACGGTGCCGGCGGCGATGCGGGGGCCCGTCATGCCTTCATTGTCCCGCTTCGGTGGCGACCAGCTTCCAGTTCGGATCGCGCGCGTTAACGTCGCGCGCGAAGGTCCACACGTCGGTGACGTCGATGACCTTCTCGGGGTTGCCCTCGATCACCTTGCCGTCCTTGTCGCGCGTCGCTGTGACCAGCTGCGAGACGAATTTCACGGTCACCTGCGCGGTGCGCTGGCGCAATTCGGCGCCGGCGATCTCGGCCTGATCGAGGGAGACGAAACGGCTCTCGACCGTTTGACCCTGGTTCTCGCGCGCATCGATCGCTGCGCCGAAGCCTTCGTAAACCTCGCGCGACAACAAATCCTTAAGCGTGCGGCGGTCGCCCTGGGCATAGGCGTTGACGATCATTTCGTAGGCAGTCCGCGCGCCGGTCAAGAAATGCTTGGGGTCGAAATTGGCGTCGGCGGCAACGATGGCATCGAGCCCAGCCGCAACGGCCGAGCCCGCCGGAGCCACGTCTTTCCAACGCTCGGCCGGTGGCGGCAGCTCGGGCGGCTTCTGCGCGGCAGGCTCCGGGGTCCGGTTGGGCAACGCAACCACCTTTTCGGGCGCCGGGCGCACCGGCTCGCGCGCCGAATAGGGGTCGTAGGGAGGCCGCTCGCGCCCGGTGCGCTGACCGAGCACGCTGCGCAAACGCAGGAAGATGAACACCGCCAGCGCCAGGAAAATGATGGTATAGATGTCGAACACGTCGTGCATGCTTTCAGCGCAGTGGCAGTGATCGGCGACCGGCTCGGCGGCGCAGGATGGCGAATGCTATCTCCGCCATTATGTATGCCGATGACAGCACCGTTCCATGGGTCTGGCGCCGGATTCGGTGCATTTCGGCCCTTGCGGAGCAAAGTCTAGACGATTGGCGCCGTCGCGCCAACATCGGCTCCAGGACAAGAACACCGATGAATGTGGCAAAATGGCTGCTTTACGCGCTCCTGGCGTTGCCGGTGGCTGAATTGGCTGCGTTCATCGCCGTCGTGGCGGCCGTCGGCTTTTTGTGGGCCATGGCGCTGCTGCTTGCCGGCTCGCTCGCGGGAGCGCTCATCCTCCGCCATGCCGGCGGTAACCATGTCGCCCGCATGCGTGTCGTGCTGGGCGATAATCGGCTTACCGCTCTGGAAGCCGACGGTACCGGCGTTGCGACCTTGCTCGCCGGATTCCTACTGCTGATTCCGGGATTTATCACCGACGCGCTGGCTCTCGTGGTGCTGGTCGCACCGTTGCGCCGCGCGCTCGCCGCGCTGCTGCGACGAGGGGCGACACCGAAATCGGACGGCGTCGTCGATCTCGAGCCGGAGCAATGGCGCCGGGTTCCGGATCCTGCCTTACCGCCGCGCGAACGCGACCGTTGAGGCCTTGCCGGGCGCGTCCTTGTCGCCCCGCAGACCCCGTGGTAGCCACGCCCGCCGAGAGGAGTTTCCATGATGACGACCAATGGCGGTGAAGCCGGCGCGCAATCGCAGGCACAACCGCAACTCAATGTGCTGGTGCAATACATCAAGGATCTCTCGTTCGAGAATCCGAACGCACCACAGTCGCTCGGCGTTGTGCCACAGCAGCAGCCGCAGATTGGTATTCAGATCAACGTCAACGCCAAGAATTTGTCGGCGACGGACGTCGAGGTGAGCCTCAACCTGGAAGGCAAGGCGGAAACCGGCGGCAAGCTGGTGTTTGGCTTCGAGCTGGAATATGCGGGCATCTTCCGCGTCCAGAACGTGCCGGCGGAAAGCATGAACGCCGTGGTCCTGATCGAGTGCCCTCGCCTGCTCTTTCCCTTCGCGCGCGAAATCATTGCGACGACGGTGCGCAACGGCGGCTTCCCGCCGCTGATGCTCGATCCGGTGGATTTCGTGGCGCTCTATCGCCAGCGCATGGCGCAGATGCAGCCGACCGGCGCGACCGTCGCTTAAACTAGGCGGTCCGGTATTTCAGCCACATCGCCTCGCCGCCGAGACTGCCGACGAAATCGGCGTGAGCGGCGCGATCGGCCTCGGTGAGGCGCGGGGCGAGCGCGATCGGGCGGTCGGGCAACACGATCGCCCCGTCCTGGCCGCCAAGGCGCGGGTCGATCGTCTCGGCAAGGCCGAGCTGGGCCTGCCGCGCGCCGAGCAACTCGACATAGACTTCGGCGAGAATTTCGGCGTCGAGCAGCGCGCCGTGCTTGCTGCGGCGCGAATTATCGATGCCGTAGCGCACGCATAGCGCGTCCAGGCTGTAGGGTCCGGCCGAATGCTTGCGCCGCGCCAACATTAAGGTGTCGATCAGGCGCTCACGTGCGATGAGTGCGCGCTCGACGCGCTGCAACTCGGCGCACAAAAAGCTGTGGTCGAAGCCGGCATTGTGCGCGACCAAGGGCGCATCGCCGATGAAGGCGATGAATTCGTCGGCGACGTCGCAGAAGCGCGGCTTGTCGCTGAGGAATTCAGCCGACAGCCCATGCACGGCGAAGGCCTCCGGCGGCACGTCGCGCTCGGGGTTGAGATAGCGGTGGAAGCTAGCGCCGGTCGGAATGCGGTTGAGCAGCTCGATGCAGCCGAGCTCGACGACACGATGGCCCTGCGCCGGGTCGAGGCCGGTGGTTTCGGTATCGAGGACGATTTCGCGCATCTGCTGCCGCCGCGACTCAGTGTTTCCCCGGCATTGTACTCACGCGCTTGAGAATTTCACGCACTTGTGCGCGGGCGGCCTCGTAGCCTTGCCCGCTATCCACGATGAAATCAGCCCGCGCACGCTTTTCCGCATCGGCCATTTGCTTGGCCGTGAGCGCGAGGAACTTGTCGTCGGTCATGCCCGGCCGCTCGAACACGCGGGCGCGCTGCACCGCCGGCGGCGCCGTCACCACCACCACGGCGTCACAGCGCGCGTCCCCTCCGGTCTCGTAAAGCAGTGGAATGTCGAGCACCGCAACCTTGGCGCCCGCACGTTCGGCGTCCGCCAAGAAGCGCTCACGCGTTTGCGCGACCAGTGGATGCACGATGCTCTCCAGCTCCTGCAGGGCGGCCGGGTTGCCGAGCACCTCCCGGGCGAGGTTCTCGCGGTCGACCTTGCCGCCGCTCGTCGTGCCGGGAAAGGCTGCCTCGATCAGCGGCACCGCCTCGCCCTCATAGAGCCGATGCACGGCGGCGTCGGCGTCATAAACCGGCACGCCTTCCGCGGCGAAGAATTTCGCCGTCGTCGACTTTCCCATGCCGAGCGAGCCGGTAAGCCCCAGAACAAACATTGCTAGCCCGCGATCAAGCCGCTCTGCCGCAGATACGCAAGGAGCGGCAGCAGCGGCAGGCCGAGGATGGTGAAATAGTCGCCTTTGACCTGCTCGAACAGATGGATGCCGATGCTTTCGAGCTGGTAGGCGCCGACGCTCGTCAAAGCCGCCTCCCCCGCCATGTCGAGGTACTCTTCGAGAAAGGCGTCGGAGAATGTACGCATGGTCAGCCGGGCAACGCCGACGTGGCCGAACAAGATTTCGTTGCCGCGCAAAAGCGCAAGCGCCGAATGCAATTCGTGGGTGCGCCCACGCAAGGCGCGCAGCTGCTCGGCCGCTTCGGCACGATCGGCCGGCTTACCCAAGCGCGCGTTGCGGCAGGTCAGCGTCTGATCGGCGCCGAGCACAAGCCGACCCGGTAGTTGCGCCGCCACCGCCGCGGCTTTGGCGTGGGCAAGATGGCGCGCGGCCGCGGCAGCGTTGGCCACGCCCGCCTCGCGTTCGGCTGCGCGCTCGTCAATGCGCGCAGGACGAATCTCGAAGCGCAAGCCGGCCGCCGCCAGAATCTTGCCGCGCACGTCGCTCTTGGAGGCGAGCACCAGGGGCTGATCGGCGACCCATAACGGCATCGAGTCTTCCTTTTGCGCGCGATCAACGTAGTTTATGTTGCCGGCGCCCGACGGCGTTCGCTCAACAGCCGCATCACCGCCGCGGCGGTCTCCTCGATCGAACGGCGGCTGACATCGATCGACGGCCAATTGTGCTTGGCGCAAAGCTTGCGCGAATAGGCGACTTCCTTGGCCACCGCGTCCTTGTCGATATATTGGTCGTCGTCGCGATGCGCCTTCAACCCGAGCAGCCTGTTCTCACGAATCTGCACGATACGCTCGGGGCTGGCATAAAGGCCGATCACCAGCGGGCGCGTCAGGTTCTCCACCTCCGGGGCGAGCGGCACACCGGGCACCAGCGCTACATTGCCGGTCTTGACGCCGCGATTAGCGAGATAGATCGAGGTCGGCGTCTTCGACGTGCGCGAAACACCGACCAGCACGACATCGGCATCCTCCAAACCTTCCACATGCTGCCCGTCGTCGTGCATCATGGTGAAATTGAGCGCGTCGATGCGCTGGAAATATTCGGCGTTGAGCACGTGTTGTGCGCCGACACGATGGATGGTTTCCGCACCGAGATAGGCCTGAAACAGCCGCAGGATCGGCCCAAGTACCGACATGCAGGGCAGCCCGAGCTCGCGGCATTTCTCTTCCAGACTTTGGATCAGATCTTCTTCCAGCAGGGTGTAAAGCACGAGCCCGGGCGATTCAGCGATTTCTGCCAGCACGCGGTCGAGTTGTTTCTTCGAGCGCACCATCGGGTAGAGATGCTCGACGGGCGATACATTCGCGTATTGCGCAGCGGCCGCGCGCGCGACGGTAATTAAGGTTTCGCCGGTCGCGTCGGAAACCAGGTGCAGATGGAAATAGCCGGTATTAGCCATGGATAGTAGCGGGACGTCGTGTGAATTGCTTGGGAGAAGGCCACGGCTTTTTATGCCACGCAAGGGAGCGTAGGCACTCCATGGCAAATCCGTCCACATCGCTCACTTCGGGATGACGATTCAGAGCTAAGCCATCGACGACGTCCACATGTGCATAGGCCTTTGGGGATTGCTCTGAAAAACCCCAAAAATGCCCGGTAAACAGGCTCTTCCGCCCTGGACCCTTGCGGCTTGGATAATGACAGATTCTGAACCGCCCCATGACTCACGGTGGACAGGATGTGAACTGAAAGGCATGAGTCTAATCAACGCTCTAACAACCACTACAGAGAATCTTATAAGAGTCTTGATGAGAGAGAGCTCGACAGCGGAGACGGTGGGGGCAAAGCCGTTGTTGCGCGTGCTCGGCGGCACACGGCTACAAGTGCCGCCGGTGTGGATGATGCGGCAGGCCGGTCGCTACCTGCCGGAATATCGTGCGGTGCGCGAAAAAGCGGGTGGATTCCTCGATCTATGTTTTACGCCACAGCTTGCTGCAGAGGTAACGCTGCAACCGGTGCGGCGGTTTGGTTTCGATGCGGCGATCTTGTTTTCCGACATCTTGGTCGTGCCTCTGGCGATGGGACGTAAGGTTTGGTTTGTTGAAGGCGAAGGTCCGCGGCTTGAGCCGTTAAGCGATGCGAGAGCCTTGCTGTCGCTGCGCACAGAGGCCGATCAGAAAGTCTTGGCGCCAATCTATGAGACGGTGCGCCGGGTGAAATCCGAGCTGACGGCGAAAACTGCATTCATCGGTTTTTGCGGCGCGCCGTGGACGGTCGCGACCTACATGGTCGCCGGGCGCGGGACGCGCGAGCAGGCGCCGGCAAAAAAGCTTGCCGCGAAGGAGCCGGGCGCGTTCCAGTATGTCATCGATTGTTTGATCGGTGCGTCGGCTGCATACCTGAACGGACAATTGGACGCCGGTGTTGATGTCGTGCAGATATTCGACACCTGGGCCGGCTCGCTGCCGCCGGACGATTTCGAGCGTTGGTGCGTGCAGCCGACCAAGCGGCTGGTGGCTAAGCTGCGCGGCAGACGGCGGGGCACCAAGGTCATTGGATTCCCGCGGGGCGCCGGCGAGATGATTCCACGCTATGTCGAGGAGACCGGTGTCGATGCAGTCAGCCTCGGCAATGAGATCGACCGCGACTTCGCCCGCGACGAAATCCAGTCACGCCTGCCGGTGCAGGGCAATGTCGATCCGCTGATTCTGCTCAAAGGCGGCGACGCGCTCGAGCGCGAGGTCGACGATGTGCTCGACAAGCTCGGGCGAGGTCCACTGATTTTCAATCTCGGCCATGGCATCCTGCCGGAAACGCCGGTCGCGCATGTGGAACGCATGCTGAAGCGGGTGAGAGGGTAATCCCCAGCGTGAGAGGGATGAGTCCGAGCGCATGTACCTCTATCTCAAGGCCTTTCATATCATCGCAGTCATCGCCTGGATGGCCGGGTTGCTCTATCTGCCGCGGCTGTTCGTTTATCACGCCGCCGCCAAACCCGGCTCGGAACTGTCGGAAACCTTCAAGGTGATGGAGCGGCGCTTGCTGACATTCATCATGACGCCGGCCATGATCGCGACTTGGCTACTCGGAATATTCCTCGCCCTGCAAGGCGGCTTTCTTAGCGCCGGCTGGTTCCACGCCAAACTCGTTCTGGTGCTGGCGATGACCGTGATGCACGGCCTGTTCAGCTACTGGGTCGACGATTTCGCCTTCGACCGTAATCAGCGGCCACAAAATTTCTATAGAATTGCCAATGAGATACCGACAATATTGTTGATTGCCATTGTTCTTCTGGCGGTGGTCAAACCGTTCTGAGAAAACGAGGAAGGTGCAAAGCCGCCGCATGCCACTTGCGCGAAGCGCGCTGCGCCCCTATGTTGAAGCCATCCCACCGAACGCAGGCGGATGTGAGTGGCGTTCTGGCTTTCTTAATCAGCCGAACGCAGCATCGGGCCCCGGGATAGCTCCCAAAGCGCCCTTAAATCCCCACCCTGCGATCTAACTGTCTCCCAGCCGGCGTTCCGTCCATTTCATTTTTCTGTGATGCGCCGCCGGTTTTCTCCTTAAGGACTCCCTATGCGGGAAATGAAACTCCAAGACCTCAAGGCCAAGACCCCGGCCGAGCTCCTGTCCTTTGCCGAAGAGCATCAGGTCGAGAACGCCTCGACCATGCGCAAGCAGGAGCTGATGTTCGCGATCCTCAAGCAGCTCGCTACGCAAGAGATCGACATCATCGGCGAAGGCGTGGTGGAAGTGCTGCCCGACGGCTTCGGCTTCCTGCGCTCGCCGGAATCGAATTACCTCTCCGGCCCCGACGACATCTACGTTTCGCCCTCGCAGATCCGCCGCTTCGGCCTGCGCACCGGCGACACCGTCGAGGGCCACATCCGTTCGCCCAAGGAAGGCGAGCGCTACTTCGCGCTGCTCAAGGTCAACACGATCAATTTCGAAGACCCCGAGAAGGCGCGCCACAAGATCAACTTCGACAACCTGACGCCGCTCTATCCCGACGAGCGGCTGAAGATGGAATACGACGATCCGACCAAGAAGGATCTATCGGCGCGGGTCATCGACATCGTGGCGCCGATCGGCAAGGGCCAGCGCGCGCTGATCGTGTCGCCGCCGCGCACCGGCAAGACCGTGCTGCTGCAGAACATCGCACACTCGATCACCGCCAATCACCCGGAGACTTATCTGATCGTGCTGCTCATCGACGAGCGGCCGGAGGAAGTCACCGACATGCAGCGTTCGGTCAAGGGCGAGGTCATCTCCTCGACCTTCGACGAGCCGGCCTCGCGCCACGTGCAGGTCGCAGAAATGGTGATCGAGAAGGCCAAACGCCTGGTCGAGCACCAGCGCGACGTCGTGATCCTGCTCGATTCGATCACCCGCCTCGGCCGCGCCTACAACACGGTCGTCCCCTCCTCCGGCAAGGTGTTGACCGGCGGCGTCGATGCCAATGCGCTGCAGCGGCCGAAGCGTTTCTTCGGCGCCGCGCGCAACATCGAGGAAGGCGGCTCGCTCACTATCATCGCCACGGCGCTGATCGATACCGGCTCGCGCATGGACGAAGTGATCTTCGAAGAGTTCAAGGGCACGGGCAATTCCGAGCTCATCCTCGACCGCAAGGTGGCCGACAAGCGCACCTTCCCGGCGATCGACATCACCCGCTCCGGCACGCGCAAGGAAGAGCTGCTCACCGAGCCGGCGGTGCTCAAGAAGATGTACGTGCTGCGCCGCATCTTGAACCCGATGGGCACCATGGACGCCATCGACTTCCTGCTCGACAAGCTGCGCAACACCAAGAGCAATGCCGAGTTCTTCGAGAGCATGAATACGTAAGCAGAGGCTTGTTATGGCCGGGCTTGTCCCGGCCATCTCGCTTAGCTGGGCAGGGCCGAGCCGGCGATCTCTTCGTACAGATCACGCCACGTTGGATTGTTTTGCAGGATAAGCCGTGTCTTCCAAGCGCGCGGCCAATGCTTGATGTTTTTTTCGCGCTGAAGTGCATTTCAGACATCTGGATAAGCTTCGAAATGCACGAGGCGGTGTGTGCGATACTGTTTTGTAAAACCTTTGACCGCCCCCGTTCTGTGTTCGTAGACGCGTCGGACAACGTCGTTTGTCACGCCCACATACAATGTGCCACCCGGGCGGCTAGCAAAGATGTAAACATAGTATTCTCGCATCGTCGAATGCTGCCTAAGCGGGATGGCCGGGACAAGCCCGGCCATGACAAACGATGGTTCTCTCGTCTCGTTTGCGCACGCTCGCCGTCGTCTGGATCGCGGTGGCGGCGGCGGCTTACGCCGTCGATCTCTGGCGGCAAACGCAAGTCCACCTGACCAACGGCGCGCTGCGCCCGTTCGGCGACGACTTCATCAATTACTGGTCGGGGGCTTACCTCGCCTGGCATCACCGCGCTGCCGACATCTACAACTGGAATGCGTTTCACGCCTTCGAGACGGGCGTCGTCGGCGCGGCGATCGATTTCTATCACTACAGCTATCCGCCGGTGTTGCTGGTGCTGACAGCGCCGCTTGCCGTCATTCCTTACGTGCCGGCGTTGTTTGCCTGGCTGATCGCCGGCTGGCTCGCCTTTTATGCGACATTGCGTGCGCTGCTGCCCGGACGCGACGGGCTGCTGCTCGCGCTCGCGACCCCCGCGGTATTTATCAACGCGGTCGGCGGGCAGAACGGCACCTGGACCGCGGCGCTACTCGGCGGCGGCCTGGTCGCGCTTGAACGCCGCCCCCGTGTTGCCGGCGTGCTGTTCGGCTTGCTGATCTACAAGCCGCAGCTCGGCATCCTGCTGCCCTTCGCGCTCATTGCCGGCAGGCATTTTCGCGCTTTCGCCGCTGCGGCGGCGACGGCAGCACTGTTGATCCTCGCCAGTATCCTACTGTTCGGCGCCGACCTCTGGTTGAGCTTCCTGCACAACACGACGCTGCTGCGCCAAATCATTCTGGAAAATCCGACCGGTGTCTGGCACCGCTTTGTCTCGGTATTCATCGCCGCGCGCCAACTCGGCGTCGACGTACCCTCGTCCTATCTAGCGCAGGCGGCGATCGCGCTTACGGCGGCGGTGATCGTGGTCCCCGCTTGGTATCGCGATTTGCCGTCGCCGGCGAAAAACATTCTGCTGGTGCTCGGCACCTGTTTGGCGACGCCCTATGTGCAGGACTACGACCTGGTGGTCGGCGCGTTCGTCGTGGTGTGGCTCAGCCAGCTTTATCCGCGAGGCGCGCTGCCGACGGTCGCCCTCGTGAGCGGCGGCTTGATCCTGCTACTCCCGTTCGTCGCCTCGCTGCTGGCGCACGCGACCGGGCTCGAGTTCGGCCCGCTCTTCGTCGCCCCGGCGTTCGCGCTGGCGGCATCGCGCGCGCTCGGGGTTATGGATGCGCGCTAGCGCTGCATCCCGGCGACCGCTTCCGCAATTTTGTCCGCTTTGGTGACCGGCAGCGAGCACCTTTCACCGACGCAGATGAAGGCGGCGCTGCCGGGCGCGGCCTTGAGTTTCTCCTGCGCCGGATGGCTCGGCGGCAGGTCAGCGGCGGAAGGCGCGCGCAGGACGATGCGGTCGAGGTAGGACAGCTTCAGCGCGGCCTGCGCGAAACGCTCGGCCTCGGGCCCGGTGGCAACGATCTCGGCGGCACGGAGGCGCAGATCGAGGGCATTCAGCAGCGCCACATGGCCGAACAAGCCACGCGCCTGCGCCTGCGCCGACAAGATGCCATCGATCAGCCGGTCGGCCCTATCGCGGAAGGCATGCTCGCCGGTGACCGCGGCGAGCCGCACCAGATTCTGCGCCGCCACGGCGTTGTGATTCGGAGTTGCATCATCCGCGGTCGAATGCGGCCGCAGCAGCAGGTCGCCGGCGTCGTCGGCGGTAAGGTAGTAACCGCCCGTCTCCAGATCGGCGTAGTGCGCGTCCAACGCGCCTTGCCAGGCGAGCGCGTGCTCGAGGAAAGCGCCCTCGCCGGTCGCCTCGTGCAAAGCGAGCGCGGCCCGGCTCATGGCGGCGAAATCGGAGGCAAGGCCGGGGAAAAGCGGCTTCCTCGTCCGCCAGGAATGGCCGAGGCGATCCCCTTGCGTCATAGCGCCGGCGATGAAAGCGAAGGCGCGGCGGGCCATGGCGAGCCAGGTCGGCTCATCGAGGATGAGACCAGCCCGGACAAGTGCCGCGATCATCAGCCCGTTCCAGTCGGCGAGGATCTTGTCGTCGAGGCCAGGCCGTATCCGTTTATCACGTATCGCCAATAGCTTACCGCGCAACATGGAAAATCGTGTTGCGTTCTCTTTGCTGCGCGAAGCGACTTCCGCCAGGAAGCTCGCTTGATCCGTGCTGCGCGGTAAGTCATTGAGATAGTTGAGAATATTGTGCCCCTCGAAATTTCCGCCCGGCCTCACGTCATATTGCGCTGCAAAATCTGCAGCATCCTCCGCACCGAGGGCGTCTTCGATCTCTTTGAGCGACCAAACGTAGAATTTGCCCTCCTCGCCTTCCGAATCCGCGTCCAGCGAAGCGGCAAAGGCCCCCACCTCGGTCGTCATCTCGCGCGCCAGCCAGCCGACGGTTTCGCGCGCCCGCTGCGCAAAAAGCTCATTGCCGCTGCGTTGCCAGGCGAGCGCCAAGAGCTCGAGGAGTTGGGCGTTGTCGTAGAGCATCTTCTCGAAGTGCGGCACCAGCCAGCGCTCGTCGACCGAGTAGCGCGAGAAGCCGCCGCCGAGATGGTCGTAGATGCCGCCCTCGCACATGTGCACGAGCGTGTGCTCGACCGTCTGAAAGAAACGGCCATCGCCGCTGCGCAGTCCGGCGCGCCAGAGGAATTCCAGCAACCCCGGCTGCGGAAATTTGGGCGCTCCGCGCAGGCCGCCGTGCACCGGGTCGAACATGTTGCCGACTTCGATCGCCGCGGCATCGAGCTCGCGCAGCCCGATGGTGATCTTGCCGATCGGCCGCGCTTTCTCGGCAAGCCGCGTCAGCAAGGCCGCGCAGTTGCGCTCGATCTTCTCCGGCTCCTCGCGGAACAGGCGCGCCACCTCGCGCAACACGTCGGTAAACGCCGGACGGCCGAAGCGCGCCTCCTTCGGGAAATAAGTACCGCCCCACACCGGCTCGGCGCGCGGCGTCAGGAACATGGTCAGCGGCCAACCGCCCTGCTCGCCCAAGAGATGCAGCGCGGTCATGTAGATCTGATCGATGTCGGGCCGCTCCTCGCGGTCGACTTTGATGTTGACGAACAGCTCGTTCATCACCGCCGCGGTCGCTTCATCCTCGAAGGACTCGTGCGCCATGACGTGGCACCAATGACAGGCGGCGTAGCCGACGGAGAGCAGGATCGGCTTGTTTTTGGCGCGCGCTTCCTCGAGCGCGTCCGGCCCCCATGGTTGCCAGTCGACCGGATTGTGCGCGTGCTGCAGCAAATACGGAGACGTCGCGCCGGCGAGGCGGTTGGTGTGAGCGGTGGCGGACGTGGACATCGCAGAAGCCTAGCCGCAATCGACGCCCGACGGAAATGCGGCGCCTACTTGGTTCGCGTCCAGGTTTCGCTCTGGCAAAGAATGCTGGCGATGCATCCTTGCAGGTTCATGGCGTCCGCACTCTCCACGGTGACCGTACCGGAATAGACCTTGCCGGTGCCGGCGTCGGTCAAATCGCCCTGCCATTTGTTATCGCCCGCCTTGGTGGCGCCGTGCATGATCATCTTGCCGATCTCGCTCTTGCGTGCAGGATCCTTGACCGCGACGACTTTGGCGCAGAGCTTGCCGCCACAATTGTAGAAGTGGACGGTGCTGCCGGTCGACGGACGCAGCCAGTTGCCGTAGGGCTCAGCGGCGCGGGCCGCGCTCGCGAAAGCAAAGAGCAATGTCGCGCTCGTGAGCGCAATGGTCTTGGTGTTTGTCATGTGGTGTCCCCCAGCAAAACTGGGGACATCGTAGGACGGATTGAACGAGGGCGAAACCCGTCATTCGGCAGAGCGCGATGTCGCGCGAGAGCTGCGGCCCTTGACGCTCTTTACCCCCGGCGCTTCCGTGCGCCGCGATGTCCGTCCCGGTTGACACGATCTTCGCCCTCTCCTCCGGTCGGCCGCCGGCGGCGATCGCCGTGGTGCGCATTTCGGGTCCGCGCGCAGGGGAAGCTCTCAAGGCTGTGAGCGGCAAGCTCCCTGCCCCGCGCACGGCGGCGCTTGTGCGCCTGCGCGACCCGCAAACCGATGAGACGATCGACCAGGCGCTGGCGCTCTGGTTTCCGGCACCGCAAAGCGAAACCGGCGAGGACGTCGCCGAGCTGCAATTGCACGGCGGCCGCGCCGTCATTGCTGCAATGCTCACCGCATTAAGTAAGCTCAAAGGCTTACGCCCGGCCGAGGCCGGCGAGTTCAGCCGCCGCGCTTTCGAAAACGGCAAGCTCGATCTCACCGCGGTCGAAGGCCTCGCCGACCTGGTGATGGCGGAGACGCAAGGCCAGCGGCGGCAAGCGCTGCGCCAGCTGCAGGGCGCGCTCGCCAATCAGGCCGAGGATTGGCGGCGGCAGCTCATTCAGGCGCTGGCGCTGGTCGAGGCGTGCATCGATTTTGCCGATGAGGCCGACGTGCCGGAGAATCTGATCGCGCCGGCGTTGGCGATCACTCGGTCATTGGCCGACCAGATCGCTCGCGCGTTGGCCGACGAGAGCAGGGGTGAGCGCTTGCGCGAGGGCCTGGTGGTGGCGATCGCTGGTCCGCCAAACGCGGGCAAATCGACGCTGCTCAATCGTATCGCGCGGCGCGAAGCGGCGATCGTGTCGCCTTATGCCGGCACGACGCGCGACGTGATCGAAGTGCATCTCGATCTCAAGGGCTGGCCGGTGACGCTGCTCGACACCGCGGGGATTCGTGAGACTGGCGATCCGGTGGAGATGGAAGGTGTCCGGCGGGCGCGCGAGCGGGCGGCGACTGCCGATCTGGTGTTGTGGGTCGTGGATGCGTCAGCGCCGGCTGAGGGCGACAATGCGCTGTTCGGTCCGCACTGGAGCGCAGGGCAGGGCGCTTTGCGGCCCAAAGCTTGGATCTTGCACAACAAGATTGACCTGGTGCGGCCGCTCATAACAAATGAACCGGCGACCGTTACTACGCCTATCCATGAATCGAGGTTCGCTCCTAATGAGACGTTAAGAAGCATGGTTAACAGACAGTTAACACAAAGAAATGAAGCTCGGTCCGACCGATATGAACTTGAATTCGATGTTTCAGGCCAAACCGGAGAAGGCTTGAATGCTCTTCTCGCGGCGCTCGCCGGCTACTCTGAGCAATTCTTGGCCGGCGCCGAATCGATGCTCATCAGCCGCGAGCGTCATCGCCGAGCCTTGCAGGATGTCCTCGACGCGCTGCACAGGGCCACGGTCGGCGATTTGGCAGCACGGGAGGATTTGCTGGCGGAGGAGCTGCGGACGGCCGCGCACGCCCTCGCCCGCCTAACCGGCCGAGTCGATGTCGAAGATATTCTTGACGTGATCTTCCGCGACTTCTGCATCGGCAAGTAGATCAACCGCCTAGATGGCGGTAGCGAAACACCGGGGCCGTGGTGTTTCACGTGAAACATCGCGGCGAAAGCGATTGTTTTGACCGCCTTGCGAGCATAGAACGGCGCGATGAAATCCCGCTTCGACGTGGTTGTAATCGGCGGCGGTCATGCTGGCTGTGAGGCCGCGGCGGCAGCTGCCCGCATGGGAGCGCAAACCGCGCTGATTACTCATAGGTTCACAACCGTCGGAGCCATGTCCTGTAATCCCGCAATCGGCGGCCTTGGTAAGGGTCATTTGGTGCGGGAAATCGATGCTCTGGACGGCCTCATGGGCCGGATCGCCGACCTGGGCGGCATCCAATTCCGCGTCCTCAACCGCCGCAAAGGCGCGGCAGTTCGCGGTCCACGCGCTCAGGCCGACCGCAAGCTCTATGCGGAAGCGATGCAATCGGCGATCCGCGCCACGCCAAATCTCACCGTCATTGAAGCTGAAGCCGATGATCTGGTGCTCGATTCAGCCCGGGTGTGCGCGGTGAAATTGGCAACGGGCGAGGGGCTCTCGGCCGGCGCCATCGTGCTGACGACCGGCACTTTTCTGCGCGGCCTTATCCATATCGGCGAGCGGCAGATCCCCGCAGGCCGAATCGGCGAGGCGCCTGCTATGGGCATCTCGCGGGCCTTTGAGAGGGCCGGCTTCGCGCTCGGCCGTCTGAAGACCGGTACGCCACCGCGCCTTGACGGCCGCACGATCAATTGGTCCGGCCTGGAAATGCAGCCCGGCGATGAGCCGCCCGAGCCGTTTTCGGCGCTCACCAACCGCATCGAAAATCCGCAGATCCAATGCGGCATCACGCGAACAGTGGCGGCCACCCACGACATCATCCGGGCGAACGTGCATCGCTCGCCCATGTATTCCGGGCAGATCGCCAGCCGCGGGCCGCGCTATTGCCCCTCGATCGAGGATAAAATTGTCAAGTTTGGCGAGCGTGATGGCCACCAGATTTTCCTGGAGCCGGAAGGGCTTGACGACCACACCGTCTATCCGAACGGCATTTCGACCTCGCTGCCAGAAGACGTGCAGCGCGCGCTAGTAGCGACGATTCCGGGCTTGGAGAAGGCCGAAATCATCCGGCCCGGCTATGCCATCGAGTACGACTATGTCGACCCGCGCGAGCTTGGTCGGACGCTCGAGACCCGGCGCCTGTGCGGATTGTTCCTCGCCGGCCAGATCAACGGCACGACCGGCTATGAGGAGGCCGCCGCACAAGGACTTCTAGCTGGTCTGAACGCTGCGGCGCGAGCCGGCGGCGGGCAGGGGATCACCTTCGATCGCGCCGAGGCCTATCTCGGCGTGATGATCGACGATCTGGTCACGCGCGGCGTGACGGAGCCGTACAGGATGTTCACTTCGCGCGCCGAATATCGCCTCGCCTTGCGCGCGGATAATGCGGACCAGCGGTTGACCGGAAAAGGCATCGCCATCGGCTGCATCGGGACAGAACGCGCTCGCTTTCACGCGACCAAAAGTGCCGCGCTGCGAGGCGCCCGTGACTTCGCCAAGTCGGTCTCGCTTACGCCCAAGGAGGCCGAGCGCCATGGGCTTGCACTCAACAAGGACGGCCAACGTCGGACCGCATTCGAGCTGCTCTCTTACCCGAGCATCGCTGTGGCCGATCTCGCTCGCATCTGGCCGCGCTTCGGCGAACTCGAGCCGAAGATCGCCGAGCAGGTCGAGATTGATGCCAAATACAACGTCTATCTCACGCGCCAGGAAGCCGACATCGCGGCCTATCGGCGCGACGAAAACTTTGCTCTGCCGAACGATCTCGACTACGCCGCGCTGCCCGGCTTGTCGAACGAGGTGCGGCAAAAACTCATCGCCCAGCGGCCGCGCACGATCGGCCATGCCGGCAAAATCGATGGCATCACGCCGGCCGCCCTCACCCTGCTGGTGGCGCATGTGCGACGCGGCCGCGGCAAGGCGGCCAAGTCCGCTTGAGAGGCCCGGACGAATCCGACAAAGCCCGCGCCTTGGCGCTCGTCCCCGTTTCACGTGAAACGCTCGTTCGGCTCGAACGCTTCGTTGAGCTGCTGCTGACGTGGCAGCGCCGAATCAACTTCATCGCCGCCTCGACGATTCCCCAACTCTGGACCCGCCATATCGCCGACTCGCTGCAACTCCTGCCGCTCGCGCCCAATGCGAAAGTCTGGGTGGATTTCGGCTCAGGTGGCGGCTTTCCCGGGATTCCGATCGCCTGTGCACTTGCCGGGACGAGGGGTGCAATGGTGCACCTCGTCGAGAGCAACGGCAAAAAGGTAGCTTTCTTGTGCGAGGCCGTGCGCCAACTTGCGCTGCCGGCTGAGGTCCACGCAATGCGTACGCAGAAATTTGGGGAAAGCTGGCCCGGCTCTGCCGATGTGGTTACGGCGCGCGCCTTGGCGCCGTTGAAAACCCTGTGTAATCAAGCATTTCCGCTAATCGCCCGTGGCGCCACGGGTGTGTTTCCCAAGGGACAAGATGTAGAGGCTGAATTGACCGAAGCCGCTAGATATTGGACTATGCAGGCTGTAAAGGTACCCAGCAAGACGAGTCCAGAGGGCTGCATCGTTGTGATTACGCAGCTCCGGCCTCGGAAAGCGTCCAGAATAGATCATGATGACGGCGATTCGCGCCAGGTCGGCGCATCGCACTGAGGCTAAATGGATGTCTCGATATGAACCAAACGCAAGACGCCGCCCCGGTAGAGATCGCTGAGATCGCACCGGAAGCTGGGGACGCCGGCGCCGAGGCGGCAAGCGAAGCTGCGGCGCAAGCCACAGCCGAAAGCGCATCGGAGCAGCCAACAGGCGCCGAGGTTGTGCCGTTCGAGCAGCCGACCTTGCGCAGCGAACCCGGCCCGCGCCCGCGCATCCTCGCCATCGCCAACCAGAAAGGCGGCGTCGGCAAGACCACGACCGCCATCAATCTCGGCACCGCGCTGGCCGCCATCGGCGAGCACGTGCTCGTCGTCGATCTCGATCCGCAAGGCAATGCGTCGACCGGGCTCGGCATCGACCGCAAGGCGCGCCGCGTCTCGACCTACGATGTGCTCACCGGCGCTGCCTCCATGCGTCAAGCGGTGCAGCAGACTGCCGTGCCGCAGCTCAACGTCGCGCCCTCGACCATGGATCTCTCCGGCCTCGAGCTCGAGATCGGCCGCGAGCGCGACCGCGCCTTCCGTCTGCGCAACGCGCTCACCACGCTCAACATCGGCGAGCGCGCGTTCGACTTCGGCTATGTGCTGGTGGACTGCCCGCCCTCGCTCAACCTGCTCACCATCAACGCCATGGCGGCGGCCGACTCGATTTTGGTGCCGCTGCAATGCGAGTTCTTCGCGCTCGAAGGCCTGTCGCAGCTGTTGAAGACGGTCGAGCAAGTGCGCACCACGCTCAACCCGACGCTGTCAATCCACGGCATCGTGCTCACCATGTACGACGCGCGCAACAATCTCTCCGACCAGGTGGTCGCCGACGTGCGCGAGTTCATGGGCCCGCAGGTCTACGATACCGTCATCCCGCGCAATGTGCGCATCTCGGAAGCGCCGTCCTATGGCAAGCCGGTGCTGGTCTACGATCTCAAATGCGTGGGCAGCCAGGCTTACTTGCGGCTTGCCACCGAGATCATTCAGCGCGAGCGCGCATTGAAGGCGGGGTGACCACCAGCCCCGTGCGTGTCTTGCACGCGAGGATGGCCGGGACGAGCCCGGTCCTGAGAAGAAGAGCAACAAAAGAAGAGGCGCGACGTGGCGGAGTCAGGAGCGACGGCAATGATGGCGGAGAAGCGGTTGGGACGTGGACTTGCCGCGCTGATCGGCGACGTCGGCGAGGAAGGCGAGCCGGTCGTCAAACGCCGTGCGTCGATCGAAGCATTGCGCCCGAACCCGCGCAACCCGCGCAAGAGTTTCAGCGCCGGCGAGCTCGACGAACTCGCCACTTCGATCAAGGAGCGCGGCGTCATTCAGCCGATCGTGGTGCGCGCCGTTGCCGGCGCGCGCGACGGCTATGAGATCATCGCCGGCGAGCGGCGCTGGCGCGCGGCGCAGCGCGCCGGTCTGCACGAGGTGCCGATCGCGGTGGTCGAGGCGACCGACAAGCAGGCGCTCGAATTCGCCATCATCGAGAACGTACAGCGCGCCGACTTAAATCCAATCGAAGAGGCAAGCGGCTATCACGCTTTGATCGAGGAGCATGGCCATTCGCAGGACGAGGTGGCGCAGATCGTCGGCAAGAGCCGGCCGCACGTGGCGAACACCATCCGCCTGCTCAAGCTGCCGGAGCCGGTGAAAGTGCTGTTACGCGCCGGCAAACTTTCCGCCGGCCATGCGCGGCTTCTCGTCGGTGAAGCGGACGCCGAGCGTATCGCGCAGCGGATCGTCGATACCGGCATGAGCGTGCGTCAGCTCGAGAGCGAGATGCGCAAGTCGGGCGTCATCACCCCGCAGGGTCCGTCGCGCAGCAGCGCGCCCGCCAAGGACGCCGACACGGTGGCGCTCGAGCGCAAGCTCTCCAATGTGCTCGGGCTCGACGTCAGCATCGACCACCGCGGTGCGAGCGGCACGCTGCACATCAAGTACAAGGATCTCGATCAACTGGACGCGGTGCTGCGGAAGCTCGGCGGATAGAGAAGCCCGGGCACGCCAACACACTTCAAAACCCCGTGGCGAATTTCGCCATCACCACGATGATGGCGACTTGCATGGTGCCCTGCACCGCCACCACGCGGACGAAGGTGCGCGTCCAGCGCGCGAGCTTGGCGTGGTCAGGCGCTGGTTTTTGGATTTCGAAGTAGAGCCGCAAATTCATCGGCAACAGATAGCCGAGCCCCTGCACCGTCAGCACGGTGACGATCGCCAGCGCCACGATCACCCAATAGAACTCTGGATAGCCGAGCTTGAGGAAGCCGAGCCGCACCGCCAGGAACCAGCCGGCGGTTGAGGTGATGGTCGACAGCGTCGGCATCAGGATGAGCGTGCGCGGGATGATGCCGGCGATCATGGCGCGGCGAGTCTCGAACGACACCTTGCGCAGCACCGGCCCGACCACAAAGCCCATGTACAGATCGATGCCGGTCCACAGGCTGCCCGCCATCACGTGCACCCAGTTGAGCAGCCACAGGCTGGGACCGAGGATCGCGGCGATCATCAGCGCGAGCGCGAGCAACGCGGCGGCGAGGTACCAGAGCCGCAGCGGCGAGCCAACGGCGGGCCTGGACGGCGTGAGGATGGTGTCGGCCATGCGCTACTTCCGATGAACGAGCAACGCTAGCGAATGCGACCGCCGCTTCCAACTGGCAGCACATCGACTCCGGCCATCACGGCATTGAAGCGGAACCAAAGTGGGAATCGAAACGTTTTGCCGCCCGGGGACTGAGGAGGCGCGGATGCGGCTGCTACTGTTCATCATCGTGATCATCCTGCTGCTCGGGGCCTTGCCGACTTGGCCTTATAGCGCCGGTTGGGGCTATTACCCGTCGAGCGGGCTTGGCCTGGTCCTGATCATCTTATTGATCTTGGTGTTGCTCGGACGGGTATGATGGACCGAAGCAGGCAATCGTTTATCCGGCAATGACGAATGCCGGCGGCCCCCGTTCTCGCGCCGCCGGCAAGCTGCTATGCATCGGCGATACAAGAGGGAGGACGACCGATGCCCGCAGCCATGCACGGCGAGAAGCTGCCGTACATCTATCGTTTCAAACTCGGGTCGTTCGAAGTCACCACCATCATGGACAGCTTCGTCATCCGCTCGGGCTTGACTCCGAGTTTCGGCGGCGAGGGGCATGCCGACGAAGTCAAGGCGTTGGCCAAAGCCAACCGCATTGATGCCGACCGTTACTTTCACCCGTTCACGCCGATCGTCGTCAACACCGGCAAGGAGCTGGTGCTATTCGACACCGGCAACGGCTCGCTGCGCGATGACTACGAGCAGATGCGCGGTCGCCTGCCACCGGGCAACCTCGTCGCGCGCATGGGCGAGGCGGGTTACAAGCCGGAGGATGTCGACATTGTCGTCATCACCCACGGCCATCCCGACCATATCGGTGGCCTGCTCACGCGCGGGCAACCAACCTTTCCCAATGCGCGCTATGTGTTCGGCGCCACCGAATTCGATTTCTGGAACAAGGGTGAAAACGTGCGCGAGGCGCGCAAGTTCAACCGCGAGCTCTACGTGAAGATCGCGGTGCCGCTTGCCAACCATGCCACCATGATCAAGCCCCGCGACGAGGTGGTGCCCGGCATCACCGCGGTCGACGCCTTCGGCCACTCGCCGGGGCTCCTGGCGTTCCACATCGAGAGCGAGGGCAAGCGGCTCTTGAACTGGGCCGACACTGCCGGGCATTACGTGGTGTCGTTGCAGCGGCCCGATCTGCATCTCGACGTCGACGACGACAAGGACAAGGCCGTCGCCACCCGCAAGCGAATCTTCGACATGGTGGCGACCGAAGGCATCCCGGTCGTCGGCTTCCACATGCCGTTCCCGGGCCTGGGCTATGTCGAACGCTCCGGCGGAAGCTATCGCTGGGTGGCGCACGGGTATCAGTTGATTATTTAGGGAGGTTGCCCCGAACGGATTGATTAGCTTTCCCGCCGGCGGGCGCTCATGGCGATCGACAACAGCGTGCGCTGGGCGATTGCCTCGGCGAGGAGCGCGTTGCGGCGGGCCTCGAGCGAGGCCTCCGCGAGCTGTGCCATCGCGCGCAAGAGGCGTGGCGCGGTCCAGGCGCGCAAGGCCGCGCCCACCACCTCCTCGCGGCTGAAATGCACCGGCGGCGCGCCCCGCTTCATCGCCCATTCGATCGAGTCGCCGCCGTCGATGGCGAGCCGCATCTTGTGCAGATTGGCGACCTGGCGGATCGCCGCCGAGATGATCGCGGCGGGCGACGCGCCGGCTGCGCCCGCCTTGGCGAACTCGCTGTCGGTGGCGGCGGTGCGGCCGGCAAAGGCGGCATCGATGACACCGTCGAGCGCCATCTCCGAGGCATCGGCGACAACCGCCAGCACATCGGCAAGCTCGACACGCTCTTTGCCGCGCGCATAGAGCGCGAGCTTGCGCACCTCGTTGCGTGAAGCGAGCCGGTCGCCGCCGATGAGGTCGAGCAGCGCCGCGCGCGCCTCCGGCGCGATGGTCAAATTCGCGGCGCGCATCTCCTCGTCGATCAACCGCGCCAGATCGCGCTCGCTGTCGGCGTAGCACGGAAGCGCAGCGGCGATCTTCGCTTTCTCGCACAACGCGCGTAGCGGCGCGTTCTTGCGCAGGTCGCCGGCCTCGATGATGATGCGGCACTCACTCGACGGCTGCGCGATAACGCTCTCCACCGCGGGCGCGATGTTGCGGCTGCCCGCCTTCACCAGTACGGCACGGCGGCCGCCGAACAAGGGTACGGTGTGCGCTTCCTCGACCAACCGCGCGGGATTGGCGGAGAGGTCCTCCCCTTCGAGACGCGCCAGCGAAAACGGATCGTTAGGATCGTCGACGCTTGCACGCAGCAGCGTCTCGACGCGCTCGCGCACCAGCCCGGCGTCGGGCCCATAGATCAGCACCACGGGTTGGCCCGGATCGGGCCTGGCGATGAAGCGATCGACGTCGGCAGGTTTGATCGCGGTCACGACCCGGTCACGAAGAACGAGGTAAGCCGCGAGCGGATGTTCTCGGCGATCACCTTGGCAGCGCGATCTTCGGCGTCGCGCTGGCCGCGCGCGGCGGCGAAGCGCTGCTCCTGGCCCGGAGCGTCAAACGAGACGCGCGAGAAGGTGCGGCCGGTGATCACCGACTTGCCGGTCGTGATGTCGGTGAGGGTATAGGTCGCGTCGATGCCGTAATTTTGGATCTCGGGGCGCGCGCTGGTGACGTCGACGATCACCTGCTGCTGGATGGGGCTCAGATTGATCGTCAGCCGATAGGCGGGTGTTGGCGCGTAGGTGCCGCCGGTGAGCTGGTAGATGAGCTGGTCGCGCACCTCGACGCCGACACGGGCGATACGGCTGCCGTTGGGCGCGTCGATCGGCGCAACCTCGACGCCGGCCAGCTTGTCGATCAGCGCCGGGCCGCCGGGCGAGTGATCGCCGTAAAGCGGTTGGAAACAACCGGCGGTGAGGCCGGCGAGCGCAAAAACGGCGGCGAGGCGGGCGATCCTAGGCCACGACATTGACGATCCTCTGCGGGACGACAATGACCTTTTTCGGGCTCTTGCCGCCGAGCGCCTTTTTTACCTCATCGAGCGCCAAAACGGCAGCCTCGATTTCGGCATTTGTGGCGTCCCGCCGGACGGTCACTTCTGCCCGCTTCTTGCCGTTGACCTGGACCGGCAAGGTGATGGTGTCCTCGACCAAAAGGGCTGCCTCGAGCTGCGGCCATGTTTCGGTCGACACCAGCGTTTTATGGCCGAGCGCCGCCCAGCACTCCTCGGCGAGGTGCGGCATCATCGGGTGGAAGAGGCGCACCAGGATGTCGCCGGCTTCGCGCAGCGCCCAGGCAAAATCGGGAGCGGGGGCGGTATTGGCCGAGCCAATCGCTTCCGACAGCGCGTTGGCGAATTCGTAGATATGGGCGACACAACGGTTGAAGCGCAGCTTGTCGATGTCCTCGGAAACACTGGCGAGCGCGCGATGCGCCGCCTTGCGCACGGTAAGCGCCTGCGCCCCGAATTGCGCGGGCCGCGCCGCCGGCGCCTTCACGTCGGCGATCTCGCCGGCGAGCCGCCACAGTCGCTGCACGAAGCGCCAGGCGCCCTGCACGCCCTCCTCGCTCCAGATCACGTCGCGGTCGGGCGGCGAATCCGACAGCATGAACCAGCGCGCGGTGTCGGCGCCGTAGGCGGCGATGATGTCGTCGGGGTCGACCGTGTTCCTCTTCGACTTGGACATTTTCTCGACCGCGCCGATTTCGAGCGGCTCGCCGGTCGCAGCGAACGCGGCATGCCGCGCATCGCCTTGGCCTTCGATCGTTACGCTCGCCGGTTCGATCCAGTCGCCGTTCTTGGCGCGATAGGTCTCGTGCACCACCATGCCTTGCGTGAACAGTCCGGCGAACGGCTCGTCGAGATCGACGTCGCCACACTTCTTCATGCCGCGGGTGAAGAAGCGCGAGTAAAGCAGGTGCAGGATCGCGTGCTCGATGCCGCCGATATATTGATCGACCGGCATCCAGCGGTTCGCGACCTTAGGCGTGGTCGGCGCCTTGTCGTTCCACGGATCGGTGAAGCGGATGAAGTACCAGGACGAGTCGACGAAGGTGTCCATGGTGTCGGTTTCGCGGCGCGCGGCGCCGCCGCACTGCGGGCACGCGACGTGCTTCCAGGTCGGGTGACGGTCGAGCGGATTGCCCGGTTTGTCGAAGGTGACGTCCTCCGGCAGCGTCACCGGCAGGTCCGTGTCCGGCACCGGCACCACGCCGCACTTGTCGCAGTGGGTGATCGGGATCGGGCAGCCCCAGTAGCGCTGCCGCGAGATGCCCCAGTCGCGCAGGCGGTAGTTCACCTGCCGCCGCGCCACCGGTGCAACCCGTTCGTTCCCGCGTAAGCGGGAACCCAGGGGCTGCTCGCTCTGAGTTTGCGGCTCTGGGTGCCCGCTTTCGCGGGGACGAACGGAGTCTGGAATTGCGCGCAATTCCTTTTCCAGGCGCCTAGCCACTTCCTCTTTCGCCTCGGCGATCGTCATGCCGTCGAGGAAGCGCGAATTGATCATGGTGCCGTCGTCGAGATACGGCACATCAGTGATGACGAAGGTCTTTGCGTCCTGGCCGGGTGGGCACACCACCGGCGTATTGCCGAGGCCGTATTTGTTGGCGAACTCCAAGTCGCGCTCGTCGTGCGCTGGGCAGCCGAAGATGGCGCCGGTGCCGTACTCCATCAGGATGAAATTGGCGACATAGACCGGCAGCTTCCACTTCGCGTCGAACGGATGCAGCGCCTTGATGCCGGTGTCGAAGCCGAGCTTCTCGGCGGTGTCGATCGCCTCCTGCGAGGTCCCCATGCGGTGGCACTGCTCGATGAACGCGGCAAGCTTCGGATTCTTCGCTGCCGCCGCTTGCGCCAGCGGATGGTCTGGCGAAATCGCCATGAACTTGGCGCCGAACAAGGTGTCCGGCCGCGTGGTGAAGATTTCAAGCTCGCTCTCGCCGCCCGGCGTCGTCGCGCCATCGAGCATGAAGCGGATGAGCAGCCCTTCCGAGCGGCCGATCCAATTCTTCTGCATCAGCCGCACTTTGTCCGGCCAGCGCTCGAGCGTGTCGAGCGCTTCCAGCAGGTCCTCGGCGTAGTCGCTGATCTTGAACACCCACTGGTAAAGCTCGCGCTGCTCGACGACGGCGCCCGAGCGCCAGCCGCGGCCGTCGATCACCTGCTCGTTGGCGAGCACGGTCTGGTCGACCGGGTCCCAGTTCACCTTGCGATATTCGCGCGCGACCAATCCCGCCTTGAGGAAGTCGAGAAACATCTTCTGCTGGTGCTTGTAGTAAGCCGGGTCGCAGGTGGCGACCTCGCGCGCCCAGTCGAGCGAGAGCCCCATCGACATGAGCTGCTTCTTCATCGCCGCGATGTTGGCGTAGGTCCACGCCTTGGGGTGCACCTTGCGCTCGCTCGCCGCATTTTCCGCCGGCAGACCGAAGGCGTCCCAGCCCATCGGGTGCAGCACGGCGTTGCCCATGGCGCGTTTGAAGCGCGCGACCACGTCGCCCATGGTGTAGTTGCGCACGTGGCCCATGTGGATGCGCCCCGACGGGTAGGGGAACATCTCCAGCACGTAGTATTTCGGGCGCGGGTCGTCGTTCTTGGTGGCGAAGATTGAGCGCTCGTCCCACACGCGTTGCCAGCGCGCCTCCGCCTCGCGGGCGTTGTAGCGGTCGGATCTTTGCGGTTCGGGAGACATCAGCGCGTCTTTTTTGGTGCGGGGAACAGACACGAAAGGCCTTCTCCGGTCAACCGCTTGGAACAATTTGCGGCGAACATCACGTCATCCCGCTCGCCTGGGTCGCCCGAGTCGACGACACAGTGCGTTTGAGCAAATCGGCCAAGGACGCGCGTGCGCAGTGGCAGTCGGCGGCATAACGCCAGCCGATCATTCTGATGCGTGGCCGGGTTCGACCCGGCCCCGCGCCTCTCTGCGAGCCGTTGATTAGCCGCACAGAATCTTGCGCAATATTTCGAGCAGGGCTTGCGCCTGGTACGGTTTTTCCAACACCGGCGCGCCTGGAAACTGCTTGGTATGTTCGGCCTCGCCGCACATGCCGGTGAGAAACATAAAGGGGGTATTTTGCTCGGCGAGCGCCGCCGCGACAGTCAGCCCGCTCTCGGCGGTGCCGGAGAGCTTGACATCGAGCACGGCGAGATCGAAGCGGGGACCGCGCCGGATCGCGGCAAGCGCGTCTGTCGCCGTGCTCACGCTTACCACGCTCGCCGCGCCGGCGTTCTCCAGGATTTGCTGGACGTCAAGCGCGATCAGGAATTCATCGTCGAGCACCAGACAATGTTTGCCGGCGACGAATTTTCCGGAATCCGACACCCAATTCTCCGCGCGGCCCCCGCGATGGAACTTTTGCTTGTGCTACGAATTGAAATAGGCGGCATTAAAAAATGACATAGCGCGATCCGATTTCATTACGGCAGAGTGGGTACGATGATTATTGGCAACGGCCGCCGCAACGGCCCCCTCACTCCATGCGAGCAATGTCCTTTGCGCCGGCGCCCGGCGCTGCGTGAATTCACGCCTGACGAGCTTGCTTTCGTCAGGCAACTCAAAACCGACGAACTGCATGTCGACGCCGGCGTCAGCTTTTTGCGCGAGGGTACGCGCAGCGACCAGCTCTACACCGTGCTGAACGGTTGGGCCTTCCGTTACAAGATGCTGGACGACGGCCGGCGACAGATCCTCAATTACGCGCTGCCCGCCGACATGATCGGCCTGCAAGGCACGCTGATGAAGGAGATGGAGCACTCGGTCGAGGCGCTGACGCCGCTGGTGCTCTGCCTGTTTCCGCGCGCCAAATTGTGGGACCTCTATACGCGGTTTCCCTCGCTTGCCTTCGACATCACCTGGCTCGCCGCGCGCGAGGAGCAGTTGATCGACGAGAATCTGGTCAGCGTCGGCCGCCGCAGCGCGCTCGAGCGCACCGCCTATTTGCTGCTGCATCTATTCATGCGCGCGGAAGAATTGGGGCTCACCAAGGACGATGCCATCCAGTTTCCCTTCACCCAGCAGCATCTGGCCGATACGCTCGGCATGTCGCTGGTGCACACCAACAAGACCTTGAAGCGGCTCACCGTCTCCGGCGCGGTGCGCTGGAAAGAGCGCCGCTTCGAAGTGCTCGACCGCGCCGCGCTCGCCAGCGTTGCCGGCTCGACGCCGGGGCCGCCGCGGCCGCGGCCGTTCATTTGATCGGCGGCTTTCGCCGGCGTCGGCAAGCTGATATGGGCTCGCCATGGTCAGCGACGCCGCCACCGGCCTTGCCAGCGTCCGCGCCCAGATCGTGCGCGCCTGCCGCGACGCATCGCGCGATGCGGCGGAAGTGACGCTGATCGCCGTGTCGAAGACTTTCGCCGCCGCCGCGATTGAGCCGGTGATCGCCGCTGGTCAGCGCGTGTTCGGCGAAAACCGCGTGCAGGAAGCCAAGGCCAAGTGGCCGCCGCTCATGGCCAAGCATCCGGGCCTGTCGCTGCATTTGATCGGTCCGCTGCAGTCCAACAAGGCGAAGGAGGCGGTGGCGCTGTTCGATGCGGTCCACGCGGTCGACCGCCCCAGCCTCGCCGAGGCGCTGGCCAAGGAAATCGCCAAGCAGGGACGCAAGCCGACGCTGTTTGTCGAAATCAACACCGGCGCCGAGCCGCAAAAGGCCGGTGTACTGCCGCAGAACGCGGATGCATTCCTCGCTGCCTGCCGCGAGCAATACGGGCTGACGATTTCCGGGCTGATGTGTATTCCGCCGGTCAACGAGGCACCGGGGCCGCATTTTGCACTCACCGCCAAGATCGCGCGCCGCAACGGCCTCAAGCTTTTGTCGATGGGCATGAGCGCGGATTTCGTCACCGCTATCCAGCTCGGTGCCACGCATGTGCGGATCGGCAGTGCGATCTTTGGGGAGCGGTCTTCATGACGGAAACCGAGCTTGAGCGGTGGCAGAAGCGCTTCTCAGCCCCCGACTACATTTTCGGCACGGCGCCCAACGCTTTCCTCAAGAGTAAGGTGGGACTCTTGCGTAAAGGCCAGACGGCGCTGGCGATCGCCGACGGCGAAGGCCGCAACGGCGTGTTCCTGGCGGAGCAGGGACTTGACGTGCTGTCGATCGATTTCTCGACGGCCGGACAGGCAAAGGCGCGGGCGCTCGCTGCGGCACGTGGCGTGCACATGCGCGTCGAATTGGCCGATGTGATCGACTGGGCCTACCCGCCGGCCGCGTTCGACGTGGTCGCGGCGGTTTTCATCCAGTTCGCCGATCCCGCCCAGCGGGAGAAGATCTTCGCCGGCATCAAGCGGACATTGAAACCGGGCGGGTTGTTATTGATGCAGGGCTATCGGCCAAAACAGCTCGAATACAAGACCGGTGGGCCGCCGTTTCTCGATCATCTCTATACGCGCGAGCTACTCGAGCGAGCATTCGATGACTTTGCCTCAATCGACATCGTCGAGCATGACAGTGTCATCGCCGAGGGAACCCATCACGTTGGGATGTCGGCGCTGATCGACCTGGTGGCGCGCAAGTCTATCTGAAGCGCGGCGGATGGCCCGCTTGAGGCGCGGCGCCGCTCAGCGAGTCGAGCGGCTTCTTCAGCAAACTCGAACGCAGGGCTTCGCCGCGTGGGGACACCGGCACCGGCTGCACGGGCGGCGGCGTCGGCTGCAGCGGCGCCTCGAATGAACTGTAATCCAGATCCTCGGCGCGATGGCTCATGCTGGCGCTGCGCCAGCGGTCGATCACGGAGGTGAGCAGATCCTCGGTGATGGCGCCCGAATCCGAGCGGGTATTGCCGGAGGCTTCGCTCGCCGGCCGCAGATCGGATGGCAGCTCCCTGAAGCGCATGCGCGTCGGCAGCGCCAGCCCGGAGCCGAAAGCGAACACTTCGCGCGTACCGAGCGAGGGGATGAAGGTCAACAGGCTCGCCGCGGCGTCTGAAACCGCCGAACGGATCAGCATCTGGTCGCGATCGTTGGCGAGCCGCATGACGAACAGCGTCGAGCATTGCGAGATGATGGTCGGATCGATCTCCGCCGGACGCTGCGTCACCAAGCCGAGGAAGACGCCGTATTTGCGACCTTCCTTGGCGATGCGCGACAGCGCGCGGCGGGTCGGACCGAAGCCGATCTTTTTGTCGGCCGGCGCGTAGCGGTGCGCTTCCTCGCAGACGAACAGCAGCGGCGCCACGCCGTCGCTCCACAGGCCGAAGTCGAAGGCCATGCGGCAGAGTACCGACACCACCGAGTCGATCACCTCGGCGGGGAAGCCGGCGAGCTGCATGATGGTCATCGGCTTGCCTTCCGGCGGCAGGCGGAACAGATGGCTCAAGGTCTCCGCCATCGTGTCGCCGCCGATGTTCGCGTTTTCGAACATGAAAGCGTAGCGCGGATGGTTGCGGAAGGTTTGGATGCGCGAGATCAGCTTGTGATAGGTGACGCGCGAGGAGCGGTTCTCCAGTTTGCCCATGCGCTCGTCGAGCAGGGTGATCAGGTCCTCGATGCGGTAAGGCACCGGCGTGTCGGCGGTGAAGCCGGTGTCGCGCGGGTCGCGGCGCCGGGTGAGCGCACGCTCCGCCCCAGGCCGGTACTGCAAATAGGCCGATTTTGCCTGCGGGATGACCTCGGAGAGAATTTCCACTTCCTCGTCGACGCCGGGGCGCCCGCCGAAGAAGACGTCGATCGTCTCCTCGAAATTGAACAGCCAGAACGGCAGCCGCAAATTGCGTGGGGTGAGCACCTGCGCCTTGTCGCCGAAGCAGCGGCCATATTCATTGTGCGGGTCGACGAGGAAAATGCGCAGATTGGGGCGCGTTTCGAGGATTTCTTGCAGCAGAATGGCGACGCCGCTCGACTTGCCGACGCCGGTGGCGCCGAGCACGGCGAAGTGCCGGCTCACCAGGGTGTCGATGTCGATATGCACGCCGATCGTCGAATTCTGCTGCAGATCGCCGATGTGGCCATGGTCGGCGTCTGCCGCGCCATAGACCATGCCCAATTCACGCGCGGTCAGCAGCAGCGCGTTATCGCCGATATTGGGGTAATCGGTCACACCACGCTGGAAGCGCGCCTTGCCGCCCTCGGAAAAGACTTCCCCGATCAGGTCGAGACGGGCCATCTTGCGCAGCGTGGTCGGGATGCCGGGCAGGGGCTGCTCGTCGACCTCGGTGATCAGACCGATGATCAGCGAATTGCCGGTCATCAGCCCCATGAACTTGCCGACGGTGGCGTTGTCGCTTGCCCGCTCCGCCAGCTCCACCGAAGACTGTGCGCCGCTGACGGCGGCTACGCGCCCAATGATCTCCGGCGCCGACCTTCCGGGCGTGCGCAATCCATTTGTTTGCTGGATATCCATATCGGCCCCGCCGCAACGCGTTGGTTCGGTTGCCGGCAATCCGCGGCACCCTGGCAAGGCTTAACACGCAGGTTTTCTGCTTATCTTAACGCACCGGTTATTTAGATGGCGCGCTGAGACGATGCTTAATCATTCGTTTGCTGCACTTGCCGCAGAGCCGCCGGCCATCTATGCGTTGCGTGGGGCGTCTATCACGTTGCGACTCTATTAACCGTGCCGCCTTCAGCCGGCGCTGGCGCAACGCGTCGGTATATGAATCGTTAATGGCCCTCGGCCGGTCTCTCATGCGCAGCACCATCCCAATTTCGATCGAGCAAGGCGAGCGCGGCTTCACCCGCTGGGACGTTTTTGCGGTTCTGTTGACGCTGGGGCTGCTTATTTTCTTTGCCGAAGCCAGCCGCCATCTCACGCAGCCGCTCGCGGAGTTGCAACATACGCCGGTTTCGCTCGATCCGTACGATCTGCCCGAATACGCCGCGCGCACGACCCTGCGCATGCTGGTTGCTTTGGCGCTGTCGCTCGTTTTCACCTTCACTTATGCCACCGCGGCTGCCAAAAATCGCCGGGCGGAGGTGGTGCTGATCCCCCTGCTCGATATCCTGCAATCGGTGCCGATCCTCGGCTTCATCTCGGTGACGGTGGTGTTCTTCCTGTCACTTGCGCCTGGGCGGGTGTTGGGCGCGGAATTCGCAGCCATTTTCGCGATCTTTACCAGCCAGGCCTGGAACATGGCCTTCAGTTTCTACCAGTCGTTGCGCACGGTGCCGGTCGAACTGGTAGAAGCCTCGCGCAACTTCCGGCTCTCTAACTGGATGCATTTCTGGCGGGTAGAAGTTCCGTTCGCCATGCCGCAGCTCATCTGGAACATGATGGTGTCGATGTCGGGGAGCTGGTTCTTCGTGGTCGCCTCGGAGGCGATTAGCGTGGGCAACACCACCGTCACCCTGCCCGGCATCGGCTCTTATCTCGCGCTGGCGATCGAGCAGAAAAATCTCGCCGCAGTCGGTTGGGCAATCGGCGCGATGTTGGTGGTCATCCTGCTTTATGATCAATTGTTGTTCCGCCCGCTGGTGGCCTGGGCCGATCGTTTCCGTTTCGAACAACAGGCCGGCGTGACGCCGCCGTATTCGATGGTGCTCGACATATTGCGGCGCTCGCGCATCGTGGCGAAGCTGGCCGATCCGCTGTCGCGGGTTTGGCAACGCAGCTATCAGCTTGCGCTGTTCAACCGCGTGCCGAGCGCCATGGCCGAGTCTTATGCAGCGCGCGCGAGCTGGGTTGACCGCGCCTGGAATGGCCTTGTGCTCGTCGCCGCTGCGGTTGCGCTTTGGCAGGTGGCGCGATTTGTCATCGCCAATATTTCCTTGCCGGAAGTGGGCAGGGCGGCGCTCTTCGGCTTGGCCACGCTCACCCGCGTCGTCGTCTTGATCGCGATCGCCAGCGTGATCTGGGTGCCGATCGGCATTATGGTCGGCATCCGGCCGCGCCTCGCGCAATTCATCCAGCCCGTCGCGCAATTCCTGGCGGCGTTTCCCGCCAACGTACTGTTTCCGCTCTTCGTGGTTGCCATCGTCACGCTCAAGCTTAACCCGGACGTTTGGCTGAGCCCGCTGATGATCCTCGGCACGCAATGGTACATTCTGTTCAACGTGGTGGCGGGGGCCGCCGCGATGCCGTCCGAATTGCGCGACGTCGGCACCAATCTGCAGGTGCGCGGCTGGCTGTGGTGGAGAAAGATCGCGCTGCCGGCGGTGTTTCCCTATTACGTCACCGGTGCCATCACCGCCTCGGGCGGCTCATGGAACGCCTCGATCGTCGCCGAGGTCGCTTCCTGGGGCGACACACATCTGCGTGCAAACGGCCTCGGCGCCTATATCGCGCAGGCGACCGAAGCCGGCGATATGCCGCGAATCGTGCTTGGCATCGCGGTCATGAGCTTGTACGTGGTTATCGTCAACCGCGCCCTGTGGCGTCCACTCTATTGGTACGCTGAAAGCAAATGCCGACTCGGCTGACGGAACAACCATGAGCGACGCGTTGCTCGAGATCAAAGGCGTGCGCAAGGCTTTTCCCAAGCCCGACGGCGAAGAGCTGCTTGTTCTCGACGACATCAATTTAACGATGCCGGAAGGGCAGATCGTCGGCTTGCTCGGACGCTCTGGCTCGGGCAAGTCGACCTTGTTGCGGCTGATCGCCGGGTTGGCGAAGCCGACCGCAGGAGACGTTCTCTATCTCGGCAAAGAGGTCGCCGGTCCGCCGCCCGGCATTGCCATGGTGTTTCAGACCTTCGCGCTGTTCCCCTGGCTGACGGTGCTGGAAAACGTCGAGCTCGGTTTGGAGGCGCTCGGCTTGCCGCCGGAGGAGATCCGCCAGCGTGCGCTCGCCGGCATCGATCTGATCGGCCTCGACGGCTACGAGTCGGCCTACCCGCGCGAATTATCGGGCGGTATGCGGCAGCGCGTGGGATTTGCCCGCGCGCTGGTTGTGCATCCTAACATCCTGTTGATGGATGAGCCGTTCTCCGCACTCGATGTGCTGACCGCGGAGACGTTGCGCACCGACTTTCTCGATCTTTGGATGGAAGGAAAATTGCCGATCAAGGGCGTCATCCTGGTGACGCACAATATCGAGGAAGCGGTGCTGATGTGCGATCGCATCCTCGTCTTCTCGCGCAATCCGGGCCACATCATCGACGAGATCAAGGTCGATCTGCCGCATCCGCGCAACCGCGCCGAGCCAGCGTTCCGCGATCTGGTCGAGCGCATCTATGTGGCACTGACAGCGCGCCCTGCGCCACCGGCACCACGCGCCGCCCCGGAACGCATTCCGGGAATAGGGATCGACATGGAACTGCCGCGCGTGTCCGCCAACGCCATGGCGGGCCTAATCGAGGCGGTGGCCGGGCCGCCCTATAGCGGCAAAGCCGATCTGCCGGTGATCGCCAGCGCATTGCAGATGGAGGTGGACGATCTGTTTCCGATAGCCGAAGCGCTGCAATTATTCCGCTTCGCCGAGATCGAAGGCGGCGACATCAAGTTGACGGACATCGGCAAGCAATTCGCCGAGGCCGGCGTCGACGAACGCAAGAGGCTTTTTCAGCGCCAGCTGTTGGCTCATGTGCCGTTGGCCGCGCACATCCGCCGCGTCTTGCAGGATCGCGCCAATCACGCGGCGCCGCGCAGCCGCTTCCTCAATGAGCTCGAGGATCACATGAGCGCGGAAGCCGCCACCCATGCGCTGCGCGCGGCGGTGGCCTGGGGCCGCTTTGCCGAAGCCTACGCCTACGACGACCGTTCGCGGACCTTTAGTCTGGATAATCCGACCTGAGCCTATCGCACTACGATCTTGGTGCGCGGGCTCAAGCGCGCCAGCAAGCGCCGCAATGTCCTAAGCTCGAGCGCCACGCAGCCGGCCGTCGGCGCGAAGCCTGGCCGCGCGGCGTGCACGAACACCGCGCTGCCGCGGCCCGCGATGCGCGGGCGGGTGTTGTGGTCGAGCTCGATGATGAAATCGTAAAGCGCATCGGCGCGCGCCAGCCGGTCGCCAGCGCGGCCCGGCGCCAGTTTGATCGGCCGATTATAGCGGCGATCGCTGGGCTCTTCGCACCAGCCGTCGTCGGGCGCGATCTGCCGCGTTGGCAGCAAAGTCGTCGGCCGCGGATGCCGTTCGGCACGCCACCACAATCGCCGCAAATGGAACACGCCGCGCGGAGTCGCGCCGTCGCCTTCCCGCTTGTCGGCTTTGACGCCGTTGCGGCCGATTGCGACCGGCAGCGTCAGCGCCCCGGCGATAAGCCAGCCTTGGCTCGCGTGGCCCGGTCGGCGGCGGACGCTTAGCCGGGATAAGGAATGGGTGCGCATCGGTCCACTAAATATCAGATCATGCTTGCTCTTTTCGCGCCCCATGGTCTACTGCGCGACTATTAAACGAGCGGGCGCGACCGTTTCGCGCCCCGAGAGCCTTTTCGAGGGCGATGGCCAATAAACGTACCATTTTGATCGTCGACGATGATGCCGAATTGCGCGATGCCTTGGTTGAACAGCTCGCGCTGCACGAGGAATTTGACGCGATCGCGGTCGACAACGGCAGCAAAGGCGTCCAAGCCGCCAAGAACGGCACGGTCGACCTGGTGATCATGGATGTCGGCTTACCCGACATCGACGGCCGGGAAGCGGTGCGCATCCTGCGCAAGGCCGGCTTCAAGGCTCCGATCATCATGCTCACCGGCCATGACACCGACTCGGACACCATCCTTGGGCTGGATTCCGGCGCCAACGATTACATTACCAAGCCGTTTCGCTTCGCGGTGCTGCTTGCACGCATCCGCGCGCAGTTGCGCCAGCACGAGGCGAGCGAGGACGCAGTCTTCACCATAGGACCTTACACCTTCCGGCCCTCGTCCAAGCTCTTGCTCGCGCCCAAGGGCGGCAAGGTGCGCCTGACCGAGAAGGAAACCGCCATCCTGCGCTACCTCTATCGCGCCGGGCAGAAGCCGGTGTCACGCGAGACGCTGTTGCAGGAGGTTTGGGGCTACAACTCCGGCGTCACCACCCATACGCTGGAAACGCATATTTACCGCCTGCGGCAAAAGATCGAGAAGGACGCCGCCATGCCGGCGATCCTGGTGACGGAGGCCGGCGGCTATAAGCTGGTGCCGTGAGCGCTGTCCACCGCTTATTCCGGCGCGCGCGCGAATCCACAGCTACAATAATCGACTCACCGTTATATTGCTCGCCGGGACGAGCGGGCAGGGGCTGATGGCTCTCGAAGACGACATGGCGTTTTTCGAGCGGGTGCCGACGCTGGCGGCGCTCGGCCGGCAGGCGCTGCGCGTGCTCGCGGTTGGCGCCGATACCCGCCATCTGGCGAACGGCGCGGTGCTGTTCTATGCCGGCGAGCCGGCCGACGGCGGCTATGTCGTGTTCGAGGGCGAACTGCTGGTAAAACCGAACACGGCAGATGGCAAGGAATACACCGTCGGACCGGGCACGTTACTGGGCGAGCTCGCTCTGATCGCCGATACGGTGTCGCCGGTCACTGCGATAGCCAAGGGGCCCGCTGTGGTGGTGCGCATCTCGCGCAGTCTGTTTCGCAAAATGTTAGAAGGTTATCCGACCGCCGCCAGCCGTTTGCGCGAGGTGATGGCCGCGCGCCTGAACAATTGGACCGAGGAACTCAACAGCGTGCGCACGCGGATGGATCGCGGTTAGCGGCCTTCACACTTCAATCGTGGCCGTGACCGGCACATGGTCGGAAGGCCGTTCGGCGCCGCGGTAGTTCTTGGCGACTACGACAGAGGATACCTCGCCGGCGAGCGCGTCCGATGTCCAGATGTGATCGAGACGGCGGCCGCGGTCGGCGGCGCGCCAGTCGAGCGCGCGATAGCTCCACCAGGTATAGAGCTTCTCCGGTTCAGGCACGTGGACGCGCATCGTGTCGATCCAGCCGCCCGCGCGTTGTGCCGCGCTCAGCTTCTCGCATTCGATTGGAGTGTGCGAGACCACGCGTAGCATCTGCTTGTGGCTCCAGACGTCGTGTTCGAGCGGCGCGACGTTGAGGTCCCCGACCAGAATGGAGCGCTGCTGCGCCGCCGGATGCAGGCCTCCGTGCGCGGTCATCTCATCGAGAAAGGCGAGCTTGTGGTCGAATTTCGGATTAGCCGCGGGGTCTGGCTCGTCGCCACCGGCCGGCACGTAGAAATTATGCAACGTGATCGGCTCCTCCAGGCCGGCGCGCTCGCCGAACACCACTTTCATGTGCCGGCAGTCGGCCTTGCCGCAAAAATTATCGAAGCCGATGCTGTCGAAGGGCCGGCGCGAAAGCACGGCGACGCCGTGATAGCCCTTCTGCCCATTGAGCGCGGCGTGTTCATAGCCGAGCCGACGGAAGCGCTTGAGTGGAAACGCATCATCGGGACATTTGGTCTCCTGCAAGCAGAGCACGTCCGGACGCGCGGCCTTGAGGAACTTGGCCACCAGATTGATACGCAGGCGGACTGAGTTGATGTTCCAGGTGGTGACGGTGAGGGACATCTCTGAAATCGTCACCCCCTGGCTTGAGTCGGGGGCCCACGCAGCGATCGCCGATCGATCAAGCTTTAGATGGATGGCCGGGTCAAGCCCGGCAATGAGCGCGCCGCGATTTATCCGCGCTAATTGTGATAGTTCGTATAGTCGATTTTGAATAGGCTCGGGTCGGGCTTCTTGGTGGTGTCGAGGTTATAGACCGCAACCGTGGTATCGTAGCCCTGCGGATCGGTCACCGTCCATTGCTTGAGCTGCATGTCGTTGGCGGCGAACATCATCATCAGGCGGCTGGTGCCGACCACTGCGTTCTTCTCCTCGGCCACTACGGTGACGAAGACGTCGTCCGAATAGACCGCGATCAGATGCGTGTCCTTCATCAGATTGACGTGGTCCGAGAGAAGGAAGCGCAGCGGCGTCTCCGAAAGCGGGTAGATGTCCTGATGCGCCAGCCGCTGGTCGCGCACCGCGACCGCCTGGCCATCGGCGATGACGGCGATCGGACTCGGCGGGTCGTATTCGAAGCGCACCTTACCTGGCTTGGAGATGAAGAACTCGCCCTGGCTGCGGCTGCCGTCGGGGCCGACCTGGACGAATTGGCCGCTTAGCACTTGCGTCTTCGACAAGTAATCGTCGACGCGGGCGACGATGGCGCGCTGCTTGTCGTCGAGGGTGATGCCGTTGCTCGGCTTGCCGAGCACTGCCGCAAAGGGATTGTTGAAAGGAATCGGCAGAACTGCGCTATCGGCCAATGCCGAGCCGGCAAGCAGGCAAGCAAAAAGCGCCGCAAAGCCCGATTTTCGGGTTGTCCGCGCCCAGTTGGCCATTGCGATCTCCGCCTCGCCCCCTCTGCGCTGCGTCACATAACGGCCCGGTGTGGCTATTTCACGACCCGTGCACCGGCCTCAACCGCAATCCGGCTTAGACGCGACGGCGGCGATTCTCAAGCGCGTTCAGTAGCGCTCTTCGCCGTCTTCAGGGATCAAAATCTCGCGCTTGCCGGCATGATTGGCCTGGCCGACGATGCCTTCCTTCTCCATGCGCTCCATCAGCGTCGCGGCGCGGTTATAACCGATCTGCAGGCGGCGCTGGATGTAGGAGGTCGACGCCTTGCGGTCCCGCTGCACCACCGCGACCGCCTGTTGGTAGAGGTCGCCGCCCTCGGCGAGGCCCATGCCGGTCGAGTCGAACACGGCGCCGTCTTCGCCTTCCTCCAGCTCGTCGGACGCCGTCACCTCTTCGAGATATTCCGGCGCCCCTTGCGACTTCAGGTGCCGCACCACTTTCTCCACCTCGTCGTCGGAGACGAACGGCCCGTGCACGCGGCTGATGCGGCCGCCGCCCGCCATGTACAGCATGTCGCCCTGGCCGAGCAGTTGCTCGGCGCCCTGCTCGCCGAGAATGGTGCGGCTGTCGATCTTGGATGTGACCTGGAACGAGATGCGCGTCGGGAAATTTGCCTTGATGGTGCCGGTGATGACGTCGACCGAGGGGCGCTGCGTCGCCAGGATGACGTGGATGCCGGCGGCACGCGCCATCTGCGCCAAACGCTGAATGGCGCCCTCGATATCCTTGCCGGCGACCATCATCAAATCGGCCATCTCGTCGACCACCACCACGACGAACGGTAGCGCTTCGAGCTCAAGCTCCTCTTTTTCGTAGATCGCCTCGCCGGTTTCCTTGTCGTAGCCGGTGTGCACCGTACGCTGCAGGCGCTCACCCTTCGCCTTCGCCTCGGCGACGCGTGCGTTGTAGCCTTCGATGTTGCGCACGCCGAGCTTCGACATCTTCTTGTAGCGTTCCTCCATCTCGCGCACCGCCCATTTAAGCGCCACGACCGCCTTGCGCGGATCGGTGACGACGGGCGTCAGCAGGTGCGGGATGCCGTCATAGACGGAGAGCTCGAGCATCTTGGGGTCGACCATGATCAACCGGCACTGGTCGGGACGCAGGCGATAGACCAGCGACAGGATCATGGTGTTGATGGCGACCGACTTGCCGGAGCCGGTGGTGCCGGCGATCAACAGGTGCGGCATGCGCGAGAGGTCGACGATCACCGACTCGCCGCCGATGGTCTTGCCGAGGCAGAGCGGTAGCTTGGCGGCGGTTTCGTTGTAGTCCTTGCCGGTCAAGAGTTCGCGCAAATAGACCTTCTCGCGCGTCGGGTTGGGCAGCTCGATACCGATCGCATTGCGGCCGGCGACCACGGCGACGCGCGCCGACAGTGCGCTCATCGAGCGGGCGATGTCGTCGGCGAGCCCGATCACGCGTGACGACTTGATGCCGGGCGCGGGCTCGAGCTCGTAGAGCGTCACCACGGGGCCGGGGCGGGCATTGATGATCTCGCCGCGCACGCCGAAATCGCCCAGCACGCTTTCCAGCGTTTGCGCGTTGGCCTCGATGACCTCGCTCGACACCGTCGCTCGCTCCGAGGCGCGCGGCGCCGCCAGAAGATTGAGCGACGGCAATTCGTAACCATTGGCGGCGCGGCGCGGCGGAACGCGCGGCGCGCTCCGCTTGCGCGGGCTGCGCGCCGGCTCATCGACCGCGTCCTCTTCGCCGTCGGCGTCGACCGCGATACTCGGCGCGCTGACCCGACCGTGCCGGTCAAAGCGCGGTTCCATGCGCGCGGCGGACGCCGGTCGCGCGGCGAATTCCGCGCGTGGCGCACCGCGCAGGCGGCGCAAGAGCCGGGCTTTCCAGCTCAACAACGCATGCACGATCATGCCGCGCCAGGCGGAGGCGTTGTCCTTTTCTTCTTCTTGTTCTTCTGTTTCTTCTTCTTCCTCTTCGGCGGCGGCTTTTGCTGTGCGGCGCGGCCAATTCAAGCCGGCGGCGAGCGCGAGCGCCAGCAGTGCGGCCAGCGCGCAAGCGATACCGATCACCAATAGCGAAATGCCCGACAGCGGCACGAACAGCCCTGGCAGCCGTAAGACGGAGTCGCCGCATACGCCGCCGAGACCGCTCGGCAGCGGCCAGGCGCCGATGCGCGGCAGCGTGGAAAAGAAACCGGCGGCGAGGAGGATGCCGGCGATCCACAATAGGTTGCGCCACTTGTCGCCCAAGGGACGGTGCGACAACAGCCGCCAGCCGAGCAGCATCTCCGGCACCAGCAGCAACACGCTGGCGAGGCCGAGCAACTGCATCGCGAGATCGGAGAAAATCGCACCCGGCAACCCAAGCAGATTATGGATCGGCCCTTGCGTCGCATGGCTGAGCGAGGGGTCTTGCACCGACCAGGTGGCGAGGGCGATGGCACCGAGCAGGGCGAGAGTCAGCAAGCCGAGGCCGGCGACCTCGCGCAGGCGCCGCCGCACGATGTCGCGGAGATGGTCGGCGATGAAGGTCCAGATATCGATGCTGCGATCGCTTGCTCTCATCTTACCCTCAGTCCAGCACCGTAACGAGGCGGCGCAGCGCTTCAGCGGTCGCCGCCTTCTCCTGCACCATCGCGACACGGATATAGTTCGCGCCGGGATTTGAACCGTCCGCCTGCTCGCGCGCGAGATAGCGCCCGGGTACGACGCGCACGCCGGCTTCCCGCCAAAGCCGCTTGGTGACCGCTTCGCTGCCGCCCTGCGCCGAAACATCGAGCCAGAGAAAGAAGCCGCCCGCCGGTCGCGCATAGCCGTAGTGGCTGCCGATGATCTCATCGGCGAGGTCGAACTTGGCGGAATAGAGCTTGCGGTTTTCGACAACGTGCGCCTCGTCGCCATAGGCGGCGATGGCGACATGTTGCATCGGCGTCGGCACCTGCGGCGCCGCGACGTTGCGCAGCTCCAGGAAGGCGGCGAGGAAACGGCGGTCGCCGGCGGCGAAGCCGACGCGCAAGCCGGGCAAGCTCGAACGTTTGGACAGCGAGTGGAAGACGACCGTGTTGGCGAAGTCGGGCCCGGCGGCTCCCAGCATGCCCGGCGGCGCGTCCTTGCTGTAGATCTCGCAGTAACATTCGTCGGCGAAGATCAGGAAACCATGCCGGCGCGCCAGCGCGGCGAGGCGCTCGAGATAAGGGCGGCCGGCGACCGCGCCTTGCGGGTTGGACGGCGAAGCAATGTAACAGGCGACGGTGCGCGCGAGCAGCCTATCGTCGAGCACGTCGAGATCGGGCAGGAAGCCGCTTCTGCGCGTCGCCGGTAGATAGACCGGCTCGCATTCGGCGGCGAGCGCGCCTGCAGCATAAGCCGCGTAGAACGGGTTGGGGATGAGCATCGCTGGTCGGCCCGCGCGCGGAGCCACCCAGCGCTTGGCGGCGATGGCGGCGAGGAAAAGGCCCTCGCGCGTGCCGTTGAGCACCAGCACTTCGCTTTCGGGATCGACCGCGCGCGCGAGCTTGTAGCGGCGGCCGAGCCACGCTGCGACCGCCCGGCGAAACGGCTCGATGCCTTTGTTGGGGGGATAGCGGCCGAACTCGGCGACATGCGCGGCGATGGTCGGACCGACGAAAGCGGGAATCGGATGCTGCGGCTCGCCGACCGAAAGGTTGATCGGCGGCTTGCCCGGCTCGATGCCGGCGATCAATTCGGTCAGCCGCACGAACGGCGAGCGGGTATCGACCGCCTTGGATGCAGGAGTAAAAGGCTCACGCTGCGCGGTCATCGGGCGGGCCATGACGGTACGAGGCGGGACGCGGCCCGCGGCACAATACTGTCGATACATTAGATGCGGCGAGGTTAAGACCCGATTAACCAATCGAGGGCAGCGCCGGAGACTTTTGGCCGGCAAAAGAGAGAGGCCCCGGTCCTTGCGAACCGGGGCCTCGACGGAAGGGACAGTGCCGGGTTTCCGCCCCTACCGCTAGCTCAGCGCATGATCCCGAAAAGTGGGTACCGGTTTTCGGATTAGATCATGCGCCATGTCAGACTCCTTACTGAACAGCCTCGCCGTGCAGCGCGAGATCGAGACCTTCGCGCTCCACGTCGTCGGATACGCGCAGGCCGATGATCGCGTCGATGATCTTGAGGATGATCAGCGAGACGATGGCGTCGTAGACCAGCACGATTACGATGCCTTCGATTTGGTTGATCACCTGGCCAGGATTGCCTTCGATCAAGCCGGAGGTTCCGCCGTATTCGCTGATCGCGAACACGCCGGTGAGCAACGCGCCGACGATGCCGCCGACGGCGTGGACGCCGAAGCAATCGAGCGCGTCATCAACGCCATGTATATGCTTGAGGCCGGTGACGCCCCAGTAGCAGACCACGCCAGCGGCAATGCCGATGCAGATCGAACCGATCGGACCGACGAAGCCCGAGGCCGGGGTGATGGCGACGAGGCCGGCGACCGCGCCCGAGCAGATGCCGACGACGGTCGGCTTGCCGCGATGCGCCCATTCCACCAGCATCCAGGTGAAGGCGGCGACAGCGGTGGCGATCTGAGTGACCGTCATCGCCATGCCCGCCTGCATACCGGCGGTGACGGCCGAACCGGCATTGAAGCCGAACCAACCGACCCACAGCAGCGAGGCGCCAATGAAGGTGAGCACCATATTGTGCGGTGGGCCACTCTCCTTGCGCTTGCCGAGAACGATCGCCGCCATCAAGCCGGCAACGCCGGAGTTGATGTGCACGACGGTGCCGCCGGCGAAGTCGAGCACTTTGACCATGGCGTCGGAATTGGCCGAGGAGAGCATGCCGTCCGAGCCCCATACCCAGTGCGCGACCGGCGCGTAGACGAAGATCGCCCACAAGCCGATGAACCAGAGCATGGCGGAGAACTTCATGCGCTCGGCGAACGCGCCCGCGATTAGTGCCGGCGTGATGATCGCGAAGGTCATCTGGAAGCACATGTACACGGTCTCGGGGATGGTCACCGCCAAGCCGTTGGGATTGCCGATGCCCGTCGAGATGTCGCTCAAGATGCCTTGCAGGAACAACCGGCTAAGTCCGCCGATATAGGGCGAGCCGGGCGTGAACGCCAAAGTGTAGGTCAAGCAAGCGTAGACGATGGTGACCAGGCAGGTGATGGCGAAGCTCGTCATCACCGTGTCACCGACGTTCTTCTTGCGCGTCAGGCCGCCATAGAACAGACCGAGGCCGGGCACCGTCATCATCAGCACCAGTGCGACCGAGGTCAGCATCCATGCGGTGTCGCCCGAATTTGGCGTGCACTTGGTGAGCACGGCTTTCTTCGGATCCGGATCGTTGGCGCAGGCTGGCGGCGGCGGCGGTGGTGCCGGCGGAGCCGCGGCAGGGGCCGCGGGCGCTGCAGCCGGCGCGGCAGGCGCGGGCTGGGCGTGCGATTTGTCGAATGCCCCTACGCTCAGAAACAGTGCGAGTATGACCCCGAAGGCGAGAGCCAAGAGCCCCGCACGGGAGGATTTCTTCAACGTCATGGTCTTAACTCCTGTCCGTATTGTTGCGGTGCGCGTGGCTTAGAGTGCGGCATCATTGGTCTCGCCGGTGCGGATGCGCACGGCGCTGTCGATGCTGAACACGAAGATTTTGCCGTCTCCGATCTGCCCGGTCTTTGCGGCCCCGGTAATGGCGCCGATGACCTTGTCGACTTGGTTGCTGGCAACCGCCACTTCCACTTTGATCTTGGGCAGGAAGCTCACCGCATACTCGGCGCCACGGTAGATTTCCGTGTGCCCCTTCTGACGCCCGTAGCCTTTCACCTCGGTAACAGTCAGCCCCTGCACCCCGATGGAGGTCAGAGCGTCACGGACCTCGTCGAGTTTGAAAGGCTTGATAATGGCCATGACGATTTTCATGGATTCGATCCCCGCTTGGCCCGTTTTGTAAGTTCACACAGTGCGGGCGGGTCACTGAGCCTGGCCCACGAAGCAGGCTTCGCAGGCACGGCCGCAAAGAGGGAATCAATTGCCGTGCCAGACGTCGGCCTCGGCCGTAACATTATGATCTTGTTAAGGAAACTTTGTACACCGCGCTTTGCTAATGAAGTCCATTCCCGGGCGCGCCCAAATCTGCGCCAGGCGCCTAGGTGTCTGCCTAATAATTAGTCAGACCGCCGTCGTGGTTGGATGTCGGCCGATTTATGCACGATCCGGCTCTTTAAGGTTGCGCCGCTGGCGCACCAACCCTTCTTGCGCCACCGAGGCCACCAGCGTGCCCTCGCGGGTGAAGATCAATCCGCGCGAGAAGCCGCGCGAGTCGTGCAGATTGGGCGAGTCCTGCGCATACAGCAGCCAGTCATCGGCGCGGAACGGCCGGTGCAGCCACAGCGCATGATCGAGGGAAGCCGCCATGAATTCCTTCTCGAACAGCGTGCGTCCGTGCGGCGCCAGCGAAGCGTCGAGCAAGGTCATATCGGACGCGTAAGCGAGCACGCATTGATGGATGGCGAGGTCGTCGGGCAGACGCGAAGTTGCGCGGATCCAGACATGGAAACGGCCATCCGGATATTTTCTGCCGCCGTAACGATCGAATTCGACCGGGCGCAGCTCGATCGGCCGCTCGCGCTCATAATAGCGCCGCACCGGATCGGGCATGGTCGGCAGCATCTTCTGTCGCATCTCTGATTCACTCGGCAGCGTCTCCGGCGGCGGCACCTCCGGCATCTTGGCCTGGTGATCGAGACCGGGTTCGCCGGCATGGAACGAGACCAGCATTGAGAAGATGGCGTGGCCGTGCTGGCGCGCGGTCACCCCGCGCGTGGTGAAGCTCTTGCCGTCGCGGATGCGGTCGACGTCATAGATGATCGGCACCTTGGGGTCGCCCGGCAGGATGAAATAGGCGTGCATGGAATGCGGCGGGCGGCCGGCCTCGACCGTGCGCACGGCCGCGACCAGCGCCTGTCCGATCACCTGGCCGCCGTAAACGCGCTGCCAGCCGGCCTGGGGCGAGCGGCCGCGAAACAAGTTCACTTCGAGCGGTTCGAGGTCGAGGATGTCGAGCATTTCCTGGACGGCGGAGGGCATGGAAAGAAATCCGTACGGGTCAAAAGCCGGCCGCAACCTGCTATGCTTGGGCGGAATTTACAAGGAAGGCCATGGGCAAGACGGATAAGGCGGAACGGCGCGAGATGGTGATCGGTGGAGCGGGCTTTGCCGGCCTTGCCCTCGCCATCGCCTTGCGTGAGGGGCTCGGTGATACCTTCACCATAACCGTCGTCGATCCGGCGCTGGCCGCGGCGAAGTCGAAGGATCCACGAGCCTCCGCCATTGCCGCGGCGGCGCGCCGGCTGTTCGAGGCGATCGGCGTCTGGGACGCGGCCGCCGACGAGGCGCAGCCGATCCTCGATATGGTGGTGACCGACTCAAAGCTCGAGCATGCGGTGCGGCCGACCTTCCTCACCTTCGCCGGTGAGGTGGAAGGGGGCGAACCATTCGCGCACATGATCGAGAACCGGCTGTTGGTCGACGCCCTGGTGGCAAAGGCACAGGCGCTCGGCGTCGATTTGCGGGGATGCGCGGTCTCCAGTTTCGAGAATACGAGGAACGCAATCGACGTCGAATTGAGCGACGGCAGCAAGATTTCGGCGCGGCTCTTGGTCGGCGCCGACGGCGCGCGCTCGATCGTCCGCGAGCAGGCCGGCATCGCCACGCACGGCTGGGATTACGAGCAGTCGGCAATCGTCTGCACGGTTGCGCACGAGCGCGACCACAACGGCCGCGCCGAGGAGCACTTCCTGCCCGCCGGGCCCTTCGCCATTCTGCCGCTCAAGGGCAAGCGCTGCTCGATCGTGTGGACCGAGCGCACGCGCGAGGCCGAGCGCATCGTCGTGCTGCCCGACAATGAATTTCACGACGAGCTGGAGCGGCGCTTCGGCTTGCAGCTTGGCGAGCTCAAAGTCGTCGGTGCGCGCCGCGCCTTTCCGCTCGGGCTGTTCACCGCGCGCTCGTTCATCGCCGAGCGCCTGGCGCTGATCGGCGACGCCGCGCACATTATCCACCCGATCGCTGGGCAGGGTTTGAATATGGGGCTGCGCGACGTCGCGGCGCTCGCCGAAGCGGTGGCCGATGCGGCGCGGCTCGGCCTCGATATCGGCGGCGCGCACGTGCTCGAGCGCTATCAGCGCTGGCGACGTTTCGACACCATGACCATGGGGGTGGCGACCGATGGGCTGAACCGCCTGTTTTCCAACGATTCGGACGTGCTGCGGCTCGCGCGCAACGTCGGATTGGGATTGGTCGAGCGCATGCCGGCGTTGAAGACAATGTTCATCCGCGAGGCCGCTGGCTTCACCGGCGAGGTGCCGAAGCTCTTGCGCGGCGAGGCGCTGTAATTTTTCTTGTCGTCGCGGTCGAGCGCGCAGCGCGAGAGCCGGGACCCATACTCCGCAGCCGATCGATAGGGCGCGGCGTATGGGTCCCCGCCTCCGCGGGGACGACAGGTAACGAGAACCTACGACAGCGGAATGCTGCCGACGTGGTCCTGGAACGCCTTGCGCTTGGCGAGCGCGGCGAACCAGCGCTCGAGATTCGGCATCGCTGGACGATCGGGTACGAGTTGGCGGAAGCGGTAGCACATGACGCCGACCGGGATGTCGCCGTAGGAGAAGTTCGGCCCGGCGACAAATTGCGTTCTGCCAAGCTGCGCGTCTAAAATCTTCATTGCTTCGGTGGTCTTCTGCTGCGAGGCCTTGATCGCCGCCATGTCTCGTTTCTCCGGCGGCGTGCGGATGAGGCCCCAGAACGCCGGGGTGATCGCAGGACCCAACACCGATAATTGCCAGTCCATCCATTGGCTGGCGAGCGCGCGCGGATGCGCGTCTTTCGGCTCCAGCGCGCCGGTCTTGTCGTGCTTGCCGGCGAGATAGCGCACGATCGAGTTCGATTCCCAGAGCAGGAAGCCGTCTTCCTCCTGCAGCGTCGGCACCAGCCCGTTCGGATTCATCGCGAGATAGGCCGGCTCCTTGTTCTTGCCGAACGCGCCGCCGACGTCGATACGCTCATGCGCAAGCCCGAGCTCGCCGACGGCCCACATCGCCTTTTGCACGTTGGACGAGGTGTTGCGGCCCCAGATTTTGATCATTGGGGTTCTCTCCCTTAATTCCCTGTCATGCCCGCGAAAAGCGGGCATCCAGTACTCCCTGTGTTCGGTAACATGCCGCCTACGTTTACTGGATCACCCGTCTTTGCGGGTGATGACGCCAAGAGCCATCATTCCAACCTCCGCGCTTCCTCCGGCAGCATGATCGGGATGCCGTCGCGGATTGGGTAGGCGAGCTTGGCCTTGCGCGAGATCAGTTCCTGCCTGGCGGCGTCGTATTCCAGCGGACCCTTGGTGAGAGGGCAGACCAGGATCTCCAACAGCTTGGGATCGACGCTGCTGGCGGGGCGTTCGGTCGGTGGGGTGGTGGACATGGGACTCCGATATCGCATCCCCTATAGCACGACAGCGCCGCGCTTTACCCTCCCCCTCGTGGGGAGGGTGGCAGGCGAAAGCGCGCGGGGTGGGGGTGGAGACAATTCACGAGTTACGACCCCCACCCCCGACCCTTCCCACAAGGGGGAGGGGAGAAGCGCTACTGCAGTTTGGTCTCGCCTTCGCCGTTTTTCTTCGCGAGTTCGATTTCAGTGACGGCGATCAAGACCTCGGCGCGCGTCTTCAGGTCAGGCGCCTCCAGCAGCGCCTGCTTTTCGGCGGGCCCATAGGGCGACATCATCGACAGCGCGTTGACCAGCGCTTCGTTCGGCGCCTTCTCGATGCCGTCCCAGTCGGCGTTGAGATTGTTGGCCTTGAGGAAGTCGCGCAGCGCCGCGAGTAGAGCGTCGCGGTCGACTTTATTCTCACCCTTGCGCGCGACGAAATCGTCGGCGAAGGGCGCATAGGTCACGCGGCATTGGCGGTAGGGCGTCGCGACCTTCAGCTCCTGCTCGAGGCGGAAGCGGGCGACGCCGGTGAGCTCGATGAGGTAGCGGCCGTCGCCGCTTTCGGCGAGCTGTGTGATGCGGCCGACGCAGCCGACCTTAAAGAGCGCCGGCTTGTCGGCCGACCCGCCATGCGTGGCGTCGGGCTGGATCATCCCGATGAGCCGGTGGCCGTCGCGCAGCGCGTCGTCGATCATGGCGAGGTAGCGCGGCTCGAAAATGTTGAGCGGCATCTGCCCGCGCGGCAGCAGCAAGGCGCCCGGCAACGGGAATACCGGAATGACTTCGGGCAGGTCGACCGGGCCGCGATAGTGCGCGTTCATCGGCATGTCGCATGACCCCCCACGAGCCAGCGCAAACCTTACGAGAACAGAATCGACGACAGCCTCTTACGCCCTTCCACCGCCGCCGGATCGGCAAATCCCCAGGCCTCGAAGAACTGCACGAGCTGTTTACGGGCGCTGTCGTCGTTCCATTTGCGGTCGCGCCGGACGATTTCGAGCAACTGCTCCGCCGCTTCCGCGCGCTTGCCCTTGGCGTTGAGCGCGACGGCGAGATCGAAACGCGCTTGATGGTCGAGCGGATTGGCGGCGATCTTGCGCTCCAGTTCGTGGGTCGGGCCGACCGATTTGGCCTGTTCTGCAATCTCCAGCGCCGCGCGCGCGGCGGTAACTGCGGCATCGCTCTGCTTGCTCTCGGGCACCAGCGCCAGCGTTTTCTTGGCTTGCTCGGTATTGCCGGTGGCGACGTAACAGCGTGCGAGCCCCGCGAGCGCCGCGACATTGCCGCTGTCCTCTTTGAGCAATTGCCCATACAAGTTGGCGGCGTCGGCGGCATTGCCGCCGGCGAGGGCCTCATCGGCGGCTTTCAGCAGATCCTTCTCCTCGCCGCCGACTTTGCCCTTGGTCAGCCGTTCGAGGAACGCCACCACCTGGCTTTCCGGCAAAGCGCCCATGAAGCCGTCGATCGGCTGGCCGTTAGAAAAGGCGATCACCGCCGGAATCGATTGGATGCCCATCTGGCCGGGGATCGCCGGATGCTCGTCGATATTCATCTTGGCGAGCTTGACCTTGCCCTTGGCTGCTTTCACCGCCTTTTCCAACACCGGCGTGAGCTGCTTGCAGGGGCCGCACCACGGCGCCCAGAAGTCGACCAGCACCGGCTGGCGCTTCGACTCCTCGATCACGTCCTTCATGAACGCTTGCGTGGTGGTGTCCTTCACCACCTCGGCCGCCGCCGGCACCGCCCCGCCGTTTTGCAGCATTGTTCCTCGCTCGATCGTCGGTTCCCTCGGGTTAGATGGGTCATCCGCCTGCCGATTGCAATTGGGTCAAGAGCCCTCCGGCCGGCGCCCGGATACCCGCTCGATGCGCGGTTCGTGGCCGGTCGAGCGCAGGAATTTGACGAGATCCTCGCGTGCGATCGAGGTGGTCATGGTGTTGACCAGCGGATGAAAGTTGAGCGTCTTGTGCTCCATTAACCGCGCGTCGAGCACGACGGTCACGCGACCCTCGGTATCGTTGAAGGCGCCGAACGGTGTCACCGCGCCGGGCTCGACGCCTAGGACTTCACGCAAGAGATCGGACGCGCCGAAGGAAAACCGCCCGCTCGCACCCAACAGGCGATGCAGGCCTTTGAGATCGATGTCGGCGTCTTCCTCGGCGACCACGAGATAGAGCGCCTGGTTTTTATCGCGCAGGAACAGGTTCTTGGTGTGGCCGCCGGGGATCTGTCCGCGCCGCGTCTGGCTCTGCTTGACCGTGAACAAGGGCGGGTGCTTAACCGTTGTGTGCTTGATGCCGAGCGCATCGAGTGCGGCGAATAGCTGGTCGGGGGTGAACGGCATGAACGGCTCGCGGCGGACCGGTGTTATTATCATTGCCAACCGGGGAGGTCGAAATGGCACGTTTCATCCTAGCTGTAGCGGCACTCGTGATGGCCGTGACAGTTGCCTGGCCGGCGGATGCCGCCGGCACTGCGCCTTGGTGCGCAGTGCTCGATTTCGGCCGCGGTACCGCCTATTGGGATTGCCAATACGCCTCGATCGAGCAGTGCCGACCGGTGGTCATTGCGGGCAACCGCGGCTTTTGCAATCCGAACCCGGCCTACGTGGCCGCGGAGCCGCCAAGATGGCGCCATAAGCGGCGTCATCATCGTTACTGACCAGCGCCACGCAAACGGTTGCCAAGCGGGCAGGCTTGCGGCTATAGCAACGGTCCACCGGCGGGATGCAAGTTCACCCGCCCGGTGTTAAATATCCCAACGGAATGCGGGTGTAGCTCAGGGGTAGAGCACGACCTTGCCAAGGTCGGGGTCGAGGGTTCGAATCCCTTCGCCCGCTCCAATAAAATTAAAAGTTTAGTCAGTCCCAAATTCTATGGGAACCTGCCGCCGTAGCGCAGCGCTCACTTGCTTATTTGATGAACAAAAGTGCGCAACGCTCGTTCTCTCGAACTAACAATCAACTCTTTAACAAATTTTGGTCGATCGGCAGCGAGCGAATTCGTTTTCCGGTCGCGGCAAAAATGGCGTTGCACAGAGCGGGAATGGCGGGCGGCAATGGTGGTTCACCCAGCCCGGTTGGTGGATTGTCGGTCTTCAGGAAGTGCACCTCGACCGGGGCCGATTGCGACATCCGCATAAGCCGGAATGTGTCGAAATTTTCCTCGGACACACGGCCGTTCTGGATGGTGATGGTTTGATTGAGGGCTTCGCTCAGGCCGTCGAGCACGCCGCCCTGGACCATGTTCTCGGCCGCAGTCGGGTTGATCACTTGACTGCCGATATCTCCGACGGCCCACACTTTGTGGACCTTAACCCGCCCATCACCGGCGACTGCGGCCTCGACCACTTCGGCGAAATAGCCGAGATGGCAGTAGTAGAAGCCAACGCCCAGCCCAAGGCGGGGCGGAAGCGATCGCCTGCCCCAGCCCGACACCGTGCGGACCTGCTCCAGCACACCACGCGCGCGCGCCGTATTGAAGCCGCTGTCCGCCAGTATCTCATCCTTGCCGAGCAGATCGATCTGGAACTGCAGCGGGTCCTTGCCGGCGGCGTGCGCCAATTCGTCGATGAAAGACTGAAACACAAAGGCGAGCGCGTTGTCGCCGGGCGCGCGCAGCGGGCCCGTAGGGATGCCGCACGGCATGAGCGAATAGCTATAGGACAAATTCGCTACCCGACCGGCGGGATAGGTGTCGGCATTGAGACCGGCGGAAGGTGCGAATTCGCCATTGCGGCCCAGGCTGACGAAATGTTGTTGCCACACCACGAGCTTGCCCGCCGCATCCAAACCCCCTTTTAGGTAATGCCAGCCGGCCGGCCGATAGAAATCGTGCTGGATGTCGTCCGCGCGATTCCACAGCAGCTTGACCGGCGCGCCGGCGACTTTGGATATCCACGCCGCTTCGGCCATGTAGTCGTTCATCAACCGCCGGCCAAAGCCGCCGCCGATGCGGGTAAAATTGATCGTGATATTGCGCTCGGGAATACCCAGCGTGCGCGCGACAAGGCTGCGGCCAGGCTCGGGGTTTTGCGTCGGCGCCCAGAGCTCGACCTTGTTCCCCCGCACGTCCGCGGTGCAGTTCATCGGCTCAAGCGTGGCGTGGGCAATGAATGGATATTGGTAAGCCGCCTCGATCACGCGCGCCGCGCGTCGTAGGGCGCCTGCAGTATCGCCGTCGTCGCGCAGCTTGTACTGCGGTGCTTTTGCACCGAGCTCGGCTGCCTGCCGCGCGAAGTCGTCGCTGCTTTGCCTTGCGGTAGGGCCTTCATCCCATTTGACGTCGAGTTTGCCGCGCGCTCTTTCCGCCAGCCACCAGTTGTCGGCAACCACGGCCACGCCGGGCATCAGGCCGGCAAGATCGGTCCCGCCCTCGACCACGAAAGCATGGCGTACGCCAGGCATGCGGCGCACAGCGTCGAGATTTGCGCTCGCAACTCCGCCGCCGAACACGGGGCATTTCTCGAAAACGGCATAGAGCATGCCCGGCACGACGGTATCGATACCAAACAGCGGCTCGCCCTCGACGATCTTTGAGCTGTCGACGTCGTGGACCGAATGCCCAATAATTTTGTAGTCCTTCGGATCCTTAAGCATCACACTGTTCGGATCTGGTGCCGCCTCTTTTGCCGCCGCTTCGGCCAGCGCGCCATAACTCAATGAGCGGCCCGACGGCTTATGCGTAACTTGGCCCAACGCGGCGGCGCACTCGCTTGCCGATACTTTCCATTGCCGAGCCGCGGCCGCGATTAACATCGCACGGGCAATAGCACCGACCTTTCGCATTGGGGTCCATTCCAGCGGCGTTGCCATACTGCCGCCGGCGACCTGCCGGCCATAAATCGTCTGATCTGCGACCGCCTGCTCTATGCGCACCTGACTCCAGTCGGCGTCCATTTCCTCGGCGATTAGCATCGCTAGCATCGTCTTGATGCCCTGCCCGATCTCCGGGTTCTTCGAATTGATGGTGACGGTGTTGTCCGGTGCGATGCGCACATAAGCGTTAAGCATGACAGCACCCGTCGCCTCGCCAAGGGGCGCGGCTTTGTTAGGCAAGGGCAGGGCAAAGGTCAGGAGGAGGCCGCCAGCGGCGCTCACTTTGAGAAAATCGCGACGTGAGGGACATCCGCCGATCCTACCGGCGGAACTTCGCATGAGGGCTCCTTGCAACATGGTCATGCCGCGTTTTTCTCCGATGCGGAGCCGAAGTCGGTCTTCGCCGCGCGCTTGATAGCTTCGCGAATTCGATTATAGGTGCCGCAACGGCAAATTATGCCGTCCATGGCTGAATCGATGTCATCATCGCTCGGCGTCTTCGTTTTCGTGAGCAGCGCCGCCGCCGACATGATCTGGCCAGCCTGACAGTACCCACATTGTGTGACGTCAACATCGCGCCAGGCGCGCTGTAGTCGGGCACCAATGGCAAAGTCGCCGATGCCTTCGATGGTGGTCACCTCGGCTTTGTCGACCGAGGATATCGGCACGATGCACGACGGCACTGGCGCACCGCCGATGTGGACCGTGCAGGCCCCGCACAAGCCGCTGCCACAGCCGTATTTCGTACCCTTCAGATCGAGGACATCGCGCAAGACCCAAAGTAGCGGCATTCCGCCGTCGACGTCGACGGTATGGATCTTGCCATTGACATGCACCGTATATTGCATGACGCACCTCGCGCGCAGGATCCGCCAGCACAGCAGAACCCAGCTAGAAACGCATGAATGGGATCACTTAAATCGGTGAGCGCAGTGATCTAAATCAAACGCGCACGATCCACCTCTGCGTTAAGGACCAAAGACGGCAAAAATAACCAAAAGATCACCGAAAAATCGCGCCCGGCCCGGTGAATGGACTTTCTTAGGCCCAACCGATAGGGGTAACGAGCTGGAGCCCCGATGAGCCGACTGCCGATTACGATCGCCACCTGGGATTACGATCGGGTGCGCGCCCTTACCGACGGCCGGGTCAGGGTGGAAGGTTGCAACGTCAACTACATCACCATGCCGGTCGAGGAATGCTTTGAACGCGCCTTCTTTCACGGCGAGTTCGAGGTGGCGGAGATCGGCTTCAGCCCGTTTCTGATCGCGCTATCGCGCGGACCGACGCCTTACGTCGCGGTGCCGATATTTTTATCGCGCATGTTTCGCCACTCGGCGGTCTATATCCGCACCGACCGCGGCATCAACGGCCCGGCCGACCTGCGCGGCAAACGCATCGGCGTCCCGGAATATCAGATGTCTGCGGTGATGTGGTTTCGTGGGTATCTGAAAGACGAATTCGGCATCGAACCAAAGCATAGCAACTGGGTGCAGGCTGGGCTCGAAAATCCAGGGCGGCGCGACAAGTTTCCGCTCAATCTCCCGGAAAATTTCCCGCTCGTCTCACGCAATGATGTGGCGCTGTCGAACCTGCTTGCCGAGGGCGAGCTCGACTGCGTGATCTCGGCGCGCACGCCGTCCTGCTATATCAACGGGCATCCTCAGGTGCGCCGGCTTTTTCCCGACTATCGGGCCGCGGAAGGCGATTACTATAAGAAAACCGGCATTTTTCCGATCATGCATGCGCTCGGTATCAGGCGCGACATCTACGAAAGCAATCGCTGGCTGGCCGCGAGCCTCTACAAGGCCTTTCTCAAGGCCAAACGGCTGGCGGATGCCGAGTTCACCGAGACCACCGCGCTGAAGATCGGCCTGCCTTGGGTGACGGCGGACTATGAAGCCACCGTCGCCTTGATGGGCGGCGATTTCTGGTCTTACGGCGTCGATGCAAATTACAAGACGCTCGCTACAATGGCGCGCTATTCTTACGAGCAGGGTCTTTCTGTGCGCCAAGTTGCGGTCGAGGAAATGTTTGCGGAAGGCAACCTGAGCGAGACCCGCGTTTAGTTTATCACGCCATGACTGTGCAACCGATCCGCGCTTCGTACGCGGTCCCACGCCGCGGCCGGAAATGAGCCCGTCCGACGCTGGCAGCGTTCCTGAAAAAAGACCGTGAAGGGCTACGCGAGCTCGCTGGCGGTCACGATCTCGTCGGAGCCAATCACGAGAATCTGGCCGCCGTCTATTTCTCGGGCCAGCCCCGATCCGGTTGACAAGTCGTCGGCTTGGACGATGATCGAACCGAATGGGAGGAAACATCAATGTCAAAAATCGCCGCAAGCATCCTCGTTGCAAGTCTCTGTCTCTCTGCAACAACCGCCGTTAAGGCGGAAGAGGTCCTGGTCACACAATACAAGAACGATCCGACCGGAGCGCCGTTCGCGATCGCCATCGAGAAGGGGTTTTTCAAGAAGGCCGGCATTGACATCTCGGTCGTCAACGGCACCGGCGGAGGCGCCTCAATGCGCGCGGCGATGGCAACCAACCTCGGCTATGGCGAAGTGGCGCCAGCAAGCGCGATTGCGGCCATCAATCAGGGGCAGGATCTCAAGATTGTCGGCATTGGCTCACGCCTGCTCGATCATTACCTGATCGTTTTGCCGTCATCGAACATCAAGACACTCAAGGACTTAGATGGCAAGACCTTCAGCATCAGCAACCCCAAATCGTTAACCGATCTAGCCGCCGTTCTGGTTGCGGAGAAGGCCGGGCTTAAGCCTGACGCGATGAAGCACGTCCCCGTCGGCAGTCTCGGCGGGGCAATCACGGCCTTGGAAAAAGGCGCCGCGGATGTGACCTCGATCCCGATTCCGGTGTACCTCGCTAAGGACGGTGCCACCAGGTATCGCACCCTGCTCACCCCCAAGGATATGCCGCACCTGCCGCCCGGCATCGAAGTTGCGACCGCGGACCTGATCAAGAACCATCCCGACAAACTCAGGGCCGTGCTCGCCGGCCGCCGCGAAGGGGTGAAATACATCTACGAGCACACCGACGACGCCATCAAGATTCTCGAAAAATTCTATGCGCCGCTGCCGCCCGACAAGGTCGCCAATATGGTGCACGAACTCGTCGAGGCGAAGTTCTGGAGCGAGGGCAATATCGAGATGCCTCTGCTGACGCTGTCCGAACGCGCGATGGTCGACGTGGGAATGATCAAGGAAAAGCTCGATCTGGAGAAGATGATCGACACCTCATTCCTGCCGAGCGATCTGCAGAAGATAACCAAATAATCGAGGACATGAACAAAGTGCCCGCGGCCGACGCGGTGCATGCGAGGCTGTCGGGTGTCACGCGTGTCTTTCCTGGGACGGCGGGACACCCGCCGGTGCATGCGCTGGGGCCGATCGACTTCGAGCTCAAGCGAGGCGAATTCTTTGCGGTGGTCGGGCCATCCGGCTGTGGCAAATCAACATTGCTCGAGCTCATCGCCGGATTGCAGCGGCCGACGGAAGGCACCGTGACCTTCGAAGGCCGTTCGGTTTCCGGGGTGGTGCCGGACGGCATCGGTGTCGTTTTTCAGGAGGACGCAAGTTTTCCTTGGCTGACCGTCTATGACAACGCGGCCTTCGGTTTGCGGCAAAGCGGTATGGCGGCCGAGGAGGTCCGCCGCCGGGTCGACGACGCCTTGGCCTTCATGGGACTCAAGGATTTCGCCCGCGCCTATCCGGCCCAACTTTCCGGCGGCATGCGCCAACGTGTCTGCATCGCCCGCACGCTGGTGCTGCAGCCGCATCTCATTTTGCTCGATGAGCCGTTCGGCGCACTCGATGCGCAGACGCGTTTATTGATGGGCGACGAAGTGTTGCGGCTATGGCGGCGCACCGGCGCCACCGTGCTGCTGATCACGCACGCGCTCGACGAGGCGGCCATGCTTTCCGACCGCATCGGCGCCATGTCGGCGCGTCCCGGCCGCTTTATGGACATCATCAAAACCGGCTGGCCGCGCGAGCGCGACAGCACTATCGTCAGCGAAGCGGAATTTGGCGAGATCACCGGACGGCTGTGGGAAAACCTGCGCGGCGAATCGCTGAAATCGCTCGGTGTATCCGACAGGGCCGTGCAATGACGCGCGTCGGCTGGATCAGGCTCGTCGTCATTATCGCAGCGATCGCGGTGCTGGAATTCGCCTGCCGCGCCGGCCTCATCAATCCCAACGTCGTGATCCCTCCGTCGGAGATGGCAAAGTCGCTAGTCGCGCTGCTCGCGTCCGGTCAGATGAATGACGACATCGCGCGGACGTTAGGCGTGGTGGCGCTCGCGGCCGTGCTGTCGATCGTGTTCGGCTTCGCCCTCGGCTTGTTGATCCATGCGTTGTCGCGCGTGCGCGAGGCGCTCGATCCCTATTTCGCCACCTATTATGCGGTGCCTGTCTTCATTTTCTATCCGGTGATGATCGCGATCTTCGGGCTTTCGCCGTGGCCCATCGTGCTCATCGGGTTTGCCACCGCGGTCGTCGCCATGATCATTGCCACGTTGAACGGCCTTGACCGCGTGCCGCGTGTGCTGACCAAAGTCGCACGCGTGCACCGCATGGGAGCCTTGGCGACGTCGCTGAAATTGAAGCTTCCGGCCGCCGCACCTTATCTGTTCACCGGCATCAAGCTTTCGGTCAGCTACGCCTTCGTCTCGGTGATCGCCGCCGAATTCATCCTCTCGCCGGCTGGCCTCGGCCGCGAGATTGCCGACGCATACAACGATTTCGATAATCGCCGGATGTACGCTCTGATGTTATTCCTGCTGGCCGTCGCCACCGTCGTCAATGGAGCGTTGCACGCCTGGGATGTCCGCTGGGCAAAGCGCCGCGGGATCTATACGACATGAACGCGACGCGCGGCAATGTCCTGGTCGGCGCGACGCGACGCGTAACAGACACGCTGATCATCGTCGCCGCCGTGCTGCTCATCTGGCAGGGGCTCGCCCGCGTGGTCGGAACGACGGCGCTTGCCGGCCCCGTGCCGACACTTACCTATTTCGTGCATTTCGTGCCGTCGCAACGATTTGCCGTCAACGCAATCTCGACCGCGATCACATTCGGCTGGGCGCTGCTCATCGCCTACGGTCTCGGCCTTGCTATCGGCATCTGGATGGGCGCTCACCGTCTGTCCGGCGCGGTGGGCGAGCCGATCCTTGTGACGCTCTATTCCATTCCGAAGATCACGCTTTATCCGGTGATCCTGCTGATCTTCGGGTTGACCATTGGCGGCAAGGTGGTCTTCGGAGCCATTCACGGCATCCTACCAGTCGCGCTGCTGACCATGGCGGCGATCCGCAACATTCCGCCCGTCTATTTGAAATCGGCGCGCACGCTACACCTGTCGCCATGGCAGACCATCGTCAAGGTGCTGTTGCCCGCCACCCTACCGGAAGTTGTTGCCGGGCTGCGTATCGGCTTTACCGTCACGTTGTTCGGCGTCCTGTTGTCGGAGATGTTCGCCTCGCGTCACGGTCTCGGATTCTTGATCGTAAACGCAATGGCGCTGCTGCAGACCGAGGAGATGATCACCGTCGCGCTCGTGTTGTTCGTCTTCGCCGCCGTCGCCAATGCGCTCCTGCTATGGATGGAACGACAAATGCATCGACGAGTTCAAGTTTAGGATGATCGCCGTTCGTTTGACCTGATCTTCGGCCTTGATACTATTCAGCGAAATCACCCAGCCAATCGACCACTATCGACGATCTGCGCCGAGTGAAGGGAGCCGCAGGAGACTGTAGCGTTCGATGATCGAACACATTGAGATCGAGAAATGCACCGGTTGCGGGGTGTGCGACATAGTCTGCCCGGCGGACGTGATCCATATGGAACCGGCTGCCAACCCCAGCCCGGTCGAGGGCCTACGGCTGACCAATCTCCTGCCGGTGATCAAATTCCGCGAGCACTGCATCACCTGCTTCAGCTGCGAGATCTTCTGCCCCGAGCGCATCGTCGACGTGCACCCGTCGGTGAAGAACCGCCCGCGGCCATGGTGACCGGCAATGAAAAAATTTGACGGACTGCTCACCGAAACGGACGTCCTTGTCGTCGGCGCCGGCGCCGGCGGACTTCTGGCCGCGCTCAGCGCCAAGCGCAATGGCGCGCGCGGTACGCGCGTGACCTTGGTCGATTCATGGATGATCGGCCGCACCGGCCACACCGCTTTCTCCAATGCCTGGAAGATCGTGGTGTTTCCCGAAGACGATATCGATGGAATTTTGCGCGAAATCATCGCCGGCAATGACGGCATCGCCGACCAGGTATTGGTGCGCGAATCGCTTGCAGCGTCGTACCAGCGTATGCGGGATTTCGAGGCCATGGGCATGGTGTATGCGCGCGAGCCCGACGGCAGTTATTCGCGTCGACCGACTCGCGGGCTCGATCTTGCACGGGTGATGCACCCCGACGGCGGCGGGCTCGAATTCTGCTGGCATTTGCGCCGCGCGCTGGAACAGGAAGGCGTGCAGCTGATCGACCGCCTGTTCGTCACCGGTCTGCTGCGCGGCGATGATGGCCGCATCGTCGGGGCCGCAGGCATCAACAGCCGCAGCGGCGAATTTCACGTCATCTCCGCCAGGGCGACGATCGTCGCGACCAACGCCATCACCTTCCGCTCCGGCTTCGTGCGCGACATCACCGGCACCGGCACGCTGCTCGCCTATCGCGCGGGCGCCACGCTGCGCAACGCGGAATTCAGCTACGTGCGGCCGGGCACGCCGAAGTTCTATTTCGAGGGCATCACCTTCGCGATCCAGGAAGGCGCGCACTTCGTCAACGACAAGGGTGAGGCCTTTATGGCGCGGCATGAGCCGATCTGGGGCGATGAGGCCGACGTGCCGCGCATCGCCCGCGCCATGGCCATGGAAAAGCAGGCCGGCAATGAGCCGCTCTACCTCGACATGTCGCAGATCGCGGAGGAGAAGCGCGACTATTTCATCCAGAGCAAAGTGAAATGGATGGACTACTTCTTCCGCAAGCTCGGCAGCGAGGCGCGCACCGACATGTTCGGCAAGACGCCTTACTACGCGCTCAATCAGATGACCAAGATGGCCATGCGCACCGCGCCGGATTGCCGCTCCGACATTCCGGGATTGCTGGCGGCGGGGCTGGCGCAGGCTGGCTGCGCCAACCATTTCGCCGGCTTCCACATCGGCCTGGGCATCGGCAATGGCTGGATTGCCGGTCGCAGCGCAGTCGAAGATCTCGACAGCGCGCCCGCCCCGCGCGTCGACCCGAGGGCGGTGCAGGTGATTCACGACGAGACGCTCGAGCCGCTCGATGCTGCCGCAGAAGCCGATTCCGATCGCATCCTGCGCGACCTGCAGCAGATCATGTTTGCCTATGACATCGGTATCCTCAAACGCGCCGACCGGCTCGACCAGGCATTAAAGAAGGTCACGGCGCTTACCGCGCGCGCCCAAGAGGCCGCGGCGCCGCACGTGCACGAGTTGGTGCGCCTGAAAGAGACCGAAGCCATGCTGCTCGCCGCACAGATCATTCTCGGTGCGTCATTATTCCGCACCGAGTCGCGGCTGAGCCACTTCCGCGAGGACTACGAGCAACGCGACGACGCCAATTGGCTCTGCTGGGTCGACGTCGCCGAAAGCGATGGGGCGCCGGCATTCCGTAAGACTTCGGTGCCGACACCCTACTGCGCCGTCACCGCTCCCCCGGGCCGCCCCAAGCGCCTCCATAAGCGTCTTGCGGTGACCGGCGTCTGAACTCCGCAGCAATCAAAGTCCTTAGCCTAGGCGTCGAAACGCACTGAACCCGCTTAGGCCGCCGGTTTCGCCTTGGGACGAACGGTGCCAAGATTCGCCGACCTAGCTGTCGGCTCTCGCGGCGTTTTGCTCCGTGTTACAAATCTCCGTCGGCAAGGGTCGTGAGCGACGTTCCTATTGCAGCATCGTGCTGGCGGCGAACAGTTGCTCTAGCTCGATCCGTCGTGGGGTCAGGCCCTGTTCCTGCGAGTAGCGCGACGCAGTTTCTAGCGTCGCGCGGTTGGCGGCAATTCCGTGCTGCAGCACAGGCTTGGCCAGAGCGGCGCCGGCTTCCGGTGCAATCAACCCGGCGGCAAGGTGGTATTCGATGTGCTCCCGGCGCTGCGTGTCGGCCATTTCATTGGCCCGTTGAAAGGCTTTGAAGAGATTGAGGATCGCCCAAGGATGCTTCTCGGCAATGTGGCGCTTGATCACCATGGCGTGATTGATGGGGTAAAGACCCGTCTTGCGGTAGTAGCGCGTGCCCTCGGCGACCGGGTCAGGAAACAGCCGTTTGATCTCTGGACAGTTCAATAGATCGATCCGGCTGCGGTCGACCAGGTTGTCGTGTCTAAGATAAAGCAGCGTAGCGTCGAGTTCTCCTGATGCCATCATACCGCCGATGTTCTTGTCCGGCGGGATCTGGTGGATAATGACACCGGGAGGCGGCTCGAAACCGACCGCCGCGCGATGGCTGTGCGACGGCGGACGCTCCATCCAGAATTCCATGTCGGAGGGCTTCACTCCGAATTCATGTTCGAGCACGCCGCGCGCCCACAAAGCGGCGGTCTGCTGATATTCGGGCACTCCGACGCGCTTACCCTTGAGGTCAGCGGGCTGGTCGATGCCGGAATCGGCTCGCACCAGAATGCGCGTATGGAAAAAATAGCGCGTGGTGAAGATCGGCAGGCCGATCCAGCGATCGTCGCCCTTGGACACCGCGATCATCAAGGATGACAGGGACATTTCCGACACGTCGAAATCGGCAAAACGCAACTGCCGCCAGAACAACTCGGAAGGATGTACCGCGCTGGGTAAGAGGTCGACGGTGTCGGCGGTGATAGCGCCGTCGAAGATCGGCCGCGTGCGGGGATTGACGGACATGCCGATGCTGAGCTGAAGTTTCATTCGCTGTTATCCCACCTCTTATCTTGCTGCGCGATCTTGCCGCTCGCACGGGGCCGACCATCATAACGCATCGGCGGTCCCTCAGGCAGCATCAAGGATCGTCTCATCTCTCAAGGCCGCCGCTGTCGGCAGGCCAGCGCCGATAATATGAGTCCTCGTCGGTGTTGTGCGCCGCACCGACCCGCGCGATAAGCTAGTGGGACGCGAGGAAGCCAATATGCGCTTGCTGGGGACGGGCAAGGACTTGTGGGTCAAACACAGCCGCGATGCGTGGTGGCTGACGCTCGCCGCCGTCTTCGTCGTGCTGACGGCGATTCTCGCGTATAGAATCGGCCATATCGAACGTCTGGCGGCCGCATCGTCGGCCGACGCGCAGCAAAAATTCCAAATCTACCACGTCCCGGCACCGCCGCCGGGCGCCGACCCGAATTGTGACCTTTGCAGGCTCAACCAGGCCGACGTCGACTACGCGTTGAAGCCAAACAGCGTCGCGACCGTGACGTTCTCCTTCAAGCAACGAAAAGAGACATGGCCGGACGTCATTTATATATCCGTCAACAATCTCAAGGGCCGGACGTGCAAGTTTGTCAACCGCCCCGGTGCGCAGCCTGACGTTCAAGGAGAGAAGGGCGACCAGATTTCGTTTCTGATTAAACAAGACATGGGGGCGGACGAGAAGGAGAGGATCGTATCGATCGCTTGCGATCTCACCGTCACGGTGCACGCATACTCATTCACCAAGTTTGAATTGCCCTTTTATTTCGCGGCGGCCGTCGCGTCTGAAAAGACGCTGACGCCGAATATCGAAACCGACGATACCGGACGTTCCGCGACGCAGTCGGTCGCTGAACTCCCAAGCGGAGACCTCGGCAAATCCGAGCCTGCCAAGAGCGCCGATCCACAACCCTCCAAACCGCTGGCTTCAGCGCCGCCGAAGAAGCGCGAAGATTTCAAGCTGCTCACACTCAAGGCGGATATGCACGACATCTATGCCGAGAACATTCGCTTCGACGAAGTGCCGTCAAAGAGCGCAAATCTGTCCCCCGGGGGCAAAGTCGTAACCATGAGCTGGAGCAGCGAAGAATTGGAGGGAAGAAAGGAGTGGTTGCTCGTTCTCATCGGTATTTGTTCCGCCGCCGCGGTGGCCGCGCTCGTTGAAGCCCTACGGCCGCACATCGACCGGCCTAGGACGAGTGGAGATGCGGAAACCGTTTGAGCGAATGCTTTGGCGAATGCTGTCACTTCAAGGCTGCCGCTGACTGAGGCCAATCATCCTCAATATCCCGCGGCCAGCGCGCCGCGCGTGCGCGTGTCGGCGACGCCGACGTAAGCCTGCGGCGTGAATTCGCCCTGCGGGATCACCGCGATCGAATTCGCCGCGGTATGCAGCGCGGTCGGCTCGATGACGTGGCCGCGCGCTTGCAGCGCTTCGAGCACGGCGGGCGCAAAGCCCGGCTCGACATAGACTTTGTCCGGCTCCCATTGGTGATGCAGGCGCGGCATCGACACCGCCTGCGCGAGCGGCATGTGCAAGTCGATGACGTCGCTGATCACCTGCAGCACCGCAGTGATGATGCGGCTGCCGCCGGGCGAGCCGGTGATCAGCACCGGCTTGCCGCCCTTGAGCACGATCACCGGCGTCATCGACGATAGCGGCCGTTTGCCGGGTCCGGGCAGGTTTTTGTCGAAGCCGACGAGGCCGTAAGCGTTCGCGGCGCCCGGCTTGGCGGAGAAATCGTCGAGCTCGTTGTTGAGCAGCACGCCGGTGCCGTCAGCGACGAGACCGAGGCCGAAAGAGAAGTTGAGCGTATAGGTGTTCGACACGGCGTTGCCGTCGCGGTCGATGACGGAGAAATGCGTGGTGTTGTGGCCCTCGTCGTCGGTCGGTTGCCCCGGGCGGATGTCGGCCGCGGGCGTCGCGCGCGCGCTGATGCCGGCCCGCAACGACGCCGCGTATTTCTTCGAAATCAGGCTAACGACCGGTACGCTCACGCTGCCGGGATCGCCGAGATAGACGGCGCGGTCGGCATAGGCGCGCTTCATCGCCTCGATCATGTCGTGCAGCGCTTCCGCGCGATCGAGCTTGGCGAGATCGTACCCCTCCAGGATGTTGAGCATCTCGATCAAGCACACTCCGCCGGAGGAGGGCGGCGGCATGGAGATGAGGTCGTAGCCGCGATAGGTGCCGCGCACGGGGGTGCGCTCGATCGCCTGATAATGCGCGAGATCGTCCGCCGTCATGATGCCGCCCGCCGCGCGCACCGCGGCGGCGATGCGCGCGGCGATATCGCCGGTGTAGAAGACGCGCGGCCCGTTGTCGGCGATGGCGCGCAGCGTGTCGGCGAGATCGAATTGCAGCAGGCGGTCGCCCTCGTGCAGCGATTCGCCGCCGTTGAGGAAGATCGCCGTCGTCGATGGGAAGCGCGAAAGACGCGCGCGCGCTTGCGGCAATGAATCGGCCAGATCGTCCTCGACCGGGAAGCCTTCTTCCGCGAGCGTGATCGCCGGCGCGATCACATCGGCGAGGGTGAACTTGCCGGAGCCGTATTTTTGCAGCGCCAGCGCAAGGCCGGCGACCGTGCCGGGCACGCCGACCGCAAGTCCGGAATCGCGCGACTTCTGCGCATCGGGATTGCCCTGCGCGTCGAGGAACATCGTGGGCGTCGCCGCCGCCGGCGCCGTCTCGCGGTAGTCGATGCTGGTGTCGGTGCCATTGGCGAGATGGATGACCATGAAGCCGCCGCCGCCGAGATTGCCGGCGCGCGGATAGGTGACGGCAAGGGCGAAGCCGACGGCGACCGCAGCGTCGACGGCGTTGCCGCCGCGGTCGAGGATTTCGACGCCGATACGCGCGGCGCGCTGTTCCTGCGCCACCACCATGCCGTTGTGGGCGAGGATGCCCTGCGCCGGCGGGATCGCGGCAATGGGCGCGCTCGGCGCGACCTGCGCGTGGGCGCCGGCTAGGAACAGCAGCGCAACAAAAGCGGAAAGGAAGCGCGTCATTTCATTTCCCGTTCGTCCCCGCGCAAGCGGGGACCCAGGGCGTCAAGTATGGCATTTTACTTTAGCTGGGTTCCCGCTTGCGCGGGAACGAACGGTTGAGAGGCTTGTACTCACCAATTGAATCCGTGAGCGGAGCTACCGCGCCTGCCCGTGGTACACGGTGTTCGGCCGCATGTCGGTGGCGCTGGCCACGCGGTTCGACATGTTGAAGAACCCGGCCACCGCGGCGACGTCCCAGATGTCGCGCGCGGAAAAGCCCGAGCGGCGCAGCCGCTCGCGGTCGGCGTCCTCGACGCTCCACGGCGAAACCGTCAGCTTCACCGCGAAGTCGAGCATGGCCCGCTGGCGCTTGGACAGGCGCGCCACCCGATAATTCATCACCATCTGCTCGCCGAGCAGCGGATTGCCGGAATAGTGCCGCACCGCGGCGCCGTGCGCGGTCAGACAGTAATAGCAGCGATTCTGCGCCGACACCGCGACCGCGATCATTTCGCGCTCGAGCTTGGAGAGGCCGCTCTCGCCGAGCATCAGATCGTTGTACATGGCGACGAAGGCTTCGAGCTTGGCGTTGTCGAAGGCGTAGGCCAAGAGCACGTTGGGCACGAAGCCGAGCTTGTCCTGGCATTTCTTGAAATAGGCCTCCATTGCCGGCGACAGCCTCACCGGCGGCAGATCGAGCGCGATGATCGGCGTATCGTCGGCGGGTATCGGCGCCGACTTTACGGCCTTGTCGCCCTTGATGGCGCGCAGCGACGGCTGCGCGTTGCCGCTAACCTTCGCCGATTTTGCCGCCTTACCCATGTCGTGCACCCCTTTGCGCTGCCTCGCCTGAGACTACAAGGTTCGCAGCGTCGGCGATATAGCCGCCCTCCAGCAATTCGCTTTACATAACAAAGGTTTATGGTGCCGCCGTCCGCTGCCGTGGCGTGTCACCCGCGCGTCACCAAATGGTGTGTTGATCTCGACACCCCAGGCGCGGGATGTGAAGGCTCGCATTCCGCCTTCATCGACACGGCGAGGTGTCATGGCCGCCGAACTACCGGGCAGCGACGCGCAAGGCGCCGCCAATCTCATCGCGCAGGCCGCCGCAATGACGGCACGCCGCGCCGGCATGCCCAAAGACTTTGTCGCTCACCTGTTTGCGCGCGCCGTGCCGGAAGACGTCGTCCGCTACGGCGTCGGCGACCTCGCCATGCTCGCCGAACGCGCCTGGAACGATTTGAGCGAGCGCGCGCCCGGCGCGCCCAAGATTGGCTGCGCGACCGTCGCGCTCGAACAGTCCGGCGCGCGCCGGGCGGTGACGGTCATCGAGATCATCAACGACGACATGCCGTTCCTTGTCGACTCGGTGATGGGCGAGCTCACCGAGCGCAAGCTCGAAGTCTGGCTGGTCGTGCATCCCGTGTTCGCGATCAAGCGCGACGGCGCCAAGCTCGTCGGGCTCGCCCCGGCGGACGCAAAAGCCGGGCGCGAGAGCTTTATCCACATCCACGTCGCCCCGCTTGCCGATGCGGCCGCCTGCGCCGCCGTCGTCGAGGCGCTCAAACGCGTGCTCGGCGAGGTGCGGCTGGCGGTGAGCGACTGGCGCCCCATGCTCGAGCGCGTCACCGGCGTGATCGCGGAACTGAAGACCAATCCGCCGCCGCTGCCCAATGAAGAGATCAATGAGGCCATCGAATTCCTGCAGTGGCTCGCCGCCGACAACTTCACGTTCCTCGGCGTGCGCGACTATCGCTTCGACGGCCAGGCGCTCGAGCCCGATCACGACAGCGCGCTCGGTATCATGCGCGACCGCGAACTGCGCGTGCTCAAGCGCGGCGAGGAGCCGATCGACTTTACGCCCGAAATCATGGCCTTCCTCAAGGAGCCGCGGCCGCTGATCATCGCCAAAGCCAATATCCATGCCCATGTGCACCGCCGCGCCTATCTCGACTATATCGGCGTCAAGCGTTTCGACGGCGCTGGCAACCTGATCGGCGAGTTCCGCATCGTCGGCCTGTTCACCTCGACTGCCTATACGCGCACCGCGCACCGCATCCCCTACTTGCGGCGCAAGATCGCCGCGGTCGAGCGCCGCGCCGGCTTCGACCCCAACAGCCACTCCGGCAAGGCGCTGGCCAGCGTACTCGAGCACTATCCGCGCGACGAATTGTTCCAGGTCGACGAGGACACGCTTTACCGTTTCACGCAGGCGATCCTGCACCTCGACGAACGGCCGCGCGTGCGCGTCCTGGCGCGCACCGACCGTTTCGACCGTTTCGTGTCGGTGCTGGTCTACGTGCCGCGCGAACGCTACGACAGCAATGTCCGCCTCAAGATCGCCGACTATCTCGCCCGCGCCTATATCGGACGCGTCTCGGCCTTCTATCCCTATTTCCCCGAGGAAGGCCCGCTGGTGCGCGTGCATTTCATCATCGGCCGTTCCGGCGGACGCACGCCCGAGATCGAGCGCGATACGCTCGAACGCGAGGTCGAAGCCATCGTCCGCACCTGGACCGATGCGCTTGCCGAGGCGCTGGCGCGCGCCCATCCTCCCGAGCAGGCGCGCGCGCTGTTTGCGCGCTATAGCGAGGCCTTTCCGCAAGGCTTCCACGAGTTCTATGCGCCCGCGGCGGCGGCGGCCGACATTCGCATCATCGAGACTCTGTCAGCGGAGCGCCCGTTGGCGGTCGATTTCCGTCACCGCAGCGCCGAGGACCGCAGCAATGTCAGCCTGCGAGTGTGGAGCTTCGGCCGTCCGCTGCCGCTCTCGGAGCGCGTGCCCGTGCTCGAGAACATGGGTTTCCGCGTGGTTGACGAGCGCACCTATCGCATCGTGCCGCACGGCGGCGCGCGGCTCTGGTTCCACGACATGCTGCTGGAAGCGCGCGACGCCGGGCTCATTGACCTGGGCGAGGAAAAGAGCCGCCTCGAGACGGCCTTCCTCATGGTGATGCGCGGCGCCGCCGAGAACGACGGCTACAACGCGCTCACGCTCGCCGGCGGGCTGCCCTGGCGCGACGTCGCGCTGATCCGCACGCTGTCGCGCTTCCTGCGCCAGCTGCGCGTGCCTTATTCGCAGGACTATATGTGGACGACGCTCGTCAAGCATGCCGGCATCGCGGCGGAGATCGTCGCTTTGTTCCACGCGCGCTTCGACCCGCGCGCACCAGGCGAGCGCGCCGCGCACGAACGCGAGATCGCCGAGCGCATCGAAGGTCTGCTCGGCGGCGTCGAGAGCCTCGACGAAGACCGCATTTTGCGCCTGTTCGTCAATGCCGTGCAGTCGGCGCTGCGCAGCAACTTCTACCAGCTCGGCGGGGACGGGCAGCCGAAGCCGCTGATCTCGGTCAAGTTCGCGAGCGGCAAGATCACCGAGATGCCGCTGCCGCGGCCGCTCTATGAGATCTTCGTCTATTCGCCGCGGCTGGAAGGCGTGCATCTTCGCTTCGGCAAGGTGGCGCGCGGCGGCATCCGCTGGTCCGACCGGCCGCAGGATTTCCGCACCGAGATCCTCGGCCTGGTGAAGGCGCAGCAGGTGAAGAACGCGGTGATCGTGCCGGTCGGCGCCAAGGGAGGCTTCGTGCCCAAACTGATGCCCAAGGGTGCGACGCGCGAACAAGTGCAGGCGGAAGGGGTCGCCACCTACAAACTGTTCATCTCGGCGCTGCTCGACATCACCGATAATATCGCCGCCGAGGGTACCATCGTGCCGCCCGAGAATACGGTGCGGCACGAGGGCGACGATCCCTATCTCGTGGTGGCGGCCGATAAGGGCACCGCTACGTTCTCCGACATTGCCAACGGCATTTCGGCCGCACACGATTACTGGCTGGGCGACGCCTTCGCCTCGGGCGGCTCGGCGGGTTACGACCACAAGGCGATGGGCATCACCGCGCGCGGCGCCTGGGAATCGGTGAAGCGCCACTTCCGCGAGATGGACGTCAACATTCATACGACGCCATTCACCGTAGTCGGCGTCGGCGACATGTCGGGCGATGTGTTCGGCAACGGCATGCTGCGCGAGGACACGATCAAGTTGATCGCCGCCTTCGATCACCGCGACATTTTCATTGATCCCGGCCCCGACCCGAAAGCGAGTTTCGCCGAGCGCAAGCGGCTGTTTTCGCTGCCGCGCTCGAGCTGGCAGGACTACGACAAGACGCTGATCTCCCAGGGCGGCGGCGTCTATCCACGCAAGGCGAAGGAGCTCAAGCTCAGCGCCGAGGCGCGCGCGCTGTTCGGCGTCGCCGAGAGCGTGACGCCGCAGCAATTGTTGCAGGCGATCCTCAAGGCGCCGGCCGACCTGTTGTTCTTCGGCGGCATCGGCACCTATGTGCGCGCGTCGAGCGAAAGCGACGAGGCGGCGGGCGACCGCGCCAACGACGCAATCCGCATCGCCGGCGCCGACCTGCGCTGCAAGGTGATCGGCGAGGGCGCCAATCTCGGCATGACCCAGCGCGGCCGCGTCGAAGCGGCGATGCGCGGCATAAGGCTCAACACCGACGCCATCGACAATTCCGCCGGCGTCAACACCTCCGACGTCGAAGTCAATATCAAGATCGCGCTCGCCGGCCCGGTGCGCTCCGGCGCGCTCACGCTGGAAGCGCGCAATGCGCTGCTCGCTGAGATGACCGACGAGGTGGCGCGCCTGGTGCTGCGCAACAACTACCAGCAGACGCTGGCGCTGTCGCTGGCGCAGCGGCGCGGGCTCGAGGATCTCGGCTTCCAGCAGCGGCTGATGCAGACGCTGGAGGCACGCGACGAGCTCGACCGCGCGGTCGAGTTCCTGCCCGACGACATGACGCTTGCCGAGCGGCGCAAGCGCAATCAGGCGCTGACGCGGCCCGAGCTCGCCGTGCTGCTCGCTTACGCCAAGCTCTCGCTTTACAACGAACTGCTCGATTCGAGCGTGCCGGACGATCCCTATCTCGGCCGCGAACTCACCCGTTATTTCCCGCCGGAAATGGTGCAAGGCTTCCCCGAGGCGCTGCATACGCACCGCCTGCGCCGCGAGATCATCGCGACGCAACTGACCAATTCGATGATCAACCGCGGCGGCGCGACGCTGATCGCGCGCATCGCCGACCAGACCGGGGCGTCGGCGGCATCGATTGCCGCGGCTTTCGCCGCTGCACGGCAAAGCTACGGCTTGGTCGATGTCAACGGCGAAATCGATGCGCTTGACAACGAAGTCGGCGGCGACCTGCAACTGTCGCTCTATGCCGCGGTGCAGGACCTGCTGCTCGACCGGCTGGTTTGGTTCCTGCGCAACGTCGATCTGACGCAGGGCCTGGAAACGATCATCGGCCATTACCGCGCGGGCATCGCGCAGGTCAATGCCGCACTCGATGCCGCGCTGTCGAAATCGACGGCGGCCGCGCGTGCGGGACGAACGGCGGAACTCGCCAAGGCCGGTGTACCCGAGGCGCTAGCGCGCCACATCGCCAGCCAGCCTGCGCTGAAAGCCGCAACCGACATCGTGCTGGTCGCCGACCGCGCCGGCAAACAGGTCGCGGAAGTGACGGCGACCTATTTTGCCGCCGAGAGCTTCTTCCAGCTCGACCGCGTCGCGCATGCCGCCACCGGGATCGCGGTTGGGGATTATTTCGATCGCCTGGCGCTCGACCGCGCGCTCGATTCGATCGGCGACGCCGAGCGCCGTATTACCCGTGCCATGGTTGCCAACGGCAGCGCCGGCGCCGGCGCCGTGGAAGAATGGGTGAAGCCGCGCAAGAGCGAAGTTGAGCGCATCCGCGCCGCGATTCACGAGATCGCCGGCTCGGGGCTGACGCTGTCGAAGCTCACCGTGGCGGCGAGTCTCTTAGGAGATTTGGCGCGGGAGTGACTACTTCACCCTCCCCTGGAGAGGAGGGTAGACAGCACCACTTGCGTAAATTCCCTAATGCCGGAAATGCCGCACGCCGGTGAACACCATGGCGATGTTATGCTCGTCCGCCGCCTTGATGACATCGGCGTCGCGCATGGAGCCGCCGGGCTGGATCACCGCCGTGGCGCCGGCTTCGATCGCCACCAGCAAGCCGTCCGGGAACGGGAAGAAGGCGTCGGAGGCGACCACCGAGCCCTTGGTCAGCGGCACCTTAAGCTTCAATTCCTTCGCTGCGTCTTCGGCCTTGCGTGCGGCGATGCGCGCGGCATCGACGCGGCTCATCTGCCCGGCGCCGATGCCGACGGTCGCGCCGTCCTTGACGTAGACGATGGTGTTCGATTTCACGTGCTTGGCGACGCGGAAGGCGAACCGCATGTCGGCGAGCTCTTGCTCGCTCGGCGCGCGCTTGGTGACGGTCTTGAGCTGCATCTCGTCGACCACGGCGTTGTCGCGCGACTGCACCAGCAGGCCGCCGGCGACCGACTTCACCGTGAGCCCCGCCGTGCGCGGATCCGGCAGGCCGCCGGCGAGTAGCAGCCTCAAGTTTTTCTTCGCCGCCACGATGTTGACCGCCTCCTCGTCGGCATCGGGCGCGATGATCACTTCAGTGAAGATCTCGGTGATGGCTTTGGCCGCGTCCGCGTCGAGCTTGCGGTTGAGCGCGACGATGCCGCCGAAGGCCGATGTCGAATCGCACGCCAAGGCTTTCTTGTACGCCTCGACGAGGTTGGCGCCTTCGGCCACGCCGCAAGGATTGGCGTGCTTGACAATGACGCAGGCCGCGGTGCGCTTGGGGTCGAATTCGGCGACGCATTCGTAGGCCGCGTCGGTGTCGTTGATGTTGTTGTAGGACAGCTCTTTGCCCTGCAGCTGGCGCGCCGTGGCGACGCCGAAGCGCTCGCCGGGCGAGCGATAGAAGGCGGCGCTCTGGTGTGGGTTCTCGCCGTAGCGCAGCGCCTGAATGAGCTTGCCGCCGAAGGCGCGATAGTCGGGCGCCACTTCGTGCAGCGTTGCGGCGAACCAATTAGAGATCGCCGCGTCGTAGGCGGCGGTGCGCGCATAGGCCTTTGCCGCGAGCTTTTGCCGAAGCTCAAACGAGGTCATGCCAACATGCAGCGCCAGCTCGGCCAGCACCTTATTGTAATCTTCCGGATCGATCACGACCGTGACGTCGGCGTGGTTCTTAGCGGCGGCGCGAATCATGGCCGGCCCGCCGATGTCGATGTTCTCGATGCAATCGTCGAAGGCGGCGCCGCGCGCGACTGTTTCCTCGAACGGATAGAGGTTCACCACCATGAGATCGATCGGCTTGATGCCGTGCTTCTCCATGGCCGCGCCGTGCTCTTCGTTGCCGCGGATGCCGAGCAGCCCGCCGTGCACCTTCGGGTGCAGCGTCTTCAGCCGTCCGTCCATCATTTCGGGAAAGCCGGTCAGCTCGGAGACGTCGCGCACCGCAAGCCCCGCCTCCTTCAACGCCTTGGCGGTGCCGCCGGTCGAGATCAGCTCGACGCCGTAGCCGGTGAGCTCCTTGGCGAAACCGATGAGGCCGCTCTTGTCGGATACCGAGAGCAAGGCGCGGGTGATGCGGCGCGGATGGCTGACCATGGGGCACGGGCTAGCACAAGACGCGGGCGGAAGTGTATGCGGTGCGTGAGGCTGGCGACCTCACATCCACAGCATCAATCGCGCGCGGCGGTGCCACAGGTTCGGCCTGCTCCCTCTCCTCCGCCTTCGCGCTCACGCGCTTCGGCGGACCCAAACCCGGCGGAGCTCGCGAAGCGAGCGGAGGCGGGCCGTTGGGGAGAGGGTTGGGGTGAGGGGGTTCATGAGTCTCGATAGTCCGTAACCCCTCACCTAGCGCTCCGCGCCGACCTCTCCCTATGGAAGAGGTGAAGGGCGCGCTGCGCTCGATTAAAGCGGCAATTCCGGCTCCTCGGCTCGCTTCGGCCGTGCCTCCGGCGGCGCCGGCGGCGAGTGGCGGAAGCACCAGCGCACCTTTTGCGTGGCGCGGGCGTGGCCGTAGATCACGATCTGCACGGCGCGGCGCGGGCTTTCGGTGCCGCCGAGGAACACGCTCTCCTCGATCTCCACGGTGTTGCCGAAGGTATTGAAGGTCCACAGCTCCTTGTCGGGCAGCAGCAGGATGACCTCGTAGCCGTCGGCCAGCCGGTTGGCCTTCACCGCCGGATGCAAATGAAAGCGGATGGCATATTCGTCCGGCACGTTGACCGGGACGGTGTCGCCGGAGGCGGGCAGGAAGCTGTCCTCGCCGTCGAGCTGGCGGCCGTCGGCGCTCAGGCGGATGGTGCGGCCGTGGGTCACGCCGAATTCGTCCGCGTAGCCGTCGTGGCTTGCGCGCAGCCATTCGCCGTCCTGCGTGCCGCGCTCGACGTTGACCACATGCGGGCCGCTGACGACAGGCACGCCGAACAACAGCTTGCGCAACGACACCGTGTCCAGGAAACGGCAGGACGACCTGTCATTGAAGGTGACGGTCGAATGTGCGCCGGTGGCGCGCGTGACCTGCCGCCAGTTCTCCTTGTTGGTCGGGGGCAGCCCGCAATTGACCACCAGCCGGCTGTGCCGCCATGACAATTCGAACGAGAGACAGCCGGCATGGGCCTCCTGGCTGAGCGCGATCGGCGGCGGCTTGCCGGTGTCCATGATCAGCGTGGTCTCGTCGGCGTCGATGCGCTGGTAGCCGGAATGCGGCGCATTGGCGACCGGCGCGCCGCGCGCATCGTCATAGGCGAGCACGGTGGCGAGCAGATCGACCGGCGTCGGTCCCATGCCGTTGAACAGTGCGAAGCTGCCGTCGCCGTGCCGGAAGTAGCGCAGCATCGGCATCATGCGGTCGATGGCGTTGTTGACCGCCTGCGGCGGGTGCAAATGACGGGCGCTGAACAATTGCCGCAGCGGCAGAAGGTCGGCGAGCATCTCGATCAGCGCGCCGGGATTGCGGCTGATATGGCCGCCGTCGGGCAGGATCTGCCGGCGCAGCTCGCCGATCAGGCGGCGCGCGTCGCTGCGCAAGTGCCCGGACTGCCCCTGAATGCAAAGTGCGGCCGAGGTGAGCGCCATCACCGCCTGCAGCCGCGGCAGGCCGTCGCGCGAGTCCTTGAGCGTGGCGCGCAGATAGCGCACTTGGCGCGACAGGCTGCGCATGAAACGGCGATAGAAGCGTGTATCGGCGTCCTGCAGCACGAACGGCGCCTGCGAGAGCCAGCACAGGATGCGGCGCGACAGGATGTCGGAGCGCCAGCCGAGCGGATGCCAGCGGCCCTGCAGCGCGATCCACTCATCGATCAGCGAGCGCGCATTGGCGCGCGTGATCGCCGAGTCGGCCGCGCGCAGGTGACGCAGCCAGGAGAAGGAGAGCAACATCACCGCCCATTCGTCGGACGGCGGCGTCACCTCGAACGGCGAGCGGCGGTCGCAGATCACCACCTTGCCGGCAAAGGCGAAGCGACCGGCATAGATCTCGCCGGCGCGGCTGGTGTCGGCGGTGCGCAGGTCCTGCGGCGCGAGCACGATACGGTCGGTCTTGGCCGAACCGAAGCGCCAGCGCATGAGCGCGTGAGCGTTGACGAGGCCGAGCAGGCTGCGGAACGCGCGGCGCGCCACGAACACGGAGAGCCCGAACCACTCCGCGACCGAAAGCCGCATCATCAAGGCGTTTGTCCTCAGAGGCGCGATTCGCGCGCGCTCCGCACGATAGCGAAGGGGTGCCGGACGGCCAATATGCTTGACCCGCCCGAGCATTAGGCCGCTTTTCGCCGCAGACGGGCGGCGTAGAAGCCGTCGAGCCCGTCCCAATGCGGATCGGGGTCGGGCAGGTGGAACGGCAGCGTGCGCAAGTCGCCGGCGGGGTTGAGCAACTCGCCGCGGTCGCTGATTTCGGTCGCGGCGATGGGGATGCGCTCAAAGCGCGGATCGCGCGCGAGCAGCGCGGAAATCTGCTGCTCGCCTTCCTCCGGCTCCAGCGAGCAAACACAATAGATGAGCCGACCGCCGGGTCTGGTCAGCTCGGTGGCGCGGTCGAGCAACCGCTGCTGCAGCGCGGTGAGCACGGCAAGATCGGCTTCACTTTTGAGCCAGGGCACGTCGGGGTGGCGGCGGATGGTGCCGGTCGCCGAGCAGGGTGCGTCGAGCAACACGGCGTCGAAGGGGCCGGCCTGCCAGTCGAGCACGTCGGTGGCGACCGTTTCGGCGTCGAGCTGGAGCCGAGACAAATTCTCGCGCAGGCGGGCAAGGCGTGCCGGCGAGCGGTCGACTGCGGTTACGCGCGCGCCGGCGAGCGCCAACTGCGCGGTCTTGCCGCCTGGCGCCGCGCACAAATCGGCGACCGCAAGCGCGCGCACCTCGCCAAGGAGCCGCGCCGGCAGTGAGGCGGCGGCGTCCTGCACCCACCAGGCGCCTTCACGGAAACCGGGCAAAAGTGTGATCGAGCCCTGCGCTAGCGTGCGCACGCTGCCGGTCGGCAGCACGCGGCCGCGCAGCCGCTCGGCCCAAGCTGCGGCGTCGTGCTTGACAGTCAGGTCGAGTGCCGGTTCGTGGCCGTTGGCTTGCGCAATCAGGCGCGCGGTATCCGCGCCGTAATGCGCCGCCCAGCGCTTGAAGAGCCAGTCCGGCGTATCGCGGGCGGGATCGTCGGCGCCGAGCGCCGCCTTGTTCTGCGCCACGCGCCGCAACACGGCATTGACCAGGCCGGCATAACGCGCCGCACGACGGTCGGCTTGCGCCAGCCGCACCGCCAGATCGACCGCGGCATGGTCGGGCACCTCGAGCCAGAGAATTTGCGCGGCACCGATGAGCAGGATCGTCTCCGCGCGCGGCGCGTCCGGGGGAAAACCGCGCTCGAGCAAGCCGCCGAGCAGATGCCGCAAGGTTCCAAGTCGGCGCAGCACCGTGCCGACCAGCCGCCGCATCAAGGCGCGGTCGCGGTCGGCGAGGGCGGAAAGACCGAGATGCGCGTTCTTGCCGGAAAGCTGCTCATCGAGCGCGACCTTCCGGCGCAGCACGCCGTCGAGGATGTCGGCGGCGATGCGGCGGGCGGCGAGCCCGGGAACCTCGGCTTGCGGGGAGACGTATGCACGGGGCATCGCTGGCCTCATTGCCCACGAATTGTGTCCCGCTCGCGACCTTCAGCCGCGAATGCAAGTGTTATTCGATGATCACCGTCGTGCCGATCGGCACCATCGAATAAAGCGTGCGGATGTCGCTGTTGTACATGCGGATACAGCCATGGGAGACGAAGCGTCCGATCGAGCCCGGTCGGTTGGTGCCGTGGATCGCATATTCGCCGCCGCGCATGGTGAGTGCCGCCGCGCCCATCGGATTGTTCGGCGCGCCGCCGGGAATGACGGCGGGCAGCTTCGGATTTTCGCGGCGGATGTCGGCGGGCGGCGCCCAGGCCGGCCGCACATATTTGCCGTCGATATGCGCGGTGCCGCTCCACTGCATGCCGATGCGGCCGACGCCGACCGGGTAGCGCAGCGCGCGGGCGCCGTCGAGCACGTAATAGAGCCGCCGTTCTTGTGTCTTCACCACGATGGTGCCGGCCGGGTAGCCTGAAAAAGCTACCACGCTATGAGTCGCGGCGCGCGCGACCGCCGACAGGAAGGCGGAGCTCAGCACGATCGCAAAGAACAGCGCCGCGCGCTTGAGCAGCAATGATGCCATGGGTGTCCCCGCCCGGACTTGACGGGGAGGCATGATAATGCGCGCCCTCGCAGGCGCGCATCGAAAGCTACGAACAGCGTAAAAGAAGATTAAAAATTGAAGGGCTTATGCGCGTGCACGCTTCACCTCTCCCATCATAGGGAGAGGTCGGCGCGCACTAGCGCGCCGGGTTACAAACCATCGAAAGTCAATAGCCCCTCACCCCAACCCTCTCCCCAACGGGGAGAGGGAGCGCGCCTTCAATCGGGCAAGTTACGCCCCCGCCTTGACCGCCTTCTTGTTCTGCCGGTTGTTGACCAGGTCGTCGACCACAGCCGGGTCGGCGAGCGTTGAGGTGTCGCCGAGATTGCCGTATTCGTCCTCGGCGATCTTGCGCAGGATGCGGCGCATGATCTTGCCGGAGCGGGTCTTGGGCAGGCCGGGGGAGAACTGGATGAGATCGGGCGAGGCGATCGGCCCGATCTCCTTGCGCACCCAGGCGACCAACTCCTTGCGCAGGTCCTCGGTTGGTTGCTCGCCGGCCATCAGCGTCACGTAGGCGTAGATGCCCTGGCCCTTGATGTCGTGCGGATAGCCGACGACGGCCGCTTCGGACACTTTCGGATGCGCGACCAGCGCGCTTTCCACCTCGGCGGTGCCGAGACGGTGGCCGGCGACGTTGATCACGTCGTCGACGCGCCCGGTGATCCAGTAATAGCCGTCGGCGTCGCGCCGGCAGCCGTCGCCGGTGAAATACTTGCCAAGATAGGTCCTAAAGTAGGTGTCGATAAAGCGCTCGTGGTCGCCATAGACCGTGCGCATCTGTCCGGGCCAGCTATCTGCGATGCAGAGATTGCCGCTGGTCGCGCCTTGCTGCACCCTGCCCTCGGCATCGACGATCTCAGGGATAACGCCGAAAAACGGCCGCGTCGCCGAGCCGGGTTTCAATTTCGTCGCGCCCGGCAGCGGCGTGATGAGAATGCCGCCGGTCTCGGTCTGCCACCAGGTGTCGACGATCGGGCAACGGTCCTCGCCGACCACGTGGTAGTACCATTCCCAGGCCTCCGGATTGATCGGTTCGCCGACCGTGCCGAGCAGGCGCAAGGATTTGCGCGAGGTCTTCTTCACCGGTGCATCGCCGCTCTGCATCAGTGCGCGGATCGCGGTCGGCGCCGTGTAGATGATGTTGACCTTGTGCTTGTCGCACACCTCCCAGAAGCGCGAGGTGGTCGGATAGTTCGGCACGCCCTCGAACATCAGCGAGATGGCGCCGTTACTAAGCGGCCCGTAGACGATGTAGCTGTGGCCGGTGACCCAGCCGACATCGGCGGTGCACCAGTAGATGTCGCCGTCGTGATAGTCGAACACGTATTGATGCGTGATCGAGGTGTAGACGAGGTAGCCGCCGGTGGTGTGCAGCACGCCCTTCGGCTTGCCGGTCGAGCCCGAGGTGTAAAGGATGAACAGCGGGTCCTCCGCGTTCATCTCCTCGCACGGGCATTGCTCCGACACCTTCATGGCGACGTCGTCGTAGAAGACGTCGCGGCCCTTCGTCATGTTCACCGCCGCGCCGGTGTGGCGCACGACGATCACCGTGCTGACGCCGCCCGCCTTGTCGCAGGCGGCATCGGTGTTCTCCTTGAGCGGAATCTTGCGGCCGCCGCGAATCCCTGCGTCAGCGGTGATGACGATGTTGGATTTGCAGTCGCTGATCCGCCCGGCGAGCGAATCGGGCGAGAAGCCGCCGAATACCACCGAGTGGACGGCGCCGATGCGCGCGCAGGCGAGCATCGAGATCGCCGCTTCCGGAATCATCGGCAGGTAGATGGTGACGCGGTCGCCCTTCTTGACGCCGCGCGATTTCAGCACATTGGCGAAGCGGCAGACCGCGGCGTGCAGTTCCTTGTAGGTGAACTTGCTGTCTTCGGTGGGATTGTCGGCTTCCCAAATGATCGCGGTCTGGTTGCCGCGCTTGGCGAGATGGCGGTCGACGCAGTTGTAACAGGCGTTGAGCGTGCCGTCCTCGAACCATTTGATGGAGACATTGTGCGGGTCGAAGGAGGTGTTCTTCACTTTGGAAAACGGCTTGATCCAGTCGATGCGCTTGGCCTGCTCGGCCCAGAAGCCGTTGGGGTCCTTGATCGAACGCGCATACATGTCCTGATACTTGGCGTCGTCGACATAAGCGCGTTGCCGCCATCCGGCCGGCACGTCGTAAATCTTCTCGGACATCGACTTTTCCTCCCCGCCCGCGGCTGACCCGGGGCGATTTTTCGACGTTTGTCCCATTATGCGCCGAGGCTTCGATCCGCGACAAGGCGCGGATTTTGCCACTTTGGTCGGGGCAGTCGCCGCGGGCGGCTAGGCGCCCCAGCCGCCGAGGATGGCGCCGATGACGAGCAGCACACCGAGCCAGTGGCCGGCGTCGATGGCGGTCAGGCGCCAGCTGCGGAACGCATAGGCGTTGTTGACGACGATGGTGGTCAGCACAAAGCCGAGCCAGCACATGAAGCCGGAAAAGGCGCCGGCGCGCACGGTGTAGATACCGATATGGAACAGGATGCCGGACAGCGCCGCCGCCATGGCAAGCTCGGCGACGAAAGAGAGCACGAACGGCGTCGCCTTGGCGGCGGTCGACTTGCCGGCATTCTCCGCCGTCACCTGCGCCATGGTCTTGCCTTGCGCGGCGAGCCAGGCGTGCCCGAGCAGGCCGTAATAAATCGCGCCGAAAATCCAGGCCGCGACGGCGGCGAGGACGATGGGGACCGCGTGCAGGTTTTGCAGTTGCGCCATGGGTTATTCCGGCTTCATTCCACCCGCCTTGCAAATGAGCTTCCACTCATCCGCCGTCACCGGCTGCACGGAGAGCCGTGAATTTCTGACCAGCACCATGTCTTTCAACTTGGGTTCGGCTTTGATCGCGGCGAGCGTTATCGGCTTGGCCGCCGGCGCCACGGCTTTGACGTCGACCACCACCCAGGGCTCGCTCTTCTTCGCGGTCGGGTCGGCATAATGCTCGCGCACGACCTCGACGATGCCGACCACCGCCTTGTCCTCGCCGGAGTGATAGAAGAAGGCGCGGTCGCCCTTCTTCATTTTCATCAGATTGGATTTGGCCTGGAAGTTGCGCACGCCGGTCCAGGCTTCGCCTTTGGCGCCGCTTTTGACCTGCTGCGCCCACGACCAGGAACCAGGCTCGGTCTTCATCAGCCAATAGGCCATGTAAACCCCTTCTCGACTACAACTATTTGTCGTACAATCTACAAATTACAATTCATCGAAAATAGCGAGGGTGTCATGGACCCGAGATTATATTTCTCGATTCAGGACCTAATAAAATTCTTTCATAATCTGCCGGAGCATTCCTTTCTAGGGATACCGATATGGATCGTTCCGTTCTTGGCAACCGTGGTCGCGTTCCTTTCGGTAGCCGTTGCTGTGTATTCAGTATATCAAGCTTGGGCCACGGCAGCGAAACAATTGGATGCTTTATTTCGCCAACATGCGAGGACTGAATGGAATGGGATGATGGACACCTGCGTGACGCGGCCAGATTTCATAGATGCTGCATTCACCACAAACTTTGACAGTCCATCATATTCCGACACCGAACTAATTCAAAGTTATCACGCATTTTGCTATCGAGCGTGGTCGTTGGTTGATTATTTAATTCGTACGAAATTCATTGTTTCTCTTTCCGATCCAAGCCTAAATAAGGACGGTCTGTACGAGACAATGGTGTTGTGGGTCGTTGCTTTTCACAGCAAGTGGCTCAACTTGAACCCTTATATGTTTCCTTCGAGCGAGTTTTGGCGGATTTATCAAGAGGCGCGCAAGGAGCCTCTTGTGGTCTTTCAAAATCATGGTCTGCCGACTCTGAGAGAAAAGAAACCGGGCGGCACTGATCGCATCAATTGGGATCAGGTAGCCGAAAACTACCATGATCGTATTCTGGGCCCCTGGTCTCCAGAGATGATGGAAAGCAAGGATGGTCAACCCCGAAGAAATTTCCTTCTTTTCGAATATGACAAGTACGTAGACACCCTTCCGTCTGATAGACGCAGTGAGCTTGAAGTTCTCGATTATGGTTGCGGGCCTGGCACAATGCTCGATTACCTTGACGGGCGTCTTAGAAAAATCTCTGGCCTCGACAACAGTGCAACCGCACTGAAAATCGCGAAACTAAAGGCGCATGAGATCGGCATAACAAAGGGCAAACTGGACTTTTGTGGAATTGAGAGAAGCATGCTTGATTATAGGGGCCCCAAAAATTTTGATGTCATTATCAGTACAAATGCCATTCTCCCCGATCGCAGAGAGGATATACAAAGGATATTTTCCAATATGCATGCGATACTAAAAGACGACGGCCGAATGTTCTTGATATTGCCTTCGTTTGAGGCTTGTAAAACTCTTGTCCGTTATTGGGAAGAGAATTTCAAAAAACATAAAGACAAAAAATTTGCGGACAAATGTATTGATGCTTTCAAAAAAGCAAAGAAATACGATGAGAACAATTTTAGTTATGCTGACGACGGGATCAACCCACAGTGTTTCCATACGGAAGGCACCATCAAAGAGGACATGCACAAAACAGGGTTCGAAATTATTGGGGAAATTAAGAGGATAAAATACCCTTGGAAGTACGCCGAAAGGTTTGACTATGGAAATTTTGCAGACGCGGAAGAAGAGATTTGGGACTGGTACGTAGAGGCCAAGAAAAGCGCTATCCCTCCGACTTCAGCGGCCGCGTGAGCAGCGATTCGATCGCTTCGTCCACGCTCATCTGTTCGGCCAGCAGTGTGGCGACTGCCGCCGCGATCGGCATGTCGACGTTTTTCTCGCGCGCCATCGCCAGTAGCACTGGCGCGGTGAACGCGCCCTCGGCGAGCTTGCCGTGCGCAGCGGCGCTCGACTTCTCGCCTTGGCCGAGCGCGACGCCGAAGGAAAAGTTGCGCGATTGCGGCGTCGAGCAGGTAAGGATGAGATCGCCCAGACCCGACAGCCCCATGAGCGTTTCGCTGCGGGCGCCGAAGGCCCGGCCGAAGCGCATGAGCTCGGCAAAGCCGCGCGTAATGAGCGCGGCGGCTGCGCTGGCGCCGAGGCCGCGCCCGGTAACGATGCCGGCGGCGATCGCCAGCACGTTCTTGGCGGCGCCACCGAGTTCGACGCCGCGCACGTCGGTCGAATGATAGGGTCGGAAGGTGGCGGAATTCAACGCGTGCGCCAGCGCGCGTGCAACCGCTTCGTCGGGCGCGGCGACGGTGACCGCGGTCGGCAGGCCGCGCGCCACGTCCGCCGCAAAGCTTGGCCCCGAGAGGATACCAGGCATCGCGCCCGGCGCGCATTCGGCGACGATCTCGCTCATGAATTTGCGCGTGCCCTGCTCGATGCCCTTGGCGCAGACGATCAGCGGCGTGCCGGCGCCGAGCGCGGGCGCAAGCGCCGTCGCCGCCGGACGCACGGCCTGCGCCGGCACGACCAGCAGGATGGCATCGGCGCGCGCGGTTTCCGCCAGATCACGTGTGAGCTTGATCGACGACTCGAGCTTCACGTTTGGCAGGAATTTGCTCTCGCGCTTCAACGCCAGGCTTTCGGCATTGGCGGGGTCGTGCTCCCACAGTGTCACCTCGCGGCCGGCGCGCACGCAGGTGAGCGCCAGCGCCGTTCCCCAGGCGCCGCCGCCGAGGACCGAAATTCTCTGGATACTCATGAGCCGCTCATTTGTAGGCCGCGGTGCGCTTGAGTGCGCCCTTGGCGGCGGCGACCTCGTCGAGCGGCCAGCGCGCGCGCGGCGCCACGTCAAGTGGATCGGTCAGGCCGAGCGCCAGCCGTTCGGCGCCCGCCCAGGCGATGATGGCGCCGTTGTCGGTGCACAGTTCGAGCGGCGGCACGACCAGCGCGGTTCCGGCTTCCGTCGCCAGTTCCTGCAGCACTTCGCGGATCGCCTGGTTGGCGGCGACGCCGCCGGCGGCGACCAGCGCCGTCGGCGCGCCGTAGCGGGTGGTGAAGATGCGCAAGCCCGCGTGCAGGCGGTCGAACACGGTATCGACGACGGCCTGCTGGAACGAGGCGCACAGATCCGCGACGTCTTGATCCGAAAGCGGCGCGACCTTCTCGGCTTCCAGGCGCAGCGCGGTCTTCAGGCCGGAGAGCGAGAAGTCCGCATCCTTGCGGCCGGCCATCGGCCGCGGCAGCTCGAAACGTGAGGCATCGCCGCGCGTGGCTTCCTTCTCCACCTCCGGTCCGCCGGGATAGCCGAGGCCAAGCAATTTCGCGGTCTTGTCGAAGGCCTCGCCGATGGCGTCGTCGTGCGTGGTGCCGAGCCGCACATAATCGCGGACGCCGCGCACCGCGAGGATTTGTGTGTGACCGCCGGAGGCGAGGAACAGACAATAGGGAAACGGCGTCGCGTCGGTGAGCCGCGCGGTCAGCGCATGCGCTTCCAGATGGTTGACCGCGATCAGCGGCTTGTCCTGCGCCAGCGCGATCGCCTTGGCGGTGGTCAGCCCGACGATAACGCCGCCGATCAGGCCGGGGCCGGCGGCGGCGGCGACGCCGTCAACACGATCATAGCCAATTCCCGCTGTCGTCATCGCTTGCGCGATGATGCGGTCGAGCACCTCGACATGGGCGCGCGCAGCAATCTCCGGCACTACGCCGCCGAAGGCCACATGCTCGGGGATCTGCGAGAACACGATATCGGAGACGATGCGGCCGCGTCCGTCCGCGAAGCGCTCGACCACCGCCGCGGCAGTCTCATCGCAGGTCGTTTCGATGCCGAGGACGATCATCCGGCTCTCCCCTTTCCCCAAAGGGTGAACTACAAGGTGGCCTAGCATCGAGAGGCGACATGACGCAATCCACCGTCCTTTTGCGCATCGGCACGCGCGGCAGCCCGCTCGCGTTGACGCAGGCGCGCATGGTGCGGGTCCGGCTCGCCGCCGCGCTCGGCGCCGGCGAGGACGCGATCGAACTCGTCACCATCCGCACCTCGGGCGACGCGATCCAGGACCGGCCGCTCGCCGAAGCGGGCGGCAAGGGCCTTTTCACCAAGGAGATCGAGGAGGCGCTTATCGATCGCCGCATCGATCTCGCGGTGCATTCGGCGAAAGACATGCCGACCGTGTTGCCGGATGGGCTGACGCTGGCGGCGTGTCTCGAGCGCGAGGACCCGAGCGACGCATTCATTTCGCGTCAAGCAAGCTCGCTCGCCGATCTGCCCAAAGGCGCAACCCTCGGCACCGCTTCGCTGCGCCGACAGGCGATCGCCAAGCGCGTGCGCCCCGACCTCGACGTCACGCCCCTACGCGGCAATGTGGAAACGCGGTTACGCAAGCTCGACGAAGGCGAGGTCGATGCCACTATTCTGGCGCTTGCCGGGTTACGCCGGCTCGGGCTCGCCGATCGCGCCACGACGGTTATGAGTACCGACGAATTTTTGCCGGCGGTGGCGCAGGGCGCCATCGGCATCGAGGCGCGCGAGAGCGACGCGCGGGTACGCGAGATGCTCGCGCGCATCGATCACGCCGATACCTCGACCGCGGTGGCTTGTGAGCGCGCTTTCCTCGCCGCCCTCGACGGCTCCTGCCGGACGCCGATTGCCGGCCATGCCACCGTGTCCGGCGAGACCGTGCAATTCCGCGGCCTGATCGCGCGGCCGGACGGCTCGGCGGCGCATGACATCGCCGGCACCGGAGCCCGCAAAGATGCCGCGGCGATCGGCACCGACAGCGGGCGCACGCTCAAACATCGCGCCGGCCCAGGGTTCTTCGACTGATCATGCGCGTCGTGGTTACCCGTCCCGAGAACGATGGCGAACGCACGGCCGCCGCCTTACGCGCGCGCGGCCATGAGGTGTTGTTGGCGCCGCTGATGCGGGTCGAGACGATCGCAGCCGATCTTTCGGGGATATGGGGCGGCATTCTGGTCACCAGCGCCAATGCGCCCGCCGCCATCGCCGACAATCCGGCCCGCGCCGCGCTGTTGTCGCGGCCGCTCTACGCGGTCGGCCGGCGCAGCGCGGAGGCCGCGCGCGCCGCGGGCTTCACCAGGATCGCCGCGGCGGGCGGCGACGTGCGCGATCTGGTGCGGCTCGTCGCCGAGTGCCGCGCCGATGCATCGGCGCCTTTGCTCTATCTCGCCGGCGAGGATCGCGCCGCCGATCTCGTGCACGAGCTTGCCTCGCGCGGCCTGGCGGCGGAATTGCGCGTGGTCTACCGCGCCGCCACCGCGCCGTTTCCCCCGGCCTTGATTGAGGCGCTGCGTGGCGGCCGCGTCGATGCGGTGCTGCATTTTTCCAAGCGCAGCGGCGAGAATTATCTCGCCGGTGCGCAGGCCGCCGGCGTCATCGAGGCGGCGCTGAAGCCGCGGCATTACTGCCTGTCGGCGCCGATTGCCGCGCCGTTACGCGCGGCCGGTGCCGAAGTCGCGGTGGCGCCGCGCCCCGAGCAGGCGGCGCTGATCGCGCTTTTGCCGGCTTCGCCGAGCTGAATGGCGGCTCCGCCCGGTTTGCGTTATTCACCATCGGGCGGTCGAATCGCGCTAGGGAGAAAGCATGTCCGACCAGCCGCCGGAAGTGCCGAGTGGCCGCCGCCAGCGTGCGGCGCCGACCATCGACCTGACTGCGACGGATGTCTCACCTGCTGCCGCGTCCCCCGAGCCTGCACCGGAGCCGCCGCCTCAGCCAGAAAACGGTGCGCCGGAGCCGCCACCACCGCGCGCCTCCCGCCGCGCGATCGTGCTGGCGGGATTTGCCGGTGCGTTGCTGGTCATCTTGGTTGCCGCCGGTGCCGTGTGGCTCGCTGGCATTTTCTTTCTGCCGTCGCCCGATGATGCGGCTGTCCGCGCGCAGGTCGCGATGTTGCAAAAGCAGGTGCAGGAACTGCAAAACCGGCCGGCACCGACGGCGGACATCAAGTCCATCGACGCGCTGAGCGTGCGCCTCGGCAAGATCGAAAGCGAGATCGCCAAACTGCCGCCGAGCGACGTTTCGGTCGGCGAGCGTCTTGCCGCCGTCGACAACGCCGTCAAATCGTTGAGCATCGCGCTGAGCGCGCTCAGCCAGCGCAGCAATGATGCTGCCAGCAACGCCAAGCAGGCGCTCGAGCGCGCCGACACCGCGCAGAAGGCGATCGCGGATCTGCGCGAGAGCGTGCAGCGGGCCAGCACGCAAGCCTCCGCGGCGGTGGCGCCGGCCGAGCTCGCCGGCCTCACGCAGCGGCTTGCCGCGCTTGAGCAGTCGTTGCAGGCGACGCGCGGCGAGATGGCCAAGATGGCGACGACCGATAGCGCAGCACGGCTGGCGCTGAGCGCGACGATTTTGCGCGACGCGGTCGAGGCCGGGGCGCCCTACGCCGCCGAGCTTGCTCAGGCAAGAGTGCTCGGCGCCGATGCGAAGATGCTGGCGCCGCTCGACATTTTCGCCGCGACCGGTTTGCCGAACAAGCAGGCCCTGGCGCAGGAGCTGCGCGATCTACTACCCGCGGTGATCAAGGACGCCGATGGCGGCGCAGCCCCCAAGGGCTTCCTCGGTCGCCTGCAGGCCAATGCCGGCAAGCTGGTCAGCGTTCGTCCGCTCGCCGCGCCGGCCGGCGACGAGCCGGCGACCGTACTGGCACGTCTCGAAACCGAGGTGGCGCGCGCCGATGTCGACGCCGCGCTCGGCGATCTTGCCAAGCTGCCGCCGCGGACGCAGAAGGCGGCCGCCGCTTGGATCGCCAAGGTCAAGGCGCGGCAAGCCGCGCTCGCGGCCGTGCGCGCGTTGGCCATCGATACGGTGCGCTCGCTCGCTCCGCTGAGCGAGCACGCGTCGAAGGAAAGATGAGGCCGCGATGATCCGCGTCGTCGTCTTCCTTCTTGCGGTGGCTGTCGCGGCCGGCGGCTTTGCCTGGCTGGCCGACCGCCCTGGCGCCGTCAGCATCACTTGGCTCGGCTACCGGATCGACACCTCGGTTATGGTGGCGGCGGGCGCGCTCGCGTTTGGCGTGATCGCGCTCGTGCTGGCGTGGTCACTATTACGCGCGCTCTGGCGTTCACCGCAGCAGGTATCGCTGTTCTTTCGTCATCGCCGCGCCATGAAGGGTTACCTCGCCATCACGCGCGGACTGGTGGCGATCGGCGCCGGCGATTTGCGGCTCGCACGCCGCGCGGCCGACGACGCGGCGCGGCTGTCGCCAGGCGATCCACTCGCGTTGCTGCTCAGCGCGCAGGCGGCGCAGATGGCTGGCGACCGCGCCGCCGCCGAGCACGCCTTCCGTGCCATGGCCTCGCGCGCAGACACCAAGCTGCTCGGCCTGCGCGGCCTCTATATCGAAGCGCAGCGGCGCGCCGACGCGACCGCGGCGCGGCTCGCCGCCGAGGAGGCGGCCACGGTTGCGCCGGAGCTCGCCTGGGCCGGCCAGGCGGTGCTCGACTATCGCTGCGCTGCCGGGGACTGGGCCGGCGCGCTGGAGGCGCTCGAGAGCATGAAGAGCACGCTGGCCAAAGCGGACTACCGGCGCAAGCGCGCGGTGCTGTTGACGGCGCGGGCGCTCGCCGAGAACGACCGCGATGCCGCGCGGCAAATGGTGCTCAAGGCGATCAAGCTCGCGCCCGATCTGACGCCGGCCGCGGCGATGGCGGGCCGCCGCCTGGCGGAAGCCGGCGAACAGCGCAAGGCACGCCGCATTTTGCAGGCGGCCTGGGTCGCCAATCCGCATCCCGATATCGCCGGGACTTACGCCAATCTGCGCTTCGGCGACGCAGCGCGCGACCGCTTGGCGCGCACGCAAAAGCTTGCCGCGCTGATGCCAGGCCACATCGAAGGCGCACTCGCGGTGGCGCGTGCCGCGCTCGAGGCGCACGAATTTGCCGCCGCGCGCACGGCGCTGGCGCCGTTTATCGCGGCGCCGACACGGCGCGTGGCCACGCTGATGGCGGAGATCGAGGAGGCGGAGTCGGGCGACACCGGCCGCGTGCGCGAATGGCTGGCGCGTGCCATGCGCGCTTCCGGCGATCCGGCGTGGACGGCGGACGGCGTGGTGTCGGACCACTGGCTGCCGGTGACGCCGAACGGAAAGCTCGATGGTTTCCAGTGGCGTGTTCCGCTCGCGGAGATCGCGGTCAGCCGCCCGGTAATCGAAGTTGCGCCCCCGGCGACGGCGGATAACGAAATCAAGCTCGTTGCGCCGGAAAATGCGCCCACCATCGAGCCGGTCGAGGAAAAGCCGGAGCCGCCGACGGCGCCTGCGGCCGAGCCCGTCAAACCGACGTCAAGGTCCGTTGACACCAGCGCCAAGGTGCGGCCGGCCGCACCGGTAATCCCGCTGGTGCACGCCCCCGACGATCCCGGTCCGGATGCGCATTCCGACGCCGAGCCAGTGCCGGAGCAGACCTCGGCGCCGCGCGGCGCCTGGCAACGTTTCGTCGAGCTGTTCCGTTAATCTCTTTTCTTACCTCCCCCTTTCAGGGGGAGGAGACACAGACTTCGTGCGTTGCTTGCCAACCGGCGCGGGCGTCGATACTAGTGCCCGCCTCAAAGCCGGCGTAGCTCAGCGGTAGAGCATCCGCTTCGTAAGCGGGTGGTCGGGGGTTCAAATCCCTCCGCCGGCACCAACCTTCGCGGCCAAGGCCGCTTTGGTTGGCAAGCCAGCCTTCGCGCCGCGAAGGTTGCCCGCCGAAGCCTTGGCGAAGGTGGGCGAAAGAAATTCACACATCCTCCGGATGCACTTCGGCGACCGAATGCGCCTTGATAGCGCGCACCGGCACGCGGCCCAAAATGTCGCGGCCAGTCGGCAACCAGGCGCAGACCTTGCTCTCGTCAACCCAGACGGTCTTGAATTCGCCAGGCGCGAAGAACTCGGCGAATACCAGCTCCTGATCGGGCGCCGCCTTAAGATAATGCCGCTCGCGGTCGGGATAGTAGATGACGTCGCCCTTGCGCACCGGATGCGGGGCGCCGTCGGCATAGACGGTGCCGCGCCCGCGCAGCACATACATGAAATGCTCGGCGCCCTCGTGGTGATGCTCGGCGGCCTGCGTGCCGGGCGGATAGACGATCATCTCGCCTTTGATGGCGGTGATCCCGAACAATTTCGGCGTCACCAGATAAATGCGCTTGCGCGCGTCATGCTCGGAATCGAGCACCGGCTCACACGTCCAGTCGACGACGCGCAAGGGCGGCGGGTCGCGCGCGAACTGCGCATCGAGCCGCGCCGCATCCGGGATCTTGCCGCAGAGCAGCACAGCATCGGTAGTGCCGCTCAGCGTGCCGGTAAAGCCGGGTGGCAGAAACACGACATGCGCTTGCGTGAGTCCGCGCCGCACATCGTTGTCGCCGAGCGTGACCTCGCCATCGAGCACCTGAAACCAGGTAAGGCTCCCGCACGGCACCGATATCGGCAGCTCGCCGCTGGTGGAAAGCGTCAGGCGGTCGAGCAGGATCTTGCTGCCGGGCACGCGCGCTGCCGTCAGCAAGCGCTGGCGAAAGCCACGCCGTCCGACGGCATCGCGTGAGACAGCACTTTCATTGAAAATGACTGCCACCGGCTTGGCCCGCAGTGATGGAGGCGGCAAGCCTAGCATGGCCCCCACGCTTTGGTTCCATCAGCCCAAGGCAAAATCGTCGCGCAACTGCGGCTAATTCGACCAGTTCGCGCAGCCAAAAATTGACCAAATCCCCCAAGGACTTGCGGACGGCCGGGAACCGAGGGACCGCGCCTGCGTTACAGGTGCTGGCTCCCGTACGCCGTCAGGCGCTAACAGGAGGTGGGCGACATGTGGATCGAATTGTTCAGCATCGTCGGTGCGATCGCGGTCGGACTGGCTGTCGCGGCCGTGATCGTTCAGGCCCCGCCGGTGGTAATCCCGCCCAAGCGGAAGCCCGGCAGGGTTCGCGCGTCAGTCGTTTGGTAGCAGGTTAAGTAATCGGTAGCGGCCTTCGGGCGGCCGGCAGGGCCGCCCGATTTTTTTTGCGCGCGGCGCGCCAGGTTGCGGCGAGACTTGCCATAATCGGCGGCCATGCCGCTGATCTTGTCCAGGCGCTTTGCGCCGCTGTTCGCCTGCCAATTCTTCGCGGCATTCAACGACAATTTTTTGAAAACCGCGCTGGTCTTTGTCATCCTGTTCGGCGGCACCGCCGACGCCGAGGCGCTGATCACCACGGCTGGCGCGGTGTTCATCGCGCCGTATTTTTTCTTGTCGGCGCTCGGCGGCGAATGGGCCGACCGCTACGACAAGGCGCGTGTCGCGCAGCGGATCAAGTTCGTGGAAATCTTCGTAGCCGCGCTCGCGGTCGCCGGTTATGCGAGCGGCTCGCTGCCCGTCCTCTTTGCGGCGCTGTTCGGGTTCGGCGCGCTGGGCGCGCTGTTCGGACCGCTGAAATACGGAATCCTGCCGGATCATCTCGAGCGTGAGCAATTGCCGGGCGGCAACGCGCTGGTCGAGGGCGCAACTTTCGTCGCGATTTTGACCGGCACCATCGCCGGCGGGCTCGCCTTCCGCACCGGCGCGGTGTGGCCATTCGCGGTGCTGGTGATGGGCTTCGGGATCGCTTCATGGGCCGCGGCGCTGTTGATCCCGCCGACCGGCGAGGGCGCCCCGGCCCTCAAAGTCTCCGCCAACATCGTCGCCTCAACCGCGGCGATGATCCGTCATCTGCGCGCCGACCACCGACTGTGGTGGGGCGCGCTGGTGACCAGCTGGTTCTGGCTCGTCGGCATCGTGGTGTTGTCGCTGTTGCCGCCGCTGATCAAATCGTTGATCGGTGGCGATGAGGACACGGTCACCGCCTATCTCGCGCTGTTCACCGTCGCGGTCGGCGCCGGCTCGGGCCTCGCCGCGGCGATCGCGCGCGGGCGCATCGTGCTGCGTACGACCCTTGTCGGCGCGGTGCTGCTCGGATCGTTTGCCTTCGACATCGGCTTCGCTACGCTTGGAGCGCCGACGGCTGTGCCGCAAGGACCGGCGGCGGTTTTCTCATCGGCGCTCGGCCTGCGCGCCGCGATCGATTTCATCGGGCTGGCGATCGGCGGCGGGCTGTTCATCGTGCCGGCCTTTGCCGCCGTGCAGGCCTGGAGCAGCCCCGATTACCGCGCGCGCAATGTCGCCGCGGTCAATGTGCTCAACGCCGCCTTCATGACCGGCGGCACCGTGCTGGTCGCGCTGTTGCAGAAGGGCGGCGCCGCCATGCCGGTATTGTTCCTCGGGCTCGGCGTCGCGACGCTTATCGTCGCGCTGGCGATTTGGAAGACAATGCCCAGGTCGTAATTTACTTCCGCGTCTTCAGCACGCGGTCGACCATCTCATCGGCAACGCCGAGGTAATTGGCCGGGTCGACTAATTTCTCCAACGTTTTGCGGTCGGCGTGCTTGCGGATCTCCTTGTCCTTCTCCAGCAGATCGAGCAGCGGTTTGCCGGTTCGCACCACCTCGCGGCAGATGTCGTAAACCACATCGTGCGCGCGGTTGCGCCCCATCTTGGCGCCGAGCCCCATCATCACCGCCTCCGACATGATGAGGCCGTTGGTGATGTCGAGGTTCTCGCGCATCTTCTTTTTGTTGACCTGCAGGCCTTCGAGCACGAAGCGCGTTTGCGCCAGCGCGCCGGCCGCCAGCATGAATATCTCCGGCAGCGCGATCCATTCGATCTCCCACGGGCCGGTCGAACGCTCGTGGTCCTCGACCTGCGCCTCCAAGAGTGCGGCGGCGAGCTGCTTCACCATCGCGGTCTGCGCGGTGATATAAACGGAAGAGATGGGGTTGCGCTTCTGCGGCATGGTCGAGGACGAGCCGCGCCCGGCATGGAACGGCTCCTGCACCTCTTCGACCTCGGTCTGCATCAACAGCTTCACGTCGAAGGCGATCTTGCCGCAGGAGCCGGTGACGAGGCCGAGGAAGCAGCCGACCTCGGCGATGGTGTCGCGCACGGTGTGCCAGGAGATCGCCGGCTGGCCGAGCTTCAACTCCTTCATCAGCTCGACCTGGACCTTGAGCCCGTCCTTGCCGAGTGACGACAGCGTGCCGGCGGCGCCGCCGAACTCGCCGACCAACACGCGCTCTTTCAGTTGCGCAAGCCGCTCTTTGTGGCGATCGAAGGCGGCGAGCATGGTCGCCATCTTATAGCCGAAGGTGATTGGCACCGCCTGCTGCAGGTTGCTGCGGCCGACCATGACGGTGTCGCGGTGTTTCTTGGCAAGCTTGGCGAGCGCGTCGCGGATGCCGTCGATGTCGTCTTCGATCAGCGCCAGCGCCTCGCGCATCTGCATCACCGTCGCCGTATCGGTGACGTCCTGCGTCGTGGCGCCCCAATGAGCCCACTCGCCGAGCCCGTCCTTGCACAGCTTGACGAGCTGCTGCACCACCGGCAGCACCGGATAGCCGATGCGCTCGGTCACCTCTTTCAGCTTCGCCATGTCGATTTGTTCGGCGTGGCAATGCTTGACGATCTCGGTTGCCGCGTTCTTCGGGATGATGCCGAGCCGCGCTTGCGCGCGCGCCAGCGCCGCCTCGAAGTCGAGATATTTCTGCACCCGGTTCTCGTCCGACCACACCGCGCGCATTTTTGCGGTGGTGAAGATGTCGCGGAACACCGCGGAATCGAGGATAGTCGAGGACATAAGGGCTCCTGTCTGCCGGCGGACCTTAGCGGGTTGTGCGGGCCGATCAATCGGCAGCAGCGCACAGGGCGAAGAGAGTTCGTTACTTCAGCCGCTCTGCCATCCAGTCGGCGCTTTGCGAGCGCCAGCGGTAGGCGCGGTTGGTGGCGATGTGGTTGCCGTCCTCGATCATCATTAGTTCGACCGGACCTTTGACCTCGCGCGCCAGGCGCTCGGCGTCGGCCGCGGGCACGATACGGTCAAGGCGTCCGTTTACGATGAAGATCGGGCAGGTGATGTTGCCGGCGATGCCTTCGAGCGACAGCGTGCCGGCATTTTTCTTCGCCTCGGCTTCGGTCTTGGCGTGGCTGCGCACACGGAAGGCTTCGCGCGTCAACTCGGGCAGGCCGTCCCAGGCGGCGCCCCAGTTGAACGGTCCGCCGAGCGCGATGCAGGCCTTGATACGCTTGTCGAAGGCCGCGGCGCGCGGCGCGTAATAACCGCCGAGGCTGACGCCCCACATGCCGACCCGCGCGCTATCAAGATCGCGCCGCGTTTCGACGTAGTCGATCACCGCCTTGACCGGCACCTCGTAGTCGCCGCGGATGGCGAAGTCGTATTGCCCTTCGCCCTGCCCGGGGCCGTCGAAGATGAGCGTGGCCACGTCGCGTGCGAGGAACGGCCCCTCGTAGGCGTCGCCTTCTTCCTTGGTGGAGTCGAGGCCGACCGCCATCACCACCACCGGCGGCTTTTCGACGCCGGCCGGCTTGCGCAGGACGCCGGCGAGCGTCTTGCCCTGATAGGAAATTTCCACGCGTTCGCCGGGCGGCCGCAAATACGGCAGCGCCAGTTGCCGGCAGGCCACCGCCTTCATATGCGCCGCCTTCATCTGCCCCACGTCGCGCAGGAACAGGAACGCGGCAAAATGGTAGTAGACGCCGGCGCGCTGCAGGCATTCGCTGGCGGTCAGCGTATACCCGCGCGCGAGTGCCTCGCGCCCGAGCGCCTCGTGATGTGCCGCGCGCTGCGACCAGGCGGCGCACCACTCATCGTACGACTTGAGCGATCCGGTGATCTCCTCGAAGTCGGTGAGCACCACACCGTTGGCGACAAAACGGGGGCCCCAATGGGCGATCGCGGCCTTGACTTGCGCGTCCATGACTTGTCCTTGAAATTTCAGCCGGACTTCTCGTCGCGCCGGTACCAGGGCAGGAAGCGGCGCGTCGCCCATTGCACCAGCACCTCGAAGCCGACGCCGAATCCGGCGAGCAGCAGCACGCCGACAAAGGCTTCGTTGTGATGATAGCTGCGCGAATTGTAGAGGATGTAGTAGCCGAGCCCGCCGATGGAGAGGAAGAATTCCGCCACCACCGCGCCGATCAGCGCGCGCCCGGCGGCGAGGCGGAAGCCGGCGAGCAGATAGGGCATCGAGGCGGGCAGCACGATGTCACTCAGCATACGCAGGCGGCCGGAGCGGAACGACCGCGCCACCTCGAGATATTCGCGCGGCACCGAGCGTGCGCCATCGGCGACATTCATGGTGATGGCGAAGATCGCGGCGAAGATGATGGTGGCGATGCGCGCATGCGTCGAATAGCCGAACCACAGCGAGAACAACGGTAGCACGATGATCATCGGCATGGCGTTGAAGCCGTTGATATAGACGCGGATCGTGCGGTCGACGGTATTGCTGCGCCCCATCAGCAGGCCGATCACAGTGCCGAGTACGAGGGTGATCGCCAATCCTTCCGCCACCGCCCCCAGCGTCGAGCCGAGCGCCTGCAGGAAGGCCGGATCGGCGATCACGCGCGGGATCGCCAGCACCACCGTGCTCGGCTTGGCGACGTAAGCGGGCGCCACCGCGCGCACCACGACTTCCCACAACAGCAGGATGCCGAGGCCGGCGATCAGCCGCGGCACCAGGGCGCCGCGCATCAATGCGCTCTTGCCTTCGGCTGGGGCAGGCGTTGCGATGGCGGCCTGGCTCACGGTCATTGCCTCCAGCGCGCGAAGTGCTGCTCGATGATCAGGCCGAGGCGGGTCAGGCCGACGCCGATCATGCCGATGACGAAGATGGCGGCGAAGACGCCGCCGGTGTCGAAATCCTGCGAGGCGCCCATGATCAGCTGGCCGAGGCCGGTCGCCGACAGGAAGAACTCGGCGGCGATCATGCCGACCAGCGCCCGGCCGATCGCCTGGCGTACACCGGTCATCAGATATGGCAGCGTGTAAGGCAACATCACTTCACGCCATAGCGCCCATTCGCTGGAGCGGTAGGATTTCGCCACCTCGATCAATTCGGGCTTGATGCTGCGCGCGCCCTCCACCGTGTTGTAGAGCACCGGGAAGACCGCAAACAGGAAAACCACCAGCACCTTGGGCGCGAAGCCGAAGCCCATCAGCGAGAGGATGAAAGGGATCAGCGCCACCATCGGCGTGGCGTAGAGCGTCATCAGGTAAGGCTCGAGGCCGACGCGCAGGACGCGCACGCGCGCAAGCAGCATGCCGAGCGGCGCGCCGACGGCGAGCGCCAAGGCAAAGCCGGTCAAGAACAACGCCGCGGAATCGAGTAGCGCCTCGATGAAGGCGCCGCTCACGGTCAACTGCCAGAGCCGCACCAGCGTCGCGGAGAAGGGCACCAGAAAAGCTGCGTTGGTCGAGCGCCCAGCTATCTCCCACAGGGCGACGCCGGCGAGCAGCGACAGCCAAAGCGGTGCGTGACGGCGGATGGCGTTTGGCACGTGTGTTTTTACTCCGCGGTCATCGTCCGCGACAGCGGACGATCCAGTACGCAGCGGGCGTCGTGTTGGCCTCGAGCGTACTGAATCCACACCTGCGCCGGGACGACCGCGCTTTGCTCACGCAAATCGCGGTCACTTCACCATCGCGTTGGCGTCTTTCCAGACGCTGCCGTCAACGAATTTGGCGTAGGTCACCGGCTCCTTGTCGGCCTTGATCGAACCGAGCTTCTTCATCAGCGAGGCGACCGCTTCGATCTTCTTCTGCGGCAGGCCGTCGTCCTTCGCCGCCCAGAAGTCGATAGCGAGGAACTCCTTGAGTGCGGCCTTATTCACGTCCTTGTTGTGACCGGTGACCGCGGCGGCGTCAGCGACCGCGTCGGCGTTCTTCGGGTCCTGCATGAAGTGCGCGGCTTCGATCAAGGCGGCGACCGTACGTACGACGGCCTCGCGATTCTTCTCCAGATTGTCCTTGCGCACCACCAGCGACAGGTAATGGCTGGTCGGATTGGTGTTCTTCATCGCCAAGAGGACGTTGAGCTTCTTGCCCTGATGCTCGATCTCGGCAAGGTCGTCGAGATGCAACACGGCGAAGTGCAGTCGACCGGCGAGCAGCGCCGGGCCGGGGCTCGAGCCGAGCGCGATCTGCTTGACCTCGTCCATCTTCACGTCCTTGCAGCCGCCGGCGAGCATCGAGCGCAACGCGACCGAGCGCGCGCCGTTGATCGAATCGACGCCCACGTCCTGCCCGACCAGATCCTTGCAGGTCTTGCCTTCATCGGTGGTGCCGAGCACCCAGTCGGGGTTCGGCATGCCGTAGACCGCGACGAGCGGTACGTCGGCATTGGAAACCTGGACGATGACCGGCGGCGTCGGCGACCAGGCCATGTCGATATCGCCGGCGACAACCGCGCGCGCGGCGGCGGTGCCGTTGTCGAACGGTTTGATCTCGACGTCGGCGCCGTATTTCTTGAAGAAGCCCTGCTTTTCCGCGACATAGGCGATGGTCACCGAATAGATCGGTGGGATGCCCGGGATCGCTAGGACGATCTTCTTGTCGGCCGCCGAGGCCGTGCCGCCGGCCAGCGCCAGCGCGGCAAGCACGAGGCCGCCGCACAGCAAATGCGTGATTTTGCGAACCATTGGAATCCTCCCTTCGTTTCGTTTTGTTTATGACCGTTCGAGCTGGAATTCGGCCTCGCGCGCCTCCCGCATTAACGTCGACCACACCCGTTCGCGCAACTCGGCAAAGCGCGGCTCGCGTAACGTCGCGCGCGTGCGCGGATGCGGCAGATCGATGGTGATGGTTTCATGGATGCTCGAAGGGCGACCCTTGAGCACGATCACCCGGTGGCCGAGCAGCACCGCCTCTTCGATCGAATGGGTGACGAAGATCATCGCCGTCGGCCGCTCCTCCCAAATGCGCAGCAGTTCAAATTGCAGGATTTCGCGCGTCTGCGCATCGACCGCTGCGAACGGTTCGTCCATCAACAACACGCTCGGTTCGAGCGCGAGCGCGCGGGCGAGGCCGCAGCGCTGCTGCATGCCACCCGACATCTGATAGGGATAGGCGTTCTCGAAGCCGGCCAGGCCGACCATCTTGATGAACACCGGCACCCTGCGGGCGATCTCGTCCTTGGCCGCGCCCGCCATGCGCAAGCCGTAGGCGACGTTCTCGAATACCGTCTTCCACGGAAACAGGCCGAAATGTTGGAACACCATGGCGACGCCGGCGATCGGCTCCTCGACGCGTTGGTCGCCCACCCAGATCTCGCCGGCGTCGTGCGCCAAGAGTCCGTCGACGCAACGCAACAGCGTGGTCTTGCCGCAGCCAGAGGGCCCGACGACGGCGAGGATCTCGCGCTCGCCGACCTCGAAGTCGATGTTGCGAAACACTTCGAGCGCGCCGTAGCGCTTGCCGAGTCCCTTGACGCGGATGCGCGGTGCAGCGCTGCGCGGCGCGGGCGCTGGCCGTACCGCGGCGACGCTGACTGCGCTCACGCGACCTCCTTGGTCGGCTTCGCCGGAGGTTTCGCCCAGTAATCGGCCGCCTGCTTGGAGTGTTTGAGCGCCTCTTCGCTCTCGAAGCCCGGAGCCATCGAGCCGGACTGGCCGGCGAGCACCTGATGGTGCTCGATGTTCAAAGTGCGCAGCCAGCGCTGCTGGCCCATGGTGATGGCGACGAAATAGCCGATCTCGACCAGCTCAGGCTCGCTGAAATGTTTGTGCAGCCGCGCCCAGAAGGCGTCGTCGGTCGGCAGATCCCAGGTGATCGCTTCGGCATAGGCGAGCGCCGCCTTCTGCCGTTCGTCGTAGTGCGTCGACGACTCAAAATTGATCAAGTCGGAATAGTCATCCTCCTTGAGGCCGGCCTTGGCCGCCTTCATCGAGCGCTGGTTGCCGCAGAACTCGCACAGCACCGAGCGCGACACATAGATGCGGCAGAGTTCCTTGATCTTGTGGTCGGCGACGCCGTTCTTGAACACGTCGCGCCAGGTATTGGCGAACGACCAGAACACCGCCGGCACGTGGGCACGCACCGCTTGGCTCTCCGGTCGCGGGGTCCCTTCACGCGCGCAGCGCTCGAACTCCGCGAGCATGGCGGGGTCGTTAACGGTCGCCGGATCGACATAGCTAATGCGAGGCTTCGGCATCGGCGCTTGCTCCCAAAATGTCCATTTAGCCGGCCGTTGCGGACGCCACGGCGTGGCCGTTCGGCCTTGCCGCCATGTTGCCGCAAGGCCGGTTTGCGGGCAATGGCGGACCGTATACGGTAACCTTGCGCGCAGATTGACCGCGGCCAAATGCTGACCCGGCGCGGGGTGCGGCGGGAGCGAAAACCGCGCATTATAGGCGCCAGCGAGCGTCGCTTCGGAGGAGGCTGGCGCTGAACGCCAACCGATCGCGGCGTGAAATCGTTAACGCCCGCTGCGGGAACCGACTCAAATTCTGCGGCGCAAAGCTACCGATCGTCAACGATAAGAATTCAGCGGCTCTTCAGGATAGTTCAAATTGCGCCGCGCGCGTTAACGATTGCCTATGCCCACATTCCTAGGGTCAGCGTCGCGCGAACGCAGCTTTGTTTGGCGCAAGGGGCGAGGGGGTTGTCGTGCACAATAACAAACATGACGTCGCGGGCTTTGCCTGGCGGCGCGCGGACAGGGTCGCAGCGGCAGCGGGCGAATGGCGCATGGATCTCGCGGTCGCTCTGGCGGTCGCGCTGCTCGCGTTGTTCTTCGGCATGGTGGTGAGCGCGCAGGCCGAGGAGCGCGGTGAGAGCGCGGGTGCCGCATTGGCTCGATCGAATCCCGCCGCTTACTGTATGGGCAATCCGACTGCGGCGAACGAATAAGAGCTGCGCCAAGACGCAAGCGCACGCGGTCATGAGTCGTATTGCGAACATAGGCATCGCGGTTGATGTCCACGCTCTCCTTAAGGAACATTCCGTAGTAGGGCCGCCAGACCATGTGCCTTAAGTAACGGGCCCATGCCGTCGTCCTCATCGACTCCCGAGCTCTTGCAACCGTGTTCGGCCTGTGCGCAGCCGGCGCTGGAACGTGTTGCAGTTTATCCAGGCATCAGCGGCCTGCCCGAACTGCATACATTCCGCTGCAAGCATTGCGGCCAGGTCGAGACCATTGAAGTTACGAAGCCGCCCAATCCTCGCTGATGATTTCAACGCAGCGCGTCGTCACCTGCTTTGCGCCTGCCCGAGCAGGCCGGGTAGCGGCCCGCCCCTCACACGGCTAGCATTTCCCCGAAGCCGGCTCTCAGATCGGCCACTGCCTCAGGGGGAAACAAAATGGCCGCCACCGTGAACGCGGCTTCGCCGGCCGAGCCCGAGGCTTGTCCCGGCCGTCCGCGTCTCTATTTTGAAGGTGCATGAGTAGTCTCCGCCCGGTCACCGTCATCACCGGCGCGTCCGCCGGGATCGGCGTGGCGCTGGCGCGCGTGTTCGCGCGGAACGGTCATGCGTTGGCACTAGTGGCGCGGCGTGAAGAACGGCTCAACGCGCTCGCCGACGAGATCGCCGCGACTGGCGCGCCGCGCCCGATCGTCATCGTCGTCGATCTCACGCAAGACGGCGCCGCGCAGCGCATCGGTGATGCGCTTGCCGCGGCGGGCGCCGAGCCGCAATACATGGTCAACAATGCCGGCTTCGGCCTCATCGGCCGCGCCGCCGAGCGCGACCGCGCCGAATTGCTCGCAATGATCGACCTCAACGTACGGACGCTGACCGAGCTGTCGCTCGCCTTTGTCGATGCGCTCGCGCGCCACCGCGGCGGTATCCTCAATGTCGGCTCCATGGCCGGCTTCCTGCCCGGCCCCGGCATGGCGGTCTATTACGCGAGCAAGGCCTATGTGCTGTCGTTTACCGAAGCGCTGCACAGCGAGCTGAGGGATCGGGGCATACGGGTCACCGTGCTGTGCCCCGGGCCGGTGCCGACCGAGTTCGGCGAGCGCGCCGGCACCAAGGGTTCGAGCCTGGCACCGGAGTTTCTGACGCTTAGCGCCGAAGCTGTCGCCGAGGCGGGCTACCGCGGCCTGATGCAGGGCCGCCGTGTGGTGGTGCCGGGCGCGCTCAACAAGTTTTTCGTTCTGTTGATGCAGCTTCTGCCGCGCAGCCTGCTGCTCGCCGTCATCGACGCCCGGCAAAATCGCCGCCGGTCCGCGTCACGCACATAGCCGCGTCGTGCCGGCACGGTTTGCAAAGCCCGGCGAAGCGGCTAAACAACGCTACGGCGCTGCCGAATTGCCATGCTGAAGCCCGTCCTGCTCATCCTGCATCAGGAACATTCCTCGCCCGGGCGGGTCGGCCAGGCGCTGAGTAGCCACGGCTATCCGCTCGATGTCCGCCGACCGCGCTTTGGCGAGGCGCTGCCGGAAACCATGGAAGGACATGCCGGCGCCGTAATCTTCGGCGGCCCGCAAAGCGCCAATGACGAGGAGGAATTCGTGCGCCGCGAGACCGACTGGATAGGGGTGCCGCTGCGCGAGAACAAGCCTTTCCTGGGCATCTGCTTGGGCGCGCAGATGATGGCGCGGCATCTCGGCGCGCGCGTGTTTCCGCATCCGCAAGGCCATGCTCAGGTCGGTTACTATCCGATCCGTCCGACCGAAGTGGGCTTAAGCATCTGCGCCGACTGGCCGGATCATGTCTATCAGTGGCACCGCGAGGGCTTCGATCTGCCGGCCGGCGGCGAGTTGCTCGCCGAGGGCGAAGATGCCTTCAACGTGCAGGCCTTCCGCTACGGCTCAGGCTATGCGTTGCAGTTCCACCCGGAAGTCACTCACGCCATGATGTACCGCTGGCTGGTGCGCGGCGCGCATCGCATGGAATTGCCGGGCGCCAAGCAGCGCCACGAGCACATCGCCGGGCGCGCCGTACACGACTATGCGGCGCGCAACTGGCTGATCGCCTTCCTCGACCACTGGATCGGGCGCAAACAGCCCGCAGTCGCCGCCGCGGCCACCGCGGGCTAGTGGGTGCTCATCGATACAGCTCGATCTCCGGCCGCGGATCGGGCTCGAATCCGTCGTGATTGGGCATCACGACCTTGGGCAGCGTCGAAGCGTTCATCGTCTGGTCCGGCTTGATGATCTTGGCCTCGGACAATACGTAGGCCACCACGCTGTAGACCTGATCGTCGCTGAGCGAGCCCGGCGCGTTGAAGGGCATGGCGCGCTTGACGTAGTCGAACAGCGTCGTCGAGTAAGGCCAGTAGCTTTCCACCGTCTTGATGGGAGCCTTGGTCGCGAGCGTGCCGCGACCACCGATCAGCTTGTCGCCGCCGATCCCTTTGGCGGGATTGCCTTCAAGGTGGTCGCCATGGCAGGCGGCGCAGGTCGTCGCAAAGATTTCCTTGCCCTTGGCGGCATCGCCGCTGCCGGGAGGCAGTCCGTGGCCGTCGGGGGAGACGGAAACGAACTTGCCAAGTTCATCTTGCGAGGCCGGTGTGCCGAAGCCGTAATGCGTCTGTTCCTGCGCTTGCGCGAAAGCGCCGAGCGCGGTGAAGGCGAAGCCGAGGCAGGCAACGCCCAGAAGGATATTACGCGTGGACATTGCTCACACTCCCGTCGCTGCCGACCGTCCAACTCTGGATCGCATTGAGGTGATAGATCGAGCCGAAGGGACCGTTCGATCCCCGGATCGCGACCAACTGTGCCAAAGTCGGCTGGATGTAGCCGGTCTCGTCAGTGCAACGGCTCTGCAGCACCGCCGGCTTGCCGTCCCACATCCATGGGAAGCTGAAACGGACGGTGCAGATCGGTTCTGGCAGCGACCCAACCTGAGCGGGGTACCAGGTCTTGCCGCCGTCGGTTGACACGTCCACCGACTGCACCCGCCCGCGACCCGACCAGGCGAGACCGGTGACGTTGTAGAATCCAGGTCCGGGCAGCTTCATTTCGCCAGACGGGAAGGTGATGACCGATTTGGCCTCCATCTCCATGGTGAATTGGCGCGCCTTGCCGTTCGCCATGAGGTCCGTGTATTTCGATGTCTCCTCGCGCGTCATGAACGGCTTGTCGCTGACGTCGAGCCGGCGCAGCCATTTAATGTGCGTGTTGCCTTCGAAGCCCGGCAGGATAAGGCGCAGCGGATAACCTTGCTCGGGGCGGATCGCCTCGCCGTTCTGCCCGTAGGCGAGGATTGCATCCTTGAGCAGCTTTTCCAGCGGGATGCTGCGCGTCATCACTGCGGCATCAGATCCTTCGGCCAGCACCCACACCGCGCCCTCTTTCAATCCGACCTCGCGGGCGATGGTGGCGAACTGCACGCCGGTCCATTCGGAGGTGCTGAGCAAACCGTGAGTGCCCTGCACCGTTTTCAATGTCGGCTTGTTCCACTCGGTCAATCCATTGCCCGAGCACTCGATGAAATGCTTGCGCGTAACCGAGGGGAACCGCTTGAGGTCCGCCATCGTGAATTTCTTCGGCGTGTTCACCATGCCGTGCACATAAAGCATGTGCTTGGCCGGATCGATTGTGGGAATGCCGCCGTGGTGACGTTCGAAATGCAGCCCGGACGCCGTGAGATTGCCGAGCATCTTGTCGAGCGGCGTCATGCTCCAGGAGGTGTATTCGTTAGCCGTCGGGAAACGCCAGCGCACCTCGGTTTCGAACTGTGAGCGCGAGCCGTAGCCGCCGTCGCCTGCAACCGGCCGGCCCTGTTCCTTGGTCGGATCGGCCGGCACGTCATAATGGACGGCGCCGGGAGGGGCTTTCTCCTCAGCCGCCTGTGCGAACGCTGACGAACCGACGACGCCGGCAAGTGAGCCGGCAGCGAACAGAAACTTGCGCCGATCGGTTATCCCCGCGCGCGGGAACATGCCCTCCTTACATTCGCACTCTTGCTCTGCGGCCCTGCGGTGCGCGATATGCCGCGCCTCGGCTGCGATCATGGCGTCGGCCATGCGCCGGGCATTTTCATCATAGATGACGGCTGGTCGTTTCATTGGCGTTCCCCCTCGAGAAGCGAAATCGGGTCCCGGCATCCCGGCGACCGCGACATTTGTTATTGTCGGTCGTCTCAATTGACGAGCAATAGCGACCGATTATGTGCGAGCGTAGCCAAACGGTAAAATAAAGCTCTCATATAGCGTCTATCATCAAATCGACGCGGCCTAATCTCGCGCGGCTCTCACGAGGCGCTTTGGTTGTACGCCAAATGCGAGCAAACAGCCGCGAATAAATTGGCAAGCTGTCAGAACAGCCCGACAATCTGGCCCTGGGCGTTGACGTCGATGGCGTCGGCGGCCGGCACCTTGGGCAGGCCGGGCATGGTCATGATCTCACCGCAGATCGCCACCACGAATTCCGCGCCGGCGGAGAGGCGGACCTCGCGCACCGGAATGGTGAAGCCGGTCGGCGCGCCCTTGGCGTCTGGATTGGTGGAAAACGAATACTGCGTCTTGGCGATGCAGACCGGCAGCTTGCCGAAGCCCATCTCCTCCCACTGCTTGAGCTGATCCTTCACGGGCTTGTCGGCGGTCGCGTCGTCGGCTCGGTAGATCTCCTTGGCGATGGTGCGGACCTTGTCAAACAGCGGCATGTCGTCGGGATAGAGCAGGTTGAGATTAGCCTTGCCCTGATCGATGGTCTTAACCACGGCGCGGGCAACGTCGGCTGCGCCCTCGCCGCCCATCGCCCAGTGGTCGGCCATCAACGCCTCGACGCCGAGCGCCTTGCACTTCTCCTTGACCAGCGCGATCTCGGCATCCGTGTCGGCGGAGAAGCGGTTGATCGACACCACCGCCGGCAGCCCGAATTTCTTCACGTTCTCGACGTGGCGTTGCAAATTGGCCATGCCGGCCTCCAGCGCCTTGAGGTCCTCCTTCTTCAGGTCCTCCTTCTTGACGCCGCCGTGCATCTTCAGTGCGCGGATGGTGGCGACGACCACCACACAATCGGGCTTAAGGCCAGCCTTGCGGCACTTGATGTCGAGGAATTTTTCGGCCCCAAGATCGGCGCCGAAGCCGGCTTCAGTCACCACATAATCGGCTAGCTTGAGCGCCGTGGTCGTCGCCGACACCGAATTACAACCGTGCGCGATGTTGGCGAAAGGGCCGCCGTGGATGAAGGCGGGCGTGCCTTCCAGCGTCTGCACCAGGTTCGGTGCGATGGCGTCTTTCAACAGCGCCGCCATGGCGCCGTGGGCCTTGAGATCGCTGGCGCGGATCGGCTTACGGTCGCGCGTGTAGCCGACGATAATGTTGCCGAGTCGCGCCTTGAGATCGGCAAGGTCCCGGGCGAGGCAGAAGATCGCCATCACCTCGGAAGCAACCGTGATGTCGAAGCCGGCCTCGCGCGGATAGCCGTTGGCGACGCCGCCGAGCGAGCAGACGATCTCGCGCAGCGCGCGGTCGTTCATGTCCATGACGCGGCGCCAGGCGACGCGGCGCGAGTCGATGGCGAGCGCGTTGCCCCAGTAGATGTGGTTGTCGATCAGCGCCGACAGCAGATTGTGCGCCGAGGTGATGGCGTGGAAGTCGCCGGTGAAATGCAGATTGATGTCTTCCATCGGCACCACCTGGGCATAGCCGCCGCCGGCGGCGCCGCCCTTGACGCCGAAGGAGGGGCCGAGCGAGGGCTCACGCAAGCAGAGCATCGCCTTCTTGCCGATATAATTGAGCGCGTCGGTCAGACCGACCGTGGTCGTGGTCTTGCCTTCGCCGGCCGGCGTCGGCGTGATCGCCGTGACCAGGATCAGCCTGCCGTCCTTCTTGCCGGCGAGCGACTTGACGTAGTCCATCGACACCTTGGCCTTGTAGTGGCCGTAGGGTTCGAGGTTTTCCGGCGCGATGCCGAGCTTTTCACGGGCGATGTCGAGGATCGGCCGCTTCTTCGCGGCCTGGGAAATCTCAATGTCGGACTTCGGAGATTGATGCTGCGAGGCGGGCATGGGAAGGACCAGCGACTGGGAAAATACCGGACGAGGCTGCCGCAGAATGCCGCAGGACGTGCCACCTTTCGGTGCCGTCAGAGCTGTCAGCGATGGGCGTAGATTGACGCGGGATTAGGCCGTCTTCTTGGTTGCGGAGCGCAATTCGTCGATCTTGCGTTCCCACTTCATCTCTTGCGCGAATGCAAGGCAGTCTTCCGGGCTCATGAAGACCGTTTCTTTGGCGGCCGGATAATCGCGATTGACGACATCCTTCATATAACGAGAGATGACATCTTCCATGATGGGAATGAGATCGGTGTAGATGCGCGAATGGCGCGGGACGTGCTCTTCCCAAAGATGGAAAAGATCGGAGGAAATGATGTGGACGCCGTGCGCGCAGTTGCCGGCGCCGAGGCTGATCACCGGCACCGGCAAGGTCTGCGCCAAGTATTCGGCGACTTCCGATGTCGTCACTTCGCACAAGATCGAGAAGCAGCCGGCATCGACCATCGCCTTGGCGTCCTCGACCAGTTCCTTGGCCCGCTTGGCGGTCTTGCCTTGCGCGACAAAGCCGCCGAGCTGCGGCATGCGCATCGGCGTGATGCCGATATGGCCTTGCACCGGGATGCCGGCGCGCACGATCGCTTCGATATTCTTGGCGTGATACTTATTGCCTTCGCATTTCATCACTTCGGCGTTGGCCTCGTGCACGAACCGGCCGGCGTTCTCCACGGCCTGCTCGGGAGAAACGTGGAAGCTCCAGTAAGGCATGTCGACCATCCGCAGTCCGTATTTGGAGCCGCGGTCGATCGCTTTCGACATCATCATGACTTCATCGAAACTGACGGAAACCGTGCTTTTGTGGCCGAACAGGATCATTCCGCCGGTGTCCGACACGCAGAGAATGTCCATGCCCAGGCGGTCGGCAACAACCGCGGTCCGATAATCATAGGCGGCAAGCTGCGTGATCGGCTCGCCCTTCCTCATCTTCGCCATCAGGGTATTGATCGTGACCTTTTTCCGAGCCGCTGCCTCAGCCATAACACTCCCCTTACAGATGAATCCGTCTCTGTCGCTGCAAGAATTCGGAGGCCGAGCAAGCCTCCACGCTTCTTCATTGCGGCCGCATAGGGCGCTTTGGTATGCAGCCAGTCAAATATGCCCAGGCTATCGTATGTTTGCCCATGGCTATGATAGCGACCTGGATGGCGATGCGCACGAGCTTATCGCCAAGATGCTCGCGGCCTCCGCTTTGCCGTGTCGTAGAAGGGTCTTGCCGTAAGCCGAATGTTCTGAAACGTCCCCGTCGAATCGTGGATCGTGGCGGGAACTTCGCCGGCCATGACATAGCCGAGGCCGAGAATGCCGCCGGCCACGACACTATCGCAGGCCGACGTCACGGTGATTTTCCCCGACGTGGCTGGCCGGGCCAAGTGTTGCGGGGGCTGCCAAGGCCACGCGAGACCGTCGGCTTCCGCGCGAAACGAGACCAGCGATATTTCCGGAATCAATGCGCGCTCGATGTTGCAAAATTTCTGCAAGCCGACTTCGTGCGGCCAAACGGGCATTCGAAACTCGTTGGTGAACAGAACAAGGCCCGCCTCGATGCGAAGCATGTCGATGGCGGCAAATCCTGCTGGGCGCGCGTGGCCGGAAAGCGCCTTCCAAAGAGTAGGCGCGGACGCGCGATCCACGATAATTTCGACGCCGGCTTCCCCGGTATAGCCCAAGCGGCCGACGATGCAGTCAATCTCGACGAGGCGCGAGCGACAGAACGTGAAGTATTCGAGCGACTCGACCGAACCCGCGCCGCCAAGTGTCCGTAAAGCCTCGAGTGTACGGGGTCCTTGAACAGCAAAAATGGCTCGGCGCTCGCTCAGGTCCGTCACTTTGACGCGCGGACCATCGTAAGCGAGCAAGTCCAGAACATCCTCACGCCGCCCGCTCATCACCTCAAACGAAGCTTGGCCTGTTCTCCATATCGTCAAGTCGGCGACCAGTCCGCGCTCGGGCGAGCCAATCCGTAGCGCATAGGCGATCTGCTTCTCGCCGAGCGCGCTTAACGATCGTCCGACGAAGGACTCGATGACATTTCGTGCGCCAATTCCTTCGAGGCGCACGCATTCGAGAAATGAAAAATCGAACAAAGCGCAGCCCGTGCGGCACGCTCTTGCCTCGGCAGCGGCATCGCCGAAGTCGGAAACCAAATTGAAGCCCGCCAACGCCACGAAAGCTCACCGCGTTAGCCGCCAGGCGACGTTGCCGAGAATAAAGGCGCCGACTACGACAAGCACAATCGACACGATCCGGCGCAACGTCGCGCGCGGCACGACATGCGCCAGCTTTGCTCCATACAAGGATCCGACCATCAAGGATGCGGCAAGAATGCCGGCCAGAATCAGGTCAAGCTCGCCATAAAGGACGTTGCCGACGGTCGCGGCGATGGCGACTGGAAGCTGGACGACCTGACTCAAGCCAACGGCAACAAGCACGGGCACGTTCATCGAAATTACGATTGGCACCATCACCAACGGTCCACCGGTGCCGCTGATTGACGACAGAAATCCCGTGACGGCTCCGACGGTGAGGAGCGCCTTGTTGGACAAGACCGTTTCGGCGTGATCGGACGCGCTTCGCCCCCACAGAGAATTGACGCCCGATAAGAGCGTCAGCAGGCCGAGACAAACCTCCAATAGCCGGGGATCGACAACACTGACCGCCCAGGCGCCGGCGAACGCGGTCGGGGTGGCGCCGACACAAAGCCAAGTTGCCATACCCCAGTGAATGCTCTTATTGCGTGCAAACACTGCGGTGGCGACGATGCCTGAGACGATGTACGCCAACATCGCCGCGGGGATGCCGATCCGGATCGGAATGTCGGCAAGAAAGACAAGGGCCGGCACCAAGATAACGCCACCGATACCGATACAGCCGATCATCAAACCGGAGATGCCGCCAAGCGCCGCCATCCCTATGAGTTCGGATATCGGCACCGGTGTCATCCAGCCGGGCGTCGAATCGGCCGCCGGCGGCGCGAGGCTTTTTGCATTGCAACAAAAGTTCCCACGTTCAATTTCCTTGATTTGCAAAATTTAGTCTATCCAAGATTATTTTAATGTAACCTGAGATCCTTGGTCTTCGTCGAACGCGTCGCGGCATGTTCATTAGACAGTTTCAGTATCTGGTCGCCGTCGCGGAAGAACGTCACTTCGGCCGCGCGGCGCAGCGCTGCAATGTGACTCAGCCAAGTCTTTCGAGTGCGATCAAGCACCTGGAGCTCGAGCTCGGTGTGCCGATCTTTCTGCGCGGCCGCGGTCAGCGCTTTCAAGGGCTGACGGCGGAAGGAGAACGCGTCGCGGTCTTGGCGCGGTCGATCTTGGCCTATTGCGACGCGATGCGAAAAGAAATCGCGCTGATGCGGGACGATCTCACCGGCAATCTGCGTTTGGGAGCGATGCCGTCGATGTCGCCGGTGCTTCCGTTCATGTTGCAGATCATCCGCGAAAAATATCCCGGCCTCCGCGTCGATGTTCAATTCATCGGTAACGAGGCGATGAAGCTCGGCCTCAACAACTTCTCGCTCGATGTGGCTTTGACCTATCTCGACAAGGCCGACCTCGGCCGCAAGAACACGCTGCCCATCTATACCGAACAGCTCAGTCTGCTCGTTCCGGACAGCGCCGAATTCAGAAATCGCAAGACCATTTCCTGGAAGGAGGCGGCGGCACTGCCGCTGGCAATGCTGCGTCCCTCGATGCACGAGCGTCGCTTCGTCGATCAGGTGTTCGCGCGCGTCGGATGCGCGCCCGTCGCGCGCGTCGAGTCCGAATCGATTCTCCACCTGATGTTTCAGGTGCAATTCACCGAACTGTGCACGATCATTCCGTCGCATTTCATTCACGCCCCGGGCCTGCATCGCGGCACGCGCGCGCTGCCGCTTGTCGACCCCGTCGTCAGCCAGGAGGTCGGTCTGTTTTGGACTGAGGGAGAAATCGTGTTGCCGATGGCCAATGCATTCGTTTCCATCGTGCAGAAATTGAATAAATCCGGCGAATTGCGGAAACGGCTGGAAGGAGGTCATCGCACCGTCTACGACGGTCCGGCCGCCGCGCGCCGCGCCTGAAGGCGCAAACAAGATTATAGCTCGGTCAGCCGGCAGCGCCGCTCAAAAAAGCGATTGCTGCCACGGCGGGATCGCTCTGACCGAGGAGAGCCGAGGCTTTAAGCACCGAGCGGGCCCTGCTCGGGGCCGCCCCCCTGGCCGACGCAAGACGGCGGTAAAAATACGGCTCGGCAATTTGCGCGTCACCGGGAGTGAAGCCGACATTGGCGCGCGCCAATTCGATATGCGAGCCGATCGAAAGGCTCAGCGTCTGAGGCCAGCACAGAATCCCGATGCCGTCGCCGGACGCACGGGCGGTGGCGTCGAGCACCGCAGCCGCATTTCTCAACCAATCCCTCATTTGCGTCAGCGCCGGCAAATTCGATTGCGGGGAATAGTCTTCGGCGTCGCCGCTCATCAGACCGGCAACCTTGTATGGCAGCTTTTTTGAAAACTTCGTCCGGTCGACGCCGCGATGGAGCAGCTCGACCAGCAACCAGGCCTCGGCTTCGGCAGGCGAACGCGCTTCCGGATCGAAAACATGCGGCGCCGGCTTGCCACCTTCACGAAATTGCATTTCCAGCTGCGGTAACCGCAACTCCAGCGCCAAATCATCGGCAAATGGTTTCGTGATGAAGACGGCGTTGCCGGATTGAAAGGTGAGCATGAGCCGCTCGTCGGCGGAATCGGCATTCACAAAGCTGTTTGCGACGCGCGCCAGCCATTGGACGACGTTGATCGTCTGCAGTCGCGCGCTCGCCAGTGCATCGGGGTCGATTGCGCCGACGGGTTGCCAGCGCACGACGTCGGCCGCCGGTTTCGCCGTCCGGTCAACCGAATTTGTCATAACGGATGTCCTGTGTCCGCACCCCGCTCGTGATCAGCGTGCGGATCGCGGCGTCGACCATGACCGGCGGTCCCGCGACAAAAGCGATCGCATCCCGATCGCCGCCGGCCGTCGCCGTGGCAGCAACTTCGTGCACCATGCCGTCGGCGAGCCGCAGTGCTGGGAAATCGACGTGCGTCGGCGTCCGCGCGGCTTCGTCGGACAAAGCGAGCGTGACTGCAAGATTGCCGTGCGAGGCCTCGGCATAGCGCGCAAGCAGCTCCAAATAGAACGTGTCCTGCAAGGTGCGTACGCCGAAAAAGACCGAGCCTTTGTGGGTGCGGAAGTAATCCGCCTCGACCGCGCATGCGAGGATCGACATCATCCCGGCGATCCCCGATCCACCGGCGATGCAGAGGATGTTTCTGTCCTCGTGTGGGCGAAATACGGCGCGGCCCAGGGGTCCGAATACGGCAACCTCAGGCTCAGCGCCATGCGCAGCGAACAGCCAGTCGCTGAATCCTCCGCCCGGCTTGCGCTTGAGGACGAGGCCAATGCGATCGGTCTCGCGATTGAAATTGACCATGGAGTACGCGCGTCCGCCCGTGAGCTGCTCCGTCTCGACGACCACGAACTGGCCCGCTTCGAAGTTCATCGGTTCGGACAGATGCACTTCGAATTCCGCGACATCCTTCGTCAACTTGCGGATATTGCGAATCACGCCGCGGCGCGGCGCTGGAACCGATTTCTCCACGACCACGATGTCGGATGGCACGCGCAACACGCAGTCGGACCGCGCCCGCGCCTGACACATCAGGATGTCGCCCTTTTCGGGCTTGAGCTGCGCGCCGCCGGGCGCCTCCTTCCAGCGCACCTCGACTTCGCCGCTCATGACGCGCGCGCGGCACGTGCCGCAGGTGCCGGTTGCGCATTCGTAAGGAAGGCTCAAGCCCTGGCGGAGCCCGGCGTGCAGAATCGTTTCGCGTTGACCGCAATGAAAAGCGGTTTCTCCGGACTTGCTCTGAACCGTAATCTTCATCGACTCTGACGGCCGTTACTTGAAGAAATCGTCGTCGTCCGCGTCCTCGGTGGCGAATTCGTAGGTCAGTTCCTGCTCGACGTTCACCAGGATCGCGCCGTCCTCATGCTTGACCTCGTAGGTCTTCAGCGGCTTTTCCGTCTCGCCCTGCATCTCCAGCGTACTCAGGTTCCAGGCCCACAGGTGCTTCGTACAGGTCAAAATGCAGCGCGCCACTACGCCCGATTCTTCCAACGGTTCCTCCATATGCGGACAGATTGGAGGAATCGCACGATAGCCGGCGCCGTAATTCACCAGCAGGATGGGCATGCCGTCGACATCGAATTTCTTGACTGAATTCTCGGCGACATCATTCGGCCCGCAGATTCGCTTCCACGTCATTTTTTGCTTCTTCTCTCGTCCCGTCGGCGCGCCGTCAAATCGGCCAGTGCGAACCCTTGTCCAGCCGGCGGTTTTCAATCCGCACCTCGCGGCTGAGGAAGATCGCCTTGTTGTCCTCGATCTTGAAGGTATCGTTGTATTTGCCCACGAGGAAAAGGCGGCTCTCGCCGGCATCGAGGTGTGAGTTGATGCCGTCCAAAAGCGTTTGATAAACGATCACCGAGCTGATCGCCTTGGCGGAATGCGTCTCATCGTCGAGGTCGACCGTGTAAAGCGAAGTGTGCCGCGTGAGCGGCGAGTGATCGGTGTTGTGTTTGGGCAAGAGCTTGAGCATGTTCGCCAGGCCTGTTCGGTCGAGCGCCAGGTAGGTCACGTCCTTGCTGATCTCGGGACTGAAGGCGCGGATGGCATATTGAAATGTGTCGTCGCAGTTGGCGAGCCAGCCATTCCAATCCTGCCGATCGAGCAGCACCGTCGACCGGTAAATGGCGTCACGAACGAGAGCGTACGCGTCCACTGCAATTCTCCATTTCCAATGTCAGATTCCAATTAATTGCTCAACTCGGCAACGCGTGGAGGCGGTGCCGGATGGAGGCTGTTCAACGAACCTCGCGATAGCCTTCAGCTTACTCCGCGGCAACCGAAATGGCCTCGGAGAACGGCTGTTCGGGGTCGCTCGCCATCCGGTTCATCCAACGGCCCCACTCCGCGTAATAGTGCCGCATGCCGTTCTCGTCATGGATCGTCTGGTTCTCATGACGTCCTTGCAGGACACGGCGAGGCTCGGAACCGGTCAGCATGGTCGAGCCCTGGCCCTGAACGCCGATCAAGTCTTCGTGCAGGTTGCGGCCGAACGGGCCCCAGATCGAGTTGTGGTGGTTGATGCGCGTTCGCCGTTCTTCCGCCGTGTCGCGCTTGAGGCCGAGGCCACGGAACTCGATCATCACCTTGTCGGGGCCGAGCGGGGTTACGACGTCGCAGCGCAAGGCCGAGCCGCGCAGGTTGAAGTTCATGCCCGGGAACAGGTCGATCATGTACCACTGGTTCGGCGGCAGATGCGGAAACGAAAGCGCGGCTCGACTGTCGAAACCTTCATACTTCTCGTAGTTCACCTCGAAGGTCCCGACCACCACATGGCCGTGATCGAACGCTTCGTTCTTGCGGGCGAAGTACGCATCGTTAAACCCGGTGATGCGGTTATGGTAGTGCATGAAGTCGTGGTAGAATTCGCAATTGGTGTCGTGCCAGAGCTTGTAGTTCGCGCTGACGATCGCCTTATGGTAGTGGAACACTTCCAGCGGCTCGGCATCGATCGACTTGCGCAGGCATTCGAACGGCGGTCCCGCCCAATCGTCGAGTGAGACCTTCGGGTTGTCGTCGAGGTTGACCCAGACGAATCCACCGAACTTCACGACGCAGCGCAAACGGCGAAGCCCGACGTCTTCCTTGCACAGGCGTTCCTGGAAGCCTTCTTTTTCACGGCTGATGTAAACGCAGTTGCCGCGCATGTCGTACTGCCAGGCGTGGAACATGCAGGTCATGCGCTTCGGATTTCCCGACGGCTGACCTTCGAGGAAGCTGCCGGACGGCCGCCGCTCGATGATCATGCCGCGATGCGGACAAACGTTGAGGAAAGCGCGGACCTCATTATCGGGCCCGCGGCATACGATGATCGGCTCGCGCGCGATCGACACCGTTCGGAAATCGTAAGCGTCGGGCAGCTCCGATTCGTGACAAACCGGGACCCAGGTCTTCTTGAAAATCTTGTCCAGCTCTTCTTCGAAGATCTGCGGGTCGGAGTAGATCCGGCTGTCGACCCATTCATTACGCTGCAATTTCGGCTCTGCGACCCATTGAGCGTGATTCTTCGCGGCCAAGGCTAATCCTCCAGTCCCTCTTCAGCGGGCCGTTAGCCAATCGCTCGGCACGGCCGCAGCTAGCATTGCGTGGTTAACATATATCACAGCCATATAAGCAGCCGCCATAGAGTGGAAAATCGAAAGAGCTTATGTGGGAATAGGTTCTACTATACTTAACATCATGGCTCGCGGACACGACACGCTCGGTCCGAAAAGGGTGGCTCCCGCAAGCTTGCGAGAGCCACCTGCTTGCGTCAGAGCTGCACTTCTTCCAGCTCTTTGCCCGACGTTTCAGGGCCGATCGCGTAGCCGATGATCGTGCCAACCCATAAGGCGGCGGTCGCCAGGAATGGAATGCTTGGTCCGAATTCGGCAATACCCCAGCCGACCAAGTACGGCGCGAAAATCGAGGCGACACGGCCACCGCCGACCATGATGCCGAAACCCGTCGAGCGCAGCGTCGTGCGGAAGAACTCACTCAGATAGGTGTCGCCCACCCCCCACAACCAGCCCAGCATGCCGATCATGACTGCACCGAAGGTCAGGAAGGTGCCGAAGTCTTCGGTCCTCGAAGCGATCACCGTGCAGCCCATCATGATCAACGCGCCCAGGATGCCCGTCGGCCGCCGGCCGATTAGGTCGGACATTCCGGTGCCGACATAGGACAGGAAGAACTGCACGATGTAGAAGCACATCGCGTAGAAGATCGCGTCGGTCGGCGTCACATGGAATTTCTGCACCATGAAGGTGGTGAGAAAGACGGTGATGCCCCAATAGCCGCAGGCATTCGGCACATAGAGCAGCCAACCGATGAGGATGCGTTTTTTGGCGCCGGGGATCGACCAGATGTTTGTGCGCGGGCGCCGTCTGCCCTCTTGTTGGACCAGGCTTTCGACCTCTGCGCGCGCATGCTTGTAGCGGAACGACTCCTGCACCACGCGGCGGAGCATGAACACGAGGATCGCTGGGATAATCGCGAAACCGAACGCCCATTGCCAGCCGAAGCGCGGGACAATGAACATCGTGCAGATGGCGGCAAAAATGTACCCCGCTGAATACAGCGAAAACATGATGCCGCCGGTGCCGAGCGCGCGAATTTTCTTTGGAAACATCTCCGCGGTGTAGGGGGCGCCGACGGCCAATTCGCCGGCGCCGCCGATGCCGGTGAGGAAGCGCAAGAAGGTGAAGATGTAGAGATTGGTGGACAGCCCACCGAGCGCGGTTGTCGCCCCGTAGAGAATGATCGACCAACCAAGGGCATCGCGTCGCCCAATATGATCGGCGAGATAGCCAAATCCGATCGTTCCAATTGTGTAGCCGACAAGAAAGATCGACCCGATTAGCCCGATCGTCTTGATCGAGACGTCGAGATCGTGAGCGAGCGTCGGGCCCAGCATCCCATAGATATTCACCGCATAGGCGTCGAACCCGTAGCCCAGCCCGGCCGCCAAAGCCACGAGCAACGACTCGCGGATCGGGATGTGCAGGTGTGTAGATGTAGCCGGTGCAACTGTTGCGCTCGAACGCACCTCGCCGTGGCCGATAACTTGTTCCGTCATAGCGCTTCCTTCCCCTTGCTGCATGCGAGATCGATTATTCGATCCCGTTAAGGTCGAGGCCCGGCGAACGGTTGAAAAGAAGCGATCAGCGTTCTCGAGAAACGAGCCCCGCTGACCAGAGGCGAGCGCTAGAAGCTGAAGATAGAATTTTCTTATCTATCAATAGATCGAGCATTCGATACCAGTCAGCGAGAATTAGTACGTGGCGGTATGGTCTTCCTCTATAATCTGGATTAAAAAGATGAAGCATAAATCATAATGAAAATGCGAAGGGGAGGTTCTCATGCGGTGTAGTTGCGACAGCAGCGCCTGCCGCGTCTCTGCTGACAGCGCGTCGCGCTCAACCTTTAAACGGGGGATGTGGTTCGCACTGGCGCTGTGTGTCGGCGTCGCGCAGATTTTCCTGAGCATGGCTTCGGCCGACGCCGCAGCAGTCAAGGATTACGGCAAGCCGGGCGATCCGATCGAACTCGTGATCGGCTATCAGCCGTACTACACCGAGTCGTGGTCCGGCGTGATTATGCGGGACAAGAAGTTCTACGAGAAATATCTGCCGAAGGGCTCCAAAGTAGAATTCCAGATCGGCCTGCAGGGCGCGATCATCGTGAATGGAATGTTGGCCGGCAAAGTCGACGTCGGCTATGTCGGCGACATGCCAGCGATCGTATCGACGAGCCACGCTGATGTGCGCGACGTCCGTATCGTGTCCGTGCTGGGTCTGGGCTTCGACCAATGCAATATTTTCCTCACCCGCACTGATGCACCGACATTTGCGTCGTCTGAGGAAGCCTTGAAATGGCTCGATGGCAAATCGGTTGCGGTCCCGAAAGGCAGCTGCACGGATCGCTTCGCCCAAGCGGTCTTCAAAGAAAAGAACATCAAGCCGGCCGAGTATCTGAACCAAAGCATCGAAGTCATCACCAGCGGTTTCCGCGCAAAGAAGCTTGATGCCGCTGTGATCTGGGAGCCGACGGCCTCGCGCCTCGTGCAGGAAAATCTAGCGCGCAGAGTCGCGAGCGGCGTGTCCGTCAATGAGCGCGACGGCGGCTTCATGGTGATGCCGTCGGCACTGATCGAACAGCGGCCCGATATCGTCAAAGCGTGGCTGGAAGCGGAGCTCGATGCGGAGCTCTATTTCGGCGACTCCAAGAACGCCATGGCGATCGCGCAAATGGCGGCGAGCCAGACGACCGGGTTCCCGGAAAAGGCCTTGTGGGCTTCCGCTTTCGGCGAGAATCCAAAGTCCGCCGGCGGCACCGACAATCGCATTACGCTCGCTTACGGATTTACGCCGGACGCTAAGGATCTCATCCAAAAGGCTTCAAAATTTCTCGTCGAGATCAAGAGCATCAAATCGGAAATTCGACCCGAGGCGGTCATGCCGCAATTCACCGAGGAGATTCTCAAGGCGCGCGGCATGAAGGCGCCGGTCGGCGAAGTCAAGGCGCTGCCGGACTCGGCCTACACGGGCAAATGACATTCACTGCACGTGGTGACGGTGACAATGAGCTCCGCGCCCTTGTGGCGCGGAGCACGATTATGAAATTCCTGCACTAGAAGAACAGATGACCGAATTGGCAGGCGTTAATACAAATCCTCGCGGCGAAGCGGCGCGCAACGTCACGTCTTGGGCTCTGACGATGCATCGCACGTCGCGGTGGCTGCAAAGCCCGCGGCCCTATCTGATGTTGATTGGCTTCGCCGCAGCCCTCGGCTTCTGGTATCTCGCCGTCGAGGTCTGGAAGTTGCCGCGCTTCGCCGAAATGCCGGGACCGACACAGGTCCTTACGGAATGGTTCAGCAAGGATCCGACCTACGGCCTGTCGATATTCACGCCCGAATATTATCTGCATATCTGGGTCAGTACGCGCCGGATCGTGATCGCATTCTTTCTCGCGACCGTCATCGGCGTGCCGCTGGGCTTGTTTCTTGGCTGGTCGTTGCGCTTCAAACAGTACGTGTTCCCGGTGTTTGAGTTGCTGCGGCCGGTACCGCCGCTGGCCTGGGTGCCGCTCGCGATCGTGATGTTTCAGGGCTCTGAAACACCGGTGATCTTTCTGACTTTCCTTGCCTCTTTCTACGCCACCGCGCTGAACACCATGCTGGGCGTCGAATCCATCGACGTATCCTATATTCGTGCGGCGAGTTGTCTCGGTGCCAAGCGCTGGCAGGTGTTCAGGCACGTCATCGTTCCCGGAGCCTTGCCGTTCATATTCACCGGCCTGCAGATCTCGGTCGGCGTCGCGTGGTTCTCGCTCGTGGCCGGTGAAATGGTGTCTGGACAATACGGTCTCGGCTACGTGATCAACACCTCGTACACGATGGTGCGCTATCCGACGATCGTCATCGGCATGGCGACGCTCGGCATCGTCGGATACGTCACCAGCGCGGCCATTCGCGTGCTGGGGACCTACATGATGCAATGGCGCACGCGCGAACTCGCGTTGGGGGCGGAGCGGTGACGGTTCAAACAATGCAGTTGAGTGCAGCCGCGCGGGCTCTCGACGGGCGTTCCGCGCCGCAACCGCAGACCGAGCGAAGGGGTCGCGTCCGGATTATCGATGCCGTCAAGATGTACGGGGCCCAAGGTGCCGGCGTCCTCGCCGTCGACCACTGTACCTTCGACGTGCCGCCGGGCGAGATCACCGTCGTCGTCGGTCCCTCCGGGTGCGGCAAGACCACCTTGCTCAACGCCATCGCGGGCTTCCACAGCCTGTCGAGCGGCAGCATCTACCTCGATGACGAAATGCTGTGCGGGCCGGGCAAGCTCAAAGCCGAACCTGGCCCGGACCGGATCGTGGTCTTTCAAAACGGCGCGCTGTTCCCCTGGAAGACGAACATCGAAAACGTCACCTTCGGGCCGATCATGCAGGGCTTGATGAGCCGCGCGGAGGCTTACGACAAGGCGCGCGGCATGATGGCGGACGCCGGCTTGCGCGGAATCGAGAACAATTACCCGGGCGAGATCTCCTCGGGCGTGCGCCGCCGCGTCGAAATCGTCCGCGCGCTTATGAACGATCCCAAGGTTCTTTTGCTCGATGAACCCTATCGCGCGCTCGACTCGCTGACCAAGTCGGTCATGCACGAGGCGCTGCTGGAGATTTTTTACCGGAATCGGGTGACGATTTTCTTCATCACGCACGATCTCGAAGAGGCGATCTTTCTCGGGCACCGCGTCGTGATCATGACGACCCGGCCGTGCCGGCCCAAGAAGATACTCGACATCGATATCCCGCACCCGCGCGGCTATAGCGTGCTCACCACCAAGCGTTTCCGCGAATTCATGGACGAAACCGCCGCGGCCGTGCACGAAGAAGCGATCAAGGCTTTCGATGCCGGCGAGAAGGAGCGTTAATCATGAGTCGGGCCCGCGCCGGCGTGGGAAAAGCAGTCGCGTTCATTACCGGCGAGGATTTTTGGCGCGGAATCGTGGCCGTCTTCGTCTTTCTCGTGTTTTGGGAAGTGGGGTCGCGCTCGCAAGCTTTGTTTGGCTTTGCATTTCCCAGCGTTTCACAAATTCCGCCGCCGACCGCCGTGGCGCGGGCGATGGTCGGCTTGATCCAAGAGCCGAGCTTTTGGATGAGCGCCTATCTCAGTACCTTGCGCGTCTTCGAGGGTTTCTTCGCGGCAATGATCGTCGGAATCCCGCTTGGGCTCGCTATGGCGGTCAGCAGGACCTTTTATGGGATCACATTTCCGGTGTTTGAAGTTCTGCGGCCGATCCCGCCGCTCGCCTGGGTCCCGGCCTCGATCATCTTTTGGCCGACGCAAGAGCTATCCATCGCCTTCGTGACCTTTCTCGGCGCCTTCTTCACCATTGTCATCAACGTGGTCGGCGGCGCGCAGTCGATCGACATCCGCTATTTCCAGGCGGCGCGTTCGATGGGCTCGTCGAATTGGGACATTTTCCGCCGCATCATCCTCCCCGGCGTGTTGCCTTCAATTGTTGTCGGCGCGACGGTCGGCATCGGCATCACCTGGGCGGTGGTGGTGGCGGCCGAAATGATTTCGGGCGGCGGCAGCGCGGGCTCGGTCGGCGGCGCGGCGGGAGGAGGATTGGGCTTCTTTATCTGGAACTCGTATGTCGGTGGCTCCTATACGCAAATCGTCGCCGGCATGATCAGCATCGGTATTGCGGGTTATCTTTCGAGTGCAGTGCTGCGAAAAATCGGAGACTGGGTGACCCCTTGGCTCCGCGAGGCTTGAGCGGCGAGCGAAACCAACAATGCAAGAAATACCGCACGTATCTTCGCTCCGCGCCAGCGCTCCCCTCTCGCTAGGAAGCGAGATCAGCGTGAACAAGGTCGGCAAGTCTTATGGCGCCGATAGTTTTGCGAAGGAAGTCGTACACAACTGCAGCTTCACCATCGAGCGCGGCAAGCTGACGGTGATGATCGGCCCGTCGGGCTGCGGCAAGAGCACGCTCATTCGGCTCTTGGCCGGATTTGAGCGCCCGACCACCGGCACCATCACCATCGACGGCAAGCCGGTGACGGGTCCCGGTGTGGACCGGCTGGTCGTTTTCCAGGAAAGCGCGCTGTTTCCCTGGATGTCGACCTACGACAACATCATGTACGGCCCTCGGGCGCGCGGGGAAGATACGCCCGAGATGCGCGCGTTTGCCGAGACGCTGCTGCAGAAGGTCGGTCTCGCCGCGTTCCGCAAGAAGTATCCCTCGCAGCTTTCCGGCGGCATGCAACGGCGCGCCGAGCTCGCGCGCTCGATGATCAATCAGCCGAATGTCATGATCCTGGACGAGCCGTTCCGCGGCCTCGACGCGATGACGAAGCGGCTCATGCAGGAATACTTCGCAAACCTTTTTAACGAATTCCGCCGCACGACCTTTTTCGTCACCACCGATATCGACGAAGCGATCTATTTGGCCGATCGCATCTTAATCATGAACAATATTCCGACGCAGGTTCGTGCCATCATCGACGTCAACCTGCCGCGCCCGCGCAATGTCGAAAATGTCACCGAGAGCGACGAGGCCAACGGGATCAAGATGCAAGCCCTCGGGCTGCTGCACGAAGAGGCCATGAAATCGTTTGCGCGCGGCAGCAAGGCCGCCGCCGATTTCATCGAGGCTTATTCAAAGCGCGTCAACAAGGAGTAGGGCGCGGAGCCTTTAGGCTGCCGCCTCGTCGACTCGAGGGACGACCGCATAGCCGAGCTTGGCCTGCAGCCGCGCATGGATGGCGGGCCACTCGTCGTCGACAATCGAGAAATAGATATTGTCGCGATTGCGGCCGTCCGGATAGAGCATGTGTTTGCGGAAGACGCCTTCTTCGGTGGCGCCCAGGCGCCGGATCGCCGCTATCGACTTCTTGTTTTCGACGTCGGCTTTGAGCTCGACCCGTCGGCATTTCAGGATTTCAAAAGCGTACCAGAGCTGCAGCAACTTGGCCTCGGTGTTGATATAGGAGCGCTGGAACGCAACCGCGATCCAGGTCACGCCGATTTCGAGCCGCCGGTGCTCGCTCTCGATATGATGGAACCGCGTCGAGCCGACGGCTGTTTTCGTCGCCGCATCGATGGTCGCGAATGGCAGCGCGGTGCGCCGCTCGTATGCGGCCAAGGCGGACTCGACAAACGCCGTCATCGAGCCGGGCAAATGATGCGCGCTCGGCAGCCAGCGCCAGATGGATTCGTCGGCGCCGGCCAGCGCCAGGTCATCGAGATGCCGTCGCGAGAGCGGTTCGAGCGCGACACGCGTTCCCGTTATGTGAACTCGGTCGAAGTACTCCATTGCGCGTTCGTGCCGTTCCGAGCCGGCGTCATCGCCGGACATCGGCAAGCGTATCATGACTTATATTTCCAACCACATTGATCGGCGCCGCGGCGAGGGCGGACGCGAGCCCTTGATCTACCTCAATTCCTTATCAGCCAACCGTGATAGTCGATGCTTGCTGCGAGGCGTGAGAGGAGTGACACAAATGCAAAAGCTCCGCGAGCTGATCACGAAAGCTCTCAAGGGGATTACGACGCAGCCGCGGCTGTCTCGCTTTCTCTGTGGAGCGTGCGAGTTACGGGACGACTGCCACATCCCTCCCTCCAGGCGGCGACTATGTTGGGAAACGCGCGCCACGCGTGCGCCTTGGTGGCGACAGGCGTGACCATCGGATTGCGGCGGCGATGGTTTCGAAAAATCTGGTTTTGCGGGCCGGGCTAACTCATCGTGGCCGTCGGCGAACCGCCCAAGCCTGCTGATAATCTTGACGCTGCCAAATGCACGCCCGCCGGCCTGCCTGGTGGAGCCGAGGGGATTTGAACCCCTGACCTCCTCATTGCGAACGAGGCGCTCTCCCAACTGAGCTACGGCCCCGCCAACCGGCAAGCAACGGCGTCGTTGTGCGGGAAAATGTGGCGAGTGGGCGCCATTTAGGGCGGGCCCCGAGGACTGTCAAGGATGGTCGGCTTGTTCGCGACCGGCGATGCGGCTACTTTCCGCCGGTTTTGCGGAGACGATTCATGCGCTCGGTGCTCGATATCATTCTGCTGGTACTGCAAATCTATATCTGGCTCTTGATCGCGGCGGCCGTCTTGTCCTGGCTGATCGCGTTCAACGTGGTGAACACGCGCAATCAAGTCGTGCACATAGTGGGCGAATTCCTCTACCGCGTCACCGAACCGCTTTTGCGCCCGATCCGCAACCTGTTGCCCAATCTTGGCGGGATCGATATCTCGCCGGTGATCCTCATCCTGATCATCCTGTTGCTCGAGAACGTGATCATCCGCTACATCTATCCGAACGTATTCTGACGTCGGCGCAATGACGGACAAGCCGTGGTCTGCGGCACCTGGTGGCATCGCGCTGGCGGTGCGGCTCACGCCCAAAGGCGGCCGTGACGCGATCGACGGCATCGAAACATTGGCGGATGGACGCGCGGTGCTCAAAGTGCGCGTGCGCGCGGCGCCGAGCGAGGGCGCGGCCAATGAGGCATTGATCCGGCTTGTCGCGGCGACAGTGTCCGTCCCGCCGCGCGCGGTCGCGCTCACGGCCGGCGCCACGTCCCGCGTCAAGCGGCTGACCATCTCGGGCCACGGCCCAAGCTTGGCCGCAGCGCTTGAGAGGGCGTGCATCGCACGATAGACGCGTCCTATTAGGCAAGCCGCAACGCAACGGCTAGTGCTGAGCTTGCCAACGGGGTGGAGTGCATGAGCGCGCGTATCATTGACGGCAAAAACATCGCGGCGGAGCTGCGCGGCAAGATTGCGCGCGAAGTCGCGCGGCTCAAATCGGCGCATGGGCTCACGCCCGGCATCGCGGTGGTGCTGGTCGGCGAGGATCCGGCCTCCAGCGTCTACGTGCGCACCAAGTCGAAGGCGGTGGCGGAAGCCGGCATGCGCGCCGTCGATCGCAAGCTGCCGGCGACGACGAGCGAAGCGGACCTGCTGGCGCTGATCGCCGCGCTCAACGCCGATGCAAGCGTCAACGGTATTCTCGTCCAATTACCGTTGCCCAAGCAGATCGACGCGCAAAAGGTGATCGCGGCGATTGCCCCGGAGAAAGACGTCGACGGCTTCCACCCGATCAATGTCGGGCGGCTGGCGAGCGGTCTGCCGTCGCTGGTGCCCTGCACGCCGATGGGCTGCGTCCTGTTGGCCAAGACCGTGCACGCCTCGCTCGCCGGGATGGAGGCCGTGGTGATCGGCCGTTCCAACATCGTCGGCAAGCCGGTGGCGCAGCTGCTGCTGGCGGAGAACGCGACCGTCACCATCGCCCACTCGAAGACGCGCGACCTGCCGGCGGTGTGCCGGCGCGCCGACGTCCTGGTCGCAGCCATCGGCAAGCCGGAATTCGTGCGCGGCGACTGGATCAAGCCGGGCGCCACCGTGATCGACGTCGGCATCAACCGCGTGGCGGCCCAAGAAGGAGAAAAAGCCGGCAAGCAACGCATCGTCGGTGATGTCGCCTACGACGAGGCGTACAAGGTCGCCGGGGCGATCACGCCGGTGCCCGGCGGGGTCGGGCCGATGACCATTGCCTGCCTGTTGCTGAATACGCTGCGCGCCGCCTGCGCGCAGCACGGACTGCCGGCACCATTGGTGTGATTGTCGTCACCGCGCTTGTCCCGGTGACCCCGCTTAGGGAGGCAACACCGTGCCTTCATAAGCGAGATGGCCGGCACAAGGCCGGCCATGACAATCATGTTGTGTGCTGGAACCTCAGCCCTGCCAGGCGTAGGCGACCTTGTCGAGAGTTTTGCCGCCGAAGCGCTCGGAGGAGCGGGCGACGGCGCGGCCGCCGAGCGCGCGATAGAATTCCACCGCCGGCTCGTTGTCGGAGAGCGCCCACACCACCAGGCTCTTCAGGCCGCTCTGCGCCAGATCCTTGCGCGCGGCGTTGAACAGCCGGCGGCCGAAGCCGAGTCCCTGGAACTCGGGCCTGAGATAAAGCTCGTAGACTTCGCCGTCGTAGAACAGCGAGCGTGCGCGATTGCGCCCGTAATTGGCGTAGCCGGCGATCTGCTCGCCGAATTGCAGGATGGTGATGCGGCTGCCTTTGCGGATCGCCGCGTCCCACCAGTCCGGTCCGCGCCGGTTGATCAGTCGCTCGAGTTCGCTGCCGGGGATGATGCCCTGATAGGCGGTGCGCCAGGCCTCGTCGTGCGTCTCGGCGACGTCGTTCGCATCGGACGACTTGGCGCGGCGAATCTCGATCAGGGTCGTTGACATGCGCGAATAGAAGCAACGAACCCCGCGCCCTTCAAGCCCTATGGTGAACGATCTCTTAATGGTGTGGATTACAGGTCACAGACGAGTCATAATGCGGTTAACGACTCGACCGAAAGCGACCGCAGGCCCTTTCGCGCGCGCCTTGTCTTGCGCCCGTTGCGCACCGAGCGCCCGAGATTGATAAGAATCAGACCGCTTCCGCTTCCTTGACGCGCTCGGCCTTGCGCCGGTCGTTCTCGTCGAGCAGTTTCTTGCGCAGGCGGATCGATTTCGGCGTCACCTCGACCAGCTCATCGTCCTCGATGTAGGCGAGCGCCTTTTCCAGCGTCATACGGATCGGCGGGGTGAGGCGCACCGCCTCGTCCTTCGAGGTGGTGCGGATATTGGTGAGCTTCTTGCCCTTGAGCACGTTGACCACGAGGTCGTTGCCGCGCGTGTGCTCGCCGACAATCATGCCCTTGTAGACCTTCCAGCCCGGCTCGATCATCATCGGGCCGCGGTCCTCCAGGTTCCACAGCGCATAGGCGACCGCATCGCCCTGGTCGTTGGAGATCAGGACGCCGTTGCGGCGGCCCTGGATCGGCCCCTTGTAGGGCGAATAGGCGTGGAACAGCCGGTTCATGATGGCGGTGCCGCGCGTGTCGGTGAGCAGTTCGCCCTGGTAGCCGATCAGCCCGCGCGTCGGCGCGTGGAAGACGAGACGCAGCCGGTGCCCGCCGGAGGGGCGCATCTCCAGCATCTCGGCCTTTCGCTCGGCCATCTTCTGCACCACGATGCCGGAATGCTCCTCGTCGAGGTCGATGACCACCTCCTCGATCGGCTCCAGCGTCTCGCCGGTCGCGGGGTCTTCCTTGAGCAGCACTTTCGGCCGCGACACCGATAGCTCGAAGCCCTCGCGCCGCATGGTTTCGATCAAGATGCCGAGCTGCAACTCGCCGCGCCCGGCAACCTCCATGGAATCCTTCTCGTCACTCTCGCGCACGCGCAGCGCCACATTGCCTTCCGCCTCGCGCAGCAGGCGGTCACGGATCATGCGGCCGGTGACCTTGTCGCCCTCGGTGCCGGCGAGCGGGCTGTCGTTGACGCGGAACACCATGGCGAGCGTCGGCGGGTCGATCGGCTGTGCCGGTAGCGGCTGTTCGACCCCGGGCGCGCAGATGGTGTGTGACACGGTCGCCTGCGGCAGGCCGGCGACCGCGACGATGTCGCCGGCCTCGGCCTCCTCGACGCCGGTGCGCTCGAGCCCGCGGAAGGCCAAGAGCTTGGTGACGCGGCCGGTCTCGATCAGCTTGCCCTCGCGGTCGAGCACCTTGACCGCCTGGTTGGTCTTGACGCTGCCGGAGACGATGCGCCCGGTAACGACGCGGCCGAGATAGGGATTGGCTTCGAGGATGGTACCGAGCATGCGAAATGGTCCGTCCTCGACCTGCGGCGGCGGCACGTGCGACAGCACGAGGTCGAGCAGCGGCGCGGTCGACTGCTTCGGGCCCTCGAGCTTTGCCGCCATCCAGCCTTCCTTGGCCGAGCCGTAGAGGATCGGGAAGTCGAGCTGCTCGTCGGTGGCATCGAGCGCGGCGAACAGGTCGAACACCTCGTTGACCACCTGCGTCGGGCGGGCATCGGCGCGGTCGACCTTGTTGATGACGACGATCGGCCGCAAGCCCATCTTCAGCGCCTTCGACACCACGAACTTGGTCTGCGGCAACGGCCCTTCCGCGGCGTCAACCAGCACGATGGCGCCATCCACCATGTTGAGGATGCGCTCGACCTCGCCGCCGAAATCGGCATGGCCCGGCGTGTCGACGATGTTGATGCGCGTGTCCTTCCAAAGGATCGACGTCACTTTGGCGAGAATGGTGATGCCGCGCTCGCGCTCGAGGTCGTTGGAATCCATGGCGCGCTCGACGACGCGCTGGTTCTCGCGGAACGCGCCGGATTGTTGCAACAGCCGGTCGACCAGCGTGGTCTTGCCGTGGTCGACGTGGGCGATGATGGCGACGTTGCGCAGTTGCATTCTAATTTCCTTGCGCATGATCCTTTTCCGAAAACCGGTATCCACTTTTCGGGATCATGCGTCGGTTTCCGAAAAATCAAAGCGCGGGCCGTTGCGGGCCCGCGACGCGACGCTTTCGCGGCGCAATATAGTCACGAATGGTGACGAAGCAACTGGCGTTTACGAATGCGCTGGGCGGCTCCAGGGGCCGAGGCGGACGCCTGCGGGCAAGGCCTGTTGCAGCATCATCATCTCGCCGATCGTCTCCCCGGTGACGAGGCCGACGAGCTTGCCCGCCGCATCGGTGATGCCGATCGCGGGCGCCTGCTTCTCCTGCAATAGCTTGAAGGCCTGCTCCAAGGTCACGCGCTGACTGAGCGTGGGCAAGACTGGGCTCATGGCGTCGGCGACGCGCGCGTCCGGACCCAACGTCTTTAGCGCGCGAATGAGCGCGCCGCGGTCGAGCACGCCGACCGGCTTGCCGGCACCGTCGATCACCGGGAACTCACCCTGGCTGGTGGCGAGCAACGTGTGCACCGCCTCGTCGATATGCGCCTCCGGCGTCAGCGTGGCGAATTGCGTCATCATGGCGTGACTCACCGGGACGCCGTGCGAGGCGGCGCGCAACGCCACCATGTGCGCTTCGGACGCCGCCGCGAGATAGACGAAGATGGCGATGAAGATGAGCAGCGGATTGTACAGCAACCCGAAGAAGCCGAGCGCGAAGGCGACAAACTGGCCAATCGAGGCGGCGATCTCGGTCGCCCGCACATAACCGAGACGGGCGGCGAGCGCCGCGCGCAGCACGCGGCCGCCGTCCATCGGGAAGGCGGGGATCAGGTTGAACAGCGCCAGGAACAGGTTGACGATGGCCAGCCGGTCGATCATCGAAATCTGACTGCTCTCGACCGCGCCGGCCGCGCTCGGATTGAGATGCGCGCCGCCGACAAACACCAGCAGCAGGGCGATGACGACGTTGACCATCGGCCCGGCGATGGCGACGAGAAATTCCTCCCACGGCTCCTCCGGGATGCGCTCGAGCTGGGCGACCCCGCCGATCGGCAAGAGCGTCACATAGGGCGTGGTCACGCCGAAGGCGCGCGCGGTGAAAATGTGGCCGAACTCGTGCAGCAGCACGCACAGAAACAGCAGCAGAATGAACAGCAGCGTCTGCCAGGCGGTGGCGGCGCCGCTGGAGACGAAACTGGCGGCGAAAATCCAGGCGAGAAACAAAAGGAAGGTGATGTGGATGCGCACCACCGTGCCAGCCACCTTGCCGATATTCAATGACCAGGACATAAAACGCCTCATAGGCCGGGGATCGTCAACGAACAGATAGGATCGTGGCGAACTTTTTGCGAGAGTATAGCTTAGCGCTCAAGGAGGCTTGTCATGGCGCAAAAATTGACCGCGGAAGCCCGCAAAGCCGCGCTCGGCACGCTCGCCGGCTGGGCGGAGGTCGCCGGCCGCGACGCCATCAGCAAGACCTTCACGTTCAAGGACTTCAACCAGGCCTTCGGCTTCATGACGCGGGCGGCGCTGGTCGCGGAAAAGATGGACCACCATCCGGAGTGGTCGAACGTCTACAAGACGGTCGCGGTCACGCTTTCCACCCACGACGCCGGCGGCGTCACCGAGCGCGACATCAAGCTCGCCGAGGCGATGGACAGGCTGGCGTCCAGCTAATCGTTGAGAGCGCCACGCTCCACTTCCCCTCTCCCCTTGAGGGAGAGGGTGGCGCACGCGGAGCGATAGCGAGCGTGCGCCGGGAGAGGGGTCTCTGAGTCAATTGGACGCCACCCCTCTCCCGCCCTCGCTCGGCTTCGCCTCCGCCATAGGCCAGCGCGTCGCGCTGGCCGTTTTTGACGTAAAGAACGCGAATGCCGAAGGCATCGCTATGTACCCTCTCCCGCAAGGGGAGAGGGGAAGCCTGCTTGCCGTTGTGCTTCGGACCAACCATCTAGTGCAAATGGCCTTCGCTTCCTTCGCCTTCGGGCGCCGCAACGCGGATGACGCGAGCCTGCGCCGCAAGTTCTGGCGCAAGCTGCGCCGCGTCTTTGCGCAAATTCCCTTCGCCGAGGATCTGCTCGCCGCTTATTACTGCGCCTTCGACCGCACGACGCCGCGCCGCGTGCAACTGATGCTGATCGCGGCCATCGCTTATTTCGTGCTGCCGGCGGATGCGATCCCCGACTGGCTGCCGGTCGTCGGCTTCAGCGACGACGCGGCCGTGCTCGCCGCCACGCTCAAGCTCGTCGCCGATCATGTCCGCGACGAGCACCGCGCCGCGGCGCGGGAGAAGCTGGCGGACATCACGGCGCAATAATAGCTGTCGTCCCCGCGACCCGTCTTCGCCAAGAGGCTTCGACGGGCTCGGCCCAAGTCCGCCGAAGCACGGAGCGCGAAGGCGGAAGGCGGGGACCCATACGCCGTGCCCTCTCGATAGACTGCGGAGTATGGGTCCCGGCCCTCGCTACGCTCGGCCGGGACGACAGCATCACGGCCTTAAAATCACCTTGCCCATCACCGCGCGCGCGGCGATGGCTTTCAGCGCCGCGGCGCCGTCGCGCAGGGAATAGACCGCGTGCACGTGCGAGGAAAGCTTGCCGTCCGCGCACCACGCAAGGAGCTGCGCGGTGTTGGCGCGGTGACCGGCGGGATCGCGCGCGATCCACGAGCCCCAAAACACGCCGAGCACATCGCAGCTTTTCAAGAGCACCAGGTTGAGCGGCAGTTTCGGGATGTCGCCGGCGGCGAAGCCGACCACGAGAAAACGCCCATACCAGGCGATCGAGCGCAGCGCCGCCTCGGCATAGGCGCCGCCGACCGGATCGTAGATCACGTCGGCGCCTTTGCCGTCGGTTAAGCGCCGCAACGCGTCCTTCAGGTCCTCGCCGGCGTAATCGATGCCGTCGTCGGCGCCGTGCTCTCTGGCGAAGGCGAGTTTGTCGGCCGATGAGGCGCAGGCGATCACGCGCGCGCCCATGATCTTGCCGAGCTCGACCGCCGCCAAGCCGACGCCGCCGGAGGCGCCGAGCACGGCCAGCGTCTCGCCGGTTTTGAGCCTGGCGCGATCCTTCAGCGCGTAGAGGCTGGTGCCGTAGGTGACGGTGAGCCCGGCGGCGCGGTCGAAGTCGAGGCCGTCCGGCAACGGCACCAGCCGTTCGGCTGAAAGCACGACGCGCTCGCGCGCCGCGCCATAGCCGCAATAGCCGAGCACGCGGTCGCCCGACTTCAGGCCGGTGACGCCGGCGCCGACGCGCTCGACCGTGCCGGCGAACTCGGCCGAGGGCGAGAACGGCAGTGGTGGCTTCACCTGATATTTGCCGGCGATGATCAGCGTGTCGAAGAAATTGAGCGCGGCGGCGGCGACCTTGACCACGGCCTCGCCGGGGCCCGGCACGGGGTCGGCGATGTCGGCGAGCTCGAGATCGTCAGGCGCGCCGAGGCGGGTGCAGAGCAGGGCTTCCATGGGCTTGGTGCGGCGATGCAGCGGGAGACGAGAGAACCTTGTAGCACGCTGGCGGCAAATTTTGCCGGGCGCCGCGGTGCATTTCGCGCCTTCACATTGCCGATTTTGCTTATACGATGCCCCTTCCGGGGGCGTTTTCAAACCTCAGCGGTTCGACCGGGTGGGCGTGATGCACAACTCTTTGTTGTTCTGGAGCACCGCATTGGCCGTGGCGTTGTCGGTGCATCCGGCAGCGGCGCAGAAGAAGACGCCGGAGGAGCAGGCAATCCTGCTCGGCCAATTCGAGGCCTGGGGCGCCTACAAGGCGACCCCTAACGGCAAGACGGTGTGCTTCGCGCTGTCCAAGCCGACCAAGGGCGAAACCGATCCACCCGGGCGCAACCGCGATCCGGCCTACGCCTTCATCTCCACGCGTCCCGCCGAGAAGGTGAAGAACGAGGTCTCGGTGATCGTCGGCTATCCGCAGAAGCCAGGCGTCGAGGCGACCGCGACCATCGACGGCTCCGGCAAATACACGCTCTACACGCAGGACGACGGCGCCTGGGTGAAGAACGCCGCTGAGGAGCCGCAGATGGTGGACGCGCTGCGCAAGGGCACGAACCTCGTCGTCACCAGCGAGTCGGGGCGCGGCACCAAGACCACCGATACCTATTCGCTCAAAGGCGTCGCCGACGCGCTCGACAAGGTGGCCGCCGAGTGCAAATGAATCGCTCGGTCATCACGCGCCATGCAGTGGCGAGACCCGGTGATCCCGCTTAGATAGACTGTGCCTTTCCTAAGCGGGATCGCCGGGACAAGCCCGGCGATGACAAAGAAAGCGATGCTGCAGACCGACACATTGCCTGTCATCGAGAAGGCGCCGCTCGAACGCTACGTGGCGCCGGAACAGCCGTCGCTGATCGGCTTGTCGCGCGCCGAGCTCGCCGCGGCGCTGGGCGCGCTCGGCGTGCCGCAAGCGCAGCAGAAGATGCGGGTGCAACAGCTCTGGCACTGGCTCTATCACCGCGGCGCGACTTCGTTCGATGCCATGAGCAGCGTGTCGAAAGAACTGCGCGCGTTGCTCGCGCAACAACACACGCTCGACCGCCCCGCGGTGGTCGCCGAGCAGGTCTCGGTCGACGGCACGCGCAAATGGCTGCTGCGCCTGCCCGGCGAAGTCAAAGGCGAGCGCCCGCACGAGATTGAAACCGTTTACATCCCCGACGGCGAGCGCGGCACGCTGTGCGTGTCGAGCCAGGTCGGCTGCACGCTCAACTGCTCGTTCTGCCACACCGGCACGCAACGCCTGGTGCGCAATCTGACCGCCGGCGAGATCGTCGGCCAGGTGATGGTCGCGCGCGATCGCTTGGGCGATTGGCCGGGCGCGCTCCCGCCCCCCTTGTGGGGGAGGGTTGGGGAGGGAGGTGGCCCGCAGGGCACCGCGTCTCCATCTTCGGCGACCCCCACCCCCGACCCCTCCCCACCATCAGGGCGTTTACGCCCGTCTCCGACGGGCTATGGGGCAGGGGAAAAGAGTCAGCGCTGCATCACCAACATCGTGCTGATGGGCATGGGCGAGCCGCTCTACAATTTCGAGGCGGTGCGCGACGCGATTCACCTCATGGCCGACGGCGACGGCATCGCCATCTCCAAGCGGCGCATTACGCTCTCCACGTCCGGCGTGGTGCCGCTGATCGAGCGCGCAGGCGCCGAGATCGGCTGCATGCTGGCGGTGTCGCTGCACGCGACCAACGACGCGCTGCGCAACGAGCTGGTGCCGCTCAACCGCAAATACCCGATCGCGCAACTCTTGGACGCCTGCCGCAATTACCCCGGCGCCTCCAACGCCAAGCGCATCACCTTTGAATACGTCATGCTCAAGGGCGTCAACGATTCGATCGCCGAGGCCAAGGCGCTGATCAAGCTGCTCAAGGGCATCCCGGCCAAGATCAATCTCATTCCGTTCAACCCCTGGCCGGGCACCCGCTACGAATGCTCGGACTGGGAGCGAATCGAGAAATTCTCCCAAGTCGTGTTCGACGCCGGCTACGCCTCGCCGGTGCGCACGCCGCGCGGGCGCGACATTCTCGCCGCCTGCGGACAGCTGAAAAGCGCGAGCGAGAAGCTCTCCGCGCGCGAGCGCCTGGCGCTGCGGGCGATGGCGATGGTGGATGAGTAGCAATTGTCATCACCGGGCCGGCGCGCAGCGCCGAGTCCCGGTGATCCCGATCAGTGAGGCACTGCGTCCCTAAGCGAGATGGCCGGGCCTTCGCCCGCCGAAGGATTGATGGCATAACCCACTCAACCGCGCTTCGGCCCGCAGGCGGGACAAGCCCGGCCATGACAAAGAAATCATGTCCTTCCTCGGCCACCTGTTCGCGATCGTTTGCGGCGTCATCCTCGCCTCGCTCGTCGCCGGCATCGCCATCGCCCTCGGCATTTTCGGTCCCGAGTGGCACGCCGTGTCCGGCGACATCGGTGAGCGCTTCTATTTCTGGGGCACCGTGTTCATCGCCTCGAGTTTTACCGGCGCCATGCTGTTTCTGCCGTTGGTGATCCTCATCACGCTCGCCGAGAGCTTCAAGGTGCGCTCGCTCGTCGCGCATCTCTGCGCCGGCGCGGCGCTGTTGCTGCTCGGCTATTACGGCGGGGTGGCGCGGCCCTCCTACGAGGAGTCGATCGACCGTGCGCCGCCGCCGGTGTCGCGCGCGGCGGAGGTTGCGGCGGCCGCCGGCGTCGCCTTCGGCTTCACCTATTGGCTGATCGCCGGGCGCACCGCCGGGCGCTGGCGCAAGTGGCGGCCAGATCAGCCGCCGCCGTTACCACCGGCGTAGACGACCCTCATAGGAGGGCTCGTACTAGCCTGTTTTGCCCCCTGTTGGCCTAGTGTAAATTTAAGACTGACCCGATTCGGGAGAAACAAAATATGCCAATGGAAACCGCGCCGCAGGACAGACTCATCATCCTCTTTGAAAGCGGATCAATCGGAGTAGTTGGCCGATGGGACGACAAGCTCGGCTGGATTGCACGCTACAAGGACGTTGATGAGCGCCACTATATCGCGAAGCTGAATCCGAAAAGTTGGATTCCCTGCTAAGCCGAAGAAGCCTTTCAGGCTGACTTATTCAAGGCTGACAGCGCGAGCATTGTTCTCATCGACAATGGTCCAGCGAGCAAGAACTTTGCCCCTTAGCGTCCGAATAACAATTTCGTCTGGCACAAGATAATTGCGGCCAGATTTTACAAGCGGCTCAAGATGACCTTCGCGCTCGGCATACCAATATAGAAGGTTTCGGCGCGCAACCACTTGCCGGTTGTCGCTCGCGCTAATCGTCATATCGTCCCAAAACGCGACTGGCCTCTTTTTGACGATGTCGTTCAGCGAAATGGCTACCCGTAACCGGTCCATGGTCTCATCGGCCTCCCTTTTGGCTCAAGCATGGTGCCGCGGGGTTAACGATCTCTTGATTGCAGACGCATGGTGAGGGCGTATCAAGGCTAGGTTCTGTCGCGCGGGTAGCGTGGGCGGCCCAGCATTGACGGCTACTTCTTGGCCCACGCAATCGCCGCGTCCAGCCGGTCGTTGCCCCAGAACAATTCGCCGTCGGCGGTGACGAAGCTCGGCGCGCCGAAAATGCCGAGCCGCTCGGCTTGCGCGACCTCGGCGCGCAGTGCGTTCTTGATCTCATCCGCTTGCGCCAGCGCGAGCACCGCGTCAGCGTCCTTGCCGAGCGCGCGCAAAATGTCGGCGACGGCGCCTTGTGCACCGATGTGGCGCCCCTCGCCGAACTCGGCCGCATAGACCGCGCGGGCAAACTGCTCGCCCCAGCCTTGCGCGAGCGCCACCAGCATGACGCGCGACGCGGCGATGGTGTTCTGCGGAAACACGCTCGGCCGCACGAAGGGCAGATCGAGCGCGGCGCAGATGCGCTCGAGGTCGCGCCACATATAGCGGCCCTTGGCCGGATAGATGTTGAACGGCGAATTATCCCAGCCGCTCGTCTTGAAGATCGGCCCGAGCAGGAACGGCCGCCAGCGCACGGTGACGCCGGCCGCTTGCGCGCGCGGTGCAATGCGCATCGCCGCCGGATAGGAATAGGTCGAGGCGAATTCGAACCAGAAGTCGAGGGTGGGTGCCATGCCGCGACTGACTGCGTTATTGACGGCACACTCCCACACCGTTCGTCCCCGCGGAAGCGGGGACCCAGGGGCGCCAAGTTGAAGCCTCGGTCATCCGGGCCCTGGATTCCCGCTCCCGCCTTCGCTTGCGCTTCGGCGGGCTCAGGCATTGCCCGTCAAAGCCTTGGCGTAGACGGGTGCGCGGGAATGAACGGAGAATCTTCGCCGCCTTCCCTTCGCCACCGCACTCCGCTAGAGCAGCCCCATGAATCGCACCGGCCTCATCATCGCGCTCGCGATCGGCGGCGTCGTCGGCCTCATCTTCGGGCTGTTCCCGCAGCTCGATCTCTTGATCTCGGCGCCGTTCCATCCGATCTACGACGCGGCCCACAACACCTTTGCGCTGCATCTGTATCCGAGCGTGCAGTTGGCGCGCGATGCCGGACTGTGGGTCGGCACCGTGCTGGTCGCGCCCGCCGTCGGCACAATCGTCATCAAGCTGATCTGGCCGCGCTGGAAGATGCTGGTCTCGGCGCGCGCCGCGCTGTTCCTGATGTTGACCATGGCACTGGCGCCCGGCCTCCTGGCCAACGTCATTCTCAAGGATCACTGGGGCCGCCCGCGTCCGATCGACGTCACCCAATTCGGCGGCGGCGAGCATTTCGTGCCCTGGTGGGATCCACGCGGCGACTGCCCGAACAACTGCTCGTTCGTCTCCGGCGACGTCTCCGGCGCCTTTTGGACGCTCGCGCCGGCGGCGCTGACGCCGCCGCAGTGGCGCGCGCTCGCCTATGGCGGCGCGCTCGCGCTCGGGCTCGGCATGGCGGCGATCCGCGTCGTCTCCGGCGCGCATTTCTTCACCGACGCGGTGTTCGCCGGCGTGTTCACCTTCCTCATCATCTGGACGGTGCACGGGCTGATCTTCCGCTGGCCGCGCACGCGGCTCTCCGAGGAGCGGCTCGAACGCGCGCTCGAGCGCATCTCCCTGCCGGCGACGATCGCCGCGCTCACCGGCCGCAAGCGCAAGGTCGAGCCCTGATCCGCGCCGGATCGCCGGCGCCGCCGGCGCCACGTGACGCACCAGGCAGGGCCGGTGCTATGATGGCTTTGATTGAATCGCGTGGAGGCGAAGATGGCGGAGCCGGGGCAGGAGGAAGCGGTCAGGCGGGTATTGCAGATTCGCCTGCGGGCGTTGGGTGAGCCGGCGCAGGTGCTGGCGCTGATCCGCAGCGGCGGGCCGTTCTATCGCACCATGGGCGGCGTCGGCTTCCGCATCCTGCAGAACGTCGACGATCCGGCGCAGCTCCTGGTCGAGATCGAATACGAATCGAGCGCCGCGCTCGAGCTCAACCGCCACAAGCTCGCCAGCGATCCGATGGTGCGCACCTTCCTGCAAGGCTGGCGCGCCATCCTGGCCGGCAGCGCCGACATGGACGTCTATCAGGACGTGACGGGGTAGGGACGTCACCCTCTCCTGGAGGGGAGGGTGAAGGCAGCGCGGTTTGACAATTTCCCCGCCGATGAGTTCAACAAGGCCCGCAAACCGAAAGTCCGATCTATGGCCGCCGCCAAGAAACAGCCGAAGAAGGTCGTGCTCGCCTATTCCGGCGGGCTCGACACCTCGATCATTTTGAAGTGGCTGCAGACGACCTACGGCTGCGAGGTCGTCACCTTCACCGCCGATCTCGGTCAGGGCGAGGAGTTGGCGCCGGCGCGCGAGAAGGCGCTGCTGCTCGGCATCAAGCGCGAGAACATTTTCGTCGAGGATTTGCGCGAGGAATTCGTGCGCGACTATGTCTTTCCGATGTTCCGGGCCAACGCGCAATACGAAGGGCAATATCTGCTCGGCACCTCGATCGCGCGGCCCTTGATCGCCAAGAAGCAGATCGAGATCGCCGAGAAGGTCGGCGCCGACGCGGTGGCGCATGGCGCGACCGGCAAGGGCAACGACCAGGTGCGCTTCGAGCTCACCTATTACGCGCTCAAGCCCGACGTGACCGTGATCGCGCCCTGGCGCGAATGGGATTTGACCTCGCGCAGCAAGCTCATCGAATTCGCCGAGAAGCACCAGATTCCGATCGCCAAGGACAAGCGCGGCGAGGCGCCGTTCTCGGTCGACGCCAACCTGTTGCATTCGTCGTCCGAGGGCAAAGTGCTGGAGGATCCGGCGCAGGACGTGCCGGATTACGTCTATTCGCGCACCGTGAGCCCGGAACAGGCGCCGGACAAGCCGACCGTCATCACCGTCGATTTCGACAAGGGCGACGCCGTCGCGCTCAACGGCAAGAAACTGTCGCCGGCGAGCCTGCTCAAGGCGCTCAACGATCTCGGCCGCGACAACGGCATCGGCCGCCTCGACCTCGTCGAGAACCGCTTCGTCGGCATGAAGTCGCGCGGCCTATACGAGACGCCGGGCGGCACCCTCCTGCTCGCCGCCCACCGCGGCATCGAGCAGATCACGCTCGACCGCGGCGCCGCGCATCTCAAAGACGAGCTGATGCCGAAATACGCCGAGCTCGTCTATTACGGCTTCTGGTTCGCGCCCGAGCGCGAGATGCTGCAGGCGGCGATCGACCTATCGCAGAAATATGTGAGCGGCCGCGTCACCCTCAAGCTCTATAAGGGCAACGTCGCGGTGATCGGGCGCGAGAGCCGATATTCGCTTTACGACAAGGAGCTGGTGACCTTCGAGGAGGGCGCGGTCGCCTACGACCACCGCGACGCCGAGGGCTTCATCAAGCTCAACGCGCTGCGCCTGCGCACGCTGGCGCAACGCAAGCGCAAGCTGAAGCTGGATTGACAACGGGGCGCGGTAAGGACGGATAGCGATGAACCGGACGTCGTTGTTGATCGCCGCATTGGCGTTTGCGCTCGCCGGCTGCTCCTCGGTCTCCTCATGGTTCGACAGCAGCAGCAAGGCGCCGCCGGTCGACCCCAACGCGTTCCCGGCCGACTACAAGAAGGAAATCATCAACACCATGCTAACGCTGGTGGACGAGCCGCCCAAGGTGCGCGATTCCTTCGTCACCGACCCGGCGCTGCGCACCGCCGGCGCCGAGCAGCGCTATGTCGTCTGCGTGCGCACCAGCGCGCGCAACGCCAGCGGTCAATTCGAGCCGCCCAAGGACCGTATCGGCTATTTCTACGGCGGCCACCTCAACCAGCTCGTCGACGCCACGCCCGAGCAATGCGGCAACGCCGCCTACAAGCCGTTCCCTGAGCTCGACCACATGTGCGCGGGCAAATCATGCGAGCGCGGCGGCTGACGCCTTCGCGCGATGAAAGATCAATAGGCGTCGGGCGCGGGCGGTGCGGTCGCGATTTGCTTGAGCTCCGGCTCCAGCGGCAAGTGGCGGCGTTTCTTGTCGGCGATTTCGGCGATCACCTTCTGCATCTGCACGAAGCGCACCGGCGTGGTCGGATGCGTCTTGCCAAGGCGGATTGCGTCGGGGCTCTCCAGCGCCAGCGCCCGCCAGATATTCTCGGCGCCGGCAATGTCGTAGCCGGCGCGGGCGGCGTAGTAGGCGCCGACATAGTCGGCCTCGCGCTCGAACTCGACGCTGAAGGCGCGCGCGCCGGCGAGTTCGAGATGCTTGGAGAAGGCGCCATTGGTGTAGATGCCGCTCGTTCCCAGCGTGACGTCGATCGTCGCGCCGCTGAGCCCGCCGAGCAAGGCATTCTGCAGCTTCTTGCCGTAATGGCCCATGGTGACGTGCGCGAGCTCGTGGCCGAGGATCACGGCGAGATCGGCATCGCTCTTGGTCAGCCGCAGGATTCCGGATTGGACGACGATCTTGCGATAGTCGGTGAAAGCATTCGGCGTCGGGTCGCTGGCGAGCACGACGGGGATCGCGCAGCCCATCACCGGCGCGAGCGTGTGCTGTTCGTCCTTGCCGGCGCGGCGGATCATGACGATGATCGGGCCGCTGTGCTGTTGCAGCCAGCGCGCGATCCATCCGTTGGGATCCTTGGCCGGTACGACCTCATTGCCGACGGTCAGAAGCGTGTCGCCAACCTTGATGCCGGCGTCGGCCGTCGGCGACCCGTCGGCGACCGAGATCACCGCCGGCTGATCCCAGCTGATCGGCAAGGCTTCCGCCGAGAACGAGCGGAATTTGCGCGGCAGGCTGCGCACGGTCGCAACGTTCATCCCGAGCTGCGCCGCCTGCGTGTCGCAGTAGCGGGCGTTGGCGGCCTTGATGTGGAAGGCGACGTTGTCGAGGCGCGCGCGTGCGGCGAAATAATCCTTGATCTCGGCGACCTGCTGGCGGGCCCGCTCAGCCTTGACCTCGTCCTCGGGAAGATCGGGCAGCGTCGTGCTCGGGCCGGCACAGCCGGCGCACAACCAAACAGCCGCAAGCACGGCGAAACAACGCGACGCGAACACGTAAAGGCCCCCGAAAATATTGGGCTAGTCTGCGCCGGCCCTGCAACCGAATCAAGCAATAGTTGTAGGCGATTAGCCCGCAACCTCGCCTTTCAGCCGCGCAACGAGGCCATGAACGTCGCCGAGCACGTAAAGGTCGCGCACCTTGCCGGCCTCGAAAGTGAAGAGCGGCATGCCGATCCACCACGCATGACGGCCGCTCGGCGGCACGCCGAACAGCTCTTTGCGATGGATGCCGTGAAAGCGCATCTTGCCGCTGACGCGGTTGCCTTCCTCGATCAGCGCCAAGATATCGGTCTTGTAGTGGCCAATCGCAGCGGTCACCCAATCGAGATACCCGGCGAATTGCTCGTGGCCGACCAGGGTCGGCCCGAGCGAGCCGCGGAACGTGAAATCCGGATGGAAGATGCGCGGGATCAGGCTCTTGTCGGCGCGGTCCCACATCTCCTCGTAAAACACGCGCACGATTTCCTTCTGCGGCGTGAGCGTGAGGCCGGTGAAGTCGAGCGCGGGCTCGTGCATGCGCGGATCGTAGCGGGTGCCAGTAATTGCCGTCTGCTAAAGCTGCCGCTCGACCATCGCCTTCTTCAACGTGGCAATTTCCTTGGCCGGGTTGAGGCCCTTCGGGCAGGCCTTCGAGCAGTTCAAAATGGTGTGGCAGCGATAGAGGCGGAACGGGTCCTCGAGATTGTCGAGCCGCTCGCCGGCCGCCTCGTCGCGGCTGTCCTGCACCCAGCGGTTCGCCTGCAACAGCGCCGCCGGGCCGAGATAACGGTCGGAATTCCACCAATAGCTCGGGCACGACGTCGAGCAGCAGGCGCAGAGGATGCACTCATACATGCCGTCGAGCTTTAGGCGGTCCTCGTGGCTCTGCCGCCATTCCTTCTCCGGCGTCGGCGACACAGTGTGCAGCCATGGTTCGATCGAGGCGTATTGCGCATAGAAATTGGAAAGGTCGGGGACGAGGTCCTTGACCACCGGCTGATGCGGCAGTGGAAAGATGCGCACCGGCGCCTTGTCGTCGTCGATCGCGTGGGTACAGGCGAGCGTGTTGACGCCGTCGATGTTCATGGCGCAGCTGCCGCACACGCCTTCGCGGCAAGAGCGGCGGAAGGTGAGCGTCGGGTCGATGGTGTTCTTGATCCAGATCAGCGCATCGAGCACCATCGGCCCGCAGCCGTCGCGGTCGACATGATAAGTATCGAGGCGCGGATTGCCGCCGTCGTCCGGGTTCCAGCGGTAGACGCGGAATTCGGTTTCCTTTCCGCCGCCTTTGGACGCGCGCGGCCAGACGCGGCCTTGCGTGATCTTGGAGTTCTTCGGCAACGTGAATTCGACCATCGTGTTCTCTCGTCGCTCCATTGTCATGCCCGGGCTTGTCCCGGCCATCTCGCCTAGGTGGCCCTTGCCGTCCTAAGCGGGGTCACCGGGACGAGCCCGGTGACGACAGAAAATTCAATACACCCGCGCCTTCGGCTCGATATAGGCGACGTCGTTGGTCATCGTATAGGTGTGCACCGGCCGGTAGTCGATGGTGACTTTGCCGGCTTCGTCCATCCAGGCGAGGGTGTGCTTCATCCAGTTCTTGTCGTCGCGCTCGGGATAATCCTCGCGCGCGTGGGCGCCGCGGCTTTCGGTGCGGTTCTTCGCCGAATCCATGGTGACGACGGCCTGCGCCATCAGGTTGTCGAGCTCGAGCGTCTCGATCAGGTCGGAATTCCAGATCAGCGAACGATCGGAGACGTGCAGGTCGTGGAGGCCGTCGTAAAGCTCGTGAATGCGCTTGTGACCCTGATCGAGCACTTCGCCGGTGCGGAACACCGCGCAGTCCTCCTGCATCACCTTCTGCATCTTCAGCCGCAGCTCGGCGGTCGGCGTGCCGCCATTGGCGTTGCGTAATTTATCGAGGCGGGCGAGCGCGTAATCGGCGGAATCCTTCGGCAGCGCGGACTGCTTTTCACCAGGAGTGAGAATTTCGGCGCAGCGGTGCGCGGCAGCTCGGCCGAACACGACGAGGTCGATCAGCGAATTGGAGCCGAGCCGGTTGGCGCCGTGTACCGAAACGCAGGCCGCCTCGCCGAGCGCCATTAGCCCGGGGATGACGGTGTCGGGATTGCCGTTCTTCTTGGTCAGCGCTTCGCCGTGATAGTTCGTGGCGACGCCGCCCATGTTGTAATGCACCGTCGGCAGCACCGGGATCGGCTCGCGCGTGACGTCGACGCCGGCGAAAATGCGCGCCGATTCCGAGATGCCGGGCAGCCGCTCGTGCAGCACCTTGGGATCGAGATGATCGAGGTGCAGGAAGATGTGGTCCTTCTGCTTGCCGACGCCGCGGCCCTCGCGGATCTCGATGGTCATGGCGCGCGAGACGACGTCGCGTGAGGCGAGGTCTTTTGCCGAGGGCGCGTAGCGTTCCATGAAGCGCTCACCCTCTGAGTTGACCAGATAGCCGCCTTCGCCGCGCGAGCCTTCGGTAATCAAGCAACCGGCGCCATAGATGCCGGTCGGGTGGAACTGGACGAACTCCATGTCCTCGAGCGGCAGGCCGGCGCGCAGCACCATGGCGTTGCCGTCGCCGGTCTGGGTGTGCGCGCCGGTGCAGGTGAAATAGGCGCGGCCATAGCCGCCGGTCGCGATCATGGTCATGGCGGCGGCGAAGCGGTGCACGCTGCCGTCTTCCATGTTGAGCGCGATGACGCCGCGGCAGCGGCCGTCGTCGTCCATGATCAGGTCGAGCGCGAAATATTCGATATAGAACTCGGCCTGGTGCTTGAGCGCCTGGCCATACAGCGTGTGCAGCATGGCGTGACCGGTGCGGTCGGCGGCGGCGCAGGTGCGCTGCGCGGTGCCCTTGCCGTAATGCGTGGTCATGCCGCCGAACGGCCGTTGATAGATCTTGCCGTCCTCCTCGCGGCGCGAGAACGGCAGGCCCCAGTGCTCCAGCTCGTACACCGCCTCCGGCGCGTTGCGGCAGAGATATTCGATGGCGTCCTGGTCGCCGAGCCAGTCGGAGCCCTTGACGGTGTCGTACATGTGCCAGCGCCAGTCGTCCTCGCCCATGTTGCCGAGCGCGGCCGCGATGCCGCCTTGCGCGGCGACGGTATGCGAGCGGGTGGGGAAGACCTTGGTGATGCAGGCGGTGCGCAGGCCGGCCTCGCTGCAGCCGACGACCGCGCGCAAGCCGGAGCCGCCGGCGCCGATCACGACAACGTCGTAGGTATGGTCGGTGATCGGATAGCTCTTGCCGTTCACCGCCGGCGCGCCGTTTGCGTGTCCGTTGCCGGCCATGCTCAGACCCCGAACGACAGCTTGAGGATGGCGAACACCGAGGCGAGCGCCACGGCGAAAACGAAAAAGGTGTTGGCCAAGAGGCTCAAGAATTTCACCAGGTCATCATGCACGTAGTCGAGAATGATCTCCTGCATGCCGATCCACATGTGATAGGCGGTGTTCAAAATGAACAGCAGCATGATGACGGCGACGAGCGGCGAGCCGAGGATCTGCACCACCGCGGCATGGCTGCGGCCCATCAGCGCCATCACGATGATGATGAGCGCGATCGTGAGCGGCACGCCGGCGACCGAGGTGATGCGCTGATGCCAGAAATGGCGGGTGCCGGAATGCGCGGCGCCAAGACCGCGCACCTGGCGCATCGGCGTCACGATATGGCGCGGTGCGCTCATCGCGGGCCTCCCATCGACAGATAGCCGACGACCCACAGAATGAGAGTGAGCGCGATTGAACCGGCGAGCGTAGCGACGGTCAGCAGCTCACGCTCGGCCGGCCCGAGGCCATGCAGCGTATCCCAGATCAGATGGCGGATGCCGCCGAGCATGTGGTGGATCAGCGCCCAGGTGTAGCCGAACAGGACGAGCCGGCCGATCAAACTGCCGATGAACCATTCGACATTGGCATAGGCGTTGGGGCCGGAGGCAGCCGCGATCAGCCACCAGGCCAGCAACAGCATGCCGAAATACAGGGCGGCGCCAGTGATGCGGTGGACGATGGACATCATCATCGTCAGCATCGGCCGGTAGATCTGCAGATGTGGCGACAACGGGCGTTGATTGCTGGCGCTCGCGCCCGCCTCCAAGTCGGCCATCGTCATGCTCCTTGGCGCTCCCAGACGACGCCCGCGGCCGCGTCGCGCCGGTAGCGAGACCTTACTTCTTCAAATGCGAAACTTGGCGCGCTATAATGCCTTGCGCAATGCGCTTTCTGCAAAGGCATCCTTCGCCAAATAAGAAGGAAAGGCAACCTCGATGCGCTTCGACCTGACCGATCTCAATCTTTTCCGCCATATTGTCGAGGCGGGCAGCATCACCCACGGCGCCGAGCGCGCGAATCTGGCGCTCGCCGCGGCCTCCACACGCATCCGCAAGATGGAACTCGCCTTCGGCGCCGAGCTCTTGGTGCGTGGCCGGCAAGGCGTCACACCGACGCAAGCCGGGCGCACGCTGCTGCAACATGCGCGCGCAATTCTGGCGCAAACCGAGAAGCTCAACGAGGATCTGACCCCATATGCGCGCGGGCTCGCCGGCCAGGTGCGGGTTCTGTCCAACACCAACGCGCTCACCGAGTTTCTGCCGGAGACGCTGAGCTCGTTTCTCACCGCCTATCCCGACATCAGTGTCGATCTGGAGGAGCGGTTGTCCGATGAGATTGTCGGCCTGATTGCCGAAGGCACCGGCGACGTCGGCATCGTCGCCGGCACCGTCGACTATGGCGGCTTGCAGACCTTTCCCTTCAGAAGCGACCGCTTCGTGCTGGTGGTGGCAAAGACCCATCCGCTCGCTGCGCGCAAGAGCATCGGGTTCGCCGAGGTGCTCGACTACGACATGGTGGGTTTGGACCGCGCCAGCGCGATCCAACGGTTCCTTGCCGACAAGGCGAGCCGCATCGGGCGTCCGTTGCGCTTGCGCGTCCAACTGCGCAGCTTCGACGCAATCTGCCGGCTGGTCGAATGCAATGTCGGCGTCGGCATCGTGCCCGAGACAACGGTTCACCGCACCGAGCGCACCATGGCGATCAAGGCTGTGCCGCTCACCGACTCCTGGGCGCCGCGAGAATTGACCATCTGCGTGCGCGACGAGCAGGCGCTGCCGCCCTACGCGCGGCAGCTGGTGGATCATCTGCGGGCGAGCCCGTAAGGCCGCTTGCCCGTTTGATCCTCGTCAATGCGGCCGCGCGGCAAGCACCGTGTAATTTTGCGCGGCGGCTGGCAAAAGACGAGGTCGACCAATGATGACGCGACGGGAAGCGAACGCCGGCATGGTATCGAGTGCGTTAATGGCGAGTAGCCACGGATTTGCACGTGCGGAAACGGCAGTGATGAAACTTCCGCCGCCGCGCACCGACGGCGGCAAGCCGCTGATGCAGGCGCTCAAGCTGAGGCACTCGACGCGCGCCTATGTCGAGCGCGCGCTTGCGCCGCAGGTGCTGTCCGATCTGTTGTGGGCGGCGTTCGGCGTCAACCGGCCGTCCGGCGACCGCACTGTTCCGTATTGGCGTCACATCATGGTGATCGACGTTTATGCGGCGATGGCCGACGGCTTGTGGGTGTACGATCCTCAGGCCCACGCGTTGCAACAGCATTTAGCCACCGATATCCGCGCCGTCACCGGTCAACAGGATTTTGTCGCGACCGCGCCGCTGAATTTGATCTATGTGGCGCATGGCGAGCGGATGCATGACGTCTCTCCCGAGGAGCGTAGGCTTTATGCCTCGGTCGATACCGGCTTTATCGGCCAGAACGTTTATCTTTATTGCGCGTCGGAAGGGCTCGCCAGCGTGTTCCGCGCCGCGGTCGACTACAAGAAGCTCGAGAAGGCGATGCAGCTCGATGGCGAGCAGTTCGTCACCTTTGCGCAGACCGTCGGCTATCCGAAAAGCTGAGCGCTTACGAATACGTCAGCGTGGTCAGGTGGATGCGGCTCTGGCGTTCGCCCTGCGCAGCAGTTCGATGAGCTGCTTGACCGATTCTGACAGCGCGAGAACCTCTTTCTCGCGCAATTCGTCGATCTTCTGGTGTAATAGCTCGATTTCCAGCTCCGCTTTTACGTTGACCTCGTAATCGTGCTCGGCGGCCTTGCGGTCGATGTCCTGCTGCCGGTTCTGACTCATCATGATGAACGGCGCCGCGTAGGCGGCCTGAAACGAGAGGGCGAGATTGAGCAGGATGAACGGGTAGGGGTCCCATTGCTGTACGTAAGCGGTGATGTTGAGGACGATCCAGATGGCCAGGACGACGGACTGGATGATGATGAAGCTCCAGGAACCCATCGTTGCGGCAACCGTGTCGGCAATGCGTTGACCGACCTTCAATTTTAGCACGGCCCTGCGCCCGCGCTGCACGCGCCGCAGGCTGCGCAGCTCGGCGAGCAGGCGTTCTTCGGTGTCCTGAAGTCTGTGCGTGCTTGTCGCGCTTGCCATGAGGTTCCCCTTGTGCGCCCCCGATTGCTTCACTTCGGTATCAGCACCCAATAGTCGAGATCGAGAATCACCGCCGGATCGTATTCATCGCCGGCCTTAAAGGGGAAGTCGGCGCAAGGTCGGTCCTTGGTGGCGATGGTGCGTAGGCGTAGCGCGCCGACATCGCTGCGGCCCGGGATTTCGGCCGTCGCCAGCACTTCCGACCAGGCGAACACGGTCAAACCCGCGAACAGTGGCGCCACATGGCGCCCGCCATTGATCGCCGCGACGTGGAAGGCGTTGGCGAGCCCGTTGAAGGACAACGCACGCGCCAGCGAGATCGCATGGCCGCCGTAGATCAGGCGGCGGCCGAAGCGGCCCTGGCCCTCGCTGAACTGATTGAAATGCACGCGCGCGGTATTGTGGTAGAGCCGGGTGGCGATCATATGCTCGGCTTCCTCCACCGTCATGCCGTCGACGTGGTCGATCTTCTCACCAGCCTGGTAGTCGCCGAAGCGGTTGGGGCCGCCGGCGAGCACGGTATCATAGGCGGCGGCGTCGATCGTGGGGCAGGCGGCGCCGAGCTGACCGGGGTCGACCGCCTTCGGCAGCTGCGGGACCACATCGCCCGGCGCCGGCGCCGCCTCGTCACGCTTGCGCACCATCACCCAGCGCACATAGTCGAGCACGCAGTCGCCGGTCTCGTCGCAGCCGCGCGAGCGCACGTAGACGATGCCGGTCTTGTGGTTCGAGTTTTCCCGCAAGCCGATCACCTCCGACACCGCGTTGAGCGTGGCACCGGGGTAGACCGGCTTGAGAAAGCGGCAATCGGCATAGCCGAGATTGGCGACGGCGTTGAGCGAGATGTCAGGCACGGTCATGCCGAACACCATGTGAAAGATCAGAAGGTCGTCGAGCGGCGAGCGCGGATAGCCGATCTTCTGCGCGAACGTATCGGCCGACTGCACGGCAAAACGCGGCCCGAACAGCCCGTGATAGAGCGCAGCGTCGCCGAGGCTGACCGTGCGCGGCGTGGCATGGCGGATTTGCTGGCCGAGGCGAAAGTCCTCGAAGAAATGGCCGGAATTTGTCTTACTCGCGCCCGCGGGATGCTCGCTCACCGAAAGACTCCTTTAGCTTCGCCCGGCGTCTTCATTCTCACAAAAGCGTGAGCCGAACGCCAGTTTCTCTCAACGGGAAACTGATGAGGGCGTGTGCGGACCCTCGTGTTAGCTCCGGCCTCGCGAACGTCTTTCCCCAGGAGGAGATCTATGAAACGTCACATGATTCTGTCCGCGATTCTGTCGGCCGCGCTTGGCCTCGGCGTCGCATTGGCGCCTGCCTATGCCGACGACATGAAAAAGGACACCATGTCCAACGACACGATGAAGAAGGATACGATGTCCAACGACACGATGAAGAAGGATACGATGTCCAACGACACGATGAAGAAGGATACGATGTCCAACGACACCATGAAAAAGGACGACATGTCGAACGACACCATGAAGAAGGACGACATGTCCAAGGACAACATGAAGCATTGAGTCGGCAGGGGGCGGCTGGGCTCGTGTATCCACGGGCCCGGCTGCGCCGTATGTCGGCGCAATTCGTTGACCGATGGGATGGGCCGCTAAGCCATGAGCGCAATCACCGCGACAACGGCGTCTGCGGGCGCCCTCATCCATCCGGGCTGGGTGCGCGTCTGCCACTGGATCAACGCGCTCGCCATGTTGGTGATGATCGGCTCGGGCTGGCAGATCTATGACGCCTCGCCCCTGTTCGGGTTCTTGCATTTCCCGCGCTCAATCGCGCTCGGCAACTGGCTCGCCGGCGCGCTGCTCTGGCACTTCGCCGCCATGTGGCTGCTGGTGCTCAACGGCATCGTCTATGTGACGCTCGGCATCGTCAGCGGCCGCTTCCGCCGCAAGCTCGTGCCAATCCGCCCGCGCGAGATCGTCGCCGACCTCAAGGCGGCGCTGACCTTCAAACTCGCGCACGATGATCTGTCGCACTACAACGCGGTGCAGAAACTGCTCTATGTCGGCATCGTCGTGACCGGCGTCATCGTCGTGCTGTCGGGGCTTTCGATCTGGAAGCCGGTGCAATTCCAGGAACTGACGGCGCTGTTCGGCGGCTACGATATCGCCCGCTACGTGCACTTCTTCGCCATGACGGCGATCGTCGGCTTCCTCGTCGTGCACGTGGCGCTGGCCTTGATCGTGCCGAAGAGCCTGCGCGCCATGATCGTCGGGAGATAGGGCAATGAAGCGGCGCAGAGACGTTCCCGGTGTCGATCCGAGGCTGCTGATCAAGGACGCGGCCAAGGTCATGCCCGACCCGCTGCGCCGGCAATTCCTGCGCGGCGCGGCGAGCCTCGGCGCGCTGGCTTTTTTGACCGGCTGTGACATCATCGACGGCGACACCGCCGAGAGCGTGCTGCGCAAGGTCTCAAGCTTCAACGACGGCGCCCAGGCGCTGCTGTTCAGCCCGACCAAACTGGCGCCGACCTATCCGGAAAGCGCCATCACCCGGCCGTTCCCGTTCAACGCCTATTACAACGAAGACCAGGCGCCGGTCGTCGACCCGGCAACCTACAAATTCGAAATTGCCGGCCTCGCCGACAACAAGAAACCGTGGACACTCGCCGAGCTGCACGCGCTGCCGGAGGTGTCGCAGATCACCCGTCACTGCTGCGTGGAGGGCTGGAGCGCTATCGGCTCCTGGCAGGGGGCGAAGCTGTCGGATTTCCTCGCGCGCATCGGCGCCGACACCAAGGCGAAATACATCTGGTTCAAGTGCGCCGAGGGTTACAGCAACACCATCGACATGGCGACCGCGCTGCATCCGCAGACGCAGATGACCTTCAAGTTCGACAACAAGCTGTTGCCGCGCGCCTACGGCTTCCCGATGAAGATCCGCATGCCGACCAAGCTCGGCTACAAGAACCCGAAATACGTGGTGGCCATGGAGGTCACCAACACCGACCATGGCGGCTATTGGGAGGACCAGGGCTATAACTGGTTCGGCGGGTCCTGAGGCGCCTCGGCGTCGGTGATCAACCGGGCGCCGCGCTGGAAGGTGACGTAATTCCACAGCCAATCGAAGGCGACGACGAAGCGGTTGCGCAGGCCGATCAGGAAATAGATGTGCAACGCGCTCCAGAACAGCCAGCCAAGGACGCCGGTCAGCTCGAGGCGGCCGATCTTCACCACCGCCGCGCGGCGGCTGATCGCCGCGACCATGCCGAGCGGCCGGTAGCGGAACGGCCCGCGCGGGGGCTCGCCGGCGGCGCGCGCGGCGATGAGCTTGGCGACGTAGTGGCCCATCTGTTTGGCCGGGTTCGCGGTGCCCGGCACCGGCTGTCCCTTGTCGTCATAGACCGCCGCCGTGTCGCCGATGACGAAAATATCGGGATGGCCCGGCACCGACAGATCGGGGCCGACCTTCACCCGTCCGGCGCGGTCGGCCTCGGCGCCGAGCCAGCGCGCGGCCGGCGAGGCCATCACGCCGGCCGCCCAGATCAGCGTGCCCGCCTCGATGCGGCCGCCGTCGGTGTCGACGCCGCGCGCGTCGCATCGGGTGACCAGCGTTCTCGTCTTCACCTCGACGCCGGCGCGCGTGAGCGCCGTCTGCGTATAATCGGAAAGGTTGGTCGGGAACGTCGGCAGAATGCGCGGTCCCGCCTCGATCAGCACGATGCGCGCGGTGCGTGGGTCGATGCGGCGGAAGTCGGCGGCCAGCGTCTGGCGTGCGATCTCGGCGATGGCTCCGGCCATTTCGACGCCGGTCGCGCCGCCGCCGATGACCACGAAGGTCAGCAGGCGGCGTTGCTCGGCGGCATCCGTCGCAATCTCGGCGCGTTCGAAGGCGATGAGGATGGTGCGGCGGATGCGGGTTGCATCCTCGATGTATTTTAGTCCCGGAGCGAACGTTGACCATTCGTCGTGGCCGAAATACGAGTGCATCGCGCCGGTGGCGATGACGAGGTAATCGTAGGGCAGTTCGCCGATATTGGTGCGCACGAGCTTGCGGTCCTTATCGACGCCGGTGATCTCCTCCATCAGCACGGTCACGTTGCGCTGCGCGCGCAGGATGTGCCGAATTGGCCAAGCTATGTCAGCTGGCGACAGCGCTGCCGTCGCCACCTGATAGAGCAACGGTTGAAAGCAATGATGATTGTGCCGGTCGATCAAGGTGAGTTCGACCGGGTCGCGCGCGAGCGCTTTGGCGGCCTCCAGGCCACCGAAGCCGGCCCCGACGATCACCACGCACGGGCGATGTTCCGGCATGACAGTTCTCCATCGCACGTAATGTCGGCTCGAGCCGCCCTGTTGCCAAGGCTGCACCAAGGCTTTAGCACTGCCTCACACCAGTCATTGCCGGGCTCGACCCGGCGATCCATCGCTTTGCGAAGAAGATGGATGCGCGGGTCAAGCCCGCGCATGACGGAATCTGCAGGTGAGGCGTCCATGGCGATCCATAATCTTCTGCTGCTCCCCGGCGACGGCATCGGCCCCGAGGTGATGGCGCAGGCCAAACGGGTGATCGAGTTCTTCAGCAAAAAAGGTCCCGATCGGTTCGCGACCGAGGAAGCTTTGGTCGGCGGCTGCTGCTACGACGCGCACGGGGTCGCCATCACCGACGCGACCATGGCGAAAGCGAAAGCCGCCGATGCCGTCATCTTTGGTGCTGTGGGCGGCCCGAAGTGGGACAAGGTGCCTTACGACGTGCGGCCGGAAGCCGGCCTCTTGCGGCTGCGCAAGGACCTCGACCTCTACGCCAATGTGCGGCCGGCCATCGTCTATCCGGCGCTCGCCGATTCCTCCTCGCTCAAGCGCGACGTGGTCGAGGGCCTCGACATCATCATCCTGCGCGAATTGACCGGCGGCGTCTATTTCGGCGAGCCCAAGACCATCACCGATCTCGGTAACGGCCAGAAGCGCGCGATCGACACCCAGGTCTACAATACCTACGAAATCGAGCGCATCTCGCGCGTCGCCTTCGAGCTGGCGCGCAAGCGGCGCAACAAGGTCACCTCGATGGAAAAACGCAACGTCATGAAGACGGGTGTGCTCTGGCACGAAGTGGTGCAGCAGGTGCATGACCGCGAATTCAACGACGTGCAGCTCGAGCACATGCTGGCCGACGCCGGCGGCATGCAGCTCGTGCGCTGGCCCAAGCAGTTCGACGTCATCGTCACCGACAACCTGTTCGGCGACATGCTCTCCGATATCGCCGCCACCTTGACCGGCTCGCTCGGCATGTTGCCGTCGGCCTCACTCGGCGAGATCGATGCGAAGACCAAGAAGCGCAAGGCGCTCTACGAGCCGGTGCACGGCTCGGCGCCGGACATCGCCGGCAAGGGCGTTGCCAATCCGATAGCCATGATCGCCTCGTTCGGAATGGCGCTGCGTTACTCGTTCAATCTGAGCAAGCAAGCGGACGCGATCGATCAAGCGATCGCCGGCACGCTAGCGAAGGGCCTGCGCACCGCCGACATCAAGTCAGAAGGAACGAGGATCGTCGGCACTGCGGAAATGGGCGATGCGATTCTCGCCGAGCTCGAGATGCTCGCGGGCTGAGCTCGACATCTTGGACGGCCCTCTTGACGCTTCTTCTGCGACCGCCTAGGTAACGCCGCATAAGCCGCCAGTCGCGCTGGCCGTAAGCGTCTCACGTCAAGCAACGCACTCAACGATCCTTATCGATCGGGGTGCGTTTTTTATTTATGCGCCTCCGCCGATCGAGGAACAGCCTGGAGGAAACCATGGCTTTCCAATCGGTACGTGACTCGGCGCAAGCGCGTCTTCTGCCGCTGATCGCCGTTCTGTTTGTGGCCTATCTCTGCGTCGCCATACCGCTCCCGATCGTACCCGTTTTCGTAACGGAGCAGCTCGGATTGGGGAACGTCTGGGCCGGCCTCGGTGTCGGCATCGCTTTCCTGGCGACCATCGTTACCCGGGCGCACGCCGGCGCGCTGTCGGATCGTCGCGGCGCCAAGGTCGCCGTGACACGCGGGCTCGTTTGCTACGCGGCCGGAGCTCTGACCTGTCTGCTCGCAGGCCTTCTGGTCCATGCGGCGCTGATGGCCTTTTTCGTCCTACTTGCCGGCCGATTGCTTCTCGGCCTGGGTGAGAGCCTAGTCGGGGTTGGCGTCATCGCCTGGGGCGTCGGCCTCGTCGGGCCGGCCCGCTCGGCACGCGTTCTGGCGTTGATCGGCGCCGCCATTTACGGAGCGCTCGCCGTCGGCGGCCCCGTCGGCGTGGCTGTGTTCAGCCGGTTTGGGTTTGCCGGCGCAATGGCGATCAGCGCAGTTTTGCCTTGCCTTGCGTTGTTGGCGGTCGGGCCGATGGCGCGCGTCTCCGTACATCCTGACGCCGAGCGCCCGCCATTCTGGAGCGTGATGGGCCGCATTTGGCTCCACGGTTCTATCGTCGGCTTTCAGGGCATCGGCTTTGCCGCAATCGGAGCTTTCTTCGTTCTCTATTTCCTCCACCAGAATTGGAGCCATGCTGGCCTCGGCCTTACCGCATTCGGCTGCGGATTCGTTTTGATTCGCGTGTTGTTCGGCCACCTGCCGGATCGCATTGGCGGCTTGCCCGTCGCAATCGGATCGCTCGCCGTCGAGGCCATAGGCCAAGCCCTGATCTGGCTTGCGCCCAATCCGATGGTCGCTCTCGTCGGCGCGTTGCTGACGGGGCTGGGGTGCTCGATGATTTTTCCGGCGATGGGTCGAGAGGTCGTGCACCTCGTGGCGCCGCATCTGCGCGGCACGGCCATGGGTGGGTTCACCGCGTTTCAAGATCTGGCCTATGGTCTTACCGGCCCTTTGGCCGGACTTGCCGCCGACCACGCCGGTTACGGGAGTGTTTTCCTGATCGGCGCGATGGCCGCGATGCTCGGCCTGTGCATGGCATTGTGGGCGCGACGAATCACGCGGACGGTCGCAACATGATGTGCCCGCAAGGCCGCTCCGTTAGGCGAAGAAGGCGCCTGCTTTCACGAGGATCGACCTAGTAGCCGAGCCACGGATTGTTGGGGCCCGGCAAAGTGAACGGACCCGGCAATGGCGACATGCTGGTGCCGAAGATGGTGTTGTCGAGCACATCGGTGGCGTGTTGGGTCGGGAGCATGCCGTATTCGTGATCGCTGCGCTCGCCGGCGAAAGTCTCGGTCCCCGGGTCGAGATAAGACCGCTTCTGGATGATGATGCGGGTGCGCGTGCGGCCATTTTCGTCGCGGCTCACGTAGACGGTATGGCCATGATTGCTGGTCACCAGCGTGCGCTTCTTCTTCGGCGCCGCGTCAGCTGGCATAACCAGCAGGGCGAAAACACCGGCAAAAGCCAGGGCGGCGGCAATCGTTTTCACGCGCATCGTGTCCTCATCAGTCAGTCAACGCGGCGCAGTGTAACCGGGTTCGGCTCACCGCAATAGAGCTAAATCAAATTCAATTGTTCGCGTAAAACCCTAAAGAAATCGATCCGCGTTGCGAAAGGGCCGGCGGCGTGACTTTAAGGCAACAGGTCCGGGCCCGCGAATGAGGCTCAGCGCCCGGCCCTGCGCGGCTCGGGGCGCGCGGCGAGCGCTTGCCACAACAACTTGTATTTCGGCGTGGCGGCGATGATCGGATCGCGCTCGCCACAGAAGCTGCGCTTGAGCTCGGCCCGGGCGAATAGCGCGCCGACTTTGGGGTCGCTGCCGGCGGCGAGCAGCGTCAACCGGTCGAGCGCGCAAGCGAGCGTCGCGCGCTCGATGAGGTCGCCGCCCTGGCAAAACCAGCCCGACAATTGCAGCCGCGGATCGGCATAGGTGCGCACGAAGGCCAGACAGCTGCGCGCCGCACCGATCGCGGTCTTGAAGATGACGATGGCGAGCGGCCCGAATTTACTGTCGAGCGCTTCCTGACGATGCAGATCCGTGGGCTGAAGTGCGTTTGCGCTCTCGGCGATGTCCTCCACGGGGTCGGCGAAATCGGCGATCTCGCTGCCGGGCCGGTAGATTTGCACTTCCAGATAAGGCGCGACGCCGTCGGCGTCGCCGAGGCTCACGATATCCTTGCGCCCACCGCCGACCACGTGGCGGCGAATGGCGTAATGCGTCGGCGCGTCGGTGGCTTCGGGGATCGACAGAACGAAGGCGGGAAACGGCCGCGCGATTTCGATCCACGCGCTGGGTGGCGGGGATGGTGCGACGGAGGCGGCAGGTTCCTGAAAGATCATCGTGGCCATGATCGCCAGCAATGCCGCGCCGCCCGCCATAGCGAGCAGCCGCACCACGATGGGCGCGAGCTCGTCGCGCCACGAGTACAAAGCCGGCAGCATTTGGCGCCCCCCAGCGCCGTTGTGTTTGCTGCATTTCTCGCCTAGAAGCCCTGCCGTTGCCTTGCGCTTGGACAGTCGTCGCGGCGTAAATTTTTTCGGAGCCTTAACAATGGGTTATAAGGTCGCCGTGGTGGGGGCTACCGGCAATGTCGGGCGCGAGATGCTCGCCATCCTGGCGGAGCGCGATTTTCCCGCCGACGAAGTCGTCGCCTTGGCCTCACGCCGCTCGCAGGGCACCGAGTGCACGTACGGCGACAAGACGCTGAAGGTGAAGGCGCTCGACCACTACGATTTCGCCGACGTCGACATTTGCCTGATGTCGGCGGGCGGCGCGGTGTCGAAGGAGTGGTCGCCGAAGATCGCCGCCAAGGGCGCCGTGGTGATCGACAATTCGTCCGCCTGGCGCATGGACCCCGACGTGCCGCTGATCGTGCCGGAGGTGAACGCCGACGCGGTCGTCGGCTTCGCCAAGAAGAACATCATCGCCAATCCGAACTGCTCGACCGCCCAACTTGTGGTCGCGCTCAAGCCGCTGCACGACGCGGCTACGATCAAGCGCGTGGTGGTGGCGACCTATCAATCGGTGTCGGGCGCCGGCAAGGAGGCGATGGACGAGCTGTTTTCGCAGACCAAGGCGGTGTTCACGCTCGATGACGTCGAGGCGAAGAAGTTTCCCAAGCGCATCGCCTTCAACGTCATTCCGCACATCGACGTATTCATGGACGATGGCGCGACCAAGGAAGAGTGGAAGATGGTGGTCGAGACCAAGAAGATCCTCGATCCCAAGATCAAGCTCATCGCCACCTGCGTGCGCGTGCCGGTGTTCGTCGGCCATTCCGAGGCGGTGAACATCGAGTTCGCGAACCCGATCAGCGCCGAGGAAGCGCGCGAGATTCTGCGCGCGGCGCCCGGCTGCATCGTGATCGATAAGCGCGAGCCCGGCGGATATGCGACGCCCTATGAATCTGTCGGCGAGGACGCGACCTATATCAGCCGCATCCGCGAGGACGCGACCATCGACAACGGCCTGTCGCTGTGGGTGGTCTCCGACAATCTGCGCAAGGGCGCGGCTTTGAACGCCGTGCAGATCGCCGAAGTGCTGATCAACCGCAAGCTGATCCGGGCGAAGAAGAAGGCGGCGTAGTTCACCCTCCCCTGGAGGGGGAGGGTCGCGCGCCGTTAGGCGCGCGGGGTGGGGTGGATATCAGCCCGCCTGTTTACAAGGTTCGCTTCGCGCTTCACCCCCTCCCGCTCATCATCGCGTAGCGATGATGAGCGACCTCCCCCCTCCAGGGGGAGGTGAAGGAAGGTCGTAAAGCGCAGCCATTCTCAGAACCTCGGCTCTGCGAACAGCCGCGCATGCTCCTCGGCGGCGACCGGCACGAACTCGCCGCTCCGCTCCTCGCGCACCGACAGCCCGCCGGTCGCCACGCCGAAATAGGCGCCGTGCACCGCGACGTCGCCGCGCTCGATCAGCTTGGCGAGGCGCGGAAAGGTCATCAGGTTGTCGAGGCTGTTGACGATGTTGGCTTGTTCGAGCCGCGTTAGGTAACCGGCGCGCGAGACGCCGTCGCTCGGACCGACCATCGCCATCGCCGGCGCCATCAGCTTCATCCAGTTGCCGATGAAATCGCCGGGCGACAGCGGCTCGTGTTCCTCGACATAGGCCTTGACGCCGCCGCATTGCGCGTGGCCGAGCACGACGATGTGCTTCACCTTGAGCGCGCCGACGCCGAACTCGAGCGCGGCGGAGACGCCATGCGCCTGTCCGTCCGGCGCGTAGGGCGGCACGATATTGGCGACGTTGCGCACCACGAACAATTCGCCCGGGCCGGCGTCGAAGATGACCTCGGGGGAGACCCGCGAGTCGCAGCAGCCGATCACCATGATCTGCGGACGCTGCCCGCTTTCGGCGAGCCGGCGATAGCGGTCCTGTTCGTGGCGCAATCGGCTGACCAGGAAGGCGCGGTAGCCGTCGATGAGCTGCGGTGGGAATGGCATGCGCGCACTTTAGCGGTAGCGGCGGCCGGATGAAACGCCGGTGGCATGTCGCTTGCACCCTCTTTAGACTAAGCTTCACGGGTCTGGGGACCGCCGCATGACCATCCGTCCGCGCCGCAGCGTGCTCTACATGCCGGGCTCCAATGCGCGCGCGTTGGAGAAGGCGAAGACGCTGCCCGCCGACGGCGTGATCCTCGACCTGGAGGATTCGGTCGCGCCCGACGCCAAGGAGACGGCGCGGGCGCAAGTCGCCGCCGCGGTCAAGGCCGGCGGCTTCGGCAAGCGCGAGGTGTTCATCCGCGTCAACGGCGTCGATACGCCCTGGCACGCCGAGGATTTGAGCGCCGCCGCGCAGGCCGCGCCCGACGCCATCCTCATTCCCAAAGTCTCCTCGCCCGACGTGCTCGAACTGGTCGGCCGCCGGCTGCTCGACATGCACGCCGATCACAAGACACGGGTCTGGGCCATGATCGAGACGCCGCTCGCGATCTTCAATATTCTCGCCATCGCGGCGGAGGCGCGCGATTCCGAATCGCGCCTCGCCGGCTTGGTGATGGGGACCAACGATCTCGCCAAGGACACGCGTGCGCGCCTGGTGCCGGGGCGCGCGCCGATGCTGCCGTGGCTCACGCTGTGCGTTGCCGCCGCGCGCGTGCACGGCATCGATATTCTCGATGGGGTCTACAATGACCTCGCCAATGCCGCAGGCTTCGAAAAGGAATGCAAGCAAGGCGTCGAACTCGGCTTCGACGGCAAGACGGTGATCCATCCGAACCAGATCGAGCCCTGCAACAAGGCGTTTTCGCCCACGGAGACGGAGATCGCGCAAGCGCGCAAGACGATCGCCGCTTTCGATCTACCGGAGAACAAGAGCAAGGGCGTGGTGTCGATCGACGGCCGCATGGTCGAGCGGTTGCACGCCGACATGGCGCGGCGCACTGTCGCCATCGCGGAGGCGATTGCCGGATGATCACGCTCCCCCTCGGTGGTCCCAGCGAGATCGAAGGCACGACGTTTTTCTACAATCTGTCAGTCCTTGCCGTTACGTTCGCCGCGGTATCGGCGTTGGTAATGCTGGTGCGGCAGACGCTCGGCGGCAAGCTGTCCGGCTTCGATATCTATCTGCTGCGCGCCTACATCTCGTTCGGCTTCGCCGTCGCCGTCGGCGCGATCCTGCCGCCGCTTCTGATCCTGTTCGAATTGCAGCGCGTAGTAATTTGGCCGATCGCCAGCGTGCTGGCCGCAGTGATCCTCGCAGTCATTCTCGCGTCCGTCGTGACCACGCGGCGGAAAGTCGCGCATGGCGTGTTGCCGCCTGTTGTCGCGGTAAGCTATGGGGTACACGCGCTCGCGGTCGTGTTGCTTATTGTCAACGCCGCCGTGCCGGCGGTGCAAGGCGCCGGCCTGTTCGCCGCCGGGCTGACGCTTTGCCTCGCCAATACGATGTGGGCCTTCGTGCGCCGGATTGCGTCGCTCATCGGCGACAAGCCGAGCGAGGATTGGGATCCGCGGCGCGGCTAGATACGCCGCCGATAGTCTCATTTCGTTTGTTTCCATTTACACCTCACTAACCGCTTAACTCGCCCGTCGATTGTATTAGGTCTTTCTGAACGCGCGCCGCGCTAAAGAACGACCCCATGGGGCGCGGGTTTTCCAAGCTGATACAGATAGGTCGGCTGATGCTGGCCGCGTCGGTTCCTTGCCTGGTGAACGCCACGGCATTCGCGCAAACCCGGCCGCCATCTCCCTTCGATATCGAGCTTTTGATCAGCCGCAGTCTGGCGCCTGGCCTGCGCGCCGACGCCTTCGTGCAGCAGATGCAGCCGATGTTCAGTCTGCTCGACGCGAACGGCGACGGCGTCATCAGCGATGACGACCGTCAAATTCAGCTGCGCAAGGTCGAGGCCGGGCGGCGCACGCTGCTGATCTCGCAATTCGTCAGCGCCGATTTCAACGATGACGGCGTCGTCACGCGCGAGGAGATGGTGCTTTATCAGCGCTATGTAGGCAGCTTTTCCGCGCGCCGCGACGGCGATGCGGCGCAGGCAAGCCGCGAGGAACTGCTCGAGCGGCGCGTCGCCATGTTCATGCGCGCCGACGCCGATGCGGATGGCCGTATCGATTGGGACGAGATGGTGGCGTATGCCAAGAGGTCCGCCCTGCCGACGCCTTGGGAGGTCGACTACGATACACCGTATAAGACGATGTTGAGCTTCGATGCGAACGGCGACGGCAAGACAACGCGCGAGGAATACACCGAGGCGATGCGTCGCCGCTTCGCGGAGATGGACAGCGACGGCGACGACCTGATTTCGCAAGCGGAATTCGACGGCTACTGGCAGCGCAAGGGCGTGCCGGCGCCAAAAGTCGCCGCGATCCAGCCAAGCTACGAGGAAAAGCTGGCGGCTGAATGTGCGCCGCCCCGGCCGGCGAAGGACGCCAAGCTGATCGTCTTCAACGGCCATCAGTTCGCCGCTCTATCCAGCGTAGCGATCGGTTCGCAAGATGCTGTGACCATGACGGCCAAGGTCGTCATCGAGTCCGGCACCCAGCCGCTCTATCTGGTCATCATCGGCTGGCAGCGCGCGATTTGGCAATTCGAAGGCGCGGTGGAGCGTGTGCAGCACCTTGTGCTTGGCGGGATCACGCCTGCGCGCGGCCCGGGCGTGCCTGCTGGCGCCGTCGGTATCGCGAAAGATCGCATCAGCTTCGCCGACGCCGGCAAATGCGGGACGTTCTGGGTCAATATGAACCAACGCTATCCGGACCTCGTGCGCGAGCGCGGCAAACTCTTGTTCGGACGCGCTCCCGATGCGCTGCTCCAAGCAGCGGAACTGGGGACGTTGCATTTGCCTTCGGGTCAAGTGACGCCACGGCCAGAGAAGGCAGTCTGGAGCAAGACCATTCAGTTCGACGAATCGAACGCCGAATTGGGTTTGATGCGCCGCGTGGTGCTCCGCTTCTATCCGGGCGGTGTCGTCGATTTTGCGCCCGAATCCGTGGTCGCTGGACAGGCCGTGGCGCTCTATGAAGTTCTGCCGGAGGCGGCCGGCCTGTTGCAACTGACAATTCAGGGTGCGCTCGTGCGCAATGCGAAAGGCGAATACGTCGTGCAGCGGCCGATGCGCTTTCCTGCCGGACTCGCCGGCGGCCACGCCGTGCGTTTCCTCGTGCCCAAGGGCGTTCCACGCCCGACAGGTGATCCCGGCCACTCGCGCGTCGTCATCGAAGACGCCGCCCCCGCAAAACCATGAACATCGAATTACGTAAGCTTGCTCTGACGGTCGCCCTCGTCCTCTCGACACAGGCGGTCTCCGCGCAGTCGATCCCGTTGCCGACCGAGTCGGCTGAGACATTGTTCGGCCGCTCGGCCAGTCCCGGCCAGACATTGGCGCAATATCTCGAACGACGCGCCGCCGAATTCCTGACCTTCGACATCGATGGCGACGGCGTCATCACCGAGGCCGATATCGCGCTGCACCGGCAGCTCGCCGCCGCCATGGCGCGGTCCATGGCCATACGCGATCTCTTACAATTCGATCTTGATGGCGATGGCGTGATCACCCGGGCGGAAGTCGAGATAAGCCTCCACACCACGCTCGGATTGGCCGCTCTGCTTATCGACAAGAAACCCGATGAACTGCGCCGACAGTTTCAAGTGGAGGTGGATCGGCGCATGCAGCCGGATACCAATGGCGATGGTCGCATCGACGGTGCGGAAATCCTCGCTTATGCCCGCCGGTTGGCCAATCCGAATGCGTTCCGGGGCAATTTGCTGTTGTGGGTCGCGCTCACCACCGATCAAGACAACGACGGCCGCGTCACCCGCGAAGAATATCTCAAGGCGGCGGAGGCAGCCTTCCGCAAGGTCGACACCGATGGCGATGGCACACTGAGCAAAGACGAATTGGACGCTTTTCGCAAACAGACGATGCCGCCGCCTGCGGGCCGGCCAAAGTGATGGCGGAGCGGCTCATCGCGTGCGTCGACCAGCCGACCGAGGATTAGGACCGTAAGCGGCGAGGCGACTTCAGGCGAAAACGGCTTCCGCGGCGCGCACCGGGACCGCAAACAGCAACGCACCCCAGGGATCGCGCACCTGCACCTCCGAGCCGACACTGTCCTCGTTGTCCGAACAGGCGAGGTCGTAGGAAACGGTTTCCGCCATATCGCGCGCTTCATCGAGCGTTCGCAAATAACGGCCGTGAAAATCATGCGTGCATGTCGATTCACGAACGATGTCAAAGAAAAACCGCGTCATGATTTGGCGACCCCCGAATGCTTTCTCAGAACATCGTTGATAGCGACCACCTATTGGCAACATGTTACCGTCGCCTGCGCGTTTTTGACCGAAAACCGCATAAAAATAGACTCAACATGAGCGCTTACACCGGCAGATTTGCTGTCGGCGGCCGCCCGGGATTGCCACAAGGGCTGCCGAACCTTGGCGCGCCCGCGCGCGTTGTTTCGCTGTCCAATGCGCAGCAAGGAGCCAGCTCATGCCGGAAATCCGCGAAAACAACCGCGTTGTCACCCAGATCACCACGGTCCGGCTGCCACCCGACAATCAGGACGAGGTGGTGCGGTTGATGACCGAGCGCGCGCGTTTCATGGCGACGCAGCCCGGCTTTGTGTCGGTCAGCCTCCACCGCAGCGAGGACGGCAGCCACATCGTCAACTACATCCAATGGAGCGACCGGGAAAAACTCGCGGCCGCCCATCACGTGCCGGAGTTCCGCAAGACTTGGCCGTAGTTCGGCAAGCTCGCCGGCGAGATCGATCCGTGCCTCTATGACGTTGTGCTGGTCGAGGGGAAATAAACGCTGGCTCAGCGCGCGCGCCGCGGCACCGGCCGCATCTCCATGTCGGGAAAATTATTGTCCCACTTGGCCGCGCCCGTCTTCAGGTCGATTTCGAGATCGAACAGGCGGTGACTGACGTTGGGGTCGCCGCCGCATTTTTCGTCATGCACTTCGTAGACGCCGACCTTGCCGGTCTTGGCGTCGCTGTCGTCGCGATACACCAGACTCATGCAGCGCTGCTGCTGCGCCGTTAGCAGACGATGCTCTGTGATGACCTTTTCGGCGCGCTTGAGCACGGCGTCCTCGGCAGCGCCGGAAGAGGATTGTTGGGCCAAGGCGGCAGAGATGCCGCAGAGCACGGCTAGGGTTATTGCGATCGCGAACTTCAAGCCCAAGGCCGCGCCGCTTCGACCTTTTTCTCGTAGGCCGCGATCTTGTCCTGCTTCTGCTTGGTCAGGCCGATATCGTCGAGGCCATTGAGCAGACAGTGCTTGCGGAACGAATCGATGTCGAATTTAACCACGCCGCCGTCGGGGCCGCGAATCTCTTGCTGCTCGAGGTCGACGGTCAGCGTGGCATTGGCGCCGCGCTCGGCGTCCTCGAACAGTTTCTCCAAATCCTCAGGGCTGACGCGGATCGGCAGCACGCCGTTCTTGAAGCAGTTGTTGTAGAAGATGTCGCCGAACGAGGTCGAGATCACGCAGCGGATGCCGAAATCCATCAGCGCCCAGGGCGCGTGCTCGCGGGAAGAGCCGCAGCCGAAATTGTCATCGGCCACGAGGATCTTGGCCTTACGATAGGCCGGCTTGTTGAGCACGAAATCCGGGTTGTCGCTGCCGTCATCCTTGTAGCGCTGCTCGGAGAACAGGCCCTTGCCGAGCCCGGTGCGCTTGATGGTCTTGAGGTACTGCTTGGGGATGATCATGTCGGTGTCGACATTGATCATGCGCAAAGGCGCGGCGACGCCTTCCAAGGTCGTGAACTTTTCCATGGCTTGAGCTCCTGGCCGGCCCGTTCATAAACTCTTGGCCGGCGCGGTCAATAGCGCCGGCTTCATCCCAGCCATGCGCCGCTATTCCGCCGCCACCTTCGGTGCGGCGCGCTCGAACTTCGCCTGCCGTTTCAATTCGCACACCTGAATGGTGTAGGCCTCGTAATAAATCTCGCGGGCCTTGCGCTGCGCCGCGCGATGTTCCGGATGCATGCGCCAGGCGCGCTGCGCTTCCTCAGATTCGAACTCGACGATGGTGCAGCGCTCGCCGTCCTCGGCGAAGAAGCCCTTGTGCGAAATGTAGCCGGGCATGCCGGAGGCGAGCTCGATCATGCGCTCGACGAGGGCGACGTATTCTTCCTGCAGGCCGGGCATCAAGCGCGAGCGGAAAACCGTGACGATCATTGCGGCACCAACGATTGCCGGATAATGCGGCCATTATCGTTGGGCGCCCGGCGGCGGTCAAATGCAGCTTGGCGATCCGACTCATTCCGGCCGCTGATCAGTCCGCGGCCGCCTCAATCGCCGCTATGTCGGCGTCCGACAGTCCGAAATGATGGCCGATCTCATGCACCAAGACGTGCGTGACGATGGCACCGAGACTGTCCTCATGATCGGCCCAGTAATCGAGGATCGGCCGGCGGTAGAGCCAGATCATGTTGGGCATCTGCACCGGATCGCTTTCCGCGCGAAAGGGCAGGCCGACGCCCTGGAACAAGCCGAGCAAGTCGAACTCGTTGTCGAGGCCCATAGCGTCCAACGTCTCCTCGGTCGGGAAATCCTCGATGCGGATGACGAGGTCTTCACACAGCGCGCGGAAGCGTTCCGGCAAGCGCGCATAGGCATCCGCCGCCAGCGCCTCCAGTTCGGCGAGCGAGGGCGCCGTCGTCGTGCGCCATGTGAGCGGGTCGTCGAAGGGGTTGGGCATGGAGCGGGCGCCGGTCATAGCGCAATTGAGCCTGGATCGCGAGGGCGGTTGACCGTCGAGCGGGAATGAGCAACCGTTGCCGAACGGTGGGACGAGCACAGATGCGAGCGTACCGTTCAGTTGTCGGTTTCGCGGTGTTAGCTACCGCAATTTTCGCCGCGGTATCCTCGCCGGCGGTGGCGGCCAACCAACGTGACACGAGCGCATTCGCCCAGGTCAAGCGCCGGCCGCATGTGGTCATCCATCCGCGCTATCAGCGCCTCGCCCCCAATGCCAAACGCATCTGCCGTTTCTGGCTGGCGCAAGAATACCGGCCGAGCGGCACGGTTATCACGCCGCAGCAGCGTTGCTGGTGGGAACAATAAACCGCCGGAAAGCTGGCGCTCTTGCGTTATGGGAGTGGGGCGACGTCGGAGGAGTAACGATGTCGAGATTCTTCAAGCTCTTGGCAGGCGCGGCCCTGGTGGCCGGCGCGATTGCCGTAACGCCGATGAGCGCGCAGGCGCAGCATCGCGGCATTCACCCCAGTGGGCACCCCGGCGGCTTTCATCACGGCTTTCGCCCCGGCGGCTGGTATCGCGGGCCGGGCTGGGGTTGGGGTCCCGGTTTTGCCCTCGGTCTTGGTCTCGGACCTGCTTGGGACTGGGGCCCTTATGATTACGGCCCGCCCTATTACTACGTCGAGCCAACCTGCGGCTGGGTGAACTCGCGCATCCGCGTGCGCGGCCACTGGCGCTGGCGACAAATCTGGCGTTGCTGGTGACGCGCGCTTAGCGCCACTCACGCACGTCGACGAAATGCCCGGCGATGGCTGCTGCCGCCGCCATCGCCGGCGATACGAGATGCGTGCGGCCCTTGTGGCCCTGGCGGCCCTCGAAATTTCGGTTCGAGGTCGAGGCGCAGCGCTCACCGGGCGCGAGCTTGTCCGGGTTCATAGCGAGGCACATCGAGCAGCCCGGCTCGCGCCAGTCGAAGCCCGCGGTCTTGAAGATCTTGTCGAGGCCTTCGGCCTCCGCCTGCTCCTTCACCAGGCCCGAGCCGGGCACGATCATCGCGTTGACGTTGCCGTTGACGGTCTTGCCGTCCACGACGCGCGCGACCGCGCGCAAATCCTCGATGCGCGCATTGGTGCAGGAGCCGATGAACACGCGGTCGATCTTGATGTCGGTGATTTTCTCGCCGCCCTGGAGGCCCATATAATCGAGCGAGCGGATGGCGGCGGCGCGCTTGTTGTCGTCGCGGATGTCCGACGGCACCGGCACGCGGCCGGTGATCGAAGACACCTGCTCGGGGCTCGTGCCCCAAGTGACCAATGGCGGCAGCTCGGCGGCGTGTAGCCTGATCTCGCGATCGAAATGCGCGCCGTCGTCGGAGACGAGCGTTTCCCAATAGCGCATCGCCTGATCCCAGGCCGCGCCCTTCGGCGCCTTCGGCTTGTCCTTCAAGTAAGCGTAGGCCTTCTCGTCCGGCGCGATGAAGCCGGCCTTGGCGCCGCCTTCGACCGACATGTTGCAGACGGTCATGCGTCCTTCCACGGACAGCGAACGGATCGCCTCGCCGGCATATTCGAGCGCATAGCCGGTGCCGCCGGCGGTGCCGATCTCGCCGATGATGGCGAGGATGATGTCCTTGGCGGTGACGCCTTGCGGCAATTTGCCGTCGACGACGGCGCGCATATTCTTCGATTTCGTCTGGATCAAAGTCTGCGTCGCCAGCACGTGCTCGACTTCCGAGGTGCCGATGCCGTAGGCAAGCGCGCCGAAAGCGCCGTGCGTCGCGGTGTGGCTGTCGCCGCAGACGATGGTCGTGCCGGGCAGGGTGAAGCCTTGCTCGGGGCCGATGATGTGGACGATGCCCTGGCGCTTGTCGAATTCGTCGAAATATTCGATGCCGAAGTCCTTGGCGTTCTGCGCGAGCGCCGCGATCTGCGTGATGCTTTCCGCATCGGGATTGGGCTTGGTGCGGCGATCGTGCGTCGGCACGTTGTGATCGACGACGGCGAGTGTCTTGTCCGGCGCGTGCACCTCGCGGCCAGCGTTGCGCAAGCCCTCGAAGGCCTGCGGCGAGGTCACCTCGTGCACCAGGTGGCGGTCGATATAGATGAGGCAGGTGCCGTCCGGCTGCTCATCCACCAGATGGTCGTCCCAGATTTTGTCGTAGAGCGTGCGCGGTTTCATGGATCAAAGGCCTTTGGCTTGACGGAAGGGATTGCTCGGGAGCAGCTAAGCCGCGACCGATCAAAGCCCGGCCTGCGCGCACACCGTCAGCCGCCCGAAGAAGCGCCATGGCAGCCGCACGTGGTCGGCAAGGATGATCCGCTGAGCCTTCAAAACCATGCGGGCTATATAGCTAATCACACCCGCCGCCACAATGAAGGCGGACTTACTCGGCCTTCGCCTCGGCGGCGCCTTCCGCCTCCATCACGCCCTGCGCCTCGCTGATGCGCGCCTTCTTGCCGCGCAGGCCGCGCAGATAATAGAGCTTGGCGCGGCGCACCTTGCCGCGGCGCACGAGCTTGATCGAGTCGATCATCGGCGAGTACAGCGGGAACACGCGCTCGACACCCTCGCCGTAGGAAATTTTGCGCACGGTGAAGTTCTCGTTGAGGCCGCGGCCCGAGCGGCCGATGCAAACGCCTTCGTAGGCTTGGATGCGGGTGCGTTCGCCTTCCACAACCTTGACGTTGACGAGCACAGTATCGCCGGGCTGGAAATCGGGGATTTCCTTGCCGGCTGCGAGCTTCTCGAGCTGCTCCTGTTCGAGCTGTTGGATGATGTTCATGGGGTGTCTCCGGCGGCGCCGGCATCCGGCGCGCGATCTATTCGGTCCTGAATGGGTCGGGCGAGCTTCTAGACGAAAGATTGTGGCTTGTCACCCTTGCTCTGCTTGTCATGGCCGGGCCGGCCCGCGGGGCCGAGACCCGGCCATCCCGCTTAGAAAGGCGCTGTCTTGCGACCCCAAGCGGGATCGCCTGGTCAAGCCCGGCGATGACGGGCTCAGGATTGAGGTTTCTTCCTCGCCAGATAAGCTGCCCACAAGTCCGGCCGCCGCTCGCGGGTGAGCCGTTCCGCTTGCGCCCGCCGCCATTGCGCAACCTTGGCGTGGTCGCCGGAGGTCAAAATCTCCGGGATCGGCTCACCCTCGAAGACCGGCGGCCGGGTGTATTGCGGATATTCCAACAGCCCGCCGGCGAAGCTTTCCTCGGCGGCGGAGGATTCCTTGCCCATGACGCCGGGCAGGAGCCGCACCACAGCGTCGAGCAACGCGATCGCCGCCGGCTCGCCACCCGACAGCACGAAATCGCCGAGCGAGATTTCCTCGAGGTTGCGCGCCTTGATCAGCCGCTCATCGACACCCTCGAAACGCGCGCAGACAATGACCGCGCCGAGCCCGGCGGCGAGCTGCGCCACGCGCGCCTGCGTCAGCGGTTTGCCGCGCGGGCTCATCAACAGGCGCGGCCGCGTGTCGTGCGGCACGGCGTCGAGCGCGCGCGCCAAGACGTCCGCCTTCATCACCATGCCCGGCCCGCCGCCGGCCGGCGTGTCGTCGACGGTGCGGTGCTTGTCGGTCGCGGCGTTGCGGATGTCGTGCACGTCGAGCGACCAGAGGCCGGCGGTGAGCGCCTTGCCGGCGAGGCTCACGCCGAGCGGGCCGGGAAACATCTCGGGGAAGATTGCGAGCACGCTGGCGCGCCACATGTTACGCGCCCGTTTCCGGCGGCGGCACCACGACGATCCGCTTCGCCTTGAGATCGACCTTCGGCACCGCGGCGTCCGTGAACGACAGCATCAGCGGCGTGCCGCTTTCCGACGTGATCTCGATGATGTCGCCGGCGCCGAAATTATGCACCGCGGTGACGGTGCCGAGCACGGCACCTTCTGTCGTCACCGCCGTCAAACCGACGAGATCGGCGTGATAGAAGGTGTCGGTCTCTTCGATCGGCGGCAACCGCTCGCGCGGCACGAACAAATCGACATTGGTCAAGGCTTGCGCCGCCTCGCGCGTGGTGACGCCGGTAAGCCGCGCCACCCAATGATCCTTGCCCGGGCGCAAATGCTCGACGATGACCTCGCGCGTGCCATCCGCGGTCTCCAGCGGACCGTAGCTTACGACCGCCTGCGGGTCCTGCGTGTAGGGCCACAGCCGCACCTCGCCGCGCACACCATGCGCGGCCCCGATGCGCGCGATGCGAATGCGCTCGGCCACGGCCTAGGCGGCGAGCATCAGCTCGCCGCTGGCGCCGCTGCGGGCGCAGCTCCCGCCGCAGGGGCGGCGCCGGCCGCCGCCTTGGCGGCTTCCTCCTGCGCCTTGCGCTCCTTGCGCGGGATCGCCCGTTGCGGATTGTTGCGCGGCGTGCGCTTGGCGATGCCGGCGGCGTCGAGGAAGCGCATGATGCGGTCGGACGGCTGCGCGCCCTTCTTCATCCAGTCTTTGACCTTGTCGAGATCGAGCTTGAGCCGCTCGGTCTTCTCTTTCGGCAGCAGCGGATTGAAATAACCGAGCCGCTCGATGAAGCGGCCGTCGCGCGGCGAGCGCGAGTCGGCGACGACGATGTGATAGACCGGCCGCTTCTTGGTTCCGGCGCGGGCCATGCGGATAACGAGAGACATTTCAGTTCTTCCTTTCCAAAACTGCCGTCACTCCGGGGCTCCGGGATGACGAGTGAGATCGATCGAACTCATTTCTTCTTCCCTGCGCCGGGTAATCCCGGCAATCCAGGAAACTTTCCGCCGCCGAGACCGGGCAGCCCGGGCGCGCCGGGGAAATTCGGCGGCAGGCCGGGCATGGTCGGCGGCAAGCCGCCGGAAGGCAGTCCGGGTAGTCCGCCCGGCATTTTCTCGGCGAGCTTGGCCATTTCTTCCGGCGAGGGCATGCCGCCGCCGAGGCCGAACAGCTGGCCGAGGCCGGCGAGCGGCCCGCGCTTGCCGCCGCCCATGGCCTTCATCATGTCGGCCATGGTCCGGTGCATCTTGAGGAGCTTGTTGATCGCCTCCGGTGTGGTGCCACTGCCGGCGGCGATGCGCCGCTTGCGGCTTGCTTTCAGGATGTCGGGGGTGCGTCGCTCCTGCGGCGTCATCGAGTCGATGATGGCGATCTGCCGCTTGACGATGGTCTCGTCGATATTGGCCTGCGCCAGCTGGTTCTTCATCTTGGCGATGCCGGGCAACAGGCCCATCAGTCCGCTCATGCCGCCCATCTTCTGCATCTGCGTAAGTTGGTCGCGCAGGTCGGCGAGATCGAAAGCGCCCTTGCGCATCTTCTCGGCGGCGCGCATCGCCTTCTCGGCGTCGATATGCGCGGCGGCTTTCTCCACCAGCGCCACCACGTCGCCCATGCCGAGGATGCGACCGGCGATGCGCGCGGGATCGAAGTCTTCCAGCGCGTCGAGCTTCTCGCCGGTGCCGATCAGCTTGATCGGCTTGTGGGTGACGGCGCGCATCGACAGCGCGGCGCCGCCGCGGCCGTCGCCGTCGACGCGGGTCAAGACGATGCCGGTCAGGCCGACGCGCTCATCGAAGGCGCGGGCGAGGTTGACTGCGTCTTGGCCGGTGAGCGCATCGGCGACGAGCAGCACCTCGTGCGGCTGCGCGGCCTGCTTCACCTCGGCCGCCTCGCTCATCATCGCTTCGTCGAGCGTGGTGCGGCCGGCGGTGTCGAGCATCACCACGTCGTAACCGCCGAGGCGGGCCGCTTCCAGCGCGCGGCGGGCGATCTGCGGCGGCGTCTGCCCGGCGACGACGGGCAGCGTGTCGATTTCGGCGTCGCGGCCGAGCACCGCCAGCTGCTCCATGGCCGCCGGCCGGCGCACGTCGAGCGAGGCCATCAAGACTTTGCGCCGCTGCCGGTCGGTGAGGCGCTTGGCGACCTTGGCGGTGGTGGTGGTTTTGCCCGAACCCTGCAGGCCGACCATCATGATGGCAACCGGCGGCGGCGCGTTGAGGTCGATGCTCTGCCGGTCGGAGCCGAGTGTCGCCACCAATTGGTCGTGCACGATCTTGACGACCATCTGGCCGGGCGTGACCGACTTCATCACCTCGACGCCGACGGCCTGCTGCTTAATGCGCTCGGTGAAGGCGCGCGCGACGTCGAGCGCGACGTCGGCCTCAAGCAGCGCGCGGCGAATCTCGCGCAACGCCGCCTCGACGTCGGCTTCGGAGAGCGCGCCGCGACGCGTCAGGCGGTCGAGAATGCCGCCTAGCTTTTCCGACAAGGAATCGAACATTCGTCTCAAACACCTTTACGCCCGAGGGCGCATCGCGCTGTCGGGCGTTTGCCTCCGGCCTCGAACGACCGGTCGGCGGAACCAGAATTCGCGTCTTCCTTAAGACGCGCGGAACCTATGGGCGTGAGCAAGGGGAGTCAAGGTGACCGGGCCGGCCTTCCTTGCAATTTAGCGCGCCGCCGGCACCTCATTGACGAGCTCGTAGCTCACCGTGACCGCAACGCGCAGCGTCTGTTCGCCCGGTGCAACCGGCACGGCGCCGGCGCGCAAAGCCATCACCGGTCGCGGCGGGGACGCAGTTTCGTCGGTAATCTGCAACGCCTTGCCGAGCTTGGCGCCGGCCGCCTGCGCGTAAAGTTCGGCCTTGCGGTGCGCGTCGGCCATCGCCTCGGCGCGTGCCTGGTCGAGCAGCCGTGACTGCTGCGACACAACGAACTCGATGCCCGACATTTCATTGGCGCCGGCCGCGATGGCGTGATCGAGAATGTTGGGCAGCGCGCCGATATCGCGGATCTTGACCGTCAACTGATTGGTGACCTGGAAACCGGTGAGCCGGGCCGGACCGGCTTTGTTGGCATCGTATTGCGGCTGCAGCGACAGGCGCGAGGTTTGGATATCGCGCTCGTCGACGCCGCCCGCCTTGACGGCGGCAAACACGGCATTGATCTGCTTGGCATTGGTGTCGCTTGCCTCGCGCGCGGTCTTGCCCAGGCTGGTGACGCCGATGCGGATGACGGCGGCGTCCGGCGCGACCGCGACGGTGGCTTCGCCGCCGACCGTCACCAGCTTTTCGATCGCCAGCGCGTGATTGGGCGTCAACAAGGCGAGCGCGGCGATCAGAGCGAGCGCAATACGCATAGACGGCTCCTCATTCTTTCAGCGGCACATAAATGGTGACCACGAGATTATCCGCCGGCGTCTTCAAGATGTCGGTCTCATATTCCTCGACCAGCACATTCTTTGATTCCAGCTGCCTGTCATCGAGGTAATTGGTGATCGCCTCGTAGGTCGAATCCAGCGCGTCATACGAGCCGCGGTGCACGAACTTCAGCGCCTTGCCAGTCGGCGCCGGGCCGACCGCGATGTCGCCTTTGGGCAGATCCTTGGGCGGCGCGGCGATCGGAAACGCGGCGTGAAACTTAAAGCCGGTGTCGCTGGTCTCGGTGTAGACGGTCATCGCCGGACCGGTCGGCTTGATGCCCTGTTTGTCGAGGTATTCGGCGAGCGACTTGTAGGCGTCGAGCAACGTGTCGAAGGCCTTGTCCCAAGTGGCTTCGCCCTGGAAATAAATGAGGGTCTGCTCGGGCAGCGTCACCTCCTGGCCGAAGGCATCGCCCTGCTGCAACGGCGCCGGCACCGCCGGGCCGCTCGGCGTGGGCTCAGGGGCCGGCGCGGCGGCTGGCTGCGCGGCCGCAGGCGCGGCGATGAGGGTAAGGCTGACAATCAGCGGTGCCGCAAGACGTAGCCACGGCATGAGGGTTCTCCGATTTCGCAGGCGCCCGGCGATTCGCGTCTTGCGCCCGACTCTAGCACGAGCCCTGGCCAAGCTGAGTTCATTCGCCATATAAACCGGGCGAAACCCGGGCAGATTTATGGGCGTGCTCGCCAACCAAACCTTTGCGAAGATGAACGGTATCGGCAACGAGATCGTCGTGGTCGATCTGCGCGCGGGCGGCGGCAAAATCGAGCCCGCGGAAGCGGTCGCCGCGGCGCGGCCGGAAGGCGCGCCCTACGACCAATTGATGGCGCTCTATCCGCCATGCACGCCCGGCACCGACGCCTTTATCCGCATCTACAACAATGACGGCTCGGAGGCCGGCGCCTGCGGCAACGGCATGCGGTGCGTGGCCGATCTGGTGGCGAAGCAAACCGGCAAGACCGCGCTCACCTTCGAGACCACGGCAGGCCTGGTCAACTGTTGGACGAGCGACGGCAGCATGTTCACCGTCGATATGGGCAAGCCGCGCTTCCAATGGAACGAGATTCCGTTGGCCGATGAATTCCGCGACACCCGCGCCATCGAGTTGCAGATCGGGCCGATCGACAAGCCGGTGCTGCATTCGCCCTCGGCGGTGAGCATGGGCAATCCGCATGCGGTGTTCTGGGTCGACGACGTGAATGCCTACGACCTGGCCAAGATCGGCTCGCTGCTCGAGCATCACCCCATTTTTCCGGAGCGCGCCAACATCACGCTCGCGCACATCGTTTCGCGCGGGCACATCATCATCCGCACCTGGGAGCGCGGCGCCGGCCTGACCAAGGCCTGCGGCTCGGCCGCCTGCGCCGCGGCGGTCTGCGCGGCGCGGCTGCGTCGCACCGAACGCAAGGTGAAGGTGTCGTTGCCTGGCGGCGAGCTCATGATCGAATGGCGGGTAAGCGACGACCACGTGCTGATGACTGGGCCGGTCGAGTTCGAATTTGAGGGCAAGTTCGATCCGGCGTTGTTCGCCCCCGCCCAACCCTCCCCCGCGAGCGGGGGAGGGTTAGGGAGGGGGCCGTGAGCGTCGAGGTCGTCACCTTCGGCTGCCGGCTGAACACCGTCGAGTCGGAGGCCGTCAGGCGCGCCGCGGACGCCGCTCGCCTCGACGACACCGTGGTGATCAACAGCTGCGCGGTGACGGCAGAGGCGGTACGGCAGGCGAAGCAGAGGATCCGGCGCCTCAAACGCGAACGGCCGGGTGCGCGCATCGTCGTCACCGGCTGCGCGGCGCAGGCCGAGCCGGCGCAGTTTGCCGCCATGCCGGAGGTCGAGCGCGTGCTCGGCAACGAGGAGAAATTCGACCGCGCCGCCTGGGCCGGTGGCGAGCGGATCGCCGTCGCCGACATCATGGCGGCCAAGGCGATGCAGCCGCACCGCATCGGCGCGATCGAAGGCCGCACCCGCGCCTTCGTGCAGGTGCAGAACGGCTGCGACCATCGTTGTACCTTCTGCATCATCCCGTTCGGTCGCGGCAATTCGCGCTCGCTACCGGCCGACGATGTGGTGGCGCAAGTGCGCCGTCTGGTCGAAAACGGCTACCGCGAGGTCGTGCTCACCGGCGTCGATATCACGAGCTATGCCAGCGGCGAGATGCGGCTGGGCGCGCTGGTGAAGCGCATCTTGCGCGAGGTGCCGGAGCTCGCACGCCTGCGCCTGTCGTCGATCGATTCGGTCGAAGTCGACCGCGACCTTCTTGACGCGCTCGCCGAGGAGCTGCGGCTGATGCCGCATCTGCACCTGTCCTTGCAGGCGGGCGACGATCTCATCTTGAAGCGGATGAAGCGACGCCATTCGCGCGCCCAGGCGATTGCGTTCTGCGATCAGGTGCGGCGGCTGCGCCCAGATGTCGTCTTCGGCGCCGACATCATCGCCGGCTTCCCGACCGAGAGCGAGGATATGTTCGGGCGCTCGCTCGATTTGGTCGACGAATGCGGGCTGACCCAGCTTCACGTCTTTCCCTTCTCGCCGCGTCCCGGAACGCCGGCCGCGCGCATGCCGCAGCTCGATCGCGCAGTGGTGAAGGAGCGGGCCCGTCGCCTGCGGCAAAAAGCCGAAACGGCAGTGCGCGCGCATCTGGAACGCGAGGTTGGCAACCGCCGGTGCGTGCTCACGGAGTCGCGCGCGCTCGGCCGGACCGAGCAGTTCACGCCGGTGCGTCTGTCGGCGCCGGTTGCGCCTGGCACGCTGCTCGATCTTGACATCGCCGGGCATGATGGCCGGCAATTAATCGCGGCCTAGCCATCGCCTTTCCACCCGCACTTTCCCAGCAATTCACGCATATGTGCGGGCACCGGCGCGGTGACCGTCACCGGCGGCTTGTTCTTTGAGATCGGCACCGTGACGTCGCGTGCGTGGAGGTGCAGCGGCGGGCCACCGGAACGCAGAGCCTTGCCGTAGATCGCGTCGCCGACCACGGGAAAGCCCATCTCGGCGCAATGCACGCGCAGTTGATGTGTGCGCCCCGTCAACGGCTCGAGCGCCAGCCAAGTGAGCCCGTCGCCGCGGCCGAGCACCTTCCACGTCGTCACCGAGGGCAGGCCATGCGCATCGGCTTTCATCCACCAGCCGCGGCTCTCGTCGCGCTTGGACAGGGCGATGTCGATCCGGCCTTCTGCGGCCTCCGGGCCGCCCTCGACCACAGCCCAGTAAGTTTTGCCGATCTTGCCCTGCTTGAACAGCTTGCCGAGCAAGGCGAGCGCCTTGCGGTGGCGGCCGAGCACCAAACAGCCGGATGTGTCGCGGTCGAGCCGGTGCGCCAGCGCCGGATTGCGCGGCAACCCGAAGCGCAAAGCATCGAAATAGTCGTCGAGCGCCTCGCCGCCCTTCGGCCCGCGGTGCACGGCAAACCCCGCCGGCTTGTCGATCACCAACATCAGCCCGTCGCGGTAGAGCAAGCGGGCGAGCATCTCTTCCGCAGTCATATTCAGTTACCAAATAGGCCTGAAACGGGTATCACGAGCCCCGCATGGACGACAGCACACAGAACCAGAGCTGGTGGCAACGCCTGAGCGGCGGACTCAAGCGCACCTCGACTTCGCTCGGCAGTGCGCTCACCGGCCTCGTCACCAAGCGCAAGCTCGATGCCGCCACGCTCGAGGATCTGGAACACGAATTGATCCGCGCCGACCTCGGGCCCGACTTCGCGGAACGCATCGTCGCAGCCTTGCGCCAAGATCGCTACGAGAAAGGCATCGCGCCGGAAGAATTGCGGGCCTTGCTTGCCGACGAGATCGAGAAGGTGCTGGCGCCGGTGGCGCAGCCGCTCGAGATCACGGCGCGCCCCTTTGTCGTGCTCATCGCCGGCGTCAACGGGTCCGGCAAGACGACCACCATCGGCAAGCTCGCGGCGCGCTTTCGCCGCGACGGCAAATCGGTCATGGTGGTTGCCGGCGATACCTTTCGCGCTGCCGCCATCGACCAACTTAAGATTTGGGGCGAGCGCACCGGGGCGAGCGTGAAGGCGAGCGCGCCGGGCGCCGACGCGGCGGGGCTCGCCTTCGATGCCGTCACCGCCGCCAAGGCGCAAAGCATTGACGTGGTGCTGATCGACACCGCCGGCCGCCTGCAGAACCGCGCCGAGTTGATGGGCGAGCTGGAGAAGATCGTGCGTGTGGTGCGCAAGGTCGAGCCGGACGCGCCGCACGCGGTGCTGCTGGTGCTCGATGCCACAGTCGGGCAGAACGCGTTGAGCCAAGTCGAGATTTTCGGCAAGATCGCCGGCGTCACCGGCCTCGTCATGACCAAGCTCGACGGCACCGCGCGCGGCGGCATCCTCGTCGCCCTCGCGTCGAAATTCGGCCTGCCGGTGCATTTCATCGGCGTCGGCGAGGGCGTCGACGACTTGAGTGACTTCGCCGCGCGCGACTTTGCCCGTGCTATCGTGGGGTTGGAGTGAGAGCCGTCATGCCCGGCCTTGTGCCGGGCATCCACGTCTTTAATGGTTGGCAGCCGCTAAGGCGTGGATGGCCGGGACAAGCCCGGCCATGACGAGAGGGAATGCGATGGCCGAAAAGAAGAAACTCAATCCCATCCTCAAGCTCACACTCGATCTCGGACCGCTGGTGCTGTTCTTCCTCGCCAACAACCGGCTCGGCATCTTCGGCGCCACGGCCGTGTTCATGGTGGCAGCGCTCGCCGCGCTAATCGTCGCCTATGCGCTGACCCGGCGCATCGAGATCATGACCCTGGTGACCGTCGTCATCGTGCTGGTGTTCGGCTCGCTCACCCTCATTCTGCACGACGAGGAATTCATCAAGCTCAAGCCGACCATCATCTATCTTTTGTTCGGCGGTACGTTGCTCGGCGGGCTGCTGTTGGGCAAGCCGCTGCTCGGCTTGCTGCTCGGCCAGATGTTCGACCTGAGCGAGGACGGCTGGCGCAAGCTGACTTGGCGCTGGACGATCTTCTTCTTCGCGCTCGCCGCGCTCAACGAGATCGTCTGGCGCAATTTCTCGACCGACTTCTGGATCGCTTTCAAGCTGTTCGGCGTCGTGCCGCTGACCTTTCTGTTCGGCGCGCTGCAATACCCGCTGATTACAAAATATCAAGTCAACAAGCAGAGCTAATGCGCTGCCGGTTCCGCGGCGATCACCTGGTCGCGCAGATAGCGGCGGCGATAGGCGAGAAAGAATTTTTCAAAATAGTTGTAGCACAGTCCGGCGACCGGCAGGAACGCGAGGAATGCCAAATTGGCGATGACGAGCGCGAGATAGAAATTGCCGATGCTGGCGTGCTGCCAGAACAGATTGCGCAGCAGCACCGCCGGGAAGAAATGCAGGAGATAGATCGAGTACGACCACTCGCCGACCTTGGCGAGCGCGCGGTCGAGCCATGCCGGCACGCGGAATTTGGCGCCGTCGTACCAGGCGATGACGGCGCCCCAGGTCACGGCCTCGACAGTCGGTAGCACGATCCAGAGCGGGCTTGGCGACGGCGAGCCGTCGTAGTGATTGTAGCCGCCCATGCGGTCGAACTCCGTCCACAGCACCAGGAACGAGACGAAGGCGATGCCGGCGACGATGTTGAGCATTTTGCGCCGCACCGGCACCAGCGCGAACAGCATGCCGAACACGAACTGATCGATGCGTCCGGCGATGGTCCAATAGGCGATGTGCTGCGCCTCGCCGTAAGTGCGCCACCAGTCGAAACGCAACAGCATGGCGCCGGCGACGACGGCGAGGAGCACGAATGGGCCGTGGCGGCGGAACAGAAACAGCAGCAGCGGAAACAGCAGATAGAACTGCAGCTCGATCGAGATGGTCCAGGTGCCGCGCGGCCAGGTGGGAAAGACGAAGCCGCCGAGGACGTCGCTCATCGGCACACGCTCGCCGCCGAGCCAGCCGACGACGACCCAGGCGAAGATGCAGACCGCGAGCAGCGGTCCCAGCCGCACCGCGCGGCTCCAAAGGAAATTGCCGAAGTCGATGCCGTGATTGCCGACGAGCTTGGCGAACAGATAGCCGGAGAGCGTCATGAACAGGGCGACGCCGGTGTGTCCCTCGTCGAGCAGCGCCAGCGGAAAGACCGGATCGCTGGCATAGGGCGCCGGGAAATTCGGCGTCAGGTGCAGGAAATGCCAGAGGAAGACCAGATAGGCGGCGAGCGCCCGCACATGGTCGAGCCGCGAATAATAGATGCCTTCGGTCGAGCGCATGGCGCCCAGCAGTACCAGCCGGCATCTAATGTTTGGTTACAGCGGCGGCAGCAGAGCCCGTCATGCGCGGGCTTGACCCGCGCATCCATCTTCTTGCGAAAAACGATGGATTGCCGGGTCGCGCCGCTGCGCGGCGGCCCGGCAATGACGAAATGGGCTATTGCGCCAGCGCCTTCTCGATCTGCGGCAGCAGCGTCGATTTGAGGTTGTCCGCCGTGAGCGGCCCCACCAGCTTGTAGGCGATGCGGCCATCGCGGCCGATGAGGAAGGTCTCCGGCACGCCATAAACCCCCCAGTCGATCGACGTGCGCCCGTTCTCATCCTGGCCGGTGGCGACGAAGGGGTTGCCGTAACGGTTGAGAAAGCGCCGTGCATTGTCGGGCGCGTCCTTGTAGTTGATGCCAACGAGCTTGATGCGCTTGTCCTTACCGAGCGCGTCGAGGAACGGCACCTCGTCGTGGCAGGGCACGCACCACGAGGCCCAGACATTGACGACGCTGACGCTGTCCTTGAGCGTGGCGTTGGTCAGACCCGGCACCGGCTTGCCGTCGACGGAAAGCCCCGGCACCGGCGGCAGGTCGGTGGCGGGCACCGGCTTGCCGATCAACGCCGACGGCAATTTGGATGGATCGCCTTCGCCCAGCCCGACATAGAACAGTGCCGCCACGCCGATAAACACGATGAGCGGCAACGCCACCAGAACATTGCGCCGCGTCTTACCGTTGCTCTTGGGTACCGCGGTCATGCGTCGCCCTTGCGTGTGCGCGCCGCGCGCTGCGAGCGGCGCGTGACGCCGCGCTCTTCGAAATCGCCGAGCAGGCGCCGCTGGGCTGAATAGTCGAGCACCACCCAGGCGATCAGCGCGGCGAGGATAAACGCCGTCACCGCATAGGCGGCGACGATGAAATCGGCATGCGGGCCGAGATTCATGTGTGCGCCTCTTGCGCCTGCATGATCTGCATGGTGCGCACGCGCCGGCGCAGGATCTCGTTGCGCATGGCGGCAAGGTGCAGCGCGAAGAACAGAAGCGTGAAGGCGAGCATCATGATCGCCAGCGGCCACAGGATCGACGGATCGATGGTCGGGCCGCCGGGACGAAAGATCGACTCGCCTTGGTGCAGCGAATTCCACCAGTCGACGGAGAATTTGATGATCGGCAGATTGACCGCGCCGACCAGGGTCAGCACGGCGGCGGCGCGCGACCCACGGCCCGGATCCTCGGCGGTCCAATAGAGCGCGAGCACGCCGAGATAGAGCAGGAACAGCACGAGCTCGGAGGTGAGCCGCGCGTCCCATACCCAATAGGTTCCCCAGGTCGGGCGGCCCCAGAGCGAGCCGGTGATCAGGCAGATCAGCGTGAAGGCCGCGCCGATCGGCGCCGCCGCCTTGGCGGCGACATCGGCGAGCGGATGCCGCCAGACCAACGTGCCGAGCGCCGCGACGCTCATCAGCGCCCAGCCCACCATGCCGAGCCAGGCGGTCGGTACGTGCAGGAACATGATCTTGACGGTCGCCCCCTGCTGATAGTCGTCGGGCGCCTGCATCGCGCGCGCAAGACCAAAGGCAAAGGCGACCACAGTCGCTGCGATCAGCCACGGCAGCACACGCTCGGCAAACCGCAGGAAGCGCGTCGGATTGGCGAGATCGATCACCGGCATGACCGGACTCTTATCATGCGCATGATCTTATCCGAACACCGGTTCCCATCCCCGATCAAGTCGAGGACCGGCTTTTCGGGATCATGCGCGTACCTCATTCCAGGCCATGTCGCAGCGCGGCGGCGGCGGCGACCGGGCCGAGCACCAGGCTGATCAGGGATAACGCGCAAAGAATGGTGAAAGCGGGGCCGAACGGCTGGTTGCCGTCAATGGCGGCATTGGCGGCAGCGACGCCGAAGATCAGCACCGGAATGGTCAGCGGCAACACCAACACCGCGAGCAGCAATCCGCCACGCCGCAGTGCGACCGAAAGGGCGGCGCCGATAAGGCCGATGAAAGTGAGCGCCGGCGTGCCGGCAGCAAGCGTGAGCAGCAGCGGGCCCATGGCGGTCAGCTCGACATTGAGCATGAGGCCGAGCAGCGGCGCGATGACGATGAGCGGCAGACCGGTGGTCAGCCAGTGCGCGATCGCCTTGGCGATGACCACCAGTTCAAGCGGCGTATCACTCATCATCAAGAGGTCGAGCGAGCCGTCCTCGTGATCGGTGGCAAACAATCGGTCGAGCGCCAACAGGCTCGCCAGCAGCGCGCCCAACCACAGAATCGCCGGACCGATATGAGTGAGCAGCTTCAGGTCAGGGCCGACTGCAAAGGGCACCATCACCACCACGATGAGGAAGAATAGGGCGCCCATCAGCGCGCCGCCGCCGACACGGACGGCAAGCTTCATGTCGCGCTTGATCAGACCGGCAAAGGCGCTCATGTCGGCCCCATCCTCAGTTCACGCGCCCGCTCGAGGCCGATCGGTCCATGCGCGGCCGCCACGATCAACCCGCCGGAGGAAAGGTGGGCGCCCATGAGATCGGCGAGCCGCGCTTGCGAGGCGGCATCGAGTGCGGAGGTCGGTTCATCCAGCAGCCAGATCGGCCGTTTCACGGCGACCAAGCGTGCGACCGACAGCCGTCGCCGCTGGCCGGCCGAGAGATAGCCGGCCGGCAGGTCGGCCAGCGGCACGAGGCTGACCGCTGTAAGAGCGGCAGCGAAGTCGCCACCGGCACCGAGAAATTCCGCCCAGAAGCGCAAGTTCTCGGCGACTGAAAGCGAGGGCTTGATGGCATCCTGGTGGCCGAGGTAATGCGCCTGTTCGGCAATCGAAGCTTCCGTCGCGCCGCCTTCGAGCACGAGGTTGCCGGTGGTCTGTCGCACCAGCCCGGCGATCATGCGCAGCAATGAGGATTTGCCGGCGCCGTTCGGGCCCGTCACCAGCAGGGCTTCGCCACCGGCCAGACTGAAATTGAGCGCCGAGAACACCTCTCGTCCGCCGCGGACACAGGTGAGGTGTTCGCCGGCAAGCCGCATCAGCCCGCCCCCAAGGCGGCCTTTGAGCCCCGGCTGGCTCTTTGGCATGCGCTAGCCCCCGAATTTCGGCGCATTTGTTGGAATGACCCCGGTCAATCTGGCGCCGAACGCGAAAAGCCCTTATAAGCCCGCAGTTGCGGCCGTGCGTAATGGAAATTCGGCAACAAGCTCCCGCCGGTGGGAAAACTCCTGTTCCGCCAATAGCTTATGCCAGGCCGTCCCAGTGTCCCGCGCCGGGAATGGAAACAGCCGACATGACGTCCCTCGACAGCTTTCGATGCTGCAAGACCCTTAAGGTTGGTAGCAAGACCTACGCCTATTTCAGCCTGCCCACGGCTGAGCGAAACGGCCTGAAAGGCACTTCTCGGCTGCCGTTCTCGATGAAGGTGCTGTTGGAGAACTTGCTGCGCAACGAAGACGGGCGCACGGTCACCAAGGACGACATCAAAGCGGTCGCCGAATGGCTCAAGACCAAGACCTCGGAACGCGAAATCGCCTTCCGGCCGGCGCGCGTCTTGATGCAGGACTTCACCGGCGTGCCGGCGGTGGTCGATCTCGCCGCCATGCGCGACGCCATGAAAAACCTCGGCGGCGACCCCAAGAAGATCAACCCGCAGGTACCGGTTGATCTGGTCATCGACCATTCGGTCGCGGTCACCTTCTTCGGCAACAATCAGGCGTTCAAGAAGAACGTCGAGGAAGAGTACCGGCAGAACCAAGAACGCTACAAGTTCCTGAAATGGGCGCAGCGTTCGTTCGATAACTTCAGCGTCGTGCCGCCAGGCACAGGTATCTGCCACCAGGTCAATCTCGAATATCTCTCGCGTGTCGTCTGGTCGAAAAAAGACAAAGTGAAGGCCGACGGCAAGGAAGCGACCCTGGAGGTCGCTTATCCGGACACGCTGGTCGGCACCGATTCGCACACGACCATGGTCAACGGCCTGTCGGTGCTCGGCTGGGGCGTCGGCGGCATCGAGGCCGAGGCCGCCATGCTCGGTCAGCCGCTGTCGATGGTGCTGCCCGAGGTGATCGGTTTCAAGCTCACGGGAAAAATGAAAGAGGGCGTTACCGCCACCGACCTGGTGCTCACGGTCACCGAGATGCTGCGCAAGCGCGGTGTGGTCGGCAAGTTCGTCGAGTTCTTCGGCCCCGGCTTGACCCATCTGTCGATCGCCGACCGCGCGACCCTCGGCAACATGTCGCCGGAATACGGTGCGACCTGTGGCTTCTCGCCGATCGACGACGACACCATCCGCTACCTGAAAGACACCGGCCGTCCGCCCGAGTTGATCGCGTTGGTCGCCGCCTACGCCAAGGCACAGGGCATGTATCGGGTGAAGAGCACGCCCGATCCGATTTTCACCGACGTACTCAAGCTTGACCTGTCGACCGTCGAGCCCTCGCTGTCGGGACCCAAACGTCCGCAGGACCGCGTCGCCTTGAAAGATGTGAAGACCGGCTTCGCCGGCTCGATGGACAAGGAGTTCAACAAATCGGCGGAGATGCGGAAGCGGGTGCCGGTGCCGGGCAAGAACTACGATCTCGGCCACGGCGACGTGGTGATCGCGGCGATCACGTCCTGCACCAATACCTCCAATCCGAATGTGATGATCGGCGCCGGCCTGCTCGCGCGCAAGGCGGTGGCCAAGGGCCTCACCGCCAAGCCCTGGGTGAAGACCTCGCTCGCGCCCGGTTCCCAGGTCGTCGGTGAATACCTCGACAAATCCGGCCTGCAGAAGGATCTCGACAAGCTCGGTTTCAATCTGGTCGGCTTCGGCTGCACCACCTGCATCGGCAATTCCGGGCCGCTGCCGCCGGAGAATTCCAAGGCGATCAACGAGGGCGACCTGGTGGCGGCGGCTGTGCTTTCCGGCAACCGCAACTTCGAGGGCCGCGTCAACGCCGATGTGCGCGCCAATTATCTCGCCTCGCCGCCGCTGGTGGTTGCTTATTCGATCGCCGGCTCCATGCAGAAGGACATCGTCAAGGAGCCGCTCGGCACCGATGCCAAGGGCAAGAACGTGTTCCTCAAGGACGTCTGGCCGTCCAACAAGGAGATCGACAACTTCGTTGCCAAGAACATCACCCGTCAGATGTTCACAAAGAAATACGCCGACGTGTTCAAGGGCGAGGCCAACTGGCGCAAGATCAGCGTCAAGGGCGGCATGACCTACGACTGGGACAAGAAGTCGACCTACGTGCAAAACCCGCCCTATTTCGTCGGCATGGGGCGCCACCCAAAGCCGCTCGAGGACATTGTCGACGCGCGCGTGCTCGGCCTGTTCCTCGACTCGATCACCACCGACCACATCTCGCCGGCCGGCTCGATCAAGATCGACTCGCCGGGCGGCAAATATCTCATCGAGCACAAGGTCAAGCCTGCCGACTTCAATCAATACGGCACGCGGCGCGGCAATCATGAAGTGATGATGCGCGGCACCTTCGCCAATATCCGGCTGAAGAACCAGATGGTGCCGGGCGTGGAAGGCGGCGTGACCGTGCACTATCCGTCCAAGCAGCGCATGACGATCTATGACGCGGCCATGCGCTACAAGGCCGAGGGCGTGCCGCTCGTGGTCTTCGCCGGCAAGGAATACGGCTCCGGCTCCTCGCGCGACTGGGCGGCCAAGGGTTCGGTGCTGCTCGGCATTCGCGCGGTGATCGCGCAGTCCTTCGAGCGCATTCACCGCTCCAACCTGGTCGGCATGGGCGTGATGCCACTGGTGTTCGAGGAGGGCACTTCCTGGCAGTCGCTCGGCCTCAAGGGCGACGAGCAGGTTACCATCCGCGGCCTGCACGGCGAGCTCAAGCCGCACCAGCGGCTGATCGCCGAGATCGTCATGAGCAACGGTACGCTCAAGCGCGTGCCGCTGATCTGTCGGATCGATACCCTGGACGAACTCGATTACTTCAAGAACGGCGGCATTCTGCAATATGTGCTGCGGCAACTGGCAGGCTGACGCCGGAACCGGATTTCCCCGGTCACCGCGAAGTGAGTGGCCAGTGACGACGGGGCTACCCTATAAGTCCGTTCGCTGGCGCGGGGCCTCGCGGGTGTCGACATGAACTATCGTCACGTTGCTCTTGCCGCGGCGTTGGTCTGTGGTGCCAATCCGGCTCTCGCCGGGCCGCGCGCCGTCATCGAGCTGTTCACCAGCCAAGGCTGCTCCTCCTGTCCGGCCGCCGACAAGCTGCTCGGCGAGCTTGCGCGCGATCCCTCGCTCATGACCATGAGCTTGCCGGTCGACTACTGGGATTATCTCGGCTGGAAGGACACGCTCGCGCTGCACGGACACACCAACCGTCAACATGCCTATGCGGCGGCGCGTGGCGACATGGAAGTCTATACGCCGCAGGTCGTGGTCAATGGCGTGGCGCATGCGCTGGGCAGCGACAAGGAAGCGATTGAGCGCGCCATCGTGCAAAGCCGAACCAACGCTGATGCGCTCGTGCTCCCGGTGGTCATGACGATTGCGGCCGGAGTTGTGACAGTCAATGTGCCGCCCGCGAACGATGCGACGCTGCACGGCGAGGTTTGGCTTTGCCCGGTGAGCGGCAAGATTGCCGTGGCCATCGGGCGCGGCGAGAACCGCGGTCATACGATTACCTATCACGACGTGGTGCGGCGCTGGATCAAGCTCGGCGACTGGACCGGCAGCGCACAGACCTTCACCTACAAGGTCGCGGATTTGCCGGCCGGCTTCGCGCTCGCCGAGATCGACCGTCTCGATGTGGTCGTGCAAGGCGGCGTGGCCGCCAAGCCCGGCCTCATGCTCGGCGCTGCGACCGCCCCGCTGCCCTGATCCAAACCGCGCGCGAAAAAAATCGGGTCGGCGGGGAGGCCGACCCGAAGTCGTTGGGGATTGAACCGTACGCGGAACTCAATTGGCCCGGTCGGCAAAGCCCCGGGGGGCTGGGGGGCTGAGGAATCCGAGGCTCTAGACCGACCGGGCCTTGAGGCAACGCTCGCCTTTTCCCACCCCAGCGTGACGGGCGATTGACCGAAATTGGGCGTTATTGTGTGCGGTTTTAACGACTTCGTGATCGCAGACTGGTCGATTCGGTGCGTTTTTGCGCCAAAATTCCCCCAGCGAGGGCCCTTGCCGCCGGGCCCGGGCGGCGCAATCATGACAGAAAGACAAAGGAGGCGCCGCATGACGTTCGGTTCCGGCGACATCGATCCCAGCCAGTCCCTGGGGGGCGGATCCTCGGCGCGAACTGCCCCCAACCCGATCACCTTCAGCCGCCGCGAGCTCAACCGCATCCTCGATCTTTACGGCCGCAAAGTCGCCGCCGGCGAATGGCGCGATTACGCCATCGATTTTCTCAACGACCGCGCCGTGTTCTCGGTGTTCCGCCGCTCGAGCGAAGTGCCGATCTACCGCATCGAAAAACATCCCAAGCTGTCGCGCCGCCAAGGCGCCTATAGCGTGATTTCGGCGACCGGCTTGATCGTGCGGCGCGGCCACGAGCTCGAGCGCGTCTTGCGCGCGATCGATCAATCGCAACTCGTGCTCGTCAACTAGTGAAGATTATCGCTCACCGAGGCCGCGCTGGCCTGCTTGGGCGTCGCTTCCTGCGGTAGCGTCGTGGCGCCGGGTCCGAGCGGGCGCTGCATCAGCACGCTGTCGATCCAGCGACCGAATTTGAAACCGGAATTCGCCAGCGTGCCGGTATAGGAGAAGCCGAAGGCCGCGTGCAACGCGACCGAGGCCGTGTTCTCCGAATCGCCGATCACCGCGATCATCTGCCGGAAGCCGCGCGCCTCCGCCGCCTTGAGCAGTGCCGACAGCAGCGCGCGGCCGATGCCGCGTCCCTGCCTGTCGGGCGCGACATAGACCGAATCCTCGACGGTAAAGCGATAGCCGGGCCGGGTGCGGTAGAGCGAAGCGTAAGCATAACCGGCGACCGCGCCGTCGACCTCGGCGACCAGATAGGGAAACTGGCCGTCGAGCAAATAGCGCATCCGCTCGCCCATCTCGGCTTCGCCGGGCGGCTCGAGCTCGAACGAGGCGGTGCCGGTGAGAACCGAATGGCCATAGATGCGGGTGATGGCCGGGATGTCGGCAGGCGTCGCGGGGCGGATGACGGCGCTCATGGTCCGGCGAGACTAGCAAAACAAAAGCGCCCCGGCAGGAGCCGGGGCGCTTGTCATTCCGTCGCGGCCGCTTAGCGGCGGTCGCCGAGGAAGCGCAGCAGGAACAGGAACAGGTTGATGAAGTCGAGATAGAGCGTCAAGGCGCCCATCACCGCCTTGCGGCCGGCGATGGTGCCGTCGTCGCTCACGCTGTACATTTCCTTGATGCGCTGGGTATCCCAGGCGGTCAAACCGGCGAAGATCAGCACGCCGATCGCCGAGATGGCAAAGTCGAGCCCGGTGCTTTTGAGGAAGATGTTGACGATCATCGCCAGGATCAGGCCGAACAAGCCCATCACCAGGAACGAGCCGATCGGCGAAAGATCGCGCTGCGTGGTGTAGCCGTAGAGGCTAAGCGCGCCGAACGAGGCCGCCGAGATGAAGAAAGTGCGGGTGATCGAGGCGCCGGTATAGGCGAGGAAGATCGACGACAGCATGAGCCCGAGCAGCGCGGCATAGACCATGAACAGCGCGAGCGCGGTCGCCGGCTGCATACGGCCGATGCGGAAACTCAGGAAAAACACCAGACCCAGCGTGCCGAGGAACAGCACGATGGTCAGCGGTCCACTGAACACCGCCTGGCCGAACGGCGTCAGCCCGGTGATTTGACTGCCGACCAGCTGAATTGCATCGCCTCCGGCTGCTTGAAAGGTCAGCCAGGCCACGACGCCCGTCAGTGCGACGCCGGCGGCCATATAATTGTAGACGCGAAGCATGTAGGCGCGCAGGCCTGCATCGATCGCGGCGGCCCGCTCGGCATAGCCGGTGCGGGCGGCATAGTTACGGTCGAAGTCCGACATCGAAATTACCCTCTGTTTCCCCCGGCTCGCGGGGCCGGACCCGTTGCACGACGGCACCCTTGCCACCGCGCCTCAGCCCAAATGTAAGACGCACGCAGTCTCGGCGCCAGATGTGGCCTGATAGTGGCCGGCCAATATTGCCGTTTGTTAACAAGGCGCTAGGCCGAGGGCGGCCGGGGCGACGGCGACTGCCTTGCGGCGAAAACTACAGGCTTCTCAATAGGGAGGCCGGCTTTTGCGCAAGCGCCCGCATAGTGCCGGCAAGGCCTAACGCAACCGTGATCGCGACGGCAGTCGCCGCCGCGGCAAGCGCCGGCAGCGGCTGCCACGCGAAGCGTAGATGCATGAGCTCGGTCACGATCAACCAGCCGGCGAGCGAGCCGCTGGCGACGCCGAACAAGGCGGTGATGGAACCGAGCAGCAAGTATTCGATCGTATAGGCGCCGAGGAGGCGCGCTCGCGTCGCGCCCAGCGTCTTGAGGATGACCGCGTCATAGACGCGAGCGTGATGCCCGGCGGCGAGGGCACCGCCTAACACCAAAGCAGCGGCGATCAATGTGATGGCGCTGGCGCCGCGGATGGCGAGCACCAGGTTGGAGACGATCGCGCCGAAGGCCTCGAGCGCCTCCTTGACCCGCACCGTTGTCACCATCGGGAAGCCGGCGGCGACCGCGCGCAGGAGCGCACCTTCTTCGCTTGCCGCACCGCCGTCGGGGAAGGTGAGTGTGGCGAGCCTGCTATGCGGCGCGCCGCGGAAGGTGTTTGGCGAGAACACCATGACGAAATTGATGCTGAGGCTCTGCCAATCGACGCGGCGCAGGCTGGCGATGCGGGCGGTGACGTCGCGGCCGAGCACGTTGACGGTGACGCTGTCGCCGAGCTTGAGGCCTAGTCCGTCGGCGATGCGTTGCTCGAAGGAGACCAATGGCGGGCCGTCGTAATCCGCCGGCCACCACGCGCCCGCGGTCAGGCGTGAGCCTTCCGGCACCTTGTTCGCGTAGGTAATGCCGCGGTCGCTCTGCAGCACCCACGCGGTGTCGTCCTTCGGTTTGAGGTCCTCGGCGCGAGTGCCGTTCGCCGAGACGATGCGTCCGCGCAACATCGGCACTTCTTCAAGTTTGGCTGATGGCGCCCGGGTACTCAGGAAGGCGTCAAAGCGCGCGGCCTGATCGGAGGGAATATCGAGGAAGTAGAACGACGGCGCTTTGGCCGGCAACTCGGCGGAGAATTGCCGGCGCAAATTGGCGTCGATCTCGATCACGGTCACCAAGAGCGCGATCCCCAGCCCGAGCGAGAGCACGATGCTTGGCGTCAGCGTGCCCGGCCGGTGGATGTTGGCGACTGCCAGGCGCAAGGCAGTCGATTGCGCATGCGGTGCCTGCCGCGCGAGGCTCGTCACGAGCAGGGCTAAGAGCCGTAGCGCGAAAAACACGAGCGCCGCGGTCACGACATAGATTGCGGCCACACGCTGGTCATAGGCGAGCAGCACGGCGAGCGCGGCAAGCACGGCCGCCGCGAGCGCGGTTGCCGCCATATAGGCCGCGCGCGGCCGGCTCGGCTGCGGTGCCACCGTGTCGCGGAACAAGGCGCCGACCGGGACGTCATATGCACGCCCGAGCGGCCATAGTGCAAAGGCGAGCGCCGTCAGCACACCGTACAACAGCGCCAGCGCAAGCTCGCCAAAATGGACAGCCGGCACGATGGGGTAGGGAATGATCGCGCCCAACGTCCACGATACGCCGTATGGCAGTAAGGCGCCGAGCAGCGCGCCGATCGCGCCGCCAATCAACGCCATCAACATGACTTGCGTGAGATAGATCGTGAAAACCCGCGCGCCGCTAGCGCCGAGGGCTTTCATGGTGCCGATGGTCTCGCGCCGCCGCTCGAGATGGCTCCTCACGGCATTGCCGACACCGACTCCGCCGATCAAGAGCGCGGTCAGCCCAACGATGGTGAGGAACTGGGTGAAGCGCTCGACGTTCTGTTCGAGCCGCGGCGACACCGTGCGGCGCGTGCGGATGTCCCAACCGGCCTGCGGCAATTGTGCGCGCGCTTGCTTCTGCACCGCCTGCAGCGCGCCATTGTCGGCGGTTGCCGGGAGGCGCAGGCGATAATGCCAATGCACCAGGCTGCCGGGCTGGATCAGGCCGGTAGCGCCGAGCGCGGCTTCGCTGACCAGCAAGCGCGGCCCGAAGGCGATGCCGCCGGCGAGCTTGTCCGGCTCGCCGGCGAGCGCGGCGCGAATCTCGATCGTCGCATTGCCGACCGTGAGCTTGGCACCCGGTTTGATATTAAGTCGCGTCAGCAGTGTCGGATCGGCGACGGCGCCGAAGGTACCATCGCGTTCTGCAAGTGCGTCGGACAGCGCGTCCGGCGGATCGAGGGTGACGCTACCGAACAACGGATAGGCCGCATCGACCGCCTTCATTTCCACTAGCGTCGCCTGGCCGTCAGGAGTGCGCGCCATGGCGCGCAGAGTGGCCGCACTCGAGACGGTACCGTGCTTGCGCAGGAAGGTGAGCTCCTGCGGCGAGGCTGGGCGCTGGATCAGCGTGAACGAGAGATCACCGCCGAGGATAACTTGGCCTTGTTGCGCCAATCCTGCGGCAAGACTCGCCGCCAATGAACCGATGCCGGCAATCGCAAAGACGCCGAGCGCGATACAGGTGATGAACACGTAAAAACCGCGCAAGCCGCCGCGCATCTCGCGCAGTGCAAAGCGCAGCGGCAGCCATCCGCGGAGCGTTTGGTGAGGGATTGTGGCCACGCTCATGGCTTGCCTACGCCGTCGATGTGTCCCGAGCGCAGGCGCGCGATGCGCGTGCAGCGTGACGCCAGGGCCGCGTCATGCGTCACCAGCACCAGTGTGGTGCCTCGTCGCGCCTGGCCTTCGAACAATAGATCGATGATCTGCCGGCCGGTATCCTCGTCGAGATTGCCGGTCGGCTCGTCCGCCACCAGGATGGCAGGAGCAGGCGCGAGCGCCCGCGCGATGGCCACGCGCTGCTGCTCGCCGCCGGATAACTCCGCCGGGTAATGCTGCAGGCGATCGTGTAAACCGACCGCCGCCAATTCTGCGCGCGCGCGCTGCTCGGCACCGCTCATCCCGGCGAGCTCAAGCGGCACCGCGACATTTTCCAACGCGGTCATGGTCGGGATCAGGTGGAACGACTGGAACACGATGCCGACGTAACGGCCGCGGAAGCGCGCAAGCGCGTCCTCATCGAGCGCGCCGAGATCCTCGCCCGCCACGCGCACCATGCCGCTGTCGGGTCGTTCTAACCCGGCCATCACCATCAGCAGCGTGGACTTGCCTGAGCCGGAGGGACCGAGCAGGCCGAACGCCTCCCCTTGGCCGATTTCGAGACCTATATCCTTGAGGATATGGACGCGGGCCGCGCCCTGCCCGAGCGAGAGATTGACGCCGGCAAGCGCGATGGCCGGTCCGGCCTGGGAGTTCTTGGTCATGCGGCCTCGGCGTTCACAACCCCGCTCATATGGGAGATGTGCTGCTTTGGTAAAGCGCTGCGCATGGCCGATCCTTGCCGGCCTGTTGGTTGTCGGCATGGCAAATGCGTCCGCCGCGGCCGACCGCCCGCTCAAGATCGTGGCGCTCGGCGACTCGCTGACAGCCGGATTCGGCCTGCCGACGAACGCCGCTTTCCCGGCCAAGCTGGAAGCTGCGCTCAAGGCCAAAGGTTATGCCGTCAGCATCGCCAACGCCGGCGTCTCCGGCGACACCGCGTCGGCGGGCCTTGCCCGCTTCGACTGGTCGGTACCGGAGGGCACCGATGCAGTGATCCTCGAGCTCGGCGCCAATGACGCGTTGCGCGGCCTCGACCCGAAGATCACCAAGACGGCGCTCGATTCGCTGCTCGGCAAGCTCGACGCCCGTCACATTCCAGTGCTGCTTGCCGGGATGGAGGCGCCGCGCAACCTAGGGGCCGATTATGTGCGCGAATTCGATGCCATCTATCCGGCGCTTGCCTCGACTCATCGTGTCGTCTTTTATCCGTTCTTCCTGGCCGGGGTCGCGACCGACGCGAGTCTGAACCAGGGCGATGGCCTTCATCCCAATGCCGCGGGCGTGGACGTCATCGTGACGCGTATCCTGCCGAGTGTGGAAGAGTTGATTGCTCGCGCCCGCGCCACGCGTGCAATGTGAATGGGTTCTGCAATGCCCCGCCTTTTCACCGGCGTCGAAATTCCGCCCGACATTGGCCAGACCCTGTCGATGCTGCGAGGCGGCCTGCCAGGTGCGCGCTGGATCGATCCGGAGAATTATCACCTTACGTTGCGTTTCATCGGCGACGTCGATGACGTGGTCGCGCACGAGGTTGCTTCTATGCTCGACCGCGTCAAGCGCGACTCCTTCGAATTGCGCCTGGAAGGCGTGTCGTCGTTTGGCGGCCGCAAGCCGCGCGCGGTGGTCGCGACGGTCAAGCCGACGCAGGCGCTGCTTGATGTGCAGGCCGAGCATGAGCGGCTGATGCAGCGTATTGGACTGGAACCGGACGGCCGCAAATATATCCCGCATGTGACGCTGGCGCGCCTGCGCGATTCGTCCAGCGACCGGGTGGCGGAATATCTCGCCGCGCGCGGGCTGTTCCGCACCTCGCCGTTTCGCGTGTCGCGTTTTGTCTTGTTCTCTTCGCGCGCCTCGGTCGGCGGCGGGCCCTATGTGGTCGAGGCGAGCTACCCGCTCAGCGTGTAAGGCTAAGCCGTTTCGAACAGGCGCTGTTGCGCGTCAAGTACAGTGGTCGCGACGCCGTGCGCATCGGCGACCATCTCGCGCAGCAGTGACAGCGCCGTCGAGCGGGGCGGGTCGACCTCTCCCACCACGCTGCCGAAGTCGAAACTCAGCTCCGCGTCGAACTTGCGCGCCAGTTGCTGCATGCGCTGATTGTCGGCGAGGCAGTACATGCGCAGCGACTTGATGCCGCGGTTGCGCGCCGACAGCAAAGTCCGCCGCAACAGCACCGTGCCGACGCCAAGGCTCTGCCAAGGCTGCTCGATGCTGAAGGCGGCCTCCGCCTCATGCGCAAAGAGCGGACCCACTGGGCGCAACTCGGCTGCGCCGCGCAGAATACCGTCGACGAAAAATCCGTGCACCACGACGCCGACCTCATCGGCCGTCGCCGCGTGGCGGGCGATGAACTCATCGGAGACCGCGCCGGAGAAGCGCCGGCGGCGGCTCTCATGATCGAGGCGCAGCAGATGGTCGCGATAGGCGTCGGTTTCGCCGATCCATAGCTTGCGGATGACGCCGCTATCGGGCAGGGGCTCATGCATGTTCTGCTCTCCAAAATTGCCGCCCTGGCTCGATGCGTGTCTCCCCGGGCGCGTGCGAATCCCCATAGATATATGCTGCATTGCAACAAAAAAGAGACAAGAGCACCCCAAAACGGGCTGGCGCCCTGCGAAAAATGCATAGTTAACAAAAATTTAGCGCAATTTTTCCATGCGCATACGGGGCCCGCTCGAGCGGCACTTCGCCAAGCACAATTTACAGACGCTGCCGATCACCCTAGGTGTCGGCGGCCGGCCCTCTCGTTATCCACGTCCCTCTAGGCCGCCGCGCCGTTATGCCCTCAGATTTCAGCACGCGCTACGCGGCGCTCGTTGCCAGCGGAAAGATCGAAGCCGATCCAGCGCAAGCCGCGCTCGCACGCTCCCTGGCGGGCCTTGAACAACGCCTCTCAGCGCACCGCCTGGCGCGCAAATCGTCCGCGCTCGGCTGGCTGTTCGGCCAGCACGATCGGGCGAGCGGGCCGCTCAAGGGTCTTTACATCTTCGGCGATGTCGGCCGCGGCAAGACCATGCTGATGGATTTGTTTTTTGCGGCAAGTCCGATCGCACGCAAGCGGCGCGCCCATTTCCACGAATTCATGGCTGACGTGCATGAACGCGTGCGTGACTTCCGCCACAAGCTCAAACAGGGCGAGATCAGCGGCGAAGACCCCATTCGCCTGGCCGCCGAGGCGATCGCCGACGAGACTTGGCTGTTATGTTTCGATGAATTTCACGTCACCGACATTGCCGACGCCATGATCCTTGGCCGGCTGTTCACGCGGCTGTTCGAGTTGGGCGTGGTGCTGGTGGCGACGTCAAACGTGGCGCCGGACGAGCTTTATGCCGGCGGGCTCAATCGCGCGCTGTTCGTGCCCTTTATTCGGCTCTTGCAGCAGCATGTCGAGGTCGTGCGTCTGCACGCGCGCACCGACTTCCGCCTGGAGAAGCTCGCCGGCGTCGAGACTTGGTACGTGCCGGCCGATGAGGAAGCCGAAGTTGCGCTCGACATGGCTTGGCAGAAGATCACCGGCCTGCTCGAGGGCGCGCCTGTCGACATCGTCTTACACGGCCGTACGCTGCGCGTACCGGAGGCGGCGATGGGGGTGGCGCGCTTCTCCTTCGCGGAGCTGTGCGAGCAGCCGCTCGGCGCCAATGATTATCTACGGCTGGCGCGCGAGTTCCACACACTCATCATCGACAACATCGCGGCGATGGATTTCGACCAACGCAACACCGCCAAGCGGTTCATCATTCTGATCGATGCGCTCTACGACAACGCGGTGAAATTGATCGCCTCGGCGGCGGCCGAACCGAGCGCGCTCTACCGCGCGAGCGAGGGCTATGAAGCGCATGAGTTCAAGCGCACTGCCTCGCGTCTGATCGAGATGCGCTCGGAGAGCTATCTCGCGCTTGCGCACGGCGCGCGCAGCGCGGTCGGGAGCGGCGGCACCGGCGGCATTGTGGAAACCTGAAAAGCAAATGCGAAGGGCTGGACTCGTGCGTCGGACAGTGTTGGTATAATGTATACAAAAACTGGCCCATCTACGCCTTCTTGCCGCAGCGCACCAAAATGATTAACCAGCATGGCGGCCCGCGTTCGGCGGCGCTTTAATCCGAGAGTTCTCCCCTCATGGCGCGTAAAAAAATCGCCCTGATTGGCGCCGGCCAGATCGGCGGCACGCTCGCTCATCTCATCGGCCTCAAGCGGCTTGGCGACGTTGTCATGTTTGACGTCGTTGAGGGCATCCCGCAGGGCAAGTCGCTCGACATCGCCGAGTCCTCCCCGGTCAACGGGTTTGACGCCAAGTTCACCGGCACCAACAGCTACGACGCCATCGACGGCGCCGACGTCTGCATTGTCACCGCCGGCGTGCCGCGCAAGCCGGGCATGAGCCGCGACGATCTGCTCGGCATCAATCTCAAGGTCATGGAGCAGGTCGGCGCCGGCATCAAGAAATATGCCCCCGATGCCTTCGTCATCTGCATCACCAATCCACTCGACGCGATGGTTTGGGCTTTGCAGAAATACTGCGAGCTGCCGCAGCCGAAAGTGGTCGGCATGGCCGGCGTGCTCGACTCGGCGCGTTTTCGCTATTTTCTCGCCGACGAGTTCAACGTTTCGGTCGAAGACGTCTCCGCCTTCGTGCTCGGCGGCCACGGCGACAGCATGGTGCCGCTCATCCGCTATTCCACGGTGGCCGGCATTCCGGTGCCCGATCTGGTCAAAATGGGCTGGAGCAGCCAGGCGCGCATCGATGAGATCGTGAAACGCACCGCCAACGGCGGTGCTGAAATCGTCAACCTGCTGAAGACCGGCTCGGCGTTCTATGCGCCTGCCGCCTCCGCCATCGCCATGGCAGAGAGCTACCTGCTCGACAAGAAGCGCGTGCTGCCCTGCGCGGCCTGGCTCAACGGCGAATACGGCGTAAACGACCTCTACGTCGGCGTGCCGGTGGTGATCGGCGGCAAGGGCGTCGAGCGTATCGTCGAGATCGAACTTTCGAGCGCCGAACGCGCCGCCTTCGAGAAGTCGGCGAGCGCGGTGAAGGGCCTACTCGACGCCTGCAAAAACATCGCGTCCAATCTGGCGAGCCAGGCTTAACCCCGTTGCGGCGGAGCGCCAGCCATGAACATCCACGAGTACCAGGCCAAGGCCGTGCTGCGCGAATTCGGCGTGCCCGTGCCGCGCGGCGTGCCGGCTTTTTCCCTCGATGAGGCGGTGAAGGGCGCCGAGGAGCTGGGCGGTCCGGTCTGGGTGGTCAAGGCGCAGATTCACGCGGGCGGCCGCGGCAAAGCCGGCGGCGTCAAGGTGGTGAAGTCGGTCGATGACGTGCAGAAAGAGGCCGGTCGCATCCTCGGCGCGACGCTGGTCACGCATCAAACCGGCCCGCACGGCAAGAAGGTCAATCGCCTCTACATCGAGGAAGGCTCGGCCATCGACCGCGAGTTCTATCTCTCGGCGTTGATCGACCGCGAAACCGCGCGCGTGGCCTTCGTGGTGTCGACCGAAGGCGGCATGGATATCGAGGAAGTCGCCAAGAACCACCCCAACAAGATTCTCACCTTCTCGGTCGATCCGGCGACCGGCATCATGCCGCATCACGGCCGCCGCGTGGCGCAGGCGCTCAAGCTTTCCGGCGATCTCGTCAAGCAGATCGAGGCCTTGCTGCCCAAGCTCTACGCCGCCTTCACGCAGAAGGACATGAGCTTGCTCGAAATCAATCCGCTGGTCGTCACCAAGGACAACAAGATCATCTGCCTCGACGCCAAGGTGGGCTTCGACGACAACGCGCTTTACCGCCATCCGGAAATCGTGGCGCTGCGCGACCTCACCGAGGAGGACGACAAAGAGATCGAAGCCTCGAAATACGATCTCAACTACATCGCGCTCGACGGCTCGATCGGCTGCATGGTCAACGGCGCCGGGCTTGCCATGGCGACCATGGACATCATCAAGCTCTACGGCATGACGCCGGCGAATTTTCTCGACGTCGGCGGCGGCGCCACCAAGGAGAAGGTCGCCGCCGCGTTCAAGATCATCACCTCCGATCCCAACGTGAAGGGCATCCTGGTCAACATCTTCGGCGGCATCATGAAGTGCGATGTGATCGCCGAGGGCGTGGTGGCCGCGGTCAAGGAAGTCGGCCTCAACGTGCCGCTGGTGGTGCGGCTCGAAGGCACCAATGTCGAGCTCGGCAAGAAGATCATCGCCGAGTCCGGATTGAACGTCACCGCCGGCGACGACCTCGACGACGCCGCGCAGAAGATCGTCAAAGCGGTGAAGGCGGCGTGATGGTTTCGCTATCTACGACTGGCGGTGCAGCATCACCTCCCCTTGAAAAGGGGAGGTCGGCGACCCCCGACTTGATCGGGGGGAGCCGGGTGGGGATCAAAGGCTCACGGTTCGATCTCACGCGGATCAAAACGGCCCACGCACGGCAATTGCGGCGTCAGTCCACCGACGTCGAAACGCGTCTCTGGCAAAGATTGAGAAACAAACAACTCGGCGTGGATTTCCGGCGTCAACATCCCGCGGGACAGTTCGTTTTAGATTTTTATTGTCCCGAGTTGCATCTTGCCATCGAGCTTGACGGGGGACAGCACGGTTCACGCGATGGTAAACAACAAGATGCGCGTAGGGATGAATGGCTCGGGCAACGCGGTGTCATGGTTCTACGCTTTTGGAATTCGGACCTCGTTGAAAATTTTCCAGGCGTGCTTGAGACAATAGCTGCCAGGGTTTCCGAGCTGAAATCCGCAAGCTTGCTCCCCACCCGGCCGCCTTCGCTTCGCTGGCGCTCCGCTCCGACGGCCGACCTCCCCTTTTCAAGGGGAGGTAAAGAGTCGCAAGGCCGCAACTGATGTCCATTCTCATCGACAAGAACACACGTGTCCTCTGCCAGGGCTTCACCGGCAAGAACGGCACCTTCCATTCGCAGGCCGCGCTCGATTACGGCACCAGGATGGTCGGCGGCACCTCGCCCGGCAAAGGCGGCACCAGTCATCTCAATCTGCCGGTGTTCGACACCGTCGCCGAAGCGCGCGAGAAGACCGGCTGTGACGCGAGCGTCATCTACGTGCCGCCGGCCGGCGCCGCCGACGCGATCTGCGAGGCGATCCAGGCCGAGATGCCGCTCATCGTCTGCATCACCGAAGGCATTCCGGTGATGGACATGGTCAAGGTCAAACGCGCGCTGTCAGGCTCGAAGTCGCGGCTGATCGGTCCGAATTGCCCGGGTGTCATGACCGCGGGCGAATGCAAGATCGGCATCATGCCGGGCAACATCTTCAAGCCGGGCTCGGTCGGCATCGTCTCGCGCTCCGGCACGCTCACCTATGAAGCCGTCTTCCAAACCAGCCGCGAGGGCCTCGGTCAGACCACCGCGGTCGGCATCGGCGGCGATCCGGTCAAGGGCACCGAGTTCATCGACATGCTGGAAATGTTTCTCGCCGATCCGAAGACCCAGTCCATTGTGATGATCGGCGAGATCGGCGGTTCGGCCGAGGAGGACGCCGCCCAGTTCCTGAAAGACGAGGCCAAGCGCGGCCGCAAGAAGCCCATGGTTGGCTTCATCGCCGGGCGCACCGCGCCGCCGGGCCGGCGCATGGGCCATGCCGGCGCGATCATTTCCGGCGGCAGGGGCGACGCCGAGTCCAAAATTGCGGCAATGGAATCCGCGGGAATTCGGGTATCACCGTCGCCGGCCCGGATCGGGAAAACCCTCGTCGAAGTGCTGAAATCCTGATTCAGTCCTTGGGTCTTTTGTAGACTTACAGACGTCATAAATAGAGTTAAAACAGCAGGGTCCCGCCTGCCTAAACGTACCCGCTTCAGCCTCACGGCTCGCCGCGAACCCATCGCGCCAAGGATCACATGCCATGTCCCGCCAGGACGCCAATGCCGCCTTCGCCCGCACCTCGTTCCTCTATGGCACCAACGCGGCGTATATCGACGACCTCTATGCCCGCTACGAGGCCGATCCGGCGGCAGTCGATGCCGAGTGGCAGGAATTCTTCAAGGCGCTGAAGGACGATCCGGGCGCCGTCGCCAAGAATGCCCAGGGCGCCTCCTGGCGCAGGCCCAACTGGCCATTGCAGCCGAACGGCGATCTGGTGGCCGCGCTCGACGGCCAATGGGCCGAGACCGAGAAAAAGATCGCCGAGAAAATTTCCGCCAAGGCGCAGGGCGCCGGCGTCGTGCTCACGTCCGATGACGTCATGCAGGCGACGCGCGATTCGATTCACGCGCTGATGCTCATCCGCGCCTACCGCATGCGCGGCCATTTCCACGCCAAGCTCGATCCGCTCGGACTCGCGCCGGTGCCCAACGAGGATGAGCTCGATCCGAAATCCTACGGCTTCGCCGAGGCCGATCTCGATCGCAAGATCTTCCTCGACAAGGTGCTCGGCCTCGACTTCGCCTCCATGCGCGAGATCGTCGCCATCCTACGCCGCACCTACTGCCAGACGCTCGGCATCGAGTTCATGCACATCTCCAACGCGGCGCAGAAAGCGTGGATCCAGGAGCGCATCGAGGGCCGCGACAAAGAGATCCAGTTCACCCGCGAGGGCAAGCGCGCGATCTTGAACAAGCTGGTCGAGGCGGAAGGTTTCGAGAAATTTCTCGACGTCAAATATACCGGTACCAAGCGTTTCGGCCTCGACGGCGGCGAGTCGCTGATCCCGGCGCTCGAACAGATCATCAAACGCGGCGGCAATCTCGGCGTCAGAGAGATCGTCATCGGCATGCCGCACCGCGGTCGCCTCAACGTGCTCACCCAGGTGATGGGCAAGCCGCACCGCGTGCTGTTCCATGAATTCAAGGGCGGCTCGGCGACGCCCGACGAGGTCGAGGGTTCGGGCGACGTCAAATATCATCTCGGCGCCTCGTCGGACCGCGAGTTCGACAACAACAAAGTGCACCTGTCGCTGACACCCAATCCGTCGCATCTGGAAATCGTCGATCCGGTGACGCTCGGCAAAACACGCGCCAAGCAGGACCAGCATGGCGCGACGCCGGAAGAGCGTACCATGGTGCTGCCGCTGCTCATGCACGGCGATGCGGCTTTCGCCGGCCAGGGCGTGGTGGCCGAATGCTTCGGCTTGTCGGACTTGAAGGGCTACCGCACCGGCGGCTCGATCCATTTCATCGTCAACAACCAGATCGGCTTCACCACCTATCCGCGCTATTCGCGCTCCTCGCCCTATCCATCCGACGTCGCCAAGATGATCGAGGCGCTGATCTTCCACGTCAACGGCGACGATCCGGAAGCGGTCGTGTTCGCGGCCAAGGTCGCGACCGAGTACCGCATGAAATTCCAGCGGCCGGTGGTCATCGACATGTTCTGCTACCGGCGCTTCGGCCACAACGAGGGCGACGAGCCGGCCTTCACCCAGCCGCTGATGTACAAGGCGATCCGCGCCCATCCGACGACGCTGGAGATCTACGGCAAGCGGCTTACGGCCGAGGGCGTCGTCACCGAGGGCGAAGTCGAGAAGATGAAGGCCGACTGGCGCACGCGGCTCGACGCCGAGTTCGAGGCCAGTCAGGGCTACAAGCCGAACAAGGCCGACTGGCTCGACGGCCGCTGGTCGGGCCTGAAGGCCGCGCGCGAGGTCGACGATCCGCGCCGTGGCAACACCGGCGTCGACGCCGCGGTGCTGCACGACATGGGCAAGAGGATCACGGTGGTGCCGCCGGGTTTCCACGTCCACCGCACCATCCAGCGTTTCCTCGATCACCGCGCCAAGGCGATCGAGAGCGGCGCGGGCATCGACTGGGCGACGGCGGAAGCGCTTGCCTTCGGCTCGCTGCTCAAGGAAGGCCACCGCGTGCGCCTGTCCGGCCAGGACAGCGAGCGCGGCACCTTTTCGCAGCGCCATTCGGTCTTGTTCGATCAGGAGACCGAGGCGCGCTACACGCCGCTCAACCATCTCGGCGAGGGGCAGGGCCGCTTCGAGGTACTCAATTCGATGCTGTCGGAAGAGGCGGTGCTCGGGTTCGAATACGGCTATTCCACCGCCGAGCCCGATGCATTGACGCTGTGGGAAGCGCAATTCGGCGACTTCGCCAACGGCGCCCAGGTCGTGTTCGACCAGTTCATCTCGTCCGGTGAACGCAAATGGCTGCGCATGTCGGGCCTGGTCTGCCTGTTGCCGCACGGCTACGAGGGCCAGGGGCCGGAGCATTCATCGGCACGGCTCGAGCGCTTCCTGCAGATGTGCGCGGAAGACAATATGCAGGTCGCCAACTGCACGACGCCCGCCAATTATTTCCACATCCTGCGCCGGCAGATCAATCGCGAGATCCGCAAGCCGCTGATCTTGATGACGCCGAAATCCCTGCTCCGCCACAAGCGCGCCGTCTCCCGGCTCGACGAGATGACCAACGGCACTTCGTTTCACCGCCTATTGTGGGATGATGCGCAGCTGTCGTCGGATGCCAAGATCAAGCTTGTCGCCGACGACAAGATCCGCCGGGTCATTCTGTGCACGGGCAAGGTGTACTTCGATCTCTACGAAGAGCGGGAGAAGCGCGGCATCGACGACATCTATCTGCTGCGCCTCGAGCAGCTTTATCCGTTCCCGAGCAAGGCGCTGGTCACCGAGCTCACGCGCTTCAAGCAGGCGGAAATCGTTTGGTGTCAGGAAGAGCCGCGCAACATGGGCGCCTGGTTCTTCGTCGATGTATTCCTGCAGTGGGTGCTGAACCAGATCGGCGCCAAACACCGTCTCGCGCGCTATGTTGGCCGCCCCGCCGCGGCTTCCACAGCGGTCGGGCAAATGCCGAAACATCTCGCCCAGCTCAAGCAGTTGCTGGACGAGGCGCTGGGGTAAACATTTTTTCTGTCGTGGCCGGGCTTGTCCCGGCCACCCCGCTTAGGTGCGCACGTGCCCTCCTAAGCGAGATGCCCGGCACAAGGCCGGGCATGACAAACGAGAGGTGACCATGGCTGACATCCGCGTGCCCACCCTCGGCGAGTCGGTGACCGAAGCCACGGTCGGCAAGTGGTTCAAGCACCCGGGTGATGCGGTCGCCGTCGACGAGCCGTTGGTGGAGCTCGAAACCGACAAGGTGACGCTGGAAGTGCCGGCGCCGGCCACCGGTGTGCTGTCGGAAGTTGCGGCCAAGGAGGGCGAAACCGTCGCGGTCGGTGCGCTGCTCGGCCAGATCAAGGATGGCGCCGCGGCCTCCGCCAAGCCCGCCACCGCCACCAAGCCCGCCGCCAGCGCGACCGGTGCGCCCGACGAAAAAACCGCCAAGACCAAGCCGATCGGCGCCGGCCCCGAGCAGCCGCAACCGCGCGAAATGCCGCCGGCTCGGCCGGCAATGCCGGCGCCGCCGTCGGTGCGCAAGCTGGCGGCCGAAAGCGGCGTCGACGCCGGCAAGGTCGAAGGCAGCGGGCTGCGCGGCCAGGTGACCAAGGGCGACATGCTGGCGGCGATCGAGCGGGCCGCCGCGCAGCCGACCCCCGTTCCCACGCCCGCGCCGGTGCAGATGCGGGCGCCGTCCCCCGTCGACGATGCCGCGCGCGAAGAGCGCGTGCCGATGACGCGGTTGCGTCAGACCATCGCGCGCCGTCTCAAGGAGGCGCAAAACACCGCCGCCATGCTCACGACCTTCAACGAGGTCGACATGCGCGCGGTGATGGACTTGCGCAGCCAGTACAAGGATCTGTTCGAGAAGAAGCACGGGGTGAAGCTCGGCTTCATGGGCTTCTTCGTGCGCGCCTGCATCCAGGCGCTGAAGGAAATCCCCGCGGTCAACGCCGAGATCGACGGCACCGACCTCGTCTACAAGAATTATTATCACATCGGCGTCGCCGTCGGCACCGAGCGCGGCCTTGTCGTTCCCGTGGTGCGCGATGCCGACGCCAAATCGCTCGCCGACATCGAGAAGGCGATCGCCGATTTCGGCCGACGCGCGCGCGACGGCGCGCTCAAGATCGAGGAGCTGCAGGGCGGCACCTTCACCATCTCAAACGGCGGCGTCTACGGTTCGTTGATGTCGACGCCGATCCTCAACGCGCCGCAGTCCGGCATCCTCGGCATGCACAAGATCCAGGAGCGGCCGATGGTGGTCGGTGGCAAGATCGAGGTGCGGCCGATGATGTATCTCGCGCTCTCCTACGACCACCGCATCGTCGACGGCCGCGAGGCGGTCACCTTCCTGGTGCGGGTCAAGGAGTGCTTGGAGGATCCGGCGCGGATGGTGCTGGATTTGTGATGCTTTGTCCGGTAATCGGCATTTTCTTTTACCTCCCCTTGAAAAGGGGAGGTCGCCGCGCGCAGCGCGGCGGGTGGGGATCAAGCGATGGCATCTGATCCCCTCCCCAACCCTCCCCTTTTCAAGGGGAGGGAGCGCGCTGTGCTTGCCGCGATGCGATTCTTTTTCTTGCAGGTGTAAGCGGAGCGCGCGATGGCCCAATACGACCTCATCGTCATCGGCACCGGCCCCGGCGGCTATGTCTGCGCCATCCGCGCGGCGCAGCTCGGCCTGAAGACCGCCGTGGTGGAGAAGCGCGCGACCTTTGGCGGCACCTGCCTCAATATCGGCTGCATTCCGTCGAAGGCGCTGCTCCATGCCTCCGAACTGTTCGACGAGGCTGGGCACTCGTTCGGCAAGATGGGCATCGGCGTCGCGCCCAAGCTCGACCTCAAGGGCATGATGGCGTTCAAGGACGCCGGCGTCGACGGCAACGTCAAGGGTGTCGACTTCCTCCTGAAGAAGAACAAGGTCGACGCCTTCCGCGGCACCGCGCGCATCGCCGCGCCGAGCAAAGTCGAGGTCAAGAGCGACGACGGCAAAACGCAGACGCTCGAGGCCAAGTCGATCGTCATCGCTACCGGCTCCGACGTCGCGCGGCTCAAGGGCATCGACATCGACGAGAAGCGCGTCGTCTCCTCGACCGGCGCGCTGTCGCTCGCCGAGGTGCCCAAGCATCTCTTGGTGATCGGCGCCGGCGTGATCGGCCTCGAGCTCGGCTCGGTCTGGCGTCGGCTCGGCGCGCAAGTGACCGTGGTCGAATTCCTCGACGGCGTGCTGCCCGGCATGGACGGGGAGGTGCGCAAACAGGCGCAGCGTCTGTTCGAGCGGCAGGGCATGACCTTCAAGCTGTCGTCGAAGGTGACGGCCGTCGACTCATCGGGTCCGCGTCTGAAGGCGAGCATCGAACCGGCCGAAGGCGGCGCAGCGGAAACCATCGAGGCCGATGTCGTGCTCGTATCGATCGGCCGCGTGCCTTACACCGATGGCCTCGGTCTCGACGAGGTCGGCGTCAAGCGCGACGAGCGCGGCCGCGTCGCGGTCGATCATTATTACGCGACCAGCGTGCCCGGCGTCTGGGCGATCGGCGACGTCATCGCCGGGCCGATGCTGGCGCACAAGGCGGAAGACGAGGGCGTCGCCGTCGCCGAGATCTTGGTCGGGCAGGCGGGTCATGTGAACTACGACGCCATCCCCAACGTGGTTTACACCTATCCGGAGATCGCCACCGTCGGCAAAACGGAAGAAGAGCTGAAAGCCGCCGGCATCGCCTATAGTGTCGGCAAGTTTCCGATGATGGCCAACGGCCGCGCCAAGGTGAACATGACGACGGAAGGCTTCGTGAAGATTCTCGCCGACGCCAAGACCGACCGTGTGCTCGGCGTGCACATGGTCTGCGCCGATGCCGGCAATATGATCGCGGAGGCCGCGCTTGCCGTGGAATTTGGCGCCGCGGCGGAAGATATCGCCCGCACCTGCCACGCCCACCCGACGCTGCCCGAGGCGGTCAAGGAAGCCGCCATGGCGGTCGCCAAGCGCGCCATTCATATGTAACGAGCGAAGGGCCGGGAGACGTGTTGGCGCGGTCTTCATTACGAACGCGCTTGCCCTTATATTGATCTGATGCGCCGCCTGCTGCGCCCGCTTTGGGTCGTTCTTGCCCTGCTCTTCTTGCTGGAAGCATGGCTGTGGGACCATCTGCAGCCGCTCGTCGCTTGGCTGGTCGATCTCATCCCGCTCAGCCGGTTCAAGGCATGGCTTAAGCATGTGATCGAGGATCTGCCGCCTTGGGCTGCGCTGTTCGTCTTCATCATTCCTCTCATCGTCCTGCTGCCGCTCAAATTCATCGAGGTCTTCTTCATCGCCAAGCGGCAATGGCTCGCCGCCGGGCTGGTGTTGATCTTCGCCAAGCTGCTCGGCCTCGGTGTCACCGCCTTCGTCTTCGAAGCGACGCGCGCGAAGCTGTTGCAGATGGCTTGGTTCCAGCGCATGTACGATTGGTTCATGTGGGCGCGCGACTGGGCGCATGCGCAGACCGAGCCGGTGCGCGCACGTGTGCAGCAATTGCTGTGGCTGATGCGGCCGCAGCGCGCCGGCAAATTTCTGCGCCGCCTGTTGCGCTTGCGGCGGCGTGCTTACCGAAGCCGGCCGGTGTAACGACGCTCGCCGCGCCCTAATGCGCGGCGGCGGCGTGCGTCAAAAAGTCCAAGGCATGCGGCTCCCACAGGCCGAGGCCCATCAGCGCGAGCCCGCAAAGACCGATCAAGCCGGACAGCCAGCCCAGCGCTGTGATCGAGGTAATGACCTCGGCCGAAGCCAGGACGATGCCGATCTGAAAAGCGGCGGAGGCGAATTCGTAATTGTGATAGCGCGCCATCGCCAGTTCGCGGCTCGCCTCAAGCTTGCGCGCCCGCGCCGTCAATTGCTTGCGACCTTCGTTGGTCGCCGGCTCGTCTTCGTAGCGGGCGACCGTCTTTTTCCAGTCCTCGATCCGCTTCTCCAGGCGCGCTTTCACTTGCGGATCCGTCTCCTTGTCGGCTTGTACCTGCAGCTGTTCGGCGGCCGTGGCCAGCAGCGCCTGGCGCATGGTCTTGGCCTGGAAGAACGACCAGGTATCGTTAGCCGCCACGTTGTCGGTAATGGCTTTGGTCTGCGCGCTCTTGCCGAGGGTCTCGGAGAAGGCGAGGAATAGCGCCAGTACTGAGATCAGCAGCGCGATCTTCTTGTTGCCGCTGTGCGAGGCGTGCTCGGCGTGTTCGGTCTGTTCAAGCTGTTCGTGCGGTCCGGCCATTGCCCCCTCCGAATTGCGGCGAGGATGATAGCAAAGCGCGGCCGTGTGCAAGAGGCGGCAGGCCGCCGTGCGGCGCTTTTGTTACGCGCGCGGATGGGCGCTGTTGTAAACGTCCAAGAGCCGCTCGGCGTCGACCGCCGTGTAGATTTGCGTGGTCGAGAGCGAGGCGTGGCCGAGCAGTTCCTGGATGGAGCGCAGGTCGCCGCCGCGCGCCAGCAGGTGGGTGGCGAAGGAATGGCGCAGCGCATGCGGCGTCGCGCTGTCCGGTAACCCGAGCGCGCCGCGCAGGCGCGCCACGGTGAGCTGCACGACGCGCGGGGAGAGCGGCCCGCCGCGGCTGCCGACGAACAACGGCCCCCCGAGTGGCAAATCGAGCGGGCAAAGCCCGACATAGTCTGCAATCAGCTTGGCGACCTGCGGCAACAGCGGCACCATGCGCGCCTTGTTGCCTTTGCCGGTGACGGTAAGCGCGTCCGCGCCTGTGACGTCCTTGCGCTTCAGGCCCAGCGCCTCCGAAATGCGCAGCCCCGCGCCATAGAGCAAGCCAAGCACGGCGGCGTCGCGCGCAATCACCCATGGTTCGCGCACTTCGCCGACGCGCACCTCGATGTCGGTCATGCGCTTGGCCATATCGGCGGGGAGCGGCTTCGGCAGCGTCTTCGGCAGCTTCGGCGTGCGCACCGCGGCGAGCGCTGCCACTTTGCCCTTGCCGTTGCGCTCGAGATAGCGCGCGAAGGAGCGGGCGCCGGCCAGCGCGCGCATCAGCGAGCGGTTGCCGACGCCTTCCGCGCGCCGCGCCGCCATGAAGGCGCGGATGTCGGCGGGGGCGAGCTTGCCCAATTGGCGCAGCGAGGGCGCGCCCCCCATATGGCAGGCGAGAAAAGACAGGAACTGGGCAATGTCGCGCGCATAGGCCTCCAGCGTCTTGGTCGCCATGCGCCGTTCGGCGCCGAGAAACGTCAGCCAGCCGGCGATTTCGGCCTTCACGTCGGCACTGGCGGGAAACTCATTCATGGCCGCCAAGGTGCCAGTGCTTCCTTCACCCTTCCTTAAGCCGCCGGAATCGGCCAGCTTCCTTACATGACTCACGTTGTCGATGTTCTGGTGCCGGTGGCGCTCGACCAAGTCTATTCCTACCGGGTGCCGGCAGGCCTGCAGCTCACCCCGGGCGATCTCGTCGCGGTGCCGCTCGGCGCGCGCGAATGCCTCGGCGTGGTCTGGGCCGACAACCCCAATCCCAATCCACGCCTGCACAATCGCCTGAAGGACGTCGACGACAAGCTCGATGTGCCGCCGCTCAAGGGTGAACTGCGCCAGTTCGTCGATTGGGTGTCCGCTTACACGCTCGCCTCGCGCGGCATGGTGCTGCGCATGGCACTGCGCATGGGCGACGGTGCGCCCGGGCGCGAGCGGGTGGGCGTGCGTCTGGCCGGTCCGGCGCCGGCCCGCACGACCGTGGCGCGCGCGCGCGTGCTTGCGCTCTTCGGCGACCGCCTCACCCGCGCCAAGGGTGACGCGGCGCGCGAAGCGGGCGTTAGCCCCGGCGTCATCGATGGACTGATCGACGAGGGCACATTGGAAACCGTGGTGCTGCCGCCGGAGAAACTGATCGAGCCGCCTGATCCCGATCTCCGCAAACCCGATTTCTCGCTCGGTCAGCTCGCCGCGGCGGATGCGCTGCGCACGACGGTTGCGCAAGGCGGCTACACCGTGACGCTGCTCGACGGCGTCACCGGCTCGGGCAAAACCGAGGTCTATTTCGAGGCGGTCGCCGAAAATATCCGCCGTGGCCGGCAGACGCTAATTCTGATGCCGGAGATCGCGCTCACCGCGCAGTTCCTCGATCGCTTCGCCGCACGCTTCGGCGCGCGTCCCGCCGAATGGCATTCGCAATTGTCCCCGCGCAAGCGCGCACGCACCTGGAGCGCGGTCGCCGGGAACGACGTACCGGTGATTGTCGGCGCACGCTCGGCGCTGTTCCTGCCTTATGCCGACCTCGGCTTGATCATCGTCGATGAGGAGCACGATCCCGCCTACAAGCAAGAGGACGGCGCGCGCTACAACGCGCGCGACATGGCGGTGGTGCGCGGCTCGATCGCCAAAATTCCGGTCGTGCTCGCCTCCGCGACGCCCTCGGTCGAGTCCGAGGTCAATGCGCGGCGCGGGCGTTATCGGCACCTGCATCTGCCCGAACGCTTCGGCGGGGCGCAACTGCCGATGGTGGAAGCGATCGATTTGCGCCGTGAAGGCCCGCCACGCGGTCGCTACATCGCGCCGCGCTTGGCCGAAGCCGTGCGCACCACGCTCGAACGCGGCGAACAGGCGCTCTTGTTCTTGAATCGCCGCGGCTACGCCCCGCTTACCTTATGCCGCGCCTGCGGCTTTCGTCTGCAATGTCCGAACTGCGACGCCTGGCTGGTCGACCACCGCTTCCGCAAGCGGCTCGTCTGCCATCACTGCGGCTTCTCCATGCCGCCGCCGGCGGAATGCCCGAATTGCCACGCCACCGACAGCTTCGCCGCGGTCGGCCCCGGCGTCGAGCGGCTCGAGCAGGAGGCGGCCGAACTGTTCCCGCAGGCGCGCATTCTGGTGCTGTCGAGCGACTTGGTGGAGTCGGTCGAACGACTGCGCACCGAGCTCGACGACGTGGCGCAGGGCCGCTTCGATCTCATCATCGGCACACAGCTCGTCGCCAAGGGTCACCATTTCCCCAAGCTCAATCTGGTCGGCATTGTCGACGCCGATCTCGGGCTCGGCAACGGCGATCCGCGCGCCGCCGAACGCACCTTCCAGCTCTTGCACCAGGTGGTCGGCCGCGCCGGCCGCGAGGACGGCCGCGGCATCGGATATTTGCAAACACACCAGCCCGAGCATCCGGTGATGCGCGCGCTCATCTCCGGCGACCGCGAAGCTTTCTACCAGCACGAGATCGAAGAGCGCGAGCGCACGCATTATCCGCCGTTCGGGCGGCTCGCAAGCCTGGTCATCTCCGCCAACGAGCGGCACGCGGCGGAGGCGTATGGGCGCACGCTGGTTTCGCATGCGCCGCGCGACGGCAACGTCCGCATCCTTGGTCCCGCCGAGGCGCCGATCGCGGTGGTGCGCGGACGCCATCGCTTCCGCCTGCTGGCGAAATCGCCGCGCGGGTTCGATCTCTCGGCCTATTTGCGCGACTGGCTCGGCAAGGCGCCCAAGCCGCGCGGCAATGTGCGGCTCGAGATCGACGTCGATCCAATGAGTTTCTTCTAGGCTGCCGCTTTGTGCGCGCCGCTCCTCACCATGAGGCCAAACTTTGCTACGCCGGCACCTTTGCCGACGGTGTCGTTCACTCCGGCATTTCCGTTCGCGGCATCGTCGATTGCAGCAGCACGCTCGCGGCGGCGGCGAAGATTAGCGCGAAGCCAATGGCATCAGTCGGGCTCGGCCGCTCGCCGATGAGCCAGGCCGAACCAAGGACACCCATCACGGGAACCAGCAGCGTGCCGAGCGAGGCGGTGGCCGTCGGCAGACGGGCGACAACCACAAACCAGAGAAAGTATGTGAAGCCCATCCCGATCAGGCCGTTATAGCCGATCCACGCCACGATCGACGGCGGCAGCGACCAAAGCGGCGGCAAGCCTTCAAAAGCGAGCATGCCGGCGGCCAACATCAATGAGCCGAACAGCAGCTGCCAGGCCGCCGAAGCGAGCGTCGGCGCTTTGATGTTGGCCCATTTGAGGTAAATGGTCCCCGCCGCCCAGCTCCAGGCGCAGCCGAGCGCAAACAGCGCGCTGAGCGGAAAGCCGCTGCGCATCAGCGGCCAGATCAGTATGGCGAGACCGGCAGCGCAAAGCGCGAGCGCGGCAAGCTTCGCTGCGCCGAGCTTCTCCTTGAGCACAAAGCGCGCCAGCAAGGCCGCCCAGATCGGCATCGAATAGGCGATGACGATGGCGCGCGAGGTGGTGCCGTAGACTTGCGCATAGGCGGAGCAGACGTTGAAGACGAGGACATTGAAGAAGCCAGCGATCAGAATTTTCAGCCATTCGCCGCGCGGCACCGCGAGCGGAACGCGGGTGACGGCGGCGGTGGCCACCAAGGTCAACGCGCCGAGTCCGATGCCGACGGTGCGCAGCGCCCAGGGTTGCAGCGCTTGCAAGATGAAGCGGGCGGCGACCCAGTTGAGACCCCAGGCGACACCCATCACAATCACCAGCAGTTTCGCGGTCGCCGCTGTGTCGGGGGCGCGACGCCGGCTCATTCGGGCATTTCCAAATGCTGGACGGTCGGCCGCAACAGGACGCAGGCGGCCGCCGCGAAGATCATGGCGAAGCCGATCATGTCCGGCACGGACAGCCGCTCGTGCAGCAGGGCGGCGGAGGCGCCGACGCCGATGACCGGCACGAGCAGCGAGCCGAGCGATGCCGTGATGGCCGGCAGCCTATTGACGATCGTCCACCACAGGAAGTGCGCAAGACCGACGCCCAAGAATCCCACATACAGCACGGCCAGCAGCGTCTTGTTGGTCATCGGCCACAAGTGTGGAAAGCCTTCGAACAAAAAGCTGCCGGCGACGATGAATACGAGGCCGAACAACAATTGCCAGGCGGCGTTGGTCAGCGGTTCGACCGTGAGCTTGGCCCATTTGATGTAAACGGTTGCGATCGCCCAGCTCAGCGCGCAGCCGAGCGAATAGAACACGAAGGGTGGAACCCCGGCGGCAAACAACGGCCATACCAGGATCGTCACGCCGACGACGCAGAGCCCGAAGGCAAACCAGCGGATCGCATTGAGCCGCTCGCCGAGCAGCAAACGGCTCAGCACCGTCGTCCAGATCGGCATCGAATAGGTGATGATGATGGCGCGCGAGGTCGCTCCGCTGATCTGCGCAAATCCCGACAGAATCTGAAATCCAGTGACATTGAGTAATCCCGCAACCATCAAGTGCGGATATTCGTTGCGCGGCACCCGCAGATCATGACCGGTGAGCAAAGCGGCGGTGAACAACGTCACCGTGGCGATGGAGACGCCGACGACGCGCAGACTCCAGGGCGATATCTCGCGCAAGGCGAGCGCCGCCGCGATCCAGTTCAGGCCCCAGGCAAAGGCGAGCAGCACGACCAGCAGCCGCGCACCCGCGACGCTGTTCTGATTTCCGGCACGCACCATCGTCCCTGCGGCTCCCGGCTGGCGTAAGGGCTCCGGTCGCCGCATGAGCGCTCGACCACGCGCTGCACGGTATAGCCGACGGCAGTCCGAGACGAGGCATGGCTGCATTGAAAGTTCGCGCGCTCGCGCGGCTGACTTTGCGGACGAGAGCCGCCATGTTGCACCGCAATTGCCCCTGTGTTAGCTAGCCGTCCGGCCGCATGGGGGTTTCCGCAGGGCCCTGCGACGTCTCCGTTGGTCGGAATTCCCTCTTGGATTCCAAGAAGTTGTGCCGCCCTCCGCGAGGGCGCCTGTCGTGTGGATCAATTCTAAGACGAGCGTCCCTTGGCTGGCGAAGACCCCAACATCTCCGGAATGGCCGGCCGCTACGCCACCGCGCTGTTCGAACTCGCGCGCGAGGAAAACGGAGTGGACGCGGTCAAATCCGACCTGGAAAGCTTCGACGCGCTGATCGCCGCCAATGCCGACCTCAACCGCTTGGTGCGCAGCCCGGTGTTCGGCGCCGATGAGCAACTCAGAGCCCTCTCCGCTGTTCTCGACAAGGCTGGCATCCAGGGCCTCGCCGCCAATTTCCTGCGCGTGATCACCACCAATCGCCGGCTGTTCGCGGTGCGCGACATGATCCGCGCTTATCGCGCGTTGGTCGCCCGCTGGAAAGGCGAGGTGACGGCGCAGGTCACGGTCGCCGAGCCGCTCGGCGACAAGAATCTTGGCGCGCTCAAGAGCGCGTTGAAATCGGTGACCGGCGGCAAGGACATCGATCTCGACGTCAAGGTCGACCCCGCCATCATCGGCGGCCTGGTCGTCAAGGTCGGCAGCCGCATGGTCGACTCGTCGCTGCGCACCAAGCTGAATGCAATCAAATTCGCCATGAAAGAGGCCCGCTGATGGACATCCGCGCCGCAGAAATTTCCGCCATCCTGAAGGACCAGATCAAAAATTTCGGCCAGGAGCCCGAGGTCTCCGAGGTCGGTCAAGTGCTCTCGGTCGGCGACGGCATCGCCCGCGTCTACGGCCTCGACAATGTGCAGGCCGGCGAGATGGTCGAGTTCGAGAACGGCACGCGCGGCATGGCGCTCAATCTCGAAACCGACAACGTCGGCATCGTGATCTTCGGCTCCGACCGCGAGATCATGGAAGGTCAGACGGTCAAGCGCACCGGCGCCATCGTCGACGTGCCGGTCGGCATGGGCCTGCTCGGCCGCGTGGTCGACGCGCTCGGTAACCCGATCGACGGCAAGGGCCCGATCCCAGCGGGGGAACGCAAGCGCGTCGACGTCAAGGCGCCCGGCATCATTCCGCGCAAGTCGGTGCACGAGCCGATGGCGACCGGCCTCAAGGCGGTCGACGCGCTGATCCCGATCGGCCGCGGCCAGCGCGAGCTGATCATCGGCGACCGCCAGACCGGCAAGTCGGCGATCATCCTCGACACCATCCTCAACCAGAAGCCGCTCAACGCCCAGCCGGACGAGAAGATCAAGCTCTATTGCGTCTACGTCGCGGTCGGGCAGAAGCGCTCGACCGTCGCCCAGTTCGTCAAAGTGCTCGAGGAGCAGGGCGCGCTCGACTATTCGATCGTGGTCGCCGCCACAGCCTCCGATCCGGCGCCGATGCAGTTCCTGGCGCCGTTTTCCGGCTGCACCATGGGCGAATATTTCCGCGACAACGGCATGCACGCTGTGATCGCCTATGACGACCTCTCCAAACAGGCCGTTGCCTACCGCCAGATGTCGCTGTTGCTGCGCCGGCCGCCGGGCCGCGAAGCCTATCCAGGCGACGTCTTCTACCTGCACTCGCGCCTGTTGGAGCGCGCCGCCAAGATGAACGACGACAACAAGGCGGGCTCGCTCACCGCGCTGCCCGTCGTCGAAACGCAAGCGAATGACGTGTCGGCCTATATCCCGACCAACGTGATTTCGATCACCGACGGCCAGATCTTTCTGGAAACCGATCTGTTCTATCAGGGCATCCGCCCGGCGGTGAATGTCGGCCTCTCGGTGTCGCGCGTGGGCTCGGCGGCGCAGACCAAGGCGATGAAGAAGGTCGCCGGCCGCATCAAGGGTGAGCTGGCGCAATACCGCGAGATGGCGGCCTTCGCGCAGTTCGGCTCCGACCTCGACGCCACCACCCAGCGCCTCTTGAACCGCGGCGCCCGCCTCACCGAACTGTTGAAGCAGCCGCAGTTCTCGCCGCTGAAGATGGAAGAGCAGGCGAGCGTGATCTGGGCCGGCGTCAACGGCTATCTCGACAAGCTCGAGGTGTCGCGTGTGCGCGGCTTCGAGAGCGGGCTTCTGTCGTTGTTGCGCTCGAAGCATGCCGACTTGCTCGACTCGATCCGCAAGAGCGGGGATCTGTCCAAGGACGACGAAGCCAAGCTCAAGGGCATCGTCGACGACTACGCCAAGACGTTTGCGTGAACATGATGCGCTGCGCTCTTTCTTCACCTCCCCCCTTGAGGGGGAGGTCGGCGAGCGAAGCGAGCCGGGAGGGGGGTAAACTGCAAGCACGGTGTTTGCCGTTTACCCCCCTCCCTAGCCCTCCCCCTCAAGGGGGGAGGGAACAGGGCAGAGCAAGAGGATAAGTCGTGGCCTCCCTCAAGGACATGCGGGTGCGTATCGCCGCCACCAAGGCGACGCAGAAGATCACCAAGGCCATGCAGATGGTGGCGGCTTCCAAGCTGCGCCGCGCGCAGGTCACGGCGGAGGCCGCGCGTCCTTATGCCGAGCGCATGAGCCAGGTGCTGGGTTCGATCGCGGCGGCTGTCGCCGGCAGCGATTCGGCGCCCAAGCTGCTCGCCGGCACCGGCAGCGCCAACGTGCATCTGTTGGTGGTTTGCACCGCCGAGCGCGGTTTGTGCGGTCCGTTCAATTCTTCGATCGTGCGGCTCGCACGCGACAAGGCAAACGCGCTGATGAGCGAAGGCAAAGAGGTCAAGTTCCTCTGTGTCGGCCGCAAGGGGTTCGAGCAACTTCGCCGCCAATACGGCAGCCAGATCATCGAGACCATCGAATTGCGCGGGGTCAAGCAGGTCGGCTTCGAGCAGGCCGAGATGATCGCCGGCAAGATCGTCGCGCTGTTCGAGCAAGGCGCCTTCGACGTCTGCACGCTGTTCTTCTCGCGCTTCCGCTCGGTGATCGCGCAGATCCCGACGGCATTGCAGGTGATCCCGCCGGTGTTCGAGGCGGCCGAGCCCAACGTCAGTTACGAGTACGAACCGGAAGAGGAGCTGATCCTCGCCGAACTGTTGCCGCGTAATCTGTCGGTGCAAGTGTTCCGCGCGCTTCTGGAGAACGCCGCCTCCGAACAAGGTGCGCGCATGACCGCGATGGACAACGCGACGCGCAACGCCGGCGAGATGATCCGCAAGCAGACACTGACCTATAACCGCACCCGCCAGGCGATGATCACCAAGGAACTGATCGAGATCATCTCCGGCGCCGAGGCGCTTTAGCCATGCTGCGCCCCATCGCCGCCAAATTCCGTCATTGAAAGCAACCGCGATCCGAAATCAAAGCCTTGTAGGACACGAGAAATGGCCACACCCAACGCAGTCGGAAAGATTACTCAGGTCATCGGCGCCGTCGTCGATGTGCAGTTCGAGGACCACCTGCCGGCGATCCTGAACGCGCTCGAAACCAACAACGGCGGCAACCGCCTCGTGCTGGAAGTCGCCCAGCATCTCGGCGAGTCTACGGTGCGCACCGTCGCCATGGACTCCTCGGAAGGTCTGGTGCGCGGGCAGGACGTCACCGACACCGGAGCGCCGATTTCGGTTCCGGTCGGCAACGAGACGCTCGGACGCATCATCAACGTCGTCGGCGATGCGGTGGACGAGGCCGGCCCGGTGAAGACGGCGCACAAGCGCGCCATCCACCAGGACGCGCCTGCCTATGTCGAGCAGTCGACCGAGGCGCAAATCCTGGTCACCGGCATCAAGGTCGTCGACCTGCTCGCGCCTTACGCCAAGGGCGGCAAGATCGGCCTATTCGGCGGCGCCGGCGTCGGCAAGACCGTGCTGATCATGGAGCTGATCAACAACGTCGCCAAGGCGCACGGCGGTTATTCGGTGTTCGCCGGCGTCGGCGAACGCACGCGCGAGGGCAACGACCTCTATCACGAGATGATCGAGTCGGGCGTCAACAAGGATCCCAAGAAAGGCTCGGTCGAAGGCTCGAAATGCGCGCTGGTCTACGGGCAGATGAACGAGCCGCCGGGGGCGCGTGCGCGCGTCGGCCTTACCGGCTTGACCGTCGCCGAATATTTCCGCGACCAGGGCCAGGACGTCTTGTTCTTCGTCGACAACATCTTCCGCTTTACGCAGGCCGGCTCGGAAGTGTCGGCGCTGCTCGGACGCATCCCGAGCGCGGTGGGTTATCAGCCGACGCTCGCTACCGACATGGGCGCGCTGCAGGAACGCATCACCACCACCACCAAGGGCTCGGTCACCTCGGTGCAGGCGATCTACGTGCCGGCCGACGACTTGACCGACCCGGCCCCGGCCACCTCGTTCGCGCACCTTGACGCCACGACCGTGCTGTCGCGCGACATCGCCGCCAAGGGCATCTATCCGGCGGTTGACCCGCTCGACTCCACCTCGCGCATGCTCTCGCCGATGATCGTCGGCGAGGAGCACTACGCGGTCGCCCGCCAGGTTCAGGAGGTGCTGCAACGCTACAAGGCGCTGCAGGACATCATCGCTATTCTTGGCATGGACGAGCTATCGGAAGAAGACAAGCTGACGGTTGCACGCGCCCGGAAAATCGAGCGTTTCCTGTCACAGCCGTTCCATGTTGCGGAAGTGTTCACCGGCTCGCCCGGCAAGCTGGTCGACCTGCAGGACACCATTCGCGGCTTCAAGGGCCTGGTAGAGGGCAAGTATGACCACCTGCCGGAAGCTGCGTTCTACATGGTAGGCACCATCGAAGAAGCAATCGAGAAGGGCAAGAAGCTCGCGGCGGAAGCGGCGTGAGCCATGGGCCGCTCTCCACTCGTGGTCTTTCTAGTCGTCGGCCTTATGGTCGGCGGGGTCGCCGGCTACCTGACGCGGCCGGAGGCGACCGAAATCAAGCTAGGGCCGCTGAACATCGAGGTCAAAGGCGACCGAGTGGCGCGTGACAATGGCCCGCTCACCTCGAGCCAAGTGCAGCACATCGCTTTGATCACGCTGGTCGGCGGTGTGGTTGGGCTTGGCTTCGGGTTTGTGACGGCCAGGAAGGGCTGAGATCGATGGCGACGCTGCATTTCGAACTGGTGTCTCCACAAAGGCTTGTCTTCGCCGGCGAGGTCGATCAGGTCGACGTGCCCGGCGCCGAGGGCGATTTCGGCGTGCTGGCCGGTCACGCGCCGATGGTGGCGACGCTGCGCCCGGGCATCCTCACAGTCTTTGTCGGCGGCAGCTCACAGAAGATCGTCGTGCTGGGCGGCTTTGCCGAAGTCTCGACCGATGGCCTGACCGTATTGGCGGACCTCGCGGAGTCGGTCGAAGAGATCGACCGCGAGATGATCGCGCGGCGCATCAGCGAGATGGAGGAACGTGCTGCCAAGATGGAGCCCGGCAACGAGCTCGACAAGCTGATCACCCGTCTCGATCACTTCAAGCAGATCGACCGGCATCTCACCGGCACGGCGATGCACTGAGCAAAAGCGCCAGGCGCCGCTCTCCGTCATGCCCGCGCTTTCTCGCAGGCATCCGCGTCTTTGGGCGAGTGCGGCAAGCAAGGCGTGGATGGCCGGGACGAGCCCGGCCATGACGCGGGAAGTCATTCTGCGAACTTCCCGAACTCTGCCACCACCCGCTCATAGGTCTGCCGCTTGAATGGCACCACCAGCTCCGGCAATTCCTCCATGGCGGCCCAGCGCCAGTCGATGAACTCGGGCTCGTGGCCGCCGGCGGGGTGCGCGATGTCGATCTCACTCTCCGCGCCGGTGAAGCGGAACGCGAACCACTTCTGCTTCTGCCCGCGATATTTACCCTCCCAGGCCTGGCCGACGATCTCGCGCGGAATATCGTAAGCGAGCCAGTCGGCGATCTCGCCCAGCTTTTGCACCGAGTGGATATTGGTCTCCTCGTAGAGCTCGCGCAGCGCCGCCTTGTAAGGGTCTTCATCTGCGTCGATGCCGCCCTGCGGCATCTGCCAGGCATGGGTTTCGTCGATATGTTCCGGCCCACTGCTGCGGCGGCCGATGAAGACGAGACCTTCGCGGTTGAGCACCATCATGCCGGCGCAAGGGCGATAGGGCAGCGATTCGAACGCCGGCATGGCGGCTCCTGCAGGGGCGATCAGCGAAGCGCCATGCATAACGCTTGCAGGAAGCCGAAGCGAGGGTGTTGTGCGGGGGCTTGCGTGGGTGCGCCGCTACTGCGGCACGACCACATCCTTCCGCGCGCCGGTTGCACCGTCGATGATGGTGATGGTCTTGGAGCCAGGCGGCGGTTCGGAAGTGGATTTCGTTTCGGGCTTGGACGGGAGCGCGCCCGTCGTCACCGGCGCGGCATCAGGCCTATTGGGCTTGATGATGTTCGGCAGGTCGGGATTGGCAGAAGTGAGAAACGCACCGATAGGATTATGGGTGTATAGCGCCCAACCCGCTGTCGCGAGGCCGAACAGGCCGAACAGAATCGCCAGCGCGCGCGCCCAGCGGATCGGCCGCTTGGTGTCTTGCCGGTCGCGATCCCGCCCGAGCGGGGTATTCAGCTCATCCGCATACACAGCACCGATCCTCGCGAATCATTTGCAATTCTAGCACGCGCCGACGCAGTGCATGATCACCCCCGTGGAAACGAAACAGGGCGGCCCAAAAGCCGCCCTGTGGCGTGGAGGTAATGCTTGCAGAGCTCAGTTCGGGACCGGCGCCTTCGGGTTGGGCGGGAAGGCCGAATTCACCTGCAGGCCGCGCAACAATTCGTCGGCCATGGTCAATGCCTTGTCGTTCTTCGGATCCGGCGGCACGTAGGACTGGGAACCGGTCACTTCCTTGCCCTCGGCCTTGAGATGGCCGCGCAGCGAGGCCTCGCCCTCGGTGTCGGTCTTGGCTTTAAGTTCGGCCGGCACGTCCTGCAGCACCTCGATGTCCGGCTCGATGCCCTTGGCCTGGATCGAGCGACCCGACGGCGTGAAGTAGCGCGCGGTGGTCAGCCGCAGCGCGCCGTTGTTGGCGCCGAGCGGGATGATCGTTTGCACCGAGCCCTTACCGAAGGAACGGGTGCCGAGCAGCGTCGCCCGCTTATGATCTTGCAGCGCGCCGGCGACGATTTCCGACGCCGAGGCGGACCCGCCGTTGATGAGCACGATCAGCGGCTTGCTCTTGATGAGATCGCCCGGCCGGGCGTTGAAGCGCTGCGTTTCTTCCGGATTGCGGCCGCGGGTCGAGACGATCTCGCCTTTTTGCAGGAAAGCGTCCGAAACCGCCACCGCCTGATCGAGCAAGCCGCCCGGATTGTTACGCAGATCAAGGACGTAACCCTTGAGCTTATCGTCGGCGACCTTGGCCTGAATATCGGCGATCGCCTTCTTCAATCCTTCCGTGGTCTGTTCGTTGAATTGCGTGATGCGGATATAGCCGACGTCATCGCCTTCGACGTGCGAGCGCACCGAGCGCACCCGGATAACGTCTCGGGTGAGCGTCACCTCGATCGGCTTGTCCTGGCCTTTGCGCATGATGGTGAGCTTGATCTTGGTGTTCACGGGCCCGCGCATCTTCTCGACCGCCTGGTTCAGCGTCAGGCCCTGCACCTGCTCATCGTCGAGCTTGGTGATGAGGTCGTTGGCGAGAATGCCGGCCTTGGAGGCCGGCGTGTCGTCGATCGGCGCCACCACCTTGATCAGCCCCTCTTCCATGGTGACCTCGATGCCGAGGCCGCCGAATTCGCCGCGGGTCTGCACCTGCATGTCGCGGAAGCTCTTGGCGTCCATGTAGCTCGAATGCGGATCGAGCCCGGCCAACATGCCGTTGATGGCGCTTTCGATCAGCTTGCCGTCGTCCGGTTTCTCGACATAGTCGGCGCGCACCCGGTCGAATACGTCGCCGAACAAGTTGAGCTGTCGGTAGGTATCGGCGGTCGCCGCTTGTGCGCGGGCTCCGATGAAGACCAGCCGCGGTTGGGTCGCGAGCAGCGTCATCGCCGCTCCGGCCGCCACGCCGAGTAGAACAAGAGAAGTTTTGCGCATCGTCATCATCCGCGAGCCTTTTCACCTTCGCCAGCCGCCCACCATGGGCCTGGATCGACGGGAGTCCCGTCCTTCCGAAATTCGACGTAGAGCACCGGTTGGCTGGAGCCTATCGCCAGGAGCGCAGCGATCTGGGAGCCATTTCCCATGACCGCAACGGGCTCCCCGGCCAGTACGAACTGACCGAGGTCAACCGATATTCTTTCCATCCCGGCGAGCAACACATGATACCCGCCGCCGGTGTTGAGGATCAAGAGTTGGCCGTAAGAGCGAAAAGGGCCGGCGTAAACGACCCAGCCGTCGGCGGGCGCGGTAACCTGCGCGCCGGCGCGCGTGGCGATCGAAACGCCTTTTTCCAGGCCACCGTTATTATCGGGCTCCCCGAAATCCCGGATCTTGATGCCGTTAACCGGAATAGGAACTTTGCCGCGCAAAGAGGCAAATGGCACCGCTGGCGCCATGCGGCCGGGATCGTGCAAAGCCGAGAGCGACGGCCGTGACTCTGGATGCGCGGGCGGTCCCAGGTCCTTTTCGAGCTTAGCGATCAGGTCCTTGAGGTTGTCGGCCTGTCTCGCGAGGTCGAGGGCGCGTGCATGTTCGGCTTGCAGCGCCTGTTCGCGCTCGGCCTGCTTCTTTTGTCGCTCGGCCACCAGCGCCTGGACGCGCGCGCGCTCGGCAGCGAGCGAAGCCACGTCTGCCTTCAGGTGATCCTGCTCGGCGGCGATCTGCTTGCGGACATCGGCGAGGTCGGAGAGATTCTTGGCAAGCGCGGCGACTTGGCTGCGCATTTCCGGCACCACTGCGCCTAACAGCATGGCGGTGCGCACGGCTTGCAGCGCGTCATCGGGGCTTGCCATCAAGGCCGGCGGCGGTCGGCGACCGACGCGCTGTAGCGCCGCCAGCACTTCGCCGATTGCCGTCTGGCGGGTGGCGAGCGATTGGCGCAGCGTCTGCTCTCTGTTGTCGAGGTCTTTGAGCCGCACTTGCGTCGACTCGATCTTCGCTTCGACGCCACGCAAGCGCGCGGCGGTGTCGATCAAATCCTGGTTGAGCTTGCGGCGATCGGCGCCGATCTGCTCGATCTCATGCTTGATCGCGGCCTCCGTTTCAGCCGACTTGGTCTGCTCGATGTGTATCGTGGCGAGATCTTTGTCGTGCTGCTTGAGCAGGTCGAGCTTGACGCTGGGCGCCTCTTGCGCCGGTGCCGGGGCGTTCAAGGTCATCGGCAAGGCTAAGCCTAGCCCCGCAATCAGCGCGAAGCGCGGATCAAGACGATTCCCCCCGAATCCAATCATCGGGTCCAAAATGACGCTCGCGCGTTGAAACGACAAGGGTTTAAGTGATCCCTGCCGATTGCGTCGGCAATAAGACCGCGTCAGGCCCGGTGATAGGGATGGCCGGACAGGATGGTGGTGGCGCGGTAAAGCTGCTCAAGCAGCATGATCCGAACGAGCTGATGCGGCCAGGTCGCCGTGCCAAAGGCGAGTTTGCGGCTTGCCTTCTCATGCAGACTCGGCGCCAGGCCGTCGGCTCCGCCGATCAGGAATACCGCCGCCGGCAAGTTCTGTGCGCGCCACTGTGCAAGCTGCGCGGCGAAACCGGCGCTATCCAGGTTTTCGCCCCGCGCATCGAGCAGCGCGACCGCCGCGTCCGGCGGGATAATGTTGGCAAGCGCAATCGACTCTTCGAGCATACGCCTTTCGGGGTCGGGGGCGCGGCTTTCGCGGATTTCGATGATGTCGAAGATGCGCATGCCGCAACTGCGGCCGCTCTGCATCGCGCGCTTGCGGTAGCGCTCGGAAAGCTCGCTTTCCGAGCCTTTCTTCAGGCGACCGACGGCGGCAACGATGAGGCGCATCGCGCCGCCGAATATATCAGCTCGGACGCCGCGTCCGGGAGCCCGCCCACATCTTTTCCAGGCCGTAGAAGTCGCGCACCTCCGGCCGGAACACGTGGACGATCACGTCGCTGGCGTCGATCAGCACCCAGTCGGACTGGCGCATGCCTTCGACGCGCACGCCTGGCACGCCGGCCTCTTCCAGGTCCTTGACGAGGTGCTCCGCGATAGCGCCGACGTGACGTTGCGAGCGGCCGCTGGCGACGACCATGCAATCGGCGATCGAGGATTTTCCGGCGAGGCTGATGGTGACGGTGTCCTCGGCTTTCATGTCGTCAAGACGCGCGAGGACGATACGGAGCGTCTCCTGAGGCGAAGGCCGCCGGGAGACGGGTTCGGGCCGACGATAGGGCGCCCGAGACAGTGCAGGTGTGGACAGGGGTTCTGGTCCTTTCGCTTTTGTCGCACTCGCCCAGGCCGCCGCCGGGGCTTCCATAAAGATAGCGATTCCCGGTTTATTTTCTACTGCCGCCAACCTCGCAACCGCTCAGGAGGTTCCCGCGCGCTTGCGTAGCGCGCGCAGCGCGGTCGAGGACAGCGGCGATTTGAGCCCGTGCACGAAGCTCCAAACCGGAGGCTGGCGGTCGGGCAGCGTGGCAGCGGCATATTCGGGGATACGGGCGCCGGCGAGCGCCAAGCCGGCAGGGCTTGCCGCGGCGTAAAGACTGGGGCCGAGGCGGTCGATCACGACGATCGGCACCAGCTTTGCGATGTCGCGCCATCTCTGCCAGCGGTGGAAACTCCGCAGATTATCAGCGCCCATGATCCAGACGAATCGGACCCCGGGACAGCGGGTCTTCAGCCAAGCGATGGTGTCATAGGTGTATCTCGTCTTGATGACAGCCTCGAGCGGGGTCACGTCGATGCGCGGATGGTGCGTAAGGGCGCGGGCGGCCGCCACCCGGTCGGCCAGCGGCGCAAGGCCTCGCGTATCCTTGAGCGGGTTGCCGGGCGTCACCAGCCACCACACCCGGTCGAGCTTAAGGCGTCGCAGCGCCAGCAGAGTGGCGTTGAGATGGGCCTGGTGCGGCGGATCGAAAGTGCCGCCGAACAGACCGATCCGCATGCCGGGCGCATGCGGCGGGATGAGGCGCTCGGGATTGGCGGGCGCGGGCGGCGTCACGGTCTGATCTGGCCGCTGCCGTGGATGCGGTATTTGAAGGTGGTGAGCTGCTCGACACCGACCGGCCCGCGTGCGTGCAGCCGGCCGGTGGCAATGCCGATCTCGGCGCCGAAGCCGAATTCGCCGCCGTCGGCGAACTGGGTGGAGGCGTTGTGCAGCACGATCGCCGAGTCGACCTCGCGTAGGAATTTGGCGGCCGCGGCCTCATCGTCGGTGACGATGGCGTCGGTGTGGTGCGAGCCGTAGCGTTCGATATGAGCGATGGCGGCATCGACCCCATCGACGACTTTCACGGCGATGATGGCGTCGAGATATTCGGTCGACCAATCCTCCTCGCTCGCCGGCTTGACCCGCTTGTCGACGGCTTGAGTCTCGGCATCACCGCGCACTTCGCACCTGGCGTCGATCAGCATTTGCACCAGCGGCTGTAGGAACTTCGCCTCGCCCGCGCGATCGACCAGCAGCGTCTCCGCCGCGCCGCAGACGCCGGTACGCCGCATCTTGGCGTTGAGCACGATCTTCTTTGCCATGTCGAGATTGGCGGCTTTGTCGACATAGACGTGGCACACGCCTTCGAGATGCGCGAACACCGGCACGCGCGCTTCCGTCTGCACGCGCGCCACCAGACCCTTGCCGCCGCGCGGCACGATGACGTCGACATTGCCGTCGAGGCCGCTGAGCATCATGCCGACCGCGGTGCGGTCACGCGTCGGCACCAATTGGATGGCGGCTTCGGGCAATGCCGCCCGACACAGGCCTTGGCCGAGTGCGGCGACGATGGCGCGGCTCGAGCACAGACTGTCGGAGCCGCCGCGCAGGATCGCCGCATTGCCGGACTTCACGCAAAGCGCGCCGGCGTCCGCGGTGACGTTCGGTCGGCTCTCATAGATGATGCCGATGACACCGAGCGGTACGCGCACACGCTCGATCAACATGCCGTTCGGGCGCGTCCAGGATTCGGTGACGACCCCCACCGGGTCCTTGAGGGAGGCGACCGCTTCGATGCCCTTGGCCATGCCCTCGACGCGCTCGGCGGTGAGGGTCAGGCGGTCGAGCAAGGCCCCGCTCATGCCGCCGGCGCGCGCCTCGGCTAGGTCCTCCGCGTTGGCGGCGAGAATGGCTGCTTGCTGCGCCCGCAGCGCCGCGGCCATGGCCATGAGCGCCTGGTCTTTCTGTGCGGTGGACGAAAGCGCGAGCACGCGCGCGGCGGCGCGCGCCGCCCGGCCGATTCCGGCCATGGCGGCGGCGATATCGCCGGTTCGCTCGACGCTCTTCAGCGGCGCGGTCATTGATGCAAAACGCCCATGAACAGCCCCGGACTGGGCCCGTTCTCCTATCACGCCAGGGTTCCAGGTGCGAGAGAGGGCCTCGAGTAGGCCGTTTCGGAGCCGTCGCCCGGCTCGGCGGGCCCTCCCAGTATTCTGGGGATTACGTGGAAAACTGGCAACGGCCCGAAACGCATCAAGGGGGGTTCACATTGGGCTGCCAGGATGCCGGAACGTGTAGGAGGGTCAGATGGCGTATCGTTCGCGTAGCCTGCCGAGCCGGTTTCCGGTCGGGACCAAGTTTGTGATCGAGGGCCGTCCGCGCGGCGAAGGCCAGGTGCAGGTATTCAAGCGTTACCTGGAATTCCCCGACGGCACCTTCGTCCGCCTGCCGGTGCATCCGCTCACCGAGAAGAAGCGGGCGGCCCGCCGGCCGCGTGTCCGGCGGTCCTGAAGGCCGAAGTATTCGGCCGGCAGCGCACGCGGAAAACCCCGGCTCCGGTGGCCGGGGTTGACCGGGCGATCGGTCAATCGCCTCATGGTTACTCAAGGTCTCTCGCGTCGCGCCGGAGTAACGCAATCACGAGTCAGAAGTTCCTTTTTTCCGCTCGTCCCGCGCCAACGGGAACTCAGAAAAATTGCCGCTTCAAGCTAGAGACGCTGCATTAACGCTTAGGCCGCAAGGAGCGGAAAATTTCTACTCCCCGCCGAGCACCAGATCGTCGCGGTGGATCATCTCGGTGCGCCCGGTATAGCCAAGGATCAGCAACACGTCGGCCGAGGAGCGGCGCTTGATTTTATCGGCGTCTTCCGCGTCATAGCCAATGAGCCCGCGGCCGATTTCGGCGCCATCCGGTCCGCGCACCACGACCGCGTCGCCGCGTTCGAAGCTGCCATCGACCTTGATCACCCCGGCCGGCAGCAGGCTCTTGCCCGAGCGCAGCGCCTTGACCGCGCCGGCATCGATGGTCAGGGCGCCGCGCGGCTCCAGCGAGCCGGCAATCCAGCGCTTGCGCGAGGTAATGGGATTGGCGCCCGTCAGGAACCAGGTGCAAGGTGCGCCTTGCGCGATGGCGCGCAAGGGATGCACCACGTGTCCGGAGGCGATCACCATGTGCGTGCCGGCGGTGGTGGCGATTTTGCCGGCCTCGATCTTGGTGACCATGCCGCCGCGGGCGGTTTCCGACTCTGCGGAGCCCGCCATCGCTTCGATCTTCGGCGTGATGCGCGTCACGATATCGACGCGCTTGGCGCCAACCTGCGCCGGCGGCTTGTCGTAAAGCCCGTCGACGTCGGACAACAGCACCAGCAGGTCGGCGCTCATCATGGTGGCGACGCGCGCGGCGAGCCGGTCGTTATCGCCGTAACGGATCTCGCTGGTGGCGACGGTATCGTTCTCGTTGATCACCGGCACGCTGCGCCATTCGAGCAGCTTGTCGATGGTCTCGCGCGCGTTGAGATAGCGGCGACGCTCCTCGGTATCGCCGAGGGTGAGCAGGATCTGGCCGGCGGTAAGCCCGAGCGCCCCCAGCGCCTCCGACCAGGCCCGCGCCAGCGCGATCTGCCCGACCGCGGCGGCGGCCTGGCTGTCTTCGAGCTCGAGCGGGCCGGCCGGCAGCTTGAGCACGGCGCGGCCGAGCGCGATCGCCCCAGAGGAAACCACGAGCAGGTCGCGTTTCTCCTTGTGCAGCGCGGCGATGTCGGCAGCGAGTGCGTCGAGCCAGTCGCGTTTGAGCCCGCCGGCTGCGGCATCGACCAACAGCGCGGAGCCGACCTTCACGACGATGCGGCGGAAGTCCTTGATTGACGGCGTTTTTTGCATGGCCCGGCGGCATGGAAGCAAATGTTAATACTGCTTACATGATGTCCTTTTCCCCCGGCCCCACGGCCGCGCCCCCCTCTCCCATAGGGGCCCAGGGTTTGCAATAATGGGCCGGTCCGCGCCCCGGATCGGAACGGGGCGAAGGGCAGGGCGTTAGCGGCCTGATTGTATTGCGTTTTCGGGGCCTAGCGATGATGTCGCGTTGGTTGCTTGCGGCGGTCTTGGGAGTGTCGGGGTCGGGCGTGATATTCGGGCTCGACTGGCGAGCCGAGCCGCCGCCGGATTATCTGCCGGCGACGAGAGTGGCGGTGCGGTCTGCGCCGCCGCCGCGAGCCGTTGTCGACACTGCTTTGAGCCCGGCGCGCACAGCGCCCGCCGCCAAGCCAGCCGCGCCAGTGGTGAAGACCGTGATGGGCGCGCAGCCGATTCCGCCGGCATCCACTTTCAAGCCCGATCCGCTGCCGCCACCCGGTGCGCCGGCGGTTGCCGCCAATTCTTCGCCGTCCGTTGCCGACGCATCGCCACCTTCCGCGCCAGTGACCGACGCGGCGGCGCCTGCATCCGACGTCGCCGCCGCCGAGCGCATGCCGAAATGCGATGTCCAGGCCTGCGAGGCGGCCTACTTCACCTTCCGCGCCGGCGACTGCACCTATCAGCCGTCGCACGGCCCGCGGCGTTTGTGCGCGAAAGGCAATCCGCCACAAGCGGCACTGCCGGACGAGGCACGGACCGCGCAGGCCTCGGCGTGCAACGTGGAAGCCTGCCAGCGCGCCTATTTCACTTTCAATCCGGCCGACTGCACCTATCAACCGTCATACGGCCCGCGCCGCGTCTGCACCAAGTAGCGCTCAGTAGATCACCACCGAGCGGATCGATTTGCCTTCGTGCATGAGGTCGAAGGCGTCGTTGATCTTGTCGAGCGGCATGGTGTGGGTGATCAGATCGTCGATGTTGATCTTGCCCTCCATGTACCAGTCGACGATTTTCGGCACGTCGGTGCGCCCGCGCGCGCCGCCGAAGGCGGTGCCTTTCCAGACGCGGCCGGTGACGAGCTGGAACGGGCGCGTGGCGATCTCCTGGCCGCTTCCGGCGACGCCGATGATGATCGACTCGCCCCAGCCGCGGTGACAGCATTCCAGCGCCTGGCGCATCACGTTGACGTTGCCGATGCACTCGAAGGAGAAGTCGGCGCCGCCACCGGTCAGGTCGACCACCGCCTGCACCACCTTGTCGCGGCCGATCTCGTCCGGATTGATGAAATGCGTCATGCCGAATTTTTCGGCCGTGGCGCGCTTTCCCGCATTGAGATCGATGCCGATGATCTTGTCGGCGCCGACCATCTTGGCGCCCTGGATGACGTTGAGGCCGATGCCGCCGAGGCCGAACACTGCGACATTGGCGCCCGGCCAGACTTTCGCCGTGTAGATCACAGCGCCGATGCCGGTGGTGACGCCGCAGCCGATGTAACAAATCTTGTCGAAGGGCGCGTCCTCGCGCACTTTGGCGAGCGCGATCTCCGGCAGCACCGTGAAGTTCGCGAAGGTCGAGCAGCCCATGTAGTGGAACACGGGATCGCCGTCGCAGCGAAAGCGCGAGGTGCCGTCCGGCATCAGCCCTTTGCCTTGCGTCGCGCGGATCGCGGTGCAGAGATTGGAGCGGCGCGAGAGACAGGTTTTGCACTGCCGGCATTCCGGCGTGTAGAGCGGGATGACGTGATCGCCGGCCTTGACGCTGGTCACGCCGGCGCCGACCTCGCGCACGATGCCGGCGCCCTCGTGGCCGAGGATCGCCGGGAAAATGCCTTCCGGATCGGCGCCCGACAGCGTGTAAGCGTCGGTGTGACAAATGCCGGTCGCCTTGATTTCCACGAGCACCTCGCCGGCCTTCGGCCCTTCGATGTCGATCGTCTCGATGGTCAGCGGCTCGCCCGCTTTCCAGGCGACCGCGGCGCGGGTCTGCATTGCAATTCTCCCAGACTGAAAAACTTTAGACGGCTTCTTTTGTCTCGGCGTGGGCGCGCGCCTCGTCGATCGCTCGCAGCAGCGCCCGCAGCGCGTCTTGCACGCCTTGCCCGGATTGCGCGGAAAGCACGAGCGGCGTTTTCTTCGCTGCTTTCTTCAGCTTCGCGCTTTGCGTCTTAATCTGCTGCGGCGTCATGGCGTCGCCTTTCGAGAGCGCGACGATCTCCGGCTTCTCGGCGAGGCCTTGGCCGTAGGCTTCCAGCTCGCCGCGCACGATTTTGTACGCGGCGGCGGAATCCTCAGCGGTGCCGTCGACGAGATGCAGCAACACGTTGCAGCGCTCGGTATGGCCGAGGAAACGGTCGCCGAGGCCGACGCCTTCGTGCGCGCCCTCGATCAAGCCGGGCAGGTCGGCGAGCACGAATTCGCGCTCGTCAACGCGCACCACGCCGAGCTGCGGATGCAGCGTGGTGAACGGATAATCGGCGATCTTCGGCTTGGCCGCGCTCACCGCGGCGAGGAAGGTGGACTTGCCGGCATTGGGTAGGCCTATGAGACCGGCGTCGGCGATCAGCTTGAGCCGCAGGCGGATGGTGAGCTCTTGCCCGGGCTGCCCGGGATTGGCGTGGCGCGGCGCACGGTTGGTCGACGACTTGAAGTGCGCGTTGCCGAAGCCGCCGTTGCCGCCCTTGAGGAGCACGACGCGCGCGCCGGCGCGCGTGAGATCGGCAATCAACGTCTCGCCGTCCTCCTCGTAGACCTGGGTGCCGACCGGCACTTTCAGCACGACATCGCGACCGCCGGCGCCGGTGCGGTCCTTGCCCATGCCGTTGCCGCCGCGTTCGGCCTTGAAGTGCTGCTGGTAGCGGTAGTCGATCAAGGTGTTGAGCCCGTCGACCGCGATGACGACGACGTCGCCGCCCTTGCCGCCGTCGCCGCCGTTCGGCCCGCCGAACTCGATGAACTTCTCGCGGCGGAACGACACGCAGCCATTGCCGCCAGCGCCGGACGCGACATAGACCTTGGCTTCGTCGAGGAATTTCATGGCCGCGATATAGACTATCGGGCCGGGTTGCGCACCCCTAGCCCGCGTGCAGGAAATGCGTTGTGCCGTCGCGTTCGATGCGCTCGAGCAGGTCGACCTCCCAGGACAGGTAGGCGTTCATGGCGGCTTCGTTGTCGTTCGGCCGCTCGTAGGGCTTGAGCCAAACGTCGACCGGCTCGTCGGCCAGGGCCTCGGCGGTCGACAGCGGGAAACCGGCGGTGGCCCAGGCCGCGTTGCCGCCCTTGAGCCAATGGACCGGTGCTTTCGTCAACGCACGCGCTTCCTCGACGGCAAGGCCCGCGAGCACCCCGTCCTCAGACGTGAGCACGATCGTCGGCCGCTGCGGAATTTTCGCCAGCGCCTTGTCGAGGCGACCGCGGATCGCGAACCAGGCGCCGGGGATGTGGCCGCGCCGGTACTGAGTGCTGGTCGACAGGTCGATCACGATGACGTCGTCGACGTCGAGGATCATCGAGGGTGTGACGGCGGCGTCCTCCGGCACCGCGCCGAGCACAGCGGCCGCTGGCTCATCGCGCGCGCTGCCGGCCTCGGGCAACACGTAGACCTCGTTCCAGCCCATCTGCTTGAGCCAGGAGGCGGTCATCAGCGCGCGCACCTCTTTCTCGTCGGCGAGCACGATGCGGGCGCCGAGCGTGCCGGCATAGGTGTCGGTCGCCTGCACCAATTGGCCGCCGGGTGCCGAGATCGCGCCGGGCAGGTGGCCCGCTTTGTATTCGGCCGGGTCGCGCACGTCGAAAACGTAAGTCGTGCGTGCTTCATCCCCGCGCCAGCGTTCGAGCGTTGCGAGATCGATCTTCTCAACGCCGAATTTACGCGCGACCTTGTCCGCCGCCGCTTTTGCCCAGGCGAGCCCTTGTGGCGTGAAATCCGGCGCACGGTCCGTCTTACCGGTCGCGCAGGTCAGACCGGCGAGATGCCAGCCCATGGTGCCGTTGCGCAGCGCCACCACCTTGTTGGGCACGCCGGCATTGATCAGCGATTGCGCGCCGATGATGCTTCTGGTGCGCCCCGCGCAATTCACGACGATCGTCGTGGCCGGCGAGGGCGCGATGTCGCGCACCCGCAGCACCAGCTCGGCGCCCGGCACATCGATGCCGGTCGGGATGGAGATGCGCGAATATTCGTCGAACGGCCGGCTGTCGAGCACCTTGAGGTCGGCGCCGCCGCGCATCAGTGCGTCCAATTCGGTGGCGCTAATGTTCGGGGTGCCGCTGTCGTGCTCGACGAATTCGCCGAAGGCCTTGCTCGGCACATGCACGCCGGAAAACAGCACGAAGCCAGCCCGCTCCCAAGCAGCGACGCCGCCGTCGAGACAAGACAGATCGCTATAACCGGCCTGCGACAAGACGATCGCGGCGCGCTGCGCCAGCCCGTCATTATCGTCGACGAGTATGATGCGCGTCGGCTTGCGCGGCACGAGCCGCGCGAAACGCAGCTCCAGCCGGCTGAGCGGCACGTTGCGCGCCCACAGCAGGTGATTTTGCGAAAAGATCAACTCCTCGCGCACATCGATCAGCGCGAGCTCCTGCCCATCGCCGAGCATGGTCTTGACGGCAGCAGCGGCGAGCAGGCGCAACTTGATTGCCGAAACGCCGGCGTGCAGGCTCATGAAGCTTGCATCCGCATCGTGGCGATTTCGCCGGTCTTCAAATCGATCTTGATGCGGTCGATCTTGTCGAGGTCGGTTCCGGTGACGCGGACGAAGCGGGCCTTGTCCGGATAATCGATCGAGTGAATGGCACCATCCTGGTAAATGCCGGCCATGCCCGGATTGAGCCGGTATTTCTTGACCGGCTTGAGCTTGGCATGCGTCGGGTCACGGCCGTCGTCCTCGCGTTGCCATTCGACCATGTCCGTATATTGCTTGGCCTGGCCGTAGATCGCCCATGACTTGCCGTGGTCGTGTGGCGGCGAGACCCGCGCTTTGTCCATGACATGGCTGAGCACCTGGAAGCCGAGCTTGGGATCTTCGTACAGCACCTTGATCCCGGCTGGCTCATCGTCGCCGCAATATTTCGCGACGAAGTCCCGGTTCTCGAGCAGGCGCTCGAGATTGGCGCGGACCTCCTCGCGACCCTTGGGGCCCGGTTCGCGCGTCAATGACGTGCGGCAATCGGCAATGAATTCGTTGAGATCGTAAGCCATGGCGTCCTCCCTGATTGGACGGCAGAGCGGCATCTTATCTCTGTCCCGGCGATATGGATCAAGGGGCTCATTTAAACGAATGGCCGGCGCGAGGCCGGCCATGACGACTTAATTATTGACTCGCTTCATCCGCCCCCAGCCCTTGAGCGCCGACCAGATACCACGCTCGAGGCGGAAGCGGTCGATTGGCGCCGACGAGTTGATGGCGCGAATGCGATAAAGACCGACCCCGGTCCACTGGAAGCCGCACTTCTCCAGCACCCGGCGCGAAGCCGGGTTGGTGACGCGCGCGCCTGCGTGCAGCGCCGGATGATCGAGATCGGTGAAGGCGTAGTCGATCACCGCGTGCAACGCCTCGGTGGCGTAGCCGCTGCCCCAGTAGTGCACACCCAGCCAATAGCCGAGCTCCGCCGCCTGCTCCTGCGGCACGATGCCGCAAGCGCCGACAATGGTTTCGTCGCGCAGCGTGATCAGGAACACCGCCTCGCCGTCCTTCTGGTTCGCGCCACCAATGAAATTCTCGGCATCCGCCAATTTGTACGGATGCGGGATGCGCGCCACGTTCTCGGCAATGCGACGGTCGTCGGCGAGCATCGCTACCGTTTTAGCGTCCTCCAGCCGCGGGGCGCGCAGGGCGAGCCGCTTGGTCTCGAGGACGGGGATACTTCTTTCGCGATAGGGTCCTCTTGGGATCGCTTCACAGAGTGTCATGACACGGGCTCCTTGGTTTCAACGCGGTTGAAAAGCGGAGAGGGGGAGCCGGCCACCCGTCTCCCCCTCTCAGAGCCCCATGAGCCCCGCCGGTTTGACTGGATGACCGGCGGACCTCAAATTTGTCCACCGTCTTACTCGGCCGCAGCCTCCATCGTCGGTACAACGGACACGTAGGTGCGGCCTTTGGCTTTGGTAGCGAACTGAACCTTTCCATCGACGAGTGCGAATAGCGTGTGATCTTTGCCACAGCCGACATTACGGCCGGCGTGCCATTTGGTGCCGCGCTGGCGCGCGAGGATGTTGCCGGCGAGCACGATCTCGCCGCCATAGCTCTTCACGCCGAGTCGCCGGCCCGCCGAGTCGCGGCCGTTACGCGAAGATCCGCCTGCTTTCTTATGCGCCATAGTGGTCTCTCAAGTTCCTGAACCTTGTACACCGATTCCATGAAGGAATCATCTCACTTCTTCTTACCTTTTGTCGCCTTGGCCTTGGCCGCTGGTTTGGCGGCCTTTTTCGTCGCTGGCTTCTTGGCGGCCGCTTTCTTCTTGGGAGCGGCCTCGGCGGCCTTCGCGGCCGCGTCCTCCCCAGTCGTCGCTTCTGGCTTTTTCGCCTCCCGCTGCGGACGGGCCGGCGGCGTCGCTGAGGGTTTGGCTCCCTCGGTCAGGATTTCGGTGATGCGGATCAGCGAAAACTCGTGGCGGTAACCGCGCTTGCGCCGCGAATTCTTGCGCCGGCGCTTCTTGAAGGCGATGACCTTGTCGCCACGCTCGTGCGCCAGCACCTCGCCGGCGACGGTGGCGCCGGCGACCGTCGGCGTGCCGACGGCCGGCGCATCGCCGCCCAACATCAACACTTCGCCGAATTCGACCACCTGGCCGGGCTCGCGCGCGACGCGGTCGATCCGGATCACGTCCTCGGCGGCGACGCGGTATTGCTTGCCGCCGGCTTTAATGACTGCGAACATCTTTCTCGTCCTCGTGTTCGGCCCCGGTGCTCGGAAAAGGCTCCGGACCGGCTTCTTTCAGTCGGATTATTCGTGTGTTTTGAAGGGCTTGGTAGCCCGGCAAAAACACGCGGGCCGAAACGGCCCGCGCTTTCGCCTTCATATGCGGACAATAGGCGCCGGTGTCAAGAAAACCGCCTCGCGGCCGTCAGGGTTCGCTGCGCACCGACGCCATCCAAGCCGCGTTCTCGCCTTCGGCCGGCTGCGCCAGCCGGTAACCGACGCCGAGCTCGGTCACCAGGATGCGCGGCGAATCCGGATGTGACTCGATCTTCTGCCGCAGCTTGCGCACAAAGATGCGCAGGTAGTGGGTGTCGTGCACGTGGATCGAGCCCCACACTTCCTTCAGCAGATGTTGATGGGTGACCACATTGCCGGCGTGCTGCGCCAATACCTGCAGCAAGCGGTACTCTTTCGGCGTCAGCGCCAAGCGCTTGTCGTTGAGCAGCACGGCGCGGGCGGCGAGATCGATGGTGAGCGGGCCGATTTTCAGCACCGGCTCGCCGCTGACCGCGCGCATCTGCCGCCGCAGCAGCACGCGCACGCGCGCCAACAGCTCGGCCATGCCGAACGGCTTGACGATGTAGTCGTCGGCACCGAGTTCGAGCAGTCGCACCTTCTGCGCCTCGGTCGAGCGCACCGAGAGGACGATGATCGGCACGCTCGACCAGGAGCGTATCCGCTCGACCACCTCGGCGCCATCCATGTCGGGCAGGCCGAGATCGATGATTACCAAGTCGATGGGACGCAGCGTCGCGGAGCGGATCGCCTCGGCGCCAGTACCGGCCTCATGCACCACGAAGCCGTTGAGCTCGAAGCCGGTGCGGAGGAAGCGCCGGATCTGAATCTCGTCGTCGACCACGAGTACGATCGGGGAGTGTTCATTCATCGTCGTCGCCTTCCATTTGCGGGACGGCCGCCTGCGTCACCGGCAGTTCAATCGTCATGGTCGTTCCGAGGTCGGGGCCGGCGCTGACGGCGCTCACGCTGCCGCCGTTGGCCGCGACAAAAGCGTTGGCGATCCACAGACCGAGGCCGGAGCCGCCGGTCAGCGCGGCGTGCCGCTCGCCGCGCACGAAGCGGTCCCACATCTGCGCGTGCTCGGCCTTGGTCAAGCCGGCGCCCTCGTCGCTGACGCTGATGGCGAGATGGCCGTTGACCGCGCGCGCCGCGGTGGTGATGCGCGAGCCGGGGTGAGAATACTTCACCGCATTGTCGATGATCTGGATGAGCGCCTGCTGCACCAGCACTGGATCGACGTGCACCAGCGGCAGATCGGGCGCGAGATCGACATTGAGCTTGTGTTCGGCTAGTCGCCGGCGGCAGCGATCGATCGTCGAATTGATGATGTCGGCGGGCTCGGCCCATTCCGTATGCGGCTTGACGCCCTCGCTGCTGATGCGCGTGGCGTCGAGCAGGTTCTGAATGTCATTATTGAGCCGCTCGGCCTCGTCGCGGACGTCATGCGCAAGCGCGCGCAGCTTCCTTTCATTGCGCAACGCCGGCGCTTCGCTCAATACGGTAGCGGCGCCGAGGATCGACGCCAGCGGCGTGCGCAGCTCGTGGCTCACCGATTCGATCAGCGCCTCGCGCAACTGCTCGGTCTGCGAGCGCATGCGCGCTTCGCTAATGGCATGCGCGACATCGAGACGCTCGAGCGTGGCCGTGGCGTCGGCAAGCACGGCGTCGAGGCGAATGATGAGGTCGTGGAAACCTTCCTGCGACTCGCGCCCGAGATTGATTGCAGTGACGCCGAACTCGGAATTCTTCGGGGATACCGCGCGCACCAGCCAGACGTCGCCGGTGCCGGCGGTCACCATGATGCCTGAGGGTGTGCTGTGGCGTCCGCTGGCGACCGCGTTCACTGCGTCGAGGACTTTTTGCGGCACCAAGACCGCCGGGCGCCGCTCGTTACCGCTCGATGCCTCGCGCCCGCCGGCGAACAGCACGACATTGCGTTGCAGCACCGCGGCGAGGTGATCCTCGATCGCGGCATGGATGTCGGACAAGCCAAAGGCGCCCGCCAGCCGGCGCGAAAACGCGTAGAGATCGCGCATGTCGATCTCGCGCTGGCGCGCCAGCTCGAGTTGCCGTTGCAGCCGGCTCGCCAGTTGACTGACGATGACCGCCACGAACGTGAACAGTGCGAGGTTGACGACTTCGTGCGGGTCGCTGATCACGAAGCTATAGCGGGGCTCGTAGAAGAAATAAGCCGAGGCAACCACGCCGCAGACCGCGGCGGTGATCGCCGAGACCATACCCCAGCGGACGGCTGCGATCAGCACCGGGACGAGATAGACGACGGAGCCATGCCGCAGCCCGGTCGACTGCAAGATGCCATAAAGTGCAATGGTCACCAGCGCGACGAGGCCGAGCGTCAGCAGAATGCCACGCATTTCCTTGCGTAGTCGGTCGGATTTGGCGACCCGAAGCATGTCGTGACGGCCGTCCTTTCGGAACGGCAATATACGGCGGCAAACCCTTGTCTGTCTCGGCCTGCTTGGCTAGATAGCCGCCATCCATAAGGGCCTTTTACGGCGCTTTTGGGGTTCCGGAGAGGTGGCTGAGTGGTTGAAAGCACCGCACTCGAAATGCGGCATACTCGTAAGGGTATCGGGGGTTCGAATCCCTCCCTCTCCGCCATCGGTTCATGTTTTTCAGGCATTCGTTGCGCGCCGGTCGGCCCGACCCCGGATTGACCCCCGTCCTTGTTCCAAGGTTTTGAGGTCCCGCCGCGCTTCCGTCGGGGTGTTGGAGGAGGGTCACATGTTGCCCGAAAATTTGTTGCGGCTGCACTCAGGCGAGGAATTTATCCGCTCGAAAAGCATCGAAGCCATCGAGAGGTCGCCCGATCTTGTGGCGCACATCGAGATGATCGAGGCGTCGATGGACAGTCTCGACTATTTCGCGCGCTCCCACAAAGCGATTAACGAGGATGAGCTGACGTTACAGCTCTTGTTGATCCGCTTGTTCAATGCTACGGCCTCGGCGCTCAAGCTCGCAATGGCTGGGTACTACCAGAACTCGGCGTTGATCCAGCGTGACATGCTTGAGACCATTTTTCTTCTCGATTACTTCACGATCGATGTGAAGCTCATCGCGCAATGGCGAAGTGCTGACAAGAAAAATCGCCTCAAGCTCTTCAAGCCGGCCTTCGTGCGAGAGACGTTAGACAAGCGCGACGGGTTCACCACCAAAAAACGCGCGCGGGCTTACGACCTGCTGTGCGAATTGGCCGGACACGCCACGTATGACGGCTTCCGAATGTTGACGCCAATCCCTGGAGGACAAGCCCACTGCGGACCTTTCTTCGAGGTCACGTCGCTCGACGCCCTCATCTCCGAATTGGCAAAACATTGCGCGCAAACCAGTCACGCACCCCAAAAATACTTCGTGCCGACCAAGCGGAGTGATGTGGAAGCTAAAATCCTTATTATCGAAAATCAGCGCAGGTGGGCGACAAGGTTCTTCGGTTCGACCTTCGACAACAGTGATGTCGCCCGTCTCAGGTCATTGATGCAGGGCTTGCAATAACATTCGCCAAGCAGAACGCCGCGAAGCGCGGCTGGTTACATCCCTGAGTCTTGATCGTTTTGGTCAAGGGCTGCAATTGCCGCCTGCCCGCATCGGCGCTGCGGGGATAGTGAACGCCACCCGCACCCGCCGCGACCGGCAACGAGGACACCGCAGCCGGCTCTCCAACATCCCCAAGGGGAAATCCCGCCCCCGCGTCCACACCAGGGTCGCCATGTCCAGCTCGCCGCCAAAGACGCATTCGCGGCGGCGCTTCATCGCGTCGCGCGGTCCCCAGGCACAGCGGACCCGGACCCGCCACCCGAGGTCGAAAGCCTCGCCAATGGTCTCGACGGCCATGTGAACAAAATGAGAACAAAAAGCTGAAAGTCAATGGCGAAGATTTATCCGGCTAAATTGTATGAAATATATGGACAAGAATATCTTTATAATTTACACCATTTTTCTGCAATAGAAATGCTACAGATGGAGAGTGAAAATGTTGGATCAAACGGACGGTAAAACGACGAAATCTAAATCGGAAAAGCGTGGAAAATTTGTCGAGTTGGCAGAGAAAAGAACGCGAAATGCGATCAAAGCAATTCGCGTGATTGGCAAGCTCGGCAATAAGAACGCCTATCATTTTGATGATGGCGACGTGCAAAAAATCGTGCGCGCCCTGAACAAGGAGATCGACACAATGAAGGCTCGGTTATCGCACACAGGTAGCAAAGAGGCTGTTGATTTCAGCTTATAATTGTATGGTAGCGTAATCGGCGGGCTGGAGGAGCGTCGTAATGAATAACGGTCAGAAGCGTGACCTCTGCATTGCACTTCTGAATGCGGAGATGGAAGAAGATGTAATTTCTCTGCTGACGAAGGCGGGATACTGGGACAAGCCCGAGCTTTGGCGGCACTACGGCGATCTCGAAAATAACTGGGGTCAAGGCGGTAACCAGCAAAGTCTTGCTGAGGCTGCTCTTGTCGAAAAAATCGTCAATTCCGTTGATGCTCGCTTGATTGGTGAATGCCTGGAACGCGGGATCGATCCGAAATCATCCGACGCGCCGAAAACCATCCGTGAGGCCGTATCCCGCTTTTTCGAAGGCGGCACCGGAAAGAAAATGGCAACGGGTGGATTCATTGAAGAGTGGCCAGACGAGAAAATCCGTGAGGTGGCACAGGGCATCACTCTCTGTGCGACCGGCATTCGCCCGATCATGAACCTGACTATCAGCGATTGCGGTGAAGGTCAGACGCCCCGGAAAATCCCGCTGACCATCATGTCGCTCAGCAAGAGCAACAAGATGTACATCCAATTCGTGCAGGGTCAGTTCAATCAGGGCGGGACGGGCGCGCTTCGGTTCTGTGGCAAACACAACCTCCAGCTTGTCATTAGCCGCCGCAACCCGAAGCTCCTCGGTCCTGATCCAGAAGATGACGATAAAAACTGGGGCTTCACCATTGTTCGCCGCGAACGTCCGACAGGCGCGCGCAAAAACTCAATCCTTTCCTATTTGGCTCCGGTCGGGGTTGGTGACGCGCATCCCGAGCGCAAGGGCGACATTCTTTCCTTTGCGGCGGCATCAATGAAAATCTATCCTGGCAAGGACAGCCCCTACGGTCGTGAAGCCAATTACGGAACGGCGATCAAGCTCTATGACTACAAATATTTGGGTGAGCGGTCTAACATCATTCGCGGCCGTAGCATCTTGAGCCGACTTGACTTGCTCTTGCCCGAGGTCGCCCTGCCCGTCCGCCTCTATGAATTCCGGAAAAGCGACGGTGGCAAATATCTCGATCCCGGTAGCCGCGAGACGACCCTTACTGGTTTGCGCCGTAGGCTGGGAAATACCCCCAACGTCGAGGAAGGGTTTCCGATTGTCATCCCCTTTTCGCCAGCAGGAGAGCAACTGTACGCCACTGTATACGCGTTTAAGCCGGCAGGCACTTCTCGCGATGATGAGCAAGATGAAGATGATGTCAAAAAGAAAAAGCTTGGTGGCCTGACAAGATATCGCAAAAGAGAAGGTGTTCTGTTTGTCCGCAACGGCCAGACCCAAGGTACATTGCCAAAGGACTTTTTCCGTCGCGATGCAATGAAGCTCAAGACACTGGCGGATGACCTGCTTGTATTTGTGGAATGCGACAAGATGGGCGATGAGGTTCGTGAGGACCTCTTTATGCCTTCGCGTGATCGGCTCGCTGAAACCGATTTCAAAGGAGAAATGATAGACGGCCTCGAACAAGCTTTGCGCGATGACGACACCTTGCGCTTGCTGCGCAATCAGCGCCAGAAGGAAATGGTGAGCGAGAGGATGAAGGACGACAAACCGCTTGCTGATGTCCTTCAGCAGCTCATTAAAAGCTCGCCTAACCTGACTGCGTTGCTTCAACTTGGGCAGCGCATCACCGCGCCGTTCAATGCTAATCCGACCTCGCAAGATGAAAAGCCTTTTAAAGGCGAGCTTTTCCCCACATTCTTTAAGCTCAAAGGCACGGCCTATGGAGAGACGCACAAGCGGGACTGTCCGATTAATTATCGCATGCGGCTGCAATTCGAGACTGACGCTAGGGATGACTATTTTTCACGCCGCATCGAAGGGGGAAAATTCACCCTTACGTGGGTCGATAAGGCGGGTGTGAATCGCAAGGTCTCGATTGTTGGGCCCAATCTTCGCAGTGGCGCTGCGAGTGTGATGGTGACATTGCCGGACGGCGTTGCACCGGGCGAGGTGCTGGTGATGAGTGCATTGACCAAGGATAGCCGTGCCGAATTCAAGAACAGTCTTGAAGTGACGGTGAGACCTTGGGCCGAACATCGCACAGGCGGCGATACTTCCAGGCGCGACAAGAAGCCCAACAACCAGCAAGGAAAAGATCGCGAGCGCCCGCGCGAGCTTGCGACGCCGAAGATCGATCGCGTTTATCGCGACCGCTGGGAGAAGCTTAAGTTCAATGAATACACAGCGATGATGATGGATACTGAATACGACGAGAACGACGACGATAAGGAAATCACTGTCTTCCGTATAAACATGGACAACACGCCGTTGCTGAACGAAATAAAGCTACGGCGCTTTGACGATCAATCAGCCCGCAACCAATTTATGTACGCTAACGTTTTGGTTGGTCTTAGCCTGCTCTTGCAGGACAAAGAGAAGGGTGAACAACCGCCGGATGCTGTCCAGATAAAGGTCGAAGATCGTATCGAAGCGACGTGCCGCGCGCTTGCGCCTTTTATGCTCTCGCTAACGACGCTCGGTCAGGCAGACTTGGCCGAGAGCGAAGGCGTAGATGGTCTCGAAGCCGCGACCGGCTGATAACTGCCTTTTGGTGTATCAGCACTACTTCTTGGCTCCCGGGCGTCTCGCCGCGTTGGTCGCTATACCAGCGACGACCCGGGACTGTGCGCCAAAGACGACCGTCCCTATTTCCGTTGAGCGCGGGCAAAAAGACTTCGCGTAAGCCTGCCTCTTCCATCATTTGGAGGTAGCGCGGCAGTTGCCATCGTGGTTCCGAAAACGCCAGCATTTGAACAATGGTCGTCTTGGAGTTCGCAATTGCCGCTACTGACGACATTGTCGCGCGGATGGCATCGAAATAGGTCCGCAATTCAGGGAACTTGCGATCACCCATAGTGTAGTACGACGAACCCGCGCCATCGAGACGGTTAGCGATCATAAATGGAAGTGGCGCTTCCTTCCGGCCATCGACCTGCCAGCGATGATAAAGCACATGCACTCCGGGATATGGGGGCGACGTCAGAACGAGCTTCGGTGCTTTCAGTTCGGCCAGACGCTCATCATCTTCAAGCCCTGCGGCGCTGCGGTTCAAAATGTCAATCTGCGGCCTACGACCGTTCAACCGCACAGCGCGTCGCAAATCCTTCGCACCTTCGATCATTTCGAGTGCTGTGGTGACAATCGTTTCTCTAAATTCATTCACTGCAGTAGCCTTGCTTCGCCCATCCAACGCCCACTGTGCTGTGCGGAGGACCACGCAACGTCCAAAGGCTTCCAGACGGGGTTTGCCAAGACTGATAGCGCTCGCCATCACCTGTTCGATGGCCTTTCGCAACCGCCAGCGTGAACGATGTTTGAGATGTTTGTAGTAACCAAGATCGGCGTATTCAGTGAATTCGACTGACGGCTTGTGGATGTCGATAACATTTGGAAGGCGACGAGCCCAAGCGCTAAGATGTTCCAGTTCGCGCGGAGACATCACAGTTGTCTTTACGCGCGAGACGAATTCCGCGAGGGCCGAGATATCTATGCCGACCCCGTTTCTGCCGGAAGCCAATGCCTCGATCAGAGTAGTGCCGCCACCAACATGCGGATCGACCACAAGGTCCCCCGGCTCGGTGAAGACCTCTATGGCGGTGCGGGCGAAGATAGGCGAAAAGCGAGCCGGGTATTTGTAAAAGCAGTGCGTCAAGCCCCGGACCGGTTCCGGGTTTCGCGCCGCTTCGATCAGCGCACATTGCGCGGCCTCAGGCAGCGCGTCTAGAAGCTGACGGCCTTTAGGCATGATTAACTCTATCGCCTGGCCGTGGTTAATAGTTGATTACCACGAACTGGGTACGGCCCACGCCTGTGCCTACCGCGTTTGGTCAGCGCGCGAAAACCTTCGCACCGATCTCAGCGAGCCGAGCGTGGACCGACTTGAAGGGCGCGGCGCGGTCGAATGTGCCGCGCGCGGCCATCCGTCCGCCGTGGTCTTGCGCCGCTGTGAGCTTCGCCAGCAGCGCGTCGAGTTGGTCATCCGGCACCTTGTCCAAAAACAGTTGCCCGGACACGGCCTCGACGGCGTCGAGCGCGGAATTGATACCGTGCTGGCGGCGGTGGTCGGCGTAAGCAGAGGCGACTTGTTCGCGTGTCGTCATGGGTGATCCTCAGTAGTGTGGGAAAAGGGTGGACGGGCGGGGGTCTGCGGTCCCCGCCCGTCCGCGCCGCCAGCCCGGGCCGATCTTCGGGCCGGGTGGCGAAACGCCCGCGCGCATTTCCACGGCCATGGCGAACCGTGAGGGAGGCGAAAGCGAGCGGGCGCAACGTCATGCCCACTCGATGCCGAGGAGAACGGCAGGGTCTGGATCGACACGGCGCACCGTCGCGCCGTCGCCTTCCAGCCTGCAAATGATCGCCTCCTCGACGCGCTGAAGACTCAAGAGCCGCGCGTCGCACTCATCGGAACGCGCTTTCTTCGCCTCGGCGCTCAAGGTGCCGTCGCCTGGGAATGCGGCATCGATCTCCTTCTCCAATGCGGCGATGATGGCGCTTTGCTGCGCCCAAAGGAAAAGCGCGGCCGCATCAGGTAACGTTTCCGAAACGGAAGCCGCGACGGGCGGATTGGTACCGGCGAGGCCGACCATCGTGACTAGCGTGGTCGGCCAGCCGATACCGCCGCCGTGGCCGAGAGGCAAAATGTCGGGCTTGCCGAGTGCGGCGAGGCTCGCGACTTGGGCACGCATTGCCGCTTTTGCTTCGACTGCCGTCAGTGGTGCACTGGCGATGGCGCGGCGCTCATCGAACAGTTTTTGCTGGTCGGACCGGTTGCGGTCGAGAGCCTCGGCAAGCTTCAAATTTGCGTCGAGCTTGGGCGGCGTCACTCCAATGAATTTGGCGGATGGCCCTTCTTCAAGAAGCCAATCGAGAATGTTGGCCGTGGCGAAGCCGAGCACGGTGCTGTCGTGTTCGGCCTTGAGCCTCGCCAAGTCGGCTTTGTGTCGTTCGAGGCGGGCGACAATCTCGGCGCGTTGGGGCGGTTGCTCGGGCGGTGCTTTGATGCGCGGGCCTTCCGGGTCCTTGGGATCATCGACCAGGACGTATTCGGGCAGCGGGTGGTCGCGGTCGTAGCGCGCAAGATCGGCTGCGGCGCTGTCGCGATTTTCACGCGCGATCTGCATTGCATCGTAAAGGCCAGAGCGCAGCGCGGTGGCGCGTGTCTCGATGCGCTGCAAGTACGCGAATTTCTCTTGTGCGGCCTTCGGCAGCTCCCGCAGCAGCGCCATTGCAGCGGTGTCGCCGGTCGGAAAGTTTGTGGCGGGTTTGGTGTGGGGACGCGAGAGAGCGTTGACGGCTGGCATGGAGATCGGCTCCAAGGGTTTGAGGGGTCGGAGCCGAGAGAAGATTGCGAACGCACACTGGATGGCGACAACTTTTTCTCGTTTTCCCCTTGCGTGGTGCGCCGCTTTCGAGCGGCGCCGTTCGAGGCCACGCGAGGATCATCGTGCAATCGCGTTGAGAGCGTTGAGGGTGGGCGCGGGCGCGGGGGCCTGTGTGGGGCGGCTCTTATGTCTGACCGGTGTTTTCGGCGGCCATTCAAATTGATGGCCTGGGCCGCCGCTTTTTCCCTCATTACGCAATACGTTTCAAAGGACCCGAAAAACTCTCGCGGGCTGTTGAGGGACATGGCGCGAGGCGATCAGTACCTGGCTGTGTTCGAGACGCGGCGCGCGACCGGCCAATGCTTTGAGACTGATGCCCTGACGACGCGAAGGGGAAGGTTCGCGCGCATAAAAGCCCGAGAAGAGCAGTTGGGGGGTCGAGCGGGTCGAGGGGGTCGTTTCCGGCCCTTCCCCTTAAATTCGCGGCGTCCGCCTTTTCTCCCCCTCTAGGTGAAATAGACCCCCGAGACCCTCTCGACCCCCCATCACTCCTCGGCCACGGTTCCTGGTTTCTCGACCGGCTCCAGCCGCCACCGATGACCGTGGCTGTCGCTTTTCTTGGTGATCTTGATCGTGTGGCCGAGGTGGACTTGGCCCTGAATCTTCTTCAACCAGTTGCCCAGCTCACGGGCGTCGATACCACCTCCCCGGACCGGGCATCGGTCTTGAAGGAGTTCGTTGAACTCGGGGTGGACGAACTCCCGGTCATCCCCACCCACGCTCATTCTGATCTTGTCCCGGCTTTCTTGCGCGCAATCGATAATGTCGCGGACCTTGTAGCTCTCATCCGTCCCAAGGTGCGCCTTCCATTGCTCCACCAAGGCGACGGCTGCGCTGCGGTCCGGGTCATCTTCGCGCGCTTGAGCCATACTCTCCACCGGATCACCTTCGCCTAACCAAATAAGCGGTTCGCGAACGAACTTACTCCACCCGCCATAGCTACCGAGTGGCGAACAATCAGCCTTCGCCCTGGCGACAAGATAAGCGCGCGCAATCGAGATGATCGCAGCAATGTAGTCGCCGCGCGCACCTAGCACTCGTTCAATTGGATTAAATTTGAACTCCCGCGTCTCGGGCCTTTCCACGCGTGCGTCGAGATTGCAGATTAACCCGCGCCGGGTCATGTCCCCAACGAACGTCACGTTGTTGCCGGTCGCGAACATCGTCCCTCGCCACTCGCACTCGGGCGTTTCACTTTTGCCGAGGATGCGGACTTTCACTAGCGGCTGCTCGGTGATCTGACAAAGAAGCTCGCCCTCCAGATTCACCGTCAAGTTGTCGAGCGAGATCATCGGCGGGCTCTCCAATAATAAGGAGGCGAGCCGTTTCTCCATCTCCTCTTTGTTGCCAGGGGTGATGACTGGGCAGGGACGCCCATGGACTATCGTAGATATCACGTTCACGAGGTGCGACTTGCCTGTGCCAGCGGCGTGCGCGAGAAACAAGAACATCGGCGCCACGTCGAACGCTCCGCGTAAGACCGCAGTCATTAGGGCGGCGAGCGCCACAGCACGATCAAGCGACGTGACCCAAGGAAACTCAACCAACAAATCTTTTAGCAGCGTCAGCGCTGCCTTCGCATCATCCTTTGTCGGGTGCGCTTTGATCGGCGGCATAATGAGATTGTCGTCTGGCCAACACCACAATCCCGTCGCGGCGTCGTGTCCTGGCTGATCGAGGATGGTGCCGTCCGGACGCAAGGTCGGTGTGTTGATGACGCCCGAGACCCGGGGGAAGCCCCAATGGCCACGCTCTAAGAGGCCTTGCAGGATCGCTACGGGTGGATCCACCGGCACTAGGCTATTTGTGCGCTTGTCGAATTTGACGATGGTGGCGGCGTGTTTGGTCAACATGTAAGCGAGATTGGACGGCACAACAGTTTTCAAGACAGTCACCTTGGTCTTGCCGTCTTTCGCGGTCGGGTATTCGCTCCACAGCGGCTGCACGAGCTTTCCTGCGCGGACCAAGACTGGTTGGTTCGCTTTTATGAGGGCAGCCTCAATCTCGTCTTGCGCGCGGGCGTGCTGGCCGGCGCGGATTTGAACTTGCGGAAAGCCAGTGAATGCCGGCGCGGCGGCGGCAAGGGCAAGCAGCTGATCCTTGGTGCCACCCGCCGCGATCCAATCCGACACGTCGCCGCCCTCGGCCATCGCCTCGCCATTCGGCAACTTGTCAAAATAAACAATCCGCACATCTTCAACGATGCGGCCTAAGTTGCGGGCGACTTTCAACGCATGTTTACGGCCTGGGCGATCATTGTCGGCAAGGATGAACACCTGCTTTCGGCCCTCGAACCACTTGTTGAGGTCAACCGTCCATTTTCCCGCTCCGCCAGAAGCGCACGTCGCCTCCAATTCGAGATTGAGGACTGCTTCGCAATCCTTCTCGCCTTCTGTAATGAACACCGGTGTCTCCGGTGGAAGCTTCACGAGGCTCGGCAACATGTAAGGGATTTTCGGTCCCTTTGGCGCGCCATAAACCCACTTGCCGCTCAAACCGTCCCGGACCCAATGGCTTTGCAAGAACTGTTTGTCCTCGGTGCGCTCGACGCGCAAATACGGTTCGCCTTTCTCATCGCAATAGATGTATTCGGTGACGACCTTTCCGCCGGGGCGCTCGGTGCGCTGGTAGCGCATTCCCTTCCAGTCGTAAGCGTTCGGCTTCAATTCATCAAAAACGCGGCCCATCACACACCTTCCATCGGCGCGGGACGCTCAAACAATTCATGATCACGCGAACCGGCGCGCGACTGCGACACGACCGCCCAGCCGAACTCGGGCCGCAGTAACCGCATTGCGCGGTGGCTCGTGGAGCCGATGGGGACCCAAATGGAAAAAACAGTTGCGCCATCGGGCTTCATCAACCGTGCGATGGTCAGCGAAGGTAGTTCCGGGTGCGGGTGCCAAACCTCATCACCAGCGAAGGTGACATGAAGTTGCAGCCGGTCGATGATCTGCAAAGTCCCGTTTGGCTCGATCCGGCGGACCTCTTTGCGCGTCATGACACCGCGACCTTGTCGCGCGCGGCGCGTCTCGCAGTTTGCCAATCCAAAATTTCTCGCTCACTCCAGCCAACCGCCCGAGCGCCCAACTTCACGGGCGCAGGAAATTCTTTGCGCGCGATCATGTCGTACAGGCACGACTTTCTCACGCCGACAACCTCGCAAACCTTGCCGAGCCGCAGGAAGCGATCCAGCGCGGCCCGTTCGTCTCTGGCCTCGGGCATCGTTAAGATCTCCGTTTCAAATCGCCTCGGAGCCTCGCGCGCTTCGCCGGAAACGAAAACCGCCCCCGAAGCGGCGGCTTCCGAGGCGGGGTTGAAGTGCGTGATCACTTCAAAACGGAATTTCGTCGTCGGACAGACCGCCCCCGGGCGGCTTGAACGTCGCGTCGATCCACCAGAACGGGCCGAAATCGCCTCCGTAGGGCTGGGCTTTGCCGAGCCTGGCCTTGACCTCGCGCACCGGCAGCGAGCCGATAAAGCCGCCTTCGCCGCGCTCCTTGAGCACAACAAAAGCTTCCGCGACCTGTTCGGCCTTCGCCTCCGCCGCGATCAAGGCGTCCAGCGCCGCCTGAGAGAGCGCGAAGTCACCACGAGCCGCGCGTTGGATGACGATGGCGGCCTTATGCTCAGTCGCGTTGAAAAAGCCCCGATTGGGCGAGAACTTTCGGGCTTCATTCTGCGCTGGGCTCAAAGGCTTCCAATTCGGATCAGCGAACATGTTGGCGAGGTCGCTCATTGGCCGCCCCCTGCCGCGTACTCGAATTGCTCGGGGACCGGAATTGCCAATCGGCCATCGTCCAATGTCTTGAGTTCGCAATTCACCGCCGCCGTGTGAGTCGCCTTAAACTTGATTGGCGTGTCACCTCCATATTCAAAATGATTACAGGATACGCCTTGCGCTCGTCGGTTTTGTCCCGACGCACCTGCAACGCTGCCCCAGCCTTGCACTCCTTGTCGATCACCAGCAGGCGATTTTTCGGGCTGTAGGCCACACTCGCGAACTCGCCCACGTCGGCATCTTCGCGAAGGGCAATTCGCAAACTGTCGTGGTTCTTCCCGCTGATGGAAAGCCGAGCGCCGATGATCGCGCCGCGCGGCCCGCCGCCACGTTGGTTGTGATGAAGTAGGTCGTCCAGGCCCATGCCTCGCTCCTTGGAGAAGCGCACGACACCATTGCCGTGCAGGACCACTTCATTAGGAGCTTGTGAACCAACGAGCACCAGCCCGAATGGGGCTTGTTTCGGGGCGGAGCTATTCGTCGGCGCTCAGTGGGGTCCCTGGATAGAGGTCGCCCAGCAGGTGCTTCCTGGCCCGCCGTTCCGCGTGATTCCGGCCTTCCCAAGAGTTCTTGAGCGTTGTTTCGGGGATGCCTTCTGAGGCGGCCACGTCGGCGATCACCTCCTCCAAAGTCGCTGTCCCATCGGCCAGTCGTGCCTTGATGATCTTTTTCGCACGGGCGAGCAGTAGTGCCGCCCGAGGAGCTTCATAAATAGGACGGTGCTCGCGATGAGCTTTGCGCTCGATGAAGTCAGCAATTAATTGTGCTTCCCAGTCTGTCAATGCGGGATTGGCGCGGATGAATTCACTTACCAATTTCGGATCATCATATGCCGTTGCCTTCACCACTATCGTGAACGCAGGGGCGTACACCTGTTCTTCGGTTAAGCCGGGCCAATCCCAATCAGTCACAGCGTCGTCTTTGAAATAGTCCGGCGGTCCGTATTCTTCTTCAAGCGCGGCCAAAACCTCCTTTTCGAGGTCGCTCAATTCGTACCACTTGCTTCGGACAGGTTTCGGCTCCGCACCGGCGTAAGGATGTTTCATGTCGCCATCTTCCTCATCGGCACAACCTCGCTCGTCCGCACGGGCGAGAAACAATAAGCCGCCCAAGCCTCCATCAACTTCCGCCGCCGCATCAGCAAATCGCCCCGTTGATATGCCCGCTCGGTCTTGCTGTCTAAGATGTGGGCGAGCGCCGCCTCGGCCAACTCCCGTGGAAAATTCGTCATCTCGGCAGCCCAATCGCGAAAGCAAGACCGCATACCGTGAACGGTCGCAATTTTCCCCAGCGTAGTGGAAGGGGGAGCCATCTTCTTCATCAACTCGGCCATGGCCGCATTGCTGATCGGCTTCCCGACCTGCGCGCCAATGAACAAGTAATCGCTGTCGACCTCGACCGGCAATGACTCAAGAACCTTAATTGCGCGGTCAGTTAACGGCACGCGATGCTCCCTACCGGCCTTCATCCGCTCGGCAGGAACGATCCACACTTTATCGCGCCAGTCGATTTCCGAGCGGCGCGCTTTCGTCGTTTCGTTCGTTCGCGCCGCAGTCAAAATTGTGAACTGTAAGGCGAGGGCGGCAATGCCTTCGCGCTGATCGAGGTTAGCCATGAACGCGGGCATGTCGGCATAGGGAAGGGCGGGATGGTGCAGGCGCTGCGCGACCTTGGTGGGCGCTGGTAGAAGCTTATCTAGGTGGCCGCGCCAGCGCGCGGGGTTTTCGCCATCGCGGAAGCCGCGCGCTTTCGCCCAATCCAACACGACCTCGATACGTTGTCGCACGCGACTGGCTGTCTCGGTGCGAGCCACCCACAATGTCTCGCCAGAGTGCTCTTGTTCGAGAACATCGGTCACCTCGGCGGTGCCGATCTGGTTCACCGGCAATGCGCCGATGATCGGGTACGCATAAGTCGCGAGGGTCGCGTCCCATTGATCCGCGTGCTTGGCGTTTTTCCAGCCAGCGCGATGGGAGATGATGTAGCGGGTGGAAGCTTCTTTGAAGGTGATCGACGGCGCCGCTGCAGGCGCGGCGCCGCGCTTGCGCTCCTCTTTCGCCGCAACCGGATCGACACCGTCCAGGATTTGGCGCCAAGCCGCGCGCGCCCGGTCCCTGGCGTAATCGACCGACACCAGATCGGCGCGCCCGAGGCCAAGCATTCGGTCGCGCTTGTTGAGGCAATAGCGGAGCACCCAGCTGCGCCCGCCCGACTTGCTGACTTGGAAATAGAGGCCGGGCACTCGGCCATCGGGATAGCGCCCGCGCTCGGTCAGGCGCGCGATCTGCCGCGCCGATAGTGAGTTTGACTTCCGCATCGTCCGCCAACTCCACGCAACAAACCCGACCTCGACCCGACCCCGCCGTGAGGGTGGAAAAGGGAGCGGTCCGGGAGGTCGAGTTTCCGATGGTCGGGGACGAAAGTCGACAGGAAAACTTGATGTTTCAATGGGTTAGCGGACGAAAACGGACGGCGGCGGAATTTGCGGAGTTCCCTCCCTCTCCGCCACTTCAGAACAGAACTGCGAACCGATTAACCTGCCCTGCGCGACCGTGTAAGCGGTAGGTCCAGTTCCACGCGGTCGTGCATGATTTTGGGCGTGATGCGGCCGCGCTCGC